>Ga0209570_1000108_pt1 | contig 191716 bp, 171 predicted proteins | sample EBPBio172007_DNA_FD_185861 | JGI IMG/M metagenome (GOLD analysis project Ga0209570, IMG submission 185861) | Wastewater treatment Type I Accumulibacter community from EBPR Bioreactor in Madison, WI, USA - Reactor 1_9/17/2007_ DNA (SPAdes)... | ecosystem: Engineered > Bioreactor > EBPR >... | reverse complement strand
CAAATTTATTTTCGAAAATTTTTATTTTTTTTTCGAAAACCAACCAAACTCCTCTAATCCTCTCTCTGTACTTCGCTTGTCAAATAACGGGCTGCAAATGTAAACATCTTTTTTTATTCGCAAAGAAAAATTTTAAAATATTTTTCTTTTTGTTTCACTTGCAGTAAGCCTTTCAAATAACGGGCTACAAATGTAAATCAAATTATTTTCTCCACAAAGAAAAAAATAAAAATAAAAGACATGTTAACGTATTTTGTAGATATAAGTGGTTTGATTGTCGTTTACCGGATTAAGGAAGTACATCGTTTTATCAATGAAACTAGGTTCGATGGTTGCCTCATAATGCAGGGTCGGAAAGCGTTTCCGCATCGAATCCACCCGCGCCACAATATTCTTTTCCTGCATAAACACAACGTAATTCGGGCGCTCCGCCACAGGGATACCGTCATAGAACGCTTTTACGCTGTCGGGCGTAAACACACCTGTAACACCGATGGTCGAACTCCAGTTGCCGAGGTAATATTGCGGAGGCATCGTAAAATCGTCCCAACGGTTGGAGTCTTCGATAATCAACCGCACACAGTCTTTGCGCTTGGCAATGTAACACATGGCCTCGACCCGATTGCGCTTCGAATAAGACACAGTGAGCACGGGTAATAAAAACAAGTTAAGACACATGCAAACTATAAACGTGGGCCGGAACCATTTTTTTTGCGTCCAGCCTTTGCTTTCGATGATTTGCAATGCGCCTACAATTCCCAGGATGATGATAAATGGCAATACCGGCAAAATAAAACGCTCCTGCTTATTTGGGAAATACGTATGGAAAGCAAAAAACAAAAACGTTGGCCAGAATAACAGCGGATCGCGTTTCCAGTTTTTGAAATAGCCCACAAACAGGAGAATGCTGAGCGGTGGTATCAACAAGCCGAGAATGAGCGACAGGTACATGTGGTAAACATTTACACCATAAACTGTGGCATTATCGATGTTATACTGTACGTAGGCCATAAACTCTACAAAAGGCTTATGCCAAACGTAAATATCCAATAAGCCCTGCGTAGCACCTGCCACTAGCAGGAAACCCAATACTACCAGCACAATATTTTTGAAAGGCACTCTCAGAAGCAACAATGCCAAGCCAAAACCACCAGTGAAAATAACCGATTGAAATCTCACTGAAAAAGCCACCGCCAACCATGCTCCTATTGCAAGAGCTGTTTTGCCCGAAAATTTAAAATCGTCGCGGTAAGCCAGCCAGGTAGCGATCATCATAGGCGGAATACATACTATTTCTACAAGATTGCGCACACTCAAAAACGGGAAAAACCAATACAAGGCCAGGGCCAGGCCTGTCCACGAAGCGGCTTTGTGGCCGGCTCTCTTGTATGCTATCTTAAATCCATAATAGATAGTAAGCATAGACCATAAGGCATGAAGCAAGCGGATAACGTAGAGTTTCCCTTGCGGATCGGTAAGACCCACTGCCGTCAGCGTTTTCAGGATCAGGTAATGAATGCCGACGTAGAAGAAAGAATGACCGCCCGGCTCGCGCCCGGGATCGTCGGCCGAAGGTAGCCAGTTATTGTAATCGGTACCATCTACCCACGATTGGGCAGCTTCCAGCACGAGGAAGTGATCATCGAAAAAACCAAAACCTTTGGAAAAAATAACGGAAACGAGGCGAAAAAGTAAGCCAAGGAATAAAACAGAACGCAGCGGGTGCAGGTTGAAATAATGTTTCAGCGAAGCAATCATCAGTAATAATTATGTCCGCTAAAATTAAGGATATTTTATTGCTGCGCCCGCTTATACAGGAAAAAAGCAACGAAAGAAAATAATATATTCGGGATCCACACAGCCAGCAAGGGTTGCGCAAGCCCGGATGTGGCAAAGGTAGTGGAAATATGCATGAACAAAATATAAATGCAGCTTAGCACCAAACCTAAAGCTATGTGCAAGCCGACGCCACCGCGTATCTTTCGTGATGAAATAGACACACCGATGATGGTAAGAATAAATGTCGCAAACGGAAATGCCGTGCGTTTGTACATTTCCACTTCAAAAAACTCGATCCTGCTTGAACCCTTCTGCTTCTCCTTGATGATGTATTCTTTCAACTCGAAGTAAGGCAATACCTCGATCTTGCTTTCGAAGCGCGCCATATCCTTCGGACTAAAGTCGATCTTGATCTTTTTGGAAGGTGTAAGCTTATGCTTTTCTTTAAAAACAATATGAGTCTTACCCGGATGGAGTGAGTCCTTTTCCTGGCTGTAAACCAATTCCCGCTCGAACACATGCTCGATGGACCACATACCCGTGAGGCTGTCCCACTTCATGTTGTCCGCTTTCATCATATATACCTGCCGGTTGTTTTCCACTTTTTCGATCGACATTTGCGTCGAAAAATTCGTATGATTATTATAATCGGCCAGGTACAATACTGTCCCGGGTGCTATTTGCCGGTAAATGCTGGTTTCTTCGGTATTATAACCATCGTTAATATAACGGTCTTCAAATGCGATGCGTACTTTGTTCGAGCGCGGGATCACAAAGTGATTCAATACCAGCGACATTACCGTAATGAGCCCGGCGCCGATCATATAGGGCTTTAGAATACGCCGGAAGCTGGTACCACTTGACAAGATCGCCACAAATTCTGTTTTATAGGCCATCTTCGAGGTAAATAAAATAACGGCAATAAACGTAAACAGGGGGCTGAAAAGGTTACCGTAGTATGGGATAAAGTTCAGGTAATGCTCGAAGATAATTTCCCGCACAGGAATATGGCTCGCCACAAAATCCTGCAGCTTTTCCGATAGATCGAAAACAATAAAAATGCTCAACATTAACGCGATAGAGAAAAAGAACGTTCCGATGAAACGCCTCAGAATATACCTATCGAGAATTTTTAGCATTAGCAAATATAGATCGGGATGGGTTTAATTATAAACGGGTTGCGAGTTGTTTTACCATCCTTTGTTTCCAGTCGTAAAACGTACCGTCGATGATGCGCTTGCGGGCTTCGGTAACGAGCCACAGGTAAAATGCCAGGTTGTGAATGCTCGCAATTTGTGCTGCCAGAAACTCGCCGCATATCAGCAGATGGCGTAAATAAGCCTTGCTATATTGATGATCGACATAGCTGGTGCCGTTTTCGTCAAGCACAGAGAAGTCGTTCTTCCACTTCTCATTCCTGATATTGATAATACCGTTTTGAGTAAACAGCAGGCCGTGCCTTGCATTACGTGTAGGCATCACGCAATCGAACATATCCACGCCGAGGGCAATACTCTCGAGGATATTCACCGGCGTACCCACGCCCATGAGGTAACGCGGCTTATCAGCTGGCAGAATATCACACACGACTTCCGTCATCGCATACATATCTTCGGCAGGCTCACCAACCGACAAACCACCGATGGCGTTGCCTTCTGCGCCTTTCGATGCAATATATTCCGCGGATTGAATGCGGAGATCTTTGTAAACCGAACCCTGCACGATCGGGAATAAAGCCTGTGAATAACCGTATTTAGGCTCGGTTTCCGAGAAACGTTTGATGCAACGGTCGAGCCAGCGATGCGTCAGGCCCAGGGAGTTTTTCGCGTACTTATATTCACAAGGATACGGCGTGCACTCATCGAAAGCCATCATGATGTCTGCTCCAATTGTGCGCTCAATATCCATGACACCTTCCGGCGTGAAGATGTGCTTACTGCCGTCGATGTGAGATTTAAAGATTGCTCCCTCTTCTGTGAGCTTCCGGGAAGCTGCCAATGAAAACACCTGGTAGCCGCCACTATCGGTAAGAATGGGGCGATCCCAACCATTGAACTTATGAAGCCCGCCTGCATTTTCGAGTACCTCAAGACCCGGGCGAAGGTATAGATGGTAAGTATTACCAAGTATGATCTGCGCATTGATATCGTCTTTCAACTCTCGCTGATGTACCGCTTTGACGGTAGCCGCAGTGCCAACCGGCATAAAAATGGGCGTTTCGATAGCCCCGTGATCGGTTTCGACCACACCGGCCCTGGCCTTGGAGTGTGGGTCTTTATGAAGTAATGAAAATTTCAAACAATAGGATTTATATCCGGGCAAAGATACAATCTTTCGTAAGAGAAAGACCTGGTTGCCGGAAAGCGGATTGGTAAAAATTCCAAAAATCAGCCGGATTCTCCCCTTGGCTTAAATCGTAAAAAGACTTTTTCTTACCACTTATCGCTCAAAAGCGACCAGATATGAAGCCGAAATCTAAAATTTAGATGAAACAGGGTTTTTGGCACAGCCCTTGGATTCACCTATTTAAAAAACTTGTATCATGAAAACCTCTACCAACCTTTTGTTAAGTGTATTAACTGTTATCAGTTTAAGTACCCTCGCCCAAACCCGCTATGGCGGCAACGATCCTCGCCATGGAAATGGCCAAAGTCAGGGTTCCGGCTCTAACGATAACTGGAGCTCCGGAAACTCTGGTAACGATACCAAACGCGGTGGCCACGTAAACATCAACATTGGTGGTGGCTATTATGGTGGTGGTTATAACAGCGGGTACTATTATGGCAACAACTACAACTCTTATTATGGTTCAGGATATGGTTATAATGTTAAAAGAGCTGCCCGCAATTCTATTCACCAGTCTGCCGGATTCATTGGACAGGCATTGCAGTTCACTGAATGGAACGACATCTATTCACCATGGCTGGCGAAAGCCATCAGGCACCAACAATATGCGAAGCAACTGTATTTTTGGGGCGACTACGCTGGCGCATTGAACCATGCCGAGAGAGCCGGATACCTGGCCTGGAATACCTTAGCTTATTTCAACGGTGGCGCTTATGGCTATAATAACTACGGTGCTGGCGCCTACCCTAACCCATACGGCGATCCGAACAACCCGTACTACAGACAAGGTACGTCAAGCAACCAACCAACAATCGACGATATGCCTTCGGGCGACACATACGGGTACACCGAGCGAAAAAGCAGCAGCCAGAACTCAACAGGTAACGGTACTTACAGCCAAAACAGCGGCAGCATAAAAGGTCAGCGACTGGAGTCAAACAAAATTGACGAAAACCTCCCGCAAAATACTGTGAACGACCGCGACCTCTTAAAAATGGGAGCCAAAGACCTCGACATCAACTAAGAAACACGGGATATCTCCAAAAACAAAAGTCCGTTTGCCTGCTGGCAGACGGACTTTTTGCTATCTTTAAACCCGTGTTAACGAAAATACCTAACGTCGTTCTGGCGTCACTTAGCGGTCTTCTGCTTTGCGCCTCCTGGTTCAGTCCTTTTTCATTCCTTATCTTTTTTGCCTGGGTGCCGCTGTTGTTTGCCGAAGAACGCGTGGCAACACTGCCTTCAACGGGCCGCAACCGCCTGCTTCTTACTGGCCTGAGCTATCTCACCTTTTTCATCTGGAACATCGGCGTTACCTGGTGGGTTTATTATGCATCGTTCGGCGGCGCGGCGCTGGCATTCATTTGCAATTCTCTGCTCATGTGCACTGTTTTTATGATCTGGCACAACCTCAAACGACGTGTAAACCGCCCATGGGCAATCTGGCTGCTGATTCCGCTTTGGCTTGGATTCGAATATGGCCATACTCTCTGGAGTCTTACCTGGACCTGGATGACTCTGGGGAATGCATTTGCCAACGTTCACAATTGGGTGCAATGGTACGAAATCACCGGCACCTCGGGCGGTAGCCTTTGGGTATTGACCGTGAATATTTTGTTTTTCCAGGTCTTTAAAAACAGGAAATATACAAGAGCAGCCATCTTGAAGCCCATATCGGTGATCCTTATTCCCGTGATATGCTCTTATGCCATCTTGTTTGTTCGTGAGACGTCGCTCAATGCATCCACGAACGAACCAGGTTACAAGACGCTTATCGTGCAGCCAAATGTAGATCCTTATAACGACAAATTTTACACAAAGCCCGAAAAGCAATTGGAATTGCTGATGCAGCAGGTTCGCGGAACCCTTGACACTACGGTAGATTTCCTGGCCTTGCCGGAAACCTTCCTCACCGAAGATGTTTACGAAGGAGATGAGTGGCAATCGCTCTCGTTTCACTTCCTGAAAGACAGCCTGCTCAAACCCTATCCGCGCCTCACCATTGTAAGCGGCGCCAACACCATGTACCGTTATAAAGCCGGTGAAGAACGCGCTTCCACGGCCCGCCGGTACAGCGATGCAGACGCTTATTACGAATCTTATAACACCGGGCTTCAGCTCAACCAGCAATCTGCAAGCTTCTACCATAAATCGAAGCTGGTACCGGGTGTCGAGCAAATGCCCTTTCCCTGGTTTTTCCGGTACTTCGAGAATTTCGCGATCGATATGGGCGGCACCACAGGCAGCCTGGGCATGCAGGATGAGCGTTCGGTATTTTTTAGCCATGGCGGAAAAGCGGGCATTGCGCCCGTGATCTGCTACGAAAGCGTGTACGCGGATTACGTTGCAGAATATGTGCGGAACGGAGCCAACATGATCTTTATTCTTACGAACGACGGCTGGTGGGAAAATACACCAGGACATCGCCAACACCTGGCTTATGCCAAACTTCGCGCCATCGAAACGCGAAAAGAAATTGCCCGCTGTGCCAATACCGGCATTTCCTGCTTTATCAGCCCGCTTGGTGTAATTGAACAGGCTACTCCATACTGGAAAGACGCTTTGATCATGAAAACGATGAAACCTAATAGCATCCGGACCTTTTTCGTGCGTTTCGGCGACCTCATCTCCTACTTATCAGCCATTATGGCTATTTTACTAGTGGTATGGAGTCAGGTCTTACGTTTCAGAAAGTCTTAAAATCAGAAAGTCTTAAAAAATACTAACTTCGTACCCTGAAATTGTGTTCATACACTTACTCATAAACTAACCCAAACTTATATTATGGAAAAATTTGATGTTACTGTGATCGGCTCCGGACCCGGAGGATATATTGCCGCTATCCGTTGCGCGCAGCTCGGCATGAAGACTGCAATCATTGAAAAATACCCGGTGCTTGGCGGCACTTGCCTAAATGTTGGCTGCATCCCTTCGAAAGCCCTTCTTGATTCTTCAGAACATTATCACAATGCCGTTCATACATTCGAACAGCATGGCATCGAGATCAAATCGCCGAAAGTAAACTTCAAACAAATGATTGAACGTAAGCGCGGCGTAATTAAAAACAACAATGCAGGTGTTGCTTTTCTGATGAAGAAAAATAAGATCACGGTATTCCACGGTGTCGGCAGCTTCGAATCGAACACAATCATCAATATCACGAAAGAAGACGGAAAAACGGAACAAATCGAATCGACAAAGACCATTATTGCTACGGGCTCCAAGCCTTCGTCTCTTCCTGGCATCGACATCGACAAAAAACGTATCATCACTTCGACGGAAGCGCTCGAATTAAGCGAAGTTCCGAAACACTTGATCATCATTGGCGGTGGCGTGATCGGCCTTGAGCTTGGAAGCGTGTACGCCCGTCTGGGATCCAAAGTATCGGTGGTAGAATACATGGACCGCCTCATCTACTCGATGGATGCTGCCTTGGGCAAAGAACTGCAACGCGTAATGAAAAAGAACCTGGGCGTGGAGTTTTACCTGAAGCACAAAGTGGAAACAGTAAGTAGCAAAGGCAAAGAAGCGACGGTAACTGCCACTAACGATAAGGGTGAAAAGGTGGAATTGAAAGGCGATTATGTGTTGATGGCAGTGGGCCGCAGGCCATATACAGAAGGCCTGAATGCCGAAAAAGCCGGTGTAAAGCTCGACGAACGCGGACGCGTTGCCGTGGATGCTCACCTGAAAACGAGTGTCGATAACATTTATGCCATTGGCGACGTGGTAACAGGTGCCATGCTGGCGCACAAAGCCGAAGAAGAAGGCGTGTACGTTGCCGAATTGATGGCTGGTCAAAAACCGCATGTAAACTATAACCTGATTCCGGGCGTGGTGTACACCTGGCCGGAAGTGGCAGCAGTAGGTCTTACGGAAGAACAACTCAAGGAAAAAGGCATTAAATACAAAACGGGATCATTCCCATTCAAAGCCAGTGGCAGGGCGCAGGCCAGCATGGATACCGACGGTTTCATTAAAGTATTGTCCGACGAAGCTACCGACGAGATCCTGGGCGTCCACATGATCGGGCCACGTGTGGCCGACGCTATTGCCGAAGCGGTGGTAGCCATGGAATACCGCGCAAGCGCCGAAGATATTGGCCGTATCAGCCATGCGCACCCTACATTTACCGAAGCCTTTAAAGAGGCGGCCCTAAATGCTACAGGCAATCGCGCCCTTAACATTTAACCAAAATCCATTGTCACTCATGTCTAATAAGAAGACAGGTTAAATTTTTAATCTGTCTTTTTTCTTTTAAAAACGTCTCACGATGAACGATACCGAAAACCCAACCATTTATCCTATTGGAAAAGCAAAACAGGAGGTATTTACCAAAGAAGTTCTCTACCGATCTATCATTATGGTTGAAACAGCGCCGCACAGGCTGCGAAAAATCCTGGAAAGCATCGGCGAAAAAGACCTGGAACGCTCTTACCGCGAAGGCGGTTGGACTGTGCGGCAAATTGTGCATCACCTGGCTGATTCGCACATGAACATGCTCGTGCGCTTTAAACTTGCCTTAACGGAAGACAGCCCGGCAATCAAACCATATAAGCAAGACCTTTGGGCAGGATTGCCGGATTACCGTTTGCCCGTGGAAAGTTCGCTAAATGTATTCGAAAGCATACAGGCCCGGTTTTCGGAATTGCTAAAGGTGATGAGTGAAGCTGATTTTGGACGCTCGTATGTTCACCCGGAATACAACAAGACCTATCTTCTGTCGGAGGCCACGCAGCTCTATGCCTGGCATGGCCTGCACCATACCGCCCAGATTGAGGGTATTTTCAAATAAAACGACAAAAAAAAAGAGCTGCGGTATCGCAGCTCTTTTTTCTATGATCAGGCTAAATTATTGTTTAACCATTGTTTCAACGTAGTTGTTTACACCAGCGCTAGTCGTTTCAGAATAGCTCAAAGAAAGTGTGCTTCCTGTTTTAGTACCAGTACCAGCAAAGGTTCTGTTTGTAGCAGGGTTACCTACCATGATAGCTGTTTGAGAAGGAATATCAACGTTTACACCAACTACATCTGCGTAAATACCTGTGTTTCCAGCGTAGTCACCGAATTTACCGAAGATGATACGGTTGTTTCTGGTCGTTGAAGCGGCAATTGATTGGGTATAGCTATAAGTTCCAATTGCACAAGCATAAGTTCCGTTCATTCCGTCTGCATCGTTTACTACGGTAACTTTACGGGTTACAGAAGCAGAGTTGCCTGCTGCATCAGTAGCTGTATAAGTAATTTCATAAACACCTTTCAGGTTTGTATTCACGCTTCCTGAGATAGTCGGCGTAATAGCGCCATCTTTGTTGTCGTCAGCAGTTGCGCCTGGATCAGTGTAAGTACCTTGTAAAGATACAGTCATGTCACTACTACCATTTAACGTCACTACCGGATCAGTGATGTCGTCTTTCTTACAGCTAGTAAAAACGGTTGCTCCTGCTAATAAAATTGCTGCTACAGCTAAAATGTTTTTTTTCATGAGGTTGATTATTATTTTTTAAATTATTAGGGCAAATGTATTTAAATTTAATGGATCGGCCTGCAAAAGCGCAGAAATTTAACAAATAAACAAGTAAAAACACGGGCATTTCAAACTTCATACCAGGCCATAAATACTCTTAATAGAAAAAAACCGGGTTTCGACTTTAAAAAAACGTTATTTGCTCCAATAGGAATTATTTTTAGTTAAAAACCAGTTTGTACAAAATAAAATCTATTTTTGCATAAAATTTTAATCATTAAAATCCAAGAAAAAAATGAAAAAAGTATTGTCTATCATCGCTGTAGCTGCTTTATCAGCTACTTTCGTTGCTTGCGGTCCATCTAAAGAAGAAATCGCAGCCCGTGAAAAAGCTAAAGCTGACTCAATAGCTGCTGTAGAAGCTGCTGCTGCTGCTGAAGCTGAGGCTGCTGCTAAAGTTGCTGAAGCAGAAGCTGCTGCTGCAAAAGCACAAGCTGCTGCTGATTCTATCGCTGCTGCTACTGCTGCTGAAGCTGCAAAACCTGCTGCAAAAGCTCCGGCTAAAAAACCAGCTCCTACAAAAACAACTACTCCTAAAGAAACACCTGCTAACGAAGTGAAACCAGGACAAGGAAGGGGATAATAATCAACTCCTCAAATAAAAAAAAGGAACGAGTTGCTCGTTCCTTTTTTTTTGCAAAACCTGCAGCACTTTTTGTGCCGGCTAATTAGCAACCGGAATACGTTTGAGTGTCTCCAATAAAAATCCCCAATATTTTTGCACCGAACTGATCTGCACTTTTTCGTCGGGTGAATGCGCGCCGGTAATATTAGGGCCGAAAGAGATCATTTGCATCTGTGGGTAATTGGTGCCTAAAATACCACATTCAAGTCCCGCATGGCAAGCACTTACCTGCGCTTTTTCCTGGTACCGTTCTTCGTACAAGGCACTCATGAGTTTTACAATAGCTGATGATGGTTTAGGTGTCCAGCCCGGATAAGCGCCTGAGGTTGTTGTACCGGCACCTATCAATTCAAATGTCGAAAGGATCGCATCCTGCAAGTCGGTTTTTTCCGAATCCACGGAGCTTCGGGTAAGGCATTGTACCTGGTAAGTCCCGTCTTTTACCAATACGCGCGCCAGGTTATTCGACGTCTGCACCAGGCCGGCAATGTCAGGACTCATGCGGTATATCCCACAGGGGCAGGCATACACCGCGCGCAGGAATCGATCCTGAAAATCTTTGTTCCACACGCTGGCCGGAGCCACAATCGATTCAACGCCAACGGTGAGCCCAGGGTCTGTAACCTGATACTCCGCTTTCATTTTTTCAGTCAGCACTTTCATTGCCTCTTCAAACTTTGCCTTCGCTGATGCATCGATCAGCACGTCGCAAGCCGACTCGCGCGGAATAGCATTACGCAGACTTCCTCCATCGAGCGATGCAATTTCTATGTCAATGGTTTTGTGTAGCGTGAAGAGTAAGCGGTTCATGAGCTTATTGGCGTTTCCGCGTCCACGGTGAATATCCATCCCTGAGTGTCCACCGGTAAGCCCTTTCAACGTTATACGGAATGCCGAAGAGAACCGGGCAGTCGCCGTTTCGTATGTCCCTGTAGCTGTTACATCCACGCCTCCGGCACAACCGATGGTGAGTTCGCGATCGTCTTCGGTATCAAGGTTAAGCATGATGGCAGCGTCGAGCAAACCACCTTTAAGCGACAAGGCGCCCGTCATACCTGTTTCTTCATCGATGGTAAACAAGGCTTCCAACGGTGGATGCGGAATATCTTTTGATTCTAAAATGGCCATGATCGAAGCCACGCCGATCCCATTGTCGGCACCAAGTGTCGTGCCGTTTGCCTTTACCCAATCTCCGTCTATGAACATTTCAATACCCTGAGTTTCGAAATTAAACGCAGTGGCTGCGTTTTTTTGATGCACCATGTCGAGATGGCTTTGCAATGCCACAATTGCACGGTCTTCCATTCCCTTGGTTGCCGGCTTTTTGATAATCACATTTCCGGCTTCGTCTATTACGGTTGGCAGGCCAAGACGTTCGCCAAATTGCTTCATGAATTCAATAACCTTTTCTTCTTTCTTGGATGGTCTTGGAACCGCATTCAGGTCTGCAAAGTGATTCCAGAGGCTTGATGGTTCGAGTTGTCGGATGGTTTCGTTCATAGTTGATTTGCTATTAATGTGTAATTAGTAAGTTCGATAAGCAGTGTATTCGGCTTGTTGTAAAGAGTCAACGGATTTTACAAACGAATGATGGCGACATGTGGCTTAAGCATTAGGCGTTGAGGCAATTTGACTCTGCAGCCTTTCGTTTTACCACAAGCGCGGCATCGCACGGCGAATGTAGCTAAAATCGGAAACTTTTACCAACTTGGATTTTCAAAATACTATTTCGACCCAGACTTTTGCTGCCTTAAATAAGCCTGCAACTTATTGAGATGCTCGGTATTTTGAACGATGTTCTTCCGGTTTTCGGCAATACCTTCTCTCATCTTTTTGAAAACCTCGTTGTATTCTGATGTATGCGCCGTTGTTTTATCGAGCAGGCGTTCTGCTTTTAAATAATACAGGCTGGCGCTATCGAGATTCGCCCGCGCTTTTTTACACTCGGCCAATGTCGGTTTTTGCGACAGTTTCTGTCTGGCCTGGTCTATAAAATCTGTGTGGTACACCGATGCAGTGGTGAGGTAATCAACGAGGGCGTTGTTGTTAATTACATCGAGGTTGTGAGCATGCGTGAGGTTTGTCGGCTCGGCGCGGTAGTAATGCTCAAAGTCGAGTCGTTTTTGTTCGCTTTTGGAGCAAGCCTGGTAATGACGGATCGAATCCTGAAAATGAAAGATCGGCGACGTCGAGCGCTTTAGGCTGTCCTGTTCGAAATTTTGTTTCGTGAACGGATAGTTGAGAAGCTGCCACATCGGATCCAGCGGAAAGTGATCTTTGATGAACTCATTGGGAGATGGCAAAAAATAATGGTTGGAAAAACGCCGGATGAAGTGGTTGGCCGGATCAACATAGCCGCTCGACCAGGTAACGTCGAGCATATGCCAGGCCGAATCGATGCAAAGCACATTCCAGGCGTGAAGTATAGACGGAATCTCGCCCTGCGGATCTTTGGTATAACCGCACACCGTAAAACAGGGGATGTGCGATGCACGACAAAAATCTGTCATTACATTAGCGTAGCCTTCACATACCGCACGTTTACTTTTCAATACGTCGGCCGTTTTTTGCTTAGCGCTGACGATGGTGCTGATATTGAAGATCTGGATCAGGTTTAACTCATTAATATGGTCAACGTCGTACACGATATTGAGCGCTGTCCAGGTGTAATACGCACGGGCTTTGTCTTCATGCGTGGCAAAGGTGTGATCAACGAATGCGACAATGCTATCGAAACCAGCATCTGGTTTGGCCTTAGAAAACGTGTACACTTTATTGTCGATGGCGTGATAGTGATCGACGCGTGTAAGTTGGGCTTGAAGCGCAGCGTGTGCAAATATCAGCATGTACACCGCCCAGGTTTTATAATGCACAAGTTGCTTCATTTAAGGTGAAAATTAATTGGCAGGTTGAAAAAGACGGGAACAGGTTTCCCTTTTTGCGTTGCAGGCTTCCAGCGGGGCATTTTGGAAACAACCCGTACGGCTTCCTGGTCGCAAGCCGAGCAACCGAAAACACCTTTTAGCACCTGTACATCGACTACAGCACCGTCGGCGGCAACAATAAACCTCAGAAAACACTTTCCCGACAACCCGTTTTCTTTGGCTTGTAAAGGATATTCGAGGTTCTTTAAAATAAAGTGCATCATCGCAGCAAATCCACCCGGAAATTCCGGCATTGTTTCTACCTGCGAAAAAATTTCGACATTCTGTTCGATCTCATAAACGGAAATGAACGTATCGATGCAAGTAACAGAGATTTGCGTTTGAAATTTCACAGGTTTTCCCTGATATGTGGCAGGATGCCACTCCGGCATGGTCAATAAAAAAGGCTTAAATAGATCAGATGCTTCCTTATCCCGGTCATCGCGTGTTTTTACTTTGATGATCTTACCCGATTCACCGACATACACTTCCAGGATGCCCATAACTGCAGGATGATGTTCGGATATGTATGTCAGCAGAATCGGGTTGCTTTTAAAATAAGCCGTCAGGCTATCGTTACCCGCTTTATAGTTTGCAGGAACTACGTCGCGGCAACTGCGGTAATAGACCACCTGTTTTTCACGCATTTTTGATAAGACCAGGGTGTCGCCTCTGGTGTACTTCTCGTACTGAAAATCGCCGTTGTCTTTACGCGAATAAATACACTCCTTAATATCGAAATCGGTTTTGGACCCACCATCTCCATTCTCTTTTTTATACAGTGTATCTCTCTTAGCACATTGACTCCAGAAAATCTTTTCCGCTTCCGTATCGCCGTAACCGGCAGATTTCTCCAGGTTGTCACAAAAGCCACTGAAATCGCCGAGACGGCGGCGGCATACTGCCAGGTTGTAATATGCATCCGGGTGTGGTTCGAGGTAAAGTGACAGCGTAAACAGCGAATCGGCTTTTTTATAATCGCCCTTCCCAAAAGCCGTGTTTCCGGCATCGTACAGTCTCACAGCTTCGCTTTTTGATTGTGCCTCGCCGTGAAGCCTGAGAAAAAAGATCAGGGTGGCAATAAGGTATCTTGTATGCATAAAAACGGGGAATAACGGCAAAGATAACGCTATTCTTCATGCATCCATCCTCATTGATGAGTATTCTGAAGCCAGGCTGCCGCCGGAATTAGATTAACCGGGCAGCCGTTACGCTGGCCTTTGTAAAAAGCCCGTATTTTAATTCGCCGATAGACACCGACAGGTATTTCTCGAAAATATTGACGTTTGCCGCTGTATCATACGATATCCTGAATATACCGGCGTTGGCAGCCGCCTCGCCCGCTGCCGCCTCGCCAATAGACGCATAAGTGCCCGGAAGAGCCGACTGAACGGTGATATCTATGGTTTCTGCCAAAGTTGCCGCGAAAGTATCGGTGTATTCGAAAGCCAGCAATTTTTTCATGTTTCCCATGGTAATTTTCACATTTCCACCGGATACCGAATTGATGTGAGAACTAAAGCGGTCTGATATTTTTGTTCCGGAGCTGCCAAAAGCATAATCCGGCACAGTAAACTCCGTGGTATCGGCAGTTGTTCCATCGCGCTTATAGAGGGAAGATGAAATCACTTTTTTCACAATGAAGTTCAGGTGGCTGTCGGCACTGCAACCCCATACTTTGAAAATACCGTCGGCGGCGAACGCTGCTTTAAATAACGCGGCATCAAGCCCGGCGATGTCACTCATGCGGCAATCCATATCCTGGTAATTGGCATCAGCAGCCGACCGGGTCGTAAATTCTGTTGTGCCGGGTTTGTAGGTGTTGAGCAGGATAGGCCCAACGTAATAAGCATGCGAAAAGATGCCAACCTCCTTCAACTGTCCGGGATTATTCGTGCCGATGTCAGTAATCAGATCATAAATGGTGTCTTTGGAAATATAGCCATTTGTTAACTGGAAGTCGAAGGCTTTGGAGCCGAGCGGGTAGTTATCGCTGTCCACTTCTGTAAACAGCTTCTTCGCTTTTGCAACGCCGTCTTCGTAATAGGTAATGCTTCCTTTGAAATCAACCATGATGAATACATCAACCTGACTGGAAGGAATGCCTGCTGCTACTTTTTTCCGGTATTTATCGGTAAAGGAAGAAAAAGAGTATTTACGCGTGGAATAATTGAACGCGGCTGCGAGGATATACACCTGTGCGCCAGCCGGAATGGTGTACGAGTCGGGTAAAATATTTTTAGCTCCTTCACCGATTTTGTTGACGCGGCGAATGAGGCACTCGGAAAGGTCTTCGTTTCCGTCGATCACGCGCTCGATAAAATCTGTGAAATTAGATGTTTCAACCCGGCCAGTGGCTACATCGTAGTAGGCCACTTCAGCATTTTCCCTGGCCTCACTGCTAACACCGCTCACTACCACGGCATGTTGCTTGCGCCTGTTGGAAGGATCGGCATCGAGTGTCACCCAAAAAGGGCCGTATGTTTCGAGGATCGAGATCAAATCCGATGGAGATACGTCGCCGCCCGAAAAAGCCTCGTCGAAGGCAATATCATTTGGCAGGCTAGCCACCAGCTCTCTTTTCTGATCGGCCGTGAGGCCTTTATTGGTTTGGTATAATTCTATGAAATTCGTCATCGCTTCGTGATTTAAGTGTTGAAAAATTAGTTGACCTGGTAATTAATTTCCCTGGTTGTTATTATTCGCCATTTCCAGAATTTTCTCCATGATCGTAGCATTCGAGTCGCCTACATCTTCCCAGTTGTAATCCGGATAGAGCATCGTGGCTAAAGCATAAGCCCAGCAGGCATTGCTGTGTTCGCTGTCTTGTACCAAATCGGCAGCCTTGGCATATTTTAGCAGGTCTTCGGAATGATCGATCACCCATTGAATGCTTTTGTCGTTATCCAACTCTACGCCTTTGGCGCTTACTTCGGTGCCGTCCGGTCCTTTCACGCTGATTTCCTCAGCGTTGCCTTTCAGCGATTCAGTTACTTTACCAAATGTTTCGGCTACATTCGGATTACCTTTGGCAATTTCTTTACCGATCTGGTCGATCGTTTTCTTATAAGCCTCCATCATGCCACTTCCCTCCTCGCCCAACAAACCGTCTTTAGCAAATTTCTCAGCCATATCTTGTTTAATATCGGGTGGCAGGTTTGATTTCATGAGTTTATCGAAGTTATCCGATTTCTGCTGGCCTTTTGCAAGATCATAAGCAGCAGCGGAGTTCATTGCACTCACGGCATTGCTCATTGCGGCTTTCAAGGTATCGGCCGTTACGTCGAGGCCTTTGGATGCCAGGGTTTGTGTGCCTTCGAGACCTGTAATATCTTTGAACAGGTTCGACTTGCCCAACAAGTCGAGCGAAGCCCCCAGACCCGTCGGTTGCGGCCCTTGCGGAATGTTCTGGATGCTGATATTTGAGGCCGGGAACTCTGTTGGCTTGGTATCCAGCGGCTGCTGGTAGCGCGAGTCGAGGCTTACCGGTGCAATTTCCGATGGTGTGATCGGGATCGGATGCTCTTCCCACTTCCAGAAGCGTGAATCATCGATTTTCTCGCAGCTGTTGCAGGCGCCCATAATGGTTTCCATAAAATACCCGCCTGTAGGGAACGACAATTGATAAGGCTCCACCGGCGTGAGCGGTTGGTACATTTCCAACAGGTCTTCTACCGGTATTTGACCTGCTTTCAGGATTGCTTGTTTTTCTTTTTCCGGATCATCGGCATCCATGTTCACCTGGCGGTAAACCGGATCGGCGTTGACGCCATCGGTAATACGGAACACGAGCGAGTTGCCTACTACCCCGAGCGACTTGGCATCGACGATGGAAGCCACCGATTTCCCGACAATAGATGCCGGAACGGGCTTGCCATTCACCTGAGCCGGAATTTTAATGCCGTCGAGCAAAAAGAAAATCTTCTGTTCACTCATCGAGCGCCAAATACTGGCATGGAGTGTTTCGAGGTTCTCGTTACATACGCGCACGAGGTTTTCCAGGGCCTTACGGTCTTCCTTACGCGGGCTTTTCAGCTCTTCGGTGCTGCATGGCGTGTAGATAAATACAGGATCGTTAATACCCAAATCGTTTTCGATACTTGCCGAGTTGAAAAGTGATCCGGAACTGAACTTGGTACGGTAATTCAACTTCCCGCGTTTGAACGTCATCTTGGCCCCAATATCCGACAACGGAATTACCACATTGTTGATCTTGAATTCGCCCACATCTATTTTAATGGTGTTGATATCCTGGCGACGCAGGTTGTTAAAAGCCACGCCTTCGGAACGAACATAAATTTTTACTTTTTTATCGGGTGTATAGCCGGTAGCCAGGGTAAAGTCGAGTGGCAATTCTCGAGTGCCATTCGCATACACTTTCAAATTTTTGAGCAAGGTAGCGGCTACTTTTGGCGCATAATCTTTGTTGAACATGCTGGTTTTTGCAGCGAGTGTCGCATTCTCCAATCGCGCGCGGATGGCACTGAAGCCACCGCCGGCAAGTAAGCCACCGAGTTTGATCAGGTTGGTCCACTTACTTTCCACCATGGTGTATTTGTTACCTGTGGCACTTGGATTGTATTCATCCACGGGCATGGATACAGAAAGATCGAGTTCAAATTCGCCCCATATCTCCTGGATCTCTTCACCGGCATAACTTCCTGCCGGAAAATTGCTATAGCCATCTTCGATAACGTTTCCGCTCGCATCTTTCAACACATACTTGCTGCGTTCGAGTGCATCGAAACCGATACCTAATTTCCGCCTTAGCACGGGATTTGCCAGCATAACCGATTTGAGGTGTTCCTTCCAGCGGTAGATCTTGTCTGCGGTAAACTCGGTCATGAGAAGGGGCACAAAAATACATTCGCTCACGGCGGTTACTTCCTGCTTGATGGCCACGTGTCGCAGCACTTCAAAAAACACATTGGTAATGGCGTGGCAGTGGTTGTAGTTGGCGAGCACTTCTACCCGCGCGCCTACGCTTTCGCTTTGCACATCGGTGGTAATCACTGTAGCCCGCTGGCTTCTCACGTTTTTGGCGGCTTGCTTGGTTTTGTCTGCCAGCTGGCTGTTCATACGAGCCGATGTGTTACGGCTGCTATTTTGCTCAGCCGAAGAACTAGCTGAGCTACTGCTGTGTGATACGCCACCTGCTATTCCGAAAATACCTCCCGGAAATACACCGCCCAGGGCACCACCAATGGCTGCGGATGTGGCTTTTACTTTTGAACTCGAATTAGCCGACATGCTTTCGTTGAGCATCGCCGATTGTAACTCTTCGAAATCCTGCGTATGATCAGTGGTGGCTTCCAGCTCTTCCCTGAAGGTCAGGCTCTCTTCGCGGCCCGAACTCTGGGTGCGTTTCCAGTCGAGTACGGCAATTTTTTTTACCTGTCCGGGGGCCAGACCTTCGGAGTGAAGAATGTTGCCAAGTGAATATCCATTTGAATAGAATTTCTGACGGTATTCGATGAGATGCCCGAATGCCAGCGACGCCGCCTGGTAAAATGTCGGTGTTTCGTCCCAATCTACAAAATTGGTCCTTGATAGCTCCATGCGGTCTTTGAGCTTGATGGTATTAGGCTGATACAACACTTTTTTTGTTGCAAAGAGCTTCATGGTTCCCTGGTAGTAGTGTTCGATCCCGGTGCTGGCCTTGTTGCTTTCGAGCTGTTTCAGGTAATCATCCACCATCATGAGATCGAGACCAACGATCTCAGGCTCCGTGGTGCGTACTACAGAATAGAACACCGACTCGCTCAGGGTACGGTTGGGTTTTGTGAAATTCACACAAGAGCCGCCGATGTCCTGTGTGTATTGATCGTCGTTAATGAGATCGGCGTACTCCGCCAGGCGCTCTACATTACTTCCTGTTTTATGGCAACCGCAATCGCTGTCGTCGCTACTTGTATTGACGTCGTCATGCACATTATCGAGTACGATAAAAATAAATTCCGGCAGGCGGTAAACGGTCTGGGCTTTGGTGGCATTCGCCGGATAGGCTTCCAGATCGATGTACACTTTTTTATCAGGCCGTTCTGATACAATGGCGTAAATTTTTTGAGGCGTCTCAAAATTAATTGCCGGATAAGGGCTGGAAAAATCGCCACTGAGATTGGTTTTGGTGAGCAAAAAGGCTTTGTCGCTGGTTTCCTCTTTCTCTACAAACAGTAGTACTTGTGCATTGGCTATCTTTTTACTGGCTGCCACATCAATTACTTTACCTCTTAGCCTTGCCGGAAATTGCTTGAGCGGATCTACAGGTGTCGTTTTGACTGGCGCCACCTGCACTTCAATTTCATTCGTTGCGTTGAACTTAATAATGGCTTTATCGATGCTTTTGCCATCTTTTACTGCGTTTCCATTGATGGTCTTGATCGGGTAATCTGTATCCAACAGATCACTGATACCGATGAGCAACGGATTGCTCAGTTGGCGATCGAGTGGCAGGTTGACGGTTGCTTCGCCATTGTTATTGAATATGACTTTGGCGGGTTCGTAAACCGTGGCGCCCTTATACGTAAACTCGTAGCCCAGGCTCAAGGTGAGTTTACGCTGATACAAGTCCTGATTTTTCAGTTTAAAAGCAACGGCTCTGAATTCCACTTCCGATTCTTCCAGCGGTGCCTCATAGGCTTTAAGTGCCAAACGCAGAGGCGACTTTTTGTTGAGGGCTGCCGTTACTTCGGCGGCTGAATAGTTTTGGGTTTGAAAAGGTTCGCCACCAATGGTAATTTTTACCTGAACCGCCGCATTGTCCGCAAGTGGCTTGGTAGTGCCTGCAGCAATGGATGCTGCAATATCGAATGTGATGATGGTGTTGACGAACGATGCCGGATTGAATTGCTTTTGCGATGATACTTTACCACTAACCACGGTCATGTTAATGATGTCTGCTTCAAACACTTTCGGAACGTCGATCACAAATCCGATGCTCTGGGTTTTTACTGTTGTTGCCATAAAAAGTTTTTTTTATATCAAATAAACGTTTAACTCTAATGATCCAAGGACAGGGAACGGGAAAGTAGCAAGCCGAACTACAGAAAGCAGGAGCCTTTTCCATGGCGACTAATATAAAGGCTGGGAATTACAAAAAATGGGCGGTAAACCGCCCATTTTTAAAAAAAGTAAGATTTATTTGATGTTTTACCCGTTAATGCGAGGCCATTTCCATGCGTACCGGATAATTAAACACAGAAGAATAACTTCTATGGCAGCGGCAAAATACATGTGCATCCACGCTTCGCCGGAAAGATTAAATAGTATAAAAGGGATATACAACACTGCAATGATGATATTCAGAAGCCGATTCATTGCTGCCCGTAAGGCTACGGAAAAGAAAATCATCAGGCCCGGAATTGTAACTGCGGTAAGTGCTCCTAAAATGAATCCCTGGGTGATGTCAAACACAAACACTTTCCCTTTGATAATATACTCGACTTTACCTGGCATGTATAAGGCAAAATAATCCACGTAAATGACCAGAAACATAAGAGCCGTCCAAAGGGCTGCGAGCTTTAGTTTCACATTTACTTTTACATCTTCCATTGTTTTTTGTGTACTCATAACTATCAATTAAAAATTAAACCCAAAATGAAATCCCGGCTCGCCAAAAACAAATTTCGACCATTTGTCATCCAGCTGCTTAAATCCATCAGGCAATGTGGTATGAAACGCGCGATGGGTAATTGCAAGGGATGGCTGAATAAAAAACCTGTCCTTAAAGAGTTTTATATGGTAACCAATCCGGTAGGTGTTGAAAACCTGAAAGCCGTCGTCTATCTTTTTGCCGTTATCGTTCACAAAATTTTGCAAGGTGGGCATGACGTTAAGCTCTGCGTATAATCCTTTCCACCAAAACCGTTGATAAGACAACGATATGCCGTACTCGCGAACATAGCCCGGAAATTTCTCTTCGGGCTTTCCGTAAGCATTATCAAGAAATGGATGAATGCCATTTGGCCAGGCATACTTCCATGTTTTTGGTTCCAGCGTCACAACATCTTTTCCGGTTAGCCGATAGCCTATATTGAGTTGGACAAAATCGGGTGGATTTGTAGAAGCTAAATTACCCAACAAAAAGATGGTGCTGCCAATAAACCAACGCCTGTACGTACTGTCTTGTTTGGCATATTGCGCATTCAGCTGCAAACTGCCCGTGAATACCAAGGCAATTGTAATGTGTAAAATTCTCTTTCTCATCGTTTTATATTTTATATTGTAATTCCTGTGTAAAAGTAGAGAGGCCGGCACTTAATATCGTTCACTTAAGTTAAGAAATGCGTGTTAAGCCATTTTGCAAGAGGCGACTGTTTTAGATTCGGGTCGGAAACATCGACTACGCAATTTCAAAACGGCTTTAACAAATGCGCTACTTGTTTTTATGTTTCCGCTTTAAATCAAAATTGTAACCGAAATGAAGACCGGGCTCAAACGGAAAATAGTTAGGCCATTTCTTTTCGACCTTTTTAAAAGGTTCAGGCACATTCGTCCTTACCGGCCAGTAGGTTAATCCCAGCGATGGCTCAAAAAAGAAACGGTTGTTGAAAAACTTAAGCTGGTAGCCTAAACGAAAGGTCAGGTACAAGGTGTAGCCGTTTCCAATCTTCTTATTATTCTCATCGACATATTTTTCAAAAGCATTCAATGCATGAACGGATGTGTACACGCCTTTCCACCAAAAATGCTGGTAGGCCACTGTTGGGGCAAGTATGCGTGCGTGTCCGGGATAATCAAGCCCTGGCGCATCAAAGGAAGAGCCCCAGGGAATACCTAATGGCCACTTATAAATGGATCTTTTAAATTCAACAGAAACCACATTTTTAGGCGTTATTCTGTACCCTACATTTAATTGCAGAAATTGAGGTGGATTTGGATCGTCAGGAATAAAATTTCCCAACATCAATAAAGTGCTTCCCACAAACCACTTCCGATGGGTACTGTCTCTTTTCGCATTTTGAGCATTTGCCTGCAACCCGCTCCCCAACAAGAGAACTAGCGCAACCCGTAACATTTTCTTTTGCATATCTTTTCTGTTTTTCGAATGATACTGCAAAAGTAGATTGGCGAGATGTCAAGAAGCGTTCACTTAAGTGAAGAAATGCACGTTAGCTCTTTTTTTCGAGAATTCTGGCTCTCAGCCGGCTCAAGGACTGAGGTTTAATGCCCAGATAGCTGGCCAACTGGTGCTGAGGGACGCGTTGAATGAGATCCGGCCTTTTTTGAAGCAAATTCAGATACCGCTGTTCGGGAGAAGAGGTTTTAAACTCGTCAAAATCTATACGCTCCTTAGCTAACAATTCTTCCGACAACATCCGGCACATGAGTTCAAACTTTGGAAATTTATGGTTCACCTCCTCTTCCATATCGGAATTGGAAACCAGAAGTATTGAGTCTTCCAAAGAGCTCACAACATATTCCGAAGGCATTTTCGTTGTAACACAAGGCGGTGTCAAAGCCTCCATCTCTGTATAGAAAGCCGTCGTTTTTTCCTCGCCGTTTATAACGTAATAAACCCGGATACAACCATTCAATACGAAATAACTTTCCTGTGACCTTTGGCCCTCTTTGAGCAAAATTGTTCCTTTTTTAACCGATCGAAACAGGTTTAACGACCGTATTACGTTTTTCTCTTCCTCTGTCAGAGAGATGTATTTTGATATAAATTCAAAGAGTTTATCTTGCATTGGTTCACGGGTTGTTAGTATTGTTTGTACGCCTGCCGAAAGCTCAACCAATTCTCTACCGGCAGTTCTCCTGCTTCCCGGAAAGTTTAAATTGAAAAATTGCTTCCCTAAGACGATTTGCTGGCGAATTTCACCTACATGGCCAAAAATCGGTATATACAAATATAGCAACTAAGAGCAAGGTAACCAAAGGGCAAACCAGCTCCTGAAGACCAAAATACCGGAGGCCTGCGTTTGACAAGGAACACGATACCGCTTTCGATCGGTCGGCAAAACGGCCGCTAAAAGACCTGGCGGAAATTAGCGGCTCCGGTGGCAGTTATGGCGGTTCCTCCATCAATTTGAGCTGGTTCCGCCTCACAAAATTGTCGAAATAGGAAAAATGTTTCATAATACGCCCATTTCGATCGTAAAAATCGTCGGCAGCTCGAATATTGAATGATCAGGAGCAGTTTCAATTAGTTACAGAAACGCTTCTCAACCATGTCCACGGTGAGCATCTTAACAAAACGCCCGACGTGACTATGGCAGTAAAGCGTCTAAGGCTCCACAAACCGCTGTCAGGTCGGGCGCAGTCGAGGCCGGCAAAGCACACGCAGGTAGCATGAAACTATACCGGGAAAAGTTCTCCTTACGATCCGCAAGCCTCGCATCCTTCCGGATTGTCGAGCGAGCAGGAAAGCTGTGCCTGTTGTTCTTCGAAACTCAGGAGCTGGGCTTGTCCACGCTCTACTACCAGGGCATCTTCATTACCAAGTACAGGTACCGATAAAGCGGCCTGATCTACGGTAAATTTGATGGCGTCGGCAGCCGCTTTGGTACGCAGGTAATACATACCCGTTTTCAAGCCTTTTTTCCAGGCATAGAAGTGTGCTGAAGACAGTTTCGCAAAATTAGCATCCTGGATGAAGAGGTTGAGTGATTGCGATTGGCAGATATAAGCGCCACGGTCGGCAGCCATATCAATGATGGTACGTTGCTTGATCTCCCAAACTGTTTTGTAAATATCTTTGATGTTTTGCGGAATTTCCGGAATATTTTGAACCGAACCGTTGGATGCGATGATTTTGTTCTTAAGTGCATCGTTCCACATACCCAGTTTTACGAGGTCGCGCAACAAGTGCTTGTTTACCACAGCAAACTCGCCAGATAACACGCGACGACTGTAAATATTGGAAGTGTATGGTTCAAAACACTCATTGTTTCCAAGGATCTGCGATGTAGAAGCGGTAGGCATTGGCGCCAGCAACAACGAGTTGCGTACACCGTATTTAGCCACTTCTTCTTTCAGCACATCCCATTCCCAACGTGGGCTAGGTGTTACGCCCCACATATCAAACTGCATGATGCCTTTTGATAAAGGCGAACCAGGGAACGATTCGTAAGGACCGTCTTTGATGGCGAGGTCTTTACTGGCTGTCATCGCAGCGTAGTAAATCGTTTCAAAAATTTCGGCGTTCAGCTTTTTCGCCTCTTCGCTTTCGAATGGGAAACGCATGAGGATAAACGCATCTGCCAGACCTTGCACACCTAAGCCAATCGGGCGGTGGCGCATGTTGGAGTTGCGCGCTTCCGGAATCGGGTAAAAGTTGCGGTCAATTACTTTATTCAGGTTTTTGGTAATGATGTAAGTCACATCAAACAATTTCTGGTGATCGAAGGTGCCTGCTTTTTCATCAACAAAACGCGGAAGTGCGATGGATGCGAGGTTACATACCGCTACTTCATCCGGGCTGGTGTATTCAACGATCTCGGTACAGAGGTTCGACGATTGAATAGTTCCCAAATGCGATTGATTCGATTTCAGGTTGCAGGAATCTTTGAACAGCATGTACGGATTACCGGTTTCGATTTGTGAATCGATGATGGCTGCCCAAAGTTCGCGCGCTTTTACCACACGACGGGCTCGGCCTTCTTCTTCGTATTTGGTGTACAGGGCTTCAAATTCGGCGCCATGTGTTGTGTACAGGTTAGGTGCCTCGTTCGGGCAGAACAACGACCATTCGCCTTCGGCTTCCACACGTTTCATGAACAGATCCGGGATCCAAAGAGCCGTGAAAAGGTCGCGGGCACGCAGTTCTTCTTTTCCGTGGTTTTTACGGATATCAAGGAACTCGTAAATATCGGCATGCCATGGCTCCAGGTACACGGCAATCGAGCCTTTGCGTTTTCCTCCGCCCTGATCAACGTAACGTGCCGTTTCGTTGAACACTTTCAGCATTGGAATGATGCCATTGGAAGTACCGTTGGTGCCTTTAATGTATGAACCGGTTGCACGCACTTTGTGAATAGCGAGGCCGATACCACCGGCGCTCTGCGAAATGCGAGCGCATTGCTTCAACGTGTCGTAAATGCCGTCGATGCTATCGTCTTTGGCCTGCAATAAAAAGCAGGAGCTCATTTGGGGCTTTGGCGTACCTGCGTTGAACAAGGTTGGTGTAGCATGTGTAAACCAGCGCTCGCTCATGAGGTTATACGTTTCGATGGCAGCAGCAATGTCTTCCTTATGAATACCCACAGCTACGCGCATGAGCATGTGCTGCGGGCGCTCGGTGATCTTACCATGAGTTTTAAGCAGGTAAGAGCGCTCCAGGGTTTTGAAGCCGAAATAATCGTAACCAAAATCGCGATCGTAAATGATTGAAGAGTCGAGCAATTGCGCGTTCTTCATCACAATTTCGTACACGTCGTCGGCAATCAACGAAGCCTTCTGGTTCGTTTTCGGATCGATGTAATGGTATAAGATATCAATCGTTTTCGAAAACGATTTAATCGTGTTTTTATGCAGGTTGCTCACTGCAATACGGGAAGCCAGCTGCGCATAGTCCGGGTGCTTGGTTGTGAGAGAAGCAGCCGTTTCAGCAGCCAGGTTATCGAGTTCGCTCGTGGTCACACCGTCGTACACGCCATCGATTACTTTTTTAGCTACCTGAACAGGGTCTACGTGTTGTGCATCGAGCCCATAGCTGAGCTTTTGAACACGTGCTGTGATCTTATCGAATTTCACAGACTCTCTTGTGCCATCTCTTTTAATTACAAACATTGCCAGTGGTTTTTAAAGGGTTTTTTACTTAGTTTTTGAGATCGTTTTGAGCTACTACCGAAGTTATAACTATAATTCTTTTTTTTTTGATGCGTCACAACGTGATATTCACAAAGTGACGGTTAATTATTTTTGTTTCGGGAAATACGCTTCTGTCGCGGTTTTCCCTGGTTTTAACATTTAACTACGTTTCGCATCGGGGGTTAGTATTCCCTTACAAGGCCATCGCCTTGTTTAATGATTTTCAGGGAGATACGAATCCGTAGCGGAATCTGACGAACAGAGCCTTCTTAGAAGTCTTCGTCTAAGTTAAACACGTTGTTTTCTTCTTTGTTGTTCATCACGCCCGATTTTTGATACTCGGCCACGCGTTTTTCGAAGAAATTGGTTTTACCCTGCAACGAGATCATTTCCATGAAGTCGAAAGGATTTGTTGCATTGTAGAATTTCTGGCAGCCCAGGGCCACCAACAGGCGATCGGCGCAGAACTCGATGTATTGACACATCAGGTCGGCATTCATCCCGATCAGTTTCACCGGAATAGCATCTGATACAAATTCTTTTTCGATATCTACCGCGTCGGTAATGATGCGGGTAACCTGCTCTTTCGGCAATTGGTTTTTCACATGATTGGTGTAGAGCATGCAGGCAAAATCGCAGTGTAAGCCTTCGTCGCGCGAAATCAATTCGTTGCTAAAGCTCAATCCCGGCATCAGGCCACGCTTTTTGAGCCAAAATATGGAACAAAATGAACCGGAAAAGAAAATACCTTCCACGGCAGCAAACGCAATAAGGCGCTCGGCAAACGAACCATTGCTGATCCAGCGCAGTGCCCAGTCGGCTTTTTTACCAACACACGGCACAGTGTCCACCGCATGAAATAGTTTATCTTTTTCTGCCGGATCTTTAATGTATGTATCAATCAGCAAAGAATACGTTTCCGAGTGTATGTTCTCCATCATGATCTGGAAACCATAGAAACAACGTGCTTCCGGGTACTGCACTTCGTTCAGAAAATTGATGGCGAGATTTTCGTTTACAATCCCGTCGCTGGCAGCGAAAAAGGCTAATACGTGTTTAATGAAATGACGCTCGTTATCATTCAGCTTATTATTCCAGTCGGCCAAATCCTGAGAAAGATCAATTTCCTCGGCTGTCCAGAAACTGGCTTCCGATTTTTTATAAAACTCCCAGATATCATTGTACTTGATGGGGAATAAAACAAAGCGGTCTTTGTTTTCTGCTAAAATGGGTTCTGTCGTCATAGTTCGTATATAGTGGTCTTTTTCGTTTTCAATGTCAGCTATTCAAAACGCCAAAGAGATGTTTCAAAAAAACGTTCTACAAAACTGAAAAAAAATGAGGTTTATTTCCGAAAATGAAATCAACATTGTTGCGCTTGTTTTTAACAATGAAAAAATGTCATTGATCGACACAAAACGCTGAAAGGCCCGGTGAATAAGCCTTTTAACCTGACATCAAAAAAAATGAAAAATAATACGGAAAGAGGTTTGGTTCTGTAATTTTTTTTATTAAGAAGCACCGGTTTTCACGATGTTACTTTGTGCGAAAGCCGCCTTGCCTGCACCATCCGACGCGTAACAACAATGCTATGCCGCCTACTTGAGAAAGAAGCAGGTAATTTTACCTGCACATAAAGATAAAATTGCCTGATTCCCGTTTTGAATAAGTGCAAAACACGACGGCTTGCATTTTACAACAAACCTCTTTGGTAGCTTGCCCGAAGCATGGGACCTGAACAGAAAGAGGCCGTTCGCGATGCAAACCATACGCGACATGCTTCTTAAAGTATTTTAGCCTATTCGTTTCAACATATTAAAAAAATAGTATTTTTGTTATCTAATTTTTTTGAAACCATATCATGATTGACTTAACAGGAATTATTGCCATCAGCGGACAGTCCGGCTTATACAAGGTGGTTGCACAAGCAAAGAACGGGATTATTGTAGAGAGCTTAGCCGATAAAAAACGTACTTCTATCAGCTCCACTGCCAAAGTAAGCTCGCTGGAAGACATCAGCATGTTTACAACTGGCGACGACAAACCGGTTTCTGAGATCATGAAATCCATTTTTGATAAAGAAAAAGGCGGTCCTGCCATCGATCCAAAATCCGATGACAAAGCCATTACTGATTATTTTGCCGCTATTCTTCCGGAGTACGACAAAGAGCGTGTTTACACCAGCAACATGCGCAAATTGTTTACCTGGTACAACGGTTTGCAAACTACCGGAAACCTGAAAGAAAAAGAGGCCGAAAAAACAGAAGAAGCCGCTCCTGAGAAAAAAGTGAAAGCTGCTGCTGAGAAAAAAGCACCTGCTAAAAAAGCGGTTGCCAAAGACACCGCCAAAGCCAAAACCAGTGCAGGCGTGAAAAAAACTGCCGGCGTAAGGAAAACGGGTTCTGCATAAGTTTTACGCATATCATTTTGAATAAGGTTGTCGAAAGGCAGCCTTTTTTGTTTTTACAGCCGCCTTCCACACAACACCATTTGACGAAACTGCGTCGTGGAGACAACGGCCCTATTTATGTGGGCGCCCGGGCGGGCTGCGACGGACTCCGCTTGCGCTGCGGTTCTTTACCACGCCAGGAGCAACCGTGGTAAAGGAACCAAGCCCTTTACATCCATATTAACATAAAACAGGCTTGCTAAAAAAACAAAGAAGCCTGTGCGCTGTTTGGCTTATAAATACTAATTTCGACACATCACTTTAATTCATTTGTATGCAGCGCCATTACCTTCCGTCCGATTTTAAAATAACAACCTGGGAAAATTTAAAACCCCTATTCGAAGAACTGAAAAATCGTCGTATCAACTCTGTATTAGATTTGAAACAATGGATGCGTGACTACAGCGAACTTGAAGCGGTGATCAGCGAAGACGGCGCCTGGCGTTACATCAAGATGACCTGTAACACACAGGATGAAAAACTGCAAAACGATTTCAATTTTTTCGTTACCGAAATTGAACCCCACATGTCTCCTTATGGCAACGACCTGAATAAAAAGCTGGTAGAGTGCCCTTATGTGAATGAGTTGGAGAAAGACACTTACTTTGTGCATGTGCGCGGGGTAAAGAAAAGCATCGAATTATACCGCGAAGAGAACATTGCCCTGAACACGGAACTCCGCCAGAAAGAACAGGAGTTCGGCACCATTTCCGCGGCACAAAGCATTACCCACGACGGCGAGGAAATGACGATACAAAAGGCCTCAACCTTTTTTAAACATAACGACCGCGCCCTGCGCGAAACCATTTACCGCAAAATACAGGAGCGCAAAGGCCAGGACGAGGATACCCTGAATTTGTTGTACAGCGAACTCATCAAGCTGCGCCACCAGGTTGCCCTCAACACCGGCTTTACCAATTACCGCGACTATAAGCATGAAGAGCTTGGCCGCTTCGACTACCAGGTAAAAGATTGCTACGATTTCCAGGACGCCATACAAAAACACATTGTGCCCCTGGTGAAACAAAATGAGCAGGCCCGAAAAGAAGCCTTGAACCTCGACAGCTACCGGCCCTGGGATAAGGAAGTGGATGTGGACGGCAAAAGCCCGCTTAAACCGTTTACAAGCGGAGACGACCTGACGGCTAAAACCGTTGGCTGTTTCGCTGAGATCGATCCCTATTTTGCGGAATGCATTGCCACCATGCGTAACATGAAACGCCTCGACCTCGAATCGCGCATTGGCAAAGCACCAGGCGGCTACAACTACCCGCTGATGGAAACCGATGTGCCGTTTATCTTTATGAACGCTGTAGGACTTCACCGCGACATGGTAACAATGGTGCACGAGGGTGGACATGCCGTGCATGCATTCCTGGCAGCCAACCTCGAACTTACAGAGTTTAAAAGCACGCCCAGCGAAGTGGCCGAACTTGCCAGCATGAGCATGGAGCTTATCAGCATGGAGCACTGGGACGCCTTTTTCCCGGACAAAGAAGAGTTGAAACGTGCTAAGAAAGAACAGCTCGACAGCGTGCTGAAAGGCCTGCCCTGGATCGCCTCTATCGACAAATTCCAACATTGGATTTATACCCATCCTGAACACAGCATTGCTGAGCGTTACGATACCTGGATGCAGATCAGCAAAGACTTCGGGACGGGCGTGGTAGATTACAGCGGGCTGGAAGGTAACCTGAAACGTTCCTGGCAAAGCCAACTGCATCTATACGAGGTTCCGTTCTACTACATCGAATACGGCATGGCCCAGCTTGGCGCTATTGCCATGTGGCGAAATTACAAGACTAACCCAAAACAAGCGCTCGACAACTACAAAAAAGCACTGGCGCTGGGCTACACGAAAACAATTCCTGAAATCTATCAAACAGCCGGGATCAAGTTCGATTTTTCGCCCGATTATGTGAAGGAATTGGCCGACTTTGTTAAAAAAGAATACGAAGCATTGTAGCCGCTGCACATGTGGCCCGCATGCCGTGCCGGAAACTTTTTACTGGCATGGTCATCGGCACAAAGCAAGTGTTAAAAATCCTCCTCGTCTTCTTTTTTCTTCGGTTGCAGGCCATTCGGCTTTTTGGGTTTCTCTTCCCCAAATTGAATTTGAAAATTCTGATTGGCTTTTTCCTCCTGCTTTTGCTTGACTGTATCTTTTTTAAAGAACCCAAACTCTTCTTTAAGGATCTGTTTGATCGTTTGCTTCTCCTGCTTGATATCTTCCCTGATTTTTTCCTTTGCACCTTTGCGATCGTAAGCAATCGAAAGATTGTCAATCGGCCCCGACATCCTGATAAAAACACAACGCCTGTTCTCGGGGTCATTTTCCACCAACGCCAGCTCATCATCAAGCCGTTTATTGACCCGCGGCTTTTTGGCAAGCAGCTCGCTGATCAATAATTTAATATGGTATTCCACCACATTATCGAAACTATGTTTGCCCCATAATTCGAGGTTGATCGCGTTGGACTTGATCAATGTTTTTGGGATAGCGATCATGCGGTTATCGATCTCAATATTACTTTGGAGGCTCGAAAACTTAATGTGCTTCAGTTCGTTGATGTCGATGTATTTGGCCAGGCTCTCCAGGGGCTTGAAGCCAATCAATTCTCCTTGTTCAACAGAAATGCTGCTGCTGGCGCGGATACTTCCGGCATCCACCTCCAGATGATCGTTCCAGTTGGCGGCAAAACTCACGTGCGAAGTCACAAACCCTTTCAGGTGTTTGTCCTCCAGAGTCGTTTGTCCAAAATTATTAAGCTCAGCAAACAAGCGCCGGATGTTGAGGCGCTCCAAATCGCAATCGCCTTTTACGCTAAGTCCTTTCTCATGGGCATCGGCCAGCGCATTCAACCTGATCTGCCCGTCGGCTGCTTCCAGGCTCAAGTCTTTCAACGCCACTTTTCTGTTTTTAAGCAGCAGGCTGCCCTTGATATTACCAGCAGAGAATTTTCCGAAGCTGAGTTTGTTCACCGCCACATCCACATTCAGCTCTAGCCGTTCTGGTATTGCAAACGATGATGAAGAACCCGAAGAAGTGGGCGCTGAAAAAATAAGATCTTCGAGTGCAATACTCTCGCTTGTTACATGGGCATTGATAGCCAAAGAGGCCGCGGGGTCGAACAAGTATCCCAGAAAATCAGGCATTTCCCCATTCAGTGTCACATCCGAACCACCTTTCAGGATCTTGAGGTCAGATACGGAAAGTCGCCGATCGGTAAGCACCAGCTCCCCGGCAGGAATGTTCAGGTCTTTATCCGACTGTTTAAACGCGGCCTTCAGATTTCTGAGATTTGCTTTACCGGAAGCCTGAATGCCTGCATTGAAAGAGCCGCTTTTCATCGCATTCACCGGACCTTCGATGCTGGCGTCGATATCAATGTCACCACTGATCTCGCGAAGTGTATCCACCGGATAAAAAGCCATCAGCTCGGCCAGATTGGTTTTGGCGCCAATGTCGAGTTTTAGATAGGGGTCGCCGAAATTGCTCACCTCCACATTTCCACGGAATGTGTTGGCATTGAGCCGCGCTGCAATGTGTTGCAGGCGCAACACGCTTTGCTTATCAGCAAGCACCAAACTTCCGCTCAGGTTTACGTCGGATAAGGTGGTGTTCTCTGGCTTGTAAGTGATCGTGGCCTGCCGGATACCAAAGTCTGCGTTAATGTTGAGCGGTTTCGAGTAATGGTAATGGCATTCGCCTTTGGCATAAAACTCGCCGTCGCTTTTGTAATCGGTAATTTGTTTCTGAAATTTTTCTGGCAGCAAGGAGAGCGTCGATGAAATATCAAGGTTCTTTCCATTAAAAAGAATGTCGAGTGAAATCAAGCTGTCGTGCAGCACAAAGTTGCCGCTACTTACCATTGTTGTAGCATTCACGTTGGTTTCGGCCTTACGAATGGTGTAGGTGTCGCCATTTACATCCAGTTCCATGTCCAGTTTCAACCGTTTCTGATTGAGGTACTGGGTTTTGTCGGCCTGAAAATTCTCGACAAAGGCATTGCCTTCTGCTTTTAGCAGGTATTGGTTGGCACTAAACTCACCGTGAAAGATCAATCTCGCAATGCTGGTTTCTATTTTTACGCGCGCCTTGCTGTTTCTATAGCTGAGCAAAAAATCATTCAGGGTTATCTTTTCCAGCGCGAAAGCAAGACTATCGTTACTTGCAGATGTACTGTCTGTTTTCCAGACAATGTAATTGGCATTGCCTTTTTTATCGACCTTAAGGTTTGCGCTACCTTTGCCAAGACCGATTTTTTTGATGTGGTAGTGTTTACTGAAAAGGTCTTTGACGCTGAAGGCCAGGGTGAGCGACTCCGTGTAAAGCAACGTGTCTTTGTGCTTTACATTGGCCGATTCCATCACCGTTAGTTTTTTAAATTCCAGGGCGCAATCAGGAAACGATTTCAGAATTGTCAGATCAATGTTCTGTGGCTCAATTCTCACCTCAGCATTGAGGTGCTTATTCAACTCTTTGATAACGATGGCCTTTACCTCATCTTCGTACACAAGCACCAAAATGGCAGCCAGGGCCACAATAGACACTATGGAAATGACTATTGTAAGAAACAGTCGTTTCACAAACTTCCAGGCACTAAAACGCCGGCGCGGCTCCTGTATCGGGACAAATTCTTCCAAGTGCTATAAATTTCAGGCTTAATTGGCACGATTTTCCGCCACCAAGCGGCTTTATTTAAACAACGGCGTATTGATAATTCCTGATTATAACGCCTGGTGGGCCAAATAAGTACAGTATTTTTAACCAATGGCTTTCGATTATTTCAGCTGGATCATTCTCCCGCTGCTCATTTTCATCTCGCGGCTTGGCGATGTTACCATGGCCACGCTACGCCATATCTTTATTTCCAAAGGCTTCCGCCGCATCGTTCCCATTCTTGGATTCTTCGAAGTGCTCATCTGGCTTGTTGCTATGCGCCAGGTGTTCAGCCACCTGAATAACGCAGCCTGCTTTATTGCCTGGGCTGCCGGCTTCAGTGCCGGTACTTACCTCGGTATGTATATCGAAGAACGCCTGGCCATCGGCACTCAAATTATCCGCGTTATTACCGCTGATACAATCACCGAACTGGCAGAAGCCATGAAACAGCATCACCAGGGCATTACCATCGTGGATGGACATGGCGCCAAAGGCCCGGTAAAACTCATCTTTATGATCGTAAGACGAGCCGATAAAAAAACCGTGCTAGACCTGATTCACCAGTACACACCCAATGCTTTTTATTCGATAGAAGACGTCAAAAGTTTCAAACATGGCGTATTTACCGAAACCGGATCATCCTCGCCCGTAAGCAGGCTTCTGAGCATCCGAAAAGGGAAATAAGCGAACACCGCCAGCGATCTAATAGCCGCTTACAAGCAAACGCCTTGCCGCTTTCTCTCCGCATTTCTGGTATTTCGCATAAGCACTTGCTGCCCTTGAACGCACCTCTTCCGCTGTTTCACGGTTCACGTAACCAGTAAGCGCATCATGCAGCGTATAGGCTTCCGGGCACATCAGGCCTGTGGTCCACACCAGCGGGTTGGCTTTGGTTTGTTTCAGGTGTGGGGCAAAATAGGACTTGCTGACGCAGGCCAGAATGATACAGTCGCGTACCTTGCCATCGGTATTTGCAAAATTCTCACGAAGCTCGAAGTCCATCAACCCGTCGTGTCCGATATACGACAACATCGCCGCTTTTCCGTACAAGCCCAATTTGCGATAGTTAACCAGCACTGAATCTGTTTTTTTGCCTGCGCAGGCATTCAGGAAATCGCGTGTGCAGTCTTTAATGTTCTTGCCATTATAGGCATCAGCCACCAAAAAATAATTCCAGCTGTTGTGTTTAAACACTACGCGCTCCAAAAGAGTGGAATCGATCTTTTCCGAACTGATGAAGGTCCACTCCTTGCTTTTTTTAAAAAAACTGCGAATACCGTACCCACACCCCCAGTACAGGTTCGTGTTCGGATTTTGGCCGTTGCCGATCTTAGCCGGCACCGGCACAATGCCCTGGTATTTGTTGTCGCATAGCGCTACAAGCACATGAATGGTTTTGGGAGGTGCAATTACCTTAACAGACCTCAACGGCCGCTGACCAACACGCTCCGGGCCTTTCCCTGCGCCCAAAAAGCCTAAGGCTAGCACGCAGATCACTACATAATTTTTCATAGCAAACATGTTTGGGGACTGATTGACCACAAGGTAACATTTTAAAACCGGAATCCATAGCCGAGGTCATAGAACCGGTAGTACAATTCATAAGGCCGGGTAATGCCCAGGTAATAATTCGGTTCAACTTTCACGCAGCGCTGGGTCAGCGATGCCTCAGCGTGCACAAACATCCTGAACTTCCGTTCGATGGAAGGCCGCCACTCATATTCGAAACCCAGACGAAAATCGAAACTTCCGCTTTCGCTATCAACGTTGCTGACGATGGTGAGTCTATCTTTTGGGAGCAGACTTCTCAAATTGACTTTATCGCCAAAGGGCGTTGCGCCCATTCCGTATATATTATAGGAGCTCATAACAAGAAAGCTGAATGTGCGCTGTGGACTCAGCCGGATACCTAAGGCAAACTGCCGCTTTACCGACATGTAATCCATCGCATAAGTTCCGGGCAGTTTCTGGCCCTGGTAAAAAAACGTCATGTTGTCGCGCTGGAAACCAAACCGTGAGCTAAATGAGAATATCAGGAAGGGCGTTTCCTTTTTGATGCCTATACCAAAAAAAGGCATGGTCGATAAGACGGTTTTGGCGCGAAGATCCTGATAACGGTCGTGCTCTGCAAAAGCGTGTTCGATAGAATACTCATAAAACAACTGTATGCCGTTGGACCTGCGTGGCGACATTTCATCGTCGTCGGTTTCCTGGGCCGAGACGTGAACCGCCAGCAACAAAATCATTGCAAGGAAAAGGACTATCGGTAGCGATGTACGCAGGTGCTGCCTCATTGGTGAGGTAAAACGCCGGCGAAGAGACTAAATTGTGCAGATTGCCGTCGTTTTTTTTTACGGCATCGTCATCATCAGAAGTCGGTACTGAGCGACAGGTACGTGATTCCCTTCTGTACCTTTTTATCATCCACACCCCAGGCAAAATCAACCCGAACAAAGTAACCGAGTAAGCGTGAACGCAACCCGAAACCGTAGCCACCAACCAAAGGTTCCTTCTGGTTATAGATCGTGATCGTTACCGGATTTCCCGGATATACGTTTTTATTCAGCACGTTATCATCGCTATATGGGTTTGGCCCGTACCAGGCCATGCCCAGGTCGCCGAAGCCAATGATCTGGAAGTTCTGGATAAAATCAGAGCGGATCGGACGATTGAGCAGATATTTGAAGATCGGGAACCTCAGCTCGCTGTTGAGCACCACAAAATTATTACCGTTGCGGATGTTCTGCGTAAAGCCGCGCATATTGGTAGCAAGGGTCTGAAACTGATATTGCTCCGGTTTCACGATGTTAATGTCTTGATTGAATTTAGGATTCACCCAGTTATCCACACCGCCCATGTAATATATGAGACGGTCGGTTCCCAGTGAAGTGGCACCTGCCAGACGGTTGGCCCAGATAAAATCGCGGTGTATTTTGCGGTAATCCCGGAAATCGAAACCTGCGGTGATTAAATCGTGTTGCTGTTCTTTGATAAGCCGCCAGTATTCTCCCCACAGCTTGAAACGCGTTCCATTATAGAGATTCAGCCCCCGTTTGCGTGTATTGTCAAAAATAAACTCGAGTTTGGCACCGCCGTAGTTGTCGTATTGATTGCTTTTAGGCAAGCTGACATCGCCAATGGATGCAAAAACAGTGCGATCGTTACGATACATTAAGGATGCTTTTACAGCAGCTACTTCGCTAAACGGTATCTTCCAGCTATAGCGCGCGTCGTGGGTCTGTACTTTGGTAACACCCGATGCAGAATTTACTTTCAGAAACGATTGCCTGTGAAGGACGAGTTGCTTATCCACAAGGCGCGTACGGTTCTCCCAGCTCAACAGGTACTCATTATCGAGCGAGCCCGCTATCCGGAAACCGGCAACGATGCGTTTATCTTCAAACAAATCGCTCAGCCCTATCTTAACCAGCACGTTGAGGCCCGGATTGAGGTACACCGGACTGCTACCACCTGCAAAGCGCTGATAAGTTGTTCCAAGGAAAGAATTGTCGAGTTGGGTTACTACCTGATCTGTTTTGAAATTCGTATAATAATTTTGCTGTATCGGGAAACGGAGTTCATCGGAGCCGCGAACCGGCACATTCTGTGGATCATTGGTTGCCTGGCCATTTTGTGCCGGAGCCGTATGCATATCTTTCTGAGGGTCTTTCTTTGCGTCTTTACCGGTGATGGCATAATTCTCAAAATCAATGCCCTGCTGGCTTCTGGTGGTTGTGTCTGTTTTCTGAGGCAACGCTTTTTCCTCACGCACCGGGTTCAGAATTTTCATATTGTCGGGGTCCGCCATCATGCTTGCCGGTCCGGCCTTGAAATGCGTGGGATGCAATACCACCGGTGCCACCTGGTTGTATGGCACCACAGATTTCACAAGAAGTTTCTCTTTACGGTTCACGACCACAATTTCACCGTAACTATTGAACTTGCTATTGATGTGCTGCTCAACGATGTTGTGTTCGTAATTGGTAATGGGCTTGGAATTGTAGAAATAACGGTAATGCTCTATGGTATCCACAAATGAGATAGAACTGTCGAGCACGCCAATGTAGCGATTGTAAATTCCGTTCGCGTCTCCCAGAAACGAAATCACGCCTTTCCCGTATTCCTGCGGCTGGGTTTCATTTACCTGCGGCGTATTCGTTACCCTGTATAACAAGGTCGATTTGCTCACGTTGTTATAGAAAAACACATCGTTGTTGCGCGAAAATTTCAGGTACAGTTTATTGTCTTCATTCGATTTAATGGTATCGTGCATACGGTTCGATTCGAAAAGAATGCCCTTGGAATTATCCACAAACACGGGATTGTTATCGTCCCAGGAATCGTTGGTAATTTGTTCGACGCCTCCGGTGTTGAGTGTAAAAATAAAGATGTCAGACTGTCCTTTGCCTTTCTTCACAGCACTCATAACGATGCGTTTGCCATCGTGCGAAAAGGAATAGCTGTTTACTTTCTCAAAACCGGTAATGTTACGTTTGAATTTTTCCTTTGTCTCCGAGTCGTAGGTATGAAGTTTCAAAATATTCTTGCGTTCGTAGATCATCGATACCACGGTATTGTTCGGATGCCAGCCCAGCAACGGATAGCTGTTGTCTTCGATGCGCTCGAGTTTGGGATTCAGCTTAAGCAGGCGTTTCGATTTTTTTTCGCCGATGGTGTTAAGCCATACTTTGTACTGCCCGGCTTCACTGGTGGCGTATAACACCTTTTGTCCATCGGGACTTACTTTCAACTGGTAGTAGTGACGGGTTTTCTTTTGCTTGCGCAATACCGATTCGCCTGCCGGGTCGCGCCGCGTGGTATCTTTGTAATCAAAATAACGCTTGGCATACACGTTGGTAAAGTCGCTGGTCATGTTCTGAATAGAGGTGCCAAGCACATACAAAAACGCATTATTCGGATTGCGCGTCACTTTCGTCATATAAAGCAGGTTGGGAATAAGCGCCTCGCCATACGTTTCTGCAATATAGTACCACATCGCGTGGCCGGCAACAGTTGCCTCTTTTCCTGTCAGTTGGTTGAATTTATTGAAGCGGTCGTGTTTGATGGCGTCCATTAACTGATTATCGACATCTGAATTCCAGCCTTCAGACAGGTAGGCAATAAGGCCATTCTTGAACCAGTCGGGCAAGGTTAATAAGGTCGAGTTGCGAACGATGTCGCGCGTGCGTCCACCGTACATCATCTGATCGATCATCAGTTCGGCAAGCGCAGCCCGGATCTGCCGATCCATATCGGCATGCGAACCAGTAAAATACACGAAGATCTTGTCGCCAATGATGCGCGTAACGCCGCCGATATTGCCGGTCTCTTCGGCCGCCAGCCCAATGTTACTTTGTTTAAAATCGTTCTGATTGTTATACACGATCACATCGATCTTATCATCGAGTTGAAAATCGAGTCGTTTTTCCATTACCGGTAGCTGACGGTTTACCGACACCGACACATAGCGTGCAATGTCCTGGCCGCCTTCGTAGAGGTACACCCGGTAGCGATCGAAATCGAAATAGGTCCAGTTGAATGTTTGGTACTGGATGCGGTTTTTACCAAATTCCAATTGAGAACCATAATAAAATTGAGCCTGGGTGATTTTGACACAAACAACCAGTATGAATAAGTAAAGAAGCCGCTTCATCAACTAATGGGTAATAAGCCTTAAATTTAGCAAAAAATTGCATAGAAATCATCATGATACAGCTTCACTCTTTTACCTTTGGGCCTTTTCAGGAAAATACCTATTTGCTTTGGGACGAAACCGGAGAATGCCTGATTGTGGATCCCGGCAATAACTCAAACTCAGAGAACCAGCAACTCAGCCAGTTTATTTCAGAAAAAAAGTTAAAACCCGTTCGCCTGTTGCTTACTCACGGGCATATTGATCATATCAACGGGAACAAATACGTACACGACACCTATGGTTTACTCCCGGAGGTACACCGCGACGACCTGTTTTTCATCGAACGCCATCAGGATACAGGCGCCATGTACGGCCTACCCGTGGATCCGAGCCCGATGCCACAAACTTACCTGAAAGAAGGGGATTGCATCCGGTTCGGAAATTCTGAACTTCAGGTGATCCACACGCCTGGACACTCGCCCGGACATGTCACTTTTTACAACCTGGCAGACGGATTTATGGTAAGCGGCGATGTGCTGTTTTACGGAAGTGTGGGGCGGTCCGATCTACCGAAAGGCGACCACAACACGCTCATTGCATCCATCAAAAACAAATTATTCCCACTTGGCGATGCGATGAAGGTTTACAGCGGGCATGGTCCATCAACGACAATCGGTTTCGAAAAGGCCAACAATCCGTTCCTGGTTTAAGAATCGCCTGTTCAACGATCACTTTCCGACTTTTCAAAAAAACACCCTCACAAACAGCAACTTAGGGTCCATTTTCCATGCAATCGCCTTTCGGATAACTTCAGCCAAGCGATGCTGTAACCTGTTTTTGTTATAGCTTAATGAGAGGCACTAACGCCTTTTCACTACCGCTATGAGAATTACTTCTATCAAATTTAGTTTAGCACTGTGTTTTATGTCGTTGCTAAGCCAAGAGCTGAAAGCCCAGGATCCTCAGTTTACACAATTCTACGCCAATCCCTTGTACCTGAACCCTGCTTTTGCGGGTAATGTGCGCTGCCCCAGGGTATGCCTGAATTACCGCAACCAGTGGCCGAACCTGGGTGGCAATTTTGTAACCTATAGTGCATCTTACGATCAGCATGTGGATGCGCTCAGTGGTGGTCTGGGCCTGATCGTCACCAGCGACAACCAGGCACGTGGCACCCTGAATACCACACAGGCCAGCTTAATTTATTCTTATTTGATATCCCCTAATCGCAATTTTTCCCTCAAATTCGGTTTGCAGGCGGGCTTTTTCCAAAAATCACTCGACCGTACCAAACTTAATTTTGGTGATATGATCGATGCCCGCCGTGGATTTGTATGGAATACCAACGAACAGATTCCGGCTCAAACCAAAACCAATCTCGATTTTTCGGCAGGTGTATTAGGCTACAGCAAACGCTACTTTGTGGGGGCTGCCGTTCATCACCTCACCCAACCCGAAGAAGGTTTCCAGGGAAACGCAAAATTGCCGCTTAAAATTACAGGACATGCCGGTGCAATGATCCCACTCGAAAAAGGAAGCGAATCATTTATCTCTCCCAATATTTTGTTCCAGCAACAACAGAATTTTACGCAACTCAACCTTGGCATGTACTTTATCAAAGACATGTTTGTAGGTGGCCTTTGGTACCGCAATTCAGATGCGGTAATTGTATTGCTGGGCTTACAAACCGACCACATGAAGATCGGTTATAGCTACGACGTGACGGTTTCCAAACTCTCGGCCAATACAGCCGGCTCACACGAAGTATCCGTGCAATTTAATTTTTCATGCAAATCCAAACGACCGAAATACCGCCTGATGAGCTGCCCGAGCTTTTAAGACACCCGACAACCCCAACGCTATATGGGGAATTTGCTTACATTTATTGATCTTCATGGTACTCCTCCTTTTATATGAATGATTTGATAAAGGACATACAGAAAAAAGACAAGCAGGCTATCGCCCTACTTTACAACCGCTACGGCAAAAAACTGTACGGCTATGCAGTGAAGCGCTGGAGTGTGAGTGAAGACGATGCCTGGGAATTAATTTATAAAACCATTTATAAGATCATCAGCGTTATCGATAAATACACTTTCGAAACGGAAGAGAAATTTGGCGCTTTCGTTTTCCAGGTATTCATTAACTACCTGCGGAACCATTACAAAGCAGCGAAACGGGATAGTGTCGAAACCGTGGATTTTAACGATACGCATGCTAGCAGCGCACACGACAAACAACACGAAATTCAGGAGCCTGCCAGCGAAAGTGCCTACATGAAATGCCTAAAAAAAGCGATGGATCAACTAGAGGACTGGAAACGGATTTTATTGCTGATGAAAGCCCAGGATTTTTCTTATGCGGACATTTCCAATTACGTAGGAAAACCTCCCGAACAATTGAAAGTGTACCACCTGCGCGCCAAACAAGTGATAACTCATAAAGTAAACGAATGCCTGGAAAACCATGAAGATGCCTAACCAACAACCCATCAACGAACAAGAGCTGGAAAAACTGATGCGGGATATGTTCCTTGACCGGAACAGCAGCCCGGCAGGTGCGCCAGATGCCGACTTTGTGTTCTCCCAGGACTACCAGGCACCGATCGACCCTACCCGCGAGCAGGAGCTGCTATCACGCTTAAACCCCAAAACCGGTGGATTGGGGAAAACAGGGCTGATCGCCGGAGCCCTTATTATTATGACATTATTGGGCATTTTAGGCGCCTACTTACTTTCGAAACATCAGAATAGTCCGGTGCAGCACGCTGAGAAAGGGAAACCGGTTTCCGCCACGTTTACGGAAGAAGGAGCAAATTTACCAATGCCACCGGCTTCCGGCACTGAAATACATACCAAAATACCAGACACATTTGATCACCAACGTCCGCTAGCGGCGACAATACCTGCGCATGATACTGTTGTGACGGATGTTCCGAAAGAACTTGCAAGAAAAAAAGAACCCCTCGAAAAAGCCATTCCGGCACTGACGGAAAAAGACCGCTTGCGTTATAAAGGCATCAAGGAACAAATGATTGCCGCTATTGTAAAATTCGACAAAAACCTATACACCAAAATACCAGCCTATAAAACCGTGCACGCAGGCGAACCGGTGATCCTCGACGGATTTGCTATTCGTAATGTAGGCATTACCAACCTCGAATACAAAGCATTTCTCGCCGATCTGCTGGCTCACAACCGGAAAGACGACTACCTGATATGCGACGTGCGTACTGCAAACTGGGACATGCATGGATGCAGAGCACTTGCCGGAAGTTATTTCCAGGAAAAGATGTACAACGACTTCCCGGTAGTGAATATTGGCTACGATGCGGCCAAACTATTTTGCAAGTGGCTCGAGGAAGAAACCGCTTCGTATATCCGCCAGAATAATGCCAAATTGAAAGCAGTGCTGATCCGGTTACCATACGATGAAGAATGGGTTTTTGCCGCACGCGAAGGCTACGTCAAAATTGCATTTGAACAAGGCTACAACACAATTTACGATGAGTCGGCAGGCCTGGTCAATAAATCGTTTACGAACCGTGTGGAGCTGGTAAAAAAACATGCCGAACGGGTGGATACGCTGTATCCGTACTACGCTACCAACCGTTATGGATGGACTGAACAGGAAATCACCAGCTTCTTTGAAAACGGCATGGACTATTACCGCAATTTGCCTCCCGACACCATTATGCCAAAACGCATGCAAGTACTCGGAAAGTTTGGACATGTTTCGGAAATGGTGCCGCAGAAAAACAACAACAAACTCTGGCTATCAGGCCTCAGTTGGAAGAGCAAAGATGAATACAAAAAACTGGAACAAGAGTTTAAAAGCCGCGGCTCATCTCCCTTTGTGGGCTTCAGGATCGTGGTAGTAAACCCCAACGACCCTGAATACAAAAACCCTTTCTGGTAGGGTACTCATTTTTTATTTAAATAATCATAAAGCGGTCGGTAATCAGCCCGAATCAGTTACTTTTAGAGCCTATCACATGCAGCTTTCAGAAAGTCATACCATGACTTGGAACTGCAACTAACATACTGCAATGCCCAATTCGCTACAACACGAAAGCAGCCCTTACTTGCTGCAACATGCCAACAACCCTGTAAACTGGTATGCCTGGAACGACGACACCCTGGCACTTGCCAAAAAAGAAAACAAGCTCATTCTCGTGAGCATTGGCTACAGCGCCTGCCATTGGTGCCATGTGATGGAACACGAGAGCTTCGAAGATGAAACAGTAGCTGCTATCATGAACCGCGACTTCATCAACATCAAAGTCGATCGCGAAGAGAGACCCGATATTGACATGGTGTATATGGGTGCCGTACAGATCATGACCGGGCAAGGCGGTTGGCCGTTGAACTGCTTTGCACTACCCGACGGACGACCCCTATATGGTGGAACCTATTTCCCAAAACGTCAATGGATCACGATCCTCCAAAACCTTGCCGCTTTATTTAAAGACGATCCAGACAAAGCCTATGCTTATGCAGAAAACCTGGTAACGGGATTGGAACAGCTCGAAATGCCAAAACCACAAAGCGATGAGGCGTTTCACATGGACGTTCTCCGACGGTCGGTACAAAAATGGAAGCAGTCATTCGACCAGGAACACGGCGGGCCAAACCGGGCACCCAAATTCCCGTTGCCAAACAATTACCTTTTTCTTTTGGGTTATAGTTTTTTTGAGCCGGATGCCACTGTGAAAAAGCATCTTGGCCTTACCCTGGAAAAAATGGCACGTGGCGGCATTTACGACCATCTTGGCGGCGGCTTTGCACGCTACAGCACAGATGTGTACTGGAAAGTACCGCACTTTGAAAAAATGCTGTACGACAACGCACAATTGATCAGCCTTTACAGTCAGGCCTACCGGCAATCGCCTCAGGATCTTTACAGGCAAATCGTGCATGAAACTATTGCCTTTGTTGAAAGGGAACTCATGAGCCCTGATTACGGTTTCTACTCGGCGCTTGATGCCGACAGCGAAGGCGAGGAAGGTAAATATTACATTTGGGAAAAAGAACAGTTGGAAGAATTGCTGGGCGACGATTTCGCATTGTTTGCGGACTATTACAATATTAACGACACGGGTTATTGGGAGGATGGCAATTATATTTTAGTGCGCGGTTCGGACGAGGCTTCGCTTGCCAGTAAATACCAATTGGACCCGCCAGCGCTGGAAGAAAAAATAAACCACGCAAAAGCTATTTTGCTGAAGGCACGGGAGAAGCGCGTGAAACCGGGCCTCGATGATAAAGTGCTGGCGGCCTGGAATGGCTTAATGTGCAAAGCGCTGGGCGAGGCTTACCTGGTTTTTGGCGATGAACATTTCCGGGAGCTGGCGCTGAAAAATGCAACGTTCCTGGAAAAACATTATTCACAGGAAGGATACCGACTGTTACGTGTCAGGAATAAAAACACAACGATTACCGGTTTTCTCGACGACTATGCTTTTGTGACCGACGCGTATTTAACCTGTTACCTGATCGCTGCTGACGAGCACTGGTTGCGCTGTGCAAAGGCATTGTGTGATTATGCCATAGATGCCTTCTACAACCCGAAGACCCACACCTTCTATTACACCGATGCCTCTGCCGAAAAACTCATTGTGCGAACCACCGAGTGGAGCGATAATGTGATCCCCTCATCTGCTTCTCAGATGGCGCTGAACCTGCGCCGTCTTTCGGTGTATTTCGATGAACAGACGTACATCGGCATTGCATCCTCGCTGTTGCGAAGCGTACAACCTGAAATAGCGGACTATGGACCTGGCTATAGTAATTGGGGCATTTTGTTACTGGAGCTTGCACAAGCGCCCGCAGAGCTTGTTATTGTTGGTAAAAATGTTAATGAAAATCTACTCGCCCTTTATAAACAGGCAGCACCAAATGTGATATTTGCTGTAAGCGACAAAGCATCAGATCTTCCGTTAGTGAAAAACAGGTATGTGGAGGGATCGACCCTCATGTATGTATGCAAAAACCATAGCTGTTTACTACCAACGACTTCTGTTGATGAGGCGCTCAGGCAACTTGAAGCACATCCGTAACATACATTCCTATTTTCTCATGGCGATCCTGGGATTGATGCTCTTGTGGTTATCGCCGGGGCTGCAGGCGCAGGCACTGGTGCCCAAAGCCGAATCGGCTTTTGAGGCACAATTGCCTTTTAATACCGCGTATATCAAAGAGAAAAAGATCAGGTCGATTACGTTCGACATTCTTGATAAAAAAGACTTTCAGGTTGCAGAGGACAAGGGCTTGCTGAACTATTACGAATTCAATACCCAGGGCCTTCTGACGCGTTATTATTACACATCTATTGCAAAGGTGATTGAAAAGGAATACCACCACGACGCCGTTTACCGCAAACACCGGAAAGTGAGCAATGCCTACACTTACACCAAAAATGAATATGTGTACGACACGGTATCGACAACCTATTTTTACGACAACCTCGACCTTCTTAAAATGAAACGGTACCACGACGGTCCCTACTATGAAAGTAAATATTACACCTACTCTACTGCCAACCGCCCAACAAGCGAGATGCGGTTTAAAGAGACGAATGCCTCCGAAAACAAAGCAGAATTTAAACTCGGCACCCAAACCATGCTGAGCGACGAAACCTTCGACTATCTTGTTACAGGTAAGAATCAGTACAAAAAGATCTGCAAAAACGACGAAGGACGCGTTTACAAGGAAATTATTTTCAACTACAACCAGGCCCAGCAACTGACAAGCCTCAACGAACAATATACGGCGACCTGGATCTCGCAAACCAGCGAATTTACTTACAATGCGAAAGGACAACTGGCGAGCGCCGTGTACCGGAGCAATGCCAATGGTGAACTGGAACAAAAGCGCATCTACGAATACGATGCCAACGACTGCCTGCTGACCGAAAAGCAATTCAGAAATGGCGTGTTGCAACGGGAGATCAGCTATGTGACCGGCCCTGATAAAAAGCTGAATTCTTACATCATCCGTGATCCGAATGGTAAAAGCATGCGCATCGTAAAACTTCTGTATAACTATTACTGACGCCGGGGCTCTGGAAACGTACAGCGGCAATCATCACTTCTCACAACACCTTCTCTGCTCAAACCGCTTACTTATCAGGCCTCGCCTGCCTGCGCCCGGAAAAAAGCATACACCAGTGATGCTTTTGAATTGCCAACAACCGCAGACAACTCCGCAAGGGTAGCTTCTTTAATGTTCTTAACCGATTTCAATTCGGTTAATAGCTTTTGGGCCGTTTTTTCGCTAATACCTTTGATCTCCGACAGCTCAGATTTAAATGTTTCGCGACTTCGTTTATTGCGGTGATGCGTGATGCCAAACCGGTGAGCTTCGTCGCGGATATGTTGTATGATCTTTAAGGTTTCGGAACGCTTATCGAGGTATAAGGGCACCGGATCGCCCGGAAAATAGATCTCCTCAAGGCGCTTGGCAATCCCGATCACTGTTACTTTTCCCATCAAGCCGAGCTTCTCCAGGCTGGCAACAGCCGCACCCAACTGGCCTTTTCCCCCGTCGATCACGATCAATTGCGGCATCGGCAATGCTTCATCCAGCACACGCTTATAGCGTCGCCAGATCACCTCCTCCATGGTTGCAAAGTCGTCGGGGCCAACCACTGTTTTCACATTGAAATGCCTGTACTCTTTTTTGGCCGGCTTCCCGTCGATAAACACCGGCATGGCACTTACAGCATATTCGCCCTGGATATTAGAGTTGTCAAATCCTTCTATACGCCGGGGTTCTTCTTTCATCCGCAGGTCCTTCATCATTTGTTGCATGATGCGATCGGTATGCCTTTCAGGGTCGATGATGGCAATTTGTTTTTCACGCTCTTTCTTATAAGCCTCAGCATTCCGGTAACAAAGGTCCAGTAATTGCTTTTTGTCGCCAATTTTGGGCACCACATACCGTGCATTCTCAAAGGTTAGTTCCGGCTCAAAAGGAACAAAGATCTCGCGACTCAGTGACGAATAACGCGTACGGATCTCGTTGATGGCAAACACGAGCATCTCCTCATCGCTTTCATCGAGTTTCTTCTTAAGTTCCAATATCTGCGACTGCACAATGGTGCCGTTCATTACCTTGAAATAATTAACGTAGGCCGTTTTTTCGTCACTTAAAATGGCAAACACGTCGGTATCGGTAATCGAAGGGTGTACAATGGTTGACTTGCTCTGGTATTTCTCCAAAAGGTCAATCTTTCGTTTTACGGCCGCAGCCATCTCGAACTCAAACTTTTCGGCATGTTGTTGCATGATCCTCCGGAGGTCGCGGATGGCAAACTGAATATCGCCTTTAATGATCTCACGGATGTGCCGGATGTCGTCGTCGTAGTCTTCCTGCGTTTGCAAGCCCACGCAGGGCGCTTTGCAACGGCCAATCTGGTGTTCAAGACAAGCCCTGAATTTCTTTTTAGCGATATTATCAGCGCTGAGATCGAGAGCACAGGAACGCGTTGGGTACAATTGCTTGATGAGATCGAGCAAAATATGCATGGTTGTTACCGAAGGATAAGGCCCGAACAATTCCATCTCTTCTTTTTTCGGCTGTCGCGAATAAAACACCCTTGGAAAGCGTTCTTTTCGGATCACGATCCAGGGATAAGTCTTGTCGTCGCGCAAATCCACATTGTAACGCGGATGCAAATTCTTGATCAGATTATTTTCCAGGATCAATGCATCCATTTCTGTATCTACTTTCACCGTTTTAATATCCGCGATCTTGCGAACCATCAGACGCAAACGATGGGTATCATGTTCCTTTGCAAAATAAGAACTTACACGTTTCTTCAGATTCTTGGCCTTACCCACATACAGCAGGTTATTGTCCTTGTCGTAATACCTGTAAACGCCGGGTGTTTCCGGGATCGTTTTCAGGATACTCTGGATATGTTCTGAGAAATTCTCTATCACCGCACAAAGGTAATCATTAGAAAATACCACTCCTAATTCCTCCCCGACCTGCTTCAATACAAAGTGAAAGGTCCGAAAAAGCATTCCCCGAAACATTCGTTGATCTGCTGATAAAATAAAGTATCTTTACACTACCGCTGTGTTTCATCCGGCTTGCCACAACAAACAAGGCCTTTGCAGACCAGCAGAACACTCAAACACCAACCCGACACTGACTCTTTCTATTTCACATAGAACAATTTTTTTTGCCCCGCTCGACTGGGGTTTCGGCCATACGACGCGCAGTATTCCGCTCATCCGGCAGCTTGCCACCAACAATAAGGTAATCCTGGGTGTAACACCCTTAACGGCGCCGCTGCTTGAACACGAATTCCCGCACCTGCAAAAACTCAATATCGAAGCGTACAACATTCGCTATAGCCGGTATTTACCCGTCTATCTGAAATTGCTATGCGATTGGCCACGGATAACAGGAATAATAAAAAAAGAACGGGACCAGTTGCAGACAATTATCAGCGAGTACGCCGTCGATATGATCATCAGTGATAATCGCCCTGGCCTCTATCACCCAAATATTGAGAGCATTTACATCACACACCAGCTGAACATACAGGCAGGAGTGTGGTCTGGCATTGCCAATGCCATGCATCACCGCTACATGCGCCATTTTAACCGGATTTGGGTTCCTGACACTGAAAACAGGCAACAATCGCTTGCCGGAGCGCTTTCTCACTCGAACGGGCAGACAAATGTGCAATACATTGGCCCGCAAAGCCGCCTTCGACCTTCACTTCCAATGGGTAGCCCCATCGACTGCCTGCTACTGTTGTCAGGCCCCGAACCTCAACGGACCATACTGGAGCATCTGTTTTTAAAACTCTTTGACAATACCACCAAAAGAACGGTACTGGTAAGGGGTTCCGCCGATCCTCTCGGAATTGTGCCTACTGGCAAGCTATCCGTGATCGACCTGGCCGACGCGACACAACTTTCACAATTAATTGCCGATGCCAACGTCGTGGTTTGCCGGAGCGGATATAGCAGCCTGATGGATCTTCACCTCTTGAACAAAAAACAACTGGTACTGGTGCCCACGCCCGGACAAACGGAACAGGAATACCTGGCGTTGCATTGGCAAAAGCACTTCGGGGCTAAGATTGTGACACAAAATGAGTTGCTGTCTATGCATCCCGATCAATTCACAAGACTACTTTAATAACTCAACTTAGCGCAGAGGCCCGAAGGATGGTTTTCCTGTTACCTTAGATCATGCTTTGGCTAAGAAAAATTGCGTTCTATGTATTCCTCGCCGTGTCGATCGGTGCGGCGGTATGGGCTTGGTTTAGGTTACGCGAAAGCAAGGCGCCCGAAAGCTCGGTTACGGAACATATTCCCTCCAGTGCGTTGGTTGTGATTGAAACGCGACAGGTTCATGAACTCGTTCAGCAACTTACCCGCCAAAACCTGATCTGGAATTCGCTGCTAACCGAAGACCTATTTGCAAGCGCTCAAAATGGCATCCAATACCTCGATTCACTCACCCGATCGTCGGAAGACCTATCGCCCATGCTAGCCGGCAATCCAGTATTCTGGAGCTTTGTAAAAGAAAATACGCGACTCGAACACCTGATCCAATTCAAACTGAAAGAACAGAAAGATGCGGAAACGATAGCGCTTTTTTTCAACCGTGTATTCAAACTCAGCGCCTCAGTCTCTTCGTTCCGTGCATACGAAGTGAGTGTTTCCGGCAAACCCTGGCTGGCTGCCTGTGTTGATGGCATCGTCTATTTTTCTTCCGATTTAAGCCTGCTACAAAAAAGTATCGGCCTGCCAAAAGCAGAGTCGCTCGCCGAAAATGCACGGTTTGGCGAACTGCAAAAACTAAATGGCCGGCAAACGACACAAATCTACTTTAACCACCGTCTTTCAGGACTGTTCAACCGGCAGGTACTTAATCATGTTTCTGTTTTTGGATTGGAATTGGAGTTAAGCGCCTTCACGTGCACGGGTTATACGATACCAGACAGCAGTTCTTTTATGTTGACCCTGCAACAGCAACCCGAAACAACATTCAAACAGCTTGAAAAACTACCCGACCATGTGGCCTTCATCAGCGGTGTTTCCACTTCAAAAACCGAATCTTTTTTCGAAAGCAACCAGGCGCTTCTCCCCGCTTCTGTCAGCGAAAGAAATGAAAGGGCGTGGCAAGCCATTAACGACAGTGCCATGTATAATATGCAACAGGAAATATACGAGGCAAGTGGCAACGTATTGCTGGCGGGCTATTGGCTTCACGACCAGGAAGAGTACCTGATGCAGATGGAAACCCACGACGAAGAAAAAACCACACACTTCCTGGAACTTATCAGCGACAGTGTTTTTGGCGTAACACCTTCACGGTATTTTCATATCCGCGACGGGTTCAACCGTCTGTTCTCTTTTCAGCATGCCGACCACGCGTTGAATTATGCCTGTGTCTCAGATGGTGAACTGATCCTGATGAGTTCGAAACACATGCTGAACTATTACTCGGAATGCATGGCAGGCAGCAATACTCTCGGTAAAAATGCCTCCTTCATGGCCTATGCGGCAGACAATCTGTTCGAACCGCAACAATACCTGTATTATGAAAATTACGACCTGATTAAGCACAGCACGTTTCCAAGATTGATCAACTCTGTGGAGTTAAATACCGGCGACGACGTGCTATCCCAGTTATCGTTAAGCCTCAATGTACGGGCCCAACACTTACAAATGCGCCTGCACGCTACCCACAAGCAAGAAAAGGAAACAGGTGAGCCAACAGACAAAGGCGTACTATGGTCCTACCGGTCCGACTCCCTTGTCAGTTCGCCGGTATTTCTGTTTACCAATCACCTCACGCACGAACACGAGCTATGCTTTCAGGATCAGGAGAACACACTTTACCTTGTTAGTTCTACCGGAAAAGCCATCTGGAAGAAGAAACTCAATGAATCCATACGATCGGACATCTATACGGTCGATCTGTTTAAAAACGGGAAATTGCAACTGCTGTTTAATACTGACAATTACCTGCATCTCATCGACCGCAATGGAAACTATGTACAAGGTTATCCCGTAAGACTTCCGCAGAAAGCGACCTCAGCCATCTCAGTACTCGACTACGATAAAACACGAGACTATCGCATTTTTGTTGCCTGTGCAGATAAAAAACTATACAACTACTCGCTTTACGGCATAAAAACAGAAGGCTTTACGCCACTTAAAACCGATGACGTTGTGAAACTCCCTGTTCACTATGCCAAAGTGGGGGCCAGCGATTACCTGATCACTGCCGATGAAGGCGGCAAGCTATATGGGTTCAGCCGAAAGGGAGAGGGTCGCATCGATTTTGCCAACAAAGTCACTGCAAACCTGGCAAACCTTTATGTATCGGTGAGCAATAACCTTGACAATACGAAAATCGTTTACCTCGACGACCGCAACAGCCTCCTGAACAAGATATCACTTTCCGACAAGAAAGAGGCGCTCAAACTAGGCGACGACGTCACAGGCTTCGGCTCCCGTTTCGAGTTACTTAACGACGACAAACAAATGGATCTTTTACTATTTGGTGACGGCGCCCTGTATGCTTACGATCTGTTCTCCGGCAAACTACTCGAAAGTTTCAATCCGCAGGCCGTGTACCGTGATGCCAGGCTGGCACTTACGGAACAAAGCCAACAGGTGATTGCCTATGACCAGGCTGGCGAGAAACTCGACTTCTTCGACCTGACAGGGAAGCCTCTCTATAGTATCGGGCGGGTTACAAACACACCACTGGTATGTGAACTGTATAAAAACGGAAAAACATACCTTATCACCGTTAATGGCGCCTTAATAAACTGCCGGCAATTGCACTAACAGCGCAGGAGAACAGGCATATAATTGGATAGCTCATGACAAAGCCCTCTGCATGAGTTACGAATTTGAATGGCAACGCATCTTGTTTAACGAACTACCGGTGCATTTTCTCATAGAAGTTGCTTTGCGTTCCACAGTGATGTTTCTGATCCTTTTAGTGGTTTTGAAACTTACCGGAAAGCGGGGCATTAAACAACTATCGGTATTCGAAACGGTCATCATCATATCACTTGGCTCTGCTGCCGGCGACCCGATGTTTTATGAAGATGTAGGCATGATACCCGCCATCGGGGTATTTGTAATGGTATTAATTCTTTACCGCCTCGTTACATGGCTTACCGGAAAGAGCCCTTGGTTTGAAAAGCTGATCGAAGGCAAAACCGAATGCCTGATCTCTGAAGGTACATTTTCGCAGAATAAATTCGAACGTGAAAGCCTGTCGCAGGACGAATTCTTTACAGAGCTCCGCCTCAAGAATATCGAACACCTCGGTCAAGTACGCCACGCCTACCTGGAAACGACCGGCGACGTCAGTATTTTCTTTTACAAAGACGAAGAGGTAAAGTACGGCTTACCGATACGACCTGAGCTGTTCTATCAAAAAAGCGATACTGTCGAAAAATCAGGTATTCATAGCTGCTCACACTGCGGGTACACAAAGCACCTGGAACCCGGTTCTTATACTTGTAAAGTTTGTTCTAATAAGCAATGGGTGCCGTCTATCAATACCAAACGGATCGCCTGACGAGAACACATCCTTCACTTTATCGGCCAAAACGGTACCAGTGCGCTAACTCATTGGTTCTGCCGTCGAGCAGGTCGCAAATGATGTTCATGCCCTGAACAGAAAAGGTGATACCGTTGCCACCAAACCCCAAAACAAACAAAGCACCGGGATATTCCGGCGATTCGCCAATATACGGCAAGCCATCGGCCGTGGTTCCGAACATCCCTTCCCAGGAAAAATCTTCGGTAAACGTCAATGCAGGCATTACCTTGTGCAACATGGCTTGCAGTTTGCGCGATTTGCGCTCTTTCAACCGGTTCTGAAAAAGCGTGTGCCCCGTTTGCGCATCCTCGCCACCAACCAAAAACCGGCCATCGTCGGTACTACGCATATACAGGTAAGGCGATCCGGTATCCCATACCAGGGTTTTCCTGAGCCTGGACGGCAGTTCAATATTCTGCTCACTAACGCAGGCATAGGTATAGAACACGTCCGCCGTTTTTTCTTTCAACATGTCCACCGCTTCGTAGCCAGTACAATAAATCACTTTGCGACATTGGACTGTTGAGCCATCAGCAGCTACAATCAGGTTACTTCCATCACGATGCGTTACCTGCCCGATAGGGGTTTGGTCGTACACCCTCATTCCTTTTTGCACGCTGTTCGCAATAAGAGCGTGCGCTAAGCGATAGGCATCCACGCTTGCGGCCACATCCGATAGAATTCCACCGTGGCAACGAATGCCGTAGTCGCGCGCTATATCCGCCGGCTCCAGCCAATGTACTGAAAGCCCGTGCTTGCTTCGCCTATCAAATTCGCGACGCAACCAGGAGAGATGTTTCTTTTCGCGCGCAATATATAATGACTGCTTATATTCGAACCCGCAGTCCAAATTGTACTTTTCTACGAGACTCCCGAGTTGATGAACAGCCTCAACCCCGGCACGGTAGCACAACGCCGCCGCATCTTCCCCGATCATTTCCGCCAATTGGAATAAGGGAACATCGATCTCGTATTGTAGCATGCTGGTCGTAGCAGCCGTACTGCCGGTGGCAATGTCGCGCTTATCGATCAATACCACGTTGTAACCTTCCGCAACCAAAGCATGACTGACCAGCGCACCGGTAATGCCACCTCCGATCACGGCAACATCGCATGTTTCCGCTACCCGTTGCATGGAAGGATAACTGTGAAGCAAGCCGTTTTTAAGCAACCAGAAAGATTCGTAAGTTCTGAGACGCATGTTGTAACTGAAAAGTAAGGAGTCAGCGAATTGCATGCCCCCCGCCAACAGCGGCGTTTAGCTGCATTGTAGAAAATATTCCACGATGTAAATACCAGGAATTCTACACAAAAGGTACTACGCAGAAGTCGTCAGTATGTCTGAAAAAAATTAGTACTCAAATGTACCGAACGCTGAACTGATCGTTACTTTCTTACCGGTATGCGCCTCTACCCGGCCTATTACCTGTGCGTCGATATTGAAAGAGCGTGAAATGTCGATGACTTGTTGGGCATGTTCTTCGGGTAAGTATATCTCTAAACGATGGCCCATGTTAAACACTTTATACATTTCCTGGTAGTCCGTCTGGCTTTGCTCCCTGATTAGCTTAAATAACGGAGGCAATGGAAACAGGTTGTTTTTAATTACATGCACATTATCTACAAAATGCAGGACTTTGGTTTGCGCCCCGCCGCTGCAATGAACAATGCCGCCTATCTTGTCTCTCAGGCTGGCAAGTACTTTTTTCACAACCGGCGCATACGTCCGGGTGGGCGATAACACCAGTTTTGCGGCGTCGATGTGTTCGTGTACGGTTTTACCGGAGGCATCGGTATAACTCACTTCCACCTTGTCGGTTAAGTTGAGTTTGCCTGAATACGTCACTTCTTCCGGCAACGCGCCGTCATACGATTCAGGATATTTTTCTGCCACTGCTTTATTGAAAACGTCGTGGCGGGCACTGGTGAGCCCATTGCTTCCCATCCCACCGTTGTATTCTTGCTCGTAGCTCGCTTTGCCAAACGACGCAAGGCCCACAATAACGTGACCGGGTTTAATGTTATGGTTAGAGATCACCTCATCGCGTTTCATGCGGCACACCACTGTACTATCAACAATGAGTGTGCGCACCAGGTCGCCAACGTCCGCCGTTTCTCCGCCGGTAGAACGGATATCAATACCATTAGCACGCAAATTTTGCAATACGTCTTCTGTGCCGTTGATGATTGCAGAAATCACCTCTCCCGGAATCAAGCCTTTATTTCTGCCAATGGTAGATGACAATAAAATATGATCCGTAGCGCCCACACAGATCAGGTCATCGATGTTCATGATCACAGCATCCTGGGCTATACCTTTCCAAACACTCATATCGCCCGTTTCTTTCCAGTAAAGATATGCCAGCGATGATTTGGTGCCTGCACCGTCGGCATGCATGATAACGCAGTGCTCGTCGCTCCCGCTTAGGTGATCGGGTACGATTTTGCAGAACGCCTGTGGAAATAATCCTTTATCGATCTTGGAAATGGCATTATGCACATCTTCTTTGGAAGCGGAAACACCGCGAAGGTTATATTTGGTATCAGACATCTTTATTTTTCGTTAGCCGCTCGTACCTGGGCCCAAACCCTTGCAAACAAGTCGGCGTGTGTTTTAAAAAACTTCTTTTGCTACCCGCTTGGTACTTTCGGAAGTTCCCATGGTGTAGTAATGCAGGCAAGGAACGCCTGCTTTCTTTAATTCCTTACTTTGCTCGATGCACCATTTCACACCTACCTCTTTCACTGCCTTATCGTCTTTGCATTTCTCCAGGTCGATGTATAGATCCTGAGGCAGATCGATGTGAAATACTTTTGGCAGGGCAATGAGCTGCTTAAGCGAAGAAAGTATTTTGAGGCCGGGGATAATAGGTACATGAATATCGTTTTTACGACACAAGTCAACAAAATCGAAATACTTTTTATTATCAAAAAACATTTGCGTCACGATATAGTCGGCGCCTGCATCTACTTTCGCTTTCAGCCACTTCATGTCGCTGTATAAATTTGGCGCTTCGAAATGTTTTTCGGGATAGGCCGCCACGCCCATGCAGAAATCGGTTGGTGAGGCGTCTTTCATTTCGTCGTCGAGGTAAATGCCCGAATTCATGTCTTTGATCTGTTTCACAAGATCGATGGCGTAATTATGTCCGCCGGGCTCAGGAACGAAACTCGATTCGGTTTTAATGCTATCGCCACGTAGTGCCAGTACATTATCAATACCCAAGAATTGCAGATCGATCAGGGCATTTTCAGTTTCCTCACGGGTAAAACCGCCACAGATAATATGCGGAACGGCCTCCACATCGTACTTATTCATAATGGCTGCGCAGATACCAACCGTTCCCGGTCGTTTGCGAATGCTTACCTTTTCAAGATAACCGCCGGCCCGTTTTTTATAAATGTATTCTTCACGATGATACGTCACATCGACAAAGGCCGGTTTGAATTCCATCAACGGATCGATGCCGTCGAAGATTGACTGAATGCTTTTTCCCTTGAGTGGCGGAAGGATCTCAATAGAAAAAAGGGTGTTTTTCGCAGATTTCAGATGTTCGGTGATTTTCATAAACAAGTATTCAGGCTGCAAATGTAAATAATTAATCACGAATTAAATACAATGCCCGAAGATGTTACACCGCCCCAAACGGCGTCTTTTTTAAAAACGATAGCCTACCGACAGGTTCAGCTTGAAGCTATTGATGGGAAAGTTATTCCCATAATAGTTGTAGTAGTAGTTAGTGTTGTTGTAGTTTTTAGGATTATTCACCAGGAAATCGTCGGCATGGTAACCGACACCGGCTAACAGCAGCATATTAAAGTTCTTGTGGATCCGGAACAATAAACCGTTGTCGAGCATAAAGGTATAACGGTTCATCACAAAATTGCGAGATGTATAAGACGGCGTGTAACCCATTGGATCATACACGTATGAATCGTAACGGCCGTTGAACTGAGAAAACCCGATGTAAGGCCCTATAAAATGCGTTACAACGCGCTTTCCGCTGGTGTGCAGGTGAAAGCCCAAACCACCCTCGAAACTTTTAAGACTATACTCAACATTGCTTACACCATTAAACGACGCGGAGCCGAAAATAGTGTTGGTAGGCTGGTTGAAAAACGGCGGGGAAAAACCGACCGAAACGGGAACGTGAAGATGAAACAAGCCATCGGCAAACTCACGCAGATAACTCAACCCAAAACTACCGTTAAGTGGCTCCATTAAATTGAGAAATGCCACATTTTTATTGATTGTAGCGTCATGATAAGCAGCAAGCCTTACCGAATCGGCGTAATGCCTCTGTTCCGAACGCCGTTGCGCTACCGAGTTGCGATAGGCGACATCGAGTGGAACCTGCGCAGGCGCCGCCGGCGGCGAGTTGAACGTTTCATGGGCACCATTCTGATAAATGATCAATGCGACCTCGCTCTTGGGAACAGTAATGAGCGGCCCGTCCTGGTAAGTAAACAACTTATATTTAATTTCTGTTGGCGTTACTTCCAGTACTTTTACCTCGGTTTTGGAATTATCTCTCTTAAAGAGTTGATCCTGCGCAAACATGGCGCCAGTACCAATAAATGCTGCAAAAAAACAAAATGCGTGCTTCATAAAAACGCTGATTTACCTATTATCTAAAGTACGGAAATATTTAGAACAATTGTTTGCTCAAAGGTATTATATTTCTAAATTTGGCTAACTTTTTAAAAAATCCCAAAAACCCGTCACAATATGAGCAAAATTAAAGTAGCCAATCCTGTTGTAGAGCTGGATGGCGATGAAATGACCCGCATCATCTGGAAATTCATTAAAGACAAACTGATCATTCCTTACCTCGACGTCGATATCAAATATTACGACCTTGGCATGGAATACCGCGATCAAACCAACGACCAGGTAACGATCGATGCCGCAGAGGCGATCAAGAAATACGGCGTGGGCATTAAGTGCGCCACCATTACTCCTGATGAAGCTCGTGTGAAGGAATTTAACCTGAAACAAATGTGGAAATCGCCAAACGGAACGATCCGTAATATTCTCGATGGAACCGTGTTCCGCGAGCCGATCGTGTGCAAAAATGTACCGCGTTTAGTGTCTAACTGGACAGCTCCGATCATTGTTGGCCGTCACGCTTTTGGCGACCAGTACCGCGCCACGGATTTCGTTGTTCCGGGCAAAGGCAAGCTCACGATGAAATTTGAAGGCGAAGACGGAAAAGTGATCGAGCACGAAGTATTCAAATTTACGGGCGCCGGCGTTGCGTTGGGTATGTATAACCTCGAAGAGTCGATCCGCGGCTTTGCCCACTCATGCTTCAATGTGGCCCTGAACAAAAAATGGCCATTGTACCTATCCACCAAAAATACCATTTTGAAAAAATACGATGGTCGCTTCAAAGACATTTTCGAAGAGATCTACCAAGCCGATTACAAAGCTAAATTCGAAGCTGCCGGCATTGTTTACGAACACCGTTTAATTGACGATATGGTGGCATCTGCCCTTAAATGGAACGGCAACTTTGTTTGGGCCTGCAAAAACTACGATGGCGACGTTCAGTCAGACTCGGTAGCACAAGGCTTTGGTTCCCTGGGATTAATGACTTCTGTATTGATCACGCCAGATGGCAAGATCATGGAAGCGGAAGCTGCTCACGGAACGGTGACTCGCCACTACCGCGATCACCAGAACGGAAAACCGACATCAACCAATCCTATTGCCAGCATTTTTGCCTGGACTCGTGGCTTAGAATTCCGCGGAAAACTTGACAACAACCAGGAATTGATCGACTTCTGCCACGCACTCGAAGCTGTTTGCGTTGAAACGGTAGAAAGCGGGAAAATGACGAAAGACCTCGCGGTATGTGCTCATGGAAACAATGTAAAACATGGCGAGCACTACCTGTACACCGAGGAGTTCCTGGATGCTATCGACACGAACCTGAAAAAGAAACTAGCGAAATAAATCCCTATCTTTGCCAAACGCAACCGATAACGGAAGCGTTTAACCAAAAAGATCATGAACCAGGAACTATTTGACAGGGTTGAAAATGCACTGAAAACCATCAGGCCTTATCTTGAAAAAGACGGCGGTGATGTGGAGCTGCTCGAAGTAACCGATGAGCATACCGCCATGCTTGAACTCAAAGGCGCGTGCAGCACCTGCAGCATGAGCCAGATGACCATGAAAGCAGGCATTGAGGAAACCATTATGCGTGCCGTGCCGGAGATAAAAGCTGTGCAAGCCGTCAAATTATAACCTTGCTAATCCGTTAAAAGTCCTCACGCATTCGTGAGGACTTTTTTATTTAACGAAATTAACGCGGTTCCGGCTACACATTTACAGTGCCCTGCGCGTTCAATCATTAAAATCAACTATTCTTTTCTGTTATGCCACTTGTTCAGCTAACCAACGACCCACAGTTCATCGAGCGCATCATCGATCTGCGCTACGAGATTCTCCGCAAACCGTGGAACAAATCGCGCGAGACTGCCACTGATGCGCTGGAGAGCCACTCTGTAAATGCATACATTGAAGAGCACGGCACTGTGATAGCTTGCGGACGTTTGCAGGATAATGGCGGAGGCTGTGGCCAGGTGCGTTACATGGCCGTAGCCAGTGGACATCAGGGCAAAGGCCTTGGCAAAGCCGTGCTTCAGAAACTCGAAGAACAAGCCTCCAGAATGGGCATTGACACCATCGAACTTCAGGCCCGCGAAAATGCTGTTGCGTTTTACCAGGCCAACGGTTATCACATCCGCGAAACATCCTTCAAACTATGGGACCTCATTCAGCATTACCTGATGACAAAACAGCTCCTCTAAAATCCCTATATTTAGTCTGTTGGAAAACGTTGGCCGACATATCTTGTTCCTTTGCTCGTGGTATCCGAATCGCGACGACAAAAGCAATGGAATTTTTATCCGCCGGCACGCGCAGGCGCTGGCGTTGCAACACAAAGTAACCGTGGTGTTCGCCAAATCGGTAAGCACTATTTCCGGGCCACAATGGGTGAGAAACGAAGATGAGCATATCGAAGAGTTCCTGTATTTCTATCCTAAACTCAAGACAAAGCTGCCGGGCATCAGTCATCTTCAAAAATTCCTGAACCTGAAACGTGCCTACCAGCAACTAATCGATTCGCTCCCAAACCAACACTTTGACATCATTCACGTAAATACCATTTTTCCAGCCGCCATCCCGGCACGGTACGCCCTAAAAAAATTCCCCGAAGCCAGCCTTTTTATTACAGAGCACTGGAGCGGCTATTATCCCGAAGACGGAAACTATCGCGGAAACCTGGTCGTATGGTACACCCGGCAACTCGTGGCAAGAGCCCGCGCGGTGCTAGTCATTTCCAAAAAACTCGAAGAGGCCATGAAATCGCATGGTCTCGAAAACCGGTACGAGCTTATTCACAACGTGGTAGATACGACCATTTTTAAACCGCTGCCGGAACTAGCTTCCGCGGAAACCGTGTTACAGATTCTGCATGTGTCCTCTCTCACAGAAAGAGAGAAGAACATTTCCGGCATTATTGCCGCAGCTTCGTTGCTACGCCAGAAAGGCCGTTTGTTTCACTTAACACTTGCCGGCTCCAACCCGGAGGAAGAAGAAAGTCACAGAAAAATGGTCGAGGCACACCATCTGACGGCACAGGTAACGTTTTGCGGCTACAAAACCCCGGATGAAATTGCTGCATTGATGAACCGCTCCGATGTGTTTTTACTATTAAGCCACTTTGAAGGTGCGCCGGTTGTTGTTACCGAAGCGCTTGCCTGCGGGCTGCCAGTGATTAGCAGCCGTGTAGGCCAGGTGGAGGCGATGATACCGGAAAACATGGGTAAGGTATTACCAAGCCCCGATCCGGCGGTTTGCGCCGATGCACTTTATAGTTACAACCGCCTGAATTATTCCGACAAAGCAGCCATGCACCAATACATTAAAGACTTGTATTCGCCGGAAGCTGTTTGCAGAGAAATCAGTTCATGCTATAACCGCTATACATGAGATGCTAAAAAAAATCCTCTTCACACTGTTTACACGCAGCTCTGTAGCGTTGATCAACCTGGCGGTATTACTAATTACTTCCAAACAACTCGGAGGCGATATCCGAGGCCAGATCAGCTTGCTGATTCTCAACATTGCCATTATCCAGGTTGTTAATGAAGTTTACACCGGCTATGCGCTCGTATATTTCATTCCCCGGTTTTCACTTAAAACGATCTACCGGCATGGTCTGGTATGGTCGCTGGCCTGCATTGTCCTTACCACGCTTACCCTCGTTGGCATCAACCTTTACCATCACGTGTCAGTAAATGCATATTGGGTGCATATTGCCATACTCTCCCTCATTATCATTGTGCATTCGTTTAATGGCGTGGTCATTCTGGCCAAAGAACGTATCAGGCTCTACAATTTCCTTAATTTCTTTCAGCCCGCTCTTTTGCTCTCCACCCTGGTTATCCTCATCTTCGGCTTCAGGCTGCGCAGCATCGATAGTTACGTGTTAGCGTTGTATGTATCGTTCCTTGTATCACTTGCCATATCCGGTTTCGGTATTTATCGTATTTTCCGGAGCCGCGAACCTGCCCTCCCACCCAGTCAACCAGCCAGCATTCTCAGAAAAGGCTTTTTTAACCAGCTCGCCAACCTGTCGCACATGCTCAGCAACCGCTATAATTTTTACCTGTTAAGCAACAACGTATTGGTAGGAATTTACTCCAGCTCCACCTCACTTATCGAATCGGTACTGATTATCAGCAATAGCGCTTCCACGATCATTCTCACCTACATTGCCAATAAACGCAACGACCAGCAAAGTACCACCGTTACATTTTTCCTGTCTAAACTCTGCTTCCTGCTGAGCCTGGTGTGCGTGCTGGTTTTGATTCTTATCCCTGCAGAGTTTTTTACGTTCCTGCTTGGCAAGGATTTCAGCCAAACCAAAGAAGTGATGTTGTTGCTATCCCCGGGCATTCTCTGCATCAGCTTCTCCACAGTTATCAGCCATTACTTTTCGGGCATGGGCCGTCAACGGCTGATCGCTACCGCCAACCTGGCGGGTCTGGCAACGACCATGGCTACCGGTTATTTTCTCGTAAATCAGTTTCAGCTGCGCGGCGCCTGTTATGCCGCCTGCCTGTCGTACTTCGTGGCAAGCATGATCATGGTGATGATGTTTATGCGCGAACATAAGCTGTCTGCCGCATCGCTATTCAGTATCCGTAAAGACCTGAGAACGCTGAAAAATATCCGCTAGAGATAAACCCGCGCTAGTGCAGGTGCATAACCTGTTTCACAATAAACTGAACCATGGTGACTGTGCAGGTAAAGATAAACGACCACATCACGTATTTTCCGCCATGATCGCGTTTGAGAATGAGTTGAGCCACCAGCAGGCCGATGGTGAGCAAAAAAGGAATTAGGGCTGCATGGTAATGCAGCGACTCCGAAAGATGACCGCGCAAGAGGCTGATAAAAGCACGTTGCAGGCCACAGCCCGGACAATCGATGCCGAAATGCGCTTTAAAAAAGCAGGTAAACAAGTGCTGCTCCAGCCAATCGATCATGACACTAAACATAAAAAAGTGCCTCCCGAAAACCAAGAGGCACTTTTAGACTTGGGATTGATTATCGTACCATATCCCACGGCATTGCGGCAAACGCAGCACCTATGATGGCAATGTAAACGATGATGAATACAATGTATATGCAGGAAAGGATTAAACCGATGATGCCGCAAATACGACCGGCTTTCAGGTTATTGAATGAAGACAGTGTGTAGCCGGAAGGATTGGCTTTGTATGCAGCCATACCTTTGGAAGCCAACACAATAGCAATAATACCCAGCACGATGCCGATGATACCATAACAGAAACAAAAAACGATTGAGAGGATACCCAACACCAGAACAGCCGTTGAATTAGGGACCTGGCTCTGGCCGAATTGGTTATTTATTGGATTTACCGGCGGTTGACCGTACTGAGGAGGTTCGTTTGAGAACTTATTTTCTTCCATATTTTTTTATTTTTTGCTAAGATATAAAAATTTCGTTCACCCCTTTACGTCCGCAAAAAAGTTTCATTGGTCTATGCGGCCGGCTTGTTGGTAAAATACTGAATTTTAAAAACCAACTTTTTTAGACAACCGCCGTAAAAGATGAAAACACCATCAACATTCTACCCAAAACCAGAAGAACACAATATGAAAAATCACCTTAAACCATCCAGCATGAAATCATTTTTAACCGTTTCAAAAATTCCCGGCCATGAAAACTTTTTATCTACTCACCAGTTTGCTAGCGGCTCTGGCCGTGGCTCCCGTTCAGGCTCAACCCGGCATTCCTGCCTCTACGACTGACAGTCTTTCAGGCTTCGACCAGCAAGCCTGCCTCACCTTTTTTCAGACCCATCATTCCAATCCCAACGAATTTCCCGAGTTCCTCGGCGCCTCTCAACGGGCCTACATCCGCCAGGCATTTTTCTCCCCCGCCTCACGCCCGCCAGGACAACATCCGCTACCACAACAAGCGTGTACCAATATTGATTTCGAGTCGGGTAACTTCAATGGCTGGACAACCTCTACCGGCTTCAACCCTGGTTTCAACGCGGCTGGCTGCTGCCTGAATGCAGGCGGAGCCCAGCAAATTACTGCTGCGGGAACCGATGCCTGCGGTGGATTTCCAACGGTTGCCCCGGGCGGCAATTTCTCCGTTCGGCTCGGAAACAATGGCACCGGCGGCGTTGCCGACCGCCTCGAACAAACCTTTAATGTAACAGCGTCGAATGCCAATTTCACTTACCGGTATGCTGTTGTGTTCGAAGATCCCGGCCATACGCTGGCCGACCAACCTGGCTTCCAGATAGAGATGCTCGACTCCTCGGGCAACCAAATCCCTTGCACGTTCTACAATGTAGCAGCCGGGCAAAACATTCCGGGGTTCGTTAATTCGGCTACTTGTGCCAATGTGGTTTACAAACCATGGACCAACGTGAGCGTTGACCTTACATCTTACATTGGACAAAATGTAACGATTCGTTTCACCACCTACGATTGCGCCCTCGGCGGGCATTATGCATACGCGTACATCGACGGAAGCTGCATCGACTTCAACATCAACCAAAATGCAGTGCTTTGCCAGGGATCTGCTGTGCAACTTTCTGCGCCGACAGGCTTCGCTTCTTATACCTGGCACCTTCCTGACAACTCCCAGCAAAACGGACCGGTAATAAGCACTGGCCTTCCAGGCATTTATACCCTCAACATGGTAACGTTTACCGGATGCCCAGGACCAACGATGACCTACACACTCGTTTCCTATCCGAAACCCAATGCTTCTTTTTTATCCAGCCAGTTATCGGCTTGCAGCTACTCGCTCCAATTTACCAATAACAGTACAATTAGCAGTGGCTCGCTAACGGCTTATACCTGGAGCCTGGGCGACGGCACCAACTCCGGCGCACAACATCCATCGCACATCTATACAACTATTGGCGCTTATACGGTGCAACTGGTTTGTACGAGCAACATGGGATGTACCGACACCGCAATGGCTCCTGTAAGCATCAGTCCATTACCTGTGGCAGCATTTACTGCCAACACCGCTTGCCTCAACAGTTCAAGCTCTTTCACCAACACTTCTTCGGTAAATACCGGTACGATCGTGTCATATCAATGGCATTTTGGGAATGGTGGCCAATCGGCATTGTTCGAACCAAACTGGCTTTATAGCTCGCCAGGAATTTACAGCGTTAGCCTCACTGTAACAAGTAACAACAATTGCAGCAGTTCGGTAACACAAACAGTTGCGGTAAATGCGTTGCCTGTTACCGCGTTTTCAGCCGGAAATGTGTGCGACGGCCAGGCTGTAAATTACCTGAATGCCAGTTATATTTCCGGCGGTAGCATCAGTACCTACGCCTGGGATTTTGATTCGGACGGAACGACTGATAACAACAGCGTTAATCCCTCGCAGCTTTTTAATGCGCCGGGCAGCTATACGACCCAACTCACTGTAACATCTACTGCCGGATGCAGCGCAACCCAAACGCAGGTGGTACGCGTACACCCCAACCCCGTCGTGCAATTCATTGCCAATAGCGTTTGCGAAGGCAGCGTAACCAGTTTCACGAGCCAGTGCGGCGTCACTAACGGTCAAATCGTTCAATATAACTGGAACTTTGGCGACGGTACCAGCGGCAACCTGCCTAATCCACAACATCTCTATGCAACGCATGGCCTTTTTAATGTGCTCCTTACCGCCACCAGCAACTACAACTGCAACAATACCGTGCAACTGCCCGTAACTGTTTTTCCCAAACCAGTAGTTAATTTTTCGTCGAGTGTTGCTTGTTTCAATCAAACTACACAGTTTACGAACCAGTGCTCTATCCTTTCAGGAACAATTATGATGTACCAGTGGGATTTCGACAATGACGGCAGCATCGACAATACCACCGCAAATCCCGCTTATGTGTATCCTACAGCGGGCATACAGCAGAGCAGATTAGTGGCTGTATCAAACAATAACTGCGTGAACCAGAACATTAACAATGTGGTGGTGCATGTTAATCCGGTGGCCGATTTTCAGGTGCCATCAGCGTGTATGCCTCAAAGCAGCGTGTTTAGTAATACGTCGCATAGCAGTGATGGTGCTATTACCGCCTACAATTGGGATTTTAACGGTGATAACCTTACCGACAACGTATTGCCGAATCCGCAGTACAATTTTGCACAGGCCGGCAACTATGGTGTAAAACTGGAGGTGCAAACCCAATACGGCTGTACCAATACCATCATAAAATCGGCCTATGTAAATGCCACGCCAACGGCACTATTCAGTGTGGAAAACCCCACCGGCTGTCCGAGTCTCTGTGTTAATTTCACCAACCAAAGCAGCATCGGTAACGGTGCGATTAAAACCTACCAGTGGATATTCGGCGACAATACCGCGCCTTCGTACGACATGAATCCGACACATTGCTATGACACCGGTAACTACGGCATTACCCTGAAAGCCGTATCGGATAGTGGCTGTGTCGGCACGTCATTCGTTTCAAATGCCGTGCAGGTGTATCCGGCACCTATCGCGGGCTTCGACATTTTGCCCAACGAGGTGGAAATAACAACGCCTTTAGTGGAAGTTCAGGACAGATCGGCAGGCGCCAGCGATGTGGTGTATTATTTTAGCAGCGGCGGCAGCAAACATGTGCGCAATTTTAGCCAGATTTTCGACACCGACGATGCCAAAACCATTGCCATCTTACAAGTAGTAACGAATACGCACGGTTGCCGCGATTCAATCATACATGACATAACCGTAAAACCAGCCTGGGTAATTTATGTCCCTAATGCGTTTACACCTAATCACGACGGCCTAAACGACGGTTTTCGGGCATTAGGCGTTGGAATAGAAGCATTTAACATGCAGATTTTCGATCGCTGGGGCAAAATGATCTTTGAAACCGAGGATATTAATACTGCCTGGGACGGCTCGGTAGGCCGTGGCGAGGCCGGGGATGCCAAACAGGAAGTATATGTATGGAAAGTGAAGGTAAAAGACGTTAACCATAACGATCACAATCTCATTGGCCATGTCACATTGCTTAAATAATGTCAAAAAGGCACTGAAAACTATTTGGATTAAATTTTGTTTATACTTTTATCAAATCCTAATTTTAGAATCAATCAGTTAACCTTAAAAACAATCGTTATGGCATTAGAAATAACCAACGCTAATTTTGAAGAATTAGTTTTAAAATCAGATAAACCCGTATTAGTCGATTTTTGGGCTGAATGGTGTGGTCCGTGCCGCATGGTGGGGCCAGTAGTAGAAGAACTTTCGAAAGAATACGACGGAAAAGCCGTGGTAGGTAAAGTGAACGTTGACAACAACTCCGATATTTCTGTAAAATACGGCATCCGCAATATTCCAACACTTCTGGTATTTAAAAATGGCGAAGTGGTAGAGAAACATGTAGGTGTTGCACCGAAAAACGTATTGGCCGGCAAACTGGACGCTCACATGTAAAATACCTGTGTGGAAATACGCCACACGTTTTAGAAAAGCCTTTTGTATGATACAAAAGGCTTTTTTTATGCAGAAACGTCATTTCACTCAACAAAATGACCCTTTCACCGTTTAATAACCTTTATTTAATGCTTTTGTCACATTGTGGCATTAGGTTTGTCTTACAATAGCTAATAAAAACCAGATACTATGAATACGACACAGGCAATGATTATTTTAAATAATGGGATCAGAAAATACGGCACCATTATCAACGGCGAGCAGGAAGGAAGAATCCGGTTTATCCCCGCAACAGAAATTGTATTAATGGATGAAACACAGCTTACAAGCCTTATTGAACACATCCCGGTTTCGACCATTTATTCGATCGACACTTTTCTGAAATAAAAATCTGAATTTCGTTTGAGAAAACCCGTTGCATAAGCGCAACGGGTTTTTTGTTTTAATGGATCCCATACTGTGGAAAAAATTGCGCTATCAGCATGATCTCAACCTGGGAAATGCGGAACCGGATTTGAGCATACCACCAAAAACCCATTCACCATGGTATCTGCGATTCCTTTACAAAAACTCAACCGGTTCCTGTTTTTCAGCGTCCTGCTGGTAGCTATTCTTTATTTTGCCAAACAAGTACTTATTCCCATTGCCTTTGCTGCCTTTTTTGCCATGCTTTTCACCGGCTTAAGCAACCGCATGGAAAATCACCGGGTACCACGCATACTGAGTGCTATCATTTCCCTACTCATCCTCATCGGCACGGCTTTCGTTATTGGCTTACTGGTGTACATGCAAGGAAAAAAACTCGCTGAAGATTTCCCGGTGATCGAAAAGAAGTCAGAAAAATTTTTCAAACAGGCAGAGACCTACGTTAGTCAAAAACTAAACATTGCACCTGCCAAGCAAGACAGCCTGATACAAAAACAGGTAAAATCTGCATCCGGTTCGGCGGGTAATGTGGTAAAGTCTGTCGTGGGCAGTGTTTCTCAAACCATTGGGTCGGCCGTACTTGTGGTTATTTTCACGTTTTTATTCCTGTACCAGCGCGAAAAATACGAAACATTTTTTGTGAGCCTTTGCAAGCAAACGCCTCCCGACGAAGCCAAAGTTCTTATCCATAATATCAGCAAAGTTGCCCAAAGCTATTTGACGGGCCGGGCGCTTTCCGTACTTATTTTCACGGTACTATTCACTGCAGGCTTTCTCATTATTGGTCTGAAAAATGCTTTCCTGCTGGCTTTTATCGCGGCATTATTAACCATAGTACCCTACATTGGTTCTATCGTTGGCGGCTTGTTTCCATTTGCCGTAGCGCTGGTAACGGAAGATGACACCGGCATTGCCCTTGGCGCACTGGCGGTCATTGTCATCATCCAGGGCATCGATAACTATTTCATCGAGCCTTACATCATTGGCGGCGAGGTTAACATCAGTGGCTTTTTTACCATTCTTATTTTGCTTGTCGGCGGCCTGATTTGGGGCATTGCCGGTGTAGTACTCTTCCTACCCATGTTAGGTGTAGCCAAAATCATTTTCGATGCAGTACCGGAGCTGCATGCCTACGGCTACCTGATTGGCGATCAGGCGCAGGAAAAGCAATCGGAACGCTTGCTAAAAAAAATAAAAAGCCTTTTTGGGAAAAAGAAGGAGAGCGGGCAATAGAATCAGGCTTTCTTGAGGAACTCGGTGCGCAACACAATGCTGCTTCCATTGATGCGGCAATCCACTTCGGCGGCATCGTCGGTGAGCTTGATTTTTTTCACCACAGTTCCTCGTTTGAGAACCATTGACGATCCTTTTACTTTAAGATCCTTAATCAAGGTTACGCTGTCTCCGTCGGCCAATAGGGTGCCGTTACTGTCTTTTGTTTCCATAAATTATATTATGCGCCAAAGGTATAGTTATTTCCGGGCTTTCCGAGGCGCTAACAGAAGCTCTTTTCCACCGATAATGTGTATTTTTAAACCGTGCTCAACCAACTTCATACACAAAAGCCGCCATCAGACCGTTTTTTTGATTCGATTTACCCCGCCCGTTACCATCAGCATTCCGCCCGGCATTTTACACCAGTGAATGTTGCCTGGCAGGCCGCCCGTTATCTGGCGCAGACTCCGGAAGACAAAATCCTGGATATAGGTTCGGGTACCGGCAAATTTTGCATTGCAGCGTCGCTCATCAGCCAAGCTCATTTCTATGGTGTGGAAATGCGGAAAACGCTCACCAACTTATCGAACCGGGTAAAGCGCGCGCATGGGCTGAAAAACGCCCACTTCATCAACGCCGATTTTGGTACCATAGACTTTAGCCGGTTCGATGGCATTTACTTTTTCAATTCGTTCCACGAATTTTGTGATGCCAGTTGCGTACTCGACGAGCAATCAAAGGTATCGCTGGAAACCTACAAAGCCTTTCACGAACTTCTGAAACAGAAGTTGAACGAGTGTAAACCGGGTACGCGCCTGGTGACATACTACACCTTTAAAAATAAAATCCCTTCATCGTTTCGCTTTGTCCGCTCCAGTAAAAAAGGCCTGCTGAAGTTCTATGTCAAGAAATAACCGGCTTCAGGCGTTACGCCATGCCCCGGTAACCCTTGCGATGCCTTAGCAATTAAAACACTATCTTTACAGTGCATGAAAGTCCTGCTCACTACGCTCAACGCCAAATACATTCACACCAACCTGGCTATTCGCCTCTTATATGAAATGAATGCGGGATATGAGGGCCTCGATTGGAAGGAATTTGTAATAAAGGAAGACCGGCAAAAAGTGGCGGCTTATTGTGCATCTTACGATGTGGTTGCATTCAGCTGCTATATCTGGAACATTAGCCAGACACTGGAAACAGCGAAACTCATCAAAGCACTCCATCCTGAAACACGGATTTTATTAGGTGGCCCCGAAGTGAGTTACGACGGGGAAGCGCTGATGGCACTGCCTTATGTCGATTACATCATTGAAGGCGAAGGTGAAACGCCCTTCCGCGAGTTCCTGAAAAGCTATCCACAGATCGAACATGTACCAGCACTTGTTTACCGGTCGGAACATGGTGTTCAAAAAAACAAACAGGCGCCTATGTTCGATCTGAAACAGTTCGAACACAGCATGCCTTACCGCTATGATGATGTATCTAAACTTGCCGACAAGGTGTTGTACATCGAAACTTCCCGCGGCTGTCCGTATAAATGCGAATTCTGCCTGGCCAGCCTCGACAATAAAGTACGCTACTTGCCAGATAGCAGCATCAAAGCCACATTGATGCACCTGATGACTCATGGTAAGGTGATCAAGTTTCTCGATCGCACCTTCAACATCAAAAAGGATTTCACAATCGGAATGTTTCAGTTTATACAGGAACACCATCGCCCCGGGAATGTGTTTCAATTTGAGATAACGGCCGACATCCTTCACCCCGACATCATCCGCTTTATTCAGGATCATGTACCTGCGGGACTTCTGCGTTTCGAGATCGGCATACAAACCGTTAATCAGAAAGCCAACCTGGAGGTAAGCCGCAAACAGAATTTTGAAAAAACCAAACAGATCATCCGGCAACTCGATCACAAGGTAGAGATGCATCTTGACCTGATCGTAGGCTTGGCTTATGATTACTGGGATGATGTGAAATACAGTATTGAAGAAGTGTTTGCCTTGTTTGCTCCCGAAATGCAACTGGGCTTCCTTAAATTCCTGAAAGGAACACCCATGCGCGACAAAACCGACGTCCACGGCTTTGTTTTCGACACCTCACCACCCTACCAGATCATCGAAAGCAAGTACCTCAGCCGCGCCGAACTGGCTAAGATCGTTCAGCTGGAACACGCATTGGAAATATACTGGAACGGAAAGAAATGCATCAACACACTCAAATACGTTGCGCAGCGATACAGCATCTTCGACTTTTTATTAGGACTCGGCATTCGTTTCGGTGAAATGAGTGATTACCACCATTATTCTCTGGACGACATCTTCACGATCATTCGCTCATACAGCAGCGATGCCTATCCCAACGACATGGTACTTCGGGAGTTGATTACAATCGACTATTACCTGCATTTTAAGGTGAAACCAAAAGCCCTTTTTTCGGGAGAGGTGGAAGCATCAGAAAGGCAAAAAATCATCCGCCGGCACAACCTCAGCCCGAAGTACAGGTACGTGATACTGTCGGTAAATTTTGATTATGCCCATTTTCTACAGCAAGGTTTTATTCAAAACCAGCACAGCCAGGTGGTTATCGAATACAACGGCATTAGCAAAGCCAGAGTCGTGGCTATTCCTACAGATCAAGGGTAAACTTGCCGGTAGGCCGCTCATTGGACCCGCGCGTGGTGTCAATGAAAAAGGTTTTGATCTTTTCGGCAATACGCTCAATCTCTCTGTAACTGTTTGGCTTAACGATGTAGCCATTGCAACCGAGACGATAACTCTCGAGGATGTCGCTACGGGTATTGGAAGTACTGTAAATAATGATCGGAATTTCTTTAAGACGTTTATCGCTCCGAATAATCTTCAGCACATCCTTTCCATCTTTCTGCGGCATGTTAAGATCGAGGATGATAAGGGCAGGTAGTTGCGAACCGCTATGAATGATTTGCTTAAGATTGAGAATAATCTCGACGCCATTATTCACCCGCCGGGTAGCTCCCATTAAGCCCACAGCCTTGAAAGCAGCAATCATGAAAAGACTGTCGTCTTCATCATCGTCAGCCATCAGAATGTATGGCTCGTTCTGGTTATAAGCGACTTCTGGCATCACCGAACTGTTTTTAGGAAGGAAAGATCAGAACATGATCTTCGTGCAACCTGTGGAAATAATTCCTCTATCTAAAAGGCTTTACAGCCGTCAGCTGTGTTCTTTCTTCTGAATATCCTCTACACGTTCAATAAAGGCCGTAATCTTCGTATCAGAGTTTGGCCCGTAGGAATTAACCATCACACCTTTTTCACCGGTATTGGTTTCAATGGCATATAAAATCGAACTGTCGCCGGGATCGGATTCGCCCTCGAAGCGATAAAACGACGCGATCTTTACTTCGCCTGGTTGATATTCCTTTTGCTCGTCGTCGAGAATCGTATTGGTTTTGGTGGCTTTAAAATTATGTTTATACCCACGGTCACGTAACACATTCATGCATTCCACCAGGGTATCCATTTCTTCTTTATGTGGCAGTTCCTGTTCCATCGTTCAAGTTTTTTTTAAGCAGTTTATCTACAAACAATCTATTTTAATGCCAACAGCATAACGGCTACTTATCCGGAAAAATTTTTGCAGTACGTATTGACTTCTTTCATCCATCGCTATATTATGCACGCATAACACATTAACAATCAGCGGTGAAAAAAAATTGGCTTAAAAAGGCGAACCCTGCTTACGAAAAACCCGTACAACAACGAAACGCAAAATTACCTGGATCACCCGGAACCCTTGCAAATTGAAGACTTGCCAGGGCTGGTAAAAACTAAACACAGGAAAATACACATTCCCCTTTTTATTAAAAACTAATTCCATGAAATCATACATGCAATCCTTAAACCCATTCTGCCATGAAAACAACATTTACCATTGTCGTATTTATGACCATCCAGGCGATGGCCAACGCACAAGCACCAGCCAACTTCCTGATAAGGGAGGAACTTAGTCCCAGGACTCCTTCGGTTTCTATGCGGGCTTTCTCGGCCAGCGAACAGGATCTTCCTGACGACAAACAAGACGATCTTGCACAGCAGGAGCAGCAACTCCGGGAAGAAATCGCGACAGCCAAACGGCAGCTCCTCAGCAAGCAAATTGCGGCATCCCGCATCAAAGGGTACATGGCCGTTCAACTGTACCTGGCAAACAACTCTCTCATCAACGAACTAATCTGCAACCCGGCGCTGACAGCCACTATAGCAGACCAAACCAATACGCTAAAGCAGCTGGCTGCCCACGCGTTTTCACTGGCTGCCGAAATACGGGAAGAAGCCGCAGCCCAACCTAACCCCGAAGCCCAACTGGCCGAACTTTCCAACGCCGAAGAAAAAGAACTGCTGGCACTCGCACAACAACAAGAAGTTCTCCGCATCCTGAAAATATCCACACCACTCTTCATCAAATCACCATCTCTGGAGCTGCCGGCGCGATCGCTTATTGAAATACGCCCGGAAAATGAAGCCACTCAGAAAGACGAGTTGGCAGTACTTAGCGCCCAGGTCCAAACCCTGAAACAAACGGGTGAGGCGCTCAGAAAAGCGGCTTCTGATAAAAACGAAAACGAAAAACACCTGATGCTGGAAGAAGCGACAGCCATGGAACGCGACTACCATACGGCTGCGATTGCCTTGTCGGCATACCGCTATAAACAAACTACAAAAACATTTCTGGAAAACCAGTCGCTGATAAACCTTTACCTCGAAGCTGCCGGGAATAGTGAACTAACCTCAAAAGCTGCCAAGCTCAACGAAGAGGCCAATTACAACTTCAGGCTCGGAAAAGAAATGCGCGAAGAGGCAGATGCCCAGCTCACAGAAGCGGCGAGACTGGCTGAACTCAGCAATGCCGAAGAAAAAGAGATAGTTGCCCTGAGCCTGCAACAGCAGAGCGTGCAGCACCTCAAAAAAATTAAGTCGCAACTATTACTTGCGTCTAATTAAACTGCGCAAAAAACCCGCGGTAAGATACCGCGGGTTTATGTTGAATGGCTTAAATTATACTCTGACTTAGTATCAGTAAATTGGAGCTAACCTCTTTTCAAAAATGCTCGTTACAGGTTATGAATATAAAAACATTTTAAAAGAACCATTCCTGTGACGTGATCAGCCAATGAAATGCCAGGGTAAAATGCACAATTAGTCAGAATCCTGTAGAAAAACTTCTATGAAAGAGTCGTGAGCAGGAAACGATTGCCCCATTCGACGGGTATGAATTTTCGTACCTTGCAAAAAAATGAGTTATGGATACAACGTACGATATAGCTGCAAGAAAACGCGCGCTCGAAAAACTTTTAGAAAGGATCGTTGACTGCGAACAGGAGGTGATACAGGCCCTTCGCGATGATTTCCGAAAACCGGCTTTCGAATCGGTGGTTACAGAAACGTCTTACGTCATCAACGACCTGCGCAATACCATCTCCAATTTACACCGCCGCGCCAAACCGAAAAGAGTACGGCCGAGCCTGCTCAATTTTCCTTCATCAGACTATATCTACAGCGAGCCTTATGGCCATGTGCTCATCATTGCTCCCTGGAATTACCCTTTTCAGCTCGCCCTTTGTCCACTTGTAGCGGCTGTATCGGCCGGGAACCGTGTTACCCTCAAACCATCGGAACTCACACCACACACGTCGGCCGTCATTGCACGCATCGTATCTGAAAGTTTCGATGCCGGATATGTTTGCACCGAGCTTGGCGGCGTTGAAAAATCGACGGAGTTGTTGTCGCGCCGCTGGGATTACATCTTTTTTACCGGCAGTGTACCAGTGGGAAAACTGGTAGCGCAGGCTGCAGCCAAACACCTCACGCCGGTAACCCTGGAGCTGGGTGGAAAAAGCCCATGCATTGTAGATAGCAGAGCAAATCTGGCAGTGACGGCCCGCCGCATTGTTTGGGGAAAATTTGTGAACGCCGGGCAAACCTGTATTGCACCCGATTACATTTTAGTTCAGCGCTCCGTGAAAGCGGAACTTATAACATTGTTATCGGAAGAAATTGTCCGCGCTTATACCAATGATCCACAGACTTCTCCCGATTTCGCACGCATCGTCAACACTAAAAACTGGGATCGTCTAAAAAGCTACATTGAGCCTCAAAAGGTAATTTTTGGAGGAAAATACGATAAACAAGACCTCTTTATATCGCCTACGCTTATTGACGAGCCGGAACTGTCGGGCGAATTGATGCAAAACGAGATCTTTGGTCCCTTGCTTCCTATTCTTGCCTACGATAACACCGAAGACCTCTACAGGATTATTGGGAGCTACGAAAAACCCCTTTCATTATATGTTTTTAGCGAAAATCGACACTTCACCGATCTTGTCATCCGACATTTTTCATTTGGTGGTGGGTGCGTCAACGACACGCTGATTCACATTGCCAACAAAAACCTGCCTTTTGGTGGCGTAGGCCATAGCGGCATAGGAGCGTACCACGGACAGGCGAGCTTCGACACCTTTTCGCATAAAAAGTCGATGACTAAACGGCCAACCTGGTTGGATATCAAAATAAGGTATGCACCATACACCGATAAACTGAAAAAAATCCGTCGATTGCTAAAGTGGATGTAAAACCCATTCCAAAAAAGCTAATACCACACAGACCTAAGATGCATTGCTACGTTTCGTAGCGAATCAAAGCTATAAAAAGCCCTAACTTGCCGTTTGAAATAAACGAGCCATGGAAGGGAATGATCCGGATTTTTTTAAAGGCAGAGGCGCTCAGCTAAACCCAAATACGCGGTTTCAGAAACTCACGTATGTTCAGGAACACATCGAAGGACTGGACGAACCTTTTTTGCAAAAAGAAAAAACCGAAGTGATCTTCACCCATCCCAAAACCATTATCAACAAAGTGGATAGTGAAGACATCGGCATGGCTTATTCCCTGAATCCATACCAGGGCTGCGAGCACGGGTGCATTTACTGCTACGCACGCAATTCGCACGAATACTGGGGATACAGCGCAGGCCTCGATTTCGAGCGGAAGATCATTGTGAAGAAGAACGCCATTGAGTTGCTTGAAAAAACGTTCAGCAATAAAAACTGGAAAGCAATGCCCATCATGCTTTCGGGTAATACAGACTGCTACCAGCCGCTCGAAAAAGAATATAAGCTCACCCGGCAGATTCTGCAAACCTGCCTGAAATACAAACATCCCGTAGGCCTAATTACCAAAAATTCATTGATTACACGCGACCTCAATGTGTTGGGCGAACTGGCAAAACAGAATCTGGTGCATGTAATGGTATCGATAACCGGCACCGATGAAAAGGTGCGCCAGTTGCTGGAACCCCGCACCGCCACGTATAAAAACCGCTTTGCGGTTCTCGAAGCATTGTCGCAACATCGCGTACCTTGTGGGGTAATGGTAGCGCCGGTGATTCCCGGCATCAATAACCACGAAATCCCTGGTGTCTTGGAGCTGGCCGCCAAAGCGGGCGCTACATCCGCCGGCATCACTATCGTTCGGCTCAACGGTGCCATCTCAGGCATTTTCAAAGACTGGCTTGAAAAAACATTTCCCGACCGGGCCGAAAAAGTCTGGAACCAGATCTGCGATTGCCATGGAGGAACGCCTAACGACAGCCGCATCGGCACGCGCATGGGCGGCGAAGGCAAGCTGGCCGAATCCATCATGCAACTGTTCAGGCTTTACCGGAGCCGTTACATGCCGAAGTCGGGCGAGGCCATGGATCTAAACTGCAAGGACTTTAATTACAAGGCTGGCGATGCGCAACTGAGCTTGTTCTGAAACACGCTGTGGGTTATTGCATTGTTTCGCTGGAGAACACCTCTCCACTGTGTCCGACATAACAGCATCATGTAATAGCGAGAACTAAGGAACAGAAAGGTTTGCACTGAAATGATCGTACACTATCCACTTTTACCCGTCCGAAGCCTTACCTGCGCGCAGGTAATTGGCGCCTTCATGCGCAAAACTGCGCTCAAATGCTTATTTTTGAATACGATCAGTATTATTCATCATGACTATACGTTTAACCTTTGCCACAGCTACCTTCATGCTATGCATGGCAGCAAGCAGCCAAAACCGCAGCATCCGCTTCGAACACGGCACCTGGAAAGAAACCCTGGAAAAAGCCAAAAAAGAGCACAAACTTGTGTTTGTGGATGCCTACACCTCCTGGTGCGGTCCGTGCAAGCAAATGGCCAGGGATGTCTTTACAAACGATACAGCCGCAGATTTCTACAACACCAATTTCATCAACGCCAAAATCGATATGGAAAAAGGCGAAGGGCCTGAGTTGGCAAAAACCTATGATGTAGGTTGTTATCCCAACCTCTTATTTATCGATAGCGACGGAAAGCTGGTGCACCGTGTAGCCGGATCGATGCCTGTGCAATTATTTGTAGAAGTTGGCAAACGCGCCAAAGACGACTCGAAGAACTTCGGATGGTACGTGAAAAACTACGAAGCGCGTAAAACCGACCCTGCTTTCGTGCGGGACTATATTAGCCAATTGACGGGCACCTGCCTGGATGCGGAGAAAGAACTGGCGCACTATTTTTCGATGCAGAGCGAAAGCGATTTGTGGAGCGAGGCCAATTGGGAAATGATGAGAGATTACACCAGCAAGCTCGATTCCCGCGAGTTCAACTTCATTGTCAACAACAAGGCAAAACTCATTGCCAAATATGGCGAAGAAGCCGTTAATGGAAAAATAACCGTGCTGGCTGGCGATGCGATACACGCGATCATTCGGTCCAAACATTTCGATCAGCAAAAATACGATCAGGCCCGGGAACAGATTGCGGCGCTTAACATGCCATCGGCGCGTATGATTCTTTTTGAAGCAGGCTTGAACCTGGCTCGCCAGCAAGAAAACTGGAAAGCATTTTCTGAACAAGCCTTATCTGGCGTCGATGCATTTTATGCCAATTCTGCCGATGGACTAAACAGTGTGGCCTGGGATTTCTATGAGCAGATCGACGATAAAGCTGCTCTGGCAAAAGCCGAAGAATGGTCGAAACATTCAGTCGAACTCGATCCTTCGTATGCGAACCTCGACACCTATGCGGCACTGCTCTATAAAAACGGTAAGAAGGCCGAAGCACTGACTGCCGCAAACAAGGCCATCGAAACGGCAAAAAAAGAGAAATACCCTGCCGAGGAGTATAAATCCACCAGCGAACTCCTGGTAAAGATCAAAGCGATGAAATAATGATTGGGAAAGCCGGAAAGTGTTTCCAAGCCTTTTACTTGAAATTTTCGAGTGCCAGTTGTGCCACCTTTTGCTCGGCCACTTTTTTTGACTTGTGTTCAAATTCGGCAAAAGGTTCCCCGTCGATGGTTAACTGAACGGTATAGATCTTTTCTTTGCCAACGCGCTCCTCTTTGAGCGTCAGGTACTCAAAACGCTTCTTCTTTCGCTGCATCAGGATTTGAAACTGCGATTTATAATCCGTATCGTTTTGCAGAAGCTCGCTCATATCGAGGTGTATTTTGATGATACGGTTCAGGATAAACTTGCGGGTAATTTCGAAACCTTTATCCATAAACACCGCGCCGATAAAAGCCTCGAACACGTCGCCGTAAGCTGAAGAACTTACTTTTTCTTTTTTTGTAAGGTTGGAGTGCAGCAGGGCATCGAAGCCAAATTTCTTCGACAACATATACAAATGTTGTCCGTTTACCATGCGGCTGCGGATTTGCGTCAGGAAACCTTCGTCTTTTTTGGGGTATAGCTTAAACAGGTATTCGCTGACTACAGCGCCCAGGATGGCATCGCCCAGAAATTCGAGCCGCTCGTTGCTTTGCAGGTGACCATTGTGGTTACCTACTGAGCTATGCCTGAAAGCCTGCCGGTAAATGGCAATATTATCGGGATAAAAGCCCAAAATGTTTTTGAGCCTTTGCCTGAATTCTTTATCCTCTTTTGATAGGTTCTTTAAAACGGATAAAAGTTTTATCAAAGCCAGTGATTAAGCGGTGTATTTTTTCATCACAACCGCCGCATTGTGACCTCCGAAGCCGAATGTATTGCTAATGGCTACATTTACCACACGTTCCTGTGCCTTGTTAAGCGTTAAGTTCAGTTTAGGATCTATTTCAGGGTCGATTGTTTTGTGGTTGATCGTTGGAGGAACGATATTGTTTTTGATAGCCAAAACTGTAGCAATGGCTTCTACCGCGCCGGCAGCACCTAATAAGTGGCCGGTCATGGATTTGGTTGAACTGATGTTCATGGCATACGCCTGATCGCCGAATACGTTGGCAATAGCTTTCAGTTCGGCACCGTCGCCGAGCGGCGTACTGGTACCATGTGTATTGATATAATCTACTTCATTAGGCGAAATATTGGCATCTTTCAATGCGCGCTGCATCACCAGCGTAGCGCCCAGTCCCTCAGGGTGTGGTGCTGTAATGTGATATGCGTCTCCGCTCATGCCACCGCCAATTACCTCTGCATATATTTTTGCCCCGCGGGCAAGAGCATGTTCTAGCTCTTCGAGAACCAAAGCCGCGCCACCTTCCCCCAGAACAAAACCGTCACGGTCTTTATCATAAGGGCGGGAAGCCGTTTCGGGGCTATCGTTACGCAAACTCATGGCCTGGCAAGCATTGAACCCGCCAATGCCGCTTTCGTTGATGGCAGCTTCTGAACCGCCTGCAACAATAGCATTGGCTCTGCCGAGGCGGATGTAAGTAAATGCGTCGATAAGAGCTGTGGTTGAAGATGCACAAGCCGATACGGTTGTAAAGTTAGGGCCGCGGAATCCGAAACGGATCGAAATGTGACCCGAACAGATATCGGCAATCATTTTTGGAATGAAGAACGGGTTAAAGCGCGGTGTACCGTCGCCTTTGGCAAAGTTGAAGGTTTCTGCCTGGAAGGTATCCAAACCGCCGATGCCCGATCCCCAGATCACACCAACTTCATTCTTGTCGATGCCCTCTGCATCCAGTCCGGCATCTTTAACGGCCTGCACCGAGGCGGCAATGCCATAGTGCGAAAAAGCGTCGAGGCGTTGTGCCTCTTTCCTGTCAAAATATTCCTCCGGTTTAAACCCTTTTACCTCGCAGGCAAAGCGGGTTTTGAATTTTGAAGCATCAAAACGCGTAATAGGTGCGGCCCCACTGACACCGTTAACCAGGTTCGTCCAATAATCATTGACGTTATTCCCCAAAGGGGTAACGGCACCAAGTCCCGTAACTACTACGCGCTTAAATTGCATGAGAAGAAATATTATTAGGTAATAAAGGGTGTGTTATGCTTAGTTTTTAGCGTTTGCCTCAATGTAAGAGATGGCGTCGCCAACAGTAGCGATTTTTTCGGCCTGGTCGTCAGGAATAGCGATGTTGAATTCTTTTTCGAATTCCATGATCAATTCCACTGTGTCCAAAGAGTCGGCACCTAAATCATTAGTGAAGCTCGCAGTTGGTGTTACTTCTTTTTCCTCTACACCCAATTTATCTACGATGATAGATTTTACTTTTGCTGAAATGTCTGACATTGTGTTTTAGTTTAAAAATTTGCGACAAAGATAACGCTATAGCGCAAATATCAAAAAAAAAAGCCTTTTTAACTAATTCCTTGTTTTTCAAACAATTGGTTAAAAAAGGCTTTGAAAAAAGCGATGAATACCCTTATTTTCACGTTAAACCGATGTTTACCGACTTCAGGCCGATTTCTTAATCACGCGGTGAGAATGGTGGTGCCTGTGCGATGCCAGTCGTCGGCTTTGCGGCTTACCTTCCGTTTTCGGCCGGCGGTTCTTTTCGATTATTGAATAGACGAAATAAGCAATAATGCCAAAAACGAGCACGCTGCCAATAATGTAAAGGCTATTCATCTGGTCGCCGGAAACGATTTTCTTAGAAAGGCCTGATTCCTGTGCCGGGAGCCAACAGGGAGTGAGCAAGGCCGCTAAACATGCGATCATTCCGATAAAGGCTGATGGGTTGGTTTTCTTCGTTTCCATAACAAGTCGAGATTTGTGTTCTTTGCCCCGCACCGGAATGCCAGCAAAGGTACCGGGGTAAAAAACAGGTTAAACAATTAAAAACTTCTGACCGGGGAAAAGTCACCTTAGCTAAGATAGCGAAAAAGGCCCTGATGGCCAGGCGCATTAAATTTGGCTGTTTAAAAAGATATGCCTATATTTGTACTCGCAAATTGAAAAAGAAAGAAAGCAGGGACCAAAAAGTCCCTTTTTTATTTTAGTAAAATGATCAAAAAACAACAAGTGATAGATCTGGTGAATGAGCAACTGAAAGGTTCCGATAAGTTCATCGTTGATGTGAAAGTATCGCCTGCCAATAAAATTGAGGTGTATATCGACTCGCCCAAGCACATTTCTATTGCCGATTGCGTGGACCTTAGCCGCTACCTCGAAAAGAGTTTCGACCGCGAGAAAGAAGACTTTGAGTTGCAAATATCATCGCCAGGCGCCACCGAACCTTTTAAGGTATTGGAACAATACAAAAAATACATCGACACTAAAGTTGCAGTTGTCACAAAAGAAGGCAAGAAGCATGAGGGGATTCTGAAAAGTGCCGACGATGAAGGATTTACCCTGGAAGAAACACGCCGGGAGAAAAAGCCCGTTGGCAAAGGGAATCACACCGTAACCGAACACATTAACCTAACATACAATCAAATCAAAGAAACAAAATCTGTATTACCATTCTAAAAAGCAAAACAATGGAAAGTGTAAATTTAATTGAGTCATTCTCGTTATTTAAAGAAGATAAGAATATTGACCGGGCAACGTTAATGAGCATCATCGAAGATGTATTTCGTACCATGTTGATCAAAAAATATGGCTCTGATAAAAACTTCGATATTATCGTAAACCCTGATAAGGGCGATATTGAAATTTATAAAAACCGTACCATTGTAGATGATGAGTTTGCCGAAGATTCGTTTGATTACGATCCGAACAGGCACATCAGCCTGACAGATGCTCAGAAAATAGAGCCTGACTTTGAGATTGGTGAAGAAGTAACCGAACTGGTAAAACTGGAAGAGATCGGACGTCGTAACGTATTGTCTGTACGCCAGAACCTGGTGCAAAAGATCCTGGAACTTGAAAAAAGCGGCATTTACAACAAATACAAAGAACGCGTTGGCGATATCATCAACGCCGAGGTGTATCAGGTGTGGAAAAAAGAAATCATGTTGCTCGATGATGAAGGAAATGAATTATTGCTTCCTAAAACAGAACAGATTCCTTCGGATTTCTTCAAAAAAGGCGATTCGGTGAAAGCAGTTGTACATAAGGTAGAATTGAAAAACGGCACACCAACCATTACCATGTCGCGTACGGCACCATCGTTCCTCGAACGCCTGTTCGAAATGGAAGTTCCGGAAGTATTCGATGGATTAATTACCATTAAGAAAATTGTACGCGAACCAGGTGAAAGGGCTAAGGTTGCGGTAGAATCATACGACGACCGCATTGATCCGGTAGGCGCCTGCGTGGGGATGAAAGGATCGCGCATCCATGGTATTGTTCGCGAGCTGAAGAATGAAAATATCGATGTAATCAACTACACGGCCAATCCGCAATTACTCATTCAACGTGCCCTGAGCCCGGCCAAAGTAACATCAGTAAAATTAAACGAAGACACCAAACGCGCCGAGGTATTCCTGAAACCAGACCAGATATCTCTGGCTATCGGTAAAGGCGGTTTCAATATTAAACTGGCAGGCAAATTGACTGGTTACGAGATCGACGTATTCCGCGACAGCGACGAAATGGCAACGGATATTGAAGATGTGGATCTGGTAGAATTCTCCGATGAGATCGAAGAATCGGTGATCAAAGCCTTGCAGTCTATCGGTTGCGATACAGCAAAATCTGTCCTGGAACTTGATAATAGCGACCTGGTACGCCGCACAGGTTTGTCAGAAGATGTGATCGAAGACGTGAAGCAGGTGCTTCAGTCGGAATTTGAAGATTAACGAATGGTTAATAAAAAAGTTAGCTTTCTTTTTCATACATAAAAAGCAGAAATTGAACTAAAAAAGACGAGGGAAATACATATGTCAGACGCGAAAACAATGCGATTAAGTAAGGTAGCAAAGGAATTCAATTTATCTCTGGGTAAAATTGTAGAGTTTCTTTCATCGAAAGGTCGCCAGGTAGAAAATAATCCTAACGCCAAGATCGGCGATGAAGAATATGCTTTGTTATCCAAAGAATTCTCAGGAGATAAGTCTGCCAAAGAAGAAGCCCAAAGCGTGGGCCTCAGCCTCAATAAACTGAAGCGCGAAACAATTGTGCTCGAGGATCCGAAAGCGGTGAAAGCCAAGGAAGAGCAAAAAGCGAAAGAAGAAGCTGCTGCAAAAGCAGCCGAAGAGAAAAAGCTGGCCGAAGAGAAAGCAAAAGCGGAAGCAGCTGAACAGGCGAAACTGGCCACCGAAAAGACAGTTACGGAAACACCGGTAGCTGAAGAACCGGTGGAAACCACTGGGCTTACCGGACCTAAGGTATTGGGCAAGGTGGACCTCGACGCACTGAACCAAAAAACCAAACCGGAAAAGAAATCCAAAAAAGAGAAGGAAGAAGATAAAGCGGAAGAGCAGAAACCTGCAAAAGACAAAACGGAAACGCCTGTTGAAACAGTAGTGGAAACGACCGCCACGCCAGCTACAACAGAAACCCCGGTTGTCGAAAACGAGCAGAAGGAAGATTTCCACGAAACAGTGTACCAGAAACTGGAAGGCCCGAAAATTATGGGCAAGATCGAGCTTCCGGTTGCCAAAGACCCTAAAAAGGCCGGAACTACAGGTGCCGGAGCAGGCTCTCTGGCGGATAAGAAAAAACGCAAGCGCATCCGCAAAGGCGGCATGACGCAGGAGGAAATTAAAAAAGTAGGGACTGAGCAGGCTCAAATTGCCCGCGACCGCGCCAAAGAAAAATACGGTGACCCTCGTGCTAAAAAAACACCAGGTACACGCGAATCGCGTCCTGCCCTTACCGACGAGGAAATCCAGGCACAAATCAAAGAGACCCTGGCGCGCTTAAGTAGCAAAGGCTCCAAGTCGAAAGCCTCGAAATACCGCCGCGATAAGCGTGACGATGTGAGAGACCGGATTGAAGCTGAACAGGAACAATCCGACCTGGAAAAGAAAACACTGAAAGTAACGGAATTCGTATCGGCTAATCAGCTGGCGCAAATGATGAATGTGGCGGTAACACAGATTATCTCTACTTGCATGAGCCTCGGCTTATTCGTATCCATTAATCAGCGCCTCGATGCGGAAACGATTGCCATCGTTGCCGAAGAATTTGGCTACAAAACAGATTTCGTGAGTGTGGAAGTTCAGGAAGCCATCGAAGAACAGGATGTGGAAGATCCGGCCGATCTCGTTGAGCGTCCACCAGTGGTAACCATCATGGGTCACGTCGATCACGGTAAAACATCCCTGCTCGATTACATCCGTAAATCGAATGTAACCGCTGGTGAGGCTGGCGGTATCACCCAACACATTGGCAGCTACAATGTGAAGCTCGAAAGTGGCAAATCCATTACTTTCCTCGATACGCCGGGTCACGAGGCCTTTACGGCCATGCGTGCGCGCGGTGCCAAAGTAACCGATATTGTGATTATTGTGGTAGCAGCCGACGACAGCGTCATGCCTCAAACACGCGAGGCTATTACCCACGCACAAGCTGCAGGCGCACCAATGATCATTGCCATCAACAAAATTGATAAGCCAGGTGCAAATCCTGATAAAATACGCGAAGCCCTTGCTGCCATGAATATCCTGGTGGAAGAATGGGGTGGTAAATACCAATCGCAGGAAATTTCAGCGAAATTCGGTAAGAATATCGATTTACTGTTGGAGAAAGTGGTTCTCGAAGCTGAGATCCTCGATCTGAAAGCAAATCCGAAAGCGAAAGCCACCGGCTCGGTAGTAGAAGCAAAACTCGATAAAGGTCGCGGCCACGTAGTGGATGTGATCGTTCAGAAAGGAACGCTTCGCATTGGCGACATTCTCGTTGCTGGTTGCTACAGCGGCCGTGTGAAAGCGATGACAAACGAACACGGACAGAATGTAAAAGAAGCCGGACCATCGATTCCGGTGCAGTTACTGGGCCTTAACGGCGCGCCAACTGCCGGTGACAAGTTCAACGTGATGACTGACGAGCGTGAAGCCCGTGAGCTGGCCAACAAACGGTTACAGTTGCAACGCGAACAGGGCATCCGCACTCAGAAACACATTACCCTCGACGAAATCGGCAGGCGATTGGCAATTGGCGATTTCAAGGAATTGAATGTGATCGTGAAAGCAGATGTGGATGGATCATTGGAAGCCTTATCCGACTCACTCGAAAAATTATCGACTGAGAAGATCCAGGTAAATATCATCCTGAAATCCGTTGGTGCAATCAGCGAAAGCGACGTGATGCTCGCCAGTGCCTCAAACGCCATCATCGTGGGCTTCCAGGTTCGTCCGTCGGCAGCAGCACGCAAAGTGGCCGAGCAGGAGCAAATCGACATCCGCCTCTACTCGATCATCTACGACGCCATCAACGAAATCAAAGCAGCGATGGAAGGCATGTTATCGCCAGAATTTGAAGAAAAAATTGTGTGCAACATTGTGGTACGCGAAGTCTTCAATATTTCGAAAGTGGGTACGATTGCCGGTTGCTACGTATTGGACGGCAAAGTAACCCGTAACACGAAAGTGCGCGTGATCCGCGATGGCATCGTGATCCATACCGGCTCGCTGGGATCGCTGAAACGCTTTAAGGACGACGTGAAAGAAGTAAACGCCAATTACGAATGCGGTCTGAACATCGATGGCTTCAACGATATTAAAGTTGATGACATCATCGAAGGCTACGACATGGTGGAAATTAAAGCAAAACTTTAAAAGTTTTGAAGATAAATTTTGAGTTGTGACTTTTTTCAAATAATTTAGCGCACTCAAAAATGGGGGATTAGCTCATTTGGCTAGAGCGCTTGCCTGGCAGGCAAGAGGTGACCGGTTCGAATCCGGTATTCTCCACAAAAAAAGCGATGTAGAAATATACGTCGCTTTTTTTATTGATCTAAAATTATATCTTTAATATGTACAAAACATTCGCTTATTCATCTGAATTGAACGTATAAGCGAATGTTAGTAGCGGGTATAAACAAGTTACCAGTGAGTGGCGGACAAATCCCATAAAGACAAACGTTATGACCAATTTGAACACATACGAACTCATAGACAAAATGCGACCAAGAGTTGGAATGTATATCGGACATCTTTCACCGACACATTTGCGATCTTTCTTGGACGGTTATTCTTTTGGAAATTCAAACGCGACAAAACCTGAGCACCCAGACTTTGGTGACTTTCATGATTGGGTAGCAAAAAAATTTGACTATTACGAGTCGACAAGTGGCTGGGCTTACATGATTGAAGACCAAAGGAAAGATCAAAAAGAAGCTTTATGGTTGTTTTTTGAACTCCTTGACGAGTTTAGAGGAATTAAACACGAGACTATTCAAACTCTTGACTACACTTCTGATTACAAACTCAACACGACTTGGATTGGTTATAGCAGACAAAAAAAAGTTCGCGGTTCCTTTAAAGCAATGCCCAAACCGCGACCGACAACTTTAATAATACACAAACTAAGTCTGGACGAACCGTGGTTTTCCTTGAATGCTCTTAATGAAAAAAATGAAATCATGGACGTTCGACACGTAAACGAAATTGACAGAATCTACGGAATGGCTTATGACATTTATGGTGTTCACAAAACAAAATGGACCTAGTATATGCGGACACGTAAACAAGACGTACCTGTATGCCGCCACCATACTGATAACAGCACCTACTTGCAATCCGTTAGCGGTCATGCGCCCGTTCCGACAGACAAACAACTCGGTGGGACAAGAATAGTAGCTTTTCGGTTGACATCATTTCGGTTCGACAAGGACAATAGCATTTCGTAGGACAAATTTTCGGTTCATTTCGGTTCGACACAATTCAGGGACAAGCTTTTCGGACTTTTATCCTCGGAGCGTTTTTGTATTTCTATTCTCCTACCCTTTTTTGCCAGAGGCATGTTTGCTATCCTAATTTAGCACATTCGTTTTTGCAAGAGGCAGGCAAAACAAATAAGCTAAATCGCCCACGCTCGACAACAAGGTGTGCTTTGCGCATTTTTTTGCGCGTTTGCTTTGCAACATAAAGCGCGCCTGCGGCAGCAAGGCTTGATTATTAACCATTAACTAGACAGATACTCGATAAAACTATTTGTTAAGCTTCTTTATCAACTTGGTATAAATTTCGTCAGCCACTTTATTTGCTTTTTTATCGGGCAGCCTCAAATTTAAAGATTGAGTTTTTTGTCGAAGTTTAATGTAATACTCAAATAGTTTTTCACTCTTTTTGTTGTCTTCAATTCCCATTAAAACAAAAATGGCATCACTAATGCCGAGGTGGTAAAGTCCCGCATCAATGCCAAGATTTTCCAAACCTGAAATCAGCTTGGCGTTCATTAAATCGTCTTTGATAAGTGCACTTATGAGTTCTCTCTTGTTAGTTTTTGACATAAGTAGTTTTTTAATAATTCGACACGATTGTGTAGATAATCAATACAATATTATTGAATACCTACCTAAATTCAAAACAAACATATAGAAAATCTACAAATACTATTTTATACTCTACATTTATATCCTGATAATCAGGATGTTTATGACAAAACTCGGGCTATATTTGGCTAAAAAATCAATTAACAAAGCAGAGGTTTCCAGAAGAACAGGAATTAGCACTTCGCGTTTAAGCCAACTGACATTAAACGAAACCACAAAATTACAGGCGGAAGAATTGTATTTAATTGCTAAAGCAATTCATGCAGACCCCTGTGAAGTGCTTCATGAGGTTTGCGGACATTTGAAACTTGAAAAATAGTATTGAGATGAATCATCAACATACTACATTTTATAGCAATTCGAAGCCTTAAAATGTAGTAATTTAGAAAACACTTAAAATTAGAATGAATAAACCGTCCTAATAACGTAATGACTGGACAACAAGTAATAGAATCAATTGGCTTAGACAGAGCCAAATCTCTAAAATCTAAAGGCAATAAGCTATTAGATAGTGAGTCTATTGTGTTTGACCAGGTGAGTGAATTTGGCGTTGATTCTATTTATTTCAACACAGATGAGAATGCAAATAGCTTTCCGGCGGTGTTTCTTAAAAAGGTTTCATCTTTTGATAGAAAGACCCTAGAAGAAATTGCAGATACGCACAAGAAGATTTGGAATTATAAAAAAGTATTGTTCTTATATGTTTATTCCGAAACGGAAATTCGCATCTACAATTGCTCTGAAAAACCACTCATTAAAACCAAAGAAAATTTTGATTACGAAAAAGAGCTTCAAAATATTGAAATAAAAACATATAGCTTCTCAGATAAAAAGCAACTTGAAGAGCTCAATAAACTGTTTTCAAGAATTGCAATTGATTCTGGAATTGTTTGGACTTTGGAAGAAGCTCATTTTATAAGAGATAAAATTAACCTGCAACGAAGGGTTGATAAATATTTGGTAGAAAGCCTAGTAAACACAGCTCAACAACTAGAGCAACAAGGACTTGAAATTAATTTTATTCATAAAATCATACTCCGCTCCTTGTTCTTATTGTATCTTGAAGACAGAGGAGCCACGGACAAAAAGTTATACTCACAGATAAAAAGAGACTCCAGTTCGTATTTTGACATTTTAAATGACCCAAAAGCTACGTACCAATTATACGAACGATTGGAGGAAGATTTTAATGGTAATGTCTTTACTTTAGAAAAAGGAGAAAAAGTCACTGCTAGCCAACTTCAACTTATAAAAAAATGCTTCATAAGTGGTAATGAAAACACAACACAAGCAAAATTATTTGAAGATTGGAGGCTGTTTGATTTTAGCATCATACAAATTGAATTGCTAAGTGAAATTTATGAGAATTTTTTATTTAAAACCGACCCTGAATTAAAGAAAAAAACCGGTACATATTACACACCTCCTGCATTAGTGGAGTTTATTCTGAATGAGAAATTACCAATCAATAAAACAGAAAAAAATTACAACGTTAAAGTTTTAGACCCAAGTTGTGGCTCTGGTATTTTTTTAGTAGAAAGTTTCAAACGATTAGTAAAGCGCTACGAGAACCAGCACAAGGAAAAAATTAAAGACTTTAGTAAACTTAAAAAACTCCTAACTGAAAATATTTTTGGAATTGAATTACATCCACAAGCTATAAAAGTGGCTGCATTTAGTTTGTATTTGGCATTAATTGATAACTTAGAACCAAATAAAACTTTGTGGCAAAAAGAAAAGTACCAGTTGCCAAATCTTATCAATAACCCTAATGATAAATCATTAAAATCGCAGGGTAAAAATCTATTTTGTAGAGATACCATTTTGCAAAATTCAGAAATTGATAATTTTAACTTTGATTTAGTAATCGGAAATCCTCCATTTGGAACTACTGATTTATCAAAATCAATCAGAGATTATTGTGATGAGTATGGTTTTGCTAAAGAAATGGTTTTGCCATTCTTACACAAAGCAGTAAAACTTGCGCCCACTGGAAAAATTTCTTTAATATTCAATACAAAAGTTTTAACTAATACTGGTGGAACGTATCAGAATTTCAGAAAGTGGTTATTCAATGACTGCTATGTAGAGAAAGTATATAATTTTTCTATTCTCCGAAATGCAAAGAAAAATTTTGGTGGACAATTATTTGGTGATGCTACAGGCCCTATAAGTATTGTGTTTTATCAAAAGGAACAACCGAATAAGCCCCTCAATAAAATTGCATACTACGCTCCCAAAACGTTTATCAAATCAAATGTAATTGATGGATTGAGTATTGATTTTACAGATTTAAAATATCTGCCAAGAGAAGAGTGTCAGAAACCCGACACCAAAATATGGAAGATTGCGATGTGGGGAGGAATGAATGATTGGGAGTTAATATCAAGATTAAAAAGTAGTTATAATACGATAGAATCATTCTTTAAAAAAGAACATATTGATTACGGTGTTGGTTTCGAGCTAAGCAATCCGGCTGATAAACCCAATGAAGAAATCAAAAAACTACCAATTCACACACCAGATAATATTTCAAGGTATTATACACCAAAACCAAATAATAAAATCAATACGACCAAATTTCGAAGATTAGGAAAAATGGAAGCCTACCGGACATCTCATATAATAATAAACGAAGGGATTAAGGTCGATAATAACCATTTAACATTGTTGTCTTCCTTTGTTGATTATAAAAGCGCATACACAAAGGGAATAGTTGGCGTTTATTCAAAAAATGATGATATTGATTTACTTAAGGTATTAACAATTTATTTGAATTCTGATTTTATTCGCTACTATTCTTTTTTAGCAACTTCAAGTTGGGGACTTGAGAGAGACGTTGTTAAGCACAAAGAATTGTTTGAATCTCCATACATTTTAGATAAACTAAGTGAAAAGAAAAAAAAGGAATTAGCATCCATCTTTAACAACGAATTGCTAGACATAAATTTTTCAATTCCAAATAAAACTGTCGAGACGAGATTAAATAAGTACATTTTAAGTTGTTTGCCAGAAAGTGACCAATTTGTAATACAACATTTATTAAATAATATTGATTTATTTCACAAGCAAGAAAAATCAATAGTATTACTACCATTACTACCAGAGCAACCATCTGAATATGGAAAGACAATCAGCACAGAGTTAAATAATTTTCTTGAGGGTCAAGATTTGTTTGCAAACGTTATCGTGTATGACATCAGCAGGCATTCACCTCTGATGATGATTAAAGTTTCCTTTTCTAAAAAACAAAAAGAAATCGTTGTGTCTAAAGAGTTTATTGATGATGAGCTGAAAAAAATTGACCAGCATTTATGGAAAGAAGAATCGAGCAATATTTATTTTAGAAAAAAACTGAATTACAAAACGGGGGACGATATTTACATTATTCGTCCGAACCAACGGCGATTTTGGTCGAAATCAATGGCATTAGAAGATTCTTCGGAGTTAATTCTTGAAATCTTAAACGGGAATTAATTATGGCATTGAATACAATTGTTTACGAAAAATTCCGAGATGCCTTTGAACAAAAATGTTATAGGTTAATGATTGAAGCCTATCAAACTGCGTTGACAGAAGAAGTGATACAATTAGACTGGAACGAAAACGATATTTCTTCCGAATTGCATCAACACATAAAGAGTAACTCTTTAAGACTAAAATGGAAAGTTTCAACAAATGTTGAAGCGGACATTCCAAAGCATATTCCTAAGGTTAAAGGTTTTTCCGATACATTTCCAAGAATAGATTTTAGGTTGACTTCGTTTATATCAACTTACGAATATGAGTATTTCTTTGAAGCTAAAAATCTCAAACAAAAGGATTCGGGATTAAAACGCAGGTATATTGCCACGGGAATTGACAACTTCGTTTCCAAAAAATACGAAAACGGCAGTTTGATTGGTTATCTTCTTGATGGTAAAACGAACGAAACAATAATAGGCATCAATTCTTTATTAGAAAAAGACAAAAGGAATTCTGAAACTTTAGTTTTTAAAACACACAAACTAACGAAGACCTACTTCGAATCAAATCATTCTGAAATAGGAACTTTAAAGCATTTAATTTTCGATTTTACTTCTTTTTCAACGAGTTAATTTTTCGCACTAAGGAACTAAGTTCCGAATTTCAATTATACTAACGCTTACCGACCTGTGTGTAAGCAGACAACGAGAGTCCTCGCAAATTTTGCAATCTCTTGCTTTAAAAAGTTCGATTTTTTTCTATCGACTCCACAAAGGTTCTTGGATTCAAGAACCTTTTTTATTTATCCATGTTTTACACTTACATTATTCTCAGCTTTTTGATTTCTGGGTTTCCCGGTTTGTTTTCGCTCTTTCCTTTGCCTGGCTTCGAGAGCCTCAGCCGGCAAGCAAAAAGAATCTTCGCTACAACCTTCTGAGCGGCTTCGAAAACCTAAGCCGGTTAGCAAAAAGTACTTCCGACACAAACTTCTGCCTGGCTTCGAGAGCCTCAGCCGGCAAACAAAGGGATTCTCGATACAAACTTTTGCCTGGCTTCGAGAACCTCAGCCGGCAATCAAAAGAATTTTCGATACGATGTTCTGCCTGGCTCCGAAAACCTCAGCCGGCAAGCAAAGGGATTTCCGATACAAACTTTTGTCTGGCTTCGAGAACCTCAGCCGGTTAGCAAAAAGTACTTCCGACACAAACGTTTGCCTGGCTTCGAGAGCCCCAGCCGGCAAGCAAAAAGCTATTCATTTCAAATATTTCCTTATTTTCATATAAAAATGCTCCACGAGGCTGCCGATATCTTCAACAAGCACGCGATCCGCTACCAGGAACAGTTTATGGACGTGGGCCGCTACGCACAAAGCCTCGGCACTTTTTTGGATTATCTGCCCAACCACGCACGAGTTCTGGAGTTGAGTTGCGGACCGGGAAACCTCACCCGCCACCTGATCAGCAAGCGTGCCGACCTCGATATCCTCGCTACCGATATTGCGCCAAACATGGTGGAACTGGCACGCATCAACAATCCTTCTGCTACCTGCGACGTACTCGATTGCCGTCATCTGGAAAATATCGCCGCGAGTTACCATGGCATTGTATGCGGTTTTGGTTTGCCCTATTTATCCGAAGCCGACGTCCGGCAATTGATCACGGACTGCGCTTCTCACCTGGAAACCCATGGCTCGGTCTATCTTAGTTTTATGGAAGAACTGCCTCAATGTCGCTCGGGGATACGGACCAACAGTGCCGGGGAGCAATTGTATATGCATTACCACGCCGCTGGATTTGTTGAACGATGCCTGTCTGACGCTGGTTTTACATGCCTGCACACCGAACGAATAGCGCCCCAATCCGGCAACCCAAACGAAGACCGTGACCTTATACTCATCGCCCGGAAAACGGGTATTGTTTTTGAATAACGCAATCAGGACCTTCCTTAACCTCAAAACTCTGTGGCATGAAACCAGTCATACTTTTCATCTTCGCCTGGTGCTTTTTGAGCATTCATTCTACAACTGCCCAAAACAAGAGTTTCACCTTAAAAGCAGTGGGCCTGAGCATCGGCAAACTGGAAGCATACCACCTCAAAAAAGCGAATTTCGATTACTACGCTACCCATAGCACGGTAGATTTTATTACAATTAAAGCAGATGTAAAAACCGAAACGATCTATGAAGATGGCATACTGATCCGCGCCATCGTTACCAGCAAGATCAACGGGCAACCGTATCTTTCAAAAACCATTTGGAAAAAAGACCACTACGAAATCGACTGCCACACACGCAAATACGACTTCAAGGATACGACACTCACAAAACCCATCCGCTGGTCGGCCAGCCGTCTTTACTTCGAAATCCCCAAAGCGGGTGTGGAAGTTTACACCGAAAGTTACGGCAAGCTAGGCATACTAGAGGAAACGAAAAAAAACAGCTTGACGATGACTACACCGGAGAGCAAACAGATATACTATTACACTGCCGACCGCACCATACTTCAAAAGATTGAGGTCGTGAACAATATCAAGAATTTCGACATGGTACCCGATAATTAACGGAGACCATACAAAATCCCGGCAGCCATTTTATCCGTATATGAAGTTTTTACTATCTTCATCATAATCAAAATGTCGATAAGTGCCCGTTTAATCATAACGCTCATCATGTTAGTCTGCCTGCCCTCGCCGGCTACTGAGCGATCATTTATCATCCGGATGGCCGGGTTTAAGATCGGCAGGCTACAAGCATACCATATACGAAACAATGGCTTTGACTATTATGTTACACATAGCGCCGTTGATTTTTCGGTACTTCTCAGAATAAAAGCGGATGTGCGTACAGAAGCACTTTACAACGACGGAATGTTGCTAAAAGCTACCGTTACAAGCAGCCTCAACGGTGTACCTTACCAATCGAAAACAGTATGGTGCAAAGATCACTACAACATTAACTGCCACACGTATAAATACGACTACGTCGATTCAACATTAACAAAGCCAATACACTGGACGGCCAGTAAATTGTATTTCGAGATCCCGGAAGCCGGTGATGAAATTTATACAGAAAGCTACGGGAAATTAGGCGTAATGACTGGTTGTGGTAATCACGCCCTCAAAATGAGTTCGCCAAAAAGTAAGCAAACCTATTACTATAATGCTGGCAAAACCAAATTACTGAAGATCGAAGTAATCAATAACATCAAAAACTTCGACATGTACCCCGACAGCACGCACTGAATCGGCTTTTACTTTCCTTTTTCAAAATATTGCATAAGCTCGTCCTTTTTGTTGGGCGACACATCTATCACTGCACCGTTGCTCATCAGTAGCTGGCCGCCTTTTCCCTTTTTGTATTTTTGAACATGCTCCAGGTTTATCAGATGTGATTTATGCACCCGCACAAAACCCGAATCTGCCAATAGCTCCTCGTAAAACTTAAGGGTTCGGCAAATCATCATTTTAGGTTTTGATACAAAATAAAAATCGGTGAAATTATCGTGTGCTTCGCAGTGCACTACATCTTTGACGCTCACTACTTCAAAACCATCTTGCAACGGCAATACGATCTTATGATGGCTGATGCCCGGCGATTTGATGTTCTCAAGCAATATTTTGGTGTGCAAGGCTGACGTATTTCTTTGCCGGTTAGTTTTGATTTTTTCAACAGCAGACACCAGTTCGTCGATACTTACCGGTTTAAGAATATAATACGCTGCCGAATAATTAAGCGCCTGGATGGCATAATTATCAAACGCGGTTACAAAAACAGTTTCGAACGTCACATTTTCCACCTGCTCCAGCAGATCGAAACCATTGCCCCTTGGCATTTCCACATCAAGAAACACGATGTCGGGCTTGTATTGTTCGATGGCTTGCAAACCCGATTGCACGGAGTCGCACTGCGCCAGCAATTCTACATCTTTGCAATACTTGCCCAGGTAGTCGCTTAAAATATCCCGGCTTATTTTTTCGTCGTCAACGAGTATGGCTTTTAGCATTATGAACTGGTTTGTTGGGGTATATATATTTTCACTCTTGTGCCGCAATTCTCAGCATCAGGAAAGGCATCTTCCACTTCCACGCGGATGTTGGTCGAAAACAGATCATTCATAATTACGATGCGGTTTTCGATGTTTTGCATCCCAATAGACGTTTGCTTTTTTTGATTGGAGGTTTTCAGCGCTTTCGACTTTTCCCTGCCTATTCCATTATCGGTAACAGATACGATCAATCCGCCGTGACCGAATTCAAACTTCAGGCTCAACATGCCCTTTTCGTTGCGGTAGCGCAAGCCATGCCAAATGGCATTTTCGAGATATGGCTGTATCAACATGGGCGGTAACTCGAAGTCGCTGTTACTCAGGTTTTCATCCGTTTCAAACGTATAATCAAACTTATCGTGGAAACGTGTATGTTCCAATTGCAGATACAAGCGCAACATATCAAGCTCATCGGCCAGGGAAACAACAGTATGCCGCGAACTATCCATAACCATGCGCATCAGTTTCGAAAAATCGGAAAGGTAGCGGTTGGCTTTGCGCTCATCGTTCTGCGAAATGTAATGATTTACCGAGTTAAGTGCATTGAAGATAAAATGTGGATTCATCTGTCCACGCAATGACCGGAGAGCCAACTGTTGATTGGCTTTCCGTTTCTCGCGGGCACTGCGCATCACAAAAAAGCCTGCTGTGAGCATCGAAAAAATGAACAAAACCAACACCCAAATAATACCATTCTTAAACCCAAGCTGTTCTTCTTTCAGCACCTTATCTTGGCGCAAAAGTTCCATCGAACGGCCGTAAAGCAGCCGTTCTTTTTCGAGTAACTCTACTTTTTGCTGATTTTTTCCCAGATTTGTACTGAGGCTTAGTGCATCGTTCAGTTCTCGCTGACGTACATGCCTGATGGAATCCTGAAGCGCAGCGTACTTATCAAAATACAGGAGTGCCCGCGCAGGATCGCGTTGCTTCAGATACCGCTCCGCTAATAGTTTATACGTGTTTGCAGCCTCATCCAGGCCGCTACTCTTCGGAAAAAAGACGGTTTGCTGCTCCTGTCCTAACATTTCCCCATTCGACTCGTCTGCATTTAATTCGCCAATTCCCTTATCAAAGTAGCGTTGGGCTGTTTCCAACTGATTGGCATTCAAATAAGCATTTCCAATCTGTATATTTTCCGACACAATACCCTGCGGGTTATTCGCAGAAGCGTTGATGTTTATTTTGCTGTTCCTGGCTTCCACTTCTTTGGCCAAGTTTTTTTGCTTTCTGAAAATCTTTGCGAGGCCATCATTGGCTTCCAGTGCCTGCTCAGGAAGGCTTTTTCTTTCGGCAAGTGTTTTTGCGCGGGTAAAATAGTCGATAGCCTTATCGTCATTTTCGTCTTCCAGGTAAAGGTTTCCAATGGCAAGGTAAGTGTCTGCCTCACCTACAACGTGGTGTGCCTGCTGCTCCCTTGCCAGCACATCGTTCAAAATCACCAAACTTTCGGGAGAACGGTTCTGCTTCTGACGGATGAGCGCTAATAAACGCCGGCCCACCAACCACTCCGCATCGTTCACCGATGTATAGCCAAAAGCGTAATTGATCCTGTTTTCTGCTTTCTCAAGATCATTCAACTCAACATATGCTGTTGCCAACTGTTTATTAGCCTGAAACAAGGTTTCCTGAATTTGTTGAAGAGACGACGGATTATTTTCCCTGACTTTCGTTTGCGCCAACTGGATGCATTTCAAATAATTGCCAATAGCCGCATCGTGTTGTTGCAACCGCCGTTGAATATTTCCCAGCACAAGGTATGCGGTCGCCTCAGTATAACGATCCTGCTCGCTGATGCTTCGTGCAATGGCCTGGTTAATGAACGCAATGGCTTTCGAGGGCGCTTTTTCCGAATAGTACAGGGCAGAGTCCAGTAATTTAGATCCTGCTTTTAAATTAAAATCGCCTTTGGGATACAGGGTGTTCGATTGCTGAATCGCACTGTTCTGGTAAGGGTTGAACTGCTGCATCGTATTGAGCGCGCCCTGATTGATAACGGAGTTTTGTGCCGGTGTTTTTGTGGTATTGTCCTGCGCCCGGAGGCGTACCTGCACAGCGCAGATAAACGCGGTCAGCAAAAACCATCTTCCAAAATACGTCCCGAACTTTTTCATCGTATAACAAACATAGCAAGGAATGTGCAGAAAATAAAATACATCACACCCTGAAAACCCTGCAAATAAATGCATTTGGGCACGCATGCATGGCAAATGGACTGTTTCGCCCACCCGAACGGCAGTTTCACTAAGTGGTGCCAGAAGCTCTGAAAAACACCATCTTTATATCGCAGGCCGTAGAAATTTTGTAACTTGAAGCCACAACTGCAACATGAAACCACTACACCAATCAACAGAACTGACTCCCTCAGCCAGACTCAAAGCCATTGTTTCAGGCTCGGTAGGCAACCTGGTAGAATGGTACGACTGGTACGCTTACTCCGCCTTTTCGCTGTATTTCGCGCCTGTGTTTTTCCCCAAGAGCAGCTCTACGGCCCAGCTGCTCAACACGGCAGGCATTTTTGCGGTGGGTTTTCTCATGCGCCCTGTGGGTGGCTGGTTGTTTGGTTTGCTTGCCGACAAAAAGGGACGAAAACATGCCATGACGCTTTCGGTATTGCTGATGTCTTTTGGATCATTGTTGATTGCCGTCACGCCTTCTTACCAAACTATTGGGGTAGCTGCTCCGGTGCTATTGCTTCTTGCGCGACTTTTGCAGGGGCTGAGTGTAGGTGGCGAATACGGTACATCGGCCACCTACCTTAGCGAAATGGCAAGCCCCAACCGGCGGGGCTTTTATTCCAGTTTTCAATATGTGACACTTATCGGCGGGCAGCTTATTGCCCTGTTCATTCAGCTCATCATGCAACAATGGCTGCTAACCGAAGAGCAGATGCTAGCCTGGGGATGGCGTGTTCCCTTTGTTATTGGCGCTCTGCTCTCGCTGATAGCCTTGTATTTGCGCGCGCACATGGAAGAGTCTGCCGCCTATGCCAACCAATCGACAGCAAACAAGGCGAGGAAAGGCTCGCTGAAAGAATTGATGAAGCATCCCAAAGCAATTGTATTGGTGGTAGGCCTCACGTTAGGCGGCACCATTGCGTTTTATACCTACAGCACCTACATGCAGAAATTCCTGGTCAATACCGTACATCTCAGCCGGCAGCAATCCACGCTTATTACCTGCACATCGTTGCTCGTATATGCCGTACTTCAACCCTTGTTCGGACTTTTGTCTGACAAAATCGGGCGCAGACCTCTGCTGATAAGTTTTGGCGTTCTCGGCACGTTTGCAACCATACCGCTCCTTGAGGCGCTGAGCCAAACGCAAAGCCCGCTTACGGCGTTTGCACTCATCATGACAGCCCTTGTGATCGTAAGCGGCTACACTTCGATCAATGCCGTTGTTAAGGCCGAGCTGTTCCCAACCGAGATCCGCGCTTTGGGAGTTGGATTTCCTTATTCCATTACCGTTGCAGTGTTTGGCGGCACAGCAGAATACGTAGCGCTGTGGTTCAAAAACGAAGGAAACGAACCTTACTTTTATGTTTATGTCACCTGCTGCATTTTTCTCTCGCTGGTGGTGTACCTATTCATGAAAGACACGCGTCGCACCCAGCTATAACGTGCGGGCATGTAAATTGCATGTCAACTTCCGGTTATGATCTTACAATTTTCACGGCTTTTGCGGGTAACAGCCATTCTGCTTGCCTTGTGCCTCTTGCGGCAACCTGCACGTGCGCAAGATTACCGTGGCGCGTCTTTGTTATACAATGGCCTTATCGGTGCGGTTTCGGGCGGTGTAGGCTCGGTAATCAATAAGCACAAAGGGCAAAAATGGTACAAAGCCTTTGCAAGAGGTTTTGTAACCGGCGCAGGCGGCGGTATGGTAATGTACGGTGGCAAACGGCTCAATTCACTGATCTCATCGCGTGCCGAACTAGGCTACGGCTATCTCTCGCGCTTCGTCTTTGATGCAGGCAACTCCATTGTCGAAAATGCCGCAGCCAACCGGAACTTTTGGGAAGTATGGCATTACGACGTGGGCTTTATCCGCCTCGAACTGGAAACCACGCGGTTAAAATTCCGTCCACGCGTAATGGCCTCAACCTTTGCCAGCACTGTTTTCCTCGCTACGCAAGGCCGTTTCGATGTAGGCACCTCGCTTGCATCAGGAACACCAACATTCCGCACACGCAGCATTTCTTATGCGCCAAAACTCAACGGCTCAACACTCACCAATGGATTTCTCCTCAACGACACGCTTCGCATCAACCAGTTCTATTACGATATTTACGCGCATGAAATGGTCCATACCTTTCAGTTCCGTGAGCTGGCCGGTATCAACCAGTTTTTCAATCCGCTAAAGGCGCGTTGGAACCAAAATTCACGGTGGTACGCCAAACTCAGCCCCTGGATCTACGGCGATCTGAACTATGAGCTATACGGCATCAACTATTTCCTGATCAATGGCGGAGCCGGCGACCAACACTATTGCCATAACTTTCTCGAAAACGAGGCAGAATACCTTTCGACCGAACGCAACGCCTGCGACTTTAAAGCCCATTAAAAACTGGTATCGGCTTTGATACCTTTGGTTAAAACAGCGCTATGAAAAAATCCGTCCATTTTGTTGCCATTTCGGGCAGTATCCGCAAAGGCTCTTACAATACCATGGTTGTGAAAGCCCTGCAAGGCATTGCCCCGGCCCACATCCATATCGAACACCTTTCCATTAAAGAAATCCCGTTCTATAATTTCGATCTTCACGAGAAAAAATTTCCGGCCCATGTCGAGAAACTGAACGATGCCATCCTGAAAGCAGATGCCGTGATATTTGTGACGCCCGAATACAATTACTCGGTGCCTGGCGTGCTGAAAAATGCGATCGACATGATCTCACGCTCACCCAAAAAGCCCTTTGACCGGAAAGCGGTTGGTGTCTTGGGAGCCAGCCCAGGATTGCTGGGTACAGCAAGGGCGCAATACCACCTGAGGCAAATACTGGTATTTCTCAATGCTTTTGCAATGAACCAGCCGGAGATCATGATCGGAAAAGTGAACGAAAAATTCGATGCATCGAATACGCTAACCGATCAGGATACCAAAAAGAAGTTACTTGAATTTTTGGAAGCGTTGGCTGAATTTTCCGAAAAATTCCCTCGCAAAAAAAGTTCTGGACGCCAATAGCTGCCATTTACCTGCCCCAAAGAAAACCTTTGGTTTCAGAGAATTTCGCTGTTGCGCTCCTGACAAAGTTCAACCAACACGCCATTGGTGCTTTTGGGATGCAGGAAAAAGATCATTTTATTATCTGCACCAGCTTTGGGTTCTTTGTTCAACACCTCGAACCCTTCATTTTTCAAACGCTCCATTTCGTCGTAAATATTGTCCACTTCATACGCGATGTGGTGAATGCCCTCACCTTTTTTCTCGATGAATTTGGCAATAGCACTATCCGGTCGGGTTGCTTCGAGTAACTCGATCTTGGTTTCGCCGAGCATGAAAAAGGAAGTACTCACACCTTCGCTTTCGACTGGCTCTACTTTGTAGTGCTCGTTGCCGAACAGTTTTTTAAACAATTCGTTGGACGACTCCAGGCTTTTTACCGCTATGCCGATGTGCTCTATTTTCTTGATCATGCGTGCTGTTTTTTTTTCAAAAGTAAGAGTATTTTAAGCAAAGCCAAAGCCGCGGGAACGTTTGGAGAATTGCGGAGATTTTATATCTTTGGTAAAACACAACCATGAACCATATTTTCACACCACGTATTTTTGGCGGATTTGGAGGCCCCGAAATAGTAATTATTTTGCTTGCCATAGGTATTGGCCTGCTACCCAAGATCTTCTACCTGATCACACTTCAAAATACAATGAATGCCGTGAGACCCGAATTCAGGAAAATGCCCCCGGGACAAGTTTGGCTCGAGTTGATCCCCCTGTTCGGAATCGTTTGGCAGTTTTTTAACGTTACCAACGTATCGGATTCCCTGAAACTTGAATTCGAGGCCCGGGGCATGCAAACCGCCGAGGCCAGGCCTGCCTACTCTATCGGCCTGACCTTCTGCATTTTATTCTGCTGTTCAGTCATCCCGATCCTGGGTGCGCTGGCGGCATTGGGCGGCCTGGTGTGCTGGATAATCTTTTGGGTAAAAATCGCAAACTACAAGGCTGATCTTCAGCGGAACAACCCATCTAAAGCCATTTGGTGATCCACGAATAATAGTGTATATTTGTAGTCTAAATTAAAGACAATGACACAAGCACTCATTTTAGGAATTTTAGGCGGTTTGGGCGCTCCTGAAATCATCATCATCCTGGTAATCGTTCTGTTACTGTTCGGAGGAAAGAAAATTCCGGAATTAATGAAAGGATTGGGCCGTGGTGTAAAAGACTTTAAAGATGCTTCGAGAGGCGAAAACACAGCCGAAGGAGACAATAAATAACCCGCATTTTCAATTCATTATAAAAGCGTCATTCTGTTCGATTGGCGCTTTTACGTTTAATATCATACCTGATTGTGTACACATTTACAACCATCCGTCAGCTACAGACTGACCTCGCTTCCGGCAACACCACTTGCCAGCAACTGGTAACCGAAACCCTGCAAAAGATCACTGAAAAAAAACACCTGAACGCTTTCCTGGAAGTGTTTGATGGCTCAGCCATGGCACAAGCCAAACAAGTGGACGAGAAGATCGCTGCCAAAACAGCCGGCAAGCTGGCCGGTGTGATCATTGGCCTCAAAGACAATATTTGTTATAAAGGCCATAAGGTGTCGGCCTCATCCAAAATCCTCGAAGGCTTCGAATCGCTGTATTCATCCACGGTTGTGGAACGCCTGCTGGCAGAAGATGCCATTATCATTGGCCGTCTCAACTGCGACGAATTTGCCATGGGAAGCAGTAATGAGAACTCGGCTTTTGGCAACGTGTTAAACCCGGTTAACGAAAAAACCGTTCCCGGCGGTTCATCAGGCGGATCTGCTGCTGCCGTAGCGGCCGGCCTGTGCCATGCAACGTTGGGTTCCGATACCGGCGGATCGATCCGCCAACCAGCCTCGTTTACCGGCACCGTTGGCCTTAAACCTACCTATGGCCGCATCTCACGCTGGGGATTGATTGCCTACGCCTCATCTTTCGATCAGATAGGGCCGATCACCAAAACGGTGGAAGATGCAGCGGCGCTATTGGAAGTAATAGCCGGCGCAGACGATCATGATACGACAACCTCGCAAAAACCTATAGAAAATTACCGTGCTGCGTTGGGCGCTAAAAAAACCTATAAGATCGCCTACCTGAACGAGTGCCTCAACGCCGAAGGACTCGACACCGAGGTGAAAGAAAAAACCCTGGCAGCACTTGATAAACTGGAGAAAAACGGCCATACGGTAACAGCTGTGGATTTCCCGTACCTCGACTTCCTCGTCCCCACTTACTATGTTCTTACCACAGCAGAGGCCTCTTCAAACCTCTCCCGTTTCGACGGTGTGCATTTTGGCTACCGCAGCCCTAACGCAACCGATCTGGAAAGTACCTATAAAAAATCGCGCAGCGAAGGATTCGGTAAAGAGGTGAAACGACGCATCATGCTCGGAACGTTTGTGCTGAGCGCCGGGTATTACGATGCTTATTATGGTAAAGCACAAAAAGTAAGAAACAAGATCCGCCAGAAAACGCGCGAGATCCTCTCCGGCTACGATTTCATCATCACACCTTCTACACCCGGAACAGCTTTCGAGTTTGGCAAGAACAGCGCCGATCCCATTAAAATGTACCTGGAAGATATTTTCACTGTGCAAGCTAATATTGTAGGCTGCCCGGCTATTTCGGTTCCCAATGGCATGCACAGCAATGGTCTTCCGATTGGCTTGCAGATCATGGGCCGCGATTTTGAGGAAGGACATTTACTGAACATCGCCGCACAGATTTGATGCGACGCTGGCCCATATACGCAGTGCTAACCAGCATATTGGTGCTGACACAGCGTTGTGCGCCGAGCCGCTTTGTGAAGCCGCTGGCAAAAAACGAAAATGCCTTGTCTGTGAACCTGGGCGGTGCTCTCATTCACTATGGCAAGGCAGTAACACCGCTCCCGCTTACCTCGCTCATGTATGGGCGTGGACTCAGCAAATCGACAACGGCTTTCGGTTCGGTGCACCTTACCTCTGCCCTGTTTGGCAATTTCCAAACCGATCTTGGCCTCTGCCAGCGCCTTTATAAAAACGATAGCCTCCAATTTGGCATTACGCTGAATCCCGCTATAAACATGGTGTACGACAAATGGGAAAAGAATTTCAGGGCGTGGCCTCAACTCGACATCAATGCCTATAAAGACCTTATGCATCAAAAAGGCTTTGTTTACCTGGGCCTCACCAATTGGTTCGAGCTGACGTCAACGCGTGCGCACGGCGAGCCACAAAACACACACCTCCTGGTCAATCCACATATTGGCTTTACATACAATCCAAAAAAATGGAGTTACAGCATCGAATGCAAATTTTTGGCAATGAACCATAAAAACGTACCCAATGTGGTGGATTATGTTGGCATTAAACAACACGGGGCCGTTGGTTTTTATTTAAACGTGATGAGAAAATTTTGACAATGAACAACCGCCAGACACGCGTCCTTATTTTTTGTGCGACAGAGCATCGTGGCACAGCAATGCTACGCAAAAGCAGGCTGCTTTACCTGACTACGCTGGCTTTTCTGCTACTCCTGTTTTCATCGTGCATGCGGCTCGACAACAACCTGTACAACCCAAGCACCGACATTTCGGAATACAAGCTCGATGCCTATAGCGGCGAGCAGGATTTTATCCTGGATGCCTCTTATACCATTCCCGACAGCCTCATTCACCAACTAACGCTCTTTTCCCAGGCACCTGGCGAAAATGAAGCTACACGCATCAGGGCAATATACATCGGTAGTCTTTCTCGCATTGCAAGCGATACCGTAATCATGTACTGCCACGGCAACAAAGACCACATGGATTTCTATTGGCAACGGGCCAAACTCCTCGCACATGTATCGGGCAAGAACCGCTATGGCGTACTGATGATTGATTACCGCGGTTTTGGTTTGAGCGAAGGCAAATCGAGTGAGGAAGGACTATATGCCGATGTGGATGCAGCCCTTCAATGGCTGAAATCAATGGGATTGACCAACAGCCGGCTGATGATGTATGGCTTTAGCATGGGAACGGCACCGGTGTGCGAACTTACCAATACACCACGTAGCCTGCAACCCGCCAAATTTATCCTGGAAGCACCATTTGCCTCAGCCGATGTGATGGCTGCTGATGGGAGTGGCCTCAACATGCCGGGCTCTTTCTTCACCAATTTAAAAATAGACAATGCTGAAGAAGTGAAAACAATCCGTCAACCACTTTGTTGGTTACATGGAACAAACGATAATTTCCTGAACATCAAAACCCATGGCGAAGTCGTATTCAGCCACTATGGTGGAACATACCGCGAAGCTCACCGCATTGATGGCGCCGACCACGGTGAAGTACCAGAAAAAGCAGGCTTCGCCAATTATTTGAATATAGTAAGTACCTTTATCAGAAAATAAAAACGATGGCAATTACAACAGAAAGCGTGATCGACGCTTTAAAATATGTGGATGACCCGGATCTGAAAAAAGACCTGGTCACACTCGGCATGGTGAAAGACGTTGCCGTGAATGGCAAACAGGTATCGTTTACGGTTGTGCTCACCACACCGGCTTGCCCGATGAAAGACATGATCCACAACGCCTGCGTGAATGCCATTAAGCATTACGTAGATCAGGAAGCAGTCGTAACGGTGAACATGACGGCAAATGTGACTACATCGCGCAGCACCGACAACACCACGCTCTCTAAAGTGAAAAACATTATTGCCGTGGCCTCCGGAAAAGGTGGCGTTGGCAAATCGACGGTAGCTTCAAACCTCGCGATCGCCCTGGTAAAACAAGGCGCCAAGGTTGGCCTGGTAGATGCCGACATCTATGGACCATCGCAAACGATTATGTTCGATGTTCAGAACGAAATGCCGGGAAAATCCGAATACGACGGAAAACCGAAAATGGCGCCAGTAGAAAGCTACGGCGTTCTACTCAATTCTGTTGGCTTCCTCGCAGGACCCGACCAGGTAATAGCCCTGCGCGGCCCAATGGCATCGAAGGCTTTAACCCAGTTGTTTATGGATACGAACTGGGGAGAACTGGATTACCTGATCGTGGATCTTCCGCCCGGAACAGGCGATATCCAGATCTCTCTATGCAGCCAGATCCCACTGACCGGTGCTGTGGTGGTATGCACACCACAGGCTGTTGCTCTGGCCGATGCACGCAAAGGCATTGCGCTTTTCAATCTGCCGGCCATCAATGTGCCTGTTATTGGCGTTGTTGAAAACATGGCTTGGTTTACACCGGAAGAATTACCGGAAAACCGTTACTACATTTTCGGAAAAGACGGTGCAAAAAACCTGGCTGGCGAAATGCGCCTGCCCCTTCTCGGCGAAATCCCTTTGGTACAAAGCATCCGCGAAGCCGGCGATATTGGCCGCCCGGCTGTGTTGCAGGAAACGACCCCACAAGCTTTGGCTTTCCGCGAAATGGCGCAGAACGTGGCCCAACAAGTTGCAATTCTCAATGCATCCAAAAGCAAGCCTGAACCGGTGAAAGCCTGATACCTGATAATCGTCATCAAAAAGTCCCGCCGGTTTGGCGGGACTTTTTTGCGGCTGGTGATCAGGACTTCACCTTTATCTGCACTGAGGGGAGCGTGGTTAAGCCACCGGGTTTTTGCACTTTCACATTTTCAATATACAACCTGTCGCCGTTCTTCAGCGAAGCCATAGCCAATCTGGCCTCCGACGTAAAATTATTGCTGTTGCAGGTAAACGTTTGCTGCCGCCCGCCGCGGATCATGAAAACGTCGAAACTCTTCACTACCATGTTTACCGGGAACATAAAACCTGGCGATTCGGCTCCCAGGCCGCCTACCTGGCTGATCTCGTTCCGGCTCATCTCCAGGTTGGTTGTCGCCAGCTTTCCTCCTATTTTTAACACTGCCGGTGGAATATCTTTAACCCTGAACAGTTTCGGGGCGCCTTGCGGTTGATACACGCCATTCACTTTGGCAGATACCGTCAACGTACAGCTACCCGAAGACCTGGCTTTAACCGTATATTTTCCGGCACCGGCAGGAATGACCTCTGCACCACAGCCCGCCACAGTTACCCGTAATTCCGATGGAGAGAAACCTGCCGAGGAAACACTCATCGGGTTATCGACACCAGCATAAATGATATTCATATTGTCGGCGGAAACCGCCGTAAATGGAGGCGCTACCATGTAGCTGTAGTCAAACGGGTAATAGTCATTCACTCCTTTTGCATTCTTGTAAACCACAACGCCTTTGAGATTCTTTGGCCCGACGGCATTACTCGATGCTTCGTAGCGGCCCATGCCGCCCTCTACCGGCAATGCAGAACCTGGCATTTTTAACTCATGCTTCAGGCTATCGTACTCAGCACCCAGCAACACCTGCATGCGGTCGCTCCCGAGCGCAGAGCTTGAAGCCCCAAGGACAATATCCGCCTTAAAGGCCTGTCCGGCGAGCACGTAGGCAGTGGGTGCGATCACCTTTGCCTGGATTTTATCCACCTTGAAATCGAATTTTCCAGCAGCTGCACCAAACACATGCAACACTTCCGATTCGATGTTCTTCATATCGGCCTGTATTTTATTGAGGTTGGTAACAACGGCTGCCATAGGCATGTGGTAAAAGTTTTCCAATTCCCAGTTGAGCGCGACGCCATCTACTTCGATGTGACGATCCACCGGCCGGATGGTTTCCAGTTTTTCGATGAGCGCATCGAGATCGGCCTGATCGAGTTTGGTTTCGGCATGTTGCTGCATTGTAGTAAGCATGGCGCGCATACCGGCATGCAAGCCTTCAAGCTGTGCACGCAGGTCTTTGGCCGAATAGCGTGACGAGATGGGAGCTGTTTCGTTGGAACCGAGCATGAGATAAGTCGGCGTATCGTAGTCGTCGAGCTTGTCCATGAAGCGCAGTTGCGACGTATCGTTCTTGGATGGCCCTTCTGTCGCCTGAACGATGCGTAGTTTGACACTGTCGATGTAGGCATACACGCGGGCAATCTCTTTTTTCGCTTCAAGGGCTTTCATCAAATAGGGTTTGGCATCTGAATTCCCTGCCTTCACGTAATCTTCAAACGCTTTCTGCACACGCTGATTGTTTTCGTCGAGAATTAGTTTTGACTTCGCGATGCTTTCATCCACAGTGACAAAGCCTTTTAGAATTTCCTTGGAGACGTTTAGTGCCAGCAAGGCAGTAAGCACCAGATACATCATGCCCACCATTTTCTGGCGTGGCGTTTCTTTTCCTGATCCCATGGTAGTAGTGTTTTATCGGTTAGTGGTTTGTTGGTTGTCTTTATAATTTCGGGTTTTCGGAAAAGTAACAGCGGTGCATAAAAAATAATTTTAATTGGATGATATTCTGGGCTCATCCTTATCTTTGCTTAAACCATTAATTATGCGCGTATTTAAGTTCGGCGGCGCGTCTGTAAAAGACGCACAAGCCATCAGGAACGTAGCTGAAGTGATCAGGCTGTTTCCCGACACGGAGCTGGCGGTAGTGATTTCAGCCATGGGCAAAACCACCAATGCCCTCGAGCAAATCACCCAGGCTTTCTTTAACCAAACCGGCGAAGCCGAGCAGTTACTCGAAGCCGTGAAGGCCTACCACATGAACATTTGCAAAGACCTGTTTGACGATCCTTTGCACCCCATATTCACCGAGCTTGAGAATACATTTGTAGAGCTTCACTGGGCCATAGAAGACGAGCCCACCCATACTTACGACTTCGAGTACGACCAGATCGTAAGCCTCGGCGAGATCGTTTCCACTAAAATCATTTCGGCCTACCTTAACCACGCAGGCCTTGAAAATGTCTGGTTAGACGTGCGCGGCATCATTCAAACGGACAATACTTACCGCGAAGGAAAAATTGATTTCGCACTCACACAAACATTGGCCACCAAAGTCCTGCAACCGCTCTTGAAGAGCAAGCGCGTGGTGATCACGCAAGGCTTTATTGGTGGAACCTCAGAAAACTTCAGCACCACACTCGGCCGCGAAGGTTCCGACTACACGGCCTCCGTATTGGCCTATTGCTTGAATGCTGCGGATGTTACCATTTGGAAAGACGTTCCAGGTGTTTTGAATGCCGACCCCAAATGGTTCAGCAACACCAAAAAAATAGACGAGTTGTCGTATCACGACGCGATTGAGCTTACTTACTACGGCGCCACGGTGATTCACCCGAAAACCATCAAGCCTCTGCAAAACAAAAACATTCCTCTGTACGTGAAATCGTTCCTGCACCCGAAAGAAAACGGAACGGTCATCAGGGATGGCGATAAACGGCTGAATATTCCATCATACATTTTCAAGGTGAACCAGGTACTGATCTCGATACAGCCTAAGGATTTTTCGTTCATTGCGGAAGACAACCTGAGCGATATTTTCGACCTGTTTTCAAAGCATGGCGTCAAGATCAACCTGATGCAGCTTTCGGCCATCAGCTTTTCGGTTTGCTGCGACCATGACGAAACAAAAATCGGCCTCCTGGTAGGAAAATTGAAAGAGATGTTCAAAGTACTTTATAATGCAGGAGTCGAGTTGATGACGGTAAGGTATTATACGCAGGAAACACTGGATAACCTGACAAGTAAAAAAATCATTTTGCTCGAACAGCGTAGCCGGTTTACCGTGCAAATGGTTATGAAAGACGACACCGAATAAAATCACACCAAACAAAACCGATCATGAGTGCAAAAATAAAAGATGCCGGCGCCCCTCCTGGAACCATGCTTTATACGGGCGAAAGCAGAACGGACCGCATCCGCATCACCCTGATCGAATACAACGAAACCGAGTTCTTCGAACAAGAGTTTTACGACTTGTCTGATTGCCTGACTTATGTGAAGCCGGAACTCGTGAAATGGATCAATGTAGAAGGGCTTAACCGCCCGGAGGTGATTGAAAAGATAGGCAGTATCTACAACATTCACCCGCTCACAATGGAAGATGTGGTGCACGTAGATCAGCGTCCGAAATTTGAAGAATACGACAATTATGTAGTGGCGATCATGAAAATGATCCGCTACACCACAGAGGTGGAATCGGAACAACTGGCGATTATTTTACTGGAGAATACGGTGATTACGTTCCAGGAGCCTGAAGGTGGCGACGCCTTTGATATTATCCGTAACCGCTTACGCGCATGCAAAGGACGCGTGCGCAAACTGGGCGCCGATTACCTGGCCTATGCACTTATTGATGCCGTAGTGGATCTTTATTTTGTGGCGATCGAAAAGATCGGTGACAAAGTAGAAGACATCGAGGAAGAGATCATTAGCGACTCGGGGAAAAAATCGCTGATGGAACTGTATCACCTGAAACGGGAAATGATCTACCTCCGCAAACAGGTTTGGCCGATGCGCGACCTCATCAATAATATGATCCGCTCCGAAACAACACTTATTAATTCAAGCAGCGACCTTTACCTGCGGGATCTGAGCGACCATGTTTCCCGCATCATCGACACGGTAGAAACCTACCGCGACCTCCTGTCGGGCATTATGGATATTTACCTGAGCACCAACGCCAATCGCATGAACGAAGTCATGAAGGTGCTTACCATTATGTCTTCACTATTTATTCCGGTGACTTTTATTGCCGGCGTGTACGGAATGAACTTCGATAACATGCCCGAACTGCATACCCAAAACGGCTACTTCATTACGTGTGGAGTCATGCTAGCCACTATCATCGGCCTTTCGATTTATTTCAAAACCAAAAAATGGCTATAACGTGCTAAGGTTGTAGTACACCCGGAGCCCACAGCCATGCTGCATTTTAAATTCGGGCGCATAGCCAAGCGCAATGCGATCGTAAGAGGGCGTGTACATGAGCTGAACGCTGTAGCGCGGATTAAGATTAAAATTAAGCCCAACGCCCCCGAAGGCGCCTATGCCCACGCCAATGAGGTAACGTGCACTGTAGTAGTTATACGGCGGCGTATTGTAAACACTCATGAGGTCGATAGCAAGGTTGTAGGCGCCGTTATTTTGATCGCTCATCAATAAGGCTTGATTTTTCTGGGCTTTCGACATGATGATGTTGAACCCACCTTCCAGCACTACGTTGATCTTTTCGTTTTTGCCAAGAATGTGCTGGTAGCCGAACTGGAACATAAGCCGCTGCTCGGCGCCAACAATGGTGAATTGGTTTACACGGCTGGCGGCACCCGGGGTTTGATAGCCACCCGAATTGTTGGTGGTAGTAATTGTAAACTTCCCATTCACTGCCAGCTTGGTGCCGTTGATGTTGATCATGATATTCTGTTTCCGATCGAGCTGGTAGCGCGTATTGAAGCCCACCAGGTAGGTGGTCGTGTAACGGAGGTTTACCGGCATATCGCTTTGGGTAAACTGCCAATCGGTATGGTTGACATTAAGCAATTGGGCAATCAGATCGTTGTTGCCATTCCCGTACACGTTCACGATCTGGTTGTATAAAATGCTGTTGTTAAAACTGTTTCGCTGACCATATTCATCAAAGCCATACCCATCGTACAGGTAAGCCGTTTGAGCGTTGGCCCAGAAACCACCGATAAACAAGCCGGCATGAAAGCCCTTGTGGGGAGAAGAAGAAACTGCGGTACTGTCGCCGTCCTGCCAATCGTCCTGCGCTCTGGCCGGAGCAGTGGCAAACACCAGCAAAGCCAGCGAAAAAACAGACAGGTATCTTTGGATACGATCCATGGTTAAAAATAAGACTAAATAACGAACGGAAAGGCAAAAATCACTATAAATAGTGATAGTCAACAGTATATTTTTTGCATTTTTGCCGGAATTTTGAAAACCTCCCTCTTTTATAATTTAAGTCTTTGCCTGGCTTTGTATCAACTGCCCGCGCAAACTGCCTCGTTTAGTACCAAAGCACAGAAATTAACCGGTACGTTCGGTATATATCATTTAAAGCCCATTACGCTCAGCGACAGCACCGCCACGGAAACGGCCGCTCTCTTTATCGCGCAACTCGACGACCGCGGCATCGTTCTGAAGCAAAGCGATGTTTCGCTGCTCCGCGATGGGAGTTCGCAGCTTTTCAACGAGCTTAGTTCCCACAGCGACACCTACTTTAACCATGCGGTAGCCGTGTACCGCCGCGCACTAAACTGCACAGACTCTATTCTGACAGTTTTGGCGGAAAAGAAACTGAACTTCACGGAAGCCGACACCGCAGTGTTTCTTCCGCTGGCCTCCGACGTCGCTTACTCTCCGAGTTTGAAGGCACACGCGCGCCGACTCGAAAGGAACATCAAGTTCCGTTGCTACGAACGGGTGGCCAACATCGAGGGAAACGAACGGTTTTCGGAACAGGAATTTATCGCCAAACTGAATGAAGTTTCTAAGACCATCGTGGGCAACTACCGTAAACGTCTTCAGAAGCCACTCGCGGAAACTGAAAAAACGGTCGAATCGGCACTGCTTAACGCTATTGCGCAACGTTACGACCCTCACTCCAATTACTTTAATAAGGAACAGAACAAAGCATTCAGCAAGCAGCTTTCCTCCAGGGTAGAATCGTTCGGTTTATCGGTTTATGAAGACGAAGACGGGAATGTGGTCGTTGGCGATATCGAGCCCGGCGGAGCTGCCTGGCTCAGCAATGAGGTAAACGAAGGCGACATCCTGGTATCGCTGCTTACCGGCCAGAAAAACTACAGCAGCGAAGGAAATACCGCCGCCGACATCCAGGAAGCGCTCGACAACAGCAATGACGCGAAAGCCATGCTCACGCTCAAAAAAAAGAACGGGCAGTTAAAAACCGTGAAGCTAATACGGCAAAAAACCGGCTCCGCAGAAAATACCGTGAAAGGCTATGTATTGAAAGGCGAAAGCGGAAATATGGGCTACATTTCGCTGCCCAGTTTTTATACCGATATGGAAAATACGGGCATGCCAGGCTGCGCCAACGATGTGGCAAAAGAGATCCTGAAACTCGAAGGCGACAGCATCCGGGGCTTGATCATCGACCTTCGTAATAACGGTGGCGGCTCTATGCAGGAAGCCATGAACCTTGCCGGAATTTTTGTAGATGAAGGGCCGCTTTTCATTTACAAGGAGCGCAACCGGAAGCCCTCGCTGCAAAAAGACATCAACCGGGGATCCATCTTCAAAAAGCCACTGGTGGTAATGATCAATGAGGCCAGCGCTTCGGCCTCGGAGCTGTTGGCCAATATTGTAAAAGATTACAACCTTGGTGTGGTTGTAGGACAAACCAGTTACGGCAAAGCTACTGCGCAAACCGTGCTTCCGCTCGATACCAATGCTCTGCGCTTTACGAGTACCCTTACCTCGGTGAGCGACTTCATTAAAATAACACATGCCGCCTTTTACCGACTCAACTGCACCAGCCACCAGGGCTCAGGCGTGATTCCCGACGTACCCTTGCCGGCTTCGCCCGGGTACTCAGTTTATAAAGAAAACAAAGAGCCGTTTTACTTACAGCCCGATGCCATTACCAAACAGGTGATTTACACGCCGCGACCCGCTATCGACAAAGCCGCGCTCCAGCAGCAGTCTGCCGCGCGCATTGCATCATCGGCTGCATTCATCCAATACCGCCGAAGTGCCGACTCTGTACTGCTGTTTGTAAACCAGGCACAAAAAGTACCGCTCCGCCCGGCGGGCTACAAGCAGTACCAACAGGCCACTGAGCGGCTGTTCGATGCGTACGGGCATGCGGCAAAAAGTGAGAGCCACCATGTGTCGTGTTTGAACAACACCTTCGACCAGAAGATATCGGAAGTGAGCGAGCAAAGCCGTGAATTTAACCTGAAAATACGCGAATCCATTGAGAAAGACATCTTCGTCAACGAAGCCTTTCTCATTCTCGACGACTTGCGTCGTCAAACCAATCCATAACAATCCCTCAACCATTATTCAATCAACCATCATGAAATCAACAATCAAAACAAGCGTGGCTGTCTTAGCCTTTTTGGCTACAGGAAGCCTCTCTGCACAAAACCCGGTGCAGTACATGGAAAAAATCAGCACCGAATTCAAAAAAATATCCGACGAAACCTGGGATTACACCAGGGCTGTTGCACACAACAAAAAAGCGCGCCAGATCGAAGGACAGCGCAAACAGATGCTGAACGCCAACCGCAGCGGCCTCAACCGCATCAAAAACATGCCTGGTTTCCAGGGAAACACTGCTTATCGTGACTCCACCGTGCGTTACCTGGAACTGAGCTACGCGGTGCTAAACAACGATTACTCGAAGATCGTAGATATGGAAGAAATTTCGGAGCAATCGTATGATGCAATGGAAGCATACATGATGGCGCAGCAGGTAGCAAACGACAAACTGGAAGCCGCATTTGATATTGCTGTGGCTGCCAATAAAAAATTTGCCGACGACAATAACATCCAGCTGATTGAAGAAAAATCGAAAACCGGCGAGAAACTTGAGAAAGCCAGTGAAGTATTCAAGTTCTACAACCAGGTTTTCCTCGTATTCTTTAAACCCTACAAACAAGAACTCTACCTGCTTGATGCGCAAAACAAAAATGACATCAATGCCATGAAGCAGAACCAGGAATCGCTGTCGAAACTTGCCAAAGACGCTAAGGAAAAATTAAAAGCCATAGAACCCTACAACAACAATACCACGCTAAAGGCAGCCTGCAATGAGGTGATGGATTTTTATATTATGGAAGCCGACACGAAGGTTCCGGCATTGGTAGATTTTTACCTGAAAAAAGAAAAATTTGACAAACTGAAAACAGCTACCGACAAAAAAGGCAAGAACCTGACCCAGTCGGAAGTAAACGAGTTTAACGCCGCTGTGAACGACTACAACAAGGCTTCGGCAGAATACAATAAGATCAACGCTGAACTCAACGCTAAACGTTCGGCGGCACTCGAGCGGTGGAACAATGCCGTTTCGAAGTTCCTCGACAAAAACATTTCGAAAAAGAAATAAGCGCCAGCAACCAGAAAGCAAAAAGGTCTCTCCAATGCAGGAGAGACCTTTTTTTCTATGCCACACAAGCCTTCTTAGTTCACAGACTTGTTGATAGCGTCCATGAGCTGTTTGCGGGCAATAAAAATGCGGCTTTTGATGGTTCCAAGTGGCAATTTCATTTCCTGCGCAATCTCTTCGTACTTAAAACCGGTATAGTAGCGTGTGAACGGAATTTTGTATTGGTCATCCAGGTTCTCGATCTTATTCAAAATGTCTTTACTCGCCAAACGCGACTCGGTGATGTCCTGATAGTTATTTTTAAAAGCCCTGGCCATGGCCACGTCGGCGTTGGTTTGAATGATTTGTTTGGTTTTAACCGCCCGGCGATACGAATTAATAAAGGTGTTCTTCATGATCGTGAACAACCAGGCTTTGAGGTTGGTACTGTCTTCAAATTTTTCACGGTAAGTGATGGCTTTTACGTATGTGTCTTGCAACAAATCGAGAGCGTCATCGTTATTATGTGTTAAACTAAGGGCAAAGTTTTTCAAAGATTGCCTCTCATTCAGGATGCGAGTGTTAAATTCTATAGCTGTCATGCAATTTAAAGGATTGATTTAGTCTATGGATTGTTTAGTTGTTTGTCTTAATTCTTAAACAAAACTAAGGATTGTTTAACGATAAACAGAGCTTATTAAACAAAATAAATGTTAATATTATTAATTAATTGAATATTAATGAATTATAAAAAAGAGCGCGCTTTTGAAGGGAACAAGCCCAAATGTAAAATGTGGTGATGCCGACTGCCCCCTTGCTACCAATCTGGTGCCAGCCATAGTATTTAATAAATTGTGAACACTTAGATAGATTGGCTGTGAAAACAGGCTATTAAATACCTATCTTCGACCAAAATTTGAATTTGTTACCCCATGTTGCAAGAATTGAGCGAACAAGAAGAACTAAGAAGACACAAATTAGCCGAGCTAAAAAAGTTAGGTATTGATCCCTACCCTGCCGAAGAATTTAAAGTAAATGTTACTGCCGCGGACATTAAGGAGAACTACGAACGCGATAAACTGAACTACAAAAACATCAGCTTTGCAGGAAGGATCATGAGTGTTCGCGACATGGGTAAAGCCGCTTTTACCGTGCTGCAGGACAACACCGCCCGCATGCAGGTTTACATCCGCCGCGACGACATTTGTCCGCAGGAAGATGATAAAACGCTTTACGATGTGGTTTGGAAAAAGCTCATCGATATTGGCGACATTATTGGCGTAGAAGGCTACGTATTTACTACCAAAACAGGTGAGATTTCGATTCATGCCACTTCGTTTAAGCTCCTCAGCAAATCATTGAAACCGCTGCCGGTTGTAAAAACCGATGGCGATGGCAATGCATTTGACGAAGTAACGGATCCGGAGTTCCGCTATCGCCAACGCTATGTTGATCTCATCATTAACCCGAAGGTGAAAAAAACATTCGAGCAACGTACTACGATCATCAACACCATTCGCACCTTCCTCAACGAAGGCGGCGCGCTGGAAGTGGATACGCCTGTGCTGCAAACCATTCCGGGTGGCGCTACTGCCAGACCTTTCCTTACACATCATAATGCCCTCGACATTCCGCTTTACCTGCGCATTGCCAATGAGCTTTACCTCAAACGGCTGATCGTGGGTGGCTTCGACTGGGTGTATGAGTTTAGCCGCAATTTCCGCAACGAAGGCATGGACCGCACGCACAATCCAGAGTTTACGATCCTCGAATTTTATGTGGCCTACAAGGATTATTTCTGGATGATGAACACCACCGAGCGCTTGCTTGAAAAAATTGCAACCGATTTACACGGCACCACAGACCTGACCGTAGGTGATAAAACGATTAGCTTCGCCGCTCCTTTCAAACGCATCAGTATTTTCGATGCGATTAAAGAACATACTGGCATCGACGTAAGCAACATGGACGAACCAGCACTGCGCGAAGTGTGTAAGAAACTACACCTTGAAATAGATGACAGCATGGGTAAAGCCAAACTGATCGACACGATTTTCGGTGAAAAATGTGAGGGGAATTATATTCAACCAACGTTTATTACAGACTACCCGGTAGAGATGAGCCCGCTCACGAAAAAACATCGCTCACAGGAAGGATTGGTAGAACGCTTCGAGCTCATGATCAACGGCAAAGAAATTGCCAATGCCTATTCGGAGTTGAACGACCCGATCGACCAGCGTGAACGCTTCGAAGACCAGGTGAAACTTATGGAACGCGGCGATGATGAGGCCATGTTTATCGACTACGACTTTTTGCGTGCGCTCGAATACGGTATGCCGCCAACGGCTGGCATAGGCATCGGCATCGACAGGCTTTGTATGCTCATGACCAATCAGCCTTCTATCCAGGACGTTCTGCTGTTCCCTACAATGCGTCCGGAAAGTAAAGCAGTGACTAGCGAAGAATTAAACTAAAACCCATGTATAAGCTATTCGGTTGTTTGGCCCTGCTGGTAACGTTGTTTCTTGCATCGTGCGACGAAACACCTAAAGTGGTGGAGGAGAAAAAACCCAGGATATTTCCCGAGTACAATGTGCTGCTCGACGAGATCATCCGTTCCAAAGATGGTGTCATTCGCGGCGTGGACCTCAACAGCAAGGCCATTGTGATTACAAAAACGGAAACCCGACAGCCGTCGGACGTTGACCACGACTACCTTTACTTCGAATACGCGATCGATAGTGTAACCAACTATTCGGTAACCTATAATCTGGAAAAAGACAGTCTGGATGAAGTAGCGGTACAAATTAATTGCAGCGACCTCGACCTCACTAACCGGCTTTTTGTTGACCTGAAGAGTTACTACGAGAAAAAAATGCCGAATCCTACAGAAGACAAAGGCTATGTGGTTTACAACTGCTTCGAGGGTCAGCGTAAGCCTTTTGTGGTGTCGCTTACCGATAACAGTACGCCAAACATGGGCATCATTAACCTGGTGATCTACAAAGACAAGTAAGGGCTTCTCACAAGCTGTTGCATAGGCGTTCCTTACTCTGTCCCTAATATTTTTTTCACCGTTTATCGAACATTGATTACTTTTGTCCATGTCACAAGGTAAATTAATTATTTTTTCAGCGCCTTCAGGATCAGGGAAAACCACCATCGTGAGGCACCTGCTGAAAACCCTTCCGGATCAACTCGAATTTTCGATTTCAGCCACCAGCCGGCCAAAACGCGGCGTGGAAGAAAATGGCAAAGATTACCACTACCTGAGCGTGGAGGAATTCAAACAAAAGATCGACAATCAGGAATTTCTGGAATGGGAAGAGGTGTATGCCGGCGTGCACTACGGAACCTTGAAAAGCGAAGTGGACCGCATCTGGAACAAAGGCAAACACGTAATTTTTGACATTGATGTAGAAGGTGGTCTTAACCTGAAAAACCAATTCGGAGAAAAAGCCCTGGCCATTTTTGTGATGCCACCAAGCGTAAAAATCCTGGAAGAGCGCCTCAACAGCCGGAGCACGGACAGCCCTGAAAGCATTGCCCGCCGCGTAGAAAAGGCTGAAAAAGAAATCCGCACCGCAGACTTGTTCGACACCTTTATCCTCAACGAAGTGCTGGAAGACGCTTTAGCGAAAGCGGAGAAAGTAGTAACAGAGTTCTTGTCCAAATAATCTCTACCATTTTCAAAAAACAGGTTTCGACTGCACTCAGCGCGGCCGAAACTTGCCTGCCCGGCAAAGCCGGGAGAAAAAGTCCTCCAAAACCGAAATACGTCGTCATTCAGGTAACAGTCAGGCAGGATAAGCACTAAATTACCGGGGGAACCTTCCAAAAAAACAAAAAGATATTAATTTATTTATCTGAAAATCAATTATTTATAAATAATTCCAAAAAAAGGTATTTTTTTCGGGTTACTTCTTTTCCGTTTTGGTATAAATGTGCAAATAACAAACTAACCTTAAAAAAATTAACAAAATGAAAAAAGTATTTTCAATTATCGCAGTAGCTGCTTTAGCTACATCTTTCGTAGCTTGTGGTCCTTCTGCTGAAGAAAAAGCTAAAATGGAAGAGCAAGCAAAACGTACTGCTGACTCTATCTCTGCTGCTTTATCTGCTAGCTTAGAAGGTGCAATGAACGAAGCTGCTGCTGCAACTCCTGATACAGCTGCTGCTCCTGCTACTACTGAAGCTGCTGCTACTGAAGCTCACACTCACTAAGAATTTGTGTTTAGTTAGTTAGGAAAGCCTGCGTACCCAGTGTGCGCAGGCTTTTATCGTGTTAGTGTCAGCAATTTGGGCTGCGACTTCGTCCAAAATTCTAAAAAAACTGTATATTCGTTCTTCAAATTCAGCTTACCTATGAAAACTCTTTTTGCAGCTTTATCCATCACACTTGGCGCCTTATGTTTTACGCAATGCAAGCCCGCTGCCGAAGACCGGGTAAAAATGCATGAAAATGCGAAACGCATTTCCGACTCCATTGCCCGTGTGATCGACAGTGCTTTGGATGAGGTAAAAATAGAGTCTGCCTCGTCGCAACCAGCAAACCCTGCTGATACGACCAAAAAATAGCCGATTTAAAATTTCACAGACAACCCATTCCTGAAGGTGTAAACCAAATCGGGTATGCCTGCCGGTTGCTGTGTATCGTATAGCAAATTAAATGTGGATTTGAAATTAAGGTACTTGTTGATGTGAATCTCCAGGTTGCTGTCGTTCGCTATGCGGTAGTCGGAACCATTTCCGATCTTAGGTTGGTAAAACGTCGTGCTTACCAGTTCGCAAGTCTTAAGAAACGCGATGGTAAACGTAAGGTAACTGCTAATACGGTGCTCACGGACATCTGCCTGATCGCCGGCAATATTATCATATTCGTACATATACAATGCCGCGGCATACACCCTGGCATGCTTGTTCTTGATCAGCCTTAGCCGAGGTCCGGCACCCAACAGGTACCGAAAATCGAGCTTCAGCACCGGATTATATTGCGTTTGTGTAAATGCTTCGATGGTAACGAGTTTTTGCAGTTTATAATTGTAGCGAAAGTGTTGATAGCCTGCATTCACAAAATCGGTTTTTCCGGCTTTGATGAAATTAATGTCGTTGAGGAGGATGAACCGGCTTCGGTTCTGCTGGTATTGCACACGCAAAGCGTTGGAAAACGACAACACCTGCTGCGTATTGCGAATGGCCGTGAAACTAAAATCGGCATTACCAACCCAACCGTTGGTGTCGTTAAGGAAACGCTTGTTTTCTATATTAATGACCTGCGCGGTCGCCCACGCGGGCAACAAGAGCAAACAGGCAAGAATAACTTTAAAAATCAATCTTAACATAAAACAAGGGCAAAAACCCCAGCTGGTAATTCTTGATTAGCGGATCGGCGTTAACGTTGGCCGGATCTGGCGCATAACTCAGCGCCAGTACATTTTTCGTATTCATTACATTCACCAGGTCGAGCGCTATCTCATACCCTACCTTGCGGGTATTGATCTTGTAAGCGATGCGAAAATCGAGGCGGTTATACGGCGCAAACTGCAAGGTGTTCACCCGGTCGTTATCAGCCACCACATCCATTACCGCATTGCTGGCCGCAATATTCACTGGCGAATAGCGCTTCCCGCCGCCGTAAGTAAACTTGCCGGATACATTGATAGCATTTTTCTTGGCACGGCCAATGGCATATTCAAAACCTGCCAGCGCATTCATCATGTAATTGCCATTGAAATCGGTGTCAAATGTCTTGCCATTACTGGCTTTGTACTTGCTCTCGAAAAGGCTGGCCGAATACAGGAAGAAGTAATGTTTGGCGAACAATTTTTCGAGTGTCAATTCAAGTCCATAATTGTATCCTGTTCCGGTGTTCTCCATGGTATATATCGGGAAAAACCGATTGAAGGTCGATCCACGGTTAAGCAGCGAAACCCCTGAAGGCACGGCATACACGGGCACATTCCAAAGATATTGATAGTATGCCTCTATTTTGGTGCGCAACACTTTATTGAGTTGCCAGTCGTAACCCAATACGGCATGCTGGCTCTTACTGAAATCGAGGGTTTTATTATCCAGCACCTTACCGGCGTTGTAATATGTTTTCCCGTCGCGTACGATGCTATCGGGCGAAGCAAAATATAAATACGTTGGCTGCATCTGGCTGTGTAAGCCATACGCAAGGCTCAGCGACTGGTTTGGCCTGAACTGATAGCGAAGGCTTGCCCGCGGCTCTACACTCCAGGAATTGCTGAGGGTGAGGTATTGCGAGAACACGCCAAGGTTAGTACTCCACTGCTCGTTGAATTTATGCACGTAGGCAAGGTAAGGTTGAAACAGGAAAAAGTCGGTCTGGGTATTGATACGTGTTTTAAACGGCATCTCGTTAATGGACTGTGCCAAGGTATCATACCGCGACACAATCTTTACCTGATCGTAATAATTGACATGAAACGCATTGGCAAAAAAACCGGCTTTGAAACTGTTTTTCGGATTGACTTTGTGTTTGATATACCAGGCAAGTGTGGCCTTTCCTTCGTAAAAATTATAACCCAGTATTTGAGGCAGCGTGTCTTTAGGTACAAAATCCTTGTTGCGCAGTACCAGGTAGTGATCCACATCAAGTCCCTGAACACCGTAGGCCAACGAGGTTTTCATAAGCGTACGGCTGTTAAACGAATAGCTGTGGTTGAGGATGGCCACGCCCATGCTGGAATTGAAATACTGATCGCGGTTCAGATCGCCATACAATTCTTTCGGGCGCTCGGTTTGTGTACTGAGTATGATTTTGATGGTGCTTAGCCCGCCGATGCCACTCAGCGAGAACACGCCGGCTTTTTTCGTCGGGAAATTGAAACGGAAAGCGCCGTCCTGGTACTGCGGCACAGCACTGGTACCCAGCTTGATGTTAAGGCCAGAGAGCATTTTAAGTGTGGAGTAACGGTAATTGAGAAAATAACTGCTGCCCCGCTCTTTATTGATAGGCCCTTCGAGGCTCAGCTCAGTGCCCAGAAGACCAAATTGAAACGTGCGTTCATGTTTCTGGTTGTTGCCATTCCGCATTTTGAGATCGAATACGCCGCCGAGGGCGTTGCCATAATTGGCCGGAAATGCACCAGTGTAAAACTCTGAGTTGGCCAGGTACTTGTTATTGATAATGGCAGTAGGTCCGCCAGCCGAGCCGGCAACGGCGAAGTGGTTGGGATTGGGAATATCAATTTCTTCGAGACGCCACAAAAGGCCGGAAGGAGAGTTGCCCCGCACGATGATATCGTTACGGCTGTCATTTGTACCCTGCACACCGGCAAAATTAGAAGCCATCCGCGCCGGGTCTTGCCGCGAACCCGGATAGCGCTCGGTTTCTTCGATACTAAATGTCTTCACATTCACCGCCTTCATGTCTGTTACCACATCCTTTCCCTCGCCGGCATTTACGACGACCTCGTCCATGGCCACAAGCGATTCTTCCATTTCCAGGTTCAGAAACGTTTCTTTCCCTGAAGAAACAATCACATCATTAAGTGGAATTGTGGTATAGCCAAAAAGGCTGACTACAAACGAGCGCCGGCCTACCGGTACGCCCTCTATTTTAAAGTACCCGTTAGCATCGGTTGTAGCCACGTGTTGTTTGGTAGAGTCGTTCCTGAGCCTAAGGATAGCTCCGGGAAGGGGCACGGAACTTACCTTGTCGAGTACCTGCCCGCGCACGGTTTGAGTATAAGCAGTTTGCGAAACAGCCGGATAGCAAACCGCAAAAGAAAGGATGAGCAGTAAATATCTGATCATAGAAGGTTAGGAGTTTTGATGTAAAGTAAAACATAAAATCGGAAATGGCAATGCCTGCAGGTATAAGGGTTGGGATGACCGCAGGCATTAATAGCATAAACGTTAAAGGACGAAAGCGTTACTGACGCGTTTTTTGTATGTTTGTTTCATGGACTTACCTCTGTTTGCTGTAATCAGAAATAACAAACTCAAGATTGTGTTGAGCGTTGTATCGTTCTGGCTGATCATCGGCGGCATGATCTATTTTACGGAAGAGGTAATTGCTGCGAACTATTTTGGCGCTAAGGCGCTGGATCGCATCGAAAAAATGCAATACCTGGTGCGCTGGATCATCTGGCCGTTGCTCACGCCTCTTATTATTTTTCTGGCACTTAAGTTCCGGTTAAGACGCACACATATTCTTCGTTTTGTGATCGTCCACATGCTTCTGGGCACGGCGATGCTGACGCTGGAATACCTGTTGGAGATCAGCATCATCAAATTTGCAGCATGGAACCTGTACCGGGAATACATTCCGGTGAACGAGTACACGATCCCGTTCCTGTTCAAATACTGGGCCTACATTTCCATTTACTTTCTCATTGCCGGCATCGTCAACGTGTTTTTGTACATCCACAAATACCAGTTATCCGAAACGTCGCTTGTCGAAAAAGACCTTAAGAACAAACAATTGGAATATGAACTGACGCTGGCGCAACTCAATTCCCTGAAAATGCAACTGCAACCGCATTTTCTTTTTAACACGCACAATGCCATCATCAGCCTGATGCTGCAAAACGAAAACAGCAAAGCCATTGAAATGCTAACCCGTTTGAGCGAGCTTTTACGCCTTACGATCGACAAGTCGGAAGCACCAACCATCAGTCTCCGCGAAGAAATACATTATATGCGCCTATACCTGGACATCCAGCAGATCCGGTTCCAGGACCGGCTGCGTATCGAAATCAACATGGCCGACGAACTGAATGAAATGGAAGTCCCGACGTTCATCCTGCAACCATTGATAGAAAATGCCATTACCCACGGCATTGCGCCCTACTCCGATGCTGGGAATATTCACATCTCGGCATACACCGAAAACGGCTGCATCCGCATATGCATTGCCGACGACGGGCACGGCATCAGCCATACTGGACAAAAATCAGGTGGCCTGGGTATCAAAAACACGCAAAACCGCCTTCGGCAATTATATGGCGAAGCCCAGAGCCTGCGCCTGGTGTCAAATGCCATGGGCGGCACCACCTCGATCATCGAAATAAACACGCATGAATAGCTTACAACCCATAACGGCACTGGTTATCGACGACGAAAAGTTGTCGAGAGACCTGGTAAAACTCTACCTCGGGTCGCATCCCAATATTGAGCTAAAGGGCGAATGTGCCAATGGGCTAGACGCGTTAAATCTGATCGGCTCGGAAGCGCCGGATCTTATCTTCCTGGACGTTCAGATGCCGGATCTGAATGGATTTGAATTGCTCCGGGAATTACAGGCCGAACGGCAGCCGGCTATTATCTTTATCACTGCTTATGATCAATTTGCCATGAAGGCTTTCGATGTGAATGCCGTGGCCTACCTGCTGAAACCTTTCGAGCGGAGCCGCTTCGATCAGGCGGTGGAAAAAGCGGTAGCATTGGTCGAGCAGCGCCGGCAGCCTGAACTGGAACAAAAACTCCGAAACCTGCTAGCCGACTATGATACCTGGAAGGCATCGGCAAGCAAAACACCGGCGTTCTTGTCACGCATTCTCATCAAAGAACCTAAAAAGGCGTTCTTTCTCAAAACGCGCGACATTCTTTACTTTGAAGCGGCCGGCGACTACGTGAGCGCCTGTACCGACCAGAAAAAGCATGTATTTCATGATAGTCTGCAACACCTGGAATCCTGTCTCGACCCCCAGGTATTTATCCGCATTCACCGCTCGGCGATCGTGAACATCGACGCCATCAAAGAGATGCAACCTCATTTCAACGGCGAATACCTTGTTATCCTTAAAAACGGCGATCAGCTAAAATTAAGCCGCAGTTACAAGGATGCCCTCAAGCATTTTAAAGACCCAAATTAACGCCCCGGCGAATTTTAAAACGCTCTACCGAAAATCGCTTGATTATCCCTCCGGGATGCCGGTACTTCAATGATCTAATACTCATTGAATATGGAGAAAAAAGCAGTCTATCCGAAAGGCATTCCTTACATCATCGGCAACGAAGCTGCCGAGCGTTTCAGTTTCTATGGTATGAAAGCAATTCTCACCACCTTTCTGGTGAGTCACTTTTTTAACCCCGCTCATAATCCCGACCTCGAAGCCGTTTCAAGCGCAGAGGCCAACCGCATTACCCATTTATTCAACACGCTTGTGTATCTGCTCCCGTTGGCGGGTGCCATCCTGGCCGATTGGTTCTTTGGCAAATACAAAGTAATTCTCTATTTGTCGCTCGTGTATTGTGCCGGCCATGCTTGCCTGTCGATCTTTGAAAACGACCTTAATGGCTTCCTGCTAGGCCTGTTGCTCATTGCAATAGGCTCAGGCGGCATCAAACCCTGTGTATCGGCCAACCTGGGCGACCAGTTCGATCAAAGCAACCAATCGCTGCTCTCTAAAGCCTACAGCCTGTTTTACTTCAGCATCAACGCCGGCTCTTTTGTTTCCATGATGCTCACACCGTATATTCTGCGCTACACGTCGCCGGCTGTGGCTTTCGGTATTCCGGGCGTGCTGATGGGAATTGCAACCCTATTGTTTTTCCTTGGCAGAAAAAAATACATTCATCTGCCTCCATCCGGGGTGAGGAAAGAAAACTTTATTTCCATTAGCTGGTATGCCCTGGTTCATTACCGCCAGAAAGGAAGCGGATCACTGCTTGACGTTGCCAGGCAACGCTTCTCCGCAGAGTCGGTGGAGGCCGTGAAAGCTGTTTGGCAGATCATCGCGGTATTTTCGATCGTTCCTGTTTTCTGGGCACTGAATGATCAGAACAGCAGCGAGTGGGTGCTTCAGGCGCGAAATCTTGACCTTCACTTCCTCGGCTATACGTTTTTACCCGAACAGGTACAATCAGCTAATCCTGTGCTGGTGCTTATATACATTCCCTTGTTCAACTATGTGATTTTCCCGTTCCTGGAGCGCAGGAATATCCGCCTGTCTGCCTACAAAAAGATCGGCATCGGCTTTTTCCTGACCGCTCTGTCGTTTGGTATTATTTACTGGCTACAATTTCAGATAGACCGTGGCGCTTCGCCAGCTGTAGGCTGGCAGCTCCTGGCTTACGTGGTAATCACTGCCGGCGAAGTATTGGTGTACCAAACAGGATTGGAATATGCTTATACCAAGGCGCCGGCAAGCATGAAAAGCACCATAATGGCATTTTGGCTTCTTACCATATCGCTTGGAAACCTAATTGTGTCGGGCATCAATGGGAGCATTGCCGCGAACGGCTTCTTCCGTTTTCTTGAGGGATCGGCCTACTACCTGTTCTATATCGTGCTCATGGCAGCCGCCATCGTGATCTATTACTTTTTATCAAGGGCTTTCGAAACAAAAGACCAAGGATAAACTATTTGTTCTTTCCTACTTCGCGCAATAAGCTACGGGAAAACAGAAAAATAACAAGGCAACCGACACCCAGGCTGATCCATAGAAATTGTGGCGTCTCAAAAAAAGAGCGTTCAGTCTCCGACTGAGCCACTGCAGGTGCTTGTTGCGGCAATGCCTTTACCGGGCCGAGTGTTGCCTCCGGCAACAACTGTGGTATTTGCGACACGAAATTGCCCAAATCGTACTCGGGGGTTTTAAGCGAGTCGTTACCACATTTGAGTGTATAGTGCTCCTTTCCTTTCAGATCGGCTATCAGGTAGCTCGCCAGTTGCTTGCAATTGACTGTTTCGATCTCTAGTGGCGGATTATCCTTATTCTCGATCTCGATAAACAATTCCTGTTCATTGAGATTCGGTAAGTCAAACATCGTTGGTCCATCGGAGCTCAGCTCCAGGTTGAAAAGGTCTTCGCGGTATGTTTTAGTACCCGATTTACGATGTTGTTTCCGGTTGGCATACACCACTGCCTGACGCTTGTAAAGCCGCGGCGCACGAATTGACACGTCGAGCCGGTCGATTTGCTGATTATTGGTAAAAAGCAGGCGAATGGTAGTTGTTTTTGCCTTCGGATCTTCGGTAATGGTTCTTGAAAACAGAACGTCATTCAGCTTCCCAGCAATGACTGAATTCCTGAAATAACCGGCAGAATTGATTTTAAGGGGAAATGCTGCCCAGTCGTGGTGGTGATGGCGGCCGTGCCAGTCGTCGATCGAAAGCCGGAAATAAGGATAATCGTTAAGCGGAAAATAGATGCATTTGTATTGATTGGTATATGTATCGTTATATAACAGGCTCAGCTCCTGCGATGCACTGACGCTATACCATTGCTTCCCATCGTCGCTGCCTTCCACCGAGCAATATTTATACGCATCAGAATTGTTGATGTTAAACGCGATATTGCTGATCTTACGCCGCTCGGGGTTAGCAACAACCACTTCGGTATAGTCGTTTACATGGCGTATCGAAACCACGTCGTAAGGCTCGAAATCCGATCTGGATTTTAACTGTGGCTCGCTTAACACCACATAAGGTATTTCATGACCTGCGCCGTCGTAAAGCCTGGTGTCATGAAAATCTTTTTTCATATACTGTTTGTGTTCCGGGTTGAGCGGAATTTTGTAAAGCGAATCCCGCCCCAAACCAGTAAGCGGCATCTCGTGCTTAAACTGTTGCGCCATCACCGAACCTGCGAGCCCGGCGCCCAGGCACAACATCAAGAAAAATGGTTTCATCAATTAAAAGTATGTGTTAAAAAATACGTTGCATCTTCAGGACTGTGGCTCATCGTCTCTTCTTGGCAGTGCCGCTTCTTCCGTGTGGGTTTGCGGCTTGTCATCAATGAGCAGTTTCTTGATCTTCTGGTACATGAATGAGATAACGAGGAGCACAACACCCAGAATGATAAACGCGACGATCTTACCGGCTTCAGAGGCGTCCCAGATATCGATCATAAATAGTTTCACAACGATAACACCGATGAGAACGAGGGCCATGATCCGAAGGGTTTTGTTTTGCTTCTTCATTCCAATAAACAGGAAGGCAAATGCCAGCAAGCCCCATAAAATCGGGAAACCGATCTTAACGATGTGCTCCTTGGCAGCTTCAAGCTCCAACGCCTTGGCCACATAGGCATCGTCCATCGTGGTGTTCAGCGGACTTACGATGAGCTGGGCTACGTGCAACATCAATTCGATGCTCGACACGTAAACGATCGCCACACAAAGGAATACAGTATGAATTACATTTGAAGATCCTTCTTTCCGGCGCCCTAGTTGTTTATACATCAGCACCAATACTACCACAAAGCTGAGCAGCGATACATAGTGGCTGCCAAAGCCCAGGTAGCTTCGTTCTTCCAGAAAAATACCTTCGCTGAAATCAACATAAGGCAAGATGGCAAATACAAGCACGAAAATCGTGACGTTGATATAATTGAGCACAAATAGCAAGCGATCTGGCTGTCTGTTGCCTAATTTTGAGGCGGCAACGTTGAGCAGCAGGAAATAGAAGAAATGATATGCCCCAGCGGTGATCAGCACTGCCAAGCCACTGTGCGATCTGCTGGTTTGGTACACCAATTCCAACTGACCGGTAAAATATAGGAATATCACAAACGTTATCAGGAGGAACGTACGGTAGCTGCGTGGCTTAAATGTGATCCCGGCCCAACTGACGGCTTCTGTTTCCTGACGAAGCAGCATGGCAGAAGCCAACATGGAAAGCGCGCTGATCAGGCCCGTGATAAAACCTTTATTTAACACCACCGTAAGCCCAAACTCGTGGTATTTGGAATAAACCTGTCCCCAATCGATGAATAAGCTGATACTCATGAGTATCATTACCAAAATGGATGCAAACCGGTACATGACGATGTTTGACTTTTGTGCCAGCCATAACAGCAGGACACTTTCGAGCGCCCAAAACACGGTAATGTAATTGCCGTGCAATTGAACGGGTGCAACGAGCGTCACGAACGTGAGGGTGAGCCCGATCATAAGGTACACGAGTTTCTGATCGGCCTTGAATTTTTTGTATAAGAGCCAGGAACATACCAGATTGAATGCCGCCAGCAACATACTGAACGATCCCTGCAAATTCGGGTGGTAATAATTGAGGATCTGCATACCAGCCGCATAATACAGGAAGGTGTTACTTACGAGGATACTAATATCCACAGCGCCAAATTTGCTTTTTTCTTTGATGTTGTGTACCAAACTCATGAGAATAAACACACCGTAGAAAATGGAGGCAAAAATCATTGCTCCAGCATAAGGTGCCTGCTCTTTGCCAATAACTTTCGTTTGAAGCCAGCCAAAATACAGGATCATTGTGAACGCGTAAGACAGGATATTGATCAGGTTCCATTTCCGCAGGTAAGCAAGAACGAGCATCCCAAGATCGAGAATAAGCACGTAGGTGAAAAGCACCTGGTAGTTGCCCTGGCCGGTGCTAACCATAAACGGCGTGGCGAAACCACCGATGAGCGATAACACAGCCAGTTCCTGCCGGTCATACATTATCGAAATGAAGACGCTGAAGGCTGTGATGATGAGCATCAGGACAAAGGCCATGGTTTGCCCAAACAACTGGTACTCGTGGAATGCAATGCCAATCGTGAAATAGAAAATAGCAATGCCACCCGAAACAAGAACAGAGCTGAAAGCCTTAAAGTTTTGGCGCAGGCGGTGTGCAAAGCCAAGCACAATGCCGCCACAAAGAATACCGATGCCTACACGGGCAATTTCATTGATCCAGTTTTTATCGATGGCATATTTGACGAAGAACGCGATGCCAATCACAAGGATCGTAATTGCGACTTTACTAAGGATATTCTCGCCGATGAATTTCTCCAGATCGGGGTTGTTTTCGCGGAAACGGTCGTAGAAACTCTTTTGTGGTTCTACCGGCTGAACAGGCACTTGCGAAGGTGTATTCATTACCTCGTTGATGCGAATTTCGGCGTGGGTTGCTTCGATACTATTGTCGTCCGCCAGTACTTCCTCTATAACAATTACAGGCGGCGTTTCTGGCTCCACTACCGGAGGCACTACCGGCTCTACCACTGGTGGCACTACTTTTTCAACAACAGGCACCACCGGCTTCACTTGCTCTGCCGGCTCTTCGGAACTACGTTTTTGCTCCGCAGACTTTTGTTCCTGGTAAAGCTGTACCCGCCGCAGGTAATCTTCGATGTGCGACAGTTTTTCCTCTACGCTCCGGAGTTTGGCATTTTTCGAAAAATGGAAAATTATCAGCAGGAGAATAACAACCAGCAATAAAAAAATAGTCATACGCTAAGATATTTCTAACCTTAAAGATACACTTTTTTAAAGCATATCTGTCCTTTTAAGAAGCCTGTTCGAGGAGAAAGGATATCGTTTTTTCAATAACGAACTGAGCGTGGGCCGGAAACAAAAGGTCGTTGAACGGGTGCGATACGCCAAAAGTATGCCCGGCTTCGCCTACAATCAACAACTCCGAATGGCGACAGGCCCGGTGCAGATCTTCACCGTCTTTCAACTCTACGGCCTCATCACGGGTACCATGAACGATCAGGAAAGGGATACTGAGCTTTTTTGCGGCCTGCAACACATTCAGCCGCGCCTTGTTTTCCTGCAAGGTTTCGTAAAATTGCAGGTAAAGTGGCATTTGCTGTTTGGTTCGGGCATTGTAGGTAAATACCACACCTTTTTCGTACCAGGTATCAATGGTGAGTTTTTTATGCCGGTTCAAAAAGTCGCTGACTGAAGCCCAGGTCACCAGCTTTTTAACGCGTGGGTCTTCAGCGGCCTTTAGCACGCTAATGCCACCACCACGGCTATGTCCCAACAGGTAAAGCGCCTGCCTATCCAACTCACCGGCAAGGGTTTCCTCTGTCAGTGCCCAATTCATCACCAACTCTAAGTCGTCGAGCTCGATGATGTAATTATTGTTCCCAAAAGCCTCGAGGTCTTCAAACGCGGTTGGGTTACCGGGCGTAGTGCCGTTGTATGAAAAGTTGAATTTGAGAAATACGAATCCTTGCTGGGCAAATGTTTTGGCAAGCAAATCGAAATGTCCCCAATCTTTAAAGCCCTTGAAGCCATGTACAAAGATCACCAATGGTTTTGGGCTGCGGCTTTCATTAAAGTAAACATCCAGCAACACAGGCTTGCCCTTACTACCATCGATGCGGATATTTTTCCGGATTGTTACCATAAACTGCTACGCGTACTGATCGATGAGTTTGATGAGTTCGTGAGCCGGCACTACACCAGATTGTTTCCACAACACTTTGCCCTGTTTAAAAAGAATTAACGTTGGAACACCTGTGATGTGATATGCATTTGCTGCTTCGGGATTTTTGTCAACATCGATCTTGATGATGCTCGCCTTATCGCCGATCTTGCTTTTTACATCTGACAAAATGGGAGCCATGGTTTTACAGGGGCCGCACCAGGTGGCGAAAAAATCGACCAGCACAGGCTTGTCGGTATTGATAAGTTCTGAAAACGTTGCCATGATCGTTATGATTTTAATTGAGTGATTCTGCCAGTAAATTATATTCTGATGCGCCGGCCTTTAAATTAGGTAAATAACCATACACCATCTATTTACATACCAGCAAAACTACGTCAAATCAAGCAAAAAGCGGTTATATACCAATAAAGACAAATAAGCCTGGCATTTAGTTTGAACCAGTACAAAAAAAGAATATGAGGCGCAACATTATATTAATAATAGCTACTTTGATGCTATGCATCGGGTTTTCTTCCTGCGATTTTGAGGAAGGCGATAAAGCTGGAAAACCTGCTTTTCTACAAAAAACCGACTCGGCAAGTCATCCGGCAGGAAACGATAGCATAGGGCCCGGAAGCTAATTACGATTCCTGCAATTCGAGCCAGCGCATCGATTTCTCGTCGATACTCTCCGAAATACGGCTAAATTCTTCGGATGCATGCCGGATAGCTTCTGCATCCGTCAATCCGCCAGCAAGTTGTGCCTCCAATTCTTTTTTCTTTGCCTCCAACTTTTCCAATTCTTTTTCGAGCGAGTCCAGTTCTTTTTGATCTTTAAAGGACCGTTTTTTCTTTTCACCAGATATTTCCTGCGATGTCGCGGGAGCCTGAATACTTTCAGTGTGAGCCAATACCGCAGGTTCGGCCCCATCCCGCTCACGCTTGCTGGCCTCATATTCCTGGTCGTATTTCCATTGCCGGTATTCGCTGTAGTTGCCAGGAAAATCTTTAATAACGCCCTCGCCTTCAAAAGCAAAAACGTGGTCTACCAGGCGGTCGAGGAAATAGCGGTCGTGCGACACAATGAGCACACATCCCTGAAACTCTAGCAAAAACTCTTCCAGGGTTTGCAACGTGATAATGTCGAGGTCGTTGGTGGGCTCATCGAGTATTAAAAAATTCGGGTTTTTAACGAGCACGGTAAGCAGATACAAGCGCCGGCGTTCGCCACCACTCAACTTACCGACATGACCATATTGAACATCAGGAGGAAAATTGAACCGGGTTAATAAACCGGAAGCGCTTAATGATGTGCCATTGGCCAGCGGAATAAATTCCGCAATATCTTTCACTACTTCTATCACGCGTTTGTCGTCGGCCACCTGAATGCCTTTCTGTGAGTAGTAGCCGAAAACGATGGTATCGCCCACCGATACGTTGCCGCCATCAGGCTTTTCGAGGCCCTGCAGCATGTTGATAAATGTACTCTTCCCGACGCCGTTTGGACCTACAATGCCGATCTTTTCCCCTTTAATGAATGTGTAGGAAAATGGCTCAAGGATTTTTTTGGTCCCAAACGCTTTCTGAAGTTTATTCACTTCGATGATCTTGCTCCCAATGCGTTCTACTTTAACGCTCAACTCAATCTTTTTCTCGATTTTCTTTGCCCTTGCTTTAGCCTCTACTTCATAGAATGCATCCACCCGCGATTTGGATTTAGTGGTACGTGCCCGCGGCTGTTTGCGCACCCATTCCAGCTCCCGTTTATACAAGTTCCGGGCTTTTTCGAGTTCAGAGGCTTCCATGGCCACACGTTCGGCCTTTTTTTCCATGTAATAGGCAAAGTCGCCGCGGTATTCATAGAGCATGTGATCGTCGATCTCAATGATCTTATCACATACTTCATCCAGAAAATAACGATCGTGGGTTACCAGCAAAATACTTTTCTTATAGCCATGCAGGTAATCCTCGAGCCATTCGATCACACTCACATCCAGGTGGTTGGTTGGCTCATCCATGATGAGCAGGTCTGGCTCGTTGAGAATGACTTGCGCAAGCGCCAGGCGTTTTTTCTGTCCGCCGCTGAGCGTGCTGACTTTTTGCTGCAGGTCGTGCAGACCAAGATTAGAGCACACCACTTTCATTTGCGTTTCTACATCCCAGGCTTCCAGGTCGTTCATCCGGTTTGTGAGTACATCCAACTGGTCTTCGGTTTTTTGAGACGGATTGGCATAATGTGTTTCTACCAGGTGCGCATAGTCTATAGCTGTTTTCACTTTTTCGCTATCGCCGGCATAAATCGTCTGCTCGATCGTATGAGTGTCGTTCATGGCCGGTTCCTGGCTCAGAAAGGATACCCGCACATCTTTACGAAAAACTACTTCACCGCTATCGGGTATTTCAATGCCTTGCAGGATCTTGAAAAGGGTGGATTTGCCGGAGCCATTTTTGGCGATCAAGGCCACTTTATCGCCATAATTGATCCCAAAACTGATGTTTCGGAACAGAACTTTGTCGCCAAAACTTTTACTTAACTGATTAACGGAAAGAAGATTCATGAATGTTGTGTTTTATTTACGAGACAAGCCCGCCGAAGTAAAGTCCTGGTGTTGGACTTATGCATGCGAGTTTCTAATGTTTAATATTTTTTTCGATAAGGTAACGGAGTTTGTCGCGGGTAAGGTTTGGATTGATTTCGCCTTTTTCGGTAAGCGATACAGCTCCGGTTTGTTCCGATACAGCAATCGCAAGCGCATCGGTTGACTCGGTGATGCCTACAGCCGCCCTGTGCCGCATGCCAAAGTGCGAGGGAAAATTTTCTTTTTCGGTAACCGGCAACACGCAGCGGGCAGCCACGATGCGGTTGTCTTTAATAATTACCGCGCCATCGTGCATAGGACTGTTTTTATAAAATATATTCTCGAGCATTTTATCGGTCAACGCAGAGTCCACCGTTTCGCCGGTATTGACATAAAATTTAAGATCCGACTTGCGGGCAATAATGATGAGCGCTCCTGTTTTTGAGTCGCTCATGCTGAAACAGGCATTGATCACTGCGTCCACATCAAGATCAAATGCCGTAGAAGCGCCGACGCGCTTCGCAAAACTAAAAATATTGCGCCAGTTGTTATTCTTCAAAAAATCGTTAGAGCCGATATACAATAAGAACTTACGAATCTCCTGCTGGAAAACAACCATGATGGCGATGACACCCACGTTGATGAACTTACCCAAAATAGAACCCAGCATATCGAACTCAAATGCCCGCACAATAATCCAGAAGATATAAATGGACGCCAGACCGATGAAGATGTTCACCGCCGCGGTTCCTTTCACCATTTTATACAACTGGTAAAGCATCACGGCCACCAGGAAAATGTCGATGGCGTCGATGATCCCAAAAGTCAGAAAAAGCGAATAAAGCGGCGTTAGCATAAAAGCCAAAGATACTAATTTACACGGGTTTCATCTATTGAATTTCCACTCCACACGGCTTTATTCTCAGCCTTGGTCTTTAGAGACGAATACCCAGCACACAGACGTCATCAACCTGTTCGAGCGGCCCTTTCCAGTTAACGAACACATTCTCCAACCGGTGCCGCTGTTCTTCTGCCGGCAAATCGCTCACCGAATGCAACAGTTGGTTAAGGTTTTTGTATTTGAATTTTTTACCCTTTGGGCCGCCAAATTGGTCGGCATAGCCGTCGGTGTAGAGGTAGAGCATATCTCCCGGGGAAACGGTGAAACGGCGCGTCATAAAATGACCGGTTTTTTCACCTTTTCCAACTGGCATTTTATCTGCCGGCAACACGTCGAGCCGTTTGCCCTGCACATGCACAAGTTTATTGTTAGCCGCCGCATATTGGATTTCAATGCCGGTTTCTGCCATCTCTTTCACCGGTAGTTTCAATAAAACGGCGTCCATCCCGTCATTACCACCATCCAGGCTATCGATGAGTTTCTGACGGATATAATCCAATACCGATCCGGGATCAGTGATGTGTTTTTCATTGATGGCTTCGTTTAAAAAATTGCTGCTGAGCAGGCTCATAAACGCACCCGGTACACCGTGACCTGTACAATCGCATACAGCGAGATAAGAAAACCCATCCTTATGCGTGAGCCAGTAAAAATCGCCACTTACAATATCTCTCGGCTCAAACAAAATAAAATGCTCAGGTAGCAAAGCTGTTAACTGATCTCGGCTAGCCAACAGGGTATATTGGATGCGACGCGCGTAATTGATGCTGGCTACAATTTCCTTTTGTTTTTCTTCGATAATTTCTTTTTGTTGCGCCAACAGTGCATTGGTCTTATTTTTCCTGATGTTCGACTTTATGACGAGCACAAACAGCACCAGCAATAGCGCCACTACCGAAATCCCGGAATAGATCATCGCTTTTTTGCGACTCAGCTCCGATCGCGACAGATCATTTTCTTTATTAAGGATCGCGATGGCTGCGTCTTTTTTCTCGGTTTCATATTTCTCCTGTACATCGAGCTGTTGTTGATTATTGATCTCATTAAAAACCGAGTCCCGGAATTGTAAGTGCTTATTCAGGTAGTCTGCCGATTCTTTGAACCGACCGGCCTTGTAGGCTACTTCCGACAGTTGCTTGTAAGCCTCGGAGATCAGATGATTGGCCTTGTCGGCCAATGAATAGTCTAAGGCTTGTACCAAATAGCGTGTGGCCTCATTATAGTTTCCTTTCTCCTGTTCCTCCAGACCCTTTTCCACAAAACAGATATATGGCGCGTAGTTTCCTCCTACTTTCTCCAAATTTTGTTCTGAAATCGTGATATACTTGTTAGCCTTTGCCAGATCGTTTTGCTCGCGGTACAAACTGGCTATGTTTGCATTGACAATGCAGTAGTCGCGGTAATTGCCGAGTTTCTTCAATAAACTGGCCGACACAAAATTCCACCGGATGGCCTCAGGAACATTTTTGACACTCTTGTAATAATTCCCAAGCCCGGCTGCCGCAAATGCCCTCGTTTCATCGTATTTGTAGATCGACGCGAGGTTGTAACACTTGGAGTAATATTCTCTCTGACGACTGGTGTCGTTGAGCCCTACATAAGTATTACCAATGATATTGTAGGTTGTAGCAAGTTGCCTGTTCCTGCGGATTCGCTTAAAGGACTTTTCGGCCTCAAACAAATACCTGAGGGATGCAGTGTATTTACCCAAAGACCTTGCCACGTCGCCCAGCCACAAGGCTGAGGAGCCTATGCCCCTATCGTAGCTTAAGGTATGGCTACGGTCGTACACCTGCTGCCAGTAGTCAACAAGCGTATCGATTGGGAAATTAGCCTGCGTATCCACGTGGCGCATGAAATTAAACACGGCTGTTGTGTCACCGTTTGCAGCAAGCATGGTTTGTCGTAAAGCATTTGCTTTCGCATAATCTTGTGCCTGGCCGATCATGGCCAGGCACAACAACACCAACAAACTAACTCCTTTCATCAGGAAGATGTCTTGTTAATCCTGGTTTCTCAGCTTCACCATCGTGAGAATGGTTGCAATCGCTACCGTTTCGCCGGTTTCGTCGTACACATCCACAAGCCATTTCACGATACCCTTGGCAATGTCTTCTGCATTCTTTTTTTCCTGGCGGATCTTTTCTTTGCAGGTAAAGCGTACGCCAATCGTGCTACCCATATACACCGGCTTGGTAAAGCGACACTCATCGATACCATAGTTCAGTAATACTGGTCCTTTTTTGGCGTTTACAAAAAGACCGGCCGCTTTACTGAGTATGTAGTAGCCATGTGCTACACGGCCGGTAAACATCGTACCGTCTAACGAAGTTACATCGGTATGCGCGTAAAAATGGTCACCACTTACGTTTGCAAAATTCACTACATCGGCATCGGTGATGGTATGCTTGGCGGTAATGAGCGTTTCGCCAATTTCGAGATCTTCGAAATATTGGCGGAACGGATGGATGTCTTTTTCGATCTGTGCGCCACCTTGCTGGTATTGGTTCAGAATAGCACTGATGGTGCTTGGTGAACCCTGGATGGCTGTGCGTTGCAGATAATGAAATACGCCGCGTTTTCCGCCCATTTCCTCGCCTCCGCCGGCTCTGCCAGGCCCACCGTGCACAAGCATTGGCATTGGTGAGCCATGCCCGGTGCTTTCTTTGGCGCACTCGGCATTCAATACAAGAATGCGTCCATGCATGCAGGCAGCACCAATGGTGTATTGACGGGCAATGCTATTGTTGGCTGTAACGATAGAACTTACCAGCGAGCCTTTTCCCATTTTGGAGAGCTCGATCGCCTCATCGATGGTTTTGTAAGGCATGATGGTACTCACCGGGCCAAAGGCTTCCACATTGTGACAGTCTGTATGTGTAAACGGCTTTTCGTTCAGGAAAATGATGGGTGGCATAAACGCACCTTTGGTCTTATCGGCGCCTTTTACTTCGAAATTTTCGAAACTTCCGATCACAATTTTCTGGGTTTTTGACAGTAGCTCAACTTTTTCCTTCACTTCGATCAGCTGCGATTTGCCGGCCAGTGAGCCCATGCGTACACCTTCCACGTTAGGGTCGCCGATCACATTTTGCGCCAAACGTTTGCCGAGAGCGATCTGAACGTCCTCCACCATGTTTTCGGGAACAATGATGCGGCGAACAGCTGTACATTTCTGACCTGCCTTTGTGGTGATCTCACGCGCAACCTCTTTGATGAATATTTCGAATTCGGGCATGGAAGGAGTGACGTCGGTTCCGAGCACGCAGCAGTTGAGTGAATCGGCTTCCATATTAAAATGCACAGCTTCCTGCAACAAACGCGGATGTGCTTTCAGCATTTTGCCGGTAGATGCAGAACCGGTAAAAGTTACCACATCCTGGCTTTCTACATGGTCGAGGATTCCACTGGCGCTACCGCAGATGAGCTGCAAGGCTCCTTCGGGTACTATTTTGCTGGCAATGATTTCTTTCACCACGGCTTCTGTGAGGAAAGACGTAAGTGCGGCAGGCTTCACAATAGCTGGCACACCAGCAAGCCAGTTGACAGCTACTTTTTCGAGCATACCCCATACCGGGAAGTTAAATGCATTGATATGGATTGCGACGCCTTCTTTCGGCACGCAAATGTGATGACCGATAAACGTATTTCCTTTGGAAAGTCTTGCGACATCACCGTCGTAACAATACGTTTCGTCGGGAAACTGACGGCGCAACGAGGCATACGTAAACAAATTACCAATGCCGCCTTCTATATCCACCCAACTATCGGCCCGGGTAGCGCCTGTTGCCCAGCTCACTTTATAGAAATCTTCTTTTTTGCTTTGCAAATGAAGGGCTAAGGCTTTGAGCATCAAACCACGCTCCTGGAATGTCATTTTTCGCAATTTCGGACCACCTACAGTACGTGCATACTCACACATTCTGGCAAAATCGAGGCCTTTGCTGCTTGCTGTCGCCACTACATCACCTGTAATGGCATTAAATAATTCCTGTCCGTTATCCGCTCCGGCAACCCATTGGCCCATGGCGTAGTTTTGTAATTTAGTCATAGCTGAAAAAAGAGTTAATCAGGATTAAATATAAGTATTTGACTGAAATATTCTGCTAATTTTTAACGATACACACGTCAGAAAAGGCACTCCAAACCGCGGAAAAGCGAACAAATAACCATTTTTTCAGCGAAGTCTTCGTTTTATCCTGGATTGTGCTTACCTGACCGTTTCACATCTCTCCTGACTCCCACTTAGCATTAAACTTTCCTATATTTGGTTAGTCTAAGTTACCAGCTTTTACCTATGAAAAAACACTACTTCATCCTGATTGCCGTTTCTTTGCTTAGCCTCAACATCCGTTCGCAAAGCCTTTATTTTCCGCCACTTACGGGCAATTCCTGGGATTCTCTCGCTCCTTCAGATGTGGGCTATTGCCAGCCGCGCATCGACTCTCTTTACAATTACCTGCAGGCTAAAGACACAAAAGCCTTTCTTATTCTAAAAGACGGGAAGCGTGTGCTCGAAAAGTATTTCGGCACTTATACACGCGACTCAGCCTGGTACTGGGCTTCGGCCAGCAAAAGCCTAGCGGCTTTCATTACCGGCATGGCTCAGCAGCAAGGCTACGTTAACATCAACCAAAAAGCGTCGCAGTACCTTGGCGCTGGCTGGACGAGCGCACCGATCGCCAAGGAAAACCTTATCACCGTTAAAAATCTGCTGACCATGACGAGCGGACTCGACGATGTACCTCCCGGCGGCTGCACCAACGAAGACACTGCCAAAGCCTGCTTGGTATATAAAGCAGATGCCTCTACCCGATGGGCTTACCATACAGGAGCTTACCGTAAAGTGCAGGACGTGGTGAGTAATGCCGTGGGACAAAACTACAACCTCATTACCAATAACTGGATCAAAGCAAGAACCGGTATGAGCGGCCTTTGGTATCAGCAGGTTTACTACAGCAAGGCCCGCGATATGGCACGCTTTGGTTTGCTTGTGCTCAACAAAGGCATTTGGGCGCAAGATACACTCATGAAGGATTCGCTTTATTTCAAAGCTATGGTAAATAGCTCCCAAACCCTTAACCAGAGCTACGGTTACCTGTGGTGGCTCAATGGCAAGAGCAGTTTTATGACACCGCAGCTTCAATTTGTATTTAACGGAAGCCTGATTCCTAATGCACCAGCCGACATGTTCTGTGCACTGGGCAAAAATGATCAGAAAATATATGTGGTACCCGGGCAAAACCTGGTGGTAGTGCGCCAGGGAAATACAGCCGGAGGATTCAACCTGGCGTCTTCGGCTTTCGACAATATGGTTTGGGACTACATCAATAAGCTAAGCTGCCCGGTTTCAGTAAAAAATGAAGATGCGCACGCGGATCTGACCCTGTTTCCCAATCCGGCAGCAGGAACGCTTTCACTCAACTATGCTTCAGCAAACATCCGCTCCATTAACATCTTCAATGCATTGGGCGAACTGGTGCTTTCCTTTCAAAACCCAAGCAACCAAACACCAATAATCGATGTATCTCAGCTACAAGCGGGTGTTTACACCTTGCAGCTCGAAACAAGCGGCCGCAAAAATCTTTACCAAAAATTCGTGAAAGACTAAGGAATACCTGATTTCCAGTTGCGGGATCGGAGACAATAAGGTTATATTTGCTTAAATTATTCCAAAACCATGCTCTGCAGATACTGTGGCATACTTTTGGTTTCTGCAATTAAAAACTTGTATTTATGAAAGCATTTTACGTAGCTCTTATTTTATGTGTCAGCGGCTTATTAGAAGCCCAGGACATCGGCAAGGTTGTAATACGCAATGCTCAAATGAGCAATCCAAAATTTATTGTGTCGCTCAATGGCATCCGTCAAAACAATGTGTATGTGCCGGAGATCTCTTTCGATTTTCTCGACGAGTATAATTATCGCGTAAGAATTTTGCAAATGGGTGTAAATGGTGTTCTCACTTTCAATGTGAACAATACACCTAATTACCTGACGGTGTACGCGCTTAACAAGGACGCCTATGGTAAGTATGCGCTGATCCTGGAAAGCAAATCGTTGCTGGCAAATGAGCCGCCGCCATTGCCTCCAAACCCGATCACCCTTCCTCCGCAGCCACCGGTAACACCACTGCCGGTGAATCCACGCGAAAATGCGTGTAATACCAGGCTCAATTCCCAGGAGTTTACGGAAATGTATGAAACCATCCGCAAAGAAAGTTTTGAATCTACAAAAATGGATTTGGCTAAGAATTTTTTCAATCCTTGCGAACTCAGCTCTAGCCAGGTATTTCAGGTTACAAAACTCTTTTCAATGGAGAGCAACCGACTCGAGTTTGCCAAATACGCGTACTCGCACACATACGACAAAAAGAACTTTTACAAAGTGTACGATGCATTTATGTTCAGCAGTTCGAAGAAAGAGCTGGCCGAATACACCAAGAAACATCCTTAGTATTAAAAGCACACCCGTTATTTTGTTCTCGCAAAAACCTGCTATACCTCATAGCAGGTTTTTTTGTGGGCCTCAGCTTTCAAAAGAAATAACCTGAGGCGCTACGATAAACTTTTCGATCAGGCGCTCCACTTTCGGATTGAAGTCGGCGGTAAACACCAGGTGCTGGCATTTTGGAAGGCTTAATGCCAGTCTGTCTATCTGGCCCTGGTTGGCATTTTTGATCATCAGTTCGGCGTCGTCGAGCGCAAAGAACTTGATCTTATTGATATTAAGGTTCTTTTTAAAATACAGTTCCAATACGCGTGCCGGCGTGCCAACCACAACATCGGAGCCGGTGTAAATGGATTCGGCCTGCTTGTCGATCTTCTCTCCTTCGTGGGCAGCGTGTACCCGAAGATTGGTATAACTACCCAGGAGATCGAATTGAGCTTTCATGGCAATGGCTTCTTCCTTGCCTGAAACGATGATAAGGGCGCGTGGCGCATCTTCAAATGCGGCCTGCAGTCGTTGTAAAACGCCAATAACAATCGTTGTGCTTCTGCCGGCACCGGCAGGCGCCTCCACGACTAAATCGGCACCACTGTTGATTTTACGAATAGTTGCTGTTTGCAAACCGAGAGGCTCCCCGAAGCCATGCTCCAGCAGCGACTTGGCAAGGTTCTTATTGAGTTTTTCGGCAAAAACGTTCATGGTTAGCGTTTGATTCCTTTCTGGTTTAAGGCGTTTTGATACTCGCGTGCGTTTTTTTGATGTTCGGCATAGTCGCTCGTAAAATTAGAGTAACCGCTGAAGTCGCATTTAGCACAAAAAAAGAGGTAACTGTGTTTGCTATAGTTAAGCACGGCATCAATAGCGCTGGTATTTACCAGGCAGATTGGTCCCGGCGGCAAACCTTTATAGCGGTAGGTGTTGTAGGGTGAGTCGATCTCTTTATCGGCGCTAAGTACGCGTTGTACGTCAAAATTCTGATTAGCGAAGACAATGGTTGGGTCGGCCTGCAATTTCATGTCTTTTTCAAGACGGTTGATGTAAACACCAGCAATTTTCTGCTGCTCACTCTTAATACCACTTTCGCTTTGCACGATCGACGCGAGTGTTACTACTTCCGGAATAGAATACCCAATGGCTTTGGCTTTGCTTTTACGCTCTTTGGTCCAAACGGCATCGTAGTTTTTTTTCAAAACCTCAAACAAATCGTCGATGTGTGTGGTCCAGTTGAGTTCGTATGTAGCTGGCACCACAAGACTCATGAAGTTCTCAGAATTGAGGCCATACTTTTCAGACAGAACCTCTTCGTTAGCACAATAGTCTTCCAGATCGCCAAGGTCAATTTCGAGCTTCTCGGCTACATAGGCCATAAATTGCTCTTTGGTACGGATTTGTGAATTGAAAAAAAGTTTAACTTTTTCCTGTTTACCGTTGATGATCATTTTAACAATAGAGCGATTGCTCATCTCTGCTCCTATCCGGTATTTACCAGGCGTCAGCTTTTCAGGCAGGTCCATCTCCTTCGCCATCCACTCAAAACTTTTATGGTCGTCGATGATGTTTTGCGAATACAGTTCATCCAGTACATCATCAAAAGTAGCGCCGGTGGGAATATAAATATAGGTAAACTTCTTACCATTGAGGTGTACATTGCTTTTAAATACATTCTCGTATGCCCAGTAACCGGCTGCACCGATACCGATCATCACCACAAACAGAATTACTTTTCCGAATATTTTCTTTTGCTTTGCCATTACAACACAAGTTCTTTTATCAGGATACAGAAACCAACCACGAGGGTAAACCAGCCAAAAGCGGGGCGAAGTTTCTGCGACGGTATTTTTGCAGAAAGCAAACTACCAAGCAAAATGCCTGCTGCACAAATAGCGGAAATGGTGAAGAGGAAAGGCCAGTCGATTTCCTGGCGGCCGATATTCCCGGTAAAGCCGATCAGCGAGTTCAACGCAATGATGCATAAGGATGTACCAACTGCTTTTTTGAAACTGAGACGTAAAAAAAAGATGAGCACCGGAACGATAATGAAGCCACCGCCTGCACCAACAAACCCTGTAATGAAACCTACAGCCACGCCCAACAGGATCACAAAGGGCAAACCAAGCGGGCTTCGCGAAAACTCATCCCACTTTACTTCGTTGATCCGGTTGTATTTACGCTTGCGGATCATGCTGTAGGATGAACACAGAATAAGCATGGCAAATAATACCATGATGAGAATGTGTTTTGACACATCAATCCCCGCCAGACTCATGTGTTGCGGTATGGCCGGCATGACGAACTTTCGGACGCAAAACACCGTGGTAAGTGATGCCAGGGCAAAACGGATAATTGCCTCCGCACTGATCTCGCCTTTGCGGAGATAAGCCAGCGCACCAATGAGGGATGTGAGACCGACAATAAATAACGAATAGCCTGTAGCAACTTCGGCACTATAATACATGATGTAAACCAAAACAGGAACACCCAGAATAGAACCTCCGCCGCCAATGAGGCCAAGAATAAGTCCGATGGCCAGAAACGCTATGAAACCAAAAATTTCCATTAACTGGCGTCGGCCGCCGTGGACACAATGCTTAACTCTTTTAGCTGTTCGTCGCTGATCTCGCTCGGGCTATCGATCATCATATCACGTCCCGAATTGTTTTTAGGGAATGCGATGAAATCGCGGATGCTATCACTGCCGCCAAATAGCGAACAAAGCCTGTCGAAGCCAAACGCAAGGCCACCGTGTGGCGGCGCGCCATACTCAAACGCATTCATCAGGAATCCAAATTGTTTCTGAGCTTCTTCCTTGGTAAAACCTAATAAGTCGAACATCTGGGCTTGCAGTTCGCGGTCGTGTATCCGGATACTGCCGCCACCGATCTCCACACCGTTAATAACCAAATCATACGCATTGGCTCTCACCGCTCCCGGATCGCTTTTCAGTAAATGAAAATCTGCCGGATTCGGCGAGGTAAAAGGATGGTGCTTGGCATGCCATCTTCCTGCGAGCGATGCAAGCAGGTTTGGATCACCATCGTTCCACTCAAGCAACGGAAAGTCAATGACCCATAAGGCAGAGAATGTATTCTTATCCCTCAATCCTAAACGCGATCCCATTTCAAGCCTTAGCTCACTCATGGCTTTGCGTGTCTTTTCTTCGGTGCCCGCAAGTAACAGGATTAGATCGCCCGGCGCAGAACCACAGGCTTCAGCCCATTTTTTCAATTGCTCTTCATTATAAAACTTATCGACACTCGATTTCAATGTGCCATCATTGTTATGACGCGCATACACCAAACCCGTTGCGCCAATCTGAGGGCGCTTCACCCATTCGGTAAGTTCGTCGATCTGTTTGCGGGTATAATCGGCAGCCCCTTTGGCGCAAATGGCCAATACTAGCTCTGCCTCGTCAAACACTTTAAACGCATGGCCTTTTACGAGTTCGTTCATTTCCACAAACTTCATCTCAAAACGCGTATCGGGCTTGTCGTTTCCGTAATATTTCATGGCGTCCGCATAAGTCATGTGCGGCACTTCCGGCATATCGATGTTTTTCACGGCCTTGAACAGATGGCGCACCAGGCCTTCGAATGTATCGAGAATGTCCTGCTGTTCCACGAAACTCATCTCGCAATCGATCTGTGTAAATTCGGGCTGCCTGTCGGCGCGCAAATCTTCGTCGCGGAAACATTTCACAATCTGGTAATAGCGATCGAAACCAGCCACCATCAGTAATTGCTTAAAGGTTTGGGGCGACTGTGGCAAGGCGTAAAACTGTCCCTTGTTCATGCGGCTAGGTACCACAAAATCGCGAGCCCCTTCCGGCGTTGATTTAATCAGCACGGGTGTTTCCACTTCGAGAAAATGAAGTTTATCGAGGTAGTTGCGCGTTTCGATGGCCATGCGGTGACGCAGTTCCAGGTTCTTACGCACTTCGTTCCGGCGCAAATCAAGGTAACGGTATTTCATCCGCAACTCGTCACCGCCATCGGTATTGTCTTCGATCGTAAAAGGCGGCGTTTGCGAGGCGTTCAGCACCTTCAGGCTCTTCACACGTATTTCAATATCGCCGGTAGGATTGTTCTTGTTTTTACTTTCACGTTCAATCACTTTTCCGGTAGCACAAATAACATACTCACGCCCCAATCCTTTAATGGTTTCGAGCAAATCGGCCTCTGAATCGGAATCGAAAGCCAATTGCGTGATGCCATAGCGGTCTCGCAAATCGATAAAGGTAAGACCTCCCAGGTCTTTTATTTTTTGAACCCAGCCACTCAAACTTACTTCTTTGTTTAAGTCCGCCAATCGTAATTCTCCACAAGTATGTGTACGCAACATATTTAAAATTTAAAGGTCAAATTTACCGAAAATCCACGAAACGGTGAAGCGAATGAATGGCTCTTTCAGCCAGCTTCTATCCTGGGACACAAGGTATAAAGGGTAAAGGGCTGTAAACGAATTGGCCGGCGGGCAAACAACTCCGGATCTATTTTTGAAAAAGTTCGTTGGCTTTGTCCCAGTTAAGGATGTTCCACCACGCGTTGATGTATTCTGCCCGCTTGTTTTGATATTTGAGGTAATAGGCATGTTCCCAAACATCCAGGCCCATCACGATCTCGCCTTGTTGTTCGGCTACTTTCATAAGCGGATTGTCCTGATTTGGCGTGGTTGTAATAAGGAGTTTACCATTTTGTTTAATGAGCCAGCACCAACCGCTACCAAAGTGTTTGGAAGCCTTTTCTGTAAATTCTTTTTTGAACTCATCGACTGATTTGAAATCGCGGTTAATGGCCTCTGCCAGTTTACCGCCTGGCATATTTCCAGGCTTTACATCAGCGACCGGCTTTAACAATGTCCAGAATAAGGAGTGATTCACATGGCCGCCGAGGTTATTGCGGATAACCGGTGAAGTGCCTTGATCGACGGAACGGCACTTGGTCATATCATCCACACCATAGTCCAGGTTGGTGGAAGGCGTTTCATTGAGTTTATTGACGTAGGCCTGGTGATGCTTCGTATAGTGAATTTCCATGGTTTTAGCATCTATAAATGGTTCCATGGCATTATACGCATAAGGAAGCGGCGGCAGGGTAAACGCCTTATTTTGTACCAGGTTGCCGAAATTTTCGAGAGCGTCGATCTTATCGTTACCCACTAGTTTGGATGTAATGCCTGCTAAGCCAAGCAAACCGACTTTTTTCAAAAAATCTCTCCTGTCGCTCATGGTGTTTAAAATTGAATTAATAACTGATTCTTTTCAACGGCAACGCCTTTATTGATGGCAATTTTCTTGATAATGCCATCTGTCGGTGACTTCAGAATATTCTCCATTTTCATGGCTTCGAGCACAATGAGCGCATCCCCTTTTTTCACTTCCTGGCCTTCGCTTACGAGCACATTGAGTACCATACCAGGCATTGGCGCTTTGATATCGTTCACTTTTTTACTAGCCAGGTTATCCAGGCCAAGGCTATGCAAAAGGTCATCGTATTTATCTTTGATGTCGAGTGTGTAGGTCGTATTATTAACCTTTACGACCAACTTTTTTTCTTCCGGAAGGTGTTTTACTAACTCCACCTCATACGATCTTCCATCTTTGATAATACTGTACACATCCTCACGCACCCGGAGGATATCGGCTTCGAATGTGGTGTTGTTCAGGATTCCGCTAACTTTGCTGCCTTCGGTTTTGGTGATGGCTGCCTTATAGGTGTTTTGGTTGGTGGTAAGTGTGTACATATTCACAAATTTAATCTTAATAATAGGAAATGGGAAATAAATATCGTTAGACCTATGCTATTTTGCGTTTTTTAGTATTGTGCAGAAAAGACTTTTGTTGACTATTAACTGCCGCATGCCATAAAAAAAGTCCCCGCATATTTGCAGGGACTTTCGTATAAATTTGGTCGCTATCTATTTTTTGATGAACTCTCCCATCTTGTTATCATAGTTGAGAAAGTAACCACCTTTAGCAAGGTTAGACGCATCAACAGAAGAGCCGAAGCCGCGCTTCACAACGTTTCCGTATTGATCGTATATTTCGTAAAGTGTTTCTACAGGTTTATCGCCGGCCACGAAGCTAATGTCTTTCGATACTTTTGCCGGCGCAAAGCTAACCTCCGGTGCATCAGACACAAAATCAACTGGCTTGGAAAGACGAGGCTGACCACTGTAATCGGTTTGACGAACGCGAACCTGGTTTCTACCTGAATGTGGCGTGATTTTAAACGTGTAGTTATTGGTTCCAGGTGTTCCGTTACCTTCAACCTCACCTACTTTCACCCATTTATTCCAGCGAAACTGTTCAACAGCAAAAGCCAGTTTACCGGTTTCAGATTTCGTGCTCCATTTCACAGTACCGTCTTTTTCTATCGTCATAGAAATTACTTCAAAGGTACTTTTTGGCTTTAAAACTTCAGGGTTGAGAACTTTAGGCTTACAGTCTTCTTTATGTTTGATCTTAACTTCTACTTTCTCGCCAATGTTGAGTTTATGGGGCTTAAAATCGATTTCGAACGCACTGGAGTTAATCTCATCCGTGGTAATATTGCCGTTTACTAAAACCTCTGTTACACAGAAACCCACACCACCGGCACCGAAAGGATTCTGAACATACAGATTTTTCCCCTGGTAATTTCCTTCTAGGATAATAACACCTCCTTGCGAAAACCCCTGGCTAATAAGGGTAATAGAAAGTATAAGTGATAAATAAATGTGTTTCATAGTATAATTTGTTTTAGCACGTCTGCAAAAAGTCATGCAATATTAAAACGATATTTGACAAAAACAAAATAAAATCAATTTTTTATTTGAAAAAATGCAAATAAACCGGCGATATCGTCAAATAGTCGATTATTTCGTATATTTAAACAGTTTTAACTTTCTAACTACATCTTATGAAATTTAACATTTCTGCATTAGCGATCGCAGGTTGTTTTTTTGCGCTTACCAGCTGTAAACATGAGAACACTGGAGTTGATAAAAAACTTTCCGATAAAAACGGGGGCACGTTTTCGATGGTTGAAAATACCGATGTTGGCACCTTGTTTCCACAGTGCATTACTTCGCAGGTAGAAGCCCTCATTACCTCGCAGATACAGGAACCATTGGTTAGACTGAATCCGAAAACCCTGGAAGTTGTTCCCGGGCTGGCGCAGCGCTGGGACGTATCGGCCGATGGAAAAACAATCACGTTCCACCTTACCAAGGGCGCTCATTTTCAAGATGATAAATGTTATAAAAATGGGCAGGGACCTGAAATCACGAGTAAAGACGTGAAATATACACTTGAACTTTTGTCTTCCAAATCTGATCTCAACTATCAATTTGAAACCATTTTGAAAGACCGTTTGGTGGGTGCCAACGACATGTATAATGGGAAAGCCAAATCGGTATCCGGCATTCGCATTATCGACGACTATACCTTTTCGCTCGAATTGGTAAACCCAAGCCTGAGCTTCCTGAAATTGCTGGCAAATCCGGCGGCAGCGATTCTGAATGAAACGTCGGTAAAGGCCTACGGCAGGGACCTGAAAACGGGGGCCGGTCCGTTCCGTTTCGATCCTACATCGACGAAAGAGAAATTTGTACTTACCCGCAACCCCAACTATTATGCTACCGATAGCGCGGGCTACAGCCTGCCATACCTCGATACGGTGGTTATCAACATTCTGCCGATCGAAGATGGCCTTGCGCTATTCGAGAGTCAGAAAGTTGACCTTATCAATACTCTTCCCTCAATGCGTGTGAAAGAAATTGTTGAAAAAAACATCAGCGATTTTGCAAGCAAACCACCGCGTTATATTTTACAGCGCGAACCGGAGATGATCAGTCAATTTTACATTTTCAATACGAAGAATCCGCCGTTTGATAACGTGAAAGTTCGCCAGGCGCTAAATTACGCTGTTGACCGCGACCGCCTCGTGGATAACGTATTGATGGGGCAAGCCATTGGCTCGGCCATTTACGGCATCACCCCTAATACGTTTGTAGGGTACAACATCAAAAACATCCGCGGCTATTCGTTCGATCCTGAAAAAGCCCGCAAACTCCTGGCAGAAGCCGGCTACCCGAACGGTGCAGGTTTCCCGGAGATCAATGTATTGGTGAATTCTGGCAACTCGCGTAACAGCTCAGTGGCTGTGGAACTCCAGAAACAATTGAAACAACACCTCAACATCAACATCAATTTCGAATCTCTGCCGAACACGCAGAAATACGAATTGCAAATGCATGGTAAGAGTGCCATTTTCAGAGATGCCTGGGTTGCCGACTATTCGAGCCCTGAGTCGTTCCTGAGCCTGTTTGTGGGAGAGGCCGTTCCGGCAGATAACTATGCGATCAGCTTTCCGAATACCTCTCGCTATCAAAACGAAGCCTACGATGCTTATTTCAAAAAGGGTCGCAGCTTCAGCCAAAAAGACAGCAGCTATGCTTATTTCATGCGTGCCGAACAATTGTTGATAGACGATGCCGTGATCATTCCACTTTGGTATGAAGGATCGTACAGGCTTCTCACCAACCGGATCAGGAACCTGAATCTGAACGGCATGCGCTACTATGATCTTACTAAAGTGTATAAAGTAAATTAACTGAACCTTGCTCCGGTATTCGACCGAATACTGGAGTGAATCGCCCATGGCCGACTACTACTCCATACTCGGTATATCCAAAACCGCTAACGACATTGAGATCAAAGCAGCGTTCCGCAGACTGGCTAAGATCTACCATCCCGATAAAAATCCGAATAACCCGGACGCCAAGCAGGTTTTTGAAAGTGTATTGAAGGCCTATAATACCCTTATTCACCCGTCTTCGAGGCGCCGTTATGATTTGCGGGGAAGCGAGTCTTACACTCATATTTCGAAAACCCAGCACAACAAACGCAAAACCCAAAAAGAATGGAGTTTTACGGAAGAGGAAATGCAAAGGCGGCAGTACTATGAAAAATATTACAAGGCACGCCAACAAGCCCAAGCCCAGGCCAGGTCGCAAACACCGCCACCCAAAGCATATAGCGACTACAAATATGTATTATTTGCTACACCGCTTGCGGTCGGACTACTAATGGTAATCATCTCCTTGTTTACAAAAGCCCCTCGAACTGTACCACTCCCTCCAAAAAAAGAGGAGATAAAAATAGAGGAAACCGTTCCGGAAGCGGTGGTTTTGCCCGAGGGACAATTAGAAACAGGGAAAACGCCTTATTCGGGCTATTTTGGTGGTGTCCGCACATTCAGTTCCAATCATCGCCTTACGTTTCGTAACCCCGGCCCTTATGATGCCGTGGTAATACTTTTTGATAAAGCAAACGGGGCCTACCTGCAACATGCTTACATACAGGCATCCTATGCGTTGGAATTTAACCGGCTCCCCGACACGGGTATCTATTGGAAAAGCATGCTGGGAAAACACTGGAACGAAAATAAACTGATGGCTGATGAACAGGCAATCGGAGCATTTGATACCATTGTGCAATTTCAAAACCGGAAAAAAACGCCGGTAATGCTCAACGGTGTGGAAACAGATACAGTAAACCTCTCACTGGTTCAATCCGGTTCCAGGAAGTATATGGGCAGCGAAGCCGATTTTTTTGCGAGGTAGAAACCATGACCCGGAAGTTTGCAGAATTTAAAAAAGGAACCGTAACATTTACAGATACCGGCAAAGGCCGCGTGGTAGTGCTGCTTCACGGCTTTCTGGGCTCGGCCGACATCTGGGAAAAAACCATTGCTTCCCTTGCGCGCTCCTACCGCGTCATTGCCATTGACCTGCCCGGACACGGCGGTACCGACTGCTTCGGTTACATCCATACGATGGAGCTTAACGCCCGTTGTGTGAAAGCCGTAATGGATCATTTGCGCTTGAAAAAGTACGTGATGATCGGGCACAGCATGGGTGGCTATACAGCCCTTGCATTTGCCGATCTTTTTCCCGACAACCTTAAAGGACTTTGCCTCTATCACTCCAGCGCCTATGCCGACACTGAGGACAAAAAACGCGACCGTGCGCGGTCTGTAAAAGTGGTGAAGGCAAACCATCGCATATACACTTCGGAGGTGATCAAAAATTTGTTTGCCGATAAGAATAAAAAATACCTGAAACAAGAGATTGCCTTTGCGCAGAAAATCGCGGCAGGTGTTTCGAAACAATCGGTGATTGCGGCATTGGAAGGCATGAAAGACCGCCCGAACCGCGACCTTGTGCTTGCCATGGTGCAATACCCTGTGTTGATGGTAATTGGCGAACACGACAAAACCTTACCAGCGGCCCAGTTACTGGAACAGGCTGCGATGCTTAAAAACAAACACGTGCTTTACCTGGAACACGATGCGCACATGGGCTTTCTCGAAAGTCCTCTGGTGAGTAATACTGCCCTGAAAAAATTTCTACGCGCCTGCTTTCGCAGCACAACAACCTGATCGTGAACTAGTAAAAAAGAAACGCATGACGATAGAATTCTTACCCGCCCGGCAGCATGATCTGGAACGTATCGTTGCCACATACAATGGCACGATTGCATCCAGACTGGTAACGGCCGACCTTGAACCCGTAACAACAGAAAGCAAACAAACATGGTTCGACGCACACCATGCAAAGCGTCCGCTTTGGATCGTGCTATGCAATGGCAATTACGCCGGATGGATGAGTTTCAATTCTTTTTACGGAAGGCCCGCCTACGATGGCACGGTTGAAGTGAGTATTTACCTCGAGGAAAGTGCCAGGGGAAAAGGTCTTGGCAAACAATGCCTGCAGAAAGCCTTTGCCGAAGCGCCTGGCCTGCACATCAAAACACTGCTGGGTTTTATTTTCGATCACAACGAACCCAGCCTGAAACTTTTCTACGGCATGGGCTTCGAAAAGTGGGCACACCTCCCGAACATTGCAGACATGGGTGATACCGAGCGCGGGTTGATCATTTTAGGAAAACGCCTCGCTTAATCAGCAATGGGTTATAACTTGTTTCTCGACGATCTGCGCACTGTGAACATGGTGTATCCGCACGAACGGGAAAGCGATTTCATTGTGGTGCGCGACTACCACGCATTTAAAGAAATTATATCCCAAAAAGGGCTTCCTTCGTTCATCAGCTTCGATAACGACCTGGGCCTGGATTCGAACCAGGAATTGGCACCCGATGGTTATGCCTGCGCAAAATGGTTGGTTTACGAATCAGGCCTCGACCTACGCCAACTTACATTTCACGTTCACTCGGCAAATCCCGTTGCTAAAGTACAGATCGAGTCCTTGCTCAATAACTACATCCGTCACTTAAAAGGTTTGTAAAACCATCTTCTCAGCATCAAACCTTAGGGAGCATGCTTCCGGCAAACAGATGTTAGATCATGGTTTTGCTGTATGCCCATGGCACGATTCATTTCGGGGCGTCCGGGCGCGCTTTCTGCTGCAATCGTTTTGCCCGGCTTCGAGAACCTCAGTCAGCGGGCAAAACGGATTTCCGCGGCAATCGCTGACGCGGCGCGCTTCCATTTAATCTTTCTTATTCATTACCCCGTTCTGCACACGAATGGATTCTTCGTGCAAAAGTAAACAGATCTTTTCTACGAAAGCACGTGGAAGCCCTATCTTTTCGGCCCATTGAGAGCGCGTGCGCAGAATTTCCTGCCAGCGTTCGAGCTGAAAGATGGTGATGTCATGTTCCTTTTTATACACGCCCATCTGCTCCATCACTTTCATCCGCTTTTTCAAGACGTTCATCAACTCATCGTCGATCTCATCGACGATATTCCTGAATTGCTGAAGCTGGTCGTGGCATTCCGGATTTGGAGACACTTGCCTGTACACGAGGCTGTCGAGCAACTGTTTCAGGGCGTCGGGCGTGAGTTGCTGGGCAGCATCGCTCAACGCGACGCTGGGATTGATATGCGACTCGATCATGAGACCACTCATGCCAAGGTCGAGTGCTTTTTGGGCTACATGCGGAATCAGCTCGCGGTTACCACAAATATGACTCGGATCGCAGATAACAGGCAGCTGCGGCAACAGGGTTTTCAATTCGATAGCCAGTTCCCACAAAGGCTTGTTGCGATATTTACTTTTGCCGGGATAATGAAAGCCACGATGGATGGCTGCCAGCTTGGTAATTCCGGCATTGGAAATGCGTTCGATGGCTCCAAGCCACAACTGCAGGTCGGCATGCACCGGATTTTTTACCAGCACAGGAATATTCACGCCCTTCAACACATCAGCAATTTCCTGCACACTGAACGGGTTTACGGTAGTACGCGCTCCGATCCACAAGACATCCACCCCGTGCTTCAGAGCGAGTTCTGTATGATGTGCATTGGCCACTTCTACCGTGGTTTTGAGGCCAAACTGTTGCTGCACCTGGCGGAGCCATTGCAAGCCGGTTTCACCAACACCTTCAAATGAATTGGGTCTCGTACGAGGCTTCCAGATACCGGCTCTGAAAAGCCTTACCCGTGGTATGGCCGCTATTTCGCGTGCCGTTTGCAACACCTGTTCTTCCGTTTCGGCGCCGCAAGGTCCTGCAATAATGAGCGCTTCATTTTGGTCGGTGATCCATTGGTTGAGTGGGCTGATCGTCAATTGTAAAAATATTAAAGATTTAGAATGTAAATATAACAGTCTTTTCCCTGCATTGGTTCGCTACCGCATTTCAGGTATTGCGCCGGCGGCATAAAATTTTGAGTTTTACAGAGATGTGTAACGACTTTCATTTCAAGCATTCTTCCACGCCTCATGCCGATTGTCCCTTGCTGCCTTTCATCGAATGCAGCAAAAAGCACAAGGATTGCTGCCGAAAATTCAAGAAAGGCGACCGTTGCAAAAAGTGTCCGGGCAAGAAAAAATAAGCCCGTGGACTAATTTCCTCATTTAACAGCCGTTTTAACAATGCGCAGGCTGGCACTGGTTTTCGATCGTTTTTGCGTGTAAAATCATTCTACTATGAAAACGATTATTTTCTCCACATGCCTCACTGTTATCGCGTTATGCTCATGCAACAACCAGGCAAAACAGGAAGCCCTGATCCAGGAAACCAGGCAACATACGCTCGACTCGATTAACCAGGTACAAACCACAGCGCGTATTGAACAACTCAGGCAAGATTCTATTGCTCATGCCGAAAGGCAGCAGCGAGCCGTCGCATCCTCCGGCCAGGCTACATCGCCAACGGCCCCATCTTCCGAAGGTGAAAAGAAAAAAATGAGCAATACAACCAAAGGAGCCCTGATAGGAACGGGTGCGGGTATTGTTACAGGCGCCATTATCGGCGCTGCCACCAGTGACGATAAAGCCAAGGGTGCCGTGATTGGCGGAGCGATCGGAGGTGCCGTGGGTTCGGGAGCGGGCTATGGAACAGGTGCTGCCGTGGACAAAAAGAAGAAAAACGAAAAAGAATAAGTTTCAACCGAAATTTAACGGCAATAATTTTTCAAGGCCGGTAGCGCGGCGTCAAATCCCATATCCACAGCTTTTTTGAGATCGGCGCATGGGTTCTCTTTCAGGTTTGCCTTTGCCACACCTTTCCAGTAATAAGCCTCCGCAAAATTCGGATCGAGAGTGGTTGCCGTTTCCAAATCGGTTAAACAGGCTTTCATGTTTTGCATTTTACCCTGCAAAATGGCACGGCGTAAATAAAACAATGGGTTGTCGCTTGCCAGGTAAATGGCTTGGTTGTAATAGGTTAATGCCTGGTTCAAGTCGTTTTGATCATCGTAGCAGGTAGCCAATACGTACAGAGCCTTTATATTCCTGGGATCATTTTTTAAAACCATCTCTGCATCGGCGATCGCCTGCGGGTAATCGTGCAAAGTATAATACGCATTAGCCCTTGCCACGTAGGCTTTCGGGTATTGCTTTAATTCAATGGCTTTTGTAAAATCGGCAATGGCTTCCTGCATGCGGTTGGTTTGAGCATAAAGCAAACCGCGGTTGTAATAGCCTTTGTAATAAGTCGCATTCTCAGCAATAGCTGCATTGAGGTATTTCAAAGACACATCATAATTGTGATTAAGCATGTGTTCGGCGCCAAGGCTGTTGAGTGCCACAGAAGAATGAGGATACTTCTCGATTATATCTGTGTAAAGGCCAATGCTGTTCTTCCAGGCTGCGGTTCGGGCAAATGTAAGTGTGCCCAATAGCAGTGCCAAGGCCATTGAAAGGTATTGCAACCGTTTCTGCGGCCAATGAAGAAAAGACAACAGCGCCCATGAAAGGCCGAGTATAGGCACATACATATAGCGGTCGGCCGTAAGCACTTCGCCGAAAGGCAAAAGCTGAAGCACCAGGAGCAGATTGGCGATGAAAAACAGTAAACCGAAAAAGGCGGTCTTATTGCGCTTGAAGAAATAGAAAGCTAAGGTTGCAAGGGCCGCAAGGGTAAAATAGCCCAGACACATGGCTGCTATTTTATGTTGCGGGTAAGGGTAGATTACTGACAACTTTACCGGCATGAGGAACTTGCTGATGTATTGGAGAAGCGCATAGCCCGCGTAACCTATGCGCTCGTGAATGGCATAGGCATGGCTGCCGGTTATGAACTTATCTTCGGTACGGGTATAAATTGTAACCAATCCAAAGACGACGGCGATGATCACAAAAGGAAGCTGGCGGATCAGAAGTGGTTTCCAGGAAACACGGTCTCCTAGCAGGCAGTCCACCAGCAGCATGCTGAGCGGAAAGGTAATTGCAGACGGCTTACAAAGTACCGATGCCACAAAAAACAACAAGGTATAGTAGTAATGTTTCCGGACTCCGTTAATGCGATATTGGCTGTAGAAAATAAGAGCCCATAAAAAAAACTGGGTGTATAGAATGTTGTTTTTGGCCGCCACCCAGGCAACTGTTTCCACCTGCAATGGGTGAAAACAAAACACAACGGCACAGAGCATGGCTTTGGCGTCATCCTTCAGAAAAAGTTTCGATAAGCGGTAAACCAGTGCAGCATTGACCACATGCAATAACAAGCTCACACCATGGTGCGCGGCCGCCTGCCCGTGAAAAAGCAACCAGTCGATGGCAAAGCCCAACATGGTAAGCGGCGCATAGTTGCCAACGTAATAATTCGTAAAAAACGCACGGATGTTGAACTGTTGAACGTCTTTGTTATGAAGTAACACTTCAGCGTCGTCCCAGCTGATAAACCCTGATGAAAAAAGCCTGAAATAAACCACTATTGATAACAGGCCGAGAATGAGCGCGTAAACAACAGGTGGCTTGCGGGTTATGAGCGACGGTGTGGAATTCAAGACAAACAAATTTAAGAACAATTTTAAGATATAAATTCAAACAAGCCCTCAAAACAACGGAACTAAATCTTAAATTTACGCTGTGCCACAGATCTCTGTTGTGATTATCACCTACAATGAGGAGCGAAACATTGCCCGTTGCCTGGATTCAGTAACTTCCGTGGCCGACGAGATCGTTGTATTGGATTCTTTTAGTAAAGACCGCACCAAAGAGATCTGCGTCTCTTATGGCGTAAAGTTCTTCGAACATGCTTTCGACGGACACATTCAACAAAAGAACAGGGCCATTACTTACGCCAGTTACCCATACATCCTTTCGCTCGACGCCGATGAAGCCCTGGATGAGCAGTTAAAAAAGTCGATCCTGGAGGTAAAAGCCAACTGGACCCACGATGGTTATTACATGAACCGCCTCACGAATTATTGCGGACATTGGGTAAAGCACTGCAACTGGTACCCCGACACCAAACTCCGGCTCTGGGATAGCCGCAAAGGATCCTGGACCGGCATCAACCCACACGATAAATACGAACTGTCGGAAGGAGACAAAAACACCAGACACCTTAAAGGCGACATCCTGCATTATAGCTATTACAGTGTTGAAGATCATTACAAACAGGTGGAATATTTTACGAATATTGCGTCGAAAGCATACGTGGATGCAGGAAAGAAAGCGCCATGGTACAAACTCATTGCCAATCCTGTTGCTAAGTTCATCGACCACTATTTATTGCATTTGGGTTTTCTGGATGGTAAAGCCGGTTACCTCATTTCGAGAATTTCCGCTTACGCCACCTGGCTCAAATACAAAAAAATAAGAGATATTTACAAAGCCCGCAGCCATGCCCAGTAATCCGGTTATCATCATCAGCCGCACCGACAGTATTGGCGATGTGGTGCTTACCCTACCCATGGCAGGTATCATCCGTCACTTTCTGCCAGGCAGCCGGATTATTTTTTTAGGCAGGGATTACACGCGGGATGTCATCGCGCTTTCGGAACACGTAGATCAGTTTATAAGTTACGACGATCTACTGAAATTGCCGGCCGACGAACAGGTAAAGGCTTTAATTGCATTACAGGCAACACACATCGTCCACGTTTTCCCGGTAAAGGCCATCGCGCAACTTGCAAAAAAAGCCAATATCCCCAACCGCATTGGTACTACCAACCGCCTGTGGCACTGGTTCACCTGCAATATTCGTGTGAAACTGTCGCGCAAAAACTCTGCGCTTCACGAGGCCCAGCTCAACACAAAACTTCTTTCGCCGCTCGGCATACAGAAACACTTTGATCTTGAAGAAATTAATCAGGCTTACGGCTTCACCCGCATTCCGCAACTTGAGACGCCATTTGAACAATTGCTCACACCAGGCAAAATGCGTGTGATCCTGCATCCAAAGTCGAAAGGCAGTGCCCGCGAATGGGGACTTGCTAATTTCTCGAAGTTAATTGAGTTGCTGAACCCGGAGCATTATACAGTGTACATTAGCGGCACAGCGCAGGAAGGAGAGCTGGTAAAACCGCTGCTTGAAAAACACCCGCAGGCCATGGACCTTACCGGCAAACTTTCCCTCAAACAGTTTATTGCCTTTATTGACCATTGTGATGCGCTGGTAGCAGCCAGCACCGGCCCGCTGCACATTGCAGCTGCCCTTGGCAAAAAAGCAATTGGTTTATTCTCGCCCATGCGTCCCATCCATCCCGGACGTTGGATGCCGATTGGCCCCCAGGCTTATCCGCTCGTATTTAATGCCGATTGTGAACAATGCAAAGCGAAAAAACACTGCGACTGCATAACCCGCATAAAACCTGAGGAAGTTGTTAAACTACTTGAACGCAAACGCCATGATACAGGAGCTGAATAACAAAGTCATTTGGATTACCGGCGCTTCGTCGGGGATTGGAGAAGCCCTGGTTTACGAATGCGCCAGGCGCGGCGCACGGGTCGTATTATCTGCGCGGCGCAGCAGCGAGTTGGAAAGAGTGGCCCGGCAAGCTGATTTGCCTGAGAGCCGCTTCCTGATTTTGCCATTCGACCTGTCTGATACAACGCAGGCCGACGATCACGTTCGTTGCATCCTGGAGAAATTCAACACCATTGATGTATTGGTAAACAATGGCGGGCAAAGTCAACGGACCGAAGCCATAAACACTTCACAGGAAACGGAGCGAAAACTTTTCGAGATCAATTACTTCTCTGCGGTTAACCTTTCAAAAGCTGTACTACCGCTGATGCTTCGGAACAAAACAGGAAACATTGTTGTGATCAGTAGCATTGCGGGCAAATTCGGGTTCTACCTGCGCTCCACCTATTCGGCCGCAAAACACGCACTCTACGGCTATTTTGAAAGCCTGCGCCTGGAAGTGGAGCACAAGGGTGTTTCAGTGCTGCTCGTTGCTCCCGGAAAGGTAAAGACCAACGTATCGCTCAATGCCGAGTCGGGTGCAGGAGGCCATCACAACCGTATGGATGAAAGCCACGAACATGCCATGAGCGCGGAAGAGTGCGCCAGGCAGATCATAGAGGCCTTGCTTTCTAACCGGGAGGAAGTGCTGATTGGTGGTAAAGAATTGCTTGCTGTGAAGATCAAACGTTTTTTTCCAAAACTGTTCGGGCGTATTATCCGTAAACAAAGCCCGTATTAAGCCGGCAGTATCCGTTTTTTTCTCCCGCCAAAAAAATAATGTAAGTTTAGGGGTGATATGTCCGCCAAGGACGGCACATCCTTATAACCATGACAACCACCTATATGATTTCGGCGCCCAGCCGCGAGGCTTTGTTCATTGCGCTCTACCGTTCCGTATTTCCGGGCGTGGCATCCTTTATCCGCAAACGCGGCGGAAGCCTGGAAGAGGCGAAAGATGTGTTCCAGGACGCGCTGCTCATTTATTATGAAAAAACGCGGAACCCTGAATTCGTTGCCGAAAAAGGCAATGAAGCCTACCTGGCCGGGATTTGCAAGCACCTGTGGTACAAAACCCATGAGCGCAAACCGCCATTGGTGGCTCTCGACAGCCCGGAAGACCTTAGCGAAGCGGCGACTACTCCAGTCGTATCAAAGCGTCTTCTCCTGCTGATTGAACGATCCGGAAAAAAATGCCTTGACCTTCTGAAAGCATTTTATTACGACCAGCTTAGCATGAAAGAATTATCCGATTCGTTCGGCTATTCCGGCGAGCGTTCGGCCACTGTCCAAAAACACAAATGCCTTGAAAAAGTAAGGGACGAGATCAAGGCCCGCACCTTAAACCCGGATGATTTCTATGAATAAGACACAACACATCGAAGATTACCTCAGCGGCTCACTTTCGCCGGAAGAACACCTGTTGATGGAAGCACGCCTGCTTACCGAACCCGGGCTATGCCATGATGTTCTCTGGCAATCGCGCAGCTATGAACTGATCAAAGCCTATGGCAGACAGCAACTGCGGGCCGAGATCCGTCGTGCCGAAGCGCGCCTCTTCACCGAGAGCCGCTTCAGCGCATTCCAGCGCCGCATTTCCGATATTTTTAAGCGATAACCATGACAATACTTCACCTGAAAGACCTCATCGACGAAAAGATCCTGCACGACCGCAAAGTGTTCCTGTGGGGGCAGGTCGATGATCACTCTGCCCGGCATGTGGTAGAACGCCTGCTTTACCTTGAGCTACATCAGCCGGGCAAAGAGATCCAACTCATCATCAATAGCCCCGGTGGTTACGTCACCGCCGGATTTTCTATCTACGACACCATGAAAAGCATCAGCAGCCCGGTATCGACAGTTTGTAGCGGGTTTGCGGCCAGCATGGCTTCCATTCTGCTGTCGGCGGGCGAAAAAGGGCGACGCTTTGTGCTAAAGCATGGCAGGGTAATGATACACCAGCCCAGCGGCGGCAGCGGCGGAAACGCATCAGACATCGAAATCCAGGCCAGCGAATTGATCAAAACGAAGGAATTGAGTGCAAAACTATTGGCCGAAAACTGCAACCAGCCGGTAGAAAAGATACTGAAAGACTTCAACCGCGATCATTTCATGAATGCAGAGGAGTCGGTGGCCTACGGCATTGCCGATGCCATTCTGGAAGACATGGTGAGTAGTCCGCGAAGGCCGGGCTTCTAAATCACAGAAACCGCTTATAGGCTTCGATCTTTCCTTCCAGCCGGCCGGCCAGATAGGTGTTGCCTTCTTTCAACTGTTGCAGGATCAGCTTCGCTTCATCCATATACTTTAGCTTTTTCTGGTGGTTCCAATAGTAAGGCGGCGCATATAAATTACAGATGCGGTCCGCCATTTTTACTGCCCACACCTCTTTAGGCTGCTGCCGGATGCGGTGCAGACTATCCATCATTTGCTGCTGCTTGTCGCCCATGTTACCTTGCTTGGTTAGCGCCATTACGCCGTCGGCAATTGCCACGCCAAATGTATTTTTCACCTCGTCATAACTAAAAGGCGTATCCTCAATGCTATCGTGCAGTAATGCGCAGGAAAGCGCGAGGCGAGCATCCATTCCCGGGCTGTGTGCCAGGGCATTCATCACTTCAAAAGTCACACTGCCAATGTGGTTAATGTATTCTATTTTTTCACCCTGTGCAGGGCCGCCATAACTTTGGCCCTTATGGAGCCTGGATACCAGTTGCCAGGTATCCTGTAATTCATCGATTGACCAGTTCATAAAATTAAGTTCTTACGTATTTAACATAACTGCGTGCGCCACGCTTCAGTCTTTTATTTCCAGCACAGCCACGCCGCAACGCAACTGCCACTCTTTCGTGCTACACCCGAGAGGCACAGAGTCGGTTTGCAACAGTACCAAACCGCAATAACCCGGACTTCGATGATAGATTCGCTTGCGCGCACCTACCGGGCCCGTCACGGCTGGCAGGCTACTACCCACGAGCAGGCTGCCATGCGCGGGAATGCCAATCACCGTATCGCGGCCCCGCGAAAAGTCGCTACACCTGTAATTGGGCACAAATACGTTTACCGGCTGTGGGCGCGTGTTTTTTACCACATAAGGCAGGCTCACATAGGCATCACAGCTTATGAGAACGAGCCCGAGCGAAAGGTAAAGCAGCGGTTTCATATCGAACGCTATACCGCAAGTTACAAAAAAACGTTCTTGTGCGGAAACAATCTCGGCAGCGGTAATTCCGGATGATGTAGCTCGAGGAACAGAAAGGTTCGTCACACACATCTAAACGCCACGGCCTTGGCGAAACTCATGTCCGAAGAACGGACAGATCGGACAAAAGCTCATAACCTTGTGCCCGAATGGCGGGAATAAGCCTGTTCAATAAATCGGGCATATAGTCGAGGCGGTCGTGGAGCAAAATGATGGCGCCGGGCTTCAGGCGACGAAGAATGCGTTCTTCGATCTTTGCGGGGTCTTTGATGCTGGTATCATAGCTTCGAATATTCCAGCCGATGGAACGCAGTCCCAAAGAGCGAATGGCCTTCGCCATGTTGGGATTGGTAACGCCATAAGGAGGCCGCATGATATGCTGCCCGGGCTGAAAAGCCTCAACTGCCTGCTGACATGCCTCGAGATCGGCTGCAATTTTTTTTGCCGGCCAAAGGTCTATCCAGGCATCGTGCGAGAAGCTATGATTGCCCAGCCAGTGCCCTTCATCTACTATTCGTCCTAGTAGTTCTTCCTGTCCTTTCACCTGTTTCCCAATGACAAAAAAAACAGCTTTTACACCGTGTTGTTTCAACACATCCAGAACCCGCGCCGTATTTGGGTTGTGCGGTCCATCATCGAACGTAAGTAACACGCGACGGCTGTTTCCCGGCAAGGCATTTGTCGATTCTATGTGAAAATTCATGCCGATAAAATACGCGCCGCATACCTGCACCAGCGCGTAAACATGGATCCAGGCCACTAAAACCCAATAACTCAATCCAACCGTTTGGCGCAGCCAAAAAAATGCGATCAGTCCCAAAAGGAAAAGGACTGTGGTGCTACGAAAGGTTATGCGTTTACTTGGAAGCATAAAATTATTATTCTTACACACCCCTCGATCCCCTCTTGTTAGAGGGGAAGAAGAACCCTAACACTTGGTTACTAACGTAAAGGAATAGTTGATGCCTAGGTACTGATTGATGATGAGAACAGAATTGATTTTAGATGGCTGCTTTTTTGAAATAGCAAGAGCCTCAGGAAGGCTTTGCTTTTCGATGAGTTTGTTAGCCGTCCATAGCGCAAAAGCCGATGCTGTATGGTACTCACCACTCAGATGTTTGAAATGTGCGGCCACCGTTTCGGCTTCGATGGCTGGCAATATATCCCGCAAATGCGCATCGAATACCGGGTCGGAACTAAAGCCCATCAGGCATACGTCTATTTGCGACAGGTTAAGGCCATGGCGCGCCAGGAAACCATGTAATTTTGTGAGCACCTCATCGCCACTCTTTGGCTTATACAAGGTTTGTATGTCTTCTACTGCCGCTTTGCTTCTTTCCGTTTTAGTTTTACTCAGCACGAAAAATGCCGCGCCCTCGCTCATCTGGATTCCTCTTTCCGACGATTCCCAGAATTTTAGCTGCGGATCAAACATCTTAAATTTACGCGCCCGCCTGTTCAACTCCACAAAATTAGGTGTATGCTCCTCGATGCCACCTACCAACACGGTTTCTTTTCCTTCCGAGAACAACATCAATGCATCCTGCAAGGTGCTTTCAAAAGAAAATCCACGGTGCACATACGTAAAATTGTACTCATGGCATTTCATGATAAGGGCAATTTGCGAACCAACCGTGTTATGAGTCGATTGAATGAAAGACGTTGGCGTGAGAAACTGTTCGTTATTATTAAGCATCGCCAATAAAAAGCGCTCGCTGTCTTCGAAACAGCCTAATCCCGTACCGGTAATAATCGCGTCAACTTTATCAGTACCTGCCTGCTGCAAAGCCAGGTTGGCGCCTGCTACACCCATTTTGATTGCGCGGCCCATGCGGCGCAGCAAGTTTGGGGCAATAAATTCTTTGTAAGATGGTTCAAGGGCATTATAGTAATCACCATTGGGAGGAAGCACCGGAGCGAAAAACCATTCGCTGTTAATGCTGTCTTGCGGCGAGATACATCCCGTACCATTTATGTAGGCTTTTACCACTAGTCTGCTACTTTTCTGAAAATAAGAGATGAACAATTTCCTCCAAAGCCAAATGAGTTGGAAAGCACCGTATTGACCGGCGTTTTCACCAACACTGTTTCCGGCACCATGTCAAGGCCGGCAATGGGCGTTGTAAAATTGAGGTTGGGAAAGATCACATTGTGTTGCATTGACAGTACCGATATAACCGCTTCGATGGCTGCTGCCGCTGCGAGCGTATGCCCGGTAAATGCTTTGGTCGAACTGAACTTAGGCAAATGATCGCCAAACACGGCTTTGGTTGCGGTTCCTTCCGACTGATCGTTGTTAGGCGTTCCGGTACCGTGCATATTGATGTAATCGATTTCTGTTGTTTTGAGGCCGCTCATTTGCAAAGCCTGTTCAATAGCCAGTTTGGCCCCAAAGCCTTCGGGCGACGATGCCGTTTGATGGTAAGCATCGTTGGTATTGGCATAGCCTACAATTTCGGCCAATGCTTTTCCCTTCCGTTTTTTCAAGGCCTCTTCTCCTTCGATCACCAGAAACGCGGCCGCTTCGCCGAGATTGAGGCCCTTACGGTTTTCATCGAAAGGCTTGCTCCATTCCTTATCCAGGATCATCAATGTATTGAAACCGTTGAACGTAAATTTGGAAAGCGCATCCACACCACCAACAATCGCACGGTCCAGCAAGCCATTTTTGATCATGCGGCAACCAAGCATGATAGCATTGGCTGCTGATGAACACGCTGTGGAAATGGTTGTCACGTAATCCACATGTCCGAGGAAATCGGCGATGCGCTCGGTGCTGTCGCCACAATCGTGGGTATCGAGTACGCCGAGGTGATCGTCTTTTTCGAAAAGCTCCTGGTAATACTGTTCTGTTTTTCCCATGCCAGCCACTGTGGTCGAAGAGATCACGCCGGTGCGCAGGCCGTCGGCAGGATCAAAACCCGCGTGGTGCACCGCTTCCCGGGCTGCCAGCATGGCAATGTAGGAATTGCGGTTGAGATCAGGATTATGGTCGCCCGTCAGGTCGGCCAATTCCCGGTCCGACAACTTAATTTCACCGGCCAGGTATTCGTCTTTATAGCGCGTGTTAAGGTAATTGATCTTACCAATACCCGTTTTGGATTGCATGAGGGAATCCAGTATTTCCGGAACATTGTTTCCAATGGCAGAAATGGCGCCTAAACCTGTGATATAAATGCGTTGAGACAAGCTGTTACGACTTCCCCTGAGATTTGATGTACTCAGCCATGGTTCTTACCGACTGAAAAATAGTTTTTCCGTCTTTTGGATCTTCTATTTTAATACCGTAATGTTTCTCCAATAAAACGATCAGCTCCAGCGCATCGATGGAATCGAGGCCCAGACCATCGCCAAACAGCGGCGAATCGGGATTGATCTCCTCAGGCTTTACTTCTGCCAGGTTTAACTGTTCGATAATCTGTCCTTTTAATTTTTCTATTAACGCGTCCATACCGTTTTACTGATTGAATAATTCTGTAATTACTTGTTGATTCAGAGGTTTAAAAGTACTGTTTTTATTTGTATTTACAGTTTTTTCCACCAAAAAAATAAAGGCTTCTGCCCTGTCGCCATCGGCCTCCACCCAGCCGCACAAGGCCGCTTCGGTTCCCGAGGCAACTAACGTTTCGAGATAAGCCGACAAAAGCGCTGCATCGAATGTTTCCGATACAAAAAATGCATTTTCACCAGTGATCTTATGCTTGATGGCTAGCTCTCCAATCACAATGTTGGGCAAGGTATAAACGAAAACGGCAGGCGACGGAAAATAGCTTGCCTTATCTGCAATCGATTGTTGATGTACCCTGTCCGTATCGAGACTGGAAGCGGCATTTGCCAACACAATGGCTGTGTGTGCCGGGTTATGATCGCTGAGAAAAGTGCTGTCTTTCAACGCGGCTTCTGCACACAACACACCGAGCTTACACAAACTGTCCATTTTATGGTATTTGGGATAGTTTATGGCCAAGGCCCGGTAAGCGCCGGTAAGAAACGCCGGCAAACCCTCTTCCGCGCTGCCATCAAACAACAACGCATTGTTGGCGTAGAGGCGGTGGTTGCGGATGCGGGCGTATGAGGTAATGTATGTCATTTCTTTCTATGGTTTGCGGAGCGGGCCTGGCTACTTATTCTATTTTCCTGAACAAGGCAGCAGCGTTGCAGCCGCCAAAGCCCGAGGCCGTTTTGATGAAAGCCCGGAATGTTTTTTGCTCGCTTTGATCGATTACCTTAACCGCACCGCTCACGCCTTTTTCTGAATAGCCCAATGAACGGATCAGCTCCTGGTGTTTCATCGACTCCAGCGACAGTACGGTTTCGAGCACACCGGCCGCACCAAGTGTATGACCGTAATAGCCTTTCAGGCTGTTGAGTGGAATATGGCCCAAGCCGGCACGCTCAAACGCAATGGACTCCATTTCGTCGTTGAACAATGTGGCCGTGCCATGCGCCGAAATAAAGCCCACATCGGAAGTGTCCTGACCGAGCAACGCTGCGCTGAGCGCCTGGTATAAACCTTCGCCGGTGCGCGAAGGACCGGATATGTGATTGGCGTCGTTGGCCGATGCACCCGCCATGATTTGCGTCGCATAGGGCGAAGCCAGTTCGAGCCTGTTACTAACAAGTAACGTCGATACGGCTTCTCCAAGATTTATCCCTTTGCGCGCTGCGTCGAAAGGCCGGCAGGGTTCAGGGCTCATCGCGTTAAACGACTTAAAGCCACTGATGGTAAATTCTGAAATGATATCGCCGCCACACACCAGCACATGATCATACATGCCTTGCTCCACGAAACGCCTGGCAATGATAATGGCTAGCAAGCCCGAAATGCAAGCATTGGACACAACAACCGGGGTATGGACAAAGCCAAAATAGGCCTGCAGGTGTTTTGCTAATTCCGGCAAATACGCCCGTTTGGCATCCAGCAATGGGTAATTGCCTTCCAACAGATCAACATTGCCTTTGGTGGTAGAATAAATAAGCAAGGTGCGCTGATCTTTCGGATCGATGCCGCTTTGGTCGAGTACATCCTGAATTGATAAGATGCTGAGCGCTTCGAGCCTTGTGTGGCTATGGGGTGCACGCATAGCGGAGAGTTGATCGATGCCTGACGGAATCTGTGCCACACAAAACGGCTCGGCGGAAAAAGACAGGTGCTTTTGCGCGACGCCACTTTCCCCGCGGCGAACAGCCTCGTAATTGGCCTGGGTGCCAAAACCCAGCGGACTGGTGATGTTGCTATAAGAAGCGTAAACCATTTGGGAGCATAAAGATAATTGTTTACAACTGATTTCGGGGAAAATACGTGAACGCGCTCCGAAAAAGGTTCTGTTTACGTTAAACTAAAAAACCTCCTCAATGGCATTGAGAAGGTTCTTTCTTGAACGTCCGTTCAAAAAAATTAGGCTTTAGTCGCTTTTTCCATTACTACTTTTCCTTTGTAGTAAAGTTTTCCTTCGAACCAGTGTGCACGGTGAAACAGGTGTGCTTCGCCGGTAGTGGTATCTTTTGCGATCGTCATGGTCGGTGCTTTGTATGTCGAACGACGGGAATCTCTGCGGGATCTGGATAATTTTCGTTTTGGATTAGGCATGGTATTTAACTTTAATTATTATTGAACTTTATATTTTTTAATTTTTCCCATTCGGGATTTGCTATCGGCTCTTCATCTACTTTATGTTCCTCAAACTTGGCTAGCGTTTCCTGATCGCAGGGCAGCTCGTCGTACTCCAGGTTTTCATCCTCGCAAGGCACTTTCCGGTATGGAATAGCCAACTCGATGTATTCGTAGAGGTACTGAGAAATATCCGCTTCATCGAGGCCTTCACGCAGCACCAGCATTTCATCATTACTTTCTGCCGGATCGCCGTGTTTGATCACCAACTTCTCTTCCCCACTTACCGGGCAATCGTATTCTACCAGGCATCTGTCGCAGCTAAGGCCTACTGTGCCTTCGAAGCTGAACAGCATGTGCATCAGGTTATTCTGCTTCACAAGGGTAGCATCTACATGAATGCTTGCCCGCGTAATCTCGCTATCCTGGTATTGCTCAAAGAACTTTTCCGTTACATCAAACTCAAACTCGTGTTCCCCTACTGATAATCCGCCAAACTGTATGTTGTACTGACTTTTACCCATAGCTTCTTCCCAAAACGGAGGGCAAAGATACACTTTTTTTTAATTTATCAACAAATTTATTAAAACCACTGCGCTATCCCGTTGATTTTAAATCATCAAGCCTCCAATCCACATATGCCTTTCAGCCGGCTCCTGTATCCTTTGGGCAAGCCCTCCGGGCCGGGCTGCTTCGGGCTGCGGCCTCCTCGCTACAAGAGGCCGGCTGCGGGGGCTAAACCCTGCGCATCCCTCTTGCATTTACCGGCCCAACCGGTCATTGGCTCGTTTCCACCAGGCATTTGGGCACATACCAAACGTTTCGGTACGAAGCCAGGTTGAGCACCTTACCTGCACAGTCCACGTATTGCCCCTGGTTGTTCCGTTTCAGGAACCACGCTTTTCCCTCTGCAATAGCCTGTAATACAGCGTCTCGCAATGCTGTGTCGGCAGCGCACTTCAGGGCCTTTCCGATCGCAAAACCCAATTCATTGTTGCGCAGGTCCATTTCGCAGGCCAGGCTGTCGGGACGTTCACCCTCTTCGAGACGACCTTTTCTAAACTGCCGCCTGTTTCCTTTTTCATGGGCTACACCTAGTTTGCGGAGCTTGCGGGGTTTCACATAAGCCGTTAAATACGCCATGGTATATATGTGCCGAAATGCATCAAGTTTTCCGCCGCTGTTAAAGGCGTCGGGCTGAGCCAGCCGACGCTGCTGGTCATAGATTACCAGAGCGGAAGGCAGGTGTTTCCTGACTTTCAACGCCGCCAAGGGATGCCCAACAGCCCACCAGAATTCGTAGGGACTTAAACGGGTTTGGGCGAAACACGTAAAATTACGTGTAAGGCCCAGAAGGGCGACTATCAGGATCAATTTCGGTTTTAACACGATTCTGTTAAAAAATGGGATCTGTGGCACGCTAATTTAATGAATCGTTTTTTATTATCTTTGAGAGGAATGGATTTTAAAAGCGACATAGCACGGAAATTTTTTACCAAGCAGGAAATTGGTGGCAGCGAAAGCATCAACGACCTGCGTGATAAGGAGTTTAGCGGAAAGCCGCTGTCGGCGGAAGAAAAATTTGCCCTGGCTAATTTCGACACGTATCGCCTGAAAATCCTGAATGCCCAGGAAAATGAGGAAACCTTTCACCAGCATTACCGGCAGTTGCAAGTCATCTCTAACCTCGGCGACTGGCGCGAGTTTCTGAAAGACGAATACTCGAAATAGCGGCGGTACGCCGGCAATCTTCGGCCGGAAGGCCGGTAAACCGTATAAATTACCAACATTTTCTCCAAAACGTGCCCTGATATCGCAGGGCTTTTTTAATTTTGACGGATATTACTGAAGCAGTAAAGTTTATTTTCTATTTTTTATAACCTAAACACACATGAACGTAACAACATTAGGCCAGTTTATCATCGAAAAACAAAACGACTTCCCTTTTGCAAAAGGCGAATTATCAAGACTCCTGAGGGACATCGGCATTGCTGCCAAAATTGTAAACCGCGAGGTGTCGAAAGCCGGCCTGGTAGAAATTCTCGGTGAAACAGGAGATACGAATGTGCAAGGTGAACGGGTGAAAAAACTGGATGTGTTTGCCAACGATCAGTTTATTGCGGCACTGAAAGCAGGCGGCGAATGCTGTGCCATTGCCAGTGAAGAAAATGAAGACATTATCCCGATTGATACGGAAATTTCGCGTAATGCCCGCTACGTGGTAGCCATGGACCCGCTCGACGGCTCTTCTAACATTGATGTCAACGTTTCCATTGGCACTATTTTTTCAATTTACCGTCGTGTAAGCCTCAATGGCCCTGGTACTCACGAAGATTTTATGCAGCGTGGTACAGAGCAGGTGGCAGCCGGTTATATCATTTACGGTTCATCGGCCATGCTGGTATATACTACCGGCAAAGGTGTAAATGGCTTTACCCTTGACCCGAGCATCGGCGAGTTCTGCCTGTCGCACCCAAACATGCAGATGCCTAAAAGCGGCAAGACTTATTCCATCAACGAAGGCAATTACCTTCATTTCCCGGATGGTGTGAAAAAATACATTAAATACTGCCAGGAAGAAGATAAGGCGACCAACCGCCCATATTCAAGCCGCTATATTGGCTCAGGCGTGGCCGATATTCACCGCAACCTCATTACCGGCGGCGTTTATATTTACCCTACCACTACCAAATCACCAAAAGGCAAACTTCGTTTGCTGTATGAGTGCAATCCCCTTGCTTTCATCATCGAACAGGCGGGCGGCCGCGCCACCGACGGTTACAAACGCATCATGGAACTCGACATCACCGAATTGCACCAGCGTACACCGTTGTTCCTGGGCTCTACCGAAATGGTGGACAAAGCAATGGAGTTCATGGCCAACTTTAAAGAAGTAAGCGCCTGAGATTTTAAGACTCAACGGTGAATTTTAACATCTGATTTACGTATTCTTACGTATATTCATCGTATGTCCGAAATTTCACTTTCCGAAATTCTTGTCAAACAAGAGTTTAATCTTAAAACGGAAAAGTTCCATGTGATCGCCTGCTGGATAGGCGTGTCCCTGAACCTGGTTTGGTTCCTGGGCGATTACCTCAGCATTCCGGAATACTGGGTCTCATTTTTCCTGTTTCGTATCTGCGTATCGTTTGCGAGCCTGCTGCTGGTGCTGTTCAGGCACAAGCTCGGGATCAGCATTTACGCCTGCATGTTCGTGCTGGTATTGGGCATCTCGGTACAGAACGCCTACATGTGGAGCGTGATGGACGTTCCGCACCTTCAAAAGCATGCTTTTGCCTACATGGTGCTGTTTATCGGCGCTGGAATGCTTGTACTCTGGGAAATGTACTTTTCCTGGATCCTGCTGGGCGCCACCCTCATCGCCAATATCATTTTCTATGTGCTTAACAGCCCGCTTACCGTAGATGAATTTATCACCAACGGCGGACTGCTCACCTTTACCGTTGCTTTCTTCTGTGTATTCCTGATCCGGACGCGCTACCGCCTCACGTATAACGAGATCAGGAACCGTCTTGAGTTGGCCCGCTCCAAGGAAATCATCGAGCAAGCCCATGCCGAGGTCGTGTTCCAGAAAAAAGAAATCACCGACAGTATCAGCTATGCGCGGAGCATACAGCGCTCCCTGATCCCTTCTGAAAACCGGTTCGGCAGCTATTTTAAGGATAGCTTTGTGCTGTTTAAGCCCAAAGACATTGTGAGCGGCGACTTCTACTGGATCCATCAAAAGGACAATCTGCTCTTCTATGCCACCGGCGATTGCACCGGCCACGGCGTTCCGGGAGGATTTATGACCATGCTGGGCATTTCCTTCCTCGACGAGATCGTAGAGGCAAAAAAGGTAAGCGATCCGGGCAGTATCCTCAACCTGATGCGTGATAAGATCATCGGCACGCTTCGCCAAAACGGCAATTTTGGGGATAGCAAAGATGGCATAGACATCACCGTGTGTGTAATCGACCTGCAGAAACGGGAACTTGCCTATGCTTCGGCCAACAACCCATTGTATATCATCAGGCAGCTCGCAAATGGCAAAAGCCTGACGATCCATAAAGCCGATAAGCAGCCCTGCGGCTTTTACCACGATTACAAGCCCTTTACCACGCAGCGGATCGCATTGCTGGAAGGCGATTGCATCTACACTTTTTCCGACGGCTTCCCCGATCAGTTTGGCGGGCCCAACGGCAAGAAATTCATGCACAAGCAGTTTAAAGAAATTTTGTTGAGGCACTCCGGTTTACCGTTCAAGGAACAAAAACGCCTGCTCCACGCAGCCTTCAACGATTGGCGGGGTGCTCTGGAACAGGTTGACGATGTGCTGGTGATCGGGGTGCAGGTGTGAGCAATGCCTCTGAGCACTTCCAAAGCTGCTGCCACATAGTCCCTGGCATCGCTGAACACGTCCGAGTTTACACCCGAAAAAGTAGCCAGCAAGGTTTGCAAACAGGCATAAAAAAACCGCCACAGAATTGGTGGCGGTTTAAAGATATGCGGAGAAATTATTACATGGTATGATAAGACGTGGTCTTCACGACCTTGCCGGTTTCGTCCCACTGATACCAGTTACCAGTTTTTTCGCCGTCTTTGTATTCCATCTGGAAAAGTTTCTCTCCTTTTTCGCCGTACACCATCCAGGTGCCGTCTTTTTTATCGTTTTTATAGGAAGCCTCAGCGGCAAGTGCGCCGTTTTTATGAAAACGGGTCCACAAGCCAAATTTCATATTGTTTTCATACTGCCCGGCCTCCATCTTTTGGCCGTTTTCGTAATATTTGATGGCTTCCCCATTTAATTTACCTTCGCTGAAGCTCAACACTTCTTTTACGTTCCCGTTATCGTAATAACTGGTATGTTGGCCTGAATAGGCCAGATTGGTTTGTGATGAACTTTGGTCTTTTATGGTAATGTCCTGTGCGAAAGCTGCTGAGCCGAGAAACAGACAGCCAATGATGGCAAACGTTTTCATAATGTTCTTCTTTTTAAGGGTGTAATAAAAATCCATGCCGGATTTACACTACAATTATACCCAAAAAGAGAAAATGTTGTTACAACCGTAACCAAAACATAACCTTAACTTTACATTGGATTTTGCTATTCCTGCTCCAACAGGATGTCGAGGTTCGCCCCACTGGCGCCAATATCCTGCAATTTCAGGGTTTTGGCATTGTAACCCACCTGGCTGAATTCGATTTCGGCCTGCTGAGAAGATTCTACCTGTAGGTAGATGAAAAAACGCCCATCAAGATCGGAATACACAACTTTTCCGCAGGCTTCGCAGGTGATTTTCACACCAGCCAAGGACTCGTTGTTTTTCGGATCAGATATTTTACCGCTCAACATGACGGTCTTGGTTGCCGCTTTAGGATGCTCGCCGGCCAGCAGATAGCCAGAAGCGAAGACGATCATCAGAAGAATAGCCAGGATGCGTTTCATGCCACAAAGAAAGGCGGCAGTCTTTAACTTAAGCTCACGGCAATGTTACCCAAATGTTAAGTTTTGATTCCCTATTTATGACCTAAACTCAACTTCATGTTTTTAGGCTTTCCGGCGTAATTTAACTTCAGCCCTTTCGCATCTTCTGCGGCCAGGCCCGAGGCTTTGGGAATATAGTGTTTGCCCCGCCGGCGGAGATTGCTCCATGGAATTACCAGATTGATATTGGAGTGTGATTTGAAATGATAGGTGCCGCTCACAAATAAGTTAAGAATGTTGGATGCAATTTCCAATTCTTCAATCTGCATTTCGTAACCTTTCACGTGAAAGCGTTCATTGATCTCTGAAAAAGAGATGTCGTTAAAATCGCGGTTGTGAAAGATGAAGTTCGACACATTTTGCAAAGGCTCGTATTCCAGCAGGTGCCCTTCTTTGAGCGTCAGATCCACGTCGCCCAACATGGTATAGGGTACTATTTCCATTTTCTCGTCGAGTTCGGCATTAAACACTGCGTTAAGCGAAATGCTTCCTTTGAGTTGTTCTGCCTTGATGGCATCCTGCCCAAAATTCTCGAACTGCTCAAACAAAGTGGCCACATCAATATTCCGGGCATCGAACGCCGCTTTTATGTCGTGGAGATGATCGATGCTGCCGCTGAAACGAAGCTGGCCGCCACAAGTAGCCATGGTTACCGAGCGAAGGTTGAGCACACTGTTTTTGTAAGCCAGGTCCATCACAACATCATCGGCCTCTACTTTACGAACAAGCATGCGCCTGGCACGTAGCAACACATTGAAGTCGAAACGGCTTTCGTCATCCAACTGTCTGACAGCTTCACCCGTTCCGCTTTTGGCTGGCGCGGCTGTTGTCTTTTTCATGAACGGATTCAAATCGAGCTGCTTGGTGTAGGCTTCCAGGTTAATTCCCAGGCTGTTTCCAAGCCCAAGAACGTATGGCGTAAAAGAGGCCACTTTGCCGTTGAGTGTCAGCTCTCCGCCATTGGTATGCAACACGAGGCCGCTGAACGACAAATCGGTATTGGTTACAAATGCGCGGCCGTTGAGTGTGTACACATAAGGCTTGGCTTTTTCCTTGTAACTGAAATTTTTGAGGTTTAAATCGGCTTTCAGCTTCATTTGGGCGTCGAGAAAATGATCTTTGTTGATGGATGAGGCCGGCCCCGAATAACTTAGGCGCGCCACACACCGGCCCCTAAGATCGAACTCTTCTGTAGCCTTCAGCTTCACCTTTTCGGCCTCGATGTTCAGCAAAGCACGAATACTGACATACGGATCAACAAAATTCCTGACGTTTACCGATGCCGTGAACGGCACATTGTATATGTTTCCGCGGATATTGGAAAACACAACGCGCGCCAGTTCTGCATTGCCTTTGCTATAGCTGGTATCAAGGCTTACAATAAGGCCTTTGAACGATACATCATGGTAAGTAACCTTGCTGTTGCCAATGCTTACTTCGTTACCTACACTGCCCAACCGTACCACCAAAGCCGGTTCCTGCTGCCTGCCAAGCGCCGTAAACAGAGTAAGCTCTGCATCCACTGGCTTTGATAGCGTATAGTTAGCAAGCTGTTTTCGCATGGTGACGTTCAGCAGCTTCTTTCCATTGGCGTATGGCAGGTTACGGGCTTTTATGCGCAAGGCGAGGCTTCGTTCTGTCCCCAAACGAATGAAGGCATTTGTGCTGTACCGAAAGCCATTTATTTCCACCACCGATGGGTCGTGGATAAAGCAAGTTTTGTTGACAGTGAACAGGCTGCCTTCTAATTTGAGTTTTGCCTTTGCATGCTCCAGGAAAGCGCCTTTGGCCGGATTAAACAACAGGCCGGCGATCTCTGCATCGCTTGTCAACCGGAAATCGAAACCTTCGGACTGGCGCTTCAGTTGGATGTTTGCATCGGGCAGTTTCAGGGCAATGTGCTGGCCCCGGATTGCGTTTCTAAAATCGAAATGAGTGTCGCTGATCCTGATCTTGTGAATATCGAAGTCGATTCCGGCTGCCGGAGAGGCCGCAGAGTCTTTGCGGACAAACTCGAAATTCCGGGTTCCGTTTTCCATCACCAGTAAGTTGAGGCTGGCGGTATGTAAGGCAACTGACGTAATTTCAAACTTTTTGTTAAGCAACTTCCGCAGGTTAAACGATACATTGACGAGCCCGGCACGCAGCAACGGTTCGGGCCCTGGATGCAGGGCATTGTCGAGCACCACATTCCTGAGAGAAACGGAAGCGTGTGGAAAATCGGAAAACACCGACACATCCACGTCTTCTATTTTCAGGTTGAGCGAAAAGCGGTCGTTGAGGTTTGCCACCATGGCGTCGGCTATTTCCTGTTTGTAGAAACGGGTAAGCACAAACACAATAAGGGGTACGAGTAAACTAAGGACGAGCAGGAGGATCAGACTCCGTTTGAGGAACTTCATTCAGAACGAGAACATGCATTAATGGATACCGCTGCTGAGACTTTCCCGTTTCATCGGGTTGATAGATAATACGGGAATGTTGCTCAAATCAACCAGTTTTTGAGACACATTACCTACAAAGAGTTCGCCGATGCTAAGGTCTTTTTTATTCATTTGCACAATTAAATCGCAATCGTTCTTATTGGCATAGTCCACAATGGCTTCTACCATGTTATTACTCGGGATCGATTTATTGGTGCAATTCACGCCTTTTTCCTTGATGAATTTTTTGATCTGCTGGAGGTAAGGCAAAATTTCGTCTTCGTATTTATGGTCGTTTGGACTGAACACACACACGATCCGGATATCTGCATTATAATATCGTGCCAGCTGCACTACGATCGGCACTTTTTCGCGGCTCTCCGGCGTGTTATCAAAGGGCAGCACAATGTTCTTGCACGTTGCTTTATTTTCCAACGAACGGATGGTGATAACCGGGCATGGGGCATTTTTGATGAATTTACTCGCCGTATTAGACCCCAGAAAGCTGCGGAACCGCACCTGTGTATCCAACCCGATGATGATGAGCGAAGCGTGCAACTCTTCTGCCTTTCTATCCGTCAGTTCATACACATCTCCTTTCAGGTTGATGGTTTCTACTTTCATCCCGCTTTCGCGACGGGTTTGCTCGGCCAACTTTTCCAACTCGTCTTTTTGCTCAGTATCACTTTTTGTGGAAACGTGCATCAGGATGATCCTGGAATTGGTAAACTTTGCCAGATTATACGATTGCTTAACGGCTACCAACGACTGTTTAGAAAAGTCAACAGGGATGAGAATGGATTGATTTTCTTTGATGAGCATGGTAACGGTTTTTATCAAAAATAGCTAAAAATCGACAAAACACCATTATTAACCGACCAAAAAAAACAACAAAAAGTCTTAAAAAACAGGTATCCTAACCGCGTCATGCTTCTATCTATGGCTTTACTTGCAACGAATCGGCATAAATTTTATAGTAGCGCTCGTTTTTCCAATACACCGTTTTCAGTAGAGGTTCGGCAAATGGCTTTTCGATGGTGCGAAAGTTCTGGGCCTGGTATTCTTTGAGTGCAAAATTCTCGAAATAGAATATATTGCCGTTAACCACACTAAATTCCCGGAGGTTTTTAAGGGGAATAGTTTTGTAAAATGTACCATAAATGTCGAATACCAAAATGCCTTCTTCCGGGCAATTGAGGTAAAGGTAATTTCCGGATTCGCGCATGTAGTTGGGCTGCAGATCGAGATCGAGCAAGCGTTTGAGATTACCTGTTTGCACCAGCACTTTGAGGTCGGGCCCAAAGCGGAACAGTTCATTGTTTTGCTTATCGTAGAGCCAGAAACTGTTGTTAATTGATGAGCATACCAACGAAGCCTGCTCGTGACCGGCTTTTTCGAGCGAAATGACTTCGGCTGCCGGGCTCAACTGGTTGTCCAGAAAAAGCACCTGCTGAAAATCCTTGTAATAAACCAGTATTTTCAACGGATTCGACAGATCAATATCGGTGATACGGCCATAGCGTTTGTTGCTGAATGTTTTCAGGAATACGCCTTGCGGGTTGTATTTTTTGATCTCGTCGCCGCGCAGCACATACATGTTCCCGAGAGCATCGATGGCGGGCCAACTGTCTTTTTCGGCAAACTTCAAGGTAAGAGGCTCAACCACCTGGCTCCGCAACAGGAAGCCCGACAATAGAAAACAAGCGATAATGAGTTTATGAAGCATAAGGCTTAGCTAAAGGTACAAAAAAAGTCCCGCTACGGTATGTAACGGGACATTAATGCACCTAGTATGTAATTATTTACACCAGGGAAATATCGAACTGCACCAGGTCAATAAACTCCTGGATGCGTTCCTGAACATCGGCATCGGAAAGGTTGATGAGGCGTTCTGTACCGAAGCGCTCTACCGTAAAACTGGCCATTGCAGACCCGAAAATGATGGCGCGCTTCATGTTTTCGAAGCTGATGTCCTGCGTTTTGGCGAGGTAGCCAATAAAGCCGCCTGCAAAGCTGTCGCCGGCGCCGGTTGGGTCAAACACGTCTTCCAATGGCAATGCCGGCGCAAAGAACACTTCTTCTTTGTTGAACAACAGGGCGCCATGCTCGCCTTTTTTGATCACCAGCACTTTTGGACCCATGGCCAGGATTTTTTGTGCGGCTTTTACCAGCGAGTATTCGCCCGAAAGTTGGCGCGCTTCCGAATCGTTGATGGTAAGCACGTCGATCTGCGAAAGCGTTTTCATCAGTTCTTCCATGGCAATATCCATCCAGAAATTCATGGTATCGAGTACGATGAGCTTCGGACGTTTGGTAAGCTGGTTTAGTACTTTTTGCTGTACCAAAGGCATCAGGTTACCGAGCATCAGAAAATCAACCTCTTTGTAATTTTCAGGCACGACCGGATCAAAGGTTTCAAGCACATTGAGTTGGGTTTCGAGCGTGTCGCGGGAGTTCATGTCGTTGTGGTAACGACCGCTCCAGAAAAAGGACTTTTCGCCGGCTTTTACCTGCAGGCCTTCCAGATCAACGCCCTTTGAGGTAAGCGTCTGTAAGAAATCTTTCGGAAAATCGTCGCCCACAACCGAAACCAAACTGATGTTCTTATGAAAATAAGATGCTGCCAGCGCAATGTAACTTGCGGCGCCGCCTACGATCTTATCGGTTTTGCCAAAAGGTGTTTCAATGGCGTCAAAGGCTACGGTACCTACTACTAAAAGACTCATATTACAGGGATTAAAAAAATTTTGACAAATATATTGTTTATTTATAAAATAGGTATTAAATTTGCACTCCTCAAAGGAAAAAACCAGTGCATTCCTTCTTAGCTCAGCTGGTTAGAGCACATGACTGTTAATCATGGGGTCCCTGGTTCGAGCCCAGGAGAGGGAGCAAAAGCCATCCGGAAACGGGTGGCTTTTTTTATTCAAAGGAATTTTCGTACAATCTTGCTCGCTTCGAGAGCCTGGCTTCGAGGGCCTCAGCCGGCAGGTAAAAAAGATTTTTCACTGCAATCTCTTGCTGGCTTCGAGGACCCGGCTTCGATGACCTCAGCCGGCACGCAGAAGGACTTTCGCTGCAATCTCTTGCTCGCTTCCAGAGCCTGGCTTCGAGAGCCTCAGCCGGCATGCAGAAGGACTTTCGCTGCCAGCGCTGAACGTTCTTCTTTAGTAACGGATTACCTTCACCGGCGCATAACGCTGCCCGCCATTAATTTTGAGAAAATACATGCCTGCGGCTTCCCCCGAAAGGTCTAAGAGCATGCTGCCATCTTGTTCATGGGCTTTGCTTTCTAGCTTCCGCCCCAAGAAATCATACACATCAATACTGCTAATCTTTTCAGGACCGCTTACTTTCATGAATCCGCTGGTGGGATTCGGGTAAACATCCGCCGAAAGGCTTCCTACGCCAGCAGGAATGCCGAGCGCCGTGCAATCTACAAAAGCCAGTGAAAGCTGTTTGGAAAAGGTTGTGGAAGCCGGGCAGTTGTCATGAAATAGCGTGAGCTTATAAATGCCCGGCGACGTTACAACCAGTGTGTCGTTTAACGCATTGGGTATCGCTGTTCCATTCAATGACCAGGTAATGCTTTCCTGACCCAGCAAACCTGCGGCGATCAACAACACCTGGTTTCCGATGCAAGCTGTATTGGTATCTACCATCGTGCCTTCTGCCATTAGGTCGTAGAGTAAAATTCCCGGAGAATTATCGACAAAAAAAGAAGGCGACATTTCCGTACAGCCGTTGAGTGTTGTCAGCACGCTCAAGTCTGACACACCGGCAATGCCAATACGCTGACTGGTTTCGCCTGCAAGCGGTTCGTTTTGACTGTACCATTGATACGCATCATACACCTCTGTAGAAAAAGTATCGGGCAGGCAGCGCCACGGAAATGTTTTGTAGATACTTGGCGTATGGTTGCAAAAGCTAATGGTATGCTGGGTAACAGACTGCTGGGTCCCGGAAGGATCGCAGTCAGAAACGGTGAGTGTTACCGTGTACGTGCCATTGGCAGCATAGCTGTGAGAAACGCTTGTACCGATGCCGGGATTGAGCTGCGCGAGCGTATTGCCGTCGCCAAAATCCCAGAAAAACTGATGCGAATACGGTCCGCCGCCGGGATAAGTTGGTTTAAATTTAAAAATGGCTTCGTTTGTGCCAAAACCAACCGAGTAATTAAAATCGGAGCTTGGGTTCCGCTTGAAATTCCATGCCGAAAGGTTGCTGTAGAATACCGCCTTGACGGCGTTTTTGACGACTGCCGCATCCACCGCATTCAGTACATAATTGTAGGTGATGAGTTGGGGATCTTTTTTAAAAATAGCGGTATAAAAACAACAGGCGGCAACATAGGAACCTGCCTGTGTGGGGTGGCTGCCATCGGGTTCGTATAAATCGAGCGAAGGGTAATTTTGCCGCAGGTAGTTCCAGACTGCCCCAACAGGCGACACCTCGGCATTGGAAAAATCGGCTTGTGCGGTGTAGTTTAAGGTGAGCAAACTATCCATGCCGCGGTAAGTACACATGGCCGGAAAGATAGGGCAATTCAGCGCATCGCCGTTTTCGCGCCCCCAGGTGAGGTAAAACAACGGTTGCGCACAAGGATTGTATTGCTTGATGAGGTAACACAGGTTTCTGGCGCCGGTTGGAAAATTACCATTTTCGAGGGCGGGCGTCTGGCTCTGGTCCTGCAGTACCACATAATCCCATCCGCCAGCCATGATCTTGGCATTTGATGTTGGATTGCTGACATGCTCAATGAGCTTATAACCTCCCGGCGTGTAACTATCGTAAAGAAGGTTATCACCTGCAGAAGAGGCAACTTGTGCGGTGAGCTGCGGCAGGTTGTTGAACGAGGTGTAGCTATCGCCTAAGAACAGGGCTTTTCGGGTGAGCTGTGCCTGGGAGGTTTTCATCCAGACGATGCTCGCTAACAGGAGCGGAAGAACTAATTTTGGTTTCATGTGGTACCGGGTTACGGCATGCAAATTCGGGATTCATCCACCGAAAATTTGGGTTAATTTGTCAATTTGGATTCCGGCTGATTAAATCCAAAGCGCAAGCGAGTAAAGCCGGAGGCCTTGGCAGCAGCCGCTGAAAACCTTACCTGACAACAGGTACAGCGCTTTACCTGATTGCAGGCATTGCAAATGTCGATCAGCCAGTTCAACTATTTTTACACAAGCGGCAAGACCAAAACGGAAAAAGCGTACCTTTAACTATCCATCCCCCGGGTATTTCTCCTATCACTGTTTTATGAAGATTATTTCGTCTTTTCTCTTTGCATGCATCGGCTGGCTGGCACTACACGCATGCGCCACAAGTACTGCCGGCAACAACCCGGAACACCATCCCGATCTCAGCGACAGCGCGCCGCTAAATGCGGTAGATGCGTTGTTCGACTCTGTGCTTTGTGATGGTTTTGCCTATCCTTTTGGCAACGGTGATGGCGGAGGCTCTTACACAGACCTGGCCAGCGGGGAAACCCACCATGGCTGGTACATTGCCACCCACACGGGCGACGTTTACAGCCTGGGAATCCATACGGGCGAAGACTGGAATGGCAAAGGCGGCGGCAATAGCGATCTCGGCCAACCGGTATATGCCACTGCGAAAGGCAAAGTATTGGCAGCCAAAGATTACGGTGCGCCCTGGGGCCATGTGGTTTACATGGAGCATTGCTTCATCGAAAATGCCAGGCTGGTAACCGTGTATTCGCTCTACGCGCACCTCGACCGCCTGGTGGCGAAAGAGGGACAAGTGCTCGACCAAAGGGCCATCATCGGCACTATTGGCACAGGACATGGTTCTTTTCCGGCGCACCTGCACTTCGAACTCCGCAAACAAAGCCTGAAAGATTACGAGGTGACCTATTGGCCAAGCAGCAACGGCAAAGATGAACGCTGGGTTAAACAGCACTATTACGAACCCTCTGCCTGTATCGATGCACACCGTAAACTCAGCCTTCCATGCAGTTACGATACCTTACTGGTGGCTCACAAAAGCGCCTATAAAATGTATGTGTTTACCAAAGGACATTTGTTCAGGGAGTTTGACATTGCGCTGAGCCAGAGCCCTGTGGGCCACAAAGCCGTGGAAGGCGACAACCGCTTGCCCGAAGGCGAATACTACATCACCGAAAAGAACAAAGGCCCGTTTTACGGCACTTATAAAGATTACTTCGGCCCTGCCTGGATGCGCATCAGCTACCCCAACAGCTACGACGCACAGGCAGGCTACGAGAAAGGCATCATCAGCCGCGAAAAGCGCGACGCCATCGTTTCCTGCAACCGCAAGGGCTTGCAACCACCAAAAAACACCGGTCTGGGCGGCGGCATCGGCATCCATGGCTGGGCCGGCAACTGGCCCGAAGGCAACCGCCACCTCACCTGGGGCTGCATTAGCTTTCGCAACCGCGACCTGGAAGGGTTTTATAGCCTGGTGCCTTTGGGTACAAAACTGTTTATTTTACCATAGAGCTTGCTTGAATTTCTCTATTAAAACCTTACATTTGCAAAACCTAAAACTGGCGCCATAGTTCAATGGATAGAATAGAAGTTTCCTAAACTTTTGATCTAGGTTCGATTCCTAGTGGAGCCACTGAGTGGGGGATGTCAAATATCCATGTTGACTCCCCCATTTTATTTTTGGCAGGTTTCTGTTTTCAAAGCAGCGTTATGGCCGAAGGCTGAATTTATCCCGGTGGTTCGCGACATCGGGAAAATGATCGCTATACAAACAGATCGCCACAGCCATTGTCTATAAACAATTTCATGATGTAGGCCATCTGAATTTTACCCATGCCGCGCATACGGTGCAGGCCTGCTTCACCTTTCTGTGCGACTTCTGCCATGCTGTAACAGCCGTTGAACTTTAAAATGTGATAGAGGCGCGTAGGCAGGTTGTGGTGCCTGAGCGGCTTATGCAGGAAGCGCTTGTGTTCAGGATCTTGTATCAGGATTTTTTGTTTGCTTTTTTGCAGGAGCTGGCGAAGAGCGGTGGCCCGCTGTTTTGACTGGCGATAGAGCGCCTTACTCATGTGTGGTTCGATGTGGAGCACCGTACCCTCCAAATTATAGTTGAATCCCTGGAATTGATGCCTGTAAGCTGCCAGCTCCAGCGGGCTAAGGAAATGAAGCAGTAGTAGATTGTTTTCGGGCGTTTCAATATCGCCCAGGCCTTGTACTTTTGAAAGCGGTTTTACAGTTTTCATCTTGCTGATTTTTGAGATTAGTTACCTCCTCGAGTCAGCAAATGAGTTATTATTCCTCTTCGTTTAAAGTCTCTTGTCCTAAAATAGCATTATAAGAATCATACGAGCCCCAGAATCTTTGACAAAAAGCTGCATTGAAAACCACATGGCGATCTTTTGGTGTTCTATAGTAATCAGCTTGAACTCTTTCGTTTTTGCAGCTTTTCATATAATTTGAAAGCTTAGCGCCCTTTTTTAATCGTGGGTCTGTCAATAGTTCGTTTATTAATGCTTCATGAGTAACGTATGTTCCATCAGGGTGTCCAAAAAAGGTCTTGACCTTGTGGTAAAAAGCATAATAGCCTCTGCTTATAGAGTTTCTATAATGTACTTCATCAGGCCCACTTCGAAGGGCTCTTGCAAAAACCTCGTATTGATTAAAATCAAATGGCACTATCCTCTATAATACTCTCTTAGGGTTATTTTTGTTTGATTTTCGACATAGTGTTTTTCAAACCAGTTATCAAATAATTCACTTTCTCTTTCAAGTGCTTGGTCCAATTCTAAACTGTGCAATACGCCTATTCCCAGATTTTCTGAATCCTCTTCTTCATCCTTGTAATAAGTCAATTCCAATTCAAAATCAGGAAAATACTTAGAGACTTCGGTTTTGGTTTCAGATAAAACTTTTTTAAGGTTCTGGTTTTTAACTATAAATTCTGCTGTTTCTTCGCCGTTATTTAAGCTAAAACCAAATTCAACTAATTCTTGAATAATAAGATCAGTCGAAAAAACGGTTGACGTTTCGATTGGCTTTTTGAATGGATTAGCGAACACTGTATAGCAGTCGTCACTTGACACAACTACAGGTTCAAAATTCAAATACCTAACGATTCCCACCTTGGGCCTTAAAAAGATGGATTCAGTACTATTAGTATTAACGTCGGCGTTCATGTGTCAAAAATGATTTTACATTTCTCGGTAAGGGAATTTTCAAAAACACTATTTAAACGATTATGTGCAACCTTCAGCCAGTCCTTTAATTTCAAAAGATCTAGTTCGGTTGTAAACATTCCGTAATTAATATCAAATACAAAACAGGTTTTGGTATCGTTTTCAGGTGGGGTACTATGAAACAAAATAGTTAAAATATCATTATCATATACGTGTTCTGTTTGCATCAAAACATTGGAGATATTTGAAGACACCTCCGTTGGTACAGAAATTTTATAATTAAAATAATCTGAGATCTTTATTCCACCTGATGGGATTTCAATTTTATTAATGTAACGAACTGACACTCTTTCAATACCTGAATGTTTTGAGCAATCTAAAAAAATTTTAAGATTTTCAAGAATAATTGGCTCAAAAGACTCCCAGGATTTATAAGGTTTGAGATGATTTACTGCAAAAATATTTCTACCCGTTTGAGCCATCACTACTCCGTCTTCACTTACGTATTGAGTTAAGCCTTTGGCTTCTTGAACCTCATGCGTCAGTTTGGCTTCCTTTTGTCTAATAACAAAAGCAATATCTTTTCTCTCTCTCTTATTAGGAAAATGTTTGGAAACAGCTGCCCCAAACTCTGCTTCAATTTGAGACAAAGGAATTTCGGACTCTTTCAGAGTGAATTCACAAATTGCCTCAACAAGAGGAGGATTTTTATATTTACGGGTTAATTCCACAATAGATTTAGACAAAGATACGTATTCTTTTGTTTATCATTTAAACTGCGAAGCACCCCAATTGAACTCATTTAACTCCGGCAACCAGATGCAGGCTATTCTCAAAGCAAGCTGTATTCAGCCAGTTTTTAATCATTCCGCTTTTTTAATCAAGCGACAATTACACTGACTATCATTAAGTTACAAAAATTTTCCATTTTCTAGTTAAGCAAAAAATTGAAAGAATTTTCCCTGGAATTATGGGGTAAAACTAGCAATCTTGGCCTTACAAATTTCTTCAGTAAGCCTACGCAATAACATTACTCTTTTCGCCAACCATTCCAGATCTTGTTTGCCAATTTGGTACTCCGCTTTGTAACGCGCATCTACATAAGCCTTTTTCAGCAAGGTAAAGCGCATGCGCTCTTGCAGATCACCTTTAGGAAATACTTTGCCAAACTCCATGTCGCAGGCTTTGGCCATGCCACCTAGGATTTCGAGGTCGTGTGTTTTTGGCTTGTTGCCGGTAAAGACCAATTGAATGGCGCCGTAATACCTCTCGGCAGCCTGATGCAGATGGAAAGCGGCGTTCTTTAAACTATCACGCTCATATGCATTTTTGAAATCTATATAAAACTCGTTAGCACTCGTAAACCATTGGTCAAAATCGGCCTGCGCCATCTTTTGCACTTCCAACGGACTCAACTCTCGCTTTTCGGCCAACTCGTAACGGCTGGTGTTAAACAATAAAATTCCTTCGCGCTTAATGTCATCGAAAAAATATTTACCCTCGCTCAACGCTGTATTTACAAAATCAATCCCGTGAAAAATCGGGTGCACTGGTGTTCCTAACTTCAAGGCTTCGAGTTTAGCGCTAACGGCTTGTATAAAGCTGTCGGCGTTAGCTTTTTTATCATCACTCAAAATAATGAGCAGATCATAATCCGATTTGTATTCGTAAGTGCGACCGTTCTCCACGTATTTATCTTCCACCCAATTGCCGCGAGCATAAGACCCAAAAAGAATAATCATCTCAATCTCACCATAGCGCGGCACCAAAGCTTCTTTGATAGCCTTTAGCTCAGCCTGCTTGTGTTCGGGAAGGTGTGAAAGAGAGGTTTTCATAGAATCCTAAAGATAACAGTTTTTTCCAACCAGTCGAACCCCGCCAAAGCTGAGGTTTGAACAGGGAAATTAACAGGATTAAGGCTTTTTGAAGCCTAAAATTTCCCTAAAAGTGGGGATGCAAAAATCATTAGTATTTATGAGCTCCATTAAAATACAATTTGTAATATTGTTAGAAAAAGGCGATAATTTTACCTAATCCCCCTATAAAACATCAAAAAGGGCGGTAAACCGCCCTTTTTTCTAACAAAAAAGTTATTAAGTTTGGCATGAAAGCCAATGTCATTTTTACATTGAATTAAAGGTAATTGGCATCAAAACACACAAACATTCTCTAATGTCTAAAATTATTTTTTCAAATAAAATTACTCCCATTTTACGATTAAATTCTATCTGCCCTTATTTTACAATGTTTCCTTTAGAATTCCCATACAATGCGCTTCGGGAAGCAACTAATACTGATTTAGTTTTTGATCCTTTTTGCGGAAGAGGAACGACAAATTATGCGGCAAGACTTAGAGGATTAAACTCTTTTGGAATCGATAGCAATCCGGTTGCTAAATCTATAGCAGATGTCAAATTATTTACAGCAAGTCCCATCGAAATTGAGAAAACTGCAAAAAATATTTTATCGAATACATGCAATGGGATGGAAATACCGGAAGGAGAGTTTTGGGAGTTTGCTTACCACGATAGAACGCTAAGAGAAATTTGTTTGTTTAGAGAACATTTTTTAAACAAGAAGCGTCTATCCAACTCCGAAAAGGCATTGAAAGCGATAATTCTTGGGACATTGCATGGACCAACAATGAAAACCCAAGCATCTTATTTATCAAATCAAATGCCACGAACCTTTTCTTCTAAACCTGATTATTCAGTGAAGTTTTGGAAGAAAAACAATTTATTACCTTCTAAAGTTGATTCCCTAAATCTTATTAAGCGCAGGGCAGAATATATTTATACAAAGAATACCCCAAAGCCTGTTAAAGGAAAAATAATTTTAGGCGATAGTCGAAAAAGCCTCGAAAATAAAATCGAAGAAAGGTTTAATTGGGTTATTACTTCACCACCATATTTCGGTATGCATTCATACGAACAGGATCAATGGTTAAGAAATTGGTTCTTAGGAGGTCCTGATCACGTTGATTATTCTACCAAATCACAACTCAAGCATTATTCTGAAAAGGCTTTTGTAAATGATCTTGCTAAAGTCTGGTCGAATACAGCAAAAATTTGCTATCCAAACGCTAAACTAATTATCCGATTTGGAAGTTTACCAAGCAAATCAAGTAAAACTCCATCGGAGTTAATTAAAGAAACTCTGAAGCAGTCTGATAGTGGATGGATGATAAGGACTATTCATAATGCTGGTAAACCTAAAGAGTCAAATCGTCAAGCTAACCAGTTTAAAAACTCAACAGGAAATTATATTGAGGAAATAGATGTATTTGCCATGTTGAAAAACTAAAATGTTTGATCCTGAAGAAATACCAGATTTAAAGAAGGCTGTTAGAGATTGCGCTATAGCTGATAAAAAACTGTTGGATGATCTCAGGGCAGAGGTAGTAAGTTTAAAAGCGAATGTTAAGGTTATTCAACCTCGAAACGTCACTGCTGTATCCCTAGTAGCCAGCGATGGAGGGAATAACAAATTATCCTATGACCCCTTTTTGTTCCAATTAGTTCGTGTGGTAGATTCAAATGGAAAAAAACTTTGCCTTGATACTATTTCACCAACAACAGATACAGATATTTTAAGTGCAAGACAGTTTAATGCTGACGGTTCTGCTAGAACGGCTTTAGGCAAATTAATGAATGACCTAGGCTGTAAGACTTTAAGTGCCTTGAGTCCTATGATACCAGCCAGCGAAAAAATGAAGAAAGATCCAAGTAAGATTTCCAGTTCGTGGGTGCTGACTTATAGAGACTTATGTGAATGGGCAGTGTTGTATGAAAAAATATGTTACACAACATTTAGCACTAACACTTTATTAGTAAGAGATGGGCTGTTAAGGAGTAAATTATTTCATAACGAGGAGGGTGGCAATAAAAGGTATTTTATCGATATGATGAACAATATGATTCATTGTATGGACAATGCCTTTAAAAAGGATAAAGTAAAAATCTTTCTTGTCGGCGTAGCCAAACATAGCCAGGTGTTGTCGCGCTACTCACTTGTAATGCAACTTGAAGACGTTTTTCCAAAAGGAGAACCTTTATACGCAAGAGTACCGGTCGAATTAGAAGAAAGTTCCTATGCCTGGAAAGAATTTATTTGGAAAGCTGATGTGGAGGGTAGTACGGAAGAAAAAAATAAATTTTCAATGGGGCATCTCTACTTAACTAGATTTGGCAAACATACAGGAGATCCAATTTGGGCCGTTGATTTATTGCCAAACCAGTCCAATTTAGATAACGAAATTTTCGGGTATTTATTAGCGGATTCCATCAATGGTTTTCCTGTGCCATATTATCCCTTGTGTTTGCAAAGAGCCCACGAACATGCACAAGTTGTAGGGTTTGATATGGATATATTACAGGATGAAGTTATTGCTGCGATTAAACAGATCTTACCTCAAGATAAACAAACCATTATAGATCGTCAGGTATTTAATAAAGATCACTCATTAAACAGATACGAATGAAGTTATTCCCAGAAGATAAAGTAGTTGGGATTTTCAAAGGCTTTAGCGAAGGAGGCCTTGAATTTCACGCAGACATTGTTTTAAAATACAATACTGTATTTCAAAATATACCGATGCATGGTCAGTTTCTCGTTGTAGAATTAGAAGGAGCCAATGAAGCTGTTTTAGGTCGAATAACATCAGTAGCTGCCCAAGGGCGTTTAGCTGGTTCAGCGGGAGAAGATTACGGTATTAGAGCTGTTACTGAAGGCCGCGAGGTTTCAGAAGATCTGAGAGAAAACTATTTAAAATATGGCGTCGATATTAGAGTCTTAGGTGTACTTAGATTAAACTCTAAACTAGAATTTGCACCATCTCATCGAAGATTACCTCACGTTGGAAGTAAGGTCGCCTTCCTCTCCGATGAGGTATTACAGGAAATATCAGGCCACAATCTATTAAATGAAGATAATAGCAAAGCCGCGGAATTTGGATATTTAGCTTACGGGGAGTTTGTATATAATGGTGCAAAAGAAGAATCAAAATGTAAACTCGAATCCTGGATGTTGACTAAAAAGCCAGAAGTTATTACTAGATTTAGAATTGACCAACTTGTATCAAGACGTTCATTTGTTTTTGCTAGAGCTGGTTTTGGTAAATCAAACTTAGTAAAGCTTCTTTTTAGTAGTCTTTATAAAACTAATCCCGTCTTAAAAAAGAAAGATAAATCAGTTCCTGTTGGTACAATTATTTTTGATCCTGACGGTGAATACTTTTGGCCTGATGATTCAGGAAGGCCAGGGCTTTGTGATGTTCCTGAACTTGAGGATAAAGTTGTTGTATTTACCAATAAAAAAAATAAAAGCGAACTATACCAGTCTTTCGTTGCAGGATCAATTAAGTTAGATATTAGGCGGCTTAAACCTTCTGAAGTTATATCTATTGCCCTTCCTGCTGAAAGACAGTCGCAACAAAACGTTCAGAAAGTAAAAGGTCTTAATTCTGCAAGCTGGGCTCAGCTAGTAGATTTAATCCACATGTATAGAAACACAACACCGCTTGAAGACTTGAGGCAAATAATACTTGGGGACAGAGAAACTGATAGACAAGATGCAGAAATTATTGCGATCCGATCAAATATGACAACAATTGTTAGTTTGATTCATGATCCAAGTAGTCAAATGATGGATATGTTGTTTGATTCCTTGAGAAATGGCAAATTATGTATCGTTGACATTTCACAAATGCGCGGACAAAATGGATTGATCCTATCTGGAATTATTCTCCAGCAAATTTTTGAACATAATCAAAAAGAGTTTACAGAAGCAGAACCGAATAGCATTCCTACAATAGCAGTATTAGAAGAGGCCCAATCGGTGCTTGGTGGATCTGGAGGGGCAGATGGCCCTTATATAGCTTGGGTGAAAGAAGGTCGAAAATTTGGATTAGGAGCTGTTCTTATTACTCAGCAGCCTGGAAGTATTTCAGATGAAATATTAAGCCAGGGAGATAATTGGTTTATTTTTCATTTGCTTTCTGCGGGGGATCTACATGCTGTAAAAAAAGCCAATGCTCATTTTAGCGACGATTTGCTAAGTTCACTTTTAAATGAACCAATACCTGGAAATGGAATTTTCTGGAGTAGCTCTGGAGGAAAACCGTATCCTATTTCCGTAAGAGTCTTAAGTTTTGAAAGCATTTATAAAAGAAGGGATATTGATTATAATCAAAAGGCTGGCGATACCTATTCTGTTAAGATAAAAGAGAAATTTTATAATCAAGTCAAAAAAGTAATTGCAGAGGTAGGGGCACCTGAAGAAGTAGTTACAGACGTTGACAATAGCGACATTAACACGAATAATCAGCAGGATGTAATGGAGTTATATGTTCGTGCGGCTTTAAAGCGCGTGAAGGAAAATACTGTTCTTCTCCAAAGTATCACTAGCGGCAATTCTCCTTGGATGGCAGTCCAAGCTGAAATTATCAAGGAGCTTCCAGATACCCTCGAAGATAAGCCGCAAATTGCTTTTGAAAATGTCAAACGCTTTATGAACGAAGTATTTGGAGTTGGAAAATGGAACACAGTCAGAAAACCGCGCAAAGGTGATGCGACTAGAACAGTAGCATATTTTCAGATTAAGCCCTAATTATGCCTGAATTAATTACCCATTTCGATATATCCGAACAAAAAGGTATCGTAATTTTAAATCTAAAAGAAAATGAGTCCAATGAATTTTTGGGAAAACTTCCGGGAAGATATCGTCAATGTTATATAACTGATGATACCTTAAGCGAGAGAGTTAAAACATTTAATTCAACAAACGAGGTAGAAATTCGAGAAAAGATTCCTGATGTGAATGAGACAGTAAAGTCCGGCGAATTTGGAGAACTACTTTCATATTATATTCTCCCCGAGCGATATCCTGATAGATCTTTTCTTGCTCCTATGAAATGGCATTGGAAAGAGGACAAGAATATGCCAGCCCATTTTTCCGATGTTATTCTGTTTAGTAAATACGTTAATAATCCTTCACCAATCGACTTAATAGTGTGCTGTGAAAGTAAAATGCGTAGTACGAGGCCTCCAGCTAATAAAAACCCAATTCAGGAAGCGATTAATGGGTCAGAAAATGATTATGTTACACGACTAGCCTCAACATTACTATGGTTAAAGACCAAATATAAAGATGCCCTTGATGTAGAGTCTGTAAATCTAATCAATAGATATATTGATTCTCCTAAGCATGGAACCTATTTAAAACACTTTAAGGCAGTTGCGACAGTAGATTCTAGTTTTATTGATCAATTGATAGAAGATGACTTTACAATACCAGAGATAAAAGATCATCTGGAAGTTATCGTAATCGGCGTAACCGACTTGAATGTATTCTATAAAAGAACATATGATTTAATTCCTTTACATTGATTTATAAAGAGCTTAAATATTGGATCGCACAATCTGAATCTTTTCAATCTTTTAAAGAGTTTCAGTTAGCGGATGACCTAATGTCTAAATATGAGTTTTACCAGAGACCCACCGATTTTTATATTTCGCTCATTGGTCAAATATTTGACGTTATTGAAGGCGAAATGACGTCTGAAAGGCGCTCGGATATTCTATCCATTGCTAAGGGACTTGAGGTATTTGCTCTAAAAGGAAAGAGAGAGAATTTTAAAGGCGTTAACTACAATTTTAATTTGCTTTTGGTTGCCTCCTTATATACACTGACAGATTTCCCAAGTTCCGCTTCTTTAATAGTAAAGCATCTTGTAGAAGATGATTTTAATCACGATGTTGAGCTTTTTCTATTGCTGGTACTACAAAGAAAATACAATAAAAAGCACTCGAAAAATGAGTTGTATGCGCTTTTGTACGAGTATCTTACCAAAGGGTCTTCTAAAACTTTTAAATCCATTTATGAAATTTTAGATAAATATTCTGAACATGGAAACATGAGCGACCCCAAAGAGTTTGTTATTGTTGAAGTAACTCGAAAGGTCATCTCAAAATTCAGTTTGGACAATTTGTGGCATGATCTCGTGGCATATAACAAAAGGTCCTATTGGAAAGATTTTGTGATCTTAAATTACCAAAAGAAATATTCGGTCTGGAATTTTTTCCCGTCTCAAAGAGCTGCTATAAAGGACGGTCTTTTGACAATTAAAAATTCAATGGCTCTTCAAATGCCCACAAGTTCTGGCAAAACAACAGTCACTGAACTTGCGATATTTAATGAATTGCGATCAAATCCTAACGCGAAAGTTTTATATTTGGCTCCTTACCGTGCTTTAGCCTCCGAATTAAAGTTGTCTCTTGGTAAAAATCTCTCAAAACTGAATATTCTTACAAAAACTGTATACGGCGGTAATTATCCAACACTTTTGGAGCGAACGTCACTTGATGACGCTCAACTTGTAATTTCGACGCCTGAAAAATTCATGGCTTTTGAAGATTTTGATCCATCTCTTACTCAGCGTTTTTCATTAGTGATTTGTGATGAAGGACATTTAATAGATGACTCGAGCCGGGGCTTAAGCTATGAGCTATTGCTTTCTCGTATGAAAAGAGAACATAATATGAAATTCCTTTTCATTTCCGCGATTATTCCAAATATAGAAATCATTAATTCCTGGCTTGGTGGAAGAAGCACCGATGTAGTTAAATCGCTTTACAGGCCTACTGAAATTCAGTTTGCGGTACTCAAAGAGGCTGATCAAGGTAATTTTACTCTTGATGTGAATCCCACTAAAGCTATACCAGAAAACTATAAGCTAAACAAGTTCATTCAACCTGCGGATTTACAATATACAAATTCTAGAGGAACAAAATACGTCTTTGATCTAAATAAGAAAAAGAGAACAAAATCACTCATAATATCTTTAAAAGCCTTACCATCAGGGAATGTTGCTTTATTTGCGCCAGAAAAATCTGAGAGGACAGGAGTTTATGGGCTTGCGAAAGAAATGAATGAAATACTCTCTTATAACATTTCCTTACCTAAATGTGAGGATTACGCCGATATGGAATATCTAAAGAAACTACAGCAGTATTTGGACGTTGTTTTCGGCAAAGATTATCTCCTAAATATCGCGTGTGAAAAGGGTTTTTTATTTCACCATGGCGATATTCCTCAATTCATTCGCGAACTTATAGAGGAGGCAATTAGGACAGAGAGAATAAAACTAATAATATGTACAAATACACTAGCAGAAGGTGTGAATCTACCAATAAGAAATGTAGTCATTCATTCCACAAAGCGATTTAATGCTTTCTCAAATACTCAAAGTCCAATCCGAAACAGAGATCTGAAAAATTTAATTGGTCGGGCGGGTCGTGCAGGGAAAGAGACAAAAGGACTTGTGATTTTGCCGCATATTAGTGATTTAGATGTGGTAAAACCGATAATTGAGAATCAAGGTGCCGAAGAAATCAAAGGTTACTTGTTTTATACTGTTTCGGCAATCAACAGATATTTAAGGACAAAGGCTTTAGTTTTATCGAATGAGCTTCTTGAAGATCTTGACGAAGTGGATTCTATTGACACTGCGATTATTGATTTACTATCTGAAGAAGCTAATCCTGCAGATTTAAAATCATACATAGAAAGTTTAGCTAAAGAAACGCTTACTTATTATCAAGCAAATGAAGAAATAAGAGGTGAGTTACAGAACTTATTTGCAATCAGAGGAAATAAACTCAATACGTTCATTGAATCCGGGGATTACCAGTATATTAAAAATTCGGGGATTAATATCCGGAATTATGAAGCCATATATAAAAATGTCGATTTTGATAATGATAAGATTTGGTTGGAGACTAACGAGGCCGATAACTCTGAGTTTCTAAGGTTTATGATAAATACTTGTTATGAGTTAAAGACGATTGGAAATTACACTTTGGATAGCGCCGGGGAACTTAATCCAAAATTTGAAAGAAAAACAACAGAAACGTTGATTAACCTCTGGTTAAACGGCTCTTGGTATGAAGAGTTATCTAACGTGCTTAATACAAATGTAATTGAAACCCTGCCAATTATGAACAACTTCATATGCTATAATATCCAAAATGTGTGTGCCAATATTATTAGAGTAGCTCAACTCAAAAGGAATTCGAATAAAAAAGAAATGTCATCCGTTGTGGTAAATTGGCCGAATTATCTATTGTATGGAATCAAAAGCCCTTTACAGTTAAACTTGGTTGAATTAGGATTTGTTGATCGTATTTTAATTTGGGAATTGAGTAAAATGCTTCAAAAAAACAGACGTGTCGCAATAGATAATACTGGAGCGCTGAAAGAATTATTACAAAATAATAGAGACGAGTATTTAGCGCAATTAAAAGAAGTATTGCCTGAAATATCTTATGAGAAGGCTAGCGAATCTTTTTACGATTTAGACTATAAAATGATCTAAGAGTGCTTAAATTAATAAACATTTATCTACATTCGTTTCAATAAAGGATAACTTAATATTATCAACTTATGAACAGGATAGATCCTGAGGATGTTGCTAAAAGGTATAACGCGCTGGACATAATAATAGATGCAGATGATCTATGGCATCTAGAAACCAAAAAAAGGATTT
>Ga0209570_1000107_pt1 | contig 193050 bp, 183 predicted proteins | sample EBPBio172007_DNA_FD_185861 | JGI IMG/M metagenome (GOLD analysis project Ga0209570, IMG submission 185861) | Wastewater treatment Type I Accumulibacter community from EBPR Bioreactor in Madison, WI, USA - Reactor 1_9/17/2007_ DNA (SPAdes)... | ecosystem: Engineered > Bioreactor > EBPR >... | reverse complement strand
CTATTGATCCGGCCCAATGAAGTTTTAAGCGGCATAGCGCACGCGAGGGTCTTGAAAGTAGCTGATCACACGCTCAGGATTGTTGTCCAGCATCCGCATATGCGCACTGGCTGCCTCGCGTAACTTGGCCTTGGTGCGCACCGGCACACGCTTGCCCATTTCCTGCTTCAAATCCGCGTTCAGCCGCTCCTCGGGATTGAGCTGTGGGCTGTAGCTGGGTAGATAGAACAGCTCGATTTGTTCCTTGCGCTCGGCCACCCAGGCCTTGACGATCTTGCTGTGGTGCACCCGCAGGTTGTCCAGAATCAGGAACACTTTGCGGCCCGCATCCTGAATCAAGGCTTGCAAGAACTCGATCAGCTTGTCGGCATTGAATGCTTCATCAATGATCATCCAGCGCGTCTTGCCCTGATTGGTGACGGTGGCGATCATGGACAGCTTCTGGCGTGTGCCGCCTACGGTGGGCAGCACCGGCGTTTTGCCTCTGGGCGCAAAGCTGCGCCCGCGCACGTCGGTGTTCACCAGCGCTGTCTCATCGCCCCAATGAATCTCGGCGCCCTCGGCGCGGGCACGCTGCTCGATGCCCGGATACTCGCCTTGCAACCACGCTTGCACCGCCTCGGGCTTTTGCTCGTAGGCGCGCTTGAGGGGGCGCTGGGGCGTAAAACCCCAGCGCGCCAGGTACTTGCCCACGCTGCGCGGTTGCAGGCGAATGCCGTATTCGCACTGGATGAGCTCGGCCACCGCAGCGCGACTCCACAGGAAGAAGTCCATCTTCAATTGCTCGGGACGGTGATCGATGATCATGCGCTGTATGGCTTGCTCCTGGGCGGGTGTGAGCACACGGCCAGCACCGCGCTGGCGTCCACGTCGCGCAGGTCTGATGGCCGCCCAGCCGCCCGCATCGAACCGATCTATGCAGCTCCTGACCGTGGGGTAACTGAGCCCCGTCATGGCCACGATCTGCATCACGCCCATGCCCCGCTTATGCAGCCGCACGACCTGTTTGCGCCTTTCGTACAACTGCTCCAGGGTTTGCTTTCTTGCGTCTTCTTTGTCCATGTCACATCGGACTCAGTCATACACGGAAAGTTCATACTTCATTGGGCCGAATCAATAATACGCGGTAAAGCGCGCGAGCTAGGGAAAATCTACAGCCCCGAAAAATCATCGCTGCACATCAACTTTTTGACGTGCAAACCGATGAAAACCTGCCCAACGATTCACAGCGCAGACACCCGCCGCGCTGTATCTGAGCCCCAACAGTTCCCCGCGCTGGAACTGGTGAACCGCCCCACGGTTCCGACCGAGCAAGCCGCCCATTACCTGCTGCGCAAGCCGCAAACCCTACGCGGCTGGGCCTGCGCTGAAACCTTCCCCGATGGCCTGCGCCCCGTGCGCATCAATGGCCGTTTGGGCTGGCCCGTTGCTGGCATCAAGGCCGCATTGGGGGTGCAGTAAATGGCCGCCCCGTTCGTACCCCAGGACGCGCTGCAAAAGCTGCGCACCGTAGCACGCGCAAAAGGGTTGCGTGTGTGGGTTGACCACGAAGCCCGCATTACCGGCAAGGCGTTTTTGCTGCTGCAAAAGGAAGGCCGCACCCTGGCCGAATTTGACAGCCACAAACCCGCGTTGCAGTGGCTGGGGGAGGTGAAGCAATGAGCGCCCCAAAAGGAAAAGCCCCCGCACCGACCAAGACGCAAGGGGCCCACGGTGAACAACTTTCGTTTCTGCCGCCTCCGCCATTTTGCCCCACATGGCCCAAGCGTGGAACCCTGGCAGACCGTGCACTGGGAATGTTGATGGATGGCCGCATGATTGACCATCCCGACTTTGAGAACAGCACGCAATCCTGGCGACTGGGTGCCGTGATTTTCACGTTGCGCACGCTGGGCTGGCCGGTGGAAACCATCGAAATCCCAAGCCCCACGGAACACAGCCCCGACCGCGTGATTGCGCTGTATCGCCTTGATGGCAAGTACACCGCGCAGGCCCTGGCGATGAACGGGGGTGCGGCATGAGTGCACCAATGCACCCGACCATGCAGCAACTGGCCGATAGCGTGGGCGTGTCGCGCCGCTTGATGTTTCAGGCTGCCGCAGTGCACCGCTATGGCTGCCCCGAGCTGGTCAAGGCTGCGCACGCTGGCCTGCTGGCGATGAAGCATTGCGAGACGCTGGCAAAGGCGCTGCCGCACGATGAGCAACGCGAGTTTCTGGCCGAGCTGCCGAGCATGTCGCCGCGCCGCCGTCATGACCTGCTGGCGCTGCTGAAGGGCGACCTGACGCACCGCGCCCGCAATGCAAACGGAGGTGCGCATTGATGAACGCCGATACCGACCGCGCCCGCGATGCGCTGCGAGCCATCCCGCCCGACCTGCCCCGCGATGAATGGGTGCGCGCTGGCATGGCTGCACAAGCTGCTGGCCTTGACTTCGAGGCATTCAACGATTGGAGCGCCGGGGCTGGCAACTACAGCGAACGCGACGCCCGCGATACGTGGCGAAGTTTCAAGCCGGGTAAAGGCTTGGGGGCTGGAACCTTGTTTCGCATGGCTGCTGAGAATGGCTGGCGCATGGGTGAAGGCAAGCCCCAGCAAAGGCCCATGCAAGCCCCCAGGAAGGCCGCAGAGCCCCCGCGCAAGCCTGCCCCAGGCATGAGCCCTGCCGAAGTGTGGGCACGCTGTGAACCCGCAACCGCTGCGCATCCCTACATAACGGCAAAAGCTGCCGCCGGTGTGCCGCTGGATGGCCTGCGCGTGGTGCCTACTGGTGACCCGCTGCGCATTCAAGGCGAGAGCATGGCCGGGGCGCTGGTGGTGCCTGCCTATGCGCCCGATGGCAGTTTGCAGAGCCTGCAATGTGTGACCACTGGCGACACCGCCGCACGCTTGAAGGCGAAGGGGAAAAAGCCGAAGCTGAACCTGCCCGGTGCGCCGATGGCCGGGGCATCCTTTGCCGTGGGCGAGGTGGTGCCCGGTGCGCCCGTGGCCTTGTGCGAGGGCGTGGGCACCGCGTGGGCCTGCTGGCAGGCTACCGGGCATCCTGCCGTGGCGTGCTTTGGCTGGGGCAACGTGGGCAAAGTGGCTGCCGACCTGCGCCAGCGTGACGCATCCGCCCGTCTGGTGCTGGTGCCTGACGCGGGCAAAGAAGAAAGCGCCGCAGAGATTGCCCAGGCCGTAGGCGCTGCCGTGGCCTACATGCCCCAAGGCGAGGCGCAGAACTTCGACGCGAACGACCTTGCACAGCGCGACGGGTTCGACGTGCTGGCCGGGCTGCTGGAGGCTGCGAAAGAGCCCCCGAAGCCTGCGCCGCGTTACAAGCTGCTGGGAGCCGGTGAACTGCGCGACCTGCCCCCGCTGGCGTGGCGTGTGCGTGGTGTGCTGCCTGCCGTGGGGCTTGCTGCGCTGTATGGGCCAAGCGCATCTGGTAAATCATTCCTGGCCTTTGACATGGCCGCCGCCATTGCCGAGGGGCAACGCTGGTTTGATTGCCGGGTGGAGGCTGCGCCCGTGGTGTATGCCGCGCTGGAAGGTGAAGCAGGGTTCAAGCTGCGCGCCCAGGCATGGGAAGTTAGCCGGGGCCGTGCGCTGCCTGATGGCCTGCGCATGATGCTGCAACCGTTCAAGCTGACCGATGGGCAGGACGTGCTAGACCTTGCCGCCGTGGTGCCTGCCGGGGCTGTAGTGGTGGTGGACACGCTGAACCGTGCTGCACCTACTGCCGACGAAAACAGTTCACGCGACATGGGCGAGATTCTGGAGGCTGCCAAGACCCTGCAAACCCTGACCCGTGGCCTTGTGCTGCTGGTGCACCACACGGGCAAGAATGCCGCCGCTGGCCTGCGTGGGCACAGTTCGCTATTCGCTGCGATGGATGCCGCAATCGAGGTTTCACGCGATGGCGACCGCCGGGAATGGAAGGTTGCGAAAAGCAAGGACGGGCAGGACGGCACAGCGCACCCGTTCAAGCTGCAAGTGGAAACGCTGGGCGTGGAGGAAACGGGCGAGGCCATTACGTCGTGCGTAGTGCTGCGCGACACCGCCGCCCAGGATGTGCGGGCCGTGAAGCTGCCCCAGGGTGGCAATCAAAAGATTGTGCTTACCGCCCTGCGTACCATGTTCAAGGACGGCACCACGGGCAAAGCCGGAGCGCCAGCACTGGCGAAGTGTGTGGAGCTTGAAGCCGCCGTGACGTTTGCCGCATCGGCGCTGCTGGTAGCACCCGACCGCAAGGCAGAGCGCGCCAGAGAGGCAATCACGGGGCTGGTGGCGCGTGGTGTGCTGGGCTGCAATGAGGGGTGGATATGGCAAGCCTGACGCCCCGAAATTCCCCGTTTTCCCCGTTTTCGGGGATTCCCAGGCCCGAAATTCCCCGCCCCCCCTTTAAGGGGGGAGGTTTTCGGGGGACTTTTTCAGGCGGGGAGGTTTTGCAATGACTGCTGACCTTTTCGGCCTGGAGCAACGGAGCCCCAGAACCAACAGCCGCCCCGAGGCTGCCGCCCTGGTGGAAGTATTGAAGGCGCTGAGAACGCACCCCGCCGTGGCATGGGCCGAGCGCATGAATACCGGGGCTGCAAAGGTGGGCAACCGCTTTATCCGCTTTGGCTGGCCGGGCTGCCCTGATGTGCTGGGGCAATTGAAGGATGGCCGCTTTTTGGGTGTGGAAGTGAAAGCCCAGGCCGGACGCCTGCGCCCTGAGCAAGCCCTATTCCTAGAGCGCATCCGCTGCGCTGGTGGCGTGGCCTTTGTGGCGCGTGACTGCCGCGATGTGTTGCGCACCTTGGGCGAGGCGCAAGCCCCGTAACACGCTGCCGCACCGCATCCCTTCACCAACTTTTGAAAGACAACATGCACCAAGCAAAGACCGGGCAGACACCGCCCCCAGAACTAGCCGCCGCGATGGCGAAATTTGAAACCGCGCAACTTGAGCAACTGGCGCACAACGTCGCAAACCGTGGCGCACTGCTGCCGCGCAACCTGACAGCCGAACAGCGCCGCGCCGTTATGGCGATGGTTTCCCGCATCAATCCATCCATTTAAGAAAGCAACACCATGAAAACCATCAATCAAAACACCCGCTACACCGAAGCACAAAACACCCTGGCCGAACTGACATGCGCATTCAATGCAGCCACTGCCGAGGAATCGCGTTTGCTGGGACTGCTGGCCGCGCCTGCCGATACGTTCGACCCCCTGGCCGCTGGCCTGCGCCTGCTGCGTGGTGAGCCTGCACAGCGCAACGACAGCACGGGCATCAATCGTGAGCTGGCCCAGGTGCGCGAGCGCCTGGACACCCTGCGCCCCGCTATCGAAGCGCAACGGGCCGCAGTGGCTGCGCTGGTGGCCGAACTGAGCGCCGCAGTCTGCGCAGAGGCCCAACCGGGGCACGCAAAGGCCGTTCAAGGCGTGGCTGATGCGCTGGCGAGCCTACGGGCTGCACTGGCTGCCGAGGCTGCTTTAAGGGCTGGAATCGAGGCGGCAGGGTATCAGTGCAGTCTTGAGGCAGTGGCAGAGCCTGAACTGAACTTCGCAGACACGGAAAGCGCCGCGTCCCGTCTGCTGCGTCATTTAACCCGCCGCCTGGAGCTGCCGCGTCTGCGCGCCGGTGGGCCGGTCAATATCCGGCTGCTGGTGGACGGTACGGGGTTTGGCGACCTTGGGGACGTTGTGAAAATCGACGGGCCGGACGCTGCGCATGTGGTGGGGCTGGGACATGGTGAGCCGACCACGGCGAAGCCGGGCAAGCTGCCGCGTATGCGCGAATCTATCGCGCTGGTGCTGGGCTAAGTGAGTGGGCGGGCCTTCGGGCCTGCCGCGTGAGTGAGGGGGGCACGGTCAAAACGTACACCCTGCCGATATGTAAACCGACAAGTTCGGGTTGCGATAACGCTAACGCACAAGTCGTGTCGTGCGCGCGCGCGAGGGGTGGGGCCGGTTCAAAGTCTGCGCCCTGCTGCATGTAAACCGACAGTACAGCCGCACGACGCTAAACGTACAGAAAAAAAGTTGCGGGGGTGGGGGGCGTTCAAAGTCTGCAACCCCAGGCCAGCGGACACCCCACCGTAACCCACGCGCAGAAAATAACCCCCCGTTGAAAGTATTCAGCAAATGGCAGGCAAACCCGGACGAAGTGGAGGCGCACGAGCAAACAGCGGAGGTGCACGCCCTGGCGCTGGAAGGCCGCTAGGCAGCCGCAACCGGCCCCGCCTGATACATGGCCTGCCTGAGTCAAAAGACCCGCTGCAATGGCTGCTGGCGCTGATGAATCACCCAGGGGCACCGCTGCGCCTGCGCATGAGTGCGGCAAAGGCTCTGCTGCCGCACTGTCACGAAAGAACCCGATGAAACACACTGCACAACTTGAGGCGGTAGCCGCCGCTGCATTGGCATGGAATCGCGCCCGGCTGGCACGCATCGCAATTGCCAAGCGTGTTCCGCAATTGCTGCATCCCCAGCACGGCACCGCATCCCGAGCGTTAGACGCCGCGCGCAAGACCGAAGCCCAGGCAAAGGCCAGACTGCGCAAAGCCTGCGCCGCTGCTGACCCTGCAAGCCTGACACTTGAGGTAGAGGCGTGCGAGGTTATCGAGGCGGTAACGTTGCTGGCCTGAGACTGCGCCCGTTTTTGTGCTCAGTACCAAAAGCCCCCGCCCGTGGGGCTTTTTTATTGCTGGTGCTTTGGGGCTGCATTCGGGCAACTTGCCTACAGATTGCCTACAAGCGACGGAAAAAGAAAAACCCCGCTACCAAAAAGATAGCAGGGTTTCCTTTGTACTGGCGGAGAGGGTGGGATTCGAACCCACGGTAGTGTTGCCACTACGCCTGATTTCGAGTCAGGTACATTCGACCACTCTGCCACCTCTCCTGTGTGTCGAAGCCTGCGATTCTAGCAGTTAAATCAGGGCTTCAAGATTTCCATGCCGCCCATGTAGGGGCGCAGCGCCTCGGGCACGGTGATGGAGCCGTCTTGGTTCTGGTAGTTCTCCAGCACCGCGACGAGCGTACGGCCCACGGCAAGTCCCGAGCCGTTCAAGGTGTGCACCAACTCGTTCTTGCCCTGTGCGTTCTTGAAACGCGCCTGCATGCGGCGCGCCTGGAAGGCTTCGCAGTTGCTCACCGAGCTGATCTCGCGGAAGGTGTTCTGCGCCGGCAGCCAGACTTCCAGGTCGTAGGTCTTGGCGGCGCCAAAGCCCATGTCGCCGGTGCACAGAGCCACCACACGGTAGGGCAGGCCCAGCTTTTGCAAAATGGCCTCGGCGTGGCCGGTCATCTCTTCCAACGCCTGGTAGCTTTTCTCGGGGTGGACGATTTGCACCATCTCGACCTTGTCGAACTGGTGCTGGCGGATCATGCCGCGCGTGTCGCGGCCGTAGCTGCCTGCCTCGGAGCGAAAGCACGGCGAATGCGCGGTGAGCCTGATGGGCAGCTCGGCCTCTTGCAGCACCTCGTCGCGCACGATGTTGGTGAGCGGCACCTCGCTGGTCGGGATCAGGTACAGCGCGGCATTGTCGGGCACGGGCTCGCCGTCCTGGCCGCCCTTCTTGGCGGCGAACAGGTCGCCCTCGAACTTGGGCAGCTGGCCCGTGCCCTTGAGCGAGTCGGCGTTGACGATGTAGGGCACATAGCATTCGGTGTAGCCATGCTCGCCGGTCTGCACGTCCAGCATGAACTGCGCCAACGCCCGGTGCAGGCGCGCCATCTGGCCCTGCATGACGGTGAAACGCGAGCCCGACAGCTTGGCGCCCAGATCGAAGTCCAGGCCCAGCGGGGCGCCCAGATCCACATGGTCTTTCACCGCGAAGTCGTAGGCCTTGGGCGCGCCCCAGCGGCGCAGCTCGACGTTGCCGGCCTCGTCAGCGCCCACGGGCACGCTCTCGTGCGGCAGGTTGGGCACGGCCGCCAGCATGGCCTGCAGTTCGGCCTGGATCTGCTCCAGGCGCACGACGGAGCCGTCCAACTCGTTCTTGAGCGCTGCCACCTGGGCCTTGGCGGCCTCGGCGGCGTCTTTCTCACCCTTGCCCATCAGCGCGCCGATCTGCTTGGACAGCTGGTTGCGCTGCGACTGCAACTCCTCGGTGCGCGTCTGTATCGTCTTGCGCTCAGCCTCCAGAGCCTGGAACGCCTCCACGTTCAGGAAGGCCTGGGGTTTTTTGCGGGATTCGAGCCGGGCGACGGCCGAGGCGAGGTCTTTGCGAAGGAGCAGGATGTCTAGCATGGCGCAATTTTAGAGGGCAGGCGTGCCGGGGTCAGGCCAAGCTTGCCGGGTCGCAGTTGGCGCCGCACAGGATCAGCGCCACGGTTTCACGTGGCTGCGGGCGGTAGGCGCCGGTCTGCAGGGCAGCCAGACCGAGGGCTGCGGCAGGTTCCACGGCCAGCTTGAACTCCTTCCACAGCCACAGTTGCGCGGCACGAATGGCGTCGTCGGGCAACAGCAGCGATGCGTGCACATGGCGCTGGCTCACCTCCCAGCCGATGGCGCCGATGCGGCGCGCACCCAGCGAATCGGCGGCCAGGCCGCCGACCTCCACGTCCACCGGCATGCCTGCGGCCCGGGCGGCATGCAGGGTGGGCGCACGCTCGGGCTCCAGTGCCACCACATGGGCTCGGCTGTCCACCCAGGCGGCCACGCCGCCGATGAGGCCGCCGCCGCCCACGCTGACGAGCAGGCTGTCGGGCAGCCGGCCGCCCTGCTCCTCGATCTCCAGGGCCAGCGTGCCGGCGCCGGCCACCACCTCGGGCTGGTCATAGGCATGGGCCTGCAGCGCGCCCGTGGCCTGCTGGCGGGCCACGCAGGCCTGAAAGGCCTCGGCATACGCGGCGCCGGTCACCACCACCTCGGCCCCCAGGGCGCGCAGCCGGGCGCGCTTGGCCTCGGGCGAGACCTCGGGCACGAACACCTCGCAGCGCACGCCCAGGGCCTTGGCGGCGGCCGCCACGGCAATGCCGGCGTTGCCGCCCGAGGCGATGATGACGCCGCTGTCGGGCACGGGATTGGCCAGCAGGCGATAGAGCATGCCGCGCGCCTTGAAGCTGCCACCCACCTGCAGTTGCTCCAGCTTGAGCCAGACCTCGTCGCAATCCACCCCCAGCGAGCGGCCAGACAAGCGCAGCAGCGGCGTGGTACGCAGAAAGCCCGGCTGGCTGGCCAGCTGGCGGCGGGCAGCGGTGATGGCGGCGCGATGGATCATGCGGGAACCTGGCGAAAAAAGGGTGCAGTGTAGTGGCCGGCACGGCTGTCGATAACATGGCGATGGCAGGTCCACCGGGGGCCATGCAGGAGGTGGTCATGTTTTTTGTGTTTGGTCCTTCGGGGCAGATCTACCGCGGCGGCTCGGGCAAGCTGGCCCAGCTGGCGCCGGTGCAGCGCGTGCAGCGCCCGCAGGGCCTGCGCGCACGCGCCCTGGAGCCCGATGCAGCGCCCCGGCACACCGGCGCCGTCAAGGCCCAGACGGCGCAGCAGCAACGCCTGCAGGAGGCCGCTGCCGCCTATGTGCAGACCGAGCAGGGTCCCGATCAGCCGCGCCTGCCGGTGCTGCGCGTGGCCGACATGATGACCGTGGGTGCGGTCACCCTGCCGCCCGAGATGCCGGCCCATGACGCCTGGCTGGCGCTGGCACGGCAGCGCGTGGCCCAGGCGCCGGTGGTCAACGCCGAGGGGCGGGTGGTCGGCCTGCTGCTGCGCGCCGACATCGCTCCCGTGGATCTGCTGCCCCAGCCGGCCGCCGTGCCGCAGGCCATTGCACGCGCACGCCGCAGCGTGTCCGAGGCCATGGTCAGCCCGGTGCCCACCGTGGCCGCCCACACCGAGCTGCGCCGCGTGGCGCCGGTACTGCTGGACACGGGCCTGCCGGGCCTGCCCGTGACGGACGATGCCGGCGTGCTGCAGGGCTTCATCACGCGCACCGACATACTGCGCGCCGTGGTGGCCGATCCGCCACTCGATCTGTGGAGCTGAGGGCGATCAGTCCCCGCTCACGGCCTGGTCGCCCATGTGCAACTGCACCTCGGGCAGGCGGCTGGCCAGCACCTTGTCTATGGTCTTGCCGTCCATGTCCACCACCTCGAAGCGCCAGCCCTCCCACTGCACGGTGTCGGTGACCCCAGGCAGCTTCCCGGTGAGCAGCATCATCATGCCGCTGAGCGTCTGGTAGCGCCCGCGATCCTCCTGCGGCACGGTGGCCAGCTGCAGGCGATCCTTGAGCTCAGGCACGGGAATATGGCCGTCCAGCAGCCAGCTGCCATCGTCGCGCTGCACGGCCCAGGAGTCGTCCGGGTCCAGCGACTGGAATTCGCCGGTGATGGCCTCGATCAAGTCCTGCACGGTGACTATGCCCTGCACCTCGCCGTACTCGTCGATGACGAAGGCCATGTGCATGCCGGACTGGCGGAAGTTGTCCAGCAGCTCCTTGGCGTTGATGGTCTCGGGCACGTACAGCGCCGTGTGCAGCGCCAGCGCGCCCAGCTCGCGCGCGGCCGGGTCGCGCACCGCGCGCGACAGCCATTGGCGCGCGCTGAGCACGCCCAGGATGTTCTCCATGCCGCCGCGCACCACCGGAAAGCGCGCATGTTCGGACTCGTCGATGCGGCGCAGGTTTTCCTCGAACGACTCCAGCACGTCCAGGCACACCACGTCGGCGCGCGGCACCATCAGCGAGCCGATCTGGCGGTCGTCCAGGCGAAACACGTTGCGCACCATCTGGTGTTCGTGCGACTCGATCACGCCGGCGCTCGTGCCCTCGGCCAGCACGGCATGGATCTCGTCCTCGGTCACAGCGTTGCCCTGGCCCTGCTTCACGCCCAGGGCGCGCAGCAGGGTCTCGGTGGAGATGGACAGCAGGCGCACAAAGGGCTTGGTAGCCAGGGCCAGCCAGTTGATGGGGCGGGCCACGATGCGTGCCAGGGCCTCGGGGTGGCTCTGGCCCAGGCGCTTGGGCACGAGTTCGCCGACGACGATGGAGAAGTAGGTGATCAACACCACCACCAGGCCGGTGGCGATGTAGCTGGCGTATTGCGCCTGCAGCCCCAGGCCGATCAGCCATTCACCAAATGGCTTGGCCAGGGCCGACTCGCCCACGATGCCGTTGAGCACGCCGATCGAGGTGATGCCGATCTGGATGGTGGACAGAAAGCGCGTCGGGTCTTCGCCCAGCTTGACGGCGGCGATGGCACCGCTATCGCCCTCATCGATCAGCTTTTGCAGGCGCGTCTTGCGCGCGGAGACCAAAGCCAGCTCGGACATGGCAAACACGCCGTTGAGCAGGATGAGGGCGAACAGTATTGCTATTTCCATATGCAGGGAGCCCGACGTGCTCCCAAGGTGTGAAGATGCGGCAATTGTAAGAAGTCCCGCATTGTGCGGGACTTCGGCCGCTGCGGCCCACATGCCCTGCCCGATCAGCGGCATTTCGTTATATTAGCCAAATTTGGCTGCAGCGCCCACTCATAGAGCGTCAACAGCTATAAATACAGAAGCGCAACCACCTCCTGCGCCGCGCACCTGGCACGGCGCCGCCCGAAGTTCAGCCGCTGCTCGCGCCGGTCTCCGGGCTGCGCTCGGCCAGCTCCAGGCCCGTGGCGGCGTCCAGCTTCAGGCCCTTGGGCAGGGGGAATTTCACCGATTCCTCGATGCCGCTCATCTTGCGCACCGACACCGCCCCCAGCTCCTTAATGCGCGTGATCACGGCCTGTACCAGCACCTCGGGCGCCGAGGCGCCGGCCGTCAGGCCCACGCGCGCGATGCCGTCGAACCATTCGGCGCGCAGTTCGTCGGCACTGTCGACCATGTGGGCGGCGGTGCCCAGGCGCGCGGCCAGCTCGCGCAGGCGGTTGCTGTTGGAGCTGGTGGGGCTGCCGACGACGATCACCAGATCGACCTGGGGCGACAGCAGCTTGACCGCGTCCTGGCGGTTCTGCGTGGCGTAGCAGATGTCCTGCTGCTTGGGCTCGCGGATGGAGGGAAAGCGCGCGCGCACAGCGGCGGTGATCTCGGCCGCGTCGTCCACGCTCAAGGTGGTCTGCGTGACCACGGCGAGTTTCTCGGTCTGCGCGGGCTGCACGCGGGCGACGTCGGCCAGGTCCTCGACCAGGTGGATGCCGCTGTCAAGCTGGCCCATGGTGCCCTCGACCTCGGGGTGGCCCTTGTGGCCGATCATGATGAACTCGTAGCCCTCCCTGGCCAGTTTTGCCACCTCGACATGCACCTTGGTCACCAGCGGGCAGGTGGCGTCAAAGATGCTGAAACCGCGCGCGCGCGCCTCGTCCTGCACGGCGCGGCTCACGCCATGGGCGCTGAAGATCAGCGTGGCGCCGGGCGGCACCTCGGCCAGATCCTCGATGAAGATCGCGCCCTTGGACTTGAGGTCGTTCACCACATAGGTGTTGTGCACGATCTCGTGGCGCACGTAGATGGGGCGGCCAAATTTTTGCAGCGCCCGTTCAACGATCTCGATGGCGCGGTCCACGCCGGCGCAAAAGCCGCGCGGCTCGGCCAGAACAATTTCCTGGGGCTTGTTCATTTACAGCACACCAATCAACTGCACCTCGAAGGTGACGGGCAGGCCGGCCAGCGGGTGATTGAAGTCAAAGCGCACCGCCCCATCGCCGCGCACCTCCAGCACCGCGCCGGCATATTTGCCCGCGCCATCGGGCGTGGGGAACTCGACCACATCGCCCACGTGGTACTGCTCATCGGGGTCACCCAGGTCATTGAGCAGCTTGCGGCCCACCCATTGCCGCATGTCGGGGTTGCGCTCGCCAAAGGCCTCGCCGGCGGCCAGCTCGAAGCGGGCGCGCGCGCCCTCGGCCAGGCCGATCAGGCGCTGTTCCAGCGCCGGCGAGAGCTCGCCCGTGCCCACCGACAGCGTGGCCGGCTTGCCCTCGAAGGTGTTGACTACATCGCCCGCCGGGCCGGCCAGGCGGTAATGCAGCGTAAGAAAGGAACCCATCTGCACGATGGGCTGGCTGGTGTCGGAGGCAAGGGCGTCAGCGGTCATTGAGAAGCTCTCTATAAACTGCCGCCATTGTAGAAAACCGGGTATACCCCCACTGCCCCACGCCATGCCGCTGAAAGACCTGCCCTTTGATGCCCAGCCGCGCGAGAAGCTGCTCGCGCGCGGCCCCGCCGCCCTGTCGGACGCCGAGCTGCTGGCCATCTTGTTGCGCACCGGCATGGCCGGCAAGGGCGTGCTGCAGCTGGCGCAGGAGCTGCTCGATGAGCCCCAGCGCGACGCCGGCGGGCGCATCACCGGCGGCGGCTTTGGCGGCATGGCCGGCCTGCTGCACGCGGGCGCGGCAGACCTGGCGCGCATCAAGGGCCTGGGGCCGGCCAAGCGCGCCGAGCTGGTGGCCGTGCTGGAGCTGGCGCGCCGCGCCCTGGCCCAGCAGCTGCGCGAGCGCGAGGTGTTCGGCACGCCGGGCGCCGTCAAGCACTACCTGCAGCTGCACCTGGCGGCGCGCGCGCATGAGGTGTTCGCCGTGCTGTTCCTGGACAGCCAGAACCGCCTGCTGGCGATGGAAGAACTCTTCCGGGGCACGCTCACGCAGACCAGCGTCTACCCACGCGAGGTGGTGCTGCGCGCCCTGCAGCACCAGGCCGCCGCCGTGGTGCTGGCGCACAACCACCCCAGCGGCAGCGTGCAACCGAGCCGCGCTGACGAGGCCCTGACCCAGACGCTGAAGGCCGCCCTGGCGCTGGTGGACGTGCGCGTGCTCGACCATGTCATCGTAGCGCCGGGCGTGGCCCTGTCCATGGCCGAGCAGGGCCTGGTGTGAGCCTGGCGCGCTGGGCCTGCATCGCCCTGCTGGCGCTGGCCGGCTGCGCCCTGCCGCTGGCGCCGCCGGCGCCCGCGCCGCTGCTGGCGCCGCATCTGCGCCTGATCGGCGTGGCCGAGCTGGCCCACGGCAGCGAGTACGCCGGCGCCCGCATCGGCGGCCTGTCGGGCATCGACTACGACGCGCACAGCGGCGAATACCTGCTGATCAGTGACGCATCGGCGCGCATCTACCGCGCGCGCCTGCACTACGACGCGCAGCGGCTGGACATGCCGCAGTTCACCGCCACCCAGGATCTGCTGCACACCAGCGGCCAGCCCTTTGCGCCCTGGTGGCGCCGCCAGGCGGGCATGGACCGGCCCGACGCCGAGGGCCTGCGCTGGCTGCCGGGCAAGACCAGTTTTCTGTGGAGCAGCGAGGGCGACTTCAGCCGCGGCTTCGGCCCGCAGCTGCGCGAAAGCCGCCTGGACGGCCGGCCGGTGCGCGACATCGCCCTGCCCGCCAGCTTCTCCCCCGGCACACAACCCAGGCGCGGCCCGCGCGGCAACGGCACGCTGGAGGGGCTGGCGCTCACGCCCGACGGGCGCACCGCCTGGCTGGCCATGGAGCTGCCCTGGCACCAGGACGGGCCGCAGGCCACGCCCGACAGTGGCGGCGCACCCGTGCGCATCACCGCCATGGACATCGCCAGCGGCCAGCCGCTGCGCCAGATTGCCTACCAGGGCGATGCCGTGCCGCAGCGGCGCCGCCTGCCCGGCCCGCAGATCAACGGCGTCAGCGAAATCCTGGCGCACGGCCCGCACCACCTGCTGGTGCTGGAGCGCAGCTACAGCGCCGGCGCCGGCTTTGGCGCGCGCCTGTACCGCATCGACACCCGCGCCGGCAGCGACACCCTCACGCTGGATGCCCTGACGCCCGCCAACCACCGCCCGGTGCCCAAGACCCTGGTGGCCGACCTGGCGGCCCTGGGCCTCACCCCGGACAACATCGAGGGCATGACCTGGGGCCCACCCGTGCAGGGCCGCTGCGTGCTGGTGTTCGTGAGCGACGACAACTTCAACCCCGCCCAGGTCACGCAGTTCATCGCCGCGCAATACCTGGGCCCGGATGGCGACGGTGGGCAATGCGGTACAACCGGCGCTAGTGTCCTGAGCACTTACCCATGACCGCCCCGCTCAAAGCCCAATCGTTTGCCGACCTCAAGCCCCTGCGCCGCACGCTGCAGGAGCGGGCCGCGCAGCAGGCCGAGCGCGAACGGCTGCGCCGCGAGGCCGAGCAACGCGCGCGCGCCGAGCGCCACCTGTTCCAGGACGCCGTGGGCGCCGTGCAGCCGCTCAAGGGCCAGCACGAGCGCCACTGGCCCGCCCCCGTGCCGCCCGAGCCCCTGCCGGTGCAGCGCCAGCTGGACGAGGCGCGCGTGCTGCATGAATCGTTGAGCGACGAGTTCGACGTCAGCACCCTGCTGGACGTGGACGACCAGCTGAGCTTTCGCCGCACGGGCATGGGCCCTGACGTGACGCGCCGGCTGCGCGCGGGCCAGTGGAGCATCCAGCGCCAGCTCGATCTGCACGGCCTGCGCGTGGATGAGGCGCGCGAGGCCCTGGGCCAGTTCATACGCCTGGCGCACCGCACCGGCCTGCGCTGCGTGCGCGTGGTGCATGGCAAGGGCCTGGGCTCGCCGGGCAAGACGCCCGTGCTCAAGGGCCGCGTGCAGGGCTGGCTGGTGCAGAAGAAGGAGGTGCTGGCCTTCGTGCAGGCCAGGCCCGCCGACGGCGGCGCGGGAGCGCTGGTGGTGCTGCTGGCGCCAAGCCCGCGCAGAATATAGATAAAACAGGCCTTTAGCGCGCTTGCATAAAGCGCGAACAGCTATTTAATTGATAGTATTCTGACACCCCGTCAACCCGCGATCCAGTCCGGCTGAGGGACAAAACCACGGCCTGGGTGCGCCTGGCGAATGACAGGCCGCCCTGCCCCTTGCGGCTCAACGCCTGGTCTGGGTCTCGGCCTTGGACTGGCAGGCGATGCAGCGTGCGGCCGACGGCTGGGCCAGCAGGCGCGGCACGCCGACGCTCTGGCCGCAGTCGGTGCATTCGCCATAGCTGCCATCGGCCAGGCGCTCCAGCGCGGCGCGCACGGCGGTCAGCTCGGCATGGTCGCGCGCGGCCTCGGCGTCGCGCACCATGTCGGCGGCCATGCTGTTGGCCTGGTCACGCGGGCTGCCGGCGGGATCGGCCTGGCCACGGCTGGCGGCCGAGGCGACGGCCAGGGTGTCGCGCTGGACGGCGTCCAGCTCCTGCAGCAGCTGCTCCTTGCGCAACTCCAGGGCGCTGCGCAGTTGCTCGCGTTGGGAATCGGTGAGGGCGATAGTGTTCATGGCTCCAGCATGCCACCGGTGCCGCCGTTTGTATTGACAAACATCAAGCCTGGACGGACAGCCAGCGGCGGTACAGGGCGGGCGCGTCCCAGGCCTTATCGGTGGCCAGATCCAGCGTGCGCTCCTGCTCTTCGGGCGCCAGGGGTTCGGCCTGCTGCTGCTGGCGCGCGAGCACGGCCAGGTCGGCCTCGGAGGGGTCGCCGCCCGCCGCGCGGCGCTGGCGCACGCGCTCGCGCAGCCGGTCCGGGTCGGCATGGCAGTGCAGGATGGCGAACGGCAGGCCCAGCTCGCGCGCCAGCGCGTGAAAGGCGTCGCGCTCGCGCCGGCGCAGAAAGGCCGCGTCCACGATCACCGGGTAACCGGCCGCAAGCAGGGCGCGCGCCTGCGCGGCCAGCTGCGCGAAGGTGCGGCGTGAGGCCTCGCTGGTGTAGATGTCCAGGCCCAGGGCGGCCGAATCGTCCAGCGGCGCCAGGCCGTGCAGGCGCTTGCGCTCCACGTCCGAGCGCAGCCGCACCGCCCCCTGTTGCAAGAGCTGCGCGGCCGCCGTGGACTTGCCCGAGCCCGACAGTCCGTAGGTGATGAGCAGGCGCGCGCCCAGGGGGGCGGCCAGCCGCTCGGCGCAGGCCAGGTAGTCCGGGCCCTGGGCGCTGGCGCCCTGCGTGGCGCGCAGCCGCGCGGCCATGGCGCGCACCAGGGCGCGGTAGACCTCGTAGGGGCGCAGCACGGCCAGGCCGGCGTAGTCGCCGCTGGCGGCCAGGTAGGCGTCCAGAAAACGCCAGGCCAGGTCGGGCCGGCCATGAGCGTGCAGGTCCATGGTCAGAAAGCCGGTGTCGGCCAGCGTGTCAATCCAGCGCAGCCCCGGGCTGAACTCCAGGCAGTCAAAGGCGGTGATCTCGCCGTCGATCCGCACCACATTGCCCAGGTGCAGGTCGCCATGGCATTCGCGCACCTGGCCGGCGGCGCGGCGCGCGGCCCAATGCCCAGCCAGGGCCGGCTGGCGCGCGCCAAACCAGGCGCGCAGCGCAGCCAGGCGTGCGGCCTCGGCCCCGCTGAGCAGCGCCGCCAGCTGATCGAGCACATCGGCGATCGCCTGGCCCACCTGGGCTGGCCGGCCCCAGTCGCCATCCGGCCCCGCCACCGGCGCCTGCGCGTGAAAGCGTGCCAACCGCGCGGCAAAGGCATCCAGCTCGCCCCCCTGCAGCTGGCCGGCGCGCACCAGGGCATCGAGCTCGCTGCCCGGGGCGAAGCGGCGCATGCGCAGCACCCAGTCGATGGCGGCGCCGGCCTCCTGCGCGGTGCCGATGCGCGGCTGCCGCACGCTGCCCAGCACGGGCAACACATCCAGGTACAGCCGTGGCGCCAGGCGCTGATTCAGGCGCAGCTCCTCGTTGCAGAAATGCCGGCGCGCGGCCAGCGTGGAGAAGTCGGCGAATGGCAGGCGCAGCGGTTTCTTGAGCTTGTAGGCATATGTGGGCGTGAGCAGCAGGTGCGACAAATGGGTCTGCAGGTGCTGCACGGGCGCGTCGCCCGCCGCCTCCAGCGCCGCGCCCAGTGCCTGCGCCAGGGCATCGCGATCTTCATGAGTCAAATCAGGCTCCAGCGCACTATCCATAAGCGTGAACAGCTATCAAATTTCAATAATATCGGCGGCGCAGCGAGTCCATCCACAGCGCATTCGGCTGCCCCTGGCCGGCATATTGCTGGTTGCGCGAGTTGGCGCGCCAGACGCCACCGCCAAAGCCGGGCGTGGGCTCGTTGCGGTACCAGAACCAGCGCCCGTCCTCGTCCTGCGCCAGCCAGTCCCAGCCCTCGGGGGCCTGCGACCAGTCGGGCGTCCAGTCTTCGTTCGTTTGCATGGCTGCCCCTCAATCCTGCGCCCGGCGCAGCGTCTGCACCACCGGGCGCTGCAGCACCTCGCGCAGCCCCCACCAGCCCGCGGTCAGCGCCAGCAGAGCGCCCACCAGGCTGCCGGCCAGCGGCACCCAGGGGCGCACCGTCCAGCTGAAGTCGAACACATGGCGCGCAAGCAGCCAGCCCACGGCCACCGCCACGCAACTGGCCAGCAAGCCGGCGAGCAGGCCAACGCCCAGCAGTTCGGCGCGCTGCACCTGGCGCAGCAGGCTGGCGCGCGCGCCCACGGCGCGCATGATGGCGAACTCGCGCGCGCGCTCCTCGCGCGTGGCGGTGACGGCGGCAAACAGCACCACCAGGCCGGCGGCCAGCGTGAAGGCGAAGAGAAATTCCACCGCCCGTATCACCTGCCCCAGCACGCCCTGCACCTGGGCCAGGGTGGCGCTCATGTCCACGTTGGTGACGTTGGGGAAGGCGCGCACCAGGGCGTTGTCAAAGCCGGCGCTGCCAACGCCGGGCCGCCCGGGGCTGGCAGCAGACCCCTCGGGGGGCAGCGAAGCTTGCGCGGCAGAAGAGCGTGGGGGCCACACTTCAGGAGCGCGGTAGGCAGCCAGGTAGGTCATGGGCACGTCCTGCATCTGCGCCAGCGGGTACATGACGAAGAAGTTGGCACGCATGCTGCTCCAGTCCACATGGCGCAGGCTGGTGATGCGCACCTCGCTGGGCACGCCGCCGATGTCAAAGCGCAGCTGATCGCCCAACTTCAGGCCCAGGGTCTTGGCAATGCCCTCCTCGACGCTCACGGCGCCGGCCTCCTCGGGCGTCCAGCGGCCGGCGGAGATGCTGTTGTGCGTCGGCGGCTGGCTGGCGTTGGAAAGGTTGAACTCGCGATCGACCAGGCCCTTGGCGCGCTCGTCGGGGTAGTCGTCCAGGCTCACGGCACGGCCGTTGATGGCCACCAGGCGGCCGCGGAACATGGGGTACCAGTCGTATTGCGCCACGCCCGCCTGCGCCAGCCGCGCGCGAAAGTCCTCGGCCTGGTCCGGCATGATGTTGATCACAAAGCGATTGGGCGCATTCGCCGGTGTGGCCTGCTGCCAGCTGGCGATCAGGTCGGTGCGCAGCAGCACCAGCAGCACCAGGGCCAGCAGGCCCACGGCCAGGCTGCTGACCTGCACCACGGCATAGGCCGGGCGCGCGGCGATCTGGCGCGTGGCCAGCACCAGGGCGCGCGGCGCGGTGGATTCATGCACGCTTTTCTTCAGCAGCCACACGGCCATCCAGGCCAGCAGCGCAAACAGCAGCACGGCCGCGGCAAAGCCGCCCACGGCAATCGCGCCCAGCTTCCAGTCGCGGCTTACCACCAGCAGCAGCGCGGCAAAGCCGGCCACGCCCAGGCCCAGCACGGCGAGGGACGCGGGACGCACGGCCCCCAAGTCACGGCGCAGCACGCGCAGCGGCGGCACCTGGGCCAGCTGCAGCACCGGCGGCAGGCCGAAGGCGCACATCAGCGTCAGGCCCACGCCCACACCCAACACCACCGGCCAGAGGCTGGCCGCCGGCAGGCCAGACTGCACCAGCCCGGCCAGCAACCAGACGAACACATGGTGCACGGCAAAGCCCAGCAGCACGCCCAGGGCGCTGGCAAACAGGCCCACCAGCGCGAATTCGAACGCATAGGCGCCGGCAATGCTGCGCTGGCTTTGGCCGAGCACGCGCAACAGCGCCGCGGCATCCAGATGCTCGTTGGCAAAACCGCGCGCGGCCAGGGCCACGGCCACGGCCGAGAGCAGCGCCGCCAGCAGCGCCACCAGGCTCAAGAATTTTTGCGCCCGGTCCAGCGTCTGGCGCATCTCGGGGCGGCCGCTGTCCAGCGTCTCCACGCGCACGCCATGCATGCCGGGCTGCTCCGCCGCCCGCGCGGCCCAGTCAGAAAAGCGCTGCACGGCCGCGGGGTTGCCGGCCACGGCAAAGCGGTAGGTGATGCGGCTGGCCGGCTGCACCAGGCCGGTGGCGCTCAGGTCGGCCGCGTTCACCATGACGCGCGGGGCAAAGCTCATGAAGCCGGCGCCGCGGTCAGGCTCCAGCGTGATGATGCGCGTGGCGCGCAGCCGCGTATCACCCAGCAGCAGGTAGTCGCCCAGCTGCAGCCCCAGCGAGTCGAGCAAGGGCGCGTCCACCCAGACCTCGCCCGGCGCCGGTATGTCCTGCGCAGGGCTGCCGGGGCGCTGCGGGTCGTCGGTGACCTGCACATGGCCGCGCAGCGGGTAGCCGGCCTCCACGCTCTTGAGCGCCACCAGGCGGCTGGCGCCGCCCTGGGCGTCGCTGGCGCGGCCCATGGTGGGAAAGCTCAGCGTGGTGACGCTCGCCAGGCCCAGCGTGCGCGCCTGCTGCACAAACGCCGCCGGCGTGGGGTTGTCGCTGGCCACGACGGCGTCGCCGCCCAGCAGCTGCACGGCGTCGCGCGCCAGCCCGCCCTGCAGGCGATCGGCAAAAAAGCCCACCGAGGTCAGCGCCGCCACGGCCAGCGTGACGGCGACCATCAACAGCCGCAGCTCGCCCGCGCGCAGGTCGCGCCACAGCGTGCGCCAGCCCAGGGAAAGAAAAGAGGATGTACCGGCAGCGCGCTGCCGCGCGCCTGCCGAGCCTGAAGATTGAGACATGGCCGGCATCATGCCACCGGCTTGCACCGGGGTGCCGTCAGGTGCTCTTGCTCACCGAGATAGTGGGGAACTTGGACGAAAAATCCTTGGACTTGAGGGCGATCTTCACCGCCACCTCGCGCGCCACATGCTTGTAGATCTGTGCCACCTCGCCGTCGGGGTCGGCCACCACGGTGGGCCGGCCGCTGTCGGCCTGCTCGCGGATCTGCCGCGCCAGCGGCAGCGCGCCCAGGTAGTCGATGCCGTACTCGGCCGCCATCTTCTTGCCGCCATCGGCGCCAAAGATATGCTCCACATGGCCGCAGTTGCTGCACACATGCTGGGCCATGTTCTCGACCAGCCCGAGGATGGGCACGTTCACCTTCTCGAACATCTTGATGCCCTTTCTGGCATCGATGAGCGCAATGTCCTGCGGCGTGGTGACGATGACGGCGCCGGTGATGGGCACGCGCTGCGACAGCGTCAGCTGGATGTCGCCGGTGCCCGGCGGCATGTCCACGATCAGATAGTCCAGATCCTTCCAGTTGGTCTGGCGCAAGAGCTGCTCCAGCGCCTGCGTGGCCATGGGGCCGCGCCAGATCATGGCCTGGTCCTGCTCCACCAGGAAGCCAATCGACATGACCTGCACGCCATGGTTCACCAGCGGCTCCATGTTCTTGCCGTCAAAGCTCTCGGGGCGGCCGCTGATGCCCAGCATCATGGGCTGGCTGGGGCCGTAGATGTCGGCGTCCAGCACGCCCACCCTGGCTCCCTCGGCCGCCAGCGCCAGCGCCAGGTTGGCGGCGGTGGTGCTCTTGCCCACGCCGCCCTTGCCCGAGGCCACGGCGACGATGTTCTTCACGCCCGGCAGCAGCTGCACGCCGCGCTGCACGGCGTGCGCCGTGACCTTGGAGGTGATGTTGACCGAGACGTTCTGCACGCCGGGCGCTGCCTTGGCCGCGGCGATGAACTGGCTGCGCAGCGCCGGGATCAGGCTCCTGGCGGGGTAGCCCAGCTCCACGTCAAAGGCGACATCGCCAGCGCTGATCTGCACATTGCGCAGCGCGCGCGTGCTGACGAAGTCCTTGCCCGTGTGGGGGTCTGTGACGCCGGCGATTGCCGCCAGCAGCTCTTGTTCTGTCAATGCCATGGCTGTGTGGTTTGCAAAGGGAAGACGGCCGAGTCTAGCGAAGCGGCCTTGGCACCTCCCCGCCTGTGCCTATCGCCAGCAGCTATGGGGCGCGCAGCTGGCGCGCCACGCTGCGCAGCATGCCGACGAAGGCCAGCAGCCAGGCCAGCAGCGCCACGGCAAAGAACAGCCGGGGCAGCAGGTTCAGAAAGCCGAACTGCATGGCCTTGTCCATCTGCCAGGTGCAGGCCGCATACATGCCCAGCGGAAACACCGCGCCCCAGTACAGAGGGTCGTAGCGCAGCGGAAAGCGGCGCACGCCATGGCGCCAGATGCCCAGCAACAGCAGCATGGGAATCCACCAGGTGCCGGCGGCCCAGTAGAACACCGTGAAGCCCTTGAGGAAGGGCAGCAGCGACACCAGGAACGGCGCCTGCGGCGCGTTCAGCATCAACAGCGAGCCGGCCAGCGTGGAAATGGCCATGGCCCCCATGTTGATCCAGTACGGCGGCGACAGGTCGCCGGGCGAGAACGGAAAGAACAGGTAGCGGTAGAAGATCAGCGCCATCATCCAGATGTAGAGCATGCCGCCCCACAGCCACATCGACAACGCCAGCAGGTTCAGCTCCAGCCGCAGCGGCTGGCCTATGCGCGCGGCCAGCAGCGCGCTGCACACGGCCAGCGCCTGCGTGGACACCACGGCCAGCAGCCAGGCGCCGCTGATGCCCTTGTCCAGCGTGGGCTTGTCGCGGCGGATGGTGAAGGCGGTGAAGATGGTGTAGGTCAGCAGCAGCCACAACAGCGCCGCCAATGCCCACAGCGCAAAGCCCAGGCCCAGGTTGTCCAGCATCACGATGCACTGGCTGGCCATGATGCCCGTGGCCGCCACCATGGTGAAGTAGCCGGCGCCGCGCGCATGCTCCACCATCTCGCCAAAGAAGCGCCGCGGGTAGCGCCAGGCGCGCAGCAGGTACAGCCCCCACAGCACCAGATACTGCACGGCGTTCAACGCCAGCAGCGCATGCGCCAGCAGCGGCCAACCCAGCATGTCGGCCGTCAGCGACACGATGCCCGTGGCCATGACCAGGCCGAAATAGGCCGGCGACAGCTCCCGCAGCCCGCCCTGCCCGGCCGCCATGCCGGGCTGCGGCGCGGGCGTGGGCAGGTCGCTCAACGCAGCTCCAGCCGCGCCGGCCCGGCCTCTACGCCGCCTATCACCGCGGCGCGCGCAAAGCCCTCGCGCGCAAACAGCGCCAGCACCTCGTCCACGCTGTCCGGCGCGCAGGCCACCAGCAGGCCGCCCGATGTCTGTGGGTCGCTCGCCAGGGCCTGGGCCGTGGCCGGCAGGCCCGCGCCCAGCGCCACATCGGCGCCATACCCGGCCCAGTTGCGGCCGCTGGCGCCGGTCACAAAGCCCTGCGCCGCCAGCTCCGCCACGCCGGGCAGCAGCGGCACGCGCGCCCAGTCAATGCGCACCGAGAGGCCGGCGCCGCGCGCCATCTCCAGGCCATGGCCGGCCAGGCCGAAGCCGGTCACGTCGGTGATGGCATGCACGCCGGGCAGATCCGCCAGCAGCGGGCCGGGGGTGTTGAGCTGCGTGGTGCTGGCGATCATCTCGCGGTAATGCGCGTCGGCCAGCTGCTCCTTCTTCAAGGCCGCCGAATACACCCCCACGCCCAACGGCTTCGCCAAAACCAGCAGGTCGCGCGCCCGCGCGCCGGCGTTGCGGCGCACGCGATCCGGGCGCACCAGGCCCATGGCGACCAGGCCGTAGATGGGCTCGACCGAGTCGATGGTGTGCCCACCCGCGATGGGAATGCCGGCGGCGCGGCATACATCCTGCCCGCCGCGAATGATGGCGGCGATGACATCGACGGGCAGCTGGTTCACCGGCATGGCCACCAGCGCCAGCGCCATGATGGGCCGGCCACCCATGGCGTACACATCGCTCAGGGCGTTGGTGGCGGCGATGCGGCCAAACTCATACGGGTCGTCCACGATGGGCATGAAAAAGTCGGTGGTGGCCACCAGCGCCTGGCTGTCATTGAGCTGGTAGACCGCCGCATCGTCCGCCGTCTCTATGCCCACCAGCAGCTCCGGCGGCATGACGCCGGCCGCGCCGCTGGACTGCAGGATCTGCGCCAGCACCCCCGGCGCGATCTTGCAGCCGCAGCCGCCGCCATGCGATAGCGAGGTCAGGCGCGGCGTGAGGGTGGAGGCAGTGGGGGCAGCGGTCATGGCGATGCGGAGCTGGGAGTGGGCAAGGGTCTGGATCATCCCAGATTCATGCGGCCGCGGGAGGGGGCGTTCGGTATGATCGACGGCTTCAGCGCTGTGCCGCGTGACGGCCGTCCCATGCGCCACCCCGCGGGTCTGCCCAGGCAATGACCCGCGCCATCACCGCCCCAGCCAGCTCCCCCATATTCATCCCGCCGGATGGCGCGCGTGCGCGTGCCCCAGAACAGGAACCCGCATGCCACCGCCCTCGTCCGCCATGCACCACCAGCGCCAGCGCCCCCGCGCCTGGCTGGCCGCGCTGCTGGCGGCTCCCGGTCTGGCCGGCATCCGGGGGCGCCCATGACGCTGCTGTGGGCCGGATTCCTGCTGGGCTGCGCCTTTGGCATTGCCGCGCGCCTGGGGCGTTTTTGCCTGCTGCGCGGGCTGCGCCAGCATGGCCTTGCGGCCGCCCGCGAAAACGGCGGCGCGCCGGCGCTGCAGGCCTTCGCGCTGGCGCTGGCCGTGGCGCTGCTGGCCTCGCAGGCACTGGCATGGGCGGGCCTGGCCGATCTGGCGCAGGCCCAGGTGGTGCGCGCCCGTTTTTCCGTGCCCGGCGTGCTGCTGGGCGGGCTGCTGTTTGGCTGCGGCATGGCGTTGGCGCGCGCGTGCGGCGCGCGTGCGCTGGTGCTGCTGGCCGGCGGCAACCTGCGCGCCCTGGTGACGCTGCTGTGTCTGGGCCTGGCGGCGCAGGCCACGCTGACCGGGGTGCTGGCGCCGCTGCGCCAATGGCTGCAGGGCTGGGGCCAGATCACGCTGGCGCATGCCACGCTGGCGCAGCAGCTGCAGGCCGGCGGCCTGCCGCCCACGGCCACGCTGGCCCTGGCCACCGGCCTGCCAGCGCTGGCGCTGCTGGCCTACGCCCTGTGGCAACCGGCGCTGCGCCAGAGCGCGGTGCAACTGTGGGCCGCCATGGCCATTGGCGCCCTGGTAGCCGCCGGATGGTGGATCACGGCCCAGGTGGGCGTGGATCCGTTCGAGCCGACACCACTCACATCACTGAGCTTCATCGGCCCCGTCGCCGAAGGCCTGCTGTACCTGCAACTGGCCGTGGGTCGGGGCGCCAGCGTAGGCCCGGCCATCGTCGCCGGCACGCTGGCGGGCGCCTTTGCCGCCGCGCTGCTCACGCGCAGCCTGCGCTGGGAGGGCTTTGAGCAGCCCGCGCGCCTGGCCGCATCGGCCCTGGGCGGCCTGCTGATGGGCCTGGGCGGCGTGCTGGCCGTGGGCTGCTCCATCGGCCAGGGGCTGTCCGGGCTGTCCACCCTGGCCTTTGCCAGCCTGCCCGCCGCCATCGGCATCGCGGGCGGCGCATCCATCACCCTGCGGCTGCAAGCCGCCCATACCCGTTGACCACCAAGGAAAACCGCCATGAAACGCCGCAACTTTCTCATCAGCCCCCCCGCCCTGGCCCTGGGCGCGGCCGCCGCGCCCGCGCTGGCGCTGGCGGCGCCGGCCATCATCAGCCCGCAGGCGCGCATCCTGCCGCGCCAGGGCAAGGGCCCGCGCATCGTCATCTGCGGCGGTGGCTGGGGTGGCCTGACGGCGGCGCGCTACCTGCGCGAGCTGATTCCGAATGCCGACGTGGTGGTGCTGGAGCGCAACCCCAGCTTCTGGTCCGGCCCGATGAGCAACAAGTGGCTAGTGGACATCGTCGGCACCGACTTCGTGCAGCACGACATGCTGCGCCCCGCCAACCGCTACGGCTACCAGCTGCTGCAGACCGAGGTGACCGGCTTTGAGCGCGACAAGAAGCTGGTGCGCACCACGCACGGCCTGGTGGAATACGACTATCTGATCCTCTCGGGCGGCATCCGCGACGCCTGGGACGCCTGGTTTGGCGACGACCAGCGCGCCATCGAGCACACGCGCCGGCATTACGCCAGCGCCTATATCCCGAATCAGCAGATGTTTGGCCTCAAGCAGCGCGTGAAGGACTTCAAGGGCGGCACGCTGGTCATGACGCTGCCGCCACCGCCGCACCGCTGCCCACCCTCGCCCTACGAGCGCGCCTGCCTGATCGCCTCGCACATCAAGAAGAACAAGATCCCCGGCAAGATCGTGATCCTCGATCCCAAGCCCAAGATCGCCCCCATCGGCATGGGCTACAAGCAGGCCTTCGAGGAGCTGTACGCCGACGTCATCACCCATGTGCCCAACGCCCGCGTGCAAGAGGTGGACCCGTTCAACAAGAAGATCAAGACCACGGCCGGCGAGCTGAAGTTCGACGAAGCCATCTTCATGCCACCGCACCAGGCGGCCGACATGGTCTGGCACGCCGGCCTGATCGGCAAGGACGCGGCGACCGGCAAACCCACCGGCTGGGCCGACATGCACCCGCGCCTGTTCCACGCGCACGGCGACGACAGCGTCTACTTTGTCGGCGACCTCATGGGTGCCATCTCGCCACAGTTCGGCCACTACCCCAAGAGCGGCCATGTGGCCAACTACATCGGCCGCATCGTCGCCAAATACATCGCCCAGCGCGTGGCAGGCCAGGAGGTCAAGCCGCTGCTGCCCGACAACCTGTGCTACATGATGGTCAACACCGAGCCGCAGGAAGAAATCTCGGTCAAGTTCGAGTACGAGGTCGATCCCAGCGGCAAGGTGCTGCAGACCCAGATCGACATGGACGTGCGCAGCCCCGACCTGGTGAAGGAAGACTTCGCCTGGGCGCGCGGCATGTTCAGCGACTTCCTGGCCATCTGACATGCGCCAGCCCCACCCCACCCGAAGAAGCCTGGTCGCCGCCGGCGCCGCCCTGGCCCTGCCCGGCACCGTGCTGGCGCAGGCCAAGGCGCCGCTGGTCGGGCCGCTGGCGCCCAACCCGCAGGCGTTCAGGCAGGCCATGGAGCAGTTCATCGGCAAGGCCCGACCCCAGGCCGATGGGCTGCTGCTGGACGTGCCGGTACTGGCCGACAACCCCAGCGGCGTGCCGGTCAAGGTCAAGATCACCCTGCCCCTCACCGAGCAGGACTGGTGCGAAGAGATCATCGTGCTGGCCGAGCTCAACCCCTCGCCCCTGGCCTGCCGCCTGCAGTTCACGGCTGCGGCAGGCACGGCCGAGGCATCGGTGCGGCTGCGCCTGGCGCAGTCGCAAACCGTCCACGCTCTGGCGCGCATGAAAAGCGGCAAGGTGCTGGCCACCAAACAGGCCGTCACCGTGGCCGCCAGCGGCTGCGGTATGTAAAGACGCACCAAGGACGACGCAATGCAGAAACCACCCCGCACCTGGATCAGCAACGCCACGCCCAAGCAAGGCGAGCTTGTGCGCGTGCGTGCGCAGATCGAACACACCATGGAAAGCGGCCTGCGCACCGACGCCGCAGGCCAGATTCGGCCGCGCAACATCGTCACACGCTTCGAGGCGCGCCTGGGGCCAACCCTGCTGCTGGCCTGGGAGCCGGGCATCTCGGTCGCGCCCAACCCGTACATCGAGTTCACCTTTCTGGCGCGCGAAAGCGGCGAGCTGCACCTGCTCTGGAAGGACGATGCCGGCCAGACGCTGAGCGCGCAAAAGACCATCACGCTGGGCTGATCCTGGCTGGTCTATAGTGGGCGCCCCCTGCCCATCGCAGCCCAGCCCGTGTCCCACCACCGCCCCACCCGCCCCGCCGACCGCCACGGCTTCGACGCCATCATCGACGCGCGCTCGCCCGCCGAGTTTGCCGAAGACCATATCCCCGGCGCCATCAACTGCCCGGTGCTCGACGACGCCGAGCGCGCCACCGTCGGCACCCTCTACGCGCAGCAGGGCGCCTTCGAGGCCCGGCGCGTGGGCGGTGCCATGGTTGCCGCCAACCTGGCGCGCCACCTGCGCCAACAGTTTGCCGACAAGCCCCAGGGCTGGCGCCCGCTGATCTACTGCTGGCGCGGCGGCATGAGGAGCGGCTCCATGGTGCAATGGTTGCGCCTGGTGGGCTGGGACGCGCAGCAACTCGCCGGCGGCTACAAGGCCTTCCGCCGCCATGTGATCGAGCAGATCGCCGCCCTGGTGCCGCAGCTTGATCTGCGCGTGCTGGTCGGCGCCACCGGCAGCGCCAAGACACGCGTGCTGCAGGCCCTGGCCAGCCAGGGCGCACAGGTGCTGGACCTGGAGCACTGCGCGCGCCACAAGGGCTCGCTGCTGGGCGCAATGCCCGGCGTTGAGCAACCCTCGCAAAAAAACTTCGAAACGCAGATCGCCACGGCGCTGGAAGGCTTTGACCTGTCGCGCCCGGTCTATGTGGAGGGCGAGAGCGCGCGCATCGGCCGCCTGTCCCTGCCCGTGCCCCTGGTGCAACGCCTGCGCGCCGGCGCCTGCCTGGAAATCCAGGCCACGCCCGAGGAGCGCCTGGCCTACCTGCTGCGCGACTACGCCTACCTGGGCGACGACCCCGAGGCCCTGGCCCAGCGCCTGGAGGCGCTGACCGAGCTGCACGGCAAGGAGGTGGTTCAGCGCTGGCAGACCTGGGCCCGCGCGCGACAACTGGCGCCGCTGTTCGACGAGCTGATGCGGCTGCACTATGACCCGCACTACGGCCGCTCGCAGGCGCGCAACTTTGCGCAGTGGCAGGCCCGCCGCGTCGTGGCGGCAACTGATCTTTCGGACGCCGGGATAGAGCGCCTGGCACAGACGGTCTCGGCCTCCGCCTAATTGGCGCCTAATTGGGGTCGGATTCCAATTAATCATCGTTGATGCGATCGCATCATGATGCACTAGAATCAAAAGACAATGCGATTGTGGAAGAAGGAGGCACGCCATGCGCACCACGGTTGATCTGGACTACGACACCTTGATAGCCGCCAAGGAAATTGCCCGCATGGAAAACACCAGCCTGGGCAAGGTCATCTCACGCCTGGTGCGCCAGGCACTGACGGGCAACGCGACAGCGCAAGCCGCCAGCAGCCCGGCCACCTCGGCCACGGGCTTTGTTCCCTTTGAGGCCCGCGGCGTCGTGGTCAGCAACGAGTTGATCGATCGCCTGCGCGACAACGACGGGGTGTAGGCCATGCGCGCCCTGCTGGACATCAACGTCCTGATCGCCTTGCTGGACGCGGCGCACATGCACCACGCCCGCGCCACGCAATGGCTGCAACAGGAAATTGCCCATGGCTGGGCCTCCTGCCCGCTCACGCAAAACGGTTGCCTGCGCATCATGGCCCAGCCCGCCTACCCCCAGGCCCTGCCGCTGGCCGCCGTCGCCAGCCGCCTGGCACAGGCCGCCGCACACCCCGCGCACGCCTTTCTGGCCGACGACTACAGCCTGCTGGACGCGGGCCAGCTGCACTGGCAGCACCTGCTGGGTCATCGCCAAATTACCGACAGCTACCTGCTGGGCCTGGCGGTGCGCCACCGCTGCCGCTTTGTCAGCTTCGACGCCCGGCTGAGCCTGAACGTCGTTCCAGGCGCCAGGCCGGAGCATCTGGTGACTCTGCAATCATGAAATAGGTGTCTGGCTTCGGTTACTCATGCATAGGCAAATTGCCTGATTAGGCATATACCTCAGACTGTGCCGCGAGCCCTCACCCCAACCCTCTCCCAGAGGGAGAGGGAGTAAAGCCGGCGCAACCGGTCGCCCTCGCCCCTTTGGGGAGAGGGAGGGGTGAGGGGCCTCTGCGATATGTGCATAGTCAGGGCAAATTGGGCCTTTACGCTTGTTGGTGGCGCGCGAGCAGCTCCTCTTTTTGCTGTGGCTGGCCGGGTTTGGCCCCGGCAGACGAGACACTGTTCTTTGCTTCGAAGCAAAAGGAAGTGAGTGTGCCGCCGGGCACCCATCCCGGCCAGTGACATCAAAAAAAAGAGCTGCTCACGCAATACCAGCAAGCGCTGGAGTCAAAATTTAATTCGAATCTGACCCCAATTACACTCAAACAACTGCGGCAAGTCAGTCAACGAAGGCGTGTGTCCTTCGGCACACGCCCGCCCCGCGCCCTGCGCTTCTCGGCACGGCCAGAAGGGAGGGGGGACGACACGGGCCATCGCTGCGCTCGGCCTCGTAAGGGGCGCGCCATTTGCCGGGCCGAGCGCAGCGATGGCCCGTGTCGGGCTATTCAACCCCCTGGGGCTGCGCCTGGGGCGGGGCGCTTGCGGGGTGAGCATGCGCGTCGAAGCGCGCATGCATCGTGAACTGATTTGCCGCAGTTGTCTGAACGGAGCGCGCAGCGCGTAGCGAGTTCCACGGCGCACCCCGCAAGCGCCCCGCCACAGGTTTGCCCCGTAGCGCAAACGTTGGGGTCGCAGACTTGGGGGCGTGTTCTTTGCCTCCTTTCTTGCACGAGCAAGAAAGGAGGTCGCCCGCCGGGGCGAGACCCGGCCAGCGACATCAAAAAGAGGAGCTACTCACGCAATACCAGAAAGTGCCAAGGCCAGATTCCAGAATTAATTGGAGTCTGACCCCAATTACTCCAGAATTAATTGGAGTCTGACCCCAATTACCCGTTTCGCGAAAAGAGTAGAAATAAAAACGGGGCGCCATTGGCGCCGCGTTTATTTACAGAGTAATGGGTGTCTGACCCCAATTACACAGGCTAACGTCAATTCGACACAATCAAGGGTAAGTCCCACGGCAAGTTGCAGGCAGGAACTTAGCGGGAATCGTGGTGCCTGTACTACCGCATTTCCAGCCGTGCAAAGTAACGCCACCATTAGTTGCCGCCAAAGCGGTCGTTGCATTCACCATGGGAATGAGCGTCAGACTATTTGTTGAATTGGTCAGTCCGCCACCCACATTGCCCTCCGCCGCAACGATAGTAATCACTCCAAGCGCATCGGCGGAGCCAGATGCCACATATTTCGTCGCAGTAACCGTGCAAGCGGCGGGCAGGGCTGTAGCGGGAATGTTTGCAGCAGAGGTTTGAACTGCTTCGGTGATGCCCGTACGGCACGAAGATGCCGAAAGAATCACTTCGGAGATTTTGGCCCGCACGGTGTAATCTTGATAAGCCGGCAACGCCACGGCAGCCAAAATACCAATAATCGCCACGACGATCATCAGTTCGATCAGGGTAAAACCGGCCTGGGCGCGGCGCATCATGTTGGATTTCATAAGATTCCTCCAGTTGAACAATGGGCCGGCGGTTACCGGTTGCCTTACATTCAGCAACGACCATGCCAAGTCGTTTCCACTGGTTTCATCGTGTTTCTGACGGTCTTGAAACGTCACACGCCATCCCAGCCGCCGCTTGACACAGCATTTGCCGTGCCACGGCATGCCGGCGCGCGTGCCAGGGCCGGCCTGGCGGGCACGCAATAGAATCGCCGGCCACAAGGAGCGCAAAGACATGGACACCCTGAGCCTGGACGCATCGATCGCCATCACCGGCATCAGCCGCAGCACGCTGTGGCGGCGCGTGACCGACGGCACGATTGGCCGGGGCGATAAGGACGGGCGCAGCCGCGCCATGCTGGCGCTGGGCGATGTGCTGGCGCTGGTGGAGGTGAAATTGAGCGCCGAGGACAGGGCCATGCTGCTGCGCGCCGACGCGGGCGACGCCCAGGCGCAGGCCGACATGGGCGCGCTGTTCTATGTGGCAGGCGCGCACAAGGCGGCGCTGTACTGGCTGCAGGAGGCCGCCGCGCAGGACAACGCCGATGCCATGCAATGGCTGGGGACGGCCTATGCGGGGGGGGGGGCGTGATACCCCAGGATGACAACCTGGCCATCATGTGGCTGGCCAGGGCGGCTGCGCTGGGGCACCGCATTGCGGCCTATCAGCTGGAGCAGCTGCGCGCGGGGTGCCGGTAGGGCCGGGCGACCGGCCGGACGCCAGCCCCAAGGTTTGTTCATTTTGCTATAGCATGTTGCGCAGTTTCCGCGCGGCCTTACGGCCATTTCTCCCTCTCCTGCTGGCGGGAGAGAGTGGGGGTGAGGGTGGCGAAGGCAAGCGCCGCAGCCAGTCACCCCCTCACCCCTACCCTCTCCCCCAAGGAGGCGAGGGAGTAAAACGCAACACCCCACACGCGGCACACGCCACCAGGAAAATGTGGGTGTGCACAAGACACCCAAGGAATAACCCGTGAAATTCAAGATGGCCCCGAACTCGGGCTTTGCGATCCTGCTGCGCTCGCCCTGGTGGGTCAGCTTTGCCATTGCCGCCGTCATCGTGCTGCTGTGCGGTGCGCTGCTGCCGGCGCATCTGGCGTCGTTTGCCGCGGTGGGCGCACTGCCGGTGGCCGTGATTGGCTGCATTGCCGGCTGGCGCCAGTGGCGCGCGCCCAGCGCCGCGCGCGTGCAGGCCGCCCTGCAGCAGGCCGCCGCCATGCCCTGGCGCCAGTTTGCCCAGCGGCTCGAAGACGCCTGGCGCGCCGAGGGCCATGAGGTGCAGCGCATGAATGGCCCGCACTGCGACCTGCGCATCACCCGGGGCGAGCAGACCCTGCTGGTGGCCGCGCGCCGCTACAAGGCCGCCACGCATGGCGTGGAGCCGCTGCGCGAGCTGCAGGCCGAGGTGCAGCGCCAAGGCGCGCGTGCCGGCGTGTATGTGGCGCTGCAGGGCGCGGTGAGCGAGCAGGCGCGCGGCTTCGCGCGTGACAACGCCCTGGCGCTGCTGGAGGGCGACGCGCTCGCCACGCTGCTGCTCAAGGCCACGCCGCCCAAGACATAGCAGGCGCCGCCATGCCCCACGCCAGCCCGCCCGATGGCAGCACCGCCCTGGTGCTCTCCGGCGGCGGCGCACGCGCGGCCTACCAGGTGGGGGTGCTGCAGGCCATTGCGGGCCTGCGCGCGGCCTGTGGCCATGGGCATGGCGGGGCGCCGTTCGACATCTTCAGCGGCACCTCGGCCGGCGCCATCAACGCCGCGGCCCTGGCCAGCGGGGCCGACCATTTCGACCATGCCGTGCGCCGCATTGCGCGCGCCTGGGCCCATGTCCATGCCCAGCAGGTCTATCACGCCGACTCGCTGCATGTCATACAGCGCGGCGCGCATTGGCTCACCTTGCTGTCGCTGGGCTGGGCGCTGGCGCGCTGGCGCCGCGTGCACCCGCATTCGCTGCTGAACAACGCGCCGCTGGCGCAACTGCTTGAAAAGCTGGTGCCATTGCAGCGGGTGCCGCACCTGATACGCGCCGGCCACCTGCGCGCGCTGGCCGTGACGGCGTCCAGCTACAACTCGGGCCTGCATGTGGCCTTCTTCGACGCCGGCGATGCACAGGAGCCCTGGGTGCATTCGCTGCGCAAGTCGGCGCGCGGGCCCATCACGCATGCGCATCTGCTGGCCTCGTCGGCCATCCCGCTGGTGTTTCCGGCCACGGCGCTGCCGATCGACGGCCATACCGAGTATTTTGGCGACGGCTCCATGCGCGAGACCTCGCCACTGGCGCCCGCCATCCACCTGGGCGCGCGCCGCCTGCTGGTGGTGGGCACCAGCCGGGCCTATGAGCCGCCACCGGCGGTGCCCGTCGGCACGCAGCAGCCCTACCCCTCGCTGGCGAAGGTGGCCGGCCATGCGCTGTCCAACATCTTTCTGGACGCGCTGGCGGTGGACGTCAACCAGGTGCAGCACATCAACCAGGCACTGGCGCTGCTGACGCCCGAGCAGCGCAGCCGCAGCCCCATGCACCCGCTGGAGCTGCTGGTGTTCGTGCCCTCGCGGAGCCTGGACGAGGAGGCGGCGCGCCATGTCTGCGACCTGCCGCGCAGCATGCGCGTGCTGCTGTCGGCGCTGGGCGTGCCGGTGAACCGGCCGGGCGACAGCGATGGCGCGCTGGCCAGCTACCTGCTGTTCGAGCGCGCCTACACGCGCCGGCTGATGGCCCTGGGGCGCAGCGACGCGCTGGCCCGGCGCGATGAGATCTGCGCCTTCTTCGGCTGGCAGGACGGCGGCGACCCGCTGCATCTAGTGCAGTATTCGACGCTATCTGGAACATAAAACCGCGCCTTTTCGGCCCGGGCGGCGTTGCAAATCCTCGCGATAGCTACGGCTATCGCTCCGGTTTGCGCCTAGCCCAGACCAAAAATCCATCGGTTTTATTTGTTCCATCAAGCGTCCAACACTGCACTCGCCTGCTTCGCCTGAAGCCGCCCGGCGCCCTGTTGGCCGCGCGCGACAGGGCTGGAGTGACCCGGCTGATAGCATGACAAGTTGTCAAAAATGTAGCCAACCTCTTCGATGGACACGGATAAGAAGCACTGTCTTGCTGCCGCGCTGGCGCTCTGCGGCCTGGCCTGCCCGCCGCTGTGGGCGCAGGGCCAGCTGGAATCGGACGCCCAGCGCCTGATGGGCCTGTCGCTACAGGATTTGATAGCAACCCCGGTCGTCACGGCCTCGCGCCAGATCGAGACGCGCGATCAGACGCCGGCGCAGATCCTGGTCATCACGCGCGAGCAGATCCGCGAGCGGCGCTACCGCAGCCTGGCCGACCTGATGCGCGATCTGCCCGGCGTGGACTGGCAAGGCGGCACCAAGTCCTCGCAGTTCAACCAGTTTGCCGTGCAGGGCTATGTGGGGCCGAACAAGCTCCTGATCCTGATGGACGGGGTGCGCATAGGCGCGCCCGCGGGCGGCAATTTTCCCGTGGCGGACAACCTGGCGCTGTACATGGCCAGGCAGGTCGAGGTGCTCTACGGCCCCGCCGCCGCGCTGTATGGCGCCGACGCCGTGGCCGGGGTGATCAACATCATCACCGAGGCCGGCCAGGGCCCCAGGGGCTCCTGGGCATCGGTGGGGGCGGGGCGTTTCGGCGGCGAGGAGGGCGCCTTCATGACCGGCCTGGATACCGCGCAGGGCCTGCAGCTGTCACTGGGCGGGCACTGGCAGCGTGCCGAGCGCGCGCCCCTGGCACGCTACTACCCGCGCGAGTTTGCCAAGGTGCCGGCCGTTGGCAACGGCCAGACCATCATCCCCGTCGACCAGCGCGAGCCCTATGTGGGCCCAACCGCCAGCCACAGCCTGTATGCGCGCGCCGACTGGGACGAGCGCTTCACCGTGGGCTTCTTTCGCCACAGCTTCACCCACCTGACCAGCACCGGCGACCCGCCGGCGATGGCGCGCTACCAGCAAAGCTCCGAGTGGCAGCCCACCTCGGACACCTTCCATGGCCGCTGGCGCTTTCAGCCGGCGCCCGATGTGCAGGCGCAGCTGCTGGTGGAGCATTCGCGCATGGAGCTCGACCCCAAGGCGCGCTACAACAACACCTTCAGCAACTACAAGGACAGCTTTTCCTACGAGCTGGGTAAGCGCTCGGGCCTGGAGCAAAGCCTGAACTGGCGCATCAGCGAGCGCCAGCAGCTGCAGGCCGGCCTGGGCTGGCACCAATACCATGCAGAGGCGGCTTCGTCCCTGGCCGCGCCCTACAGGCCCGGCCTGGCCGCCCATGGCCAGGGCCAGCTCTACCCCAACACCCCACTGCCCAGGCAGATATACGACGACAACTTCCGCAACCTCTCGGCCTATGCGCAGCTGCAGTCGCAGTGGAGCGGGGCCTTCAGCACCAGCGCCGGCCTGCGCCTGGATCGCCACAGCCATTACGGCAGCAGCCTCAACCCGCGCCTGGGCGCCGTCTACAAGCCGCGCGAGCAGCATGTCTTCAAGCTCCAGTACGGCGAGGCATTCCGCGCCCCGTCGCCCGAGGAAACGCTGAGCGCCTACGGCACCTTCAGCGGCGCACAGGACGCGCAGGGCAACTACATCGGCAGCAACTTCCGCATTCCCAACTTCAACCTGCAGCCGGAGAAGGCGCGCACGCTGAGCGCCGCCTGGGACTGGCGCCCCACGCCCAGCCTGAACCTGGTCACGCACCTCTACCACAGCCGCATCAGCCGCCTGGTGGTCACGCAGCCCTCGGGCAACGTGGGGGCCATCCCGGGCGCGGTGCTGATCAATCCCGAGACCAAGGGCAATGCCGGGCGCCAGCAGCAGTCGGGCCTGGATCTGTCGGCGCAGTGGCGCTTTCGCCTGGGTGGCGACTGGACCGGCGACCTGTGGGGCAGCGCCAGCTGGATCCATGGCCGCATCGATGAGGGCAATGGCGTGGACTGGGCCATCCCCTATGTGGCCAGCCACAAGCTCAAGCTGGGCACCACGCTGCGCTGGCGCAACCAGGTCAGCATCACGCCCCAGCTCTACTGGACGGGCAACGTGACCAATGGCCGCAAGCAGGGCCCGACCGACCCGCTGCTGCCCCAGGGCGCCTGCCAGGGGGCCATGACCGCCCCCAGCCGCTGCAGCACGCCTGGCTATGCGCTGGTGGATCTGCACCTGGGCTGGCACCAGCTGCTGGACGGCCGCGCCACGCTGTGGCTGGATGTGTACAACCTGCTGGACAGGCGCCACTACGCCGCGGCGGGCTCGGGCTCGCGCACCTTCTGGGACATGCCGCAGCAGCCGCGCACCTGGATGCTGACGCTGGACTGGCGGTACTGAGCGTGCCGACATACCGTTTTCGGCCGCAAGCGCCGGCCATGGCAGCCACGGCGCGCAAGATCGGTTTTTGGTTAAAAGGGCCTGACAAGGCGCATGTCTCAGACTGGGCCGCGAGCCCTCACCCCCACCCTCTCCCAGAGGGAGAGGGTGTAAAGCCGGCGCAACCGGTCGCCCTCGTCCCTTTGGGGAGAGGGAGGGGTGAGGGGCATCAGCGGCATGTACATAGTCAGGTAAAAATGGCCTCTAGCGCTTATACATCAAGCGTTAGCAGCTATCAAAAAGTGATCGTCCAGCTGCTGGTGGCGCTGATGCCGCTGGCCTTGCTCGCCGGTGGCGCGCGGGCGCAGCAGGAGCCGATCTCGGAATACGCGGTCAAGGCGGCGCTGCTGGTCAAACTGCCGCGCTTCGTCTACCTGCCACGCCTGGAGGGCGGCACCCGCATCAGCCTGTGCGTGCTGGGGCGCAACCCCTTTGGCGGGGCACTGACCAGGCTGGCGCAAACGCCCATGGACGGGCGCAGCGTGCAGGTCAGCCAGGCCGACGACGCCAGCCAGGTGCTGGACTGCGACTTCGTCTTCGTGGCGCGCAGCGAGGCCGATCACCTGCGCAGCACCTTGCGGCAGCTCGGCCGGGCCCAGGTGGTGACGGTGTCGGACATCGACGGCTTTGCACGCGCCGGCGGCATGGTGGAGCTGGCCGTGAACCCCGAGGGCGGCAACCTGTTGAACATCCTCATCAACCGCAAGGCGGCGCAGGCGCAGAACATCCAGTTCAATGCGCAGCTGCTGCGCCTGGCCCGGGTCGTCGAACCATGAACGCCCTGCTGCAACGCCTGCGCCCGCGCAGCATCAGAAGCCGGCTGCTGTGGTGGTTCACCGGCGCCATCGTGCTGGCCCTGTGCCTGGTCTACCTGCTGGCGCTGCTGCAGCAGCAGCGCCTGATCCGCAGCGAATGGAGCGCCGGCCTGCGCGCCCAGGCGCTCTTGATTGCCACCAACAGCCAGGCGGCGGTGGATTTCCAGGACCGCCAGGAGGCCGCGCGCCTGCTGCAGGCCGTGCAGTCCAGCCCCTCGGTGCTGCGCGCGCGCCTGCTGCTGGCCGGCCGCAGGGAGCCCTTTGCCGAGTTTGCGCGCCAGGGCAGCGCCGTGGCCGCCACGCCCAGCCCGCCGCTGGACACGCAGGACGGCCAGGACATGCATTTCGGCAACAACCAGGTCGTTGCCTGGGCGGCCGTCCCGGGCAGCGCCGGCAAGGCGCATGTCGAACTGGTGGCCAGCACGCAGGATATGCAGCAGGTGCTGTGGCGCACGGCACTGGAGACCGGCGGCGCGCTGCTGGCCCTGCTGCTGCTCCTGCTGTGGCTCTCGGGCCGCGCCGCCAGGCGCCTGGCGGTGCCGCTGCAGAACCTGAACCAGCTCATGGCGCGTGCGGCCGACAACCCCGGCCTGGGTGAGCGCGTGGCCAGCCATGGCGAGGACGAGTTGGCGCAGCTGGGCCGCAGCCTGAACCAGATGATCGACAAGCTGCAGGCACGCGACCAGGAGCTGGCGCGCTACCGCCAGAACCTGGAGCAGCTGGTGGATCAGCGCACCCACGCCCTGATCGCCGCCACCGAACAGGCCCAGCAGGCCAGCCGCGCCAAGTCGGACTTCCTGGCGCGCATGAGCCACGAGATCCGCACCCCGATGAACGCCATCGTCGGCCTGGGCCAGCTGCTGCTGAAGACCGGCCTGAACGCGCACCAGCGCGACTACCAGCAGAAAGTGCTGGCCGCCTCCGACATGCTGCTGGCCCTGATCAACGACATCCTGGACTACTCGCGCATCGAGGCCGGCCGGCTGCAGATCGAGGCCATTGACTTCGACCTGGAGCAGGTGCTGCAAGGCGTCTCTGACCAGCTGGCGCTGCGCGCCCAGCAAAAGGGGCTGGCGCTGCGGTTTGTCACCGGCGCCGGCGTACCACGGCGGCTGCGCGGCGACCCGCTGCGCCTGTCCCAGGTGCTGGTCAACCTGTGCAACAACGCCGTGAAGTTCACCGAATCTGGCGAGGTCGTGGTGCAGACCGAACTGCGCGAGCAGCAGGGCGACCGGGCGGTGCTGGAGTTCTGCGTGCGCGACACCGGCATGGGCATCCCCGCGGATCGCCTGGCGCAGCTGTTCACGCCCTTCACCCAGGTGGACGGCTCCATCACCCGCCGCTTTGGCGGCAGCGGCCTGGGCCTGGCCATTTGCCACCAGCTGGTGGAGCTGATGGGCGGCACGATTGCCGTGCAGAGCCAGGAGGGCGCCGGCAGCCAGTTCTCCTTCACCCTGCCCCTGACACCGGCGGCGCCAGAGCCCGCGCGCTCTGCCAGCCATGGCGACGCCGTGGCACAGGGCGACCACAGCCTGCTGCGCGGCCGTCGCGTGCTGCTGGTGGACGACGTGGAGCTCAACCGCACCGTGGCCCTGGCCTTCCTGGCCGAGGCCGGCGTGCTGGTGGATGTGGCCGTGCATGGCCGCGAGGCCGTGGACAAGGTGCTGGCCCAGCCCTACGACCTGGTGCTGATGGATATCCAGATGCCGGAGATGGACGGCCTCACGGCCACGCGCGAGATCCGCCAACAGGCGCACCTGCAGGGCCTGCCCATCATCGCCATGACCGCCCACGCCATGGCGGGCGACCGCGAGCGCAGCCTGCAGGCCGGCATGCAGGATCACCTGACCAAGCCCATCCACCCCGATGCGCTGTACGCGGCGCTGCGGCGCTGGATGGCGCCCCGCAGTAGCCAGGGCGCGGGCCACACCGGGGCCGAGCCGGCACCGGCCGCCGAATCCGCCGCGCAAATCCCCGCCCTGGAGGGCGTGGACACAGCGCGCGGCCTGGCCCAGGCCCTGGGGCGGCCCGGGCTGTACCTGCGCATGCTGGCGCAGTTCGTGCAGGACTTCGGCGCCAGCGCCCAGGCCATGCAGGACGCGCAGGCCGCGCATGACTGGCCCCTGGCGCGGCGCCTGGCGCATTCGCTCAAATCGGGCAGCGCCACCATAGGCGCCACAGCCTTGGCACAACAGGCCAGGCAGCTGGAAGACGGCTTTGCCCAGGAGCGCCCGGCCGAAGCGATGCTGCTGGCCGGCGTGGGCACGGAGCTGGCGCGCATCTGCAGCCTGCTGGCACCGCTTGTCGCCCAGGCGCAGCCAACGGGCCAAGCCATTGCGCAAGCGCCCACAACGCCGCTGCAGCCGCTGTTGGCCGAGCTGCGCAACCTGCTGGAAAACGACGACGCCGCCGCGCTGCGCCTGCTGCAGCAACTGCAGAGCCAGGCCGCCGCCCACCCCCCGCTGGCCCGGACTCTGCCGGCGCTGCGCGCGCTGGTGGAGGACATCGAATACCAAGACGCACTGGCGCAGCTGCGCGCGCTGTGCGCCGAGCTGGAGCAAAACCCCACATGAACCCGCAGAACGGCCATTTCACCCTGCTCATCGTCGATGACGACAAGCACAACCGCCTGCTGCTGACCGAGCTGTTCGAGGGCGAGTACAAGATCATCCAGGCCAAGAACGGCCTGCAGGCGCTGGAGCTCGCGCGCGCCCACGCCCCGGACCTGATCCTGCTGGACGTGCTCATGCCCGAGATGGACGGCATGGCCGTGATCCGCGCGCTCAAGCGCGACGACGCCACGCGCCATATCCCGGTGATCTTCATCACCGCGCTCGACTCCGCCGCCGACGAGGAACTGGGCCTGGATCTGGGCGCCGTGGACTACATCGCCAAGCCGTTTCATCCGCCCATCGCCCGCGTGCGCGTGCGCAACCACCTGCAGATCGTGCACCAGCGGCGCCTGCTGGAGCAGATTGCCGCGCTCGACGGCCTGACCGGCATCCCCAACCGGCGCCGCTTCGACGAAGCCCTGGCGCAGGAGTGGAGCCGCTGCCAGCGCTCGGGCCTGCCGCTGTCGCTGATCGTTGCCGACGTCGATCAGTTCAAGCAGTACAACGACACCCTGGGCCACGCCGCGGGCGACCGCGTGCTGCAGGACGTGGCCGCCGCGCTGCGCCAGGCCGCGCGCCGCCCCGGCGACCTGGCGGCGCGCTATGGCGGCGAGGAGTTCGTGCTGCTGCTGCCCGAAACCGATGCCCCGCAGGCCCAGCAGCTGGCCGATGAGCTGCTGCAGCGCATGGCGGCGCGCAAGCTGCCGCACCCGGCAGCCAGCGCCGCGCCCTGTGTGACCCTGAGCCTGGGCGGCATCACCACCATTCCGGCCAGCAGCGAGGTAGCCCCCGATTTCTTTGAACGTGCCGATGCGGCGCTCTACCAGGCCAAGGCGCAGGGCCGCAACCGCTGGTGCTGGGCACCGGCGACCTAAAATCGCGGGTTCCGTCCGTGCCGACGCACGCCCCATGCTTCAGCCAGCCCGAGTTTCAGTCCATGTCCCCACGCAAGCTCTTCGTCACCACCGCCCTGCCGTATGCCAACGGCAACTTCCACATCGGCCACATCATGGAATACATACAGGCCGACACCTGGGTGCGGGCGCAGCGCATGCAGGGCGCCGAGGTGAACTTCGTGGGCGCCGACGACGCTCATGGCGCGCCCATCATGATCGCCGCCGAGAAGGCCGGCAAGACGCCGCAACAGTTCGTGGCCGACATCGCCGCCGGGCGCAAGCAGTACCTGGACGGCTTTCACATCGCCTTTGACAACTGGCACAGCACCGACGCGCCCGAGAACCACCAGCTGGCGCAGCAAATCTATCTGGACCTGAAGGCCGCTGGCCTGATCGAAACGCGCACCATTGAGCAGTTCTTCGACCCCGAGAAGAACATGTTCCTGCCGGACCGCTTCATCAAGGGCGAATGCCCGCGCTGCCACGCCAAGGATCAGTACGGCGACAACTGCGAGAGCTGCGGCGCCGTGTATGCGCCCACCGAACTGATCAAGCCGTATTCCGCGCTGTCCGGCGCCCAGCCCGAGTTGAAAACCTCGGAGCATTTCTTCTTCAAGCTGTCCGACCCGCGCTGCGTGGCGTTCTTGCAGGAATGGACGCAAAACGGCGTCCATGTGCAAGCCGAGGTCGCGGCCAAGATCAAGGAGTGGTTCGGCACCCGCACCAACCCCGACGGCTCAACCAGCAGCGGCCTGGACGACTGGGACATCTCGCGCGACGCGCCCTACTTCGGCATAGAGATACCGGACGCGCCGGGCAAGTATTTCTATGTGTGGCTGGACGCACCGGTGGGCTATCTGGCGTCGCTGAAAAACCTGCTGGAAAAGCGCGGAGAGAGCTACGACGCCTACATGGCCGACCCCGACCTGGAGCAGGTCCACTTCATCGGCAAGGACATCATCACCTTCCACACGCTGTTCTGGCCCGCCATGCTGAAGTTCAGCGGCCGCAAGACGCCCACCAAGATCTGCGTGCACGGCTTCATGACCGTGAACAACGGCGAGAAGATGAGCAAGAGCCGCGGCACGGGCCTGGACCCGCTCAAATACCTGGCGCTGGGCATGAACCCCGAATGGCTGCGCTACTACCTGGGCGCCAAGCTCAATGGCCGCAATGAAGACATCGACTTCAACGCCGGTGACTTCATGCTGCGCGTGAACTCCGACCTGATCGGCAAGTACGTCAACATTGCGTCACGCGCCGCCGGCTTCATCGCCAAGCGCTTTGACGGCCGCCTGGGCCAGGTGAGCGAGGACGGCCAGGCGCTGCTGGCCACCTTGCGCGCGCAGAAAGACACCATCATCGCCGCCTACGAGGCGCGCGACACGGCACGCGCCGCGCGCGAGGCCATGCAGCTGTGCGACCGCGTGAACGAATATGTCGATGCCAACAAGCCCTGGGAGCTGGCCAAAAAGGACGGCATGGGCGAGCGCCTGCACGACGTGTGCAGCACCTGCATCGAGGCCTTCCGCATCCTGACGATTTACTTGAAACCCATGCTGCCCCGGCTGGCCGCCGACGTGGCCAGCTTCCTGATCGTGCCGCCCGAGCAGTTTGCCGATGTCAACAAGCCGCTGGGCGCCGGCCACCAGATCGGTGCCTACCAGCACCTGATGCAGCGCGTGGACGAAAAGCAGCTGGAAGCGCTGTTTGAAATGCCCGAGCCGGTGGTCGAAAAAGTCACACCCGGCGGGGAGGAGATTGCGCCCACCATCGGCATCGACGACTTCGCCAAGGTGGACTTACGCATCGCGAAAATCGTCGAATGCAAGGCGGTGGAGGGCTCGACCAAGCTGCTGCAGCTGACGCTGGACGCCGGTGAAGGCAAGACACGCAATGTGTTCAGCGGCATCGCCAGCATGTACCAACCGGAAGACTTGCAGGGCAAGCTGACGGTGCTGGTGGCCAACCTGGCGCCGCGCAAGATGAAGTTCGGCGTCTCTGAGGGCATGGTGCTGGCCGCCAGCCACGCGGATGAAAAGCAGCATCCCGGCATCTACGTGCTGGAGCCCTTCCCCGGCGCCCAACCGGGCATGCGCATCCGCTGAATGACCAAGCCTTGCCTCTCACGCCCCCGGGCCCTGGGGGCTTTTTTGTGCCTGGCTGCCCTGCTGCCGGGCTGCGCGGTGGTGGCCGTGACGGCAACGGCCGTCAGCATCACAGCCTCGGCGGTGGGCCTGGCGGCCGATGCCGCCGTAGGTACGGCAAAACTCGCCGGCAAGGGTGTTGGCATGACCGTGGACGCACTCAGGGACGAGGCGCCACGGGACGACGCCAGCGGCGTGGAGATACGCTGACCTTCAACGCCCTTCGGGCAGCTTCTCCACGCTGCCCGAGCGCTTGACGCGCCCATCGGGGCCAAAGGTCGCGATGAAGATCATTTCGCGGTTGGGCGGGTCGATCCAGTTCCAGTCCCAGTCCGTCTCCTGCTTCAGATCGAAGGTCATGCGCTTGGCCGGCTTGCCCAGCAGGCGGCGCACGGCCAGCTCGTCCATGCCCGGCTGCACTTTCTCGAAGTTGTGCGGCGCCAGCACCTGGCGCAGCGCCGTCATCTTGCCGCCCGGGCCTATGGTGATCATGTAGTTGCGGTGGCCGGCGGGCTGGCGGTTGTACTCCAGCGTCTGGCTGCCGTCCTGCTCGGGCCAGATGCGTTCAGGCTCGCCAAAACGGGCGCGCACGTCCTGCTCGGTGGAGACGTCTTCTTCCAGCTCGCGGATGCGCTGGTCGTCGCAGCCTGCCAGCGACATGAGGGCCAGGGCGCCAGCGGCCAGCGCGCCGGTGATGCGGGTCAAAGGGTTCATGGGGTGGGTATCGTTAAAATCGCGGGTTCTGAGAGGTAAACCATCCATGAATATATTCCGCCGCCCCGACTACCAGTCCGAAGTCACCCAGTTCATCGGCCAGCTCAAGGATCAAAAGCCCGCGCTGGACGCGCAGCAACAGGCCGGCCGCGCCCTGCTGTGGGACAAGGAGGTCGATCGCGAGGTTTGGGCCGAGTACCGGGCCGGGCGCGTGGCGCAAAAGCCCTACGTGTATTTCGAGAACTTCCGCAAACCGGGTTCCTTTTAACCAGCATCAGGCAAAACCGGCCATACCGCTTGCACAGCATGCGTCAATAGCTATTAATTAAATAGCGTAATGCGCTCTACCGCCTCCGGGCAAGCGGCCATGCCGGCGCCCGACCCCTCCATGCCCGAGGTGGTCGATCAGGTGGCCCTGGCGCGCCTGTATGGCGAGCCGCTGTTCGCCCTGCCCCAGGACTTGTACATCCCGCCCGACGCGCTGGAGGTGTTCCTGGAGGCCTTCGAGGGGCCGCTGGATCTGCTGCTGTACCTGATACGCAAGCAGAACTTCAACATCCTGGACATCCCCATGGTGGATGTCACGCGCCAGTACCTGGGCTATGTGGACGAGGTGCGCAGCCGCAACCTGGAGCTGGCGGCCGAATACCTGCTCATGGCGGCCATGCTCATAGAGATCAAGTCGCGCATGCTGCTGCCCCCGAAGCGGCAGGAGGGCGCGGCCGAGCCCGAGGACCCGCGCGCCGAGCTGGTACGCCGCCTGCTGGAATACGAGCAGATGAAGCAGGCCGCCATGCGCCTGAACCAGGTGCCGCAGTACGGGCGTGATTTCATCCGCGCCCAGGTCTACATAGAGCAAAGCCTGCAGCCGCGCTTTCCCGACGTGGACTTGGCCGAGCTGCAGCAGGCCTGGCGCGACATCATGCGCCGCGCCAAACTGGTGCAGCACCACCGCATCACGCGCGAGGAGCTATCGGTGCGCGAGTACATGAGCCAGGTGCTCAAGACCCTGCAGGGCCGGCGCTTCGTGCCGTTTGAAGACCTGTTCCAGCCCGAGAAGGGCGGCACCGTGCTGGTGGTCACCTTCATCGCCCTGCTGGAGCTGGCCAAGGAGACCCTGATCGAGATCACCCAGGCCGAGGCCTTTGCCCCGATCTACGTGCGCCTGGCCTATACACCCGTCTGAAGCCCATCAGCCGCTGCTCAGCTTGACCGCTGGAAAGTCCACCGGCACGGCAAAGGCCAGGTTCACGTAGTTGGTGAACAGGTTCAGCGCCACATGGGCCAGGATCTCGACCACCTGCTCGTCGCTGAAACCGGCATCACGCAGGGCCTGCACGTCGGCGCCGCTCACCTGGCCGCGCTGGCCCACCACCTTGAGGGCAAAAAGCAGCGCGGCCCGGGTCTTGGGGTCGCTGGACTCGCCCAGCTGGGCGGCGGCCATTTCCTCGGCGCTGGCGCCGGCCTTCTGGCCCAGCACGGTATGCGCCGCCAGGCAGTAAGAGCAGGCATTGCGGTCGGCCACGGCCACGGCGATCTGCTCGCCCAGCCTGGCGCCCAGCGTGCCGCCGCCCAGGGCGCCGAACGAGCCCCACATGCTCTTGAGCGCGGCCGGCGAATTGGCCACGGCGCGGAACATGTTGGGCGTGGCGCCAAAGGCGCCGTGGATGGCGTCGAGCAGGGCCTTGCGCTCGGCACTGGTGTCGGCACGGTCTATGAGGGGAACGCGGTTCATGGCAAACCTCCTTGCGGCTGGGCAGTGAAACATGCTGGCAGTTTGCGCCGGCAATTCATATGATTGGACGCATTCAGTCCGCGATACTTTGCCAATCGTCCATGATTCAGACCGATACGGCCGCCGCCGGCGTGGATCGCCTCTCCGCCCTGCTGGAGCGTTTTCGCGTGCGCGCCCACCTCTTCCACGCCGGGCCGCTGTGCGGCGTGACGCCGTTCGCGGCCGAGCCCGGGCGCGCTTTTCTGCATGTGCTGCGCCGCGGCGAGCTGGAGGTCACCCACCGCCCGCGCAGCGGCGCGCCGCGCCGGCTGCGCCTGAGCCAGCCCACGCTGCTGCTGTACCCGCGCCCGCTGGAGCACGACTTTTACAACGCGCCGCAAGAGGGCAGCGACTTCGTCTGCGCCACGCTGGACTTTGACGGCGGGCCACACCACCCGCTGGTGCAGGCCCTGCCCGCCTTTCTGGCCCTGCCGATTGCCGAGGTCGACGGCATAGAGCAGACCCTGACCCTGCTGTTTGCCGAGACCGAGCGCGTGCGCTGCGGCCAGCGCCTGTTGGCCGATCGCCTGTTCGAGGTGTTGCTGCTGCAGCTGCTGCGCTGGCTGCTCGACCATCCCGCCGATGGCGGCATGCAGCCCGGCCTGCTGGCGGGCCTGGCCCACCCAAAATTAGCGCGCGCCCTCACCCGGCTGCACGAGCAGCCCGGCGCCAACTGGAGCCTGGCCACCATGGCGCAGGCCGCCGGCATGTCGCGCAGCGCCTTTGCCGCCGAGTTCCGCGCCGCGCTGGGCACCACGCCCGGCGCCTACCTGCTGGCCTGGCGCGTGTCGCTGGCCCAGGGCCTGCTGCGGCGCGGGCTGCAGGTGCGGCAGATCAGCGACCAGCTGGGCTACGCCAGCCCGGCGGCATTCACCCGGGCGTTTGCTCAGGCGGTAGGGACGGCGCCGCGCGAGTGGCTCAAGGGATTGTGATCGGGCCAGGCCGGCGGCTCCCTACAATGCAGCCTCCCTTCGCGCGCCCGCTTGCGGCAGACCACCATGGCATCGCATGATTTCGACGTACTCATCGTAGGCAGCGGCCTGGCCGGCCTGTCCGCGGCCCTGCAACTGGCGCCCACGCACCGCGTGGCCGTGATCACCAAGCGCGAGTTGAAGGACGGCGCCAGCAACTGGGCCCAGGGCGGCATTGCCGCCGTGCTGGCCGATGACGACAGCTTTGCCGCCCATATCCAGGACACGCTGGTGGCCGGTGCCGGCCTGTGCGACATGGCCACCACCCGCTTCGTGGTCGAGAACGCGCCCGCCGCCATAGGCTGGCTGCGCGCCCTGGGCGTGCCCTTCACGCTGGAGGGCGACGGCCTGCACCTGACGCGCGAAGGCGGGCACAGCGCGCGGCGCATCGTGCATGCCACCGACGCCACCGGCGCCGCCGTGCAAAAGACACTCACCGAGGTGGTGCGCGCCACGCCCCGCATCACGGTGTTCGAGCAGCACACGCTGGTGGATCTGATCACCACCGCCAAGCTGGGCCTGGCCGGCCAGCCGCGCTGCGTGGGCCTGTACGCGCTGGACCAGGCCAGTGACAGCGTGGTCACCTTCCGCGCGCCGCACACCATCCTGGGGACCGGCGGCGCGGGCAAGGTCTACCTCTACACCACCAACCCCGACACCGCCACGGGCGATGGCATTGCCGCGGCCTGGCGCGCGGGCTGCCGCGTGGGCAACATGGAGTTCGTGCAGTTCCACCCCACGGGCCTGTACCACCCGCACGAGAAATCCTTTCTGATCAGCGAGGCCGTGCGCGGCGAGGGCGGGCAACTCAAGCTGCCCGATGGCACGCGCTTCATGCCTGCGCACGATGCGCGCGCCGAGCTGGCCCCGCGCGACGTGGTGGCGCGCGCCATCGACTTCGAGATGAAGAAACACGGCCTCGATTGCGTGCACCTGGACATCTCGCACCAGAGCCCGGAGTTTCTGCGCGAGCATTTCCCCAACATCCTGGCCCATTGCGCAGCCCTCGGCATAGACATCACCCGGGAGCCGATCCCCGTCGTGCCCACTGCGCATTTCACCTGCGGCGGCGTGCTCACCGACCTGTCGGGCCGCACCGACCTGGCGGGCCTGCTGGCCGTGGGCGAGGTGGCCTACACCGGCCTGCACGGCGCCAACCGCCTGGCCAGCAACTCGCTGCTGGAATGCCTGGTGTTCGCGCGCGCCGCGTGCAGCTACATCACCCAGGCGCAGCCCGCCAAGTCGCCCGCCCTGCCCCCCTGGGACGACAGCCGCGTGGGCGACGCCGACGAATCGGTCGTCATCTCGCACAACTGGGACGAGCTGCGCCGCTTCATGTGGGACTACGTCGGCATAGTGCGCACCAACAAGCGGCTGGAGCGCGCGGCGCACCGCATCGCGCTGCTCAAGGGCGAGATCCACGAGTTCTACGCCCACTTCCACGTCACGCGCGACCTGCTGGAGCTGCGCAACCTGGTGCAGGTGGCCGACCTGATCGTGCAAAGCGCCCAGATGCGCCATGAGAGCCGCGGCCTGCACTACAGTCGCGACTGGCCCGACATGGCCGCGCCCGCGGCGCCCACCATCCTGGTGCCGCCGCTGCGCTGATTCCATTTCTAAATCACCCGTGTCGTTGTTGCTTCGCCTTGTCGTGCTACAGCACTGCCTGCGGCTTCGCGCCTAGACACGAATGATTTGGAAATGGAATGAGTCCCCCCAACCGAGAAAACCCATGCCCCACCTGATCGTCGAATATTCCAGCAACCTGCCGGCCTACCCCGAGGCCCAGGCGCTGGCCGAGCTCAACGCCGCCGTCTGCGCCAGCCCCGAGGTGCTGGACGAGGCCGACCTCAAGAGCCGCTTCGTGCGCAACGCCAGCTTCCATGTCGGCACCGTGGCCTCGGGCCGCGGCTTCGTGCATGCCCAGCTGCGCCTGCTGTCGGGCCGCAGCCCCGAGGCCAAGCAGGACCTGGCCGCCCGCGTGGCCGAGGTGCTGCGCCGCCTCACGCCGCGCCCGGCGGGGGTGATGGTGCAGCTGTCGGTGGAGATCGTGGACATGGACAGGCCGTCCTATGTGAAAGAGCGGCTTTGATTTCAAGTCAAATCAGCTTGGCTATGTACATGTTGCAGATGCCCCTCGCCCCTCCCTCTCCCCAAAGGGGCGAGGGCGACCGGTTGCGCCGGCTTTACTCCCTCTCCCTCTGGGAGAGGGCGGGGGTGAGGGCTTGCGGCCCAGTCTGAGGGATGTGTCTAGTCAAACAAATCAGTCCTTTACGCCCATCCACAAAGCGCAGACAGCTATTAAATAAATAGCTATCCGGGCGCCGCCAAACGCGCTTCCAGCCAGCCGCGCAGGCTGTTGATGAAGGCCCAGGCCTGCACGCGCGGCAGATCGGCCAGGCGCAGCACCGCCTCCTCGACGCGGCCCTGCTCCAGCGCCACCGCCCGGCCCACGCCGGGCAGCAGGCCGCAGGAGAGCGCCGGCGTGAGCCAGCGGCCGTCCAGCAGCACGGCGATGTTGCCAAAGGTGGATTCGGTGACCTCGCCGGCCGCGTTGTAGAGCACGGTGTCGAACAGGCCCGGCGCCGGCGCAAACGCCGCATAGTGAGCGCGCCGCGTCGTCTTGTGGCGCACCCACTCGTCATGCGCCTCTTGCAGCGGCCGGTCTGCCAGCTGCAGCCGCACCGGCTGGGCCGTGGGCTGCAGGGCGAAGGCCTGGGCCTGCGGGTTGCCGGCGCCATCCAGCAGCAAGCGCACGCGCCACAGGCCGCTGGCGTGGCCCGCGGCCAGATCGGCCAGGCAGGCACGCACGCGCGCCTCGTCCCAGGGGTAGCCGAAATGCGCGCTGCTCGCCGCCATGCGCGCCAGGTGCCGATCAAGGTGGCGCGCCACGCCCTGCTCCAGCGCCAGGGTTTCCAGGATCTGAAAGTCCGTCATCCAAGCCCCCGCAAAAAAGCGCGTTTCGCGGCCCATTCCTGCCACTCGGCCTCGGCCCGGGCATCCGCCGTAATGCCGCTGCCTATGCCGCAGCGCAGTTCGTCACCGCGCACGACCACGGTGCGTATCGGCACGTTGAAGGTGGCGTGCACCCGCCCCGGCGCGCTGCCCGGGCGCACCACGCCGACGGCGCCGCAGTAGATGCCGCGCGGCCCGGGCTCCAGTTCGCGGATCAGCCGCATGGCCTGGCGCTTGGGCGCGCCGGTGATGGAGCCGCAGGGAAACAGCGCCGCGAACACATCCGCCAGGCCTATGCCCGGCCTGGTGCGGGCCTCAACGTCCGAGGTCATCTGCCACACCGTGGGAAGCTTCTCGGCATGGAACAGCCGCGGCACGCGCACGCTGTGCGCCACGGCGATGCGCGACAGGTCGTTGCGCAGCAGATCCACGATCATCACGTTCTCGGCCCGCTCCTTGGGCGAGGCACGCATGGCCTGTGCCAGCGCCGCATCCTGCGCCGGCGTGGCGCCGCGCGCGGCCGTGCCCTTCATCGGGCGCGTCAGGATGCGCTCGCCGTCCCAGTCGAAGAACAGCTCGGGCGAGACCGACAGCACCTGCTCCACGCCATCGTCCAGGCAGGCCACATAGCCGCCGGGCTGGGCGCGCCGCAGCGCGGCAAACAGCGCCTGGGCGTCCCCCAGCAGCCGCCCGGCAAGCTGCGCCGTGTAGTTGATCTGGTAACAGTCGCCGGCCGCGATCGCCGCATGGATGCGCGCGATGGCGGCATCGAAGGCCGCGCGCTCCAGGCCCGGCTGCCAGAACACCCGCGGCGCCTCCCCGGCCTGTGCGGCGAAGCTGCTCTGCGCGGCGCCTGCGGGTGGCTCATGTACGGCAAACCAGGCCAGCGGCCGCCCCTCGGGGGTGGCATGCAGCGCATCGGCATAGGCCGTGTCAAAGGCCGCAGCGGCCTCGTAGCGCAGCCAGCCCAGGCACCACAGCCCTGCCTGGGCCGCCTGCTGCACCGCGTCCAGCAGGCCGCGTACCTCGCCGGGACCCCAGGCCGCCAGCGTGCGCAGCGGCTGGCCGAACGCATGGCACAGCCGCGCGGCTGCCGTGTCGTGTGGGTCGGGGAAGTCGATGATGGAGTTCAATTGAAAATAGCGTTGATCGCTTACCGGTATTGCGCAAGACGCTTCTAATTCAATAGTAAATCAACGGCGGGCATCACCGTCAAAAAAGCGCCCGCAACCGCGGGCGCCTATGGTTGAAGCCAAGCTGTTGCCCGATCACTTGCCGGGCATGTCCGGGTACCTGGCCGCGGTCTGCTGCATGGCCTGGCCGCCGCGCAGTTGCCGGTAGCGCGCCAGGCCGGCCTGGTATTCGGCCGTGAACTGCATGTCCATCTCGGCCGGCGGGTGCGGCCAATAGGTCATGCCGGCGCGTTGCCAGAGTTCGAGGTCGGCCAGCACCTCGGCACGGCTCAGGCCAGGGCTGGCGACCTGCGCCGAGCGGTTTACCGTGGAGTCGCCACTCTGGGCCAACGCGGAGCCAGCCAGTCCAAGCAGCGCAGCCGTCAAAAGTGCAGATCGATTGCGCATATCACATCCTTTCTTTTCACACGACACAGGAAATGCCGATTGACATTTCTGCCCCAGCATTTCAACAGGCGACTATGCGCCTGGCTGCCGGGCGTCGTCGTGCGGAATGCGCACACCACTGCAACGGACGTAAGCAATCATGACTCAAGTCAAGACTGAGTCCGTGAAAAATACAGGGGAAATGCCTGCTAGCACATACCCATCAAGCGCCAACAGCTACACTATCAATAGCATCATGCAGCACCAAAGTGCGGCACCAGCGCGCCAGCGGGCTGGCCGTTCTTGAGGGCGGCGGTAAAGGCCAGCATGCGGTCGATAGGCATGCGCGCACGCGGGATGATGGCCGGATCCACATGCACGGCGTTGGCGCCGGTCTCCAGCACCCGGGCCACGTCGGCCAGGCCATTCATCGCCATCCAGGGGCAATGGGCGCAGCTCTTGCAGGTGGCGCTGTTGCCGGCCGTCGGTGCCTCATAAAACTGCTTGCCCGGGTTGAGCTGGCGCAGCTTGTGCATCATGCCCTTATCGGTGGCGACGATGAACTCGGTCGCATCCATCTCGCTGGCGGCCTTCAGGATGGCGCTGGTCGAGCCCACGGCGTCGGCCAGGGCGATGACCTCGGCCGGGCTCTCGGGGTGCACCAGCACCTTGGCTTGCGGGTGCTCCTTGATCAAAAGCTCCAGCTCCAGCGCCTTGAACTCGTCATGCACGATGCAGGCGCCGTTCCAGAACAGCATGTCGGCGCCCGTCTCGCGGCGGATGTAGTCGCCCAGGTGCCGATCCGGCGCCCACAGGATCTTGTGGCCCTTGTCCTTCAGCGCGCGCACGATGTCCAGCGCGCAGCTCGATGTGACCAGCCAGTCCGAGCGCGCCTTCACGGCCGCGCTGGTGTTGGCGTATACCACCACGGTGCGGTCCGGGTGCGCGTCGCAAAAGGCGCTGAATTCGTCGATGGGGCAGCCCAGATCCAGCGAGCAGGTGGCGTCCAGGTCAGGCATGAGCACGGTCTTCTCGGGGCTCAGGATCTTCGCCGTCTCGCCCATGAAGCGCACACCGCTGACCACCAGCGTCTGCGCGGCATGGTCACGGCCAAAGCGCGCCATCTCCAGCGAGTCGCTGACGATGCCGCCGGTCTCCTCGGCCAGATCCTGCAGGTCTGGGTGCACGTAGTAGTGCGACACCATGACGGCGTTCTTCTCCTTCAGCAGGCGGCGGATCCTGGCCTTGAGCCGCTCACGCTCATCGGGCGCAGGCTCGGGCGGCACGCGCGCCCAGGCGTACTTGGTGGAACAGACGGCGCCGCCCTCGGGCTGCTCGTACTCGACTTCTTTCAAGGTCGTGGTGTTCATGCCAGCTCCTGCAGGCGCATCGAGAAATCCGTGGCCTTCACATCCTTGGTCAGCGCGCCGATGGAGATGCGATCCACGCCGGTCTCCGCCAGCGCGCGCAAGCCATCTTGCGTGACGCCGCCGGATATCTCCAAGATGGCGCGCCCGGCGTTGATTTCAACCGCCTGGCGCAGCATGGGCAGATCCATGTTGTCCAGCAGCACCATCTTCGCGCCGGCGTCCAGCGCCTCGGCCAGCTGCGCCAGGGTCTCCACCTCGATCTCGATGAAGGCGGCGCGCGCCGCCACGGCCTCGGCCGCGCGCAGTACCGCCGTCACGCCACCGGCGGCGGCAATGTGGTTTTCCTTGATCAGCACCGCGTCGTGCAGGCCTATGCGGTGGTTCACCCCACCGCCCACGCGCACGGCGTATTTTTGTGCCAGGCGCAGGCCGGGGATGGTCTTGCGCGTGTCCACGATGGCCGCGCGCGTGCCCTTGACGGCCTCGACATAGATGGCGGTCTTGGTCGCCACGGCGGACAGCAGCTGCAGAAAGTTGAGCGCCGTGCGCTCGGCCGAGAGCAGCGCGCGCGCATCGCCCACAATGTCGAGCACCACCTGGTCGGGGGCGCAGCGCTGGCCCTCGGCCACCAGCCAGGTCAGGCTGACGGTGGGGTCGAGCGCACGCAGCGCGGCCTCGGCCCAGGGCGCACCGCAGATCACGGCAGCTTCGCGCGCCAGGATGCGCGCCCGGCAGCGCCGGCCCTCGGGCACCAGGGCAGCGGTCAGGTCGCCACTGCCCAGGTCTTCCTGCAGGGCGCGGGCCACATCGGCGCGGGCGAGGGCGGCAATAGATTCAGGAGTCATCGCAAAATCACAGGGCTAGGGTCATGGGGGGCATAAGGATAGCCGCAGCGCAAAGCAGGCAGTGCCTGGGTGGCTGTTGCCTGGTGCAGGCCAGCGCGGCCGGGGTGGGCGCGGCAGTCCTTGGAATAGTGACAATTATTGAATCAAAATTGCCACAAACGCCCGCTCATAAAGCGCGAACAGCTATTTAAAACGAAGCAAACAAGGCCCCCCCAGGTGTACCCGAAGCCACATCGCGCCACCCACCCCGGCCAATGCGCCTAGACTCGCCGGATTCTCAGCCCATCCGCCACCGCCCCATGAGCCAAACCAACACCCCCACCGGCACGCCCTACGGCACCCTGCCGCCGGCCTCGCCCCTGCCACAGCGCCGCCCCATCAGCCTGCCCCGCCTGGCGCAGATGCGCGAGGCGGGCGAGAAGATCACCATGCTGACCGCCTACGACGCCACCTTTGCCGCCGTGGCCGACGCCGCGGGTGTGGAATGCATCCTGGTCGGCGACTCGCTGGGCATGGTCTGCCAGGGCCTGCCCAGCACCGTGGGCGTGCAGCTCGACACCATGGCCTACCACACCGAGAGCGTGACGCGCGGCCTGCACCGCGTGCAGGGCACGGCCTGGGTGGTGGCCGACCTGCCCTTTGGCAGCTACCACGAAAGCCGCGAGCAGGCATTGCGCAGCGCCAGCCGCCTGATGCAGGCCGGGGCGCACATGGTCAAGCTGGAGGGCGGCGGCTGGACCGCGCCCACGGTGCAGTTTCTGGTCGAGCGCGGCATCCCCGTCTGCGCCCACCTGGGCCTGACACCGCAGACCGTGCACGCCCTGGGCGGCTATCGCGTGCAGGGCAAGGGCGACGCGGCCGCCGCCGAGCTGCGCCGCCACGCACTGGAGCTGCAGGACGCCGGCGCCGCCATGCTGGTGCTGGAAATGGTGCCCGCGCAGCTTTCCACCAGCCTGACGGCCGAGCTGCCGCACTGCCACACCATTGGCATAGGCGCGGGCAAGGGCACGGCCGGCCAGGTGCTGGTAATGCACGACATGCTGGGCGTGAACCTGGGCAAGAACCCGAAGTTCGTGCGCGACTTCATGCAGGGCGCCGCCAGCGTGCGCGGCGCCATCGAGGCCTATGTGCAGGCCGTCAAGAACGGCAGCTTCCCGGACGACAGCCTGCACGCCTGGTAAACATCACCGCTCCCCCATGCAAATCGCCCGCACCCTCCCCGAACTGCGCGCCGCCCTCGCCGGGCGCCAGCGCCCCGCCTTCGTGCCCACCATGGGCAACCTGCACGACGGCCACATTGCCCTGGTGCGCCAGGCCAGGCCACTGGCCGACACGCTCGTTGCCAGCATCTTCGTGAACCGCCTGCAGTTCCTGCCACACGAAGATTTTGATAGCTACCCGCGCACATGGGACGCCGATTGCGCCCGGCTGGAGGCCGCCGACTGCGACATCGTCTTTGCACCGCGCGAACGCGACCTGTACCCCGAGCCGCAGACCTTCAAGATCCAGCCCGACCCGGCCCTGGCCGACATCCTGGAAGGCCAGTTCCGCCCCGGCTTCTTCACCGGCGTCTGCACCGTGGTCATGAAGCTGTTTGCCGCCGTGCTGCTGCCCTGCGGCGGCGGCACGGCCGTGTTCGGCAAGAAGGACTACCAGCAACTGATGGTGATACGCCGCATGGTGGAGCAGTTTGCGCTGCCGGTGGACATCGTCGCCGGCGACACCAGCCGCGCCAGCGACGGCCTGGCGCTGAGCTCGCGCAACGGCTACCTGGACGCCGGGCAGCGCACCCAGGCCGTGCAGCTGTCCCAAGCCCTGCAGGCTCTGGCCCAGGCCGCGCTGGCGGGCAGCGCACCGCTGCCCCAGTTGGAAGAGCAGGCCATGCAGTCCCTGCAAGCCCAGGGCTGGGCCCCCGACTACCTGACCGTGCGCCAGCGGCACGACCTGCAGCCGCCGCAGCCCGGCGCTGCAGCCGACACCCTGGTGGCCCTGGGCGCGGCGCGGCTGGGGGGCACGCGGCTGATTGACAACCTGGAGTTTTAGAGGGCTGGCCTGATGAAGGCCGGCGTTGTGATTCCAGATGGTGACCGACGCCATTTTTGCGTAGGAGCGCACCTACCCTTTTCCGGACTCCCCCCGCGTAAATGATCCGCCCACGCTGGGCGTAAAAAAATCCCCGGGCAAGCCGGGGATGATGGGGACTATCAAGGGCTGGACAGGCCCTTGACAGAGATTTACGGCTTGCAGGTGCCAGCCCCGGAGCCGATGACCAGCTGCACTTTACGCATGGTGGTCACACCGCCGCGTGTTGCATTGATGAAGAAGGCACCGCTCCTGCAATCTTGCAGCGCAGGTCCCGCAACTACGTTAGCCCACCGAATCGAAAGAATACCTCGCGTACCGTCAAGCGCCAGCCACGAAGGCATTTGCGTCGCAGTCCACGCCGCATTTCCCGCACCTGCACCAGTCACCGACATCACATACTGATAGTAAAACTCAGGCGTGGGATTAGGTATGGGCGAATCCGGGTTGGTGAGTGCCAGAGGGCATGCCGTATTCACATCGGATCCACAGCCACTTAGATTAATGGCCAGCAAGTTGGTCATAGGATCGTTCGCGGCAGTCTCGGCAACCGCAATGGTCAGGTTTGCAGTCGTCGACGTGCCCTTGCTATCCGTCACCCGCACGGCGACCTGGAAATCGCCTGGCGCCTTGACGTTCGGGGTGCCAGACAAGATGCCGGACGAGCTCAGGCTCAAACCCTCTGGCAAACCACCCAGCGCACTCCACGTGTAAGGTGCCACGCCGCCAGTCGCGCTCAACGCAAAGCTGTATGGTAAGCCGTTGGTCGCATCTGCGGGTTTGTCGGCACCAATCTTCAGCGGATCGGGCGCCGGGCCTTCCGGAACACCATTGGAAACATTCACCACCAACAACGAGGTGATCGCATCCTGAATGCCATTGGTCACGTCGTTGTCGGTGCGATCGGCCACCATCTCCAGCAGGATGGAGCCCTCGTTGGCACCACTCGACAGCGAGAACAAACCTACGCCACCGGTGGTTTTCACCTGCACTACGCCACCCTTTTGATCGCCTGCCAGCAAACGCGCGCCTGCCGCGGCCGTTGTCGTCGGGCGGATGCTGACTTGGAGGTTGGCCTTGGAAGTGTCTGGCACAGGCTGATTGGCGTCATCCCACACCGAGGCGTTGATCGCAGTGCTCTGGCGCAGATTGAAACTGTTGCCCTGCGTGCCAAGTACCGGGTACGTGGCGACGCCCTTGATGCTGCCGGCCATGCCGGTCGCACCACCAACGGTGATATTGATGCTCGTGCTGACCTGGCGATTGGCGCGCGGGTCGTGTACCGAGCAGGTGATCTTTGCCGTACCCGCCTGATCGCTCGCATGGAAATGGAACGAGTTGCCGCCGGAGTTAGACCCCAGGGTAACGCTGCGATACGCAAGGGGCACGCCTTCCTTCTGGTGCTCATCCTTGCCATCCAGGTAATACAGCGGGCCGGAACTCAGGCCATATTCCGTATTACAGGCAAAAATATCCTCGCCCCCAGGAATGGGTGCGCTGCCCTTTTTGGCATTCACATAAAGTGTCGTGGTATAGGGGTATTCAACACCAATACCCACTGGGTAATGACCCACATTCAACGGCAGGCTGGTTCTTTCTGCACGCAACGAAATGGTGTAGGACTCGGGGGTATCACCGGGGCTCCCGCCGCCACCGCCGCATGCGGTCAGGGCTGCGGCGAAGACCGCAGACATGATCGTTGTATTGGATATTTTCATGATTGCTTCACTCTCGGATTTCAACGAACAGGCCCACGATCCGTAATGACCTTGGGCGTAATAAACACCAGCATTTCCCGCTTCATGGACTCCTTGGTGCGGTTTTTGAACAGATTGCCCACCACGGGCACGTCACCCAGCACGGGGATCTTGTTTTCCTGATTGGTTTCTTCCATCTCGAAGATGCCGCCAATCACCACGGTGCCGCCGTTTTCGACCAGCACCTGGGTCTTGATGTGCTTGGTGTCTATGGCCACGCCCTGGCTGGTGCTCTCGCCGCGGCTGTCCTTGTTCACATCCAGGTCGAGGATGATGTTGCCCTCGGGCGTGATTTGCGGCACCACTTCCAGCTTGAGCACGGCCTTCTTGAAGGCGATGGTGGTGGCGCCGTTGGGGGCGGTGACGGAATACGGGTACTCGGTACCCTGCTCGATCAGGGCCTTGGTCTGGTCGGCGGTGATCAGGCGCGGGCTGGAGACCACCTTGCCCTGGCCGTCGGCCTCCATGGCGGACAGCTCCAGGGTCAGGAAGCGGTTGGCGGCCGAATTGAAGATGGACAGGGCGAACGAGCCCACGGCCTGGCCGCTGGACAGCGACGCCGGCAGGTTGACGAAGTTGCCACCCACGTTCACCGGGCCGCCAAAGCCGGCGGAGTTGGTGGCGTTGCTGTAGTTGGTGCCCCAGGCCGCGCGGTTGCCGCCGCCCAGACCGTAGCCGCCATCGCCGCCGCGGTTGGCGCGCAGGTCGCCGCCGCCCAGGCGCACGCCCAGAGACCGGCCAAAGGTGTCGCGCGCCTCGACGATGCGCGCCTCGATCATGACCTGGCGCACCGGCACGTCCAGCGTCAGCAGCAGCTGGCGCACTTCCTCCAGCTTGGCGGGGGTGTCGGTAACGAACAGCTGGTTGGTACGCGGCTCGGCAATGGCGCTGCCGCGTTCGGACAGGAATCGCGTGTTCTGACTGCTGCCGCTGCCGCCACCCGAGGAGCTGTTGGTGGTCAGCTGCACCACCATGTCGGCGGCCTTGGCGTAGTTCAGCTGGTAGGCCTGGGTGCGCAGGGGTTCGAGCTTGGCGATGGCCTGGGCGGCCTCGAAATCCTTGCGTGTGCGTTCATCGATTTCGTCCTTGGGCGCGATCCACAGCACGGTGCCCGATTTGCGCATGCCCAGGCCCTTGGCGTCCATGATGATCTGCAAGGCCTGATCCCAGGGCACGTCCTTCAGGCGCAGGGTCAGCGCGCCGGTGACGGTGTCGGAGGTGACGATGTTGAAGTTGGTGAAGTCGGCGATCACCTGCAGCAGCGAGCGCACCTCGATGTTCTGGAAGTTCAGCGACAGCTTTTCGCCGCTGTAGTTGGGGCCCTGGGTCAGCTTGGACAGGTCCACCTTCTTCGGGCGCACTTCGACGACGAACTGGTTGTCGCTCTGGTAGGCGCTGTGCTCCCAGTCACCCACAGGGTCAATGCTCAGGCGCACGCGCTCGCCCTGCTGGGAGGCGGTGATGGTCTGCACGGGCGTGCCAAAGTCCGACACGTCCAGGCGCCTGCGCAGCCCTTCGGGCAGGGATGAGCGCTGGAACTCGACCACCAGGCCCTTGCCCTGGGTCTTCAGATCAACGCCCACCTGGTTGTTGGCCAGGCCGACCACGATGCGGCCGGCGCCATCCGAGCCGCGGCGGAAGTCCAGATCCTTCAGCGGCAGCACGTCGGCGTTGTGGCCTTCGGCAAACACGGCCGACGGCCCGGCGGGGACGCGGGCGGCACTGGTGACGCTGTCGAGCAGCACCAGCACCGCCTTGCCGTGCAGTTCTGCGCGGTAGGTCGTGGCCTGCTTCAGGTTCAGGACGATGCGCGAGCGCTCGCCGGCCTCGACGATATGGGCCGACTTGACATTGCCCTGGTTGATCTCCACCAGCGAACGGCCCGATGCATTGGTGACGCCGGGGAAGTCCAGGGCGATGCGCGCGGGGGTCTGGACGGCAAAGCCGGTGGGCAGCTCGGTCTGGGGTTCGGAAAACTCGATACGCAGCACCTCGGCACCGCCCTGCAGGAAGCCGGTTACCGACTCGATGGAGCCCCGGGCATGCGATACCGTGGCGCTCAGGGCCGCCGCTATGGCGATGCCGGCCAGCCACAGATGGCGGCGCAAGCGCGATTGCTGTTGAATCATTTCCTCACCTCATTTCCCTCTTGCAGGTCCAGCGTTGTCATGCGCTCCACCCAATCGCCCGTGGAGTCCTGGACTATTTCGCGTAAACGGATATTCGTTTCCGAAATGCCGATGATTTTTCCGTAGTTCTGGCCCAGGTAATTGCCCATGCGCACCTGGTACAACAGCTTGTCCACGCTCACCAGCGCGGTCGGAACGCCAGTCTTGTTCAGGCTACCGACCATCTTCACGGTATCGAGCGGGTGGGACTCCAGCGGCTCCTTGCGTCTGGCCATCTCGGGGGCGATCAGCGACGCGTTGGCGACGGTCTCGGACGACTCGCGGCGCAGGGCCTGCGTCAGTTTCTGCGGGTTGAACGGCTCCATGTTGCCGTCGCCGGTGTAGTCCTGCGGATGGAACTGCTTGGGCTCGGTGAGCGGCGTGACGCGCGGCTTGGTCGTCGCGCGCAGGTCGCTCATCCACTGGCGCAGCTCGTCCTCGTCATTGCCGCCACAGCCCGCCAGCAGCAAGGCGCCCAGCAGCGCGATCAGGGGTTTGCAGCCAAGGCGCTTCATTTCTTCGCTCCTTTCGCCGCGGCCTTCTGGGCCTGGATCTCTTCGGGGTCGAGATAGCGGAAGGTTCTGGCCGTGGCCTCCATGGTCAGGGTGCCCTGCGCGTCCTTGCTGGCCGGTGCCAGCGAGACATTGTTCAAGGTGACGATGCGCGAGAGGTTGGCCACGTCAGACGCGAATGCGCCCACGTCGTGGTACTTGCCGACCACGCGGATGGCGATGGGCAGCTCGGCGTAGTAATCCTTGACCACCACCTGCCCCGGGCGGAACAGCTCGAACTGCAGGCTGCGGCCCAGGCCGGCCTGATTGATGTCGGACAGCAGCGCCGACATCTCGGCCTTGCTGGGCAGCTGCTTCTCGAGCTGGATGACGTATTGCTGAACCTGTTCGCGCTGCTTCTTCAGGGCATCCAGGCTCACGGCCTTGATGAGCTTCTTTTGATAGTCGGCACGCAAGGTTTGCTCGGTGCCGCGCTCGGTGGTCAGCTCGGCCTCATATTCAGAGAGCTTGAAGAACCACAGAAACGTTGCCACACCCCCGGCGATCAGCAGGCACAGCAGCGTCCGCGGCAAGGCTGGCCACAGCGATGGATCTTTGGGATCGAGGTTCTGGAACTGGCGCTGCAAGTCGCCTTGCAGCTTGGCGAAGTCGTACTTCGGCGCTTTTTTCTTGGCCATGGCTATTTCCCTGCGACGACTTCATTCGCAGCGTCCGCCTTTTGCGCCTCGGAACTGCGCACCAGGCGGAAGCGCAGGTTGAAGGACGCGACGCGACGCTGATCCTTGGGCGACAAGGACACATTGGCGGCAATGATTTCCACCAGCTCGGGCTTGGAAAACCAGGGGGTGTTGTTGGTCAGGTTGCGCAGCATCTCGGAGACCCGCTCGTTGGACTGCGCCATGCCCTGCATGGTGACCACCTGATCGGCCTGCTTGAGGCTGGTCACATAGACGCCATCGGGCAGCTGCTTGACCAGCTCGTTGAGCAGGTGAACCGGCAGGTTGCGGTCGGACTGCAGGTCTTCCACGGCCTTCTGGCGCGCCTGCAGAGCCGCGATTTCCTCCTCGATGGTGGCGATTTCCTTGATCTGCTTCTCCAGAACCTGGACCTCGCCGCGCAGGAAGTTGTTCTTGTCCTGCTGATCGGTGATCTGCATCTGGAACCACCAGTAGATCAGCCCGGCAATGGCCAGACCCGCCAGGGCAGAGGCCACCATGATGGCCTGGAACGTCTCGCGCCGGCGTTTGCGCGCAGCCTCCCGGTGCGGGAGCAGGTTGATCAAAATCACTGCAGGAACCTCCGCATCGCCAGGCCGCAGGACGTCAGATACGACGGCGCCTCGCGCGCCATTTTTCTCAGGCGCACCGCGCCGCCCACGTCCATGCCCTCAAACGGATTGATGATGCTGCAGGCAAAGCCGGTGTTCTCGGTCACGGCCTGGGTCAGCCCGTGCAGCGGTGCCGAGCCGCCCGCCAGCATGATGTGATCGACACGGTGGTAGGGCGTGCTGGTGAAGAAGAACTGCAGGGCGCGGCCGATTTCCTGCGCCAGGCTGTCCACGAAGGGGCGCAGCACGGCCGATTCATAGTCCTCGGGCAGATCGCCGTTGCGCTTTTTGCCCTCGGCCTCTTCCTGCGAAAAGCCGTACTGGCGCACGATCAGCTGCGTCAGCTGCGCGCCGCCGAAGGCCTGGTCGCGCTCGTAGAGCACATCGTCGTTGCGAATGACCTGCATACTGGTGGTCAGCGCCCCGACCTCGAACAAGGCCACCACAGAATCCACGCCGCGGTTGGGCAAGGCCTCAATCAGGCGGCCGGCGGCCAGGCGGGCGGCATGGGATTCGATGTCCACGATGACGGGCTTGAGGCCGGCAGCCTCGGCCAGGCCCTGGCGATCCTGCACCTTTTCCTTGCGCGAAGCGGCGATCAGCACATCCACGTCGCCGGAGGCGTTCTTGCTCGGGCCGACGACGCAGAAGTCCAGGCTCACTTCATCGAGCGAGAACGGGATGTACTGGTTGGCCTCGGACTCGACCTGCACCTCCAGCTCCTGCTCGGTCATGCCGCCGGGCAGGCTGATGCGCTTGGTGATCACCGCGGACGGCGGCAGCGCCAGCGCCACGTTGCGCGTGCGGGTACCGCTTTTTTTCACCACACGACGCAAGGCCTCGGCGACTTCATCGAATTTTTCGATGTTGCCGTCGGTGATCCAGCCACGCTCCAGTTGCTCGATGGCGCAGCATTCAAGCACCAGAGCACCACTCTTATCACGCCCCAACTCCACCAGCTTGACGCTGGATGAGCTGATGTCGACCCCAAGCAATGGGGCCTGCTGGCGACTGAACAACGACCCCATTGAGACCACGGCTCCCCCCGAAACTGACCGTTATGACGCAACAAAACTTAACACTTCACATGAATCCTATCAGCATGTTCCTACACCAGGAAAGAGTTTCACCCGATTGATACATCTGACCCGTTGTCAAAAGCCGACGATGCCTCTAGCAACAGAGGGAATTTCCTGACGGCTTGCCAGTCTGCTCAAGTGAGTGCCAGCCAACACTGTTCCGTAACAGGGAGCGGTTGCTGAATTTTTATAATGGCGGGTTACCTGCCGATTGAGCCCTATGCCGCCTTCACGAGACAAGTCCCCCGCCCCCAAGCCCGCCACCCATTCACCGGGTTGGCTGCGCTGGCCGCTGCGCGTGCTGGCCTGGCTCATAGGCCTGGGGGCAGCTGCGGCCCTGGCCGCCGTGCTGGTGGTTGGGGTCGGGCTGGCCATGGCCTACCCCAACCTGCCCGACGTATCCGATCTGGCGGACTACCGCCCCAAGCTGCCGCTGCGCGTGTATTCCACCGAGGGCGCGCTGCTGGGCGAGTTTGGCGAGGAGCGGCGCAACCTCACGCCGATAGAAGACATTCCGCCGGTGATGACCAATGCCGTGCTGGCCATCGAGGACGCGCGCTTCTTCGAGCATGGCGGCGTGGACTACAAGGGCGTGCTGCGCGCCGCCCTGGCCAACCTGGGGCGCGCCAAGAGCCAGGGCGCGTCCACTATCACCATGCAGGTGGCGCGCAACGTCTATCTGTCGTCGGAAAAGACGTTGACCCGAAAAATCTATGAAATATTGTTAACGTTCAAACTCGAGCATCTGCTGAGCAAAAACCAGATTCTCGAGATCTACATGAACCAGATTTATCTGGGTAATCGCGCCTACGGCTTCGCCGCCGCCTCCGAGGCCTATTTTGGCAAGCCGCTGAAATCCATCTCCATTGCCGAGGCGGCCATGCTTGCGGGCCTGCCCAAGGCGCCATCGGCCTACAACCCGATCAGCAACCCCAAGCGCGCGCGCATACGCCAGCTCTACATCATCGAGCGCATGCAGGACAACGGTTTCATCACCGCCGAGCAGGCCGCCGCGGCCAAGCAGGAAGACCTGAAACTGCGCTCGTCCACCAACAACACGCGCGTACATGCCGAATATGTGGCCGAGATGGCGCGTCAGCTGATCTTTGCCCAGTACGGCGCCGAGGCCTATACACGCGGCCTGAACGTCTACACCACGCTGAATGCGGGTGAGCAGGATGCGGCCTACTCCGCCCTGCGCAAGGGCATCATGGACTACGAGCGGCGCCAGCATTACCGCGGCCCGGAGCGCTTCGTGACCCTGCCGACTTCGGCCGCCGAGGTCGAGGACGCCATCGACGACGCCCTGGCCAACCACCCCGACAACGGCGATGTGCTGGCCGCCGTGGTGCTGGAGGCCAGCCCGAAGCGGATTCTGGCGGCTCGTGCCGACGGCGAGCCCATCGAGATCACCGGCGAGGGTCTGAAGCCCGCGCAGTCCGGCCTCTCGGACAAGGCGCCGCCCAACATCAAGCTGCGCCGCGGCGCCATCATCCGCGTGGTGCAGACGCCGAAGAAGACCTGGGAGATCACCCAGCTGCCCGAGGTCGAAGGCGCCTTCGTGGCCATTGACCCGCGAACCGGCGCGATCCGCGCGCTGGTCGGCGGCTTCGACTTCGACAAGAACAAGTTCAACCATGTCACCCAGGCCTGGCGCCAGCCGGGCTCGGCCTTCAAGCCCTTCATCTATTCCGCCGCCCTCGAAAAGGGCTTCACGCCGGCCACGGTGATCAACGACGCGCCGCTGTTTTTCAGCGCCGGCGCCACCGGCGCCCAGCCCTGGGAGCCCAAGAACTACGACGGCAAGTACGACGGCCCGATGACCATGCGCACCGGCCTGGCGCGCTCGAAGAACATGATCTCGATCCGCGTGCTGCAGGCCGTGGGCCCGAAGACGGCGCAGGAATGGGTCAGCCGGTTTGGCTTTGAGGCCGACAAGCACCCCGCCTACCTGACCATGGCCCTGGGCGCGGGCTCGGTCACACCAATGCAGATGGCCACGGCCTATGCGGTGTTTGCCAACGGCGGCTATCGCGTCAACCCGTATCTGATCACGCGCGTGGTCGATCAGAAGGGGCGCATCCTGTCGCAGTTCGAGCCGCCCGCCACCAGCAACAATCCGCGTGCCATCGACGCACGCAACGCCTTCGTCATGGACAGCCTGCTGCAAACGGTGACGCGCAGCGGCACGGCGGCACGCGCGCAGGCCACGCTCAAGCGCCCTGACCTGTACGGCAAGACCGGCACCACCAACGATTCGGTGGACGCCTGGTTCGCGGGCTTCCAGCCCACGATGACCGCCGTCACCTGGATTGGCTATGACCAGCCACGCAACCTGGGCAGCCGCGAGACGGGCGGCGGCCTGGCGCTGCCGATTTGGATAGCCTTCATGGACAAGGCGCTCAAGGGCGTGCCGGTAGCCGAGCCCACCGTACCCCCGGGCGTGGTCAACGTCAGTGGCGAATGGCTCTACGAGGAATATGCCCACAACAGCGGCGTTGCCAACCTGGGCCTGGATGGCCAGGCCCCGGGCGCCACCGCCCCCGGCCCCAGCCCCGCGCCCGAGGAGCGCAACCGCATCCTGGATCTGTTCCGCAATTGATGCTGCGGCCCGGCCATCAGGCCGTGAAGCGCAGCGCCTGGCCCGACTGGGCGCTGGCATCGCGGCTCAAGGCCGCAAAGAACTCGCCATCGCCCTTGGTGTCCATCCAATGCTGGCCATCGAAGCGGTAGTGGTAGCCGCCCGACTGCGCGGCCAGCCAGACCTCGTGCAACGGTTTTTGCAGGTTGATGATGATCTGGCTGCCGTTGGCAAAGCTGATGCTGACCATGCCGCCCGAGCGCTGGCTGTCCAGGTCGGCATCGGTGGCGTCGTTGATGCGGTCGCAGCCCTGCTCGACCGCCAACAGAAGTTGCTCGGCACGATCCAGGAATTCAAGGTCGGTCATTACAATTTGCGAATGTTGAGAGCTCGCCAAATTCTAGTCAGGACGATTGCCCTTGCGCTTGGCGCGGCGGCCCTGGGCTGCGGCCAGCGCGGCCCGCTGTACCTGCCGACCGAACCGGCGGCAGCCGAGCGTGCCACCCTGCCACAGACACTCAACCCGGCGGCCACGCCGGCCACGCCATCGTCCGCACCCGCACCAACCTCCAAACCATGATCCCCAGCCCCCTGCCCGGCCAGCCCCAGCTGCATTACCGCGACGCATCCCTGTACCTCGAAGACCGGCGCCTGTCGGATCTGGCGCGCGAGCATGGCACGCCGCTGTACGTCTATTCGCAGGCCGCCATGCTGCAGGCCCTGGCCGCCTACCAGCGCGGCTTTGCCGGGCGCAAGGTGCAGATCTGCTACGCCATGAAGGCCAATTCATCCCTGGCCGTGCTGCAGCTGTTTGCGCGCCATGGCTGCGGCTTCGACATCGTCTCGGGTGGCGAGCTTGAACGCGTGATGGCCGCCGGCGGCGACCCGGCCAAGGTCATCTTCTCGGGCGTGGGCAAGACCCGCGCCGAGATGCGCCAGGCGCTGGAGGCCGGCATAGGCTGCTTCAACGTCGAGAGCGAGGCCGAGCTGGAGGTGCTCAGCGCGGTGGCCCAGTCCATGGGCCTGCGCGCGCCGGTCAGCATCCGCGTGAACCCGAACGTGGACGCCAAGACCCACCCCTACATCTCCACGGGCCTGAAGGGCAACAAGTTCGGCATCGCCCACGAGCGCACCGTGGCCACCTACCAGCGCGCCGCGCAGTTGCCCGGCCTGCGCGTGGTCGGCATCGACTGCCACATCGGCTCGCAGATCACCGAAGAGACGCCCTACCTGGACGCCATGGACCGCATGCTGGACCTGGTGCAGGCGGTGGAGGCGGCGGGCATCGCCATCCAGCACATCGACTTCGGCGGCGGCCTGGGCATCAACTACAACGGCGACCAGCCGCCCGCGGCCGATGTCCTGTGGGCCAAGCTGCTGGCCAAGCTGGATGCGCGCGGCTATGGCCAGCGCCAGCTGATGATCGAGCCCGGCCGCTCCCTGGTGGGCAATGCCGGCGTGTGCCTGACCGAGGTGCTGTACCTCAAGCCCGGCGAACAGAAGAATTTCTGCATCGTCGACGCCGCCATGAACGACCTGCCGCGCCCGGCGATGTACCAGGCCTACCACGCCATCGTGCCGCTGGAGGCCGCCGGCGCCCAGCAAGAGCCGCAGGTCTACGACGTGGTCGGCCCGATCTGCGAGAGCGGCGACTGGCTGGGGCGCGAGCGCAGCCTGGCCGTGGCCGCAGGCGACCTGCTGGCCGTGCTCTCCACCGGGGCCTATTGCAGCTCCATGGGCAGCACCTACAACACCCGGCCGCGCCCGGCCGAGCTGCTGGTCGATGGCGCGGCGGCGCACCTGATCCGCGCGCGCGAGAGTGTCAGCGACATCTACCGCAGCGAGAGGCTGGTGCCCACCAAGGCCTGAACGACATTGACACAAAACGGCTGTCAGCGCTTATCCAATAAGCGCTGACAGCTATTTTTTTAATAGTATTTTACGCCCTATCCGCGCCAGCAGCAGCACGGCGACGATGGCTGCATACACAGCCACCTCGGCAAAGTCGTTCTTGCCGGCGCGCATCCAGAAGAAATGCAGCAGCGCCAGCCCCGCAATCAGGTACACGCTGCGGTGCAGCTGCTGCCAGCGGCGCGCGCCCAGCCAGCGTATGGCGCGGTTGAACGAGGTGGCGGCCAGCAGCAGCAGCAGGGCAAACGCGCACATGCCCACCAGGATGAAGGGCCGCTTGGCCACGTCGCGCGCTATTTCGCCCCAGTCCAGCCCCATGTCGAATACGCTGTAGCACAGCAGGTGCAGCAGGGCATAGCAGAAGGTGTAGACGCCCAGCATGCGCCGAAAGCGCGCCAGCGCGGGCAGCCCCAGCATCTGGCGCAGGGGGGTCACGGCCAGGGTCAGGCACAGCAGGCGCAGCGTCCAGCCGCCCAGGGAGCGGATCAGCGCCTCGGCCGGGTTGGCGCCCAGGTGGTCGAAAGCCGCCGCATACACCAGCCAGGCCAGCGGCAGCAGGCACAGCCCATGCAGCAGCGGCTTGGCCGCCGGGTGCAGCAGGACGCGCGCCATCAATAGTTCTTGCGCAAATCCATTCCCGCGTAGAGCTGGCCCACCTGGGCCGCGTAGCCGTTGAACAGCTCTGTCTTGCGCTTCTTGGCGAACAGGCCGCCCTCACCTATGCGCCGCTCGGTGGCCTGGCTCCAGCGCGGGTGATCCACGTCGGGATTCACGTTGGAATAAAAGCCGTACTCGTTGCGCGCGGCCTTGTTCCAGGCAGTGGCGGGTTCTTTCTCGGTGAAGCGGATTTTGACGATGCTCTTGGCGCTCTTGAAGCCGTACTTCCAGGGCACGACGATGCGCACCGGCGCGCCATTCTGGTTGGGCAGCAGCTCGCCATACATGCCGAAGGCCAGAAGGGTGAGCGGGTGCATGGCCTCATCCAGGCGCAGGCCCTCGGTGTAGGGCCAGTCGAGGATGCGGCCGTTCACCCCGGGCATGACGGCCTTGTCCGCCAGGGTGACGAACTCCACGTATTTGGCGCTGCCCAGCGGCTGCACCCGCTTGATGAGTTCGGCCAGCGAATAGCCCACCCAGGGAATGACCATGGACCAGCCCTCCACGCAGCGCAGGCGGTAGATGCGCTCCTCCTGCGGGCTGAGTTTCAGCAGTTCGTCGATGTCAAAGCGCCGCGGCCTGGCCACCAGACCCTCCACCTCCACCGTCCAGGGCCGGGTCTTCAGGGTGTGGGCGTTGCGCGCGGGGTCGGCCTTGTCGGTGCCGAACTCGTAGAAGTTGTTGTAGCCCGTGGCGTCCTGGTACTCGGTGGGTTTCTCCATGGTCACCGCGCCGGCCACCGCCGAGCGCTGGCCCTCCAGGGCCGCCAGCTTGCCCGGCCGCGTGGCGGCCAGCGCCTCGCGCCCAGCCCATGAGGCCAGCGCCGCCCCGCCGGCGCCCGCCGCCAGCAGGCGCAACAGGGCGCGGCGCTGTTCGTATTTGGCGCGCGGCGTGATCTCGCTGGCACGCGGGTGGTCGAAACCGCTGTGATGGCTATGGATGCGCATGGTGGCCCCCATTGACTTTCGCTAAAAGAATAGCTGTCTGCGCTCTCTTTTCCTGGCTTTCAACCAATAAACAGATTGAAAACGTTCATATGAGCGCGCATGCAGCTCCTGTTTTTACAGCGTGCCGTAGCTGTGCAGCCCGCTCAGGAACATGTTCACGCCCAGGAAGGCGAAGGTGGTGACCGCCAGGCCCACCAGGGCCCACCAGGCGGACATGGTGCCGCGCAGGCCCTTCATCAGGCGCATGTGCAGCCAAGCGGCGTAGTTGAGCCAGACGATCAGCGCCCAGGTCTCCTTGGGGTCCCAGCTCCAGTAGCCGCCCCAGGCCTCGGCCGCCCACAGCGCGCCGAGCACGGTGGCGATGGTGAAGAAGGCAAAGCCCACGGCGATGGACTTGTACATCACGTCGTCCAGCACCTGCAGCGCCGGCAGCCCCTCGGCGATACGCCGGCGGCCCAGCAATATGCCGGCGACGATCAGCGCCGAGACGCCAAAGTACACCATCCAGTAGCTGCTGCCGGCCTCGGCCGTCGCGCCCTGGCGGAAGACGATGGGCTCGAAGCACAGCACCACGCCCAGCAGCCACAGCGGCGCCAGCTTGTACCAGCGCGTCTCCTGCGCCTGCTGCTTGATCAGGTAGGCAAAGGCCACCATGGCCGACAGCGCGAAGGTGCCATAGCCGATGAAGTTGGCCGGCACATGCAGCTTCATCCACCAGCTGTTGAGCGCCGGCACCAGGGGCTGGATCTCGTGCGCCTCGCGCACCACCGTGTACCAGAGCAGAAAGCCCACGGCGGCGCTGACCACCAGCATCACGAAGCCGCCGAGCGCACGCGTGGCGTACTGCTCCTCGTAGTACAGGTAGAACACGGCCGTCATCCAACAGAACATGACGAACACCTCGTAGAGGTTGCTCACCGGGATATGGCCGATGTCGGGGCCGATCTGATAGCTCTCGTACCAGCGCACCATGGTGCCTATCAACGCCAGCGCCACCGCCACCCAGGCGATGCGCGAACCTATGCGCATCATGGCCGGGCCCTGGCCGCGCGAGAACATGCCTATCCAGTAGAAGGCCGTGCTCATGAAGAACAGCATGCTCATCCACAGGATGGCGGACTGGCTGGAGAGGAAATATTTGAGGCCGAACACCGTCTCGGCGCGCGCCAGGTCGCCCGCGCCATTGTTCTGGTACAGCCCTATGGCCAGCAGCGAGCAGCCGGCCACGGCCAGCATCAGCAGACGCAACGGGCGCCAGAACCAGCCCAGCCAGATGGCGCCGGGGATGGAGCCGAGCAGGATGCCCTTTTCATACACATCCATGTGGGCGCCGTAGCGCTGCAGCGCAAACAGGCCGCCTGCCAGCACCAACGCGGCAAACAGCCAGTCCAGCCAGTTGCGGCGCGCGAAGTAGCCTTCGTTCAGGGTCAGCGTCGTCGTGGCGGTGTTCATGTCTTGCCTCCGTGGGGAAGGGTTTCGTCGGTGCCCAGCAACTGGGTGCGCAACTGCGCGAATTCGCGATCCGTGTCCAGCGTCTTGCGGTTGGCCGACAGCGCCATCGTCGCCTGCGCGCCGCCGCTGCCCGGCGCCAGCCAGACCCACAGGCGGCGGTCACGCACATAGAGCATGGCAAAGATGCCGATGATCAGCAGTGCGCAGCCCAGATACACCACGTTCTTGCCAGGGGCTCGCGCCACCTCGAAGACGCTGGCCTGGATCTGCTTGAAATCGGTGAGCTCGAACACCATGGGCGCCGGATAGGCCTGGGAGTCGCTCAAGCTAAGCACGGCCTGGGTCATGAAGGCCTGGGTCTTCTCACCCGGCTCCAGCGGCGCCAGCCCGGCCTGCTCGCGCGTGATCTGCGCCAGCTCGAACAGCGCGCCGTTCATGATGCGCATCAGCACCTCGGCGGCGCGCTCGCGCTCGCCCTCGGGCACGTTGGCCTCCATGAATTCCGAGATCGCCGGCAGGCCGGCAAGCGGCCTGCCGTTGACTGCGGCCAACTTCTCCATGGTTCCGTCGCCCAGGGTGTCGCCGGCAAACAGCGCCAGCGCACGGGCGGCGGACTGTGCCAGCTGCTCGGCCAGCTCGGGGCGCTTGGCATCCACGGCCGCGGCCGCGTAGCGGCGCACCGCCTTCTCGCGCAGCGCCGGGTCGGCCAGCGCCAGGCGCAGGCGCACAAAGCCATCCATGCGGCCCTCGGCGTCCACCGGCACGCGCAAATAGCGCATGGGGTCGGCCTGGGTTTCGCGCACGCCCAGCAGAAACACGGCCTGGCCGTCGCCGGTGTCCACGGGCAGCATGAAATTGTTGAACTCGCGCGCCTGGCCGGCGGCGTCGCGCAGCTTGTAGCTCACGCTCGGGCCCACGTTGCGCAACTCGCGCTTGGCTACCGTCTTGTTGCCCGCGCCCAGGCGCGACTCTATGGACTCGCGCAAGTCCACCTTGCGCACATCGGCCCCCGAGGCGCTGGCGCCGTTGTCGCCAAAGTTTTCTACGTTGAGCACGCGCAGGCCGGTGAACTCCAGCGTCAGCGCCTCGCCCGTGCCGGTGTTGGTGAGCTGGGTGGAGCCGCCGACCACGCCCGCCACGTCAAACGGCTCGGCCCCCGGCACCAGCGGACGGGCGCGCAGCTTGAGCTCGGAGCCGCCATCGTCAAAGCTCGACTGGTAGATCTCCACGCCGCGATGGCGCACCGGGTGGTTCACCTCCACGCGCGCCGCCTTGGCCTCGCCCGTCGCCAGGTCGTGGATCACGATGTCGCTGGCGAACAGCTTGGGCATGCCGGTGGAGTAATGCTCGACGACGAACTTCTTCAGCTCGATGGAAAACGGCAGCTCCTGCAGCAGCATGCCGTCGGACTGGCTCAGGATGGCGGTGCTGGAATGCCGGCCCTCGGTGACCAGCAGGTTGCCGCGAAAGGTCGGGTTGGTGGCGGGCAGGCGGTGCTCGGGCTTCACGTCGGCGATAAAGCCGCCGCCCGGGTAAGGCGTCTTGCCACCAAACCACATCTGCGCGCGCACGATCAGGTCGCCATCCAACAGCCCACCCAGGCACACCAGCACGATGGCGCTGTGCGCCGCGATATAGCCCAGCTTGTTCGCCGCGCCGGCCTTGGCGGCGACCATCCAGCCATCGCCCTCGGGCGTCTGGCGCTGCTGCAGGCGCACCTTCCAGCCGCCGCTGACCAGCAGCTTGCCGATGCGCTGGGCGGCGGCCCCGGTGTCCTCGCCCGCCAGCGTGGCGCCGGCCTTGTGGTGAAAGGCCTGCAGGCTTTGCGCGCGGATGTTTTCCTTGTAGTTGCGCAGGTCGGCCAGGTACTTGGGTGTGTGGCGCGCAATGCACAGCGAGGTACTGATCACCAGAAAGGCCAGGATCAGCAAAAACCACCAGGCGCTATAGACGGCGTTGAGCTTGAGGGTCAGAAACAGGTCGGCCCAGAACGGCCCGAACTGGTTCACGTAGTTGTTCACCGGCTCATGCTGCTTCATCACGGTGCCGATCACCGAGGCGATGCAGATCACCGTCAGCAGCGCAATCGCAAAGCGCATCGACGACAGCAGCTCGGTGATGGAGCGCGTGGCCGGTGAGCGCGGCGCGCGGCCGTGGCCCAAAGAGTGGTCAGACATGAGAAACGCGGGAGCCCGAATGTGAAAAAGGCGGGCCATCCGTTCAGATGTGCCCGCCCGCCCTTGGGTGCGATTATCGGCGCAAGGTTCCCTGAATGCCGCGAATCACCCCCAGAGAATTGATGTGAATCAACGCAGACCGGCGATGTAGTCGGCCACGGCCTTGATCTCGCGGTCGTTGAGCTTGGCGGCCACGTCGCGCATCTGGTTGTTGTTGCCGCGCTTGCCGTCGCGGAAGTCGGTCAGCTGCTTGACGGTGTAGTCGCCATGCTGGCCCGACAGGCGCGGGTACTGCGCCGGAATGCCGGCGCCATTGGGGCTGTGGCAGCCGGCGCAGGCGGCGATGTGGCGATCCTGGATGCCGCCACGGTAGATGCGCTCGCCCAGGGAGACCAGGTCCTTGTCCTTGGCAAAGCCTTCCTTGGCCTTTTGCGAGGCCAGCCAGGCGGCCACGTTGCGCATGTCGTCGTCGCTCAGCATGGCGGCCATGCCCTGCATCACCGGGTCGGCGCGCTTGCCGGACTTGAATTCCTTGAGCTGCTTGACCAGGTATTCGGGGTGCTGCTGCGCCAGCATGGGGTTGACGGCGATGGTGGAGTTGCCATCGGCCGCGTGACAGGCGGCGCACACCGCGGCGTAGCTGGCCTCGCCCTTGGCCAGGTCAGGCTTGGCGGGCTGCGCCGGGGCTGAGCCCTGCGCAAAAGCTGGAATGGCGGGGGCAGCCAGGGCGGCGGCCATGAGCAAAGAGGCGAGCAACTTCATATCGAGGGTTCTTGTCTTATGAGCGCAAAACCCGGCGATTCTACAATGCACCCTGATTTGTTCCAGCCCTTGAGGCCAATCTATGTCAACCACGCCACAAACACCCGCGCCCGGCGCCCTGCCCGACGCCAAGGTGGCCATGGGATGGATGCACACCGCACGCTTTCTGACCACCGCCGCGCAGCTGCACCAGCTGCCCGCCATCGAGGTACCCGAGATCGCCTTTGTCGGCCGCTCCAACGCCGGCAAGTCCACCTGCATCAACACCCTGGCGCAGCAGCGCCAGCTGGCCTTTGCCTCGAAGAAGCCGGGGCGCACGCAGCACATCAACCTGTTCGCGCTGGGCAAGCAGGGCGTGATGGACGCGGTGCTGGCCGACCTGCCCGGCTACGGCTACGCCGCCGTCTCGCGCAGCGACAAGCAGCGCTGGCAACAGGTGATGGCCAACTACCTGGTCAGCCGCAAGAGCCTGTCGTGCATCGTCCTGCTGTGCGACCCGCGCCTGGGGTTGACCGAACTCGACGAGGCGCTGCTGGAGGTGGTGCGCCCGCGTGTCGAGCAGGGGCTCAAGTTCCTGGTGCTGCTGACCAAGGCCGACAAGCTCACACGCTCGGAGCAGGCCAAGGCCCTGTCCATCACCCGCCTGAACGCCGGCGGCGGCGAGGTGCGCATGTTCTCGGCGCTGAAAAAACAGGGCGTGGACGAGGTGGCGCAGCTGCTGTGGCAGTGGGCGCATCCGGCGGTTGATGGTGAGTCGTAAGTGGTAAGTGGTGAATGGAAAGTCGTAACCATTCACCACTCACCATTTACCGTTTACTACTCACCACAGAACCATTCACCCATAGACCGAAGCCTGGCCCTCGGGCCTGGTCTTGAACCGCTTGTGCACCCAGTAGTACTGCGCGGGCATGGTGCGGATGGCCGCCTCCAGCTCGCGGTTCATGCGTGCGGTGTCCTGCACATGGTCCTCGGTGGGGAAGTTCTCCCAGGCGGGCGTCAGCTCGGCCACGTAGCCATCGGGCGTCATGCGGCTGTACAAGGCCACCACCTTGGCCCGGCCCAGGCGCGCAAAGCGTGACAGCGAGGGAATGGTGGCCGCGTCCGGCATGGCGAAGAAGGGCACGAAGACCGAGTCGCCCGGCCCATAGTCCATGTCCGGCAGCAGGTACAAAAGCCCGCCCTTGCGCAGGCAGGAGATGATGGGCTTGACGCCGTCCGCGCGGTTGAGCATGCGCACATTGCCAAAGCGCTGGCGTCCACCCATGAACCAGGCGTCCAGCGCCGGGTCGGGGTTGGTGGCAAAGATGGAGGTGAACTCGCGCGCCGTGTTCAGCGGCAGCGCCAGGCCACCCGCGTCCATGCTGTAGAAATGCGGGGCGAAAACGATGGTGGGCGTGTCGCCATCGAGCTCATGCACGGCGCCCACCAGCTTCACACGGCGGCGCACCAGGGCCTCGGAGCCGGCCCAGAGCCAGCTGCGATCCAGAAAGGTCTGGCAGAACACCACGAAGGTCGCGCGCGCCCAGGCCCGGCGCTGGGCCTCGGGCACCTCGGGAAAGCACAGCGCAAGATTGCGCAGCGCCACCTTGCGCCGTGGCACGGCCAGCACGAACAGCAGCCGGCCCAGCAGCCAGCCCAGGCCACGCAGCAGCGGCAGCGGCAGGTGCGCCAGCAGGCCCATCAGGGCCACGGCCAGGCGCGTCTTCATGCGCCGCCCTCGGCAGCGTCACGGCTGCCATGCATCTCTGCGCGCGGCTGCTTGTAGCGCGCATAGCCCCACAGGTATTGCTCGGGGCTCTGGCGAATGAGCTGTTCCATGGCCTGGTTGATCTGCAGCACGGCCGCTTCGAGCTCTGGCGCCAGCGGCGCGGCCAGATCCTGCAGGTGCAGCACATAGCCACGCCCGAACGTCAGACGCTCGCAGCGCGCCAGGATCACGCTGGCGCCGGTCTGCTGCACCAGGCGCGCGGCCAGGGTCATGGTGTAGGCCTCGCGGCCAAAGAACGGCGACCACAGGCCCAGACCCTGGGGCGGCACCTGGTCGGGCAGCAGGCCCACGGCCTCGCCGCGGCGCAGCGCCTTGAGCATCTGGCGCACGCCCTGCAGCGTGGTCGGCACCGCCGCTATGCCGGGGCGGTTGCGCGCGGTTTGCATCACCTCGGCCAGCCAGCGCTGGCGCGCCGGGCGGTACAGGATGGTGATCGGGCCATGCACCGGCGACCAGCGCTGCGACACGGCCTGCACCGACAGCTCGAAGCAGCCGATATGCGGCGTGAGGAAGACGATGCCGCGGCCCCGACTCCAGGCGCGCTCGACGCACTCGGGGTTGCGGATCTCGCAGGCCGGAGACTCGGGCGCCAGCCACAGGCGCGGCGCCTCGGCCACCATGCGCCCGGCATGGGCCACGGCGGCGCGCACATCGGCCAGCGCGTAGCCGGCGCCGGCGGCGTTGTCCAGAAAACGGCGCCGATAGGTGGGCGAGGCCAGAAACGCCACCCAGCCCAGGACCGCCCCAATGGCGTGGAGCAACCACAACGGCAACACAGAAAAAAGGCGAAAAACGCTAGGCATTAGAATGGCGGGTGTCGCCGAGTTAAATGAGCAACTTGCAGGGCGACGTTAAACACAACTGCTAAAGCGTTCGCCACAAGGCTCCTGAAAGCTGTGGGCAACGCCCAAATGCTGCAAATACTGGAGTTTATTCAAATGGCGAACGATTTCCTCTTCACTTCCGAATCGGTCTCTGAAGGCCACCCCGACAAGGTGGCGGATCAGATCTCCGATGCCATCCTCGACGCGACCCTGGCGCAAGACCCGCTCTCGCGCGTGGCCGCCGAGACGCTGACCAACACCGGCCTGGTGGTTCTGGCCGGCGAGATCACGACCAACGCCCATGTGGACTACATCCAGGTGGCGCGCGACACCATCCAGCGCATCGGCTACGACAACACCGAATACGGCATCGATTACAAAGGCTGCGCCGTGCTGGTGGCCTACGACAAGCAGAGCAACGATATCGCCCAGGGCGTCGACCACGCATCCGACGATCACCTGAACACCGGCGCCGGTGACCAGGGCCTGATGTTTGGCTACGCCTGCGACGAGACGCCCGAGCTGATGCCCGCGCCCATCCACTACGCGCACCGCCTGGTCGAGCGCCAGGCGCAGCTGCGCAAGGACGGCCGCCTGCCCTTTCTGCGCCCCGACGCCAAGAGCCAGGTGACCATGCGCTATGTGGACGGCAAGCCGCACAGCATCGACACCGTGGTGCTGTCCACCCAGCACAGTCCAGACCAGAGCGAGAACGCGCACAAGATGAAGGGCAGCTTCATCGAGGCCATCATCGAAGAGATCATCAAGCCCGTGCTGCCGGCCGAGTGGCTCAAGGACACCAAGTATTTGATCAACCCCACCGGCCGCTTCGTCGTCGGCGGGCCGCAGGGCGACTGCGGCCTGACCGGGCGCAAGATCATCGTGGACACCTACGGCGGCGCCTGCCCGCATGGCGGCGGAGCCTTCAGCGGCAAGGACCCGACCAAGGTGGATCGCAGCGCAGCGTATGCCGCGCGCTATGTCGCCAAGAACGTCGTCGCCGCCGGTCTTGCGCGCCAATGCCAGGTGCAGGTGGCCTATGCCATTGGCGTGGCGCGGCCGATGAACATCACCGTCTACACCGAGGGCACGGGCGTCATCCCGGACGAGAAGATCGCCGCCATCGTCGCCCGCGAATTCGACCTGCGCCCCAAGGGCATCATCCAGATGCTGGATCTGCTGCGCCCCATCTACGCCAAGACCGCCGCCTACGGCCACTTCGGCCGCGAGGAGCCCGAGTTCACCTGGGAGCGTACCGACAAAGCTGCGGCACTGCGTGCCGCAGCCGGGCTGTAAGCCCGCCGCGCCTTCGGCGCAGTGACGGTACGCGGGCGCAGCCCATAGCGCGCAGCGCTGTGAACGCAGACCGCAAGGCGGTCGCGCTGCGCGCCGCGGCGGGGCTGTAAGCCCATGCAGCCCGCTGACGGTTTTTGAGAAAATTCGGCCCTACCGCCCGATGAATAAGCGCTGAACGCTATTATTCAAGGAGCATTTAAAACCATGTACGACGCCGCCGTTCTCATAGGCCGCCTCCAGCCGCTGCACCAGGGCCACCTGGCCCTGCTGCACGAGGCGCTGGCGCGTGCCCACCGGGCCATCGTCGTGCTCGGCTCGGCGCACCAGGCGCGCACGCCGAGGAACCCATTCACCTGGCAGGAGCGCGCACAGATGCTGCGCGATGCGCTACCACAAGCAGAGCGCGCGCGCCTCATCGTGCTGCCCATGCGCGACTACTACGACGAGCCGCGCTGGGCGCAGGCGGTGCGCCAGGCCGTTGCCGAAAACACGCCGGCAGCAGCGCGCATCGCCCTGGTCGGTCATTTCAAGGACGACACCAGCGGCTACCTGCGCGCCTTCCCCGGCTGGGAGCTGATCCGCATGGCGCGCCAGGGTGCCATCGACGCCACCCCGATACGCGACGCCTACTTTGGCGCCACGCCGGACTCGCTGGATGCCGCGCTCGCCCCCCTGGCCCAGCATCTGCCCACGGCCACGCGCGCCTGGCTGCAGCAATTTGCGCAAACCGCGCACTACCCTGCCCTGCAAGAAGAATGGCGCATGCTGCGCGAGTACCGCGCCAGCTGGGCCGGCGCGCCCTACCCGCCGGTCTTCGTCACCGTGGACGCGCTGCTGCGCTGCCAGGGCCAGGTACTGCTGATCCGCCGCGGCCACGCCCCCGGCAAGGGGCTGTGGGCGCTGCCCGGCGGCTTTGTCGAGCCGAACGACACGCTCTGGCAGTCCTGCCTGCGTGAATTGCAAGAGGAAACCCACTGCACCCTGCCCGAAGCGCACCTGCGCACGGCACTACGCGGCCAGCGGATCTTCGATCATCCGCAGCGCAGCCTGCGCGGGCGCGTCATCACCCAGGCGTACTTCTTCGACCTGGGGCAAGAACCCCTGCCCGAGGTGCGCGGCGGCGACGACGCGGCGTATGCCGAGTGGCTGCCGCAGCAGCAGCTGGCCGCAATGGAAGACCAGTTCCATGACGACCACTGGCACATCCTCGATCAATTCTTGTGCCTGACACCGGAGAGCCAAACCGCGCCACAGGCATAACTTAAACTTGAGCTGTCAGCTTTCCACCCTGCGGCACAAGCACCTGTGCACTCCGGGCACATCACTATCGCCTGATTAGTCATATGCCTCAGATACCCGTCATTCCGGCGAAAGCCGGAATCCAGGTACCTCGTACTGGCACCAACACTGGATTCCGGCTTTCGCCGGAATGACGCGGTGTTACTGCGAAGTGCTATCTGAGACATGTCGCCAATTAGGCACCATCGACCCATGACCGAATCATCCAAAACCCCCTATGTGTTTGCCGCAGTGCTTTTCCTGGCGGTACTGGGGGTGTACCTCCCCGGCCTTCATAACGCATTGGTTTTTGACGACCTGCGCTTAGGCGATGGCACCATCTTTGGCGAATATGGCAGCCTGCTGCAGTTCAAGCAGCGCATGCTGTCATATGGCAGCTTCGTGTGGGTGCAGGATCTGCTGGGCGAGGGGTGGTGGAAGCAGCGTCTCGTCAACCTAGCACTGCACCTGGGCGTGGTGGCAGCGCTCTACCTGCTGCTCAAGGCCCTGGTGGGCACGGCACACTTCCCCCAGGAGTTTGAAGAGCACGAATACTTCGAATGTTCACGCACTGCGGCGCTGCGTGTAGGCGTTGCACTGTTTGCACTCAACCCTGTGGCCGTCTATGCCGTGGCTTACCTTGCGCAGCGATCCATCGTCATGGCCACGTTGTTTGCCGTGCTGGCGTGCTGGATGTTCGTGCGCGGCCTGCAGACTGGCACAGGCGCCTGGTTTGCCTGCGCCTTGCTGAGCTACGTGGCAGCCGTGCTCTCCAAGGAATACGCGGTCATGACGGCCGCCATGACGGTGCCCTTGTACATTTACATCCAGCGCCCGGCGTGGAAGCAGATTGCGCTCGTCGCCGGTGCTGCCCTGGTAGTGCTGGCCGTAGCCGTTGGTTTGTTCTGGGGCATTTACGGCAACGTGCTGGGCCGCCTGTTCGACCCCCAGTCCATTGCGCTCGCCCAGCAGTTGGAGGCCGTACGCCCCGGCGTCACGCTGCAGATGTACCCGCTCAGCATCCTGAACGAAGCCGCCCTGTTTTTTACCTACGGATTGCTGTGGGTGCTTCCCAACGTGCAGTGGATGTCCATCGACCCACGGCCGGCTTTCCCCCTGGGGTTTGGCTCTCCCTGGCACCTCTTGGGCGCAGTTGCCTACGTAGTGCTGCTGAGTGCCAGCCTGTGGCTGGTGGTGCGCCGCAGCAACCTGTGGGGTCTGGCCGGGCTATTGCTGCTGTTTCCGCTACTGTGGTACTTCACGGAGTTTTCCACGGTATGGGTGCAAGACCCGTTTGTGCTGTACCGCAGCTATCTGTGGGCGGTGGCCCTGCCAGGGCTGGCGGCCATCGTTCTCACCGGTTTCAAGCCACGTAGCATCTACATCCTGGGCGCCGTCCTGGGGCTGGTATTTGGCGCCCTGGCACTGGAGCGAGTGGCCTCCTTGAAGGATGCCGGTACCGCCTGGGGCGATGCCGCCGAAAAAATAGACCGCAACGCACCCGCCAACGCGGTAGGCCGCAGCCGCGCCTTCTTGAACCTGGGTGCTTACCAGCTGGAAAAAGGCCTATTGCCGCAGGCCGAGCGCGCCTTTGCCACCGCCGATGCGCTGGGCGACCCCCAGGGCAATGCCCGCTTCAATACCGGGGTGGTGCTGCAGCAACAAAACAAGCATGCCCAGGCACTGCAAGCCTTCGACGCCGCACAGGCCAAGGGCTTTACCGGCCAGTCGCTGCACTATCACCGTGGTGAATCGGCCTTTGCGTTGGGCCAATTCGCCCAGGCATTCCAAAGCTTCGACGCTGCCTTGAAGACCCAGTCAGACGCCATCGAAGGCGGAGACAAGATGCAGCAACTACTGCGCCTGCGCCACGCAGAGGCAGCGATTGGCGCCAACCAATTCGACGTAGCAATCAGCGGCTTCAATCTACTGCTGCAGCAAAGCCCCGGCAATCCACGCCTGGAAATGGGCTTGGGCATGGCCTTGGTCGGCCAGGGAGATACCGCACGCGCCATAACCCTCTTTGACCAGTTGCTGGCACGCAACCCCAACCCCGCGGCCTTCTATGGCCGTGGCATGGCCCACCACCGGGCGGGTAACCTGGCGCAAAGCCTGAAAGACCTGGACCAGGCCATTCGCCTGGATCCGCGCAACCCACAGTACCGCAACGTACGCGACCAGATTGCCGCGCCAGCGCCCAAGAAGCCCTGACCCGTGCCCGCCCCCAACATGCGCATCCTGCACGTCGGCAAGTTCTATCCCCCCTACCGCGGGGGCATGGAAGTCTTTCTGGCCGACTTGATCCACGAGCAGCGCCGCCAGGGCATAGACGCCCACGCCCTGGTGCATGGCGACCCCCTGCCTGATGACCCCGACTGGGTGCAGCGCGTGCCCGTGCAATTCAACCTGGTCTATGCACCCATTGCACTGAGTTTTCGGCGGGCATTGCGCAACGCCATCGACCGCATCAAGCCCGACGTGCTGCACCTGCACATGCCCAACAACTCCGCACTGTGGGCGTTGACGCTGCCCAGCGCGCGCAAGGTGCCCTGGGTGGTGCACTGGCATTCGGACGTGGTGGTCTCCAACATCAAGTGGTCCGTGGCGCTGGCATACATGCTGTACCGCCCATTCGAGCAAGCATTGCTGGAGCGCGCGCAGCAAGTGTTTGCCACATCGCCCCCCTACCTGCAGGCCAGCACCGCACTGCGCCGCTGGCGCGGCAAATGCGAGGTAGTCCCGCTGGGCCTGGATCTGCGCAGCGCACCCCCGGCTGCAGCCCTGGAGGCGCCCCTGCAATGGCGCCCTGGCACGCGCCTGCGGCTGCTGTCCATTGGGCGGCTGACCTACTACAAGGGCTTTGAAACACTGATCCGCGCCGTAGCCACCCTGCCCGGAGTGGAGTTGCTGATCGCCGGCGACGGCGAGCTGCGCGACACGCTGCAGGCCTTGATAGCCAGTACCACGCCGGCAGGCATGCCGCCCGCGACGCGCCTGCTGGGTGCCGTGGACGACGCCCAAAAGCATGCCCTGCTGACACAGTGCGACCTGTTCTGCCTGGCATCGCGCGAGCGCACCGAGGCCTTCGGCATCGTGCTGCTGGAGGCCATGCAGCACGCCCGCCCCTGCCTGGTGACCGACCTACCCGGCTCCGGCATGCCCTGGGTGGTGTCGCACGCGCACTGCGGCCTGCATGTGCCCTTTGAAGACGTGGACGCCTGGCGCAGCACCATTGCCCGCCTGCAGCACGACCCGGCCCTGCGCGCCCGCCTGGGCCAGGCCGGGCACAAGGCCCTGCACCAGCACTTCAGCATCGGCCCATGCGAGCGAGCCACCGCCCGCCATTACCGGGGCCTGGCCCCCGGCATGCAGCCCGCTGCGCCCACGCGGGGCCTGATGGTCGTCATCTCCACCCACAACAACGCCGCCGACATAGCCCACCTGCTGCAGCGCGTACGCGCCCTGGTCAACGCCCCCGTGCTGGTGGTGGACAACCGCAGCACCGACGCCACCTGCCACCTGGCCGAACAGCAGGGCGCCCGCGTGCTGCGCCCCCTGCTGGCCATGACGCCCTGGGGCAGCCTGCAGACCGGCATACGCCATGCACTGGCCCAGGGCTACGCATCGGTCGTCACCATTGACGCCGAAGGCCGCTACGAAGTGGAAGAGCTGCCCACGCTGCTGGCCACACGCGACCAGGCCGACATGACGGTGGCCTACTTTGCCGCCCGCAACAGCCTGCCGCGGCGCGCGGCGTGGCAGTGGTTCCGCTGGGTGACCGGGCTGGGCCTGCGCGACTTTGTCTCCGGCTTTCGCCTGTACAACCGCGCCGCCATGGCAGTCGCCGCATCGGCCGAGGCCACACTGCTGGACTATCAGGACATTGGCACGCTGCTACTGATGCGCCGCCAGGGGCTGCGCATCACCGAGGTGGCGCTGGCCATGCACACCCCCAAGGTGGACCGATCCAAGATCTTCCGGTCGTGGGCCAATGCGTTGCGGTATGTCGTCGTGTCCTCACTGCTCAGCATTGCGCATGGGCGGCAGGCCCACAAGCTCGGACGGCAACCGTAGCCGCAGTGCCGCGCACCTCTGAGCTAGCCTGCACACACCTCGCCGGAAGGACGAAGGGGTATCAGGGCTGACGCATGCACATATCTCACCGTCATTCCGGCGAAGGCCGGAATCCATGCGCGCCGCCACTCAGGCGGTGCTTGTACGAAATTGGAAGTCGCACTGGATTCCGGCCTTCGCTGGAATGACGGGGGGTGTCACCTGGAAGGGCGTCGCCAATCAAGCAAAAACCGGCTCCTACAATGGCCGCCATGACCCGCAAGAAGCTCCCCATCGGCATCCAGACCTTGCGCGAGATCCGCGAAGAAGGCCACTACTACGTGGACAAGACCCCGCTGGCGCTGCAACTCATCGACCAGGGCAAATACTTCTTCCTGTCACGCCCGCGCCGCTTCGGCAAAAGCCTGTTTCTCGACACCCTAAAAGAACTGTTCGAGGGCAACGCCGCCCTGTTCAAAGGCCTGCATGCCGAGCAGCACTGGGATTGGTCAGTGCAATACCCCGTGCTGCGCTTCAGCTTTGGCGGCGGCGTGCTGGGCAGCGTGCAAGACCTGCGCGCCAGCCTGAACGAGCAGCTGGGCACGCTGGAGGCACGCCACCAACTGGCCGCCGAATACCCCGACGCACGCAGCCGCTTCAAGCGCCTGATCGTGCGCGTGGCCGAAGCCACCGGCCAGCGCGTGGTCGTGCTCATCGACGAATACGACAAACCCATCCTCGACCGCATCGAAGAGCGCCACACCGCGCTGCAAATCCGCGAGGTACTGAAAGACTTTTATTCCGTCATCAAGGACAGCGACGCCCATGTGCGCTTTGCCTTCTTGACCGGCGTTTCCAAGTTCAGCAAGGTCAGCCTGTTCTCGGGCCTGAACAACCTTGAAGACATCACCCTCGTGCCAGCCTACAGCAGCATCTGCGGCTACACCGATGAAGACGTCGATACCGTCTTCGCCCCCGAACTGGCCGGGCTGGACAGAGAGGAAATCCGCCGCTGGTACAACGGCTACAACTGGCTGGGCACCAGCGTCTACAACCCGTTCGATCTGCTGCTGCTGTTTCGCAACCGCATGTTCCGCCCCTGGTGGTTCGAGACCGGCACGCCCACCTTCCTCGTCAAGCTGCTGACCGAGCGGCGCCAGTTCACCCCGGCGCTGGAAACCATCATGGCGCCCGAGACGCTGCTGTCCACCTTCGACGTGGACACCATCCCCACCGAAGCACTGATGTTCCAGGCCGGCTACCTCACCATTGCCGACACGCGCTACTTTCCCGGCCGGCTGGAACTGCGCCTGCGCTACCCCAACCAGGAAGTAAAAGCCAGCCTGAACAACAGCCTGCTGGCAGCGCTGTGCGGCGGCGACCCCATGGTGCCCGCGCGCAACATCAGCCGGCTGTACGACCTGCTGCAGGCCAACGACCTGGCGGGCCTGAAAGACGTCATGCACGCCTTCTTTGCCAGCATTCCAAGCGACTGGTACAGAAACAGCCCCATCGCCCAATACGAAGGGTACTGGGCCAGCGTCTTCTACAGCCACTTTGCCGCCCTGGGCCTGGACACCGTGCTGGAAGACGCCACCAACCACGGCCGCATCGACATGGCCGTGCGCTGGCTGGGGCAGACCTGGCTGTTCGAGTTCAAGGTCCTCGAACTGACACCAAAGGGCGGCGCCCTGCAGCAGCTGCTGAACAAAGGCTACGCCGACAAATACCGCGCCAATGGGCCGGTGCACCTGATCGGCGTGGAATTCAGCAAGGACGCACGGAACATCGTGGGGTATGAGATGCAAACGCTTAGCGTTGTATGACACCTGGCTTTTACGCCTGGGCTCCGAAAACGATTGAGCGCATGCGCTCCACAAACCGCTCCTGCGCAAACTGTTGGGCCTGGGCTATGCAGGCTGCAGACATCGCATCGCCCCTGGTAGCCTCGGTTTGCTTGACAGCATCAATCACAGCCTCCGCTGTGGGAGGGTCTTGCACCAAAAAACCCGTCACTGAATCGACAACGGTTTCCAGCAATCCACCTTGGGCAACACCGATCACCGGTTTGCCCGCCGCCATCGCTTCCACCGGAGACATACCGAAATCCTCATCCACCGGCACATAAACGACGGCCCGCGCACGGCCAACCCAGCGGCGCAATTGCTCATCGGTTTGCCAGCCCGTGAATTCAATATTGCTGGCCCCCGCTGCCAATGCCTGCAGTCGCTCCAACTCCGGGCCACCAGATAGCACCACCAATCTGTGCTGCGGCATGCGGACAAACGCCTGGACGATCACATCTACCCGCTTGTTGGCAACCAGGCGGGCGGTGGACAGGTAGTACCCACCGTCACCCAGTTGCTCGAAGTGCTGCGTTGCCACCGGTGGGTACACCACCTCCGCGTCCAGCCCGGTATAGCGCTTGAGGCGCTGACGCACGTTCTCCGAATTCACCAAAATGCGATCCATCCGCCGGATAGCCGCCTCGTAGCGCTTGCGGAACCAGCACACGAACAAGGCGTACAGCGGACGCAGCGGCAGCGGAAACTGGGCCAGCGTGCTCTCGTACAGGTCGTAGGCATAGCGGGGTATGGTGTGGCAATAGTAGATGCGCCGCCCGCTGCGCTGTTGATAGACGGCCAACGGTGCATAAAAACCGCTATACACCACCTGCCGCGCATCGCGCAGGCACTGCGACCGGAACCGGAAGCACCACATGCTCTCAAGAATGCGGGGCAAGTTGGCTGACCATCCGCCGCGCAGTTCATGCACCCTGACCGACGAGCCATCAAGAAGCGGCCGTGCCGACGCGTAGCAGCGGCTCACCACGGTCTGAAAATCCGGCAATGCTTCAGCCAGGGTCAGCGTGACACGCTCCGCGCCACCCGCAACTTGCATGAAGTCATACAGCAAGAATTGTTTGGCCTCTCCTTTGTCGTTGCCATACTTTGCTGACATCAAATTACCCATGCATTGATACTTTCAGCAGATCATCAACTGCAATCAGATTTATCAACGCTTCATGAGATCCATTAACAAGCGCTGCAACACTTCCGCACGGGCAGACCAGCCATGCAAATCCACAAATTTTCTTCTACTCGCATCACTCATGCCCAGCCGTCCCTGCTTCCAACACTCAAAAAGATTTTTTAGCGCAACAGAAATAGATTCACAGACATTGTCAGCGACATATGCTGAATCCACACCTATCAACACTTCTTCCGTAGGGTCTTGTGCTGAGCCGCGCAGGTGCAAAATTGATTTCCCCGTCACCAAATACTCGTAGATCTTTCCTGGAATTTGATAGCTTTGGCTATTTCCAATATTCAGCAACACATCTGCAGCAGCTTGTAGCGCCAAACATTCAAAATGATCAACCCGCCCGAGAAATCTGACGTTCGGAGCACCTTCGAACAATCCTGCGAATCGAAGATTATCACCGGCAATTGTTAATGCAATATTTTCATGCTTCAACAAACGAAGTGCCATCGCGAACTCTGCCGGGTTACGAAATGCTTCATAAAAATTACCAGTGAAAACTATATGCAGCTTGCCAGGCCACGCCCAGGCCCGCCCGGTCGCTGCACCAACTTCATCAGGTGCTCCTTGTGGAATGGTGGAAAATTTCTCAATCGAAAGCTCCGCATGCCGCTGCATCAACACTTCGCGTAGCACATCCGTAGTCAAGATCACCTTGTCAGCGCGTCGTAGCACCAGTCCTTCAAACCACTTATCCAACCAGCGCCGCCAGCGAGGCGCATAAGGTGTGCACAATGGATCGGCCATATCGACCACCCAAGGCACACCCGCGTGCTTCTGTGCCCATAACCCCAACAGCAAATCCACACCTGGCTCGTGAGAACTGATGATCACATCAAAAGAATGCTCGCTCAGCAACCGTGCAAGTCTGCGACGGGCAAATGGATACCACTCCGTACGCACATCGGGGTAAAGCAGTTGATCGAGAAAACTTCTAGCCCCTTTATACGTACGCATCAACCATGACTGCGACGTCCTCTGGACAACCACCTGCGTAGCACTATCTGACGCGCGCGCTGCCCCCGCTAGCTTTTGCGCCAACCCAATAAAAGGCCCTGGCCACACCCTGTACTCAGCTATGCCTAAATGATTAGATACAGCATATGGTGGTATCGAAGTAATATCCGGACATAGCACATGCACTGACACCCCACGCTGCGCTAATCCATTAGTCAAATAATACCAGCGCAATGCCTGTGCGGCAGTTATGGGTGGCCACTCATAGGCCAACAGCAAAACCTGCATCATCCACTCTCATATCGCAAATCTGTACGCCTGACACTAACAATACGTTGAACCATTCGGCGATAAAACGACATCTAAAATTTCAGAAACCGAAAGAAAACTTTCACAATCCAGCATACGCTGCAATATATAGACAAATTGTATCCTGCACATCACCGGTGCCGTCTAAATGACGGACTGCAAGCAGCATCATTCCGATGGAAACACCACTGACCCGCTCTCGGTCAATATACCTAGCATCGGAGATATTTTTGCAATGACTGACACACATCCTCTTTATATTTTATCTCGAAAATAAATCATTTTTAAACAAATTGCCGCTTATCGCCACATCTATTTTTCAAGTAACCATCCAATAGATTTATATATTCTTGATAACTACTTCTTCTATCAAGTTTATGCAACTCCGTCACCGACAAATTCGGGCGCACAGGAAAACTAACCACCCGATTCATCGCATTAGCAAGTCTTATTTCAAATTCCCTGTTTGATTGCATTTCCCAAATAGCGCCATTATAGGCAGCTATGTCGTACACCGGCGGAACGAGAGCTACGCCGCCATTGCCAGCAAATGCAGACGCATGCCCGACGTTGCTCGTAACAATTGGCAAATTGGCTTTCAACGCTTCCAGGAGTGTAAGTTGACAACCCTCGAAGAAGGCTCCGCTAACAAATCCATCCGCCATCGCCAGATAACTATGGATACGGGAAACAGAACCAACGTAAATGGCTTTCCCCTGCAGATTATTATTAACAATATAGTCTTCAAGTTCCTGCAGAAGATGCTTTTCGTAGACCGGTCCTATGATTAGCAGCCTGGCATTAGGGCACGTTTTTACGGTTTCGCCATATGCCTTGAGAGTGCCCAGGTGGTTTTTTTGGTGGTTGATTGCTCCAACGTCTATGAATATGAAATCATCGTCCGCGAAACCAAAGGATCTTCGAAGGCTTGAACGCATATCGATACTACTTGCACATCCGAACGCGGAGATATCTATACCATTTGTTATTACCGTGCACTTTTCTTCCGGCACACCAAGACGGGAGACGCTGTAATATTTGACTTGCTCTGAAACGGCGACAAAAGCGTTAGTCAAAGTTGTTTCACGGATGAACCTGCGACGCTCAGTTTCATTGAACCACATATATATGTTGTGCAGGACTTGAATGAAAGGAATATTCCTGCTGTGGATGTTCTCGATACCTAAGTTGCAGTAATGCCCAATGACTATCTTTGGTTTAAGGTGAGCAATGATTCTTGCGTGAATTGCCGAATCGTACTTTTGACAAAGCACGGTCAAATTTCGCCCTCTAGCCAACTCGACAGCTGGCCCCTGGTTACCCATTACTAGTAGAACCACTTGATATGACGCTTCTACGAGTGTTTTATTCAAATCAATAACGACGTTCTCGAGGCCCCCTGCTTCGAAATTTTCGACTTGAACCAGGATGTCGCACCATCCCGGAAGGCCTTCCAGCTCTGCCTGAAAAGACTCAGACGGCGCTTCCGGAAGGTAGTCTCGTATACGTAAGAGTGACGCTACCGCGCCCCACGCCCGACGAGTCAACCTACCTACCAACGTACGTGCCGGCAGTATGCGGCAAACCTTGCCCATAGCTTTCGAAAGCATAGTCCCTTTGACTGGTTATGCGGTAAAGTAGTTAAATATCGCCTGTGCACCTGTCTGCTTTACAAGTTTCAGCTTTTCATATATTTCAAAATTTTTCGCAGCCATCTGCACCCGGCTTTCCTCATCTGGCAGTGCCGACGAAAGGAAGTCGCCGATGGTAATGAAGCGCATTCCTAGTGCCTTGAAATCGCCAATATCTTCACAATCCACAATCGGGATAATGCCCATGGCCAAGTATTCGACGAGCTTGGTTGGACAAGCAACCCGGTTCACTACAATGTCTTCTCTAAGAATGAAACCGTAATGGCATTGCATGTAAATTTTCATCAACTCTGCATGCGGTTTGGCGCCAATAATGACACTACTATACAACGTTTCAGGAAGCATCGCTCTGATCGCATCAGGTTCAGGGCAGTAGAAATGATGTAGGCAGTAATCTGAAGTCTTAATAATTGCGTCGATCATCTTCGAAACCTGTTGCCATTTATGCAGACCACCGGCATAAATGACTATAGGCTTCCCATCCACCAGCGGTCTGCTTGCGATATAGGGGTCAAAGCTGGGGAACATTGGAAATTCGACAACCCTCGCCCTGAAATCGCTACGGAATTTTTGCTCAAAATAGTGGCGCATCGCATCTGTCACCATTATAACGATACCGGCCTTCTTAACTGCCAGTCGCTCCTCCTTGTCGTAGATGAGCGCACTAAAGAAATCATTATGCATGCGAAATTCTTCAGGGACCACGCCATGAATATCCACCGCCTTTCTGATGAATGGCACATGCAGTAGTTTTCCGAAACGATTATCATACATACGCAGCACGCTGTGAAAATAAATCTTCCTAGAACGCATTGCAAAAATGAGAGCAAACAACCTAGCGATGATACGCTGTCTCTTGTCGCCAGTAACCCTCAGTACTATTACGTTGGCTTCTGGACGGTCGAACCAGGTATTACGGCCAGACAACTCCTCGGTTTCGACGTAGACGCGCCAGTAATTTGAAAACAGGCGATCGATGATCTGAATCCGCTGAAAGTAACCATCGCCTTGACGTTCAGGATAGAAATAACCACCAAAGAACACTATTCCGTTGAACTGGCTGATGAATGCCAAACCCTTGCGTGTCACCGATATCAGCCTGACGAATTTATTGCCGATTGGCAGGGCACTCGGAGCGATACTGGAAGGCGGGTGCAATTCTCCGCTACTCACATCACTTTTGTTGGGAACATTGGTAATGAAGAAGTGAATCGCGAAGTTGCAGTCGACCCGGTCATGGACGCCAATAGTGATCTGTTGTAGTTGGCTGACAATTTCATCGGACTTTCGAGCATCATTTTTCCGAGTCTTCAGAATACTTTCGAGGCTTTCACTCACATCCTGCCAGCGCCTTGCGATATCGCCGTATGATTTAGCATGTTCGACCTTTTGCTTAAGCTCATCAGAGGCTGAATTAATATACACCTCCAGTGCTTTCGAAAGTTTTCCAAACTCCGATTCGAAGTAAATTATCTGATGAGCTAATTTTTTCTTATGAAGACGTAGGAAGCCCACTTGCTCCACGGAAGCTCCCCCACCCTTCAGGGAAAACTTGATATCGCTGATAAATGAGACAATCGGTCTTTCCGGGCGCCGCTTCCAGGTAACTGAGTGCTTACGCTCCAAGTAGCTCTTATTCTTCTCCGCACGAGCACTAAAATATTCGTACTGCAGCGTGCCAAAGGATGCTGATCCCCAGTGATGAATAAAAACGTCCCGGGCCAAGTAGATGCTGTAGCCCTCCTTGGTTGCACGTAGGCAATAGTCATCGTCTTCGAACCCCCCGGGAAAGAAGGCGTCATCCAACAGCCCAACTTCATCGACAACTTTCCTCGAGATTAGCACGCAGAAGAAGGTAACATCGGCCTCCACCAAGTTGCCTTTCCACGCGAAGTTCCATCGTTCAGCAAAATCTTGAATACGTAGATACGGCACCTCAGGCATATCGAAGCCTTTCGAATCGCTGAATTCCATAATATCGACGTCATAATCTATCGGTACGCATTGTTCAGCATCCGCTTTGTTGGTGACCGGACTAATAATATCTTTCTTGTAGTCAATTAATCTGTCGAGCCAGTGATCTGTCACAATCACGTCGCTATTCAACAAGCAGACATGAGTTATATTGATGTCGGCCATGAAGGCCTTAATACCAACGTTGTTGCCACCAGAAAAACCAAGGTTCTCCGGTTGCTCTATATATTTCCAACCGTCGCCAACTTCATCTATATGCAGAGACATTAACTCCCTAATTTTATTCCGCTCGCTCTCTTCAGAAGCATTATCCACTAGAATTAGATTAAATTGCGATTTATTTACAGCCCGCCTAATACTAGCTAGCGTAGCCTTGACTGCATTAAAAGCATTATAGGAGACAATAACTATTCCTGTTTTCGATGCGTTTGGCATGGCTATTTTTTAGTCGATAATTTGACGAGCACCCGTTTGAAGAGTCTACTCAGGCCACCTGCTTCCAGGCACCTAATTTGCCTAGCCAGTTCCTGCGCATGCGCATCTTGCTGAACAACTTCGCTTGCAAGTTCTTGGGTACGTCGGTTTAATCGAATAACCTCCTGAATTTGTGTCTGCAATTGGTTATCCTTTTCGGCGACAAGCGACAGAAGTGACTGTTTCGAACTCTCGATGTCATGTATTTGACGATCACGCGCAATCATCTGGCGCTCGAAGAAACCATGGCTTTCGCGATGAAAAATACCAGGTTTGTCCGGAGCGACATCTAGCATTTTTAGCATATAGGCGGCTCTGGAGGCCTTGTCCATCAGCTGAGCCATCTCCGAGAAGCCGAATGGTAGAGGTGCTTTTGGGTTGCCAACGACGTTCAACCACGAACCGGATGCAAGGCGTATAGCCTCGCTGACCGCTTTTTGCAAATAACCTTTAGCCCTTTCCGTATCGTGGCTGTTGATGGCCAAGATTGCCAGCCAATGCAACGCATCCAGGGTCTTATTGCCGAGCAAGGGGCTGTACACCATCACATCTTGTGCGATGCATGCTTCGTATAGGTCGATGGCGGTTTGCGTATCGCCTGACAACCTGGCCATTTCTGCCCTGGCAAAGAAGAGTGAAACCTGCCAGCGCAGTTGGTGCGGAGATGGTTCTTCTATTGCTGAATATCGACGGGCTCTTGCCTCCAAGTCCTGCGCATGACCCTTGTCTCCCCTAGGCTCGTTGATCTGGGTATAGATACTGCCGCAGAGCGCCGCACCATAATCAACCGAGTATTCTTCCGACTCCGAAAGAACTCGTTCCCGCATACGGCTCAGGAGTCCGCGCGAAGTGGCCCGCATTCCCATCGCCACCATGGATTTGACCAGCCAGGGGTTTGCGTAATCTCGGGCGAATGCGGAAACATGGAAATCTGCGGAAGGCGGCAGCGCCCAGCAGGTTTCCGTGTAGGGGACATCCTTACCAGCTAGAGGATCCGCCATGCCAACTAGCAATATCCACTCACTATCCTGCTGCAACGGCTGGCTAGGGGACACCTCCACCCAACTGCGCGGGGCGAAATGGCACCGCATCGCCCCGCCAGCGGTCTGCAAAAAGCCCCGCTCCAGCAGGAAATATGCTCCGCATTCCGCCAGCAATCGATCCCAGGTGTACACGTGCAAATGATGGGGATTCGGATCCTCTCCGGTTTCGTCAGCCCAATTGTTCGGTGCGCAAATCATGACGCGTCCCGATGGTTTCAACACCCGCTTGAGCGCCTGCAAGTAAGCGATGGGTTCTGGGAGATGCTCGATTGTTTCAAACGCTGTTATGAAATCGACGCTGCTGTCCTCGATCTGCGACAGCGCCTCGGCATCACCTACCAAAAATTCCAACCTGCCAGGGCGTCCGTAGTGGGCGCTGGCGTACTTAATGCCAAAATCGCTGAGATCCACACCTACGATGGATTCAGCCTGAGACGCCGTGTAAAGGATGTGACTGCCATAACCTAGGCCGCAGGCGACATCGAGAACTCGATCACCGGGGCGTACTAGCTCCGCAGCTTTGTGATAACGGATGCAATGGGCGTCGCTTCGTCTGCCGACTTCTCGCAGCATATCTGAATGCAGCAGCCGTTCCTCTGAAAGTACTGATAGGTCGTAATGCAGTAAGGCGTTTTTTGGCACTTTCTCCAAAAGAATGAGGATTTGCCAGCCATCTTGGTTTAGAGCTTCATATGGATTAGCGTAATAGTAAAGTGGATGCTTACGGAAACCCGCTTCGAAGCAGCGCGCCTCCCACCATTCACGACTCTCAACTGTCAGATGCCAATGTCCATCACGATCATTCGTTGTAGCAATTTGCAAAAAAACATATCTGGACGACACGCGATACATCTCACGTAGTGCCACCGGTACATCAGCGGGTGCTAAGTGTTCCATGCAGTCCGTCGACACCACAACGTTGAATTGTTCGTCAGGGAATGGCATTGACAAAACCGACCCTTCAAAAAACCTCCTTGGGTAACGTAAATTCGCGCGATCAACAACAACAGCTGAGACATCGACCCCAAATGCATCAACTCCTCTACCTAGCAACTCAGCAACTAAGAATCCCTCACCACAACCTATGTCAATCACAGAACCGTATCCGCAACTTTCCATAATTAAGGAAGCAATCCTACCTATATCTCCACTACTCTCACCTATTCGATCTGGCGCTTGCCAATAGCCATCATAGAGCGATTTATAATCCACTGGGCGATTTGACTCATTCATTATTACCACCTAGCCAACATACGCAAATCACATATTCCACCAAAAAAGTACTCGTCTTGCCGAATCATTGTTTGGAAAAAAGCAGCCTCGTCTTTCCAATGTAGCAAGCGCTGCGCCGTATAGTCCGGATTACCCTCATAAGAAATAGCCGCTTGAATCTCATAAAAATTTGGCCCCAACGTGCACTCGCACTCCAACCAAACAGTAAAATCTTCGCCGCTACGTATAACACGCTTCCAAAATACCTCCCCCTCTCGATGGCTATCAAGTAGCTGCTTATCTTGATTCAAGGTTCCCCATGAGTAGATCTTGATCCCTTCGCGATTTCGAATACGTACTGCCACGTTAATATGATCTGTTTCAATCCTGGAGGAACAATCAATGCCAATCCGGATCATGTCACCCGGATAAAATACTGCGCAAGGTTCATTGTTGCCATCGAATGTTTTTACAGAGATTATCTCAATGCCCCCATCCCCAAACGACATGTTATTGGTTTTCCCTAGCGCGGATTCAGGGGTGGATGAGAGTTTGGCTGTAACTACCACATTATTTTTGGGCGATGCTTGTGAAATTCCGGTTTCTTTTGATTTTTCGGAGATTAGGTTGGCAAAATACACGGACTCGTCTTCATGCAACAGCTTCCTATATGCCAAGAGCACCTGCGAGGACGTGCCTTTCATTACTTCCTCACCACCCTTAAGCAAAATCGAGCGGTTCGTCAATGTACGCACTGCTTCCTGATCATGTGAAACAAAAAGCAGGGTCACACCATCGGATATAAGCTTTTCAATACGGGAGAAGCAGCGTTTTTGAAATAGAGCATCGCCAACCGCCAAGGCCTCGTCAACGATGAGGATATCTGGGTCGATCTGCACCTGTACTGCGAAGGCCAGCCTCACCAGCATGCCACTTGAATAGGTTTTCACTGGTTGATCGAGGTATTCACCGATATCCGCAAACGCAGCTATCTTGTCGAAGCGCTGATTCACCTCCTCTCGACTCATTCCCAGCAGCATGGCGTTAAGGTAAACGTTTTCTCGTCCGGAGAAGTCTGGATTGAACCCAGAACCCAGTTCAAGGAGCGCAGCCACTCGGCCATGCGTACTCACACTGCCCACGGTTGGTGTCAGGGTGCCAGTGATCAACTGTAGGAGCGTGCTCTTGCCGCTACCGTTGCGCCCAACAATGCCGAAGGACTCGCCCTTCTTGACACTGAAAGAAATATCACGTAATGCCCAGTGTTCCTTATAGTACACGGACTGCTGCATGTTTAGAATTTTCTTTAACGGCGGCAGAATGAACTGTTTCAATCTATCACGTGGAGAAGAGTAAATCTCATAGCGTTTTCCCAGCCCATTGACTTCAATCGCATACTCGTCAGAGGACATCAGCGAATCCCTTTCGAGTTTTTTGAAACCAGGCAAATCCCGCCCACGCGACAATCATACTAGCCATCATATGAATTAACAAGCTCGACCAGGACACCCCCCCTCCGAACATCATTACACTACGAGCCTGCTCGACAATTCCTGTAATAGGATTAATGCGCATGATAAATTGATAATTTTTCGGGAGAGAAGCAAGAGGATAAAAAATTGGCGATAAAAACATAAGTGCCGTAACAATCACACCCACAAATTGGGAGGTATCACGAATATATACACTCAATGAAGACAGCACCCACGAAACACCCAGTGTAAAAAATACCAATGGCAGCAAAATTAGTGGCAGGTAGATAATTTCAATCGGTGGAAAACCAAAAAAAAATAGATAAAAACCCAACCAAACAAGCATACTAACAAGAAAGTGAAATGCAGCCGATCCCGCAATTACAAGCGGTAATATTTCAAGCGGAAAAATTATCTTTTTCACATAATTAATATTACTTACCACCAAGAATGGAGCTCGATTAATACATTCCGAGAAGAAATTAAACACCATAAGACCAACAAACAGGACAAGTGCGAACTCTACTTTTGAATCCCCTCCACCAACCCAGCGAGTCTTAAACACAAAACTAAAAACAAACGTATAGATCGTAAGCATCAAAACTGGACTGAAAAAAGACCACAGCAGTCCAAGGATTGAGCCCTTATAACGTCCAACGACATCTCGTTTAATTAATTCAAGCACAAGGGCTCTATTATTAAAGATCGATTTGAATAACATTCGAGGTGAGATATCGGAGATTGCAAGGTATTTCAATCAAACAGCTCCATATAATCCATTATAGGAATTCACGATTGATCATCTTCTTTCACTTGAAAGCGCGCCTTTCATTAATGCAAGACAGGGATGAAATCGTTTGTTTTGCGTTGTTTTAATCCCAACACATAAGACCCGTCAAAGCAAGACGCAGCGCCATATATTTGACGTCTTTCTACGACGCTTTTCAGCTATCTAAATGACGGTGTTGATTTCAGGCACAATGTTATAATGCATCCCGTGCCCACCACCAGGTAGTCGGCGAATAGAAATACGGTTCAGCAACGGACACTGTAGTGTTGCCGCAGCTGCCACCATACTTACAAGCCAAAGCGCACCCTTTGCACCTTTGACGGATTAGCCTATGTACAGAGCCCGCCAGCACACAATGAGACAGCTTGAGACAGCTTGAGACAGCTCTTTAATGATGTAAAAAACCAAGTGCATCTCTAAAAACCCTTGGAATTTGCTACGCGACTCGCGCAACCCATTGATTTGAAAGACATCGAAATTCCAGAACAGAGGTTTTTTTAGATGTGCCCTCTAGTACCAGGTGCTTTTTGAGCACCACCGTATCGACGAGGAGCCATCGAAGGCGACGTTATCCAGGCTATTTGCATACCCACGCATGTAAAGCCGGTCGTTACGAAGGATGCCAGCGCACCATTGACACAACTTTTCGGCTGTATGTCTGCCCAAAATCCGTCGCATTGCATGATGGAAAACATCACGGTAGTTACGAAGTTGCTGAGTCCGTTTCGCCCGTCTGGCGCAAGCTTTCCAGGTCTGCTTCAAACAGCGCCAGCCGCTGGTTCAGCCGGCGCACGTCGCGCTCGATGCGGGTGTTGACCATGTCCGCGTGCAGCGCCTTGACCAGCAGCACCATGCAGGCCAGCAGCAGCAACAGGGCCGGCGGATAGCGGAAGCCTGTCCAGGCCGCCAGCCGGTCGATCAGGCCGGGCCAGGCACCCAGCACGGCAGTGGCGCCCGCCACCAGCACCCAGAACAGGCCGTGCATCAGGTACAGATGGTCGCGGCGTATCAGGTACAGGATCAGCACTGCCAGGCTGATCCCCAAAAATGCAGTGGTGACCTGCATGGGAGCCATGGAGGTGGTTCCTTCGTGGTTGGGTGTGTTGGGGGTGCAATGGAAGGCGGGCGTGTGCGCGGCCTGCGGTCATTGCTGTGCGCTGGTGCCAAGGGCCACCGCGCGTTGTGCGGAGCGATTGTAAGGGAATGCCCTGATGGGGAGCCGCTATTGGCCGGGTGGTGCTCCGGGTTTCCCTGGCGATCTATACGCTCCTCATCCCCCGGGAGGCCACGCGGGGTTGCCGCCATCGGATTTGGCCGTATCGCAAAAGAGCTACAAAATATTCACAAGGAGAGTCATGCCGTGACCCATTCCACAATGCTGCACGTCCGTGTGGACGACGAAATCAAGACGCAAGCCAGCGAGGCACTGGCGGCCATGGGGTTGTCCGTGTCCGATGCGGTGCGCATCCTGCTCAAGCGTGTGGTGAACGACCAGGCGTTTCCGCTGGAGCTCAAGGTGCCCAACGCCCAGACTCGTGCGGCGATGGAAGAAGCCCGCGCGATGACGAAGGCGCGAGCCACCCGTTTTGACTCTGCCGACGCGCTGATCGATGACCTCCAAAAAGCCCGCCAGCAGTAAGCGGACAGTGCCACCCAGGGGGTGCGATTTCACCAAGGCTTTCATCAAGGACTGGGACCGCCTCTCCCGCTCGGGCCGGTACGACCTGAATCGCCTGAAGGCTGCAATGCTGCTGCTCATTGGCAACGATGCTCCGCTGGGGCCCGAGTGGCTGGATCACCCGCTCAAGGGCGACTGGGCGGATCACCGCGAGTGCCACATCGGCCGTGATTTCCTGCTGATCTACCGGCTTGATGGCAACGCAATCATTTTCGTACGTGCAGGGACGCATTCGGAATTGTTCGAGGAATAGGGTACTGGGGACTACTTGCCGGTAGCCGCGAGGTGATCGAGCCAGCGATGCATGGCTGCATCGTCCAACGCGTACTCGCCACGTGCCGATTTCCACATCAGCGCTGGCACGAAGAAACTTCAGTCCACAAAGAGCTCGCGCAACAAGGCCAGCGACTGTGCAGAAAGCACCATGCATCATTGGCTCGTCCACGGGTCCGCGGCGCTGAATCAATCGTCATCAAATGGAAGTTGCCCCTGTGGAGCACTTGGAGGCCATTTGCCGGCAGCTGCCAGGTGATCGAACCAGCGATGCATGGCTGCATCGTCCAACGCGTACTCGCCACGTGCCGACTTCCATACCAGTGCTGGCATGCGCTGGCGAAGCGCCTCCAGCGCCTTTTGCGCCTGCGTCACTGTCACTGGGCGACCGGTTTTGTCTCGGTAGAAGTGCAGGGCCTCGGCGTCGTAGGGGCGGTAGCGCGGGCCCTGTTCCAGCATGCGCCACAAAACCGCCTGTTCGGTGGGCTTGAGGCCCAGGTAGTCAGATGCCATTTGCACTTCGTCCTGGGCTTGCTGCTGCCATGCTGCCTCCAGTAGGGCGGGCTCGAAACGCCCCACCACGTCGGCCAAGGGGCTTAGCACCTGTCCCAGCGCTGCCATGAAGAATTGCGGGCGGTGGCCAAAGGCTTCGAAGGCCTGCTGCAGCAGGGCTTGATCGACGGGCTGCAATGACGGGCGCTGCGCTTCGATCAGGCCGGCGACATGGCCGATGAAGTCCGGACCCAGCGACGGCATGCGCTGGATCTGGGAGCCATAAAACGGTGCCGCCGCCGTGTTGACCAGGCGCAGCAGTTTGTCGCGGTCAGAGCCCGACATGACGAGCATGAGGTTCACCGCCCCCGGCCGATTGAGTTGGTCGCGCGCGGATTTAAGTGCCGTCATGGCGGTCTCACCGGCTTCGCTGGTCAGGGCATGCTGCGCCTCGTCGATGATCAGTGCCACGGGTTTTCCGGCGCTTTCGTGCAGCAGGCGCAGCGCTTCGCTCAAGGTCATGCCGTCCACCTTGCCAATTTTGCTGGTGTCCACCTCCAGCCCGCCGACCTTCACCTTGTCCAGTCCTGCTTTTTTTGCGGAGCGGGCCACAAGGCCCAAGTGGGGTTCCAGCGCGCGGGCGATGGCACCTGCTATCAGACCGCCCGGGTCGCGCCGCACATCGGCCCAAAGATCCACATAGACCACCACCACGCCAGCGGCCTGCAAAGCCGGACTCAGGTCTCCTTGAAGGAAGGTGGATTTGCCGGTGCGGCGCGGCGCGGCCAGAAACAGGCCGTTGTGGGCATCGCCCAGCAAGGCCTTGCCTTGAAGGGCGGCTACCAGTTCTTGCGCCAGGGCGGTGCGTTTGAAGGCGATCATGGGGACTATCCAAAATTATCTTTCAAAAGATAGTTTATCTAATTTTGGATAAATTACGATAATTTCCTGCCTTGGTGCAGCCCTGAAGAGTATGTTTGGCGCGCCAGCCTGACATCGGCATGCCGATGTAACCCATCGAACCAAGTACCTGGCGCCACAGCAGCAAAAACCCCTGCACTTTCTGGGCCCGGCCTCTTGAAACCGGGCCAATCGCCCTTATTATTAGCACTCGTTGGGGTTGAGTGCTAACAACACCCCACCTGTTCCCCAGGGCAGCCGGTTTCAGGCTGCCTTTGCCTTTCAACCTGTCTGTGAATCTCCAGGAGATGCTATGAACCTTCGTCCTCTGAACGATCGCGTGATCGTCAAGCGCCTTGAAAACGAAACCAAGACTGCCTCGGGCATCGTCATTCCCGACAACGCCGCCGAGAAGCCCGACCAGGGCGAGGTGCTGGCCGTGGGCCCGGGCAAGCATGACGAGGACGGCGACCGCATTGCCATGAGCGTGAAGGTGGGCGACCGCGTGCTGTTCGGCAAGTACAGCGGCCAGACCGTGAAGGTCGATGGCGACGAGCTGCTGGTCATGAAGGAAGACGACCTGTTTGCGGTCATCGAAAAGTGATTGCCCAACGGGCAAGCACTTTCGTCGCAGGCTGACTTGGCGCAGCCAAGTCAAGGGCCAAAGGCCCGGCCGTAGACAGAAACAGTTGGATTACTTTTGATAGCTGTCAGCGCTTGATGGGTAAGCGCTAGCAGCATTTTTCACTCATATTTGTAGGAGCCAAACATGGCAGCAAAAGACGTAGTTTTCGGCGGCGAAGCCCGCGCCCGCATGGTTGAAGGCGTGAACATCCTGGCCAACGCGGTCAAGGTCACCCTGGGCCCCAAGGGCCGCAACGTGGTGCTGGAGCGCTCCTTCGGCGCCCCCACCGTGACCAAGGACGGCGTGTCCGTGGCCAAGGAGATCGAGCTCAAGGACAAGATCCAGAACATGGGCGCCCAGCTCGTCAAGGAAGTGGCTTCCAAGACCAGCGACAACGCCGGTGACGGCACCACCACCGCCACCGTGCTGGCCCAGGCCATCGTGCGCGAAGGCAGCAAGTACGTGGCCGCCGGCCTGAACCCCATGGACCTGAAGCGCGGCATCGACAAGGCCGTCGCCGCCCTGGTGGAAGAGCTGAAGAAGGCCTCCAAAGCCACCACCACCTCCAAGGAAATCGCCCAGGTCGGCTCCATCTCCGCCAACTCTGACTCCAGCATTGGCGAAATCATCGCCAACGCCATGGACAAGGTCGGCAAGGAAGGCGTGATCACCGTCGAAGACGGCAAGAGCCTGAACAACGAGCTGGACGTGGTTGAAGGTATGCAGTTTGACCGCGGCTACCTGTCGCCCTACTTCATCAACAACCCCGAGAAGCAGGTTGCTCTGCTGGACAACCCCTTCGTGCTGCTGTTCGACAAGAAGATCAGCAACATCCGCGACCTGCTGCCCACGCTGGAAGCGGTGGCCAAGGCCGGCCGCCCGCTGCTCATCATCGCAGAGGAAGTCGAGGGCGAAGCCCTGGCAACGCTGGTGGTGAACACCATCCGCGGCATTCTGAAGGTTGTGGCCGTCAAGGCGCCTGGCTTTGGCGACCGCCGCAAGGCCATGCTCGAAGACATCGCCATCCTGACGGGCGGCAAGGTCATCGCTGAAGAAGTGGGCCTGAGCCTGGAGAAGGTGACGCTGGCCGACCTGGGCCAGGCCAAGACCATCGAAGTGGGCAAGGAAAACACCACCATCATCGACGGCGCCGGCAATGCCGACGACATCCAGGCCCGCGTCAAGCAGATCCGCATCCAGATCGAAGAAGCCACCAGCGACTACGACCGCGAGAAGCTGCAAGAGCGCGTGGCCAAGCTGGCCGGCGGCGTGGCCGTGATCAAGGTTGGCGCTGCCACCGAGGTCGAGATGAAGGAAAAGAAGGCCCGCGTTGAAGACGCCCTGCACGCCACGCGCGCTGCGGTGGAAGAAGGCATCGTGGCCGGTGGCGGCGTGGCCCTGCTGCGCGCCCGCCAAGCGGTGGGCGAGGTCAAGGGTGAGAACGCCGACCAGGACGCCGGCGTGAAGCTGATCATGAAGGCCATCGAGGCCCCCCTGCGCGAGATCGTCAACAACGCCGGCGGCGAAGCCTCGGTGGTGGTCAACGCCGTGCTGGCCGGCAAGGGCAACTACGGCTTCAACGCCGCCAACGACAGCTACGGCGACATGCTGGAGATGGGCATTCTGGACCCCACCAAGGTGACGCGCACGGCGCTGCAGAACGCCGCCTCCGTGGCCTCGCTGCTGCTGACGACCGAGGCCATGGTGGCCGAGGCTCCGAAGGACGATGCCCCCGCCGGCATGCCCGACATGGGCGGCATGGGTGGCATGGGCGGCATGGGCATGTAAGCAGCCCCGGCCGCTGGCGCCCCCCTTCACCGGCGGGGTGCCATGCACCACGACCAAGGCCCGCAGGTTTTGCCTGCGGGCTTTTTTTTGGCCTTGGCCGATCCGGTTGTTGCGGCGTCAATCCGCTCCAGGATCGGGATCTCGGGCAGCAAAACGCGCCAGGATCAGATCCCGCACCCGGCCCGCCACCGGTGTCAGCCCAAGCTGGCGTGGCCAGGCGACGTTCAAGTGGGTGCGCAGCTCGGTGCCATCGAGCGGCAGCAGGCGCGGCAGCCCCTGGCCCGCCAGTTGCCCGAAGCTCTGCGGCGCAAACGCCACGCCCAGGCCGCGTTGCGCCATCAAGAGCATGGGCAGGGTCTCGCCGCCCCAATACACCACGTTGGGCACAAAGCCCGCCTGCTGGCAGGCACGCAGCACCATGTCGGAAATGCCCGTGCCCAGGGGCGAGCGGTGCAGCAGAAAGCGCTCGTGGCGCAGGTCGGCCAGGCGCACCCGCGCGCCGCCCGCCAGGGGGTGGGCAGGGGGCAGGGCCACATGCAGGGGCTCGTCCATGATGGCGTGCGTCTCCAGCTCGGGCGCCCGGTACTCGCTGCGCGAGATGATCAGATCCAGCCCGCGCTCGCGCAGGCGCTGCAGCATGTGGCCGGCCTCGCCCTCCTGCACGTCCACCGTGATGTCCAGGCCACAGGCAGCCAGGTCCTCCATCACCGCCGGCATGACGAACAGGCTGGCCGCCGTGGCACAGCCGATGTGCACCGTGCCGCGCGCGCCCTGCTCGGCCTCGCGCAGTTCGCGGCGCATGGTCTGCAGCTGCGCCAGCAGCGCCTTGGCGCGCAGGTAGAACAGCTCGCCCGTGGCCGTGGGCGCCAGGCGGTGACCGCTGCGGTCAAACAGGCCCACGCCCAGCTCGCCCTCCAGCTTGCGCAGCAGCATGCTCAGCGGCGGCTGGGTCATGTGCAATCGCGTCGCGGCGGCAGACACGCTGCCCTGCTCGTAGACGGCGACAAAGCATTTCAGGCGGTGCTCATCCATATGCTTATCGAATAAAAACAGACGTTATATATATTAGACAGTGGCTTCTTGTCTTCCTACACTGGCTTGCATCACGGTAATGAACCGCGAACCACAGACCGATAGGAGACATGAATATGCAACGCATTCGCCGCCACATCGCCGCCCTGGCCCTGCTGACCTGCATCGCACCCATGCTGGGCATGACAGCCGCCCAGGCGCAGACCGACTGGCCCAAGCGCAACATGAAGGTCGTCGTGCCCTACCCGGCCGGCGGCTCCGCCGATGCGATGGGGCGCATGGTGGCCAACAAGCTGGCCAAGGCCTTCCCCAAGGTCAGCGTGGTGGTGGAGAACATTCCCGGCGGCGCCACCGTGCCCGGTGCGCTGGCCGTGCTGCGCGACGCGGCGGACGGCCACACGCTGTTCATGGCCAGCGATGGCACGCTGAACATCAACCGCTGGCTGCTCAAGGATGTGCGCTACGACGCCGACCGCGACTTCACGCCCGTGACCGTGCTCAACAGCTACCCGCACTGGCTGATCGTCAATCCCCAGGGGCCCTACAAGAGCCTGGACGACCTGGTCAAGGCCATACGCGCCAAGCCCGGCAAGGTCTCGATCAGCATCAACACCATAGGCGGCAGCGCCCATCTGGCACTGGACAACTGGCGTCGGGTGAATGACCTGGATTTCGCGATCGTGCCCTACCGAGGCTCGCCGCCGGCCGTGACGGATCTGATCGGCGGCCACACCGACGCGCATATGGACGTGGTGGGATCCTCGGCAGCCTTCGCCCGCAGTGCGCGGGTGCTGCCGGTGGCCGTGCTGCAGGGCACGCCCATTCACGAATTCCCCAAGGTGCCGACGCAGGATCCAAAGGATCCAAAGACCCTGGTCGTGCAGTCCAACCTCTCGGTGGTCATGCGCAGCGGCACGCCGCAGGACGTGGTGAGCCGGATCTACGCCATCTTGCAGGCGGGTGTGAAGGACAGCGATTTCGCCAAGACCCTGGACACGCTGAACCTCGACCCGGTGCTGCTGGAACCCGCCCAGGCCAAGACCTTTTTGCAGCAGGAGACCCAGCGCTACGGGGCCTTGGTCGAGAAGTCCGGCCTGGAAAAACAGTAAAAAAGGCATTGCCATGAAATTCGTCATCGCCCTGATCCGCCACGAGACCAATACCTTCTCGCCCATCCCCACCGTGCTCAGCGACTTTCGCCGTGGCACGGGCGAGGGGCCGGCCTATGGCGAGGCCGCGCGCCTGGCCTGCGAGGGCACAAAGAACGCAGCCACGGCCTACCTGGACATGGCGCGCGAGATGGGCGCCGAGGTCGACTTTGCCGTCTACGCCAGCGCCGTGCCCAGCGGCGTGGTCACGCGCGAGGCCTTCGAGCACCTGTGCGACGCGGTGGTGCGCAGCGCCTCGCAGGGCTGTGATGCGGTGCTGCTGGATCTGCATGGCGCCATGGTGGTCGATGGCTACCCGGACGCCGAGGGCGAGCTGCTGCGCCGCCTGCGCGAGTGCACCCCGGCCGGCCTGCCAATAGGTGTGTCGCTGGACTTTCATGCCAACTTCAGCAGCGAATTGATACGCAACGCGACGGTAATTGCCGGCTACTGCACCTATCCGCATGTGGATATCTACGAAACCGGCGAGCGCGTGGCGCGCAGCATCCGCGCCAAGCTGGAGGGCCGCAGCGACCCGGTGCTGCTGTGGCGCCGCCTGCCCATGCTGACGCATATGCTGCGCCAGACGCCCGCCAGCCAGCCCATGAAGGACATCATGGACCGCGCCATGCAGGCCGAGCAGAGTGGTGAGGTATGCAACGCCTCCATCTTCGGCGGTTTTCCGCTGTCGGACATCCCCTGCGCTGGTCTTTCTGTCGTCATCGTCGCCGAACGTGATCGACTGCAGCAGGGCCAGAAGCTGCTTGACGAGCTGTGCGACCTGGCCTGGTCGCGCCGCGCCGACTTCGTCTTCGAGTCGGGCTCGGTGCCGGAGTCCATTGCCCATGCGAAGACCCTCAAGGACGGCCCGGTGCTGCTCATCGACCATGGCGACAACTGCGGCGCGGGCGGCGTGACCGACGTCATGGACGTGCTCGAAGAGGTCTTGAAGCAGGGCCTGCAGGATGTGGTCGCCGGCCCGTTCTGGGACCCTGCCACGGTGGCCACGCTGTTCGAGCACGGCGTGGGCGCCGAGGTCACCGTGGACGTGGGCGGCAAGACCGACATGCCGGCGCTGGAACTGAAGGGCCGGCCGCTGCGCCTGTCGGGCGTGGTGGAGCGCCTGACGGATGGCGAATACACCGTCACCGGCCCCATGTTCACGGGCGTGCGCCAGAGCCTGGGCCGCACCGCCGTGCTGCGCGTCGGCAGCGTGCGCATCTTCATCTGCGAGCGCCCGCAGGAGCCGTATGACGCGGGCGTGTTCACCCATGCGGGTGTCGATCCGGCCAAGGCCCACTATGTGCTGCTCAAGTCGCGCCAGCATTTCCGCGCCGGCTTCGGGCCTTTTGCCAGGCATGTGGTGCTGGTCAGCGGGCCGGGCGTATGCAGCTCGGACTACGGCCTGTTCCCGTTCAAGCAGCTGAACCGCCCCATGTACCCGCTGGATGCCGACGCCACCATGGCGGATGGCGAGAGCTGGATACCCGCCGCTGCCTGACCCACGCCGCGTGCGCCACCATGCAGGAAATGCTCTACCCCGCCACCGTGGTACTGCTGGGCTATGTGGTGCTCGGCATCACGGGCTTTGGCTCGGCCCTGGTCATCGTGCCGCTGCTGGCCTGGCGCTGGCCCCTGACCGAGGTCGTGCCCCTGGTGCTGCTGCTGGATGTGCCGGCATCGCTGCTGCTGGGTGGGCTGAACCTGCGCCATGTGAACCTGGCCGAGCTGCGCCGCCTGCTGCCGGGCATGGTGGCCGGCGCACTGGCGGGCTTGTGGCTGTCGGGCCAGCTGCCCAGCCGCTGGCCACTGCTGGCCCTGGGCCTGTATGTGGCGGCCGTGGGGGCGCGCGCGCTGCGCAGCGCGCCGCCGCAACCGCGGCCGCTGGCGGCGCCCTGGGGCCATGCGGCCGGTGGCGCGATTGGCCTGGTGGAAATGCTGTTCGGCACCGCCGGCCCGCTGGTGGTGGCCTGGCTGAGTCGGCGCCTGCCCGACGTGCTGGCGCTGCGGGCCAACACGCCCATCGTCATCACCATGAGCGCCTGCGCCGTGCTGCTGACCATGGGCGCGGCCGGGCGGCTGTCGCACGCCGAGCTGTGGTGGCGCTGGCTGATGCTGATCGTGCTGGCCGCCCTGGGTGTGCTGCTGGGCCACCACTGGGCGCGCCGCGTGTCCGCGGCCAGCCTGCGCAAGCTGATCTGCGGCCTCTTGGTCATCAGCGGGCTGAGCCTGGTGGCGCACGCCGTGCAGCTGCGCTGAACCTGTTATTTCGAAGGAGATGCCTTTGCCACCCCAATACCCGCGTTTCACCCCATAACCTTCAACAAAATCACGTAAAAACCCGTTCCCGAAGGAGTCAGGAGACATGTTCCGTTCATCCATCACCAAGTTTGCCGCCGTCGCCTTCGGTGCCGCGCTGCTCGCCCAGGGCGCCAGCGCACAGAACCAGGCCCATACACCCGTCAAGATCATCATCGGCTTTCCTGCCGGCGGCGCCCTGGACAACCTGGCACGCGCCATGGCCGAGAAGCTGCGTACCGAACTGGGCCGCGCCGTCATCGTGGACAACAAGCCCGGCGCCAGCACCCATATCGCGCTGATGACCGTCAAGCGCGCGCCGGCCGACGGCGCCACCATTCTCATCAGCCCGGCGCCGCCCTTCGTCACCCACCCGCTGACCTACGACAAGCTGCAGTTCGACCCGGACAAGGATCTGATCCCGGTGGCGCATCTGGCGGATACGCCGCTGGTGGCCACCACCTCGGCCGCCAGCCCGTATTCGTCGATGCGCGAATACCTGGAATGGGTGAAGAAGAACCCCAAGGACACCGGCATCGGCATGGTGTCCATGGGCGGTGTGCTGCATTTCGGCGTGCTGCAGCTGAACCAGGAACGCGGCCTGAGCCTGATGCCCGTGGCCTACAAGGGCGCCCCGCCCATGCTGACCGATGAGATCGGCGGCGTGCTGCCCGTGGGCATGGACACGGTGGCCTCGGCCAGCGAGCTGGAGAAGGCCGGAAAGATCAAGTACCTGGGCGTGCCCGGCATGGAGCGCACCAAGCTGCTGCCCAACGTGCCCACCTTCAAGGAGCAGGGCGTGCCGGGGTTTGAACAGGCATCGAGCTGGTACGCCGCCTATGTGCCCACGGGCACGCCCGCGGCGGTCGTGAGCCAGCTTGAAAAGGCCATGATCCACATCGTGCAAGACTCGGCCTTTGCCGCCAAGATGGCCCAGGGCGGCATGGTGACCACGGGCCGGCCGGGCGCAGAGGTCACCAGCCTGATCAAGTCACAGCGCGAGGCATCGCGCCCGATCGTCGAAAAATCGGGCTATCGCGCGACGCAATAACCACGTTTGAGCGCAGATGTCACCAATATAACGACAACTGCCAAATGCGCAGGGGCGGCTTCAGCGCCGCTCCACCGTCGGCTCGCGCTCCATCAGACGCGCCACGGCGTCGGCTGCGTGCAGCCGGCCGTCGAGCAGCGCCACCACGCATTCGGCGATCGGCATCTCCACGCCGGCAGCGCGCGCGCGCTGCACCACCGTGCGTGCGCTGTACACGCCCTCGGCCACATGGCCCAGCGAGTCCACCGCCTGTTGCAGGCTCTTGCCGTCCGCCAGCAGCAGGCCCACGCGGCGGTTGCGCGACAGGTCACCGGTGGCGGTGAGCACCAGGTCGCCCAGACCGGACAGGCCCATGAAGGTGTCGGTACGCGCGCCCAGGGCCAGGCCCAGGCGCGTCATCTCGGCCAGGCCGCGCGTGATCAGCGCGGCGCGCGCGTTCAGGCCCAGCTGCAGACCGTCGCACAGGCCGGTGGCGATGGCCAGCACGTTCTTCACCGCGCCGCCCACCTCCACGCCGACGATGTCCTCGCTGGCATAGACGCGCAGCGACGGGCCATGGAACGCCTGCACCAGCGCGTCGCGCACAGAGGCATGGCGGCTGGCCGCGACCAGGGCCGTGGGCTGGGCGCGCGCCACCTCCTGGGCAAAGCTGGGGCCACTGAGCACACCGCTGGCCAGTTGCGGCGCCACCTCGGCGCAGACCTCATGGGCCATCAGGCCGGTGCCGGCCTCAAAACCCTTGCACAGCCAGGCGATGGGGGCCTGGCTGTCCTTGAGCAGTTGCAGCATGCCGCGCAAGGCCGCCATCGGCGTGCCGATGACGATCAGCTCGGCGCTGGCCGCCAGCGCGCGGGCATCGCCGGCCACCACCTGCAGCGCCGGCGCAAATGCCAGGCCGGGCAGGTAGCGCTGATTGCAGCGCGCGGCCTGCATGGCAGCCGCCTGTTGCTCGTCGCGCGCCCACAGCGTGACCGCGTTGCCGCCGGCATGGGCGGCCGCGCTCACAGCCAGGGCCGTGCCCCAGGCGCCCGCCCCAAGTACTACTATTTTCATAGCTTACAGCGCTTACTGGACGGACGTTACAACCCTAAAAGATGAAAAATTACTGAACCGTGCCGTTGCCGGCCTCGGCGGCGGCGGCCTGCTGCTGCTCGTACATGGCCTGGAAGTTGATCTCGGCCAGGTGCACGGGCGGGAAGCCGGCGCGCGTAATGGTGTCGGCCACATTGCCGCGCAGGTAGGGGTAGATGATCTGCGGGCAGGCGATGCCGACGATGGCGCCCATTTGCTCCTCGGGCACGTTGCGGATCTCGAAGATGCCGGCCTGCTTGGCCTCGACCAGGAACACGGTCTTGTCCTCGATCTTGGTCTGCACGGTGGCCGTCACGGCAACCTCAAAAATGCCTTCGGCCACGGGCGTGGCCTGCACGCCCAGCTGGATATCGACGCTGGGCTGCGCCTGCTCCAGCAGGATGGCGGGGGAATTGGGCTGCTCCAGCGACAAATCCTTCAGGTAGACGCGCTGGATCTGGAATACGGGGGTGGCTTCTTCGGTGGACATGGTTTTGGGTTCCGTTGGTCAAAACAAAGCCCGCCCGGGAGACGCTCCCGCAGCGGGCACTTGGGGCCGCATTATGCAACCTCGATCAGGGGGTCATGCGCCCAGCAGGGGCATCAGGCCGCCGCGCTGGTCGAGCGCGGCCAGGTCGTCAAAGCCGCCCACATGGGTGTCACCAATGAAGATCTGCGGCACGGTGCGCCGGCCGGTGATGTCCATCATCTGCTGGCGCGCCGCCGGGTCGGTGTCTATGCGCACCTCCTCGATCTGCTCCACGCCGCGCGCCTTGAGCAGCTGCTTGGCACGGGTGCAGTAGGGGCAGACGGCGGTGGTGTACATCTTCACGGCTTGCATGACAGGGCAATCTTTCAGAAAAATGCAGAAATATGAATGCAGATAAGACCAGATCAGGCCTTCTCGACCGGCATGCTGGCTTCGCGCCAGGCGGCCAGGCCACCGGCCAGGGTCTGCGCCTTGTCGTAGCCCAGACCCTTGGCAATGCCCACGGCGCGCGCCGCCCGGCCGCCCTTGGCGCAGACCATGATCACCGGCACGGCCTTGTTCTTGGCCACCTGCGGCAGACGCTCCTGCAGTTGCGCCAACGGAATGTTCTTGGCGCCGCCCACATGGCCGGCGGCGAACTCGGCGGGTTCGCACACGTCGATGACCACCGCCTTCTCGCGGTTGATGAGCTGCACGGCCTGCGCCGCGCTCAGGCCCCCGGCCGCGCCCTTGACAGCAGGCAGCAGCAGCATGGCGCCCGAAGCCAGCGCGAGGACGATCAAATACCAGTTGTCGAGGATGAAGTTCACGAGGGTCCTTAGGGCGAAAAAAACCGCTCATTCTAAAATACCGGGTTTTGACTTGCACGACCCAGGGACACCATGCACAAACTCGTTCTGATTCGCCACGGCGAATCCACGTGGAATCTCGAAAACCGCTTCACCGGCTGGACCGACGTGGATCTGACCACCACCGGCATCGAGCAGGCCAAGAACTCCGGCCGCCTGCTCAAGGCCGAGGGCTACGAGTTTGACCTGGCCTACACCAGCGTCCTGAAACGCGCCACGCGCACGCTGTGGCATTGCCTGGACGAGATGGACCGCACCTGGCTGCCGGTGCAGCACAGCTGGCGCCTGAACGAGCGCCACTATGGCGCGCTGCAGGGCCTGAACAAGGCGGAGACGGCCAAACAGTACGGCGACGAGCAGGTGCTGGTCTGGCGCCGCAGCTACGACACCCCGCCGCCGGCCCTGGAAGCCAGCGACCCGCGCTGCGAGCGCGGTGACCTGCGCTACGCCGGCCTGGCCCCCGAGCAGGTGCCGCTGACCGAATGCCTGAAGGACACGGTGGAACGCGTGCTGCCCTTCTGGAACGACACCGTCGCCCCGACCATCCGTTCGGGCAAGCGCGTGGTGATCGCCGCCCATGGCAACTCGATACGCGCGCTGGTGAAGTACTTGGACAACATCTCCGACGCCGACATCGTGGGCCTGAACATCCCCAACGGCATCCCCCTGGTGTATGAGCTGGACGCCGACCTGAAGCCCCTGCGCCATTACTACCTGGGCGACGCCGAGGCCGCGGCCAAGGCCGCAGCCGCGGTGGCCGCGCAAGGCAAGGCCTGAATCCGACAGGGCAAAAAACATGCCTGGCCAGGGAACTGCCCGGGCTTGCACCCTTCCAAGGTGTATATTGAATCGCTAGAGACGCGGTAGAGGTGCATATGGGCCACAAACTGAAAATTGCGGGATGGGTATCGGTCGGCATCGTGGCTGGCGCACTGACCACGGTGTCGCTGCAGACCGTGGCGCGCGGCGCCATGACGCCGCTGCCACTGGAAGAGATACAGCAGCTGTCGGCGGTGTTCGGCCTGATCAAGACCGACTATGTGGAGCCGGTCGATGACAAAAAGCTCATCACCGACGCCATTGGCGGCATGGTCTCCAGCCTGGATCCGCACTCGCAATACTTTGACAAGAAGTCCTTCAAGGAATTTCGCGAGGGCACGACCGGCCGCTTCGTCGGCGTGGGCATAGAAATCACGCAGGAAGACGGGCTGATCAAGATCGTATCGCCCATCGAGGGCTCGCCCGCCGACCGCGCCGGGCTCAAGACCAACGACCTGATCACGAAGATTGACGACACGGCCGTCAAGGGCCTGACCCTCAACGAGGCCGTCAAGCGCATGCGCGGCGAGCCCAACACCAAGGTCACGCTGACCATTCTGCGCAAGGACGAAAGCCGCAGCTTCCCCGTGACCATCACGCGCGAGGAGATCAAGACCCAGTCGGTCAAGGCCAAGGTGATAGAGCCCGGCTATGCGTGGATCCGCCTGTCGCAGTTCCAGGAGCGCACGGTGGACGACTTTGTGCGCAAGCTCGAAGAGATCTACAAGCAGGAGCCGCGCCTGAAGGGCCTGGTGCTGGATCTGCGCAACGACCCGGGCGGCCTGCTGGACGCCGCCGTGGCCGTGTCCGCCGCCTTCCTGCCCGAGAACGTGACCGTGGTCTCCACCAACGGCCAGCTGGCCGAGAGCAAGGCCACCTTCAAGGCCTCGCCCGAGTTCTACCAGCGCCGCGGCAGCGGCGACCCGCTCAAGCGCCTGCCCGCGGCCCTGAAGAACGTGCCCCTGGTGGTGCTGGTCAACGAGGGCTCGGCCTCGGCCAGCGAGATCGTCGCCGGCGCGCTGCAGGACCACAAGCGCGCCACCATCATGGGCAGCCAGACCTTTGGCAAGGGTTCGGTGCAGACCGTGCGCCCACTGGGCCCGGACACCGGCATCAAGCTGACCACGGCGCGCTACTACACGCCCAGCGGCAAGTCCATCCAGGCCAAGGGCATCGTGCCCGACGTGATGCTCGACGAGACGGCCGAGGGTGATATCTACGCATCGCTGCGCATGCGCGAGGCCGACCTGGAAAAGCACCTGACCAGCGGCCAGGGCGAGGAGGTCAAGGACGCCGCACGCGAAAAGGCCCGCGAGGAGGCCCGCAAGCGCCTGGAGGAAGAGGCCAAGAAGCCGGTCGCCGAGCGCCGACTGCCCGAGTTCGGCTCGGACAAGGACTTCCAGCTCACCCAGGCGCTGAACCGCCTGAAGGGCCACACCGTGGTGGCCAGCAAGACGCTGACCGAGCGCAAGGAAGAAAAGAAGGACGAATAAGGGCCCTCTGCCCTACCCCAAAGGCCGGGCCAGCCCGGCCTTTTTCACGCCCGCCACGCCATGAACGACGACCAACTCCTGCGCTACTCGCGCCATATCCTGCTCGACGAGATCGGCATCGAGGGGCAGGAACGCATCCTGGCCGCGCATGTGCTGATCGTGGGCGCCGGCGGTCTGGGCTCACCGGCGGCGCTGTTCCTGGGCTCGGCCGGTGTGGGGCGCCTCACGCTGGTGGACGATGACGTGGTCGATCTGACCAACCTGCAGCGCCAGATCGCCCACACCACGGATCGCGTGGGCAGGCCCAAGGTGGACTCCATCGCCCAGGCGGTGCACGCCATCAACCCGCTGGTGCAGATGGATAGGGTGCGCCAGCGCGTGGACGCCGCGGCGCTTTTCGCGCTTGTCGCCCAGGCCGACGTGGTGCTGGACTGCAGCGACAACTACCGCACACGCCAGGCCATCAACGCCGCCTGCGTGCGCCAGCGCCGGCCGCTGGTGGCGGGCGCTGCCATCCGCTTTGACGGCCAGATCTCGGTCTACGACCCGCGCGGCGCGGACCAGCCCTGCTACGCCTGCCTGTTCCCGCCCGACGCCCAATTCGAAGAGGTGGCCTGCTCCACCATGGGCGTGTTCGCCCCCATGGTCGGCATCATTGGCAGCATGCAGGCGGCCGAGGCCTTGAAACTCATCACCGGCGTCGGCCGCTCGCTGGCCGGGCGTCTGCTGATGCTGGACGGGCGCGACATGCAATGGACCGAGATGCGCACCCAGCGCGACCCGGATTGCCCCGTCTGCGCGACACCAGCGCACAGGTAGGAACGCACCTACGGCCACTGCCCGCAACTGCCGGCAAGCACGCAGCCCGAGTGCTTCTACAGTAGCGCCCTGGCCTATTCGCTCCTGCGCCAGGCAGGAAAACCCCGTGAAACTGCGCACCTACATCGTCGAAGACAACGCCACCATCCGCGAGAACCTGATTGGCACGCTGGAGGAGCTGGCCGAGGTGCAGGCCATAGGCTGCGCCGAGACCGAGGATGAGGGCAAGGCGTGGCTCACCGCGCACGCCTCGCAGTGGGACCTGGCCATCGTCGACCTGTTTCTGCGCCAGGGCAGCGGCCTGGGCGTGCTGGCCGCATGCCGCGACCGCGCAAGCGAGCAGAAGATGGTGGTGCTCAGCAACTACGCCACGCCCGACGTGCGCATGCGCTGCGCGCAGCTCGGCGTGGACGCGGTGTTCGACAAGTCCAACGAGATCGATGCGCTGGTGGACTACTGCATCGTGCATGGCACGCAGCGCGCGGCCGCCGCCGGGGCACCGGTCAATCGATCAGCCTGTTCTTGAGCGCGTAATAGGTGAGGTCGCTGTTGGACGACAGCCCCATCTTCTCCATGAGCCGCGTGCGGTAGGTGCTCACGGTCTTGACGCTGAGCGACAGGGACTTGGCGATGTCCCCGGCCGTCTCGCCCCGGGCGAGCTTGAGGAACACCTGGAACTCGCGCTCTGACAGCTGCTCGTGCGGCGGCGCGTCGCCCTTGCGGTTGAGCTGCTGCGCCAGCAGCTCGGCCACGGCCGGCGTCAAATAACGGCGCCCCAGGGCAATGGCACGGATGGCCTCGACGATCTCCTTGGGGTCGCATTCCTTGTTGAGGTAGCCGCTCGCGCCCTGGCGGATCAAGTTGATGGCGTAATGCTCCTCCGGGTAGCCGCTCAGGATCAGGATGCCCATGTCCGGCGCCTTGGCGCGCAGCATGGCCAGCGCATCCAGGCCGCTTTGCCCGGGCATGGACAGGTCCATCACCAGCACGTCGATCTCCTGCGCGCGCACCAGGTCGATGGCCTCGCGGCCATTCGCGGCCTCGCCCACCACGCGCAGGTCCACGTGCTCGGAGAAAAACTGCCGCAGACCGGAACGCACTATCGCGTGGTCATCCACAATGCCGATCTTGATCATCTAACCCTCTTTCAGGATTGCCGGACGCGGTGCCAACCATGACACCTCAGTAACGTTACAGGGTGATGATATGCAATTCGGCCCACCACCACCCTGGAGAAGCTCGAACATGATCTGGTCCCGCTTGCGCAAGATGGCCATCAGCCTGCCGGCAGCCCTGCTGGCGGTGGTCCTGCTGGTCGGCATCAACGAGACCGGGTACATGCGCTCGCACGATGCCGTCGGGGACTTGGCCCGCTCGCACGCCACACGCACCGCGCTGGACCGGCTGCTGCAGAACATGCTGAACGCCGAGACCGGCCTGCGCGGCTACCTCCTGACCGGAGACGACCGCTACCTGCAGCCCTACAACGAGGCCGTGGCCACGATCAACTCCAACCTCGACGAGCTGCGCCAGACCTACCAGCGGCTGCCGCAGGACCAGGCCGACTTCGCGCAGCTGTCGCAGCAGATCGCGCGCAAGCTGTCCGAGCTGGACCTGACCCTGAACCTGCGGCGCCAGAACAACGACGACGCCTGGAAGTTCGTTCTGTCCACCGACGTGGGCAAGGACAACATGGACGCCATACGCGCCATTGCCGCCCGCCTGGTCGAGCGCAGCGCGCAACAGGCGCAGGGCAGCACGCAGGAAATCCTGCACTCCCTGATGCTCTCGCGCATCGGCATCGCCACCGTGGCCGTGATCGGCCTGCTGGCCTTCTACATGTACCTGCGCCAGACCAATGCGCTGCAGGAGGCCAACGAGCGCGAACAAGAGGTGCTGGCGCGCGAGCGCGACCGCCTGGAGCAGCTGGTGCGCGAGCGCACGGCCTCGCTGTCGGCACTGGCCAACCACCTGCAGCAGGTGCGCGAGGACGAACGCGCGCACCTCGCGCGCGAACTGCACGACGAGCTCGGCGCGCTGCTCACGGCCGCCAAGCTGGACGTGGCCCGGCTCAAGTCCAGGATCAACATGCAGGTGCCCGAGCATGCCGAGCGCATCCAGCACCTCACGGAAACGCTCAACAACGGCATCGCCCTCAAGCGCCGCATCATCGAGAACCTGCGCCCGTCCTCGCTGTCCAACCTGGGCCTGACGGCCTCGCTGGAAATCCTGACGCGCGACTTCGCCCAGAGCAGCAACGTGCAGGTGGAGATCAGCCTGGAGGAGGCTCACCTGTCCGACACGGCGCAGCTCACCGTCTACCGCCTGGTGCAGGAGTCGCTCACCAACATCGGCAAGTACGCCAACGCCCGCAAGGTGCTGGTGTGCGTGCACAACCACACCAACCACGTCTCGGTGCAGGTACGCGACGACGGCGCGGGCTTCGACACCACGCGCATCCGCGCCGACGCCCATGGCCTGCTGGGCATGCGCCACCGGGTCGAGGCCGCGGGCGGGAGTCTCACCGTGAGCTCCACCCCCGGCGAGGGCACCCTGGTCAGCGCCGTGCTGCCCCACCGGATCGCCTGAGCCGGTTCGGCGGCGTCCTACACCAGCGCACGCCCGCCACCTGCCCCCGCGCGGCGACTCCCACACTTAGAGTTCAGGTATGCGCTCCGGCGCATGCACAAACCGCGCGGCGCCATGCGCCCGTGCACAAAAGGAGTTGCTCATGTTGCACTACGCAGTGGTATTCCTGGTCATCGCCCTGGTGGCCGCAGTCTTCGGCTTCGGCGGCATCGCCGCAGGCGCCGTGGGCATCGCCAAGGTCCTGTTCTTCGTCTTCGTGATCATGGCCGTGGTGAGCTTCATCATCGGCCTGCTGAAGAAGAACTAGGACCGAACCCGCATCACTCGCAGGCAGACGCCTGTGCCTCGCATCTTCCCTGAAAGGACGCATTCGTGACAGTTCAGACCACGACCAAGAAAGCATTGGAGACGGCGCACCAGGCCGCAGACGACATCCTCGACGGCGCCAGCGATACCGTGCAGTCCGCACACGACATGGCCAACCACTCGCTGGACAAGGCCGACAGCCGCATACACCACCTGCGCCAGGACATGGACCCGCGGATAGACGACATCGCGGCCAAGGCCCAGGACCTCGCCAGCCGCGGCATCGCCTACTGCGCCAACACGAGCGACCGGGCCCGCCGCCAGCTCCGGCAGGCGGCCGACACCACCACCCGCTACGTGTCCGAGAAGCCCGGCACCTCGCTGCTGATCGCCGCTGCCGCTGGTGCAGCCTTCGCCACCGCCGTCATGCTGGCGCGCCGCAGCGGCGAACGGCACTGAACGGGCCCGCCATCACGGCGCAACAGGCGCCAGCCGATCGGGCAGATCACAACCCCACGCGGCCAGGAGGGTGCAACAGGCCGCGAGGGATTCCTCCAAGCACCCGAGTCATCACTCCATAACCCGAAAGGACACAACATGAAATACGCCAGCGCCATCGCCTTCGCCCTGCTGACGGGTGCCACCATCGTCTCCACCGGCTGCTCAGTGGCCCGGGACCAGCAGACGGTGGGCTCCTATGTGGACGACGCCGCCATCACCACGGCCGTGAAGGCCAAGATGGCCGAGGACAAGGGCGTTTCAGCCGCCGCCATCAGCGTCGAGACGCTCAACGGCACCGTCCAGCTGTCGGGCTTCGCCAAGTCGCAGGCCGAGAAGGACCGCGCCGAGTCCATCGCGCGCAACACCAAGCATGTGCGCGACGTGCGCAACAGCATCGTCGTGCGGCCTTGATGTAAACAACCCCCTGAGCGGCTGCGCCGCTTCCCCCTTCTCTCGCATCGCTGCGCGCTGCGGGAAGGGGGACGCCACCAGCGCGGCGGGGCGGCCCTTGCGCGGTGGCTCTGGCTTGGGTTGCGCCGGTTTCATAGGGTGCGTATCACACGACACGCGGTGAGAACCCTATGCACCGATTACAGGTGGCGCTTTTTTATGCCTTGGCCACCCGGGCCTGCAGGCGCCGCAGCACGGCGGGCGAGACAAACTGCGCCACGTCGCCGCCCAGCTGGGCGATCTCGCGCACCAGGGTGCTGCTGATGAACTGGTACTGGCTGGCGGGGGTGAGGAACACCGTCTCGATCTGCGGCACCAGGGCGCGGTTCATGCCGGCGAGCTGGAACTCGTAGTCGAAGTCGGTGCCCGAGCGCAGGCCGCGCACCATGGCCGTGCCGCCGCGCGCGGCGGTGAATTCGGTCACCAGGCCCTCGAAGGGCTCGACCTGCACCTGCGGGCAGTCGGCCAGCGCCTCGCGCGCCATGTCCATGCGCTCGTCCAGGCTGAACATGGTTTTTTTATGGTGGGCAATGGCCACGGCCACGATGACGCGGTCGAACATCCGCGCCGCGCGCCGCAGCAGGTCTTCATGGCCCAGGGTGATGGGGTCGAAGGTTCCGGGATAGACGGCGGTGATCTGCGCCATGGCGTGGGCTTCCTTGCAGTGACTGGCGCCCGGTGCGGGCCCCGATGGGGCGGATTATGCAGCGCCGCGAAGCGGGCAGAATTAACAAGCCAAATCGGTCTCTGGCGCTTTATACGCAAGCGCCAACAGCTCATTTATTAATAGCATTCACTGCCGATGCAGCAGGTGCGCATGCACGGCGCCGGCCTTCAGGTGGCGGTGCAGCACCAGGCCCAGGGGGTTCAGCTCGGCATCCGTCCAGGCGCTGGGCGCCTCCAGGTAAATGAAGCCGTCGGGCGCCACGGCCTGGGCTGCGGCCTGCAGCGCCGGGGCAAACAGCGCGCCGTCGAACGGCGGGTCGATCAGCAGCAGCTGCATGCTGGCCGGCGCGCACTGGCGCAGCGCGGCCACGCCGTCGTCGCGCTGCACGCGCACGGCCGTGGCCTGCAGGCGTTGGCGCAGCAGCTCCAGTTGCCGGACAAGTCCCGCGTCACCCTCCACCAGCAACACACTGGCCGCGCCGCGCGAGGCGCATTCAAAGCCCAGGGCGCCGGTGCCGGCAAAGGCGTCCAGGCAGCGCCAGCCGGTCAGGTCCTGGCCCAGCCAGTTGAACAGGGTCTCGCGCACGCGGTCCGGCGTGGGACGCAGGCCGGGGCGCTCGGCCACGGGCAGGCGCGTGCGCTTCCATTGGCCGCCGATGATGCGCACCTCGCCCGCACCGCGCGCGGCTGCCGGCTTGGGCGCGGGCTTTGGCCCGGGCTTGGCGCGCCTGGCCGGGCCGCTCAAGGCTGGCCCCCGACGATCACCGTGGCCATGCGCGCGGGCTGCAGGTGGCGCTGCATGGCGGCGCGCACCTCGGCCAGGCTGAGGGCGTTGACGCGCGCCGTCCAATGCTCCAGATAGTCCAGCGGCAGGTCGTTCCAGGCGATATTGGCCACGTTGGCCAGCAGCTTGCGGTTGCTGTCTATGCGCAGCGCAAAGCCGCCTATCAGGTTGTCCTTGGCGGCGCGCAGCTCGGCCTCGGTGGGGCCGTCGGCCACGTAGCGCGCCAGCGTGTCATGCGCCACCTGCACGGCTTCGGCCGCCTGGTCCGGGCGCGTCTGCAGGCCGATGACGAAGCCGCCCCGGTTCAGCCCCGGCGAGAAGTCGCTGTATACGCTGTAGGACAGGCCGCGTTTCTCGCGCACCTCCTGGGTCAGGCGCGAGGTAAACCCCCCGCCGCCCAGGATATGGTTACCCACCAGCAGGGCCAGAAAGTCCGGGTCGCGCCGCGCTATGCCCAGCTGGCCGATCAGCACCTGGGCCTGGGCGGCGGCGAAGGGGATGTCCTCGCGCACGGCCTTTTGCAGCGGCTGGGCATCGGGCACGGCGGGCAGCGGCGCGCAGTCGGCAGCGCCGCGCGCGGGTAGGCGCGCCAGCAGCCGCTGCACCAGGGCCTGGGCCTGGACGCGGTCGAGCGCGCCGACGATGCTCACGCGCGCGCGGCAGGCGGCCACGTTGCGCTCATGGAAGGCCTGCAGGTCTGGCACTTCAATGCGCGCCAATGTCTCTTCGCTGGGCTTCTGGCCATAGGGGTGGTCGCCATAAATGGCGCTGCCAAAGGCCTTGGCCGCCACCGGGCCGGGGCGGGTGTAGGACTCCTTGATGGCCGCGCTCCAGCGCGCGCGCTCGCTGGCCCACACGGCGGGCGGAAAGCTGGGCTGGGCGATCTGGCGCGCGGCCAGCTGGGCGGCGCGCTCCAGCAGGTCGGGCTCGGTGAGCGAGCGCAGCGCGTACTGGAAGCTGTCGCGCCCGGCCTGGGCGCCAAAGCTCGCGCCCAGATCGGCCCAGGCCTCGCCCAGGTCGTTTTCGTCCATGGCGGCCTCGTTGGCCGCGCCGGCCGCCACGCCCTTGGCGCTCATCAGCGCGGCGGCGGCGGCCAGGCCGGCCTGGGGCGCGGGGTCGCGGCGCGAGCCGGCATCAAAGTCGATCTGCACATCGACCATGGGAATGGCCGGGCTGTGCACCAGCCAGACGCGCGCGCCGCTGGCGTCCGTCCAGTGCTGTATCGGCAGCAGCGCCCAGGCGTTTTGCAAGCAAAACAAGGCTCCAGCGCTTACCAGTAAAGCGCGAGCAGCTATCTTTTTCATAGAAATATTCATGATTCGCCGCCCCGGTCAGTGCATGCGTGTGCCATCGGCGGGCTTGGGTGCGGCGGGCTTGGCGCCTGCCGCCAGCGGCTGGGGCAAGAGCGTGGCCACGGTGAGCTGGTCGTCGCCAAAGTAGCGCGCGGCGACGGCCTGCACCTGCTCGGGCGTGACGGCACGCAGCAGCCTCAAAAGGCGTTCGTCGGCGTCCAGCGGCAGGCCCTGCACCCAGTTGCTGCCCAGATCGCTGGCCTGGCTGTAGAGCGAGTCGCGCGCGTAGATGGTGGAGGCCGCCCACTGCGTCTTCACGCGCGAGAGCTCGGCCTCGCTCACGCCTTCGCGTGCCACGCGCTCCAGCTGCGCACGCAGCGCGGCCTCGACTTGGGCTGCCGTCTTGCCGGCCGCCGGCACGCCGGTCAGCATGAACAGCGCCGGCCCGCGGCCGAACACCGAGGCATGGCTGTCAGCACTGTCGGCCACGCGCTCGGCGCCTTGCGTCAGCGCCCGCTCCAGGCGCGCGCCGTCATAGCCGCTGAGCACGGCTGACAGCACCATCAGGGCCAGGCCGTCGCGGTCGCCGTCCTGCATGTCCTCGATGCGCTCCACGCCCGGCACATGGAAGGCCAGGGCCACATAGGCCTGCTCGGCCGGCGCCTTGAAGTCGATGCGGCGCAGGCCCTTTTGCTCGGGCTCGGTGCGGGGCTTGCGCGCCGGCAGCGCGCGCGCGGGAATGGCGCCATAGGTCTTTTGCGCCAGCGCCAGCACCTGCTGCGGGTCCACGTCGCCCGCGACCACCACGGCGGCATTGCCCGGCGCGTACCACTGGCGGTAGAACTGGCGCGCGTCGTTGGCGGTCAGAGAGTCCAGGTCGCTCATCCAGCCCACCACCGGGCGACGGTAGGGCGAGGCGATGAAGGTGGCGGCGTACAGCTGCTCAATCAACGCGGCGCGCGGCTGATCCTCGGTGCGCATGCGGCGCTCTTCCTTGACCACCGCCAGCTCCTTGGTGAACTCGGCGTCCGGCCACTGGTTGTGGGCAAAGCGGTCGGACTCCAGCCGCATCACGTCGGCCAGCCGATTGGCCGGAATCTGCTGGTAGTAGCCGGTGTAGTCGCGGCTGGTGAAGGCGTTCTCCTGGCCGCCCAGAGCCGCGACACGGCGCGAGAACTCGCCGGGCGCCAGCTTCTTCGTGCCCTTGAACATCATGTGCTCGAGCACATGGGCCACGCCCGAGCGGCCATCGACCTCGTCCATGGAGCCCACGCGCAGCCACACCATGTGCATCGCCGTGGGCGCGCGCCGGTCCGGCTGCACGATGAGCTGCATGCCGTTTTTCAGCGTGAACAGCTGCGCGCCGCTGGCCGTGCTGGCCTGGGCCAGCAGCGCCGGCGGCGCCGCCGCGGGTGGAACATCTTGTGCCGGGGTTTGCGCTGCGGCAGACAGGCAGGCCAGCAGGCCTAGGAGGGGGATGGCGCGTTTCATAGAATGGCTGCGATTCTAAGAACCCAGCCAATGTTCAGTTTTTTCAAGAAAAAATCCACTGCGCCCGCCGAGGCGCCCATCGAGACGCCCGCCGCGCCGCCGCCAGACACCGAGACCAGCGCCAGCGGCGGCGCCATGGGCTGGCTGCGCAAGTCCTTTGGCGCAGCGCCCGCTGACCGTGAGGCGCCCGCCGACCAGGAAGCACCGGCCCTGCCGGCCACCACCGACAGCACGCCGCCCACCGTCGCCCTGCCCACCCCCAAGCCCGAGGGCGAGCGCCAGGGCTGGATGGAGCGCCTCAAATCCGGCCTGCGCAAGACCGGCAGCTCGATTGCCACGGTCTTCACCGGCACGCAGATCAACGACGCGCTGTACGAGGAGCTGGAGGATGCGCTGCTGATGGCCGACACCGGCGTCAAGGCCACGCAGCACCTGCTGCAGGATCTGAAGCGCCGCGTGAAGGACAGCAAGACGACAGAGCCCGCCGCCGTCAAGGCGCTGCTGGCCGATGCCCTGGCAGACCTGCTCAAGCCGCTGGAAAAGCCGCTGGTCATAGGCGAACACCAGCCCACGGTGATCATGGTGGCGGGCGTGAACGGCGCGGGCAAGACTACGTCGATAGGCAAGCTCACCAAGCATCTGGCCGACCATGGCGAGACGGTGCTGCTGGCCGCGGCCGACACCTTCCGCGCGGCAGCGCGCGAGCAGCTGGGCGTATGGGCCACGCGCAACACCGTGGAAATCATCAGCCAGGAGGGCGGCGACCCCGCCGCCGTGAGTTTTGACGCCGTCACAGCCGGCCGCGCGCGCGGTAAGGACGTGGTGCTGGTGGACACCGCCGGGCGCCTGCCCACACAGCTGCACCTGATGGAGGAGCTTAAAAAAATCCGCCGCGTGGTCACCAAGGCCGAGGCCAGCGCCCCGCACGAGGTGCTGTTGGTAATCGACGGGAACACCGGCCAGAACGCCCTGACCCAGGTGCGCACCTTTGACGACGCACTGCAACTCACCGGCCTGATCGTCACCAAGCTGGACGGCACGGCCAAGGGCGGCGTGCTCGCGGCCATCGCCCAGGAGCGGCCGGTGCCGGTCTATTTCATCGGCGTGGGCGAGAAGGTGGAAGACCTGGAAACCTTCAACGCACGCGAGTTTGCGCAGGCGCTGCTGGCCTGACTCACCCGTCCACCTGCTGCGCCACCCAGCCTGCGTAGTCGGCCTCGGCCTCTACGGTGTGGGTCAGCAGCTGCGGCACCTGATACGGGTGCTGCGCGCGCAGCCAGTCGCACAGCGCGCCTGCCGCGGCGGGCAGGGTCTTGCACACCAGGCGCCATTCGGCGTCCTCCTGCTGGGCGCCCTGCCAGACATAGTGCGAGGCGATGGCCTCGACCTGCACGCAGGCCGCCAGGCGCGAGCGCACCGCGCCGGCCGCCAGGCGCTGCGCGTCGGCCGCGCTGGCCACGGTGGTGGTCACGACGGCAAGCGGGTGTGCGACGCCTGGCATGGGTTCACCGGCTTATTTCTTGACCAGGTAGCAGCTGCTCTTGGCCAGCGGCTGGAAGGCCTTCTCGCCGGCAATGGTGTCCAGCACCTTGTAGTAGTCCCAGGGGCCCTTGGACTCCTTGGGCGACTTGACCTGCACCAGGAACATGTCGTGCACCATGCGCCCGTCCTCGCGCACATAGCCGTTTTGCGAGAAGACGTCATTGATCTTCATCTTCTTCAGCTGGCCGGCCACCGCCAGGCCATCGTCGGTCTGGGCCTGCTCCACGGCCTTCAGGTAGGTGGTCACGGCCGAGTAGATGCTGGCCTGGTTCATCGAGGGCATCTTCTTCATGCGCGCCTGGTATTTCTGTGCCCAGGCGCGCGACTCGTCGTTGCGATCCCAGTAATACGCCGTGGCAAACACCAGGCCCTGGCCCTGCTCCAGCCCCAGGCCATGGACGTCGTTGATATACATCAGCTGCGGCACGATGGTGGTCGTCTTGTTCATGCCGAACTCGCGCGCGCCCTTGATGGTGTTGATGGAATCGTTCGTGGCATTGGCCAGGGCCACCACCTGGGCCTTCGATGCCTGGGCCTGCATCAGAAAGGACGAAAAATCACCCGCATTGAACGGGTGGTAGACCGTGCCCAGCACGCGGCCCCCGCCCTCCTTGACGAAGTTGGTGATGATCTCCGAGGTCACCTTGCCGTAGGAGTAGTCCACCGCGATGATGAACCAGTCCTTCTTGCCCTGCTTGAGCACCGCGTCCACGGCGGCGCTGGCAATCGAGTACGAATCCACCGTGTAGTGGATCGCCGTGGGGGCGCAAAACTCGTTCGTCAGCGCGTTCGACAGGGCTCCCGTGGCAATGGCGATCTTGTTGCGCTCCTTGGCCAGAACGTTCACGGCCGAGGCGATGGCCGAGTTGTTCAGGTCGATGATCATGTCCACGCCCTCGGCGTCCCACCATTGGCGCGCCTTGGCGCCGCCGATGTCGGCCTTGTTCTGGTGGTCGGCAAACACCACCTCCACCGGCTTGCCGAGCACCTTGGCGCCAAAGTCCTCCACGGCCATCCGCGCGGCCTCCACCGAACCGCGGCCGCCCGAGTCGGAGTACTGGCCCGACATGTCGCTCAGCACGCCAATCCTGACCCTGTCGTCGGAAATACCAGCGGCATTTGCGCCAAATACCATCAAAACCCAGGTAGTTGTTGCGGCTACAGCTATATTTTTTGAAATCATCCAGGTCTCCTTTGTTGTCGTTTGCAATGGCCAGGCAAGGTTTCAGGCGCCCTCTGGCGTCAGAATCTGCCGCCCCACGGCCTTGCCCTCTTCCAGCGCCACCAGGGCCGTGAAGGCCTTGCTGAAGTGCATGCAGGTGGTGGGCACGCTCTGCAATTGCTTGTCCTTGACCAGTTGCATCAGCTCCTGCAGCTCGCGCAGGTTGCCCACGTAGGTGCCCTGGTAGGTGATGGCGCGCAGGGCCATCGATGGCGTGGGCAGGTCGATATGACCGCCAAACAGGCCGATCTGTACCAGCTGCCCCCCCTTGGTCAGCATGTCGATGCCGGCCTGCACCGTCTGGCTGGAGCCCACACAGTCGATGACGGCCCAGACGGCGCCACCGGCGGCCTGGCGCACCTGGGCCAGATAGCCGTCCTGCCGGGGGTTGAACACGGCCAGGGCGCCGGCCTGCATGGCTGCGGCATGCTTGGTCTCGTCGGGCTCGATAACGATCACGCCGGCACTGCCCATGGCCTTGGCAAGGCCGATGGCCATCAAGCCCAGGCCGCCAGCGCCAATGAGGACGAGCTTTTCATCGCGCAGCACCTGGGGCGGGATTTTCTTCAACGCGCTGTAGGTGGTCAGGCCCGAGCACGCATAGGGCGCGGCCTGCACCGGCGGCATGTCGCCAATGTCCACCAGGTAGCGCGCGTGCGACACCAGCACATGGTCGGCATAGCCGCCGGGCTGGAACACGCCCATGGACTTGCCGGCCAGGCACAGGTTTTCGTCGCCACGCTTGCATACGCTGCACTCGCCGCAGCCATGCCAGGGGAAGACCACGTAGCGCTTGCCGACGGTGACCCCCTGCACGGCGTCGCCCACGGCGATGACCTCGCCGGCGATCTCGTGGCCCATGGTCAGCGGCAGCTTCAGGCCACGGTCGGCCATGGACAGCTTCTTGCCATGGCCCAGGTCGTAGGAGCCATGCCAGATGTGCAGGTCGGAATGGCACACACCCGCGGCCTCGATGCGCACCAGCACCTGGTCGCCCACCGGCCGGGGCGTGGCACGCTCGCTCTTGACCAGGGGCTGGCCGCACTCGATCACGTCATAGCTGATCATCTTGTCTCCTTTGGTTGTCATAAGGGGCTAACGGCACAGTTTATGGCCGTGAAAGCAGGTTGCACCGCCACCAGTCACGTCCGCGACACGGGACATTCCCCCATGACAAGCGACGCGAGATCTTTCCCATACAGGCCGTGGAACTTTGGCTTTAGCACTCGATCACAGAGAGTGCTAACATGAACCCCATGCAAGAAAGGACTTCTGATATGGCTCTCCAGTCTGCATCCGCCGTGACGACCCTGGCACCCGCGAACCCGTGGGCGCTGGTGCCACCGCTGGGCAATCTGGATGCGTATATCTCCGCCGTCAACCGCCTGCCGCTGTTGACGCTCGAAGAAGAGCAGCGCTTTGCACGCCAGCTCAAGGACGACAACGATGTCGAGGCTGCCGGGCGCCTGGTGATGTCGCACCTGCGGCTGGTGGTATCTATCTCGCGCCAGTACCTGGGCTATGGCCTGCCGCATGGCGACCTGATCCAGGAGGGCAACGTGGGCCTGATGAAGGCCGTCAAGCGCTTCGACCCCGACCAGGGCGTGCGCCTGGTGAGCTACGCCATGCACTGGATCAAGGCCGAGATCCACGAGTACATCCTGAAGAACTGGCGCATGGTCAAGGTGGCGACCACCAAGGCCCAGCGCAAGCTGTTCTTCAACCTGCGCTCCATGAAGCATGGCTTCAAGGCCGACGCCATTGACGCCGACACGCACCGCGAGACCCTGTCCGAGCACGAGATTGATCTGGTGGCCGAGCAGCTCAACGTCAAGCGCGAAGAGGTCATCGAGATGGAAACGCGCATGGCCGGCGGCGATGTGCTGCTCGATCCCGCACCCAGTGACGACGGCGAGCAGGCCTTTGGCCCCATTGCCTACCTGGCCGACGCGGCCCATGAACCCACGGCCATGATCGAGTCGCGCCAGCGCGACCAGCTGGCCACCGACGGCATTGCCACTGCGCTTGCAAGCCTGGACGCGCGTAGCCGCCGCATCGTCGAGCAGCGCTGGCTGCAGGTGAACGACGATGGCTCTGGCGGCATGACGCTGCACGAACTGGCCGCCGAATACGGCGTGAGCGCCGAGCGCATCCGCCAGATCGAGGTGGCGGCGATGAAGAAGATGAAGCAGGCGCTGGTCGAATACGCCTGAGCAACTTGCCGCCACGGCAGATAATCCAGGCGCGCGGCCCACACGGGCCGCGCGCTTTTGTTGTTCCAGGAGTATTCCCATGTTTCGCTACTACTCCACCCGCCGCAACCTGCTGGCACTGGCTCTGGCGACGGTCTGCGGCTCCGCCGGGGCCGCCGACAAGGGCGCTGCACCGGAAATGCCCTCCTGGCCTACCAAGCCCCTGCGCATCGTCGTGGGCTTTCCGCCGGGCTCCTCCCCCGACCTGACGGCGCGCAGCTTTGCCGAACCGCTGGCCCAGGCCCTGGGCCAGCCGCTGATCGTGGAGAACAAGGTGGGCGCGGGCGGCAACATTGGGGCGGACGCCGTGGCCAGGGCGCGCGATGGCCACACCATAGGCCTGTTCATCAACGGCAACCTGACGATTGCCAGGCTGCTCAACCCGCGCCTGCCCTACGACCCCGACAAGGATCTGGCGCCGCTGTCGCTGGTTGGCGTGTCGCCGCTGGTGCTGGCGGCGCCCGTGGGCCTGGGGGATGCGACCAGCGACGCGCGCGCGTTCCTGCAGGCCGCGCGCCAGGCCGGCAACCGCTGGAGCTATGGCACGCCGGGCGTGGGCACGGTGGGCCATCTGGGCACCGAGCTGCTCAAGGCGCGCACCGGCATGGCGCCGGTGCATATCCCCTACCCCGGCTACCCGCAGGTGGCGACCGCCATGCTGGGCGGTCAGTTGCAGATGGCACTGCTGCCACCGGCCCTGGCGCAGGCCCAGGAGCGCGCCGGCAAGCTGCGCCTGCTGGGCGTGACCTCGGCCGGGCGCAGCGCGCTGGTGCCCCATGTGCCCAGCCTGGCCGAGGCCGGGGTGCGCGACTTTCAGCTGGAAATCTGGAACGCCTTTGCCGCTCCGGCCGCCATGCCGGCGCCGGTGCGCGCACGGCTGTCCGCCTTGATCAGCGAGATCGCGCGCAGCCCCGAGGTGCGGGCCAAGCTGTTCCAGCAGGGCTGGCAGGCCGTGGGTTCATCCAGCGAAGGGCTGGCCAACCGCATGCGTGCCGACAGGGCCGCCATGGGCCGCGTGATCCGCGAGCAGGCCATCCGGGCGGAATAGGCGCGGGTCAGCGCCCTTCATCGAGCAGCGCGCGCACGTCCGCGGCCAGGCTTTGCGCACCTGCGCCGTAGCGGTGGTAGACACGCAAGCGGCCCTTGGTGTCGTAGACATAGCTGCCGGCCGAATGGTCCATGGTGTAGCTCGTCGGTGTCTGGCCATCCACGCGCTTGAAGTAGATCTTGAAGTCCTTGGCCACTGCCACCAGCTGCTCGGGCGTGCCACGCAGGGCGATGAAGCTGGGGTCGAAACTGGCCATGTAACCCTTGAGCATCTCGGGCGTGTCGCGCTCGGGATCGACGGTGACGAAGATGCCCTGCAGCTTGTCGCCGTCGGCGCCCAGCGAGCGCTTGACCTCGGCGAGCTCCGACATCGAGGTCGGGCACACATCCGGACATTGGGTGTAGCCAAAGAACACCACCACCACCTTGCCGGCAAAGTCCTTGATGCTGCGCTCCTTGCCGAACTGATCGGTCAGCGGCAGGTCGCGCCCGTACTCGGCGCCCGTCAGATCCACGCCCTGGAACTTGGGGCCCTTTGGAGAACAAGCAGAAAAAATGCCTGCGGCGCCCACCCATAAAGCGCCGATAGCTATCTTTTTAAGAGCATTACGTTTCAACATGGTTGGAAATCAAAACACATAGTGATCCACCAGCAGCGCTGCAAACAGCAGGCTCAGGTGGACCAGGGAGAAGCGGAAGGTCTTGCGCGCCAGCGCATCCGAATAGTCGCGCCACAGCCAGTAGCCGTACAGGCAAAAGCCCGTGCCCAGCAGCACGGCGGCGGCCAGGTAGATCCAGGAGCTCATGCCATAGACAAAGGGCATGAGGCAGCCGGCAAACAGGATCAGCGTGTACAAGAACACCTGCAGCCGCGTGTATTCGCTGCCATGCGTGACCGGCAGCATGGGCAGGCCGGACTTGCGGTAGTCCTCCACGCGGTACAGGGCCAGGGCCCAGAAATGCGGCGGCGTCCATAGAAAGATGATCAGGAACAGGATCAGCGCCTCGGCGCCCACATCCCCCGTCATGGCGGCCCAGCCCAGCACCGGCGGCATGGCGCCCGAGGCGCCGCCGATGACGATGTTCTGCGGCGTGCGCGGCTTCAGGATCACGGTGTAGACCACCGCGTAGCCGACAAAGGTGGCAAAGGTGAGCCACATGGTCAGCGCATTCACCCACCAGTACAGCAGCGCCGAGCCGGCCGTGCACAACAGGGCCGAGAACGCCAGCGCCTGCCGGTTGGACAGCTCGCCCCTGGCCGTGGGGCGCCAGGCGGTGCGTTTCATCCGGGCGTCGATATGCCGCTCCACCAGGCAGTTGAAGGCCGCGGCCGCTCCGGCCACGAGCCAGATGCCGGCGCTGGCGATGGCCATCAGCCCCCACTGCGCGCGGCTGGGCAGGCTGGGCACGGCTAGCACCATGCCGATGAAGGCGCAGAACACGATGAGCTGCACCACGCGCGGCTTGGTCAGCGCATAGAACTGCGCCAGGCGCGACGGCAGCGCCCCGGCACCGGCCATGCCGAATGGGCCGCCAGGTGCCGGCGCGGGGGACGGGGCGGGGGCAAGACTCATGCAGAAACCCTCTTCGCGGCCGGCTGCCTTGCCTGCACATGGGCTGCCCTGGCCTCGGCCGTGGCGCTGCGGCTGGCAACCAGCGCCCAGGTCAGCACCACCACCAGCGCCGCCGCCCCGCCCGTATGCAGCACCGCCGCCACCAGCGGCCAGTCCAGGATCACGTTGGACAGGCCGGTGAGCAACTGCAGCGCTCCCAGGCCCGCCAGCCAGCGCGCCTGGTCGCGCAGCAATTGCGCGCGCAGCAGACGCCACACCAGGAGCGCCAGCACCAGCAGCACGCCATAGGCCGCCAGGCGGTGCACGTAGTGGATGGCGGTCAGGGCGGCAAAGCCGATCAGGCTGCCGTCCTGCAGATGGCCCAGTTCGCGCCAGATCTGGAAGCCCTCGCTGAAGGCCATCTCGGGCCACCAGCTGCCCTGGCACTGCGGAAAGGTGGTGCAGGCCAGCACCGCATAGTTGGTACTGACCCAGCCGCCAAGCACGCTTTGCAGCGCCACCAGCGCCATCGCGCCAGCCAGCAACCAGCGCAGGCCGCCTGGCAGCGCCACGGGGGCCACGCCCTTGGTGTGCTGCGTCTGGCGCACGGCCTGCAGGCACAGCAGGGCCAGCAGCACCAGGCCGCCAATCAGGTGCAGCGTGACGATGGCCGGAAACAGCTTCATGGTCACGGTGAGCGCGCCAAACGCCCCCTGCAGACAGACCCAGACCAGCGTCGCCGTGGGCCACCAGGGACTGAGCACGCGGTTGGCGCCGCGCTGGCGCCAGGCGCCCACGGTGAGCGCAATGATGAGCACGCCCACGCCGGTGGCCAGGTAGCGGTGGATCATCTCCACCCAGGCCTTGCCATGCGTGACCGGGCCGGTAGGCATGGCCTGCTGCGCGGCGGAGATCTCGGTATGCGCGCCCACCGGGCTGGCGCTGCCGTAGCAGCCCGGCCAGTCGGGGCAGCCCAGGCCCGAGTCCGTCAGGCGCGTGAAGGCACCGAACATCACCAGGTCAAAGGTCAGGAACAGCGTCAGAACCGTGAGCGCCTGCAGGCGCCGCACCGGCGTGCTGCCGCGGCTCCTCCACCACACCCAGGCCAGGGGGCCGAGGGCGATCACCAGGCCCAGGGCCATGACCTCAAGCATGGGCGCCAAATCGTAGAGCGCTTGTGTGTCGTTCATGGTTGCTCCTTGGCACGGCCCGGCTGATCCCACGACGCGGAGGCGCGCAGCAGGCGCTCCAGGTCACGCCTGGCCTGGGTCGCGCCGGCGCCGTCCATGCGCGCCGGAAAGCGCATCATCCATTGGCCCTGCGGATCGACCACATACAGGTGCTCGGACAGCCCATGGCCCGCCTGCGGCGCCAGCCACTGCGCCAGCATGGCGTCATCGGCGCGCAGTACCGTCGCCTGCTCCAGCGCCGGGGCGATGTCCGCGGGCAGCGCGGCATCGTCGCTGACCAGCCAGACCCAGTCCAGGCGCTCCTTCTCGCGGCCCATGGCCTCGCGCATCTGACGCTGCAGGTACAGGTTGTTGCGGCAGTCTGCGTCGCAGGCGGCAGCGCCCACGCTGACCAGCAACCACTGGTCGCGCAGTTCGCCCAGTTTGCGCGGCTGGCCATCGAGCGCCACCACCAGGGCCTCGGCCGGCATGGGGCGCTGGGGTTCGACCAGCTCGCCAAAGTTGCGCCGTCCTTCCGGGCGGATCACGTAGTAGGTGAAATACGAGGCAATCACCGGCGCGGCGCACACCAGCAACACACCCAGCAACTGCCAGCGCCCTATGCGGCGCGCGCGCTGCGGCCGCTGCCCCGTGGGCTCAGGCGTCTGACTTGCCGCCAAGGGAGGGTAAACGTCGGACAAATTGGAACCAGACATAAAGAATGAACACCAGGCCGGAAAGCCCGAACCATTGAAACGCGTAGCCGTAATGCTTGTCGACACCGCTGTCGGCAGGCGCCCAGTCGCGCTGCAGCCCATCACTGGCGCCGCCAGTCTGCACCACCACCAGGGGCAGCAGCGGCAGGCCGGTCTCCGCGCCATAGGCAGCCAAGGCCAGATTTTGCCGGATGCGCGAAGCCCCCTCGCCCTCGCCGGCCGGAGCAAACTCATACAGCCGCGCAACTGCGGCGGCCACATGACCATGAATCTGCACATTGCCGGCAGGTGTGACAACGTCGGGCAGACGGGTACGCTCCTGAAAATCGCGCGGCGCCCAGCCGCGCTGCACCAGTACCACGCCTTGTTCGCCCGGCAGGCGCAGCGGCGTCAGCACCCAGAAACCCGGCCGCCCCTGCATCTGGCGGTTGTCCAGAAACACCGTGGCCTGAGGCACCCACTGCCCTTGCAGTTGCACGTTGCGCTGCAGCAAGGCAGCCACGCCACCGACCCGGGCCCGCTCCAGGTCGCGGCCCACCAATACCGGCATTTGCTCGCGCGCGACCAGCATGGCCTGCAAGGCCTGCTTCTGCGCGGCACGCGATAACTGCCAGGCCCCGAGCGTGGCCGTCACCGCCATCGCCACCAGCGCAGCCAGCGTGAGCAGCCAGAAGCGCCAACCGAAACGAGCCTGTGCGGGACTGATAATGGGATCCATGAAAATTTTGGTGGCCTTGGCGTTTCTCGCCATCATCGCAAGCCTGGGATCGGCGCTGTTTTTCATGATGCGCGGAGATGGCAACGACCGCCAGCGCAGCAAACACATGGCGCGCGCGCTGGCGCTGCGCGTGGGCCTGTCGATTGTGCTGTTTTTATGCCTGCTGCTGGCGTGGAAGCTGGGCTACATCCAGCCCACGGGTTTGCCAGCGGTCATGCGTTGAAGCAAAAAAGCGCCCTGAGGCGCTTTTTTTGCGGCGCTTGCATGGCTCACATCCAGTACACCAATATGTACAGCCCGAGCCAGACCACGTCCACGAAATGCCAGTACCAGGCGGCACCCTCGAAACCGAAATGCCGCTCGGCCGTGAAATGTCCGTTTTGCAGGCGCAGCGTGATGAAGAACAGCATCAACATGCCCACGAACACGTGAAAGCCATGAAAGCCGGTGAGCATGAAAAAGGTGGAGCCGTAAATGCCCGAGCTGAGCTTGAGGTTGAGGTCGGTATAGAGGTGGAAGTACTCATACGCCTGCACACACAGGAAGGTAAATCCCAGCAGCACGGTGATCCACATGAAGCCTATGGCCTTGCTGCGCTGATCCTCGCGCAAGGCGTGGTGGGCGATGGTCAGTGTCACGCCAGAGCTCAGCAGCAGGGCCGTATTGATGGTCGGCAGCCAGAACGGCCCCACGGTCTGGAAAGGATCCACCACGTTGGCCGGCGAGGCCGTGGCGCCGGCCACCACGCTGGGCCAGGCGGCCTTGAAGTCCGGCCACAGCAGGGCATTCTCCAGGCTGCCCAGTGCCGGGACCGAGTGCGCACGCGCCCACCAGAGCGCCGTGAAGAAGGCGCCGAAGAACATCACCTCGGAGAAGATGAACCAGCTCATGCTCCAGCGAAAGGACACATCGACCTTGCGCCCGTACAGGCCGGACTCGCTTTCGTCCGCCGCCTCGCGAAACCACCGGAACAACACGACCAGCCACCAGAGCAGCCCCGCCGCGAACGAATACTTGCCCCAGTCGTGGCCGTTGATCCACATGGCGGCGCCCAGGATGACGAAGAACAGCCCCACCGCGACCAGCACCGGATGGCTGGACTGCGCGGGAACAAAATAGTACGGCGGCTTGGCGCCCTGGATCGATGCACTCATGTCAGCTCCTCTGTCTCCGGTTTATCCAACTTCTGTCGTTGCGGATGGCGCGGTCAAACCAGCCAATTGACCAATGCCATGAGCAGCAGCACCAGCAGAACCAGGGCCAGCAGCCCCATGCCCAATACCTGCAGTGGCCGCAGCGATTCCTGATCCTGGCGATCCCGATCGGCATTGCGCACCCCGAACAAGGCCCAGGCAATGGTGCGCATGGTGCGCCACAGAGATGCGCTGGGGCGCGCCGGCGGACGATCTCCTGCTTCCGTCATGACGCCCCAGCCCCTGGTGTCTGCACTGCCCCGGCCGTCGATTGCGGCGCCGACGGAATCTTGCCGCCCACTTCAAAGAAGGTGTAGGACAGCGTGATCGTCGTCACATCCTTGGGCAGGCGCGGGTCGATCACAAACACCACCGGCCATTCCTTCTTCTCGCCGGGGTCGAGCGTGTACTGGCTGAAGCAAAAGCATTCGAGCTTGTTGAAATGCGGCGCGGCCTGGCGTGGCGCGTAGCTGGGAATGGCCTGAGCCGACATGCGCCTGTCCTGCACGTTCTCGAACTCGTAGAGCACGGTCGCCATCTCGCCGGGGTGCACCTGCATGCTGCGCTTGGCCGGCTTGAACTGCCAGGGGCCGCGGGCATTGGCATCGAACTCGACGGTGATGGTGCGGGTGGTGTCCACCTGAGTGTTCTTCACCAGCGCACGTGCCTCGTCCGCGGCGACACCATTGCCGGGGACCTGGCGCTCGGTGAGCGAGAGGATGTTCACGCCCGTGGCCTCGCAGATCGCCTTGTAGGCGGGAATCAGCAGATAGCCAAAGGCGAACATGCCCAGGGTCACGACCAGCAGCTTGCCGAGCATCCTGAGGTTGTCGCTGCGCCGTGCCATGCCTGCCTCCGCCGTCAATGGCCCAGCACGAAATACCGCTGGACAATGAAGCCGACAAACAATGCCAGCGCCACCGCAGCCAGCATCAGCCCGAGCCGGGCATTGCGCTTGCGTTGCTCTTGTGACGTCATCTCGCTACTGCTCCTGTCGGCCCGCGCTCAGCCAATCACCCGGGTCGCCGTGGCGTCCAGCTTGGGCGGCTCCTCAAAGGTATGGAACGGCGCCGGCGAAGGCACTTCCCACTCCAGGCCCTCGGCGCCCTCCCAGGGCCGCTGCGGCGCCTTGTCGCCCTTGCCGCGCAGCATGGGCAGCACCACGGCGAAGAAAAAATACACCTGTGCGGCACCGAAGAAGAAGCCGCCGATGGAGGCAATCATGTTGAAGTCGGCAAACTGCATCGGGTAGTCGGCATAGCGTCGCGGCATGCCTGCCAGCCCCAGAAAGTGCATGGGAAAGAAGGTGACGTTGAAAGAGATCATCGACCACCAGAAATGGATCTTGCCGCGCGTCTCGTTGTACATCACGCCGCACCATTTGGGCGACCAGTAGTAGTACGCGCCATAGATGGCGAACAGCGAACCGGCCACCAGCACATAGTGGAAATGGGCAATGATGTAGTAGGTGTCCTGGATCTGCGTGTCCACCGGCACCACGGCCGGAATCACGCCGGTGAAGCCCCCGATGGTGAACACGAAGATGAAGCCCACGGCCCACAGCATGGGCGTTTCAAACGTCATCGAGCCACGCCACATGGTCGCCGTCCAGTTGAACACCTTCACGCCCGTGGGGATGGCGATCAGCATGGTGCCGTACATGAAAAACAGCTGTCCGGTGACCGGCATGCCGGTGGTGAACATGTGGTGCGCCCAGACGATCATCGACAGCGTGGCGATGGCGGCAATGGCGTACACCATGGAGGTGTAGCCAAACAACTTCTTGCGCGCGAAGGTGGGCACGATCTGGCTGATCATGCCGAAGGCCGGCAGGATCATGATGTAGACCTCGGGGTGGCCAAAGAACCAGAAGATATGCTGGTACATCACCGGGTCGCCGCCGCCGGCCGGGTTGAAGAAACTGGTGCCGAAGTGGCGGTCGGTCAGCGTCATGGTGATGGCGCCGGCAAACACCGGCATCACGGCGATCAGCAGGTAGGCGGTGATCAGCCAGGCCCAGCAGAAGATGGGCATCTTCATCAGCGTCATGCCCGGCGCGCGCATGTTCAGGATGGTGACGATGATGTTGATGGCACCCATGATGGACGAGGCGCCCATGATGTGCAGCGCAAAAATGGCCGCGTCCAGCGACATGGGCATTTGCGCCGACAGTGGCGCATACAGCGTCCAGCCGCCGGCGGGTGCGCCACCGGCCATGAAGAACGATGCCGCCAGCATGATGCCCGCTGGTACCAGCAGCCAGAAGCTGAGGTTGTTCATGCGCGCAAACGCCATGTCCGAGGCGCCGATCTGCAGCGGGATCATCCAGTTCGCAAAGCCCACGAAGGCCGGCATGATGGCGCCGAACACCATGATCAGACCGTGCATGGTGGTGAACTGGTTGAACATCTCCGGGTTCACGATCTGCAGGCCGGGCTGGAACAGCTCGGCGCGGATCAGCATCGCCAGCACGCCGCCGATCATCAGCATGGTGAACGAGAACAGCAGATACAGCGTGCCTATGTCCTTGTGGTTGGTGGCGTACACCCAGCGCCGCCAGCCCGTGGGCTGGTGGTGATGGTGGTCGTCATGGCCGGCGGCATGCCCATGGTTGTCCAAAACTGCGCTCATGGTCGAATCCTCAATACGTTGCGTTGGGCCTTGGGTTTCACTTGGCGCGCAGGGCCACGATCTCGGCGGGCTGCACCAGCTGGCCGGTCTTGTTCGACCAGGCGTTCTTGGTATAGGTGACCACGGCCGCCAGGTCGGTATCGCTCAAGGCGGCCCAGGAGGGCATGGCACCATTGCCGGCGCCCTTGAGCACAACCTGAATCTGCGGCGCATGGTTGGCGTTCTTGACGATGGCCGAGCCATCGAGCGCCTTGATGGGCCCGGCCCCCTTGCCGTTGGCCTGGTGGCAGGCCGCGCAGTTGGCGGCATAGACCTTGGCGCCCCGCGCCTGCAGATCTGCCAGCGCCCAGACCTTGTTCGGATCATCGCGCCTGGCGGCGGCCTTGTTTTGCTGATCCGCCACCCAGGCCGTGTACTCCACCTGCGGCAGCACCTTCACGTGGATCGGCATGTAGGCATGCTCCTTGCCGCACAGCTCCACGCACTGGCCGTAATAGTCGCCCACCTGCTCGGCGCGAAACCAGGTGTCGCGCACAAAGCCGGGGATGGCATCCTGCTTGACCCCAAAGGAGGGCACCATCCACGAATGGATCACGTCGTTGGCGGTGGTGATGATGCGCACCTTCTTGTTCACCGGGACCACCAGCGGGTTGTCCACCTTGAGCAGATAGTTGTCGCCCTGGGGTGTGCCGGCGCTGGACAGGGCGCGCTGCGATGAATCCAGGGTGGAGAGAAAGCCTATGCCCTCGCCCTCGCCAGTCAGGTAGTCGTAACCCCATTTCCATTGGTAGCCGGTGACCTTGATCGTCAGCTCGGCGTTGGTCGTGTCCTTCTGCGCCACGATGACCTTGGTGGCGGGCGCGGCCATGGCGATCACGATCAGGAAGGGAATCACCGTCCAGGTGATTTCGACAGCGGTGGATTCATGGAAATTCGCCGCCTTGGCACCACGTGATTTGCGGTGGTGCCAGATCGAATAGAACATGACGCCGAAGACGCCGATGAAGATGACCGTGCAGATGATCATCAGCATCCAGTGCAGCTCATGCTGCGCCTCGGCGATCTTTGTCACGGGTGGGTGCAGGTTCAGCTGGTTTACCGCCGGGCCGCCGGGCAGGTCTTGCACGGCATGGGCCAGCGTGCCCCAGGAGGCGAGCGCTACCAGCAACGGGGAGGCCAGCTTGTTGGAAATGCTTGTCATGGTTCTCTCTTGTCTTTCTAGCTCCGGTTGACCAATCCCCTGCGGCGTGCACTGTTGCCAGACGCTGCGCAAAGCCTTGCGACCACCTGCCACCCCTGCCGCATGGAACCTGCATTCGCCAGCGACGGGGCAGTGCACGACTGCCGCATTTTTTCAATCAGTCCAGACCACTTTCCAGGCAGCCTGTTGTCTCCACGATCCAGTGCACGGACTCTCTCGTTCGCTTTCAGCATGCCCAGCCAGCAAAGCACCCGCAATACGCGTTAGCCCCAGGGAAGCAGCGTGAAGAAGTGACGCACAAGAAAAGTTCTGACAACGCATGGCGCCCTCAGAACTTCAAAAGATGCGACAAGATGCACCTGGCAACACCCAGGCTTCACCACGTCAGGAGAGTTCCGACTCTGCAATCACAATTCATTCTAGCGCGCATTGATGGAGGTCATTGACAGCGCAAACAGCGCCGCAGAGCACTCAGCGCGTGGATGAACGGCCCGCGTGCAGCATGGCGCGCATGTCCTGCAGCGATACGGCGCTGCTGCCCTCCAAGCGCACACGCGGCGCGGGTTTGAAGGCGTGGCCGTAGATGATCTCAAAGGTCAGGGCCAGCTGCCCGTCCGCACCAGCGTCGGCCAGGCGCTGCGCCAGGGCCTGCTCCAGCCGCGCACGCCAGTTGCGCCCACGCAACGCCGTAAAGCGCTGCGGGTGCAGGTTGCGCCCCAGGCCGCGCAGCTCCTGCAGCAAGCGCTGGGGCGTGGCAAAGGTCAAGGTGATGCGCTCCATGTCCGTGATGGGCTCGGCAAAGCCGGCATGCACCAGCATGTCGCCCCAGTCGTGCATGTCGGTCAGCGCATGGCCGGGCGCGGGCCAGTCCAGCTCGGCATACAGGGCGCGCAGCTCGCGCAGCGTGTCCGGCCCCAGGCAGGAGAACATCAGGTAGCCATCCACCGCCAGCGCCCGGTGCCATTGCGTCACCAGGGCCTGCGGATCCGCGGCCATGTGCAGCGCCATGTTGGACCACAGCATCTGCACGCTGGCGGCTTCGGGCTGGCCAAAGCGCGGCGCGTTGGCGATCCAGCGCGCCGGGCTCCACCAGCGCCTGGCAAGGCGTTCGCGCGCCAGCGCCTCACCCTGGGGCGAAGAGGTTTCGTGGATCTGGCACGCGGCCTGTGCAAAGCGCTCGCTCACCAGCGCATGGCCCTGCATGCCACCACGCAACGGATCCCAGTCGCACCAGGCGGTGGGCGCATTCACCATCCACTGCAGCCTGTCCTGCATGCGCCGCGCCACCTCCTCGTGCAGCCAGGGCGATTCGTCAGAGACCATGGCATGCCAGCGCGCGGCGGCAACCGGGTCTATGGTGGGCGGACGTTGTTCTGACATGGCGGGACGCAAATGGCGGCGAGTATATTGAGCCCATGCTTGACACGCGCCCCGCAGGGATATGGCGCCGGGGCCTGGCGACCCTGGCGGCCCTCGGCGCCCGGCTGCCCAGCCAATGCGCCGTCTGCCATGCCTGGCCGGCGCAACGCCTGTGCGCGGCCTGCTGCGCGCGCTTTGCGCCGCGGCTGGCGCGCTGCGCCACCTGCGCCTGCGTGGTGCATGGCGGCGTGGCGCAATGCGGGCAGTGCCTGCTGCACCCACCGCCGCTGGACGCCTGCCTGGCCGCCGTGGACTACGGCTACCCGTGGTCACAGTTGCTGGCGCAATTCAAATTCCAGGACGATCCGGGCTGGGCCACGGCACTCGCCGCGCTGATGCGCCAGACGCCGGGTGCGCAAGAGCTGCTGGAGCAGGCCGATTGGGTGCTGCCCGTGCCGCTGGCGCCCGGGCGGCTGCGTCATCGCGGCTACAACCAGGCGCTGCTGCTGGCACGCCGGCTGGCCGGCGCGCATGTGCGGCCCGACCTGCTGCTGCGCACGCGCGAGGCCGAGGCACAAGCGCAGCTCACGCGCGCGCAGCGCCTGCGCAACCTGCGCGGTGCCTTTGTGCTCGAGCCGCTGCGCGCGCAGCAGCTGGCCGGTCGCCGCGTGCTGCTGGTGGACGACGTGATGACCACCGGCGCCACGCTGCACGCCGCCGCCGCGCCCCTGCGCGAGGCTGGCGTGGCGCATGTCGGCGCCCTGGTGCTGGCGCGCACGCCGTGACCACCGCAGCGCCCGCGCGACAGCGGCTGACGGTGACAATAGCGCCATGTTTCACATCGTCCTCGTCGAGCCCGAAATCCCGCCCAACACGGGCAACGTGATCCGCCTGGCGGCCAATACCGGCTGCACGCTGCACCTGGTGGAGCCGCTGGGGTTTTCGATGGAAGATCGGCTCATGCGCCGCGCCGGCCTGGACTATCACGAATACGCCAAGCTGCGCCTGCACAAGGGCTGGACGGCGCTGCTGCGCGAGATGCAGCCCGACCCGGCGCGCATGTTCGCCCTGACCACCCATGGCACGCGCCTGGTGCACGACACGGGCTTTCTGCCCGGCGACTGGTTCTTGTTTGGCGCCGAATCGCGCGGCCTGCCGCCCGAGTTGCGCGAGAGCTTTGCGCCCGCGCAACGCCTGCTCCTGCCCATGCTGGCCGGGCAGCGCAGCCTGAATCTGTCCAACGCCGTGGCGGTGACGGTGTTCGAGGCCTGGCGGCAGAACAGCTTTCTAGCGCCGCAGGCTTAAGAAATCAAACAGCGTCCAGCCAGTCGCAAATGCCCTGCCACTGCTCCACATCGCGCGCCACGCGCGTGCCGGCCACGTCGAACACCGACTGCCCCTGCGCCGCCAGCTGCACATAGTTTTGCGTGTTACGCAGATAGCCCAGCACCGGCAGGCCCAGGCTGTCCACAAAGTTGCGCAGCTTTTCGGCGACGATGGTGCGCGGATCGACGCGCATGCCGACGATGGCCACGCGCTCCAGCCCGCCGGGGCGCTGGGCCGCCAGCTCGTCCAGGTACTGGCCGGTGGCGTAGATGTCGAACAGGCTGGGCTGCAGCGGCACGATAATGCGGTCGGCCAGCTTCAGCGCGTCCTTCAGGCGCCAGCCGCCCAGGCCGGCCGGCGTGTCCAGCACGGCATGGGTGGCCTGCTTCGGCGGAGCGCTGATCCAGTCGGCATCCACCTCCCAGGCCCCAATGGGCCGAGCCGTGGCCGGGCGCTGCTGCAGCCACAGGCGCGCGGACTGCTGGCGATCGGCATCGCCCAGCACCACCGTATGGCCGCGGCTGGCAAAGTAACCCGCGATGTTGGTGGACAGCGTGGACTTGCCCACGCCTCCCTTGGGACTGGCTACAGCAATGACTGGCATCTGAAATCCCTCTCTGGTTTGAATAAAACAAGCCTCTAGCGCCCATCCATAAAACGCATATAGCTATTAATTTAGAAGCATTACTGGTGTTGCGTACCACGCTTGACGAAGAACAGCCCGGCGCCCACCAGCATCAACAGGCCGCCAAACACGCGGTTTTGCGCACGCATGGCGCTGGCGTTCTGCATCCAGCGGCGCAGCACGCTGGCGCTGGCGGCATAGCCGTTCATCACGATCAGATCCACCGACACCAGGGTCAGGGCCATCACTAGCAGCTGGCTCCAGAGCGGGCGCGCTTCACTCATGAACTGCGGCAGCACCGCCACCATGAACAAAATGCCCTTGGGGTTGGTGGCATTGGTCAGCGCACCGGTCAGCACACGCCGGCGCCAGCTGGCCGGCGCGGCCAGCAGGTCGCCGCCCAGCGTACCGGCCGAGCCCGCGCGCCACTGGCTGAAACCCAGGTAGATGAGGTAGCAGGCGCCCAGCACCTTGACCACGGTGAAGGCCAGCTCGGAGGCAATCAACAGCGAACCCACCCCGGCGCCCGCGACGATGAGGATGAACAGCAGGCCCAGCTCCAGCCCCAGGATGGTGGCGCCCGTCTTGCGCACGCCGTAAGACAGACCATGGCTCATGGACAGCACGGCACCCGAGCCCGGCGAAATGGCGATCACCCACGACGCCGCAAAAAAAGCCATCCAGGTGTGCCAGTCCATATCACGTCGTGCTGGGAAAAGTGTTGCAAGGGAGAACGCATTTTATCGGCCGCGCAGCTGCTGGCCGCGGGCTTGGCCTTGATGCTGCATGATGGTGCCCGGTCGCCGTTGACCACCGATACGCGGCGCGCCCGAGACGCCATTGCCCCTTTCATTCGCGAGGTATCCCATGAACCGCCGAATCATTGTGCTCTCGCTGCTGCTGTCACCCCTGGCTCATGCCCAGCCGGAACGCCTGGTTCCCTCAAGCCCGGCGGATAGCGTAGCGCTGTACGTCATTCCCACCGATGGAATTCCGGAGCAGGTTGCGGCCACCGTCGCCCGGGCATTGACGGAGGACACCGGCATGTGGGTCAAGTCCGCGCTCCAGGTGCCTTCGGGTGTGACCGAGCCATTCGCTGGCACGAACCAGTACCCCGCCGAAGACTACCTGCCACTTGGCGCCACCTTCGCGAAGCGGCTGCCAGACGCGGGGCCAAGAACGTATTTCATCGTGCTCACGGACAAGGACATCAACTCACGCTCCCGCAACTTCCGGTTCCAGTACTCGATGCACAGTCCCATGGCGCGCACCTCGGTGCTGTCCGTCGCCAGGCTGCTCTTCACCAGGGACGGCAATCCGGCCTCGGGGGATGTCATCAGGCTGCGCATACAGAAAATGCTGATGCGCATCGTTGGCGAAATGAAGTTTGGCTGGCAGCGGACGACGGATCCCGCCGACCTCATGTACTCACCGATCATGTCCATCGACGACATCGACCGTATGAGCCTCACCCACACGGCACAAACGCGTGGCATCCCCCGCTATGATTTCCAACCTTCCGCAACCGAGCCCCCTCGGCCCCTGCCAAACCACATCTGAAGCATAGAGGCCAACAGCCGCCACTTGCCACTCTGGCCGAGCGCCAGCCTGCGCAATCAAGGGCACCCCGGACTGTCAGAATTCCGCCCTTGGCTTTCAGTTTTCGCTTCCCCCACCATGGCCCAAGCCCCCGTCTGGCTCACCTACGGATTCACCTACCTGGCCGCGGCCGTGATTGCCGTGCCCATCGCCCGCGCGCTCGGCCTGGGCGCCATCATCGGCTACCTGGCGGCGGGCATTGCCATAGGGCCCTGGGGCCTGGCCCTGGTGAGCAATGTGCAGGACATACTGCACTTTGCCGAGTTTGGTGTGGTGCTGATGTTGTTTCTGGTCGGCCTGGAGCTGCAGCCCGGCCGGCTGTGGAGCCTGCGCCGGCCCATCCTCGGCCTGGGCATGGCGCAGATGGCCGGCTGCGCCCTGCTGCTGTGGGGCTGCGCCTGGGCCCTGGGCCTGCCCTGGCGCGTGGCACTGGTGGGGGCGCTGGGGCTGGCGCTGTCATCTACGGCGATCGCGCTGCAGGTGCTGAACGAGCGCAACCTGCTGCGCACCGACAGCGGGCAGAAGGCGTTCTCCATCCTGCTGTTCCAGGACGTGGCGGCGATCCCCATCCTGGCCCTGCTGCCGCTATTGGGCGTGGCGGCGCGGGCCGAGGCGCTGCAGCCGCATGCGCCGCTGGACCTGCTGCCCGAGGCGCTGAAGATCATCGCCGTGGTGGCCGCCATCGTGTTTGGCGGGCGCTGGGTGCTGCGGCCGCTCTTGCGCTGGATTGCAAAAAGCAAGACGCCCGAGATCTTCACCGCCGCCTCGCTGTTCCTGGTGGTGGGCATTGCCATGCTGATGCTGACCGTGGGCCTGTCGATGGCCCTGGGCGCCTTTCTGGCCGGCGTGCTGCTGGCCGACAGTGAGTACCGGCGCGAGCTGGAGACCGACATCGAGCCCTTCAAGGGCCTGCTGCTGGGTCTGTTCTTCATTGCCGTGGGCATGAGCATCGATTTTGGCGTGATCGCGCACCACCCCTTCGCCATGCTGGGCCTGCTGCTGGGCTTTCTGGCCATCAAGGCGGCGGTGATCTGGCTGCTGGCACGCGTGACCGCCATGGCCTACCAGGAGCGCCCGCTGTTCACGCTGCTGCTGGCCCAGGGCGGCGAGTTCGCCTTCGTGGTGTTCCAGTCCGGCGCCACGTTCGGCGCCATTGCGCCGGACCACGCCTCGCTGCTGATAGGCGCGGTGGCGCTGTCCATGCTGATGGGCCCGTTGCTGCTGGTGTGGCTTGACCGCGTGCTGCTGCAGCGCCACGCCACGCTCCAAAGCGCGCCGCAGGCCCAGGAGATTTCCGAGCCGCAGAGCGCGCCGGTGATCATTGCGGGCTTCGGGCGCTACGGCCAGATCGTGGCGCGCATGATGCTGGCCCAGGGCGTGCCGGCCACGGTGCTGGACCACAGCGTGGAGATGCTGGAGGTGGCCCACACCTTTGGCTACCGCGTGTTCTACGGCGACGCGACGCGCGTGAACCTGCTGCGCATGGCGGGTGCGCAGCAGGCCCGCATCCTGGTGGTGGCGGTGGATGCGCCGGAGCAGTCCCTCAAGATCGTGCAGCTGGCGAAAAAGCATTTCCCGCACCTGCACATCGTGGCCCGCGCGCGCGACGTGACGCATTGGCACGCGCTGCGCGACCTGGGCGTGCAGCATGTGGAGCGCGAGCTGTTCGAGTCCAGCCTGCGCACGGCGCGCACGGTGCTGGAGCTCACCGGCCTGTCGCAGGCCGACGCCGACGCCCTGGCCGAGCGCTTTCGCGCCCACAACATCGCCCTGTCCGAGCGCATGTACGAGCACCACAACGACCGCGAGGCCATGATCGCCGTCGCCAGGCAGGGGCGCCAGCAGCTGGTGGAGCAGCTGGCCAAGGAGCGCCAGGAGCGCATGGCCGCGGCCGAGGCCGGCAGCGGGCTGACGCCGGACAAGCCGCAGCCCGGCAAATCTTCATAAGAATAACGGCTGTAGCGCCCATTAAACGTGCGCTATAAGCTCTTATATTTATAGTGACATGATCAATCGACCGTGGCACCCGAATCCTTCACCACCTTGCCCCATTTGGCCGTCTCGGCCTTGATGAAGGCGGCGAACTGCTCGGGCGTCTCGGCCACCACGTCGCCGCCCTGCTCGGCGATCTTCTTCTTCACGTCGGGCTGGTTCAGCACCTTGACCAGGGCGGCATTGAGCCTGTCCAGCACGGGCTTCGGAGTTGCCGCGGGGGCGAACAGGCCGAACCAGGACATGGCCTCGTAGCCGGGCACGCCGGCCTCGGCGATGGTGGGTATGTCAGGCAGCTCGGGCGAGCGCTTGGCCGTGGTCACGGCGATGGGGCGCAGCTTGCCCGAGCGCACATGCTGGATGGCTGACGGCATGTTGTCGAACATGATGGCGATCTGCCCACCCAGCAGGTCGGTCATGGCCGGGGCGCTGCCCTTGTAGGGCACATGCAGCAGGTCGGTGCCGGTCATGCTCTTGAACAGCTCGCCCGACACATGGGGCGAGGCTCCGCTGCCCGGCGAGCCGTAGGTCACCTTGCCCGGGTTGGCCTTGGCGTAGGCGATCAGCTCCTTGACGGTCTTGTAGGGCTGGCTGGGGTGGGCCACCAGCAGATTCGGCACCGTGGCCACGCGCGAGATGGGTGCGAAGTCCTTCACCGGGTCAAAGGGCATCTTCTTGTACAGCGCCTGGTTGATGGCGTGCGTGCCCACCGTGCCCATGAACAGCGTGTAGCCGTCCGCCGGCGCCTTGGCCGCCAGCGAGGCGCCGATGTTGCCACCGGCGCCGGCGCGGTTGTCCACCACGAAGGGCTGGCCCAGCTCGGTGCCAAGGCCCTGGCCGACGATGCGCGCCAGGATGTCGGTGGTGCCGCCGGGGGCGAACGGCACGACGATGGTCACCGGCTTGGCCGGGTAGTTCTGCGCCAGCGCGCCCAGGGGCAAGGCGGCGGCGGCCAGGCCGGCCAGCAGGCTGCGGCGGGTGATGCGTATCGGGGTCATCCTGTGTCCTTTTTCTGTCGGCAATGGTCGGGCGTCAAACGCGTTCAAGGATCACGGCGATGCCCTGGCCCACGCCTATGCACATGGTGCACAGCGCGTATTTGCCGCCCAGCGTGTGCAGCTGGCTCACGGCGGTGGTCGCCAGGCGCGCGCCCGATGCACCCAGCGGGTGGCCCAGGGCGATGGCGCCGCCCCACTGGTTGACGCGCCGGTCGTCGTCGGCAAGATCCAGGTCGCGCAGCACGGCCAGGCCCTGGGCTGCAAAAGCCTCGTTGAGCTCGATCACGTCCATCTGCGCCAGGCTCAATCCGGTGAGCTCGAGCACCTTGCGCACGGCCGGCGCCGGGCCAAAGCCCATGATGCGTGGCGCCACGCCGGCCACGGCCATGCCGACCACGCGGGCGCGCGGCGTCAGGCCGTAGGCCTTGGCGGCCTCTTCGTTGGCCAGCAGCAGGGCGCAGGCGCCGTCGTTCACGCCAGATGCGTTGCCGGCCGTCACCGTGCCGTCAGGCCGCACCACGCCCTTGAGCTTGGCCAGCGCCTCCATGGTGGTGGCACGCGGGTGCTCGTCCTGGCTGACGATGATGGGGTCGCCCTTTTTCTGCGGGATGTGCACGGGCACGATCTCCTGCGCCAGGTGGCCGGCAGCAATCGCCGCGGCGGCCTTTTGCTGGCTGGCGAGCGCCATGCGGTCCTGGGCCTCGCGCTCGATCTGGAAGTCGTCGGCCACGTTCTCGGCCGTCTCGGGCATGGAATCGACGCCGTAGTGCTGCTTCATCAGCTTGTTGATGAAGCGCCAGCCAATCGTCGTGTCGTACACGGCGTTGCTGCGGCTGAAGGCGCTCTCGGCCTTGGGCATGACGAAGGGCGCGCGGCTCATGCTCTCCACGCCGCCGGCGATCATCAGCCGCGCCTCGCCCGCCTTGATGGCGCGCGCCGCCGTGCCCACGGCGTCCAGGCCCGAGCCGCACAGGCGGTTGATGGTGCCGCCAGGCACCGCAATCGGCAGCCCCGCCAGCAGGGCCGCCATGCGCGCCACGTTGCGGTTGTCCTCGCCGGCCTGGTTGGCGCAGCCGTAGAGCACGTCGTTCACCGCCTTCCAGTCCACGCCGGGGTTGCGCTCCATCAGCGCCTTGATGGGTATGGCCCCCAGGTCGTCGGTGCGCACGCCGGCAAGGGCGCCGCCGTAGCGGCCGAAGGGGGTGCGGATGGCGTCGCAGATAAAGGCTTGGGTCATGTTGTCTCCTGTGAGGTGATTTAAAAAAGAGAGCTGCTTGCGCTTATCCAGCAAGCGTTACAGCCATATTTAATGCTTATTGCCGTATCGGCAGGCCGACGATGCTTTCCAGCTCGGCATGCGTCAGGCCCGGCACGGTGTCGATCAGCCGCAGACCATCGGGTGTGCATTCCAGCGTGCATAAATCGGTGTAGATGCGCTTCACGCAGGCCAGGCCGGTGAGGGGGTAGCTGCACTCCTCAACCACCTTGCACTCGCCGGTCTTGGTGAGCAAATCCATCATCACCCAGGTGGACTTGGCGCCCACGGCCAGATCCATGGCGCCGCCCACTGCCGGGATGGCGCCGGGCTCGCCCGTGCTCCAGTTGGCCAGGTCGCCCGTGCTGCTCACCTGAAACGCGCCGAGCACGCAGATGTCCAGATGGCCGCCGCGCATCATGGCGAAGCTGTCGGCATGGTGGAAGAAGCTGCCGCCGGGCAGCAGCGTCACGGGCTGCTTGCCGGCGTTGGTCAGGTCGTAGTCCTCCTGGCCCGCTGCCGGGGCCGGGCCCATGCCCAGGATGCCGTTCTCGGAATGCAGCACCACCTCGCGCCCGGCCGGCAGGTGGTTGGCCACCAGGGTGGGCTGGCCTATGCCCAGGTTCACGTAGGCGCCGTCGAATATGTCCTGGGCCACGCGCTGGGCGAGTTCGGTTTTGCTTCGTTTTTGATAGTTGCTCACGCTTGTATCTCCTGCGCTCTACTGGTCTTATTCCCTGATACCACCGGCCTTGGTGGCGACGCGAGGCACCTTGACCACCTGGCTGACGAAGATGCCGGGCGTGACCACGGCCTCGGGGTCCAGCTCACCCAGCTCCACGATCTCATGCACCGTGGCCACGGTGAATTGGGCGGCCATGGCGCACACCGGGCCGAAGTTGCGCGCCGACATGCGGTAGGTCAGGTTGCCCCAGCGGTCGCCCTTCTCCGCCTTGACCAGGGCCACGTCGCCGTAGATCGGGTACTCCAGCACATAGTGCTTGCCGTTGATCTCGCGCGTCTCCTTGCCCTTGGCCAGCTCGGTGCCATAGGCCGTGGGGCAGAAAAAGGCGCCTATGCCGGCGCCAGCGGCGCGCATGCGCTCGGCCAGGTTGCCCTGGGGCACGAGTTCCAGCTCGATCTTGCCGGCGCGGTAGAGCTCGTCAAACACCCAGCTGTCGGCCTGGCGCGGAAAGCTGCAGATGATCTTGCGCACCTGGCCACTCTTCAAAAGCGCCGCCAGTCCCGCATCGCCATTGCCGGCGTTGTTGTTGACCACCGTGAGCTCGCGCGCGCCGTGGGCGATCAGGCCGTCTATCAGCTCGATCGGGTTGCCCGAGGTGCCAAAGCCGCCTATGAGTACCGTAGCGCCGTCCTTGACGCCAGAGAGCGCCTGGGCAACCGAGTCCGCAATCTTGTTGATCATGTCTTGCCGTGGTGAAGAAAAAAGAAAAGCCGGCCCGAGTCCGACACAATATGTTCGAATATCGAACCTTTGTTCGTATAATGAATTCTAGGACAAATGGCCATGCTTGACACCCCCCTTTCCGTAAGTACTACCCACAAACCTGGCGACAGCTATGTGCAGTCGTTTGCGCGCGGCCTGGAGGTGATCCGCTCCTTCAACGCCAGCGCGCCGCAGCAGACGCTCAGCGAGGTGGCGGCGCGCACCGGCCTGACACGCGCCGGCGCCCGGCGCATCCTGCTGACTCTGCAAACCCTGGGCTATCTGGAGAGCGACGGGCGCCTGTTCCGCCTCACGCCGCGCATCCTGGATCTCGGGTTTGCCTACCTCAGCTCCACCCCCATCTGGGATCTGGCCGAACCCATGATGGAAGCGCTGACCGAGCGCGTGCACGAGTCCTGCTCGGCCGCCGTGCTCGACGGGCTGGACATCGTCTATGTGCTGCGCATACACACGCACAAGATCATGAGCACCAACCTGGCCGTGGGCTCGCGCCTGCCGGCCTTCTGGACGTCGATGGGCCGGGTGCTGCTGGCGGCCCTGCCCGAGGAAGACCTGCACGCACGCCTGGCCGCCCTGCCGCGCCAGGCCTTCACGCGCCACACGGCGCTGGACGACCAGGTGCTGCTGGCGCGCATCACCCAGGCGCGCCAGCAGGGCTGGTGCCTGGTCGACCAGGAGCTGGAGGAAGGCCTGATCTCGGTGGCAGCGCCGCTGCAGAACCGCGCCGGCCAGGTGGTGGCGGCCCTCAACATCAGCGGCCAGGCCAACCGCACCAGCACCGAGATGCTGCGCGAGCAGCTGCTGCCCGAGCTGCTGGCCACGGCGCAGGCCATCTCGCGCACCGTGGGCCTGCGCCGCGCATAGCGGGCCAGCGTGCTAGGCTGACGCCCATGTTCAACCCCACCCAAGCCGATGTGCGGCGCTTTTTCTGCGCCGCCCACGCCAAGCAGCAGGCCGGCGGGCCCATGGAGGCCATAGAGACCCTGGCCGGCCTGTGGATCGCCGAGCACCCCGAGTACCACGCCGACCTGGCCGACGCCGACGCCGCCGTGGCGCGCAACTACGACGAGACGCCCACGCGCACGAATCCGTTTCTGCACCTGTCCATGCACCTGTCGATCAGCGAGCAATGCAGCATCGACCAGCCGCGCGGCATACGCCAGGCCGTTGAGTTGCTCAGCCGCCGCCTGGGCTCGCTGCACGACGCCCACCATGCGGCCATGGAATGCTTAGGAAGCATGCTGTCAGATGCCCAGCGCGCCGGCCGCGCGCCCGATGGCCAGGCCTATATCGCCTGCGTCCAGCGCCGCGCCACGCGCGACTGAAGCGCCCGCCCGCCCGGCGTGGCCTGGGGCCGGTCATGCGGGTAGACCAGCAGGTCGCAGTCCGCGTGTCCGAGCAAATGCCGCAGCATGCCGCCCTGCAGCCAGTCGCCCAGCCAGCGGCGGCGCTGCTGTGTCAGCGCCACCAGATCCGCCCCCGAGCGGTGCTGCTGCACCGCCAGTTGCCGCGCCTTGTCGTCCACACCCTGGCCCAGCTTCAGTCCGACGCGGTTGCGCCGCGCATCGAACACATCGGACAGGCGCACGCGCCGCCCGTGCATGCGCCGGCGCAGCTCGTCGCGCAGGCCATGCGCCAGCTCGGCCACACAGGGTTCGCTGCGGTCGCCCGGGCGGGCACGGTGAAACAGCTCCACGGCCGCGGCCTCGTCCAGCGCGCCCGCAAAGTGCACCAGGGCCTGGGACTGAGGCCAGGCATCCATCTTCACCAGCACATGGCGATAGGCACCGCGCGTGGCCCGTTGCACCACAAGTACCGGGCAGGGACTGGCGCGCAGCACCTGCGACAGCATGTCGCCGCGCCACATGGCCGCCACGCCCGCCGCCAAGGAGTGGCCAAGCACCAGCAGGTCGGCACCAGCTGCCGCGTGCAGGATGCGCTGCACCAGGCCAGCACCGCCATGGGCCAGGGCCTTGACCACGATGCCATGGCGGCGCGCCAGCTGGCGTGCCAGCTGCTCCAGCCGCGCCTGCGGATCCACATGCTTCACATCAGGCCCGGCGCTGCCATGCAGCAGGTGCAGCTCGGCCTTGTGCTCGGCAGCCAGCAGGGCCGCGCGCGCGACGGCCTGCTCGGCGCTGGGGGAAAAATCGGTGAGGGCTACAAGGGTCTGAAGGCGCATGGTGCATGTCTCCTGTCTGGTCATGGAGGGCAGCGGCCAAGCCAGGGCCGCCGGCGGGGCGTCATCGACTGATAGGGATGTGGCGCCAGCACAAGGCTGCACGGCACACCCATGTGGTGAGCCCGGCGGTCTGCGAGACGCTGATCAGGAGGGGAGCCGCCGGGCCTGCAGATGCGGGGCCGGCGCGGCGGGTTTCAACATGACTTGCCTGTGCATGGCGCGCGCCATCGCGGCGACTGCCGAGGCATGCCGCGCGATTCGCACACAGGAAGAGGAAACCAGAAAACGCATGGGCGTCATTATAGAAAATAACCACTTTATCGACAAGGATTTCACTACTATCCCTGCCAGATTAAAGCCGGCATTTGACAAACCCGTAAATGTCGCCATCGCTGGCTTGCAGATACAAAAAAGCCCGCCAGTGGCGGGCTGGTTTGCGGCGCCGGCCGGCGTCAACGAAAACGCGCCTCCGGGACGAATTGCAAGTTGGTGTCGAGCGAGCCAACATAGCCCGCCAGCGCCTTCAACTCGGCATTCGTGAATTGCTTGGCAATGCCCGCCATGATGGCGTTGGAACGACCAAAGTAGGCACCCGAACCGTCCTTGTACTGCCTGAGGGCCACGTACAGATAGTCGGCGTACTGCCCGGCTATTTGGGGGTAGGAGGGGTCGATGGGCTTGGCGAAGTTCTCGCCATGACAGGACACGCAGGCGCCCTTTTGCAGCAGCTGCGCCACCTGGGCATTGGGCTCGCGCGCGGGCTGGGCTTGCAGCTCTGTCGCCCTGCCATGGCCGGAATAGTAGGCGGCAACATCGGCCATGTCCTGCTCGGTCAGGCTGTCGGCGATGGCGCGCATGGAGGGGAACTTGCGCTCGCCCTTTTTATAGGCCTCCAGCGCCGCGGTGATGTACTTCGCGTCCTGCCCGCCGATCTTGGGCACCTTGTAGACCTCTGGAAAATTCGCCTGGTAGCCCGATATGCCATGGCAGCCTATGCACATGGCCACCTTGCCGGCACCGGCCTTGGCGTCACCCTTGGGCTCCTCGGCATGGAGCAAACCGGTCGCACAAGCGACGGACAGGCCGAATACGGTGGTCAGTAGTTTTTTCATTTTGCGCGCACAATCAAACGATTGGTTGTCTCCGCGATCTCTATCGCAAACGATTATAGGCAGCGGCTGTCAAGCCTTTTCATCAACGATTTCCCTATTACCGGCCCATGAAATTCCAAGGCTCTGAAAACTACGTCGCCACGCAAGACCTGATGCTGGCCGTCAACGCCGCCATCAAACTGCAGCGCCCGCTGCTCGTCAAGGGCGAGCCCGGCACGGGCAAGACCATGCTGGCCGAGGAGGTGGCGCAGGCGCTGAACATGCCCCTGCTGCAGTGGCACATCAAGAGCACCACCAAGGCGCAACAGGGCCTGTACGAGTATGACGCGGTGAGCCGCCTGCGCGATTCGCAGCTGGGCGACGAGCGCGTCAAGGACATCCACAACTACATCGTCAAGGGCGTGCTGTGGCAGGCCTTCACGGCCGAGCAGCCGGTGGCGCTGCTCATCGACGAGATCGACAAGGCCGACATCGAGTTTCCCAACGACCTGCTGCGCGAGCTCGACCGCATGGAGTTCTACTGCTACGAGACGCGCGAGATGGTGCGTGCCAAGCACCGGCCGCTGGTGTTCATCACCTCGAACAACGAAAAAGAGCTGCCCGACGCCTTCTTGCGCCGCTGCTTCTTCCACTACATCAAGTTCCCCGAGGCCGAGACGATGAAGAAGATCGTCGATGTGCACTTTCCCACGCTCAAGAGCGAGCTGCTCACGGCGGCCATGAAGACCTTCTACGACGTGCGCGGCCTGCCGGGGCTGAAGAAAAAGCCCTCGACCAGCGAGCTCATCGACTGGCTCAAACTGCTGGTGGCCGAGGAGATCCCGCTCGAAGCCCTGCAAAGCGCGGACAACAAGGTCAGCGTGCCGCCGCTGGTGGGCGCGCTGCTGAAGAACGAACAGGACGTGAGCCTGTTCGAGAAGCTGGTCTTCATGAACCAGCGCAACCGCTGACCGGGGCCGCCACATGAGTGCCACACAACGCTTGCTGCTGGAAGGTCTGTCCGACGCCGTGGGCTTCGTCGGCGGGGCCCTCGCCGGCTATGGCCTGGGCCTGCTGCTGGGCATGGACATCTTCGACCAGGGCTATGGCTCGGCCAGCATCCTGGGCATTGCCCTGGTGGGTCTGGGCGGCGGGCTGGGCCTGCACCTGGCGCGGCGCTGGCGCGCGGCGCGCATGACGGCAAGGCAGGGGGCGCAGCCATGAGCTTTGTCGAGCCCGTCACCCTGCGCCGGGGCGGCCTGTTGCTGGAGCCGCTGGCGCTGTCGCACGAGGAAGGTCTGCGCCAGGCCGCCGCCGACGGCGAGCTGTGGCGCATACGCGTGACCAGCGTGCCCGAGCCGCAGGACACGCGCACCTATATCGAGGCCGCGCTGCAGGGCCGCGCCGAGGGCCAGCGCTTCGCCTTCGCCGTGATCGACGAGGCCAGCGGCCGCGTGCTGGGCAGCACCAGCTACCACGACATATTGCCCGCCGTGCGCCGCGTGGAGATTGGCTACACCTGGTACGCCAAGAGCGTGCAGCGCAGCCATGTCAACACCACGGCCAAGCTCTTGATGATGGGCCATGCCTTCGAGCAGCTGCAATGCCATGTCGTGGGGTGGCGCACGGACAATTTCAACTTCGCCTCGCAACGCGCCATAGAACGCCTGGGCGCCAGGAAAGACGGCGTGATCCGCGGCCATGCGCTGCGCCGCGACGGCACCATTCGCGACACGGTGATGTACAGCATGCGTGCGGGTGAATGGCCCGAGGTACGCGCGCAGTTGCTCTATTTTTTGAAGCAGCATGCGCGCACCACGTAAGCGATAGAGGCCAATTTAATGCTGATCGACTTCTTCTACACCCTGCGCGCGGCCAAGCTGCCCGTGTCCGTCAAGGAGTTCATGGGCCTGCTCGAGGCGCTGCAGGCCGGCGTGGTCGGCCCCCACTCCGACGATGCCTGGAGCCTGGACGACTTTTACTACCTGGCGCGCACCGCGCTGGTCAAGGACGAGAAGCATTTCGACAAGTTCGACCGCGCCTTTGCGGCCTACTTCAAGGGCGTGGAGATGCTGGCCGATTTCACCAAGGAAATCCCCGCCGACTGGCTGCGCAAGATGCTGGAGCGCGAGCTGACGCCCGAGCAAAAGGCCGCCATCGAGAAGATGGGCTGGGACGAGCTGATGGAGACGCTGAAGAAACGCCTGGAGGAACAAAAGGGCCGGCACGAGGGCGGCAACAAATGGATAGGAACGGGCGGCACCAGCCCCTTCGGCCATGGCGGCTACAACCCGCAGGGCATACGCATAGGCGGCGCCGGCAAGAACAAGAGCGCCGTCAAGGTCTGGGAGCAGCGCGCCTACCGCGACTACGATGACCAGCAGGAGCTGGGCACGCGCAACATCAAGGTGGCGCTGCGCCGCCTGCGCAAGTTCGCGCGCGAGGGCCATGAGCTGGAGCTCGACCTGCCCGACACCATTCGCGCCACGGCCGCCAACGCCGGCTACCTGGACATCAAGATGGTGCCCGAGCGCCACAACAACGTGAAGGTGCTGCTCTTGATGGACGTGGGCGGCACCATGGACGAGCATATCCAGCGCGTGGAAGAGCTCTTTTCAGCGGTGAAAAGCGAGTTCAAGCACCTGGAGTTCTATTACTTCCACAACTGCGTCTACGACTTCATGTGGAAGAACAACCGCCGCCGCTTTGCCGAGAAGTTTCCGACCTGGGACATCATCCGCAAGTACAACAAAGACTACAAACTGATCTTCGTGGGGGATGCCACCATGAGCCCCTACGAGATCCTGCAGCCCGGCGGCAGCGTGGAATACAACAACGAGGAGCCGGGCGCCGAATGGCTGCAGCGCCTGACGCATGCCTTCCCCAAGTTCGCCTGGATCAACCCCGAGCCCCAGGGCGTGTGGCAGTACCGGCAAAGCATTTCCATCATCCAGCAGCTGATGGGGAGCAGGATGTACCCGCTGTCGCTCAAGGGCCTGGAGGACACGATGCGGCTTTTGTCAAAATAGCCCCCATGTTCCACATGCGCACAACGCCGGCCCGGTGGCCGGCGTTGCTTTTTCTGACCCTGGCCCTGGCCGTACTGCCGGCCTGCGGCACGCTGCAGGGCGCGCCTGACGCCCCATCCTCCGAACCCCAGGCCGAGCGCGACGCCTTCACGCTCGACATCCAGGCCGAGGATGACGCCATCCGCGACTATCTTGGCCGGCACCTGGAGCTGCAGCGCTTTCGCCAGCTGCCCGACCTGCAATCCCAGGAGCTGGCGCGCCTGCTGCAGGTAGCCGACGCCAACGCGCGCGAGCTGCTGGCCACGCTGGGCTACTTCAGCCCCGAGATTACGCTGCAGCTGCAGGACAAGCCCACGCCGGCCAAAGATGAACCCGCGCAGACCGTGCGCCTGGCGGTGCAGCCCGGCCCACGCACGCAAGTCGAAAGCGTGGACATCGCCATCGCCCATGCCGACACCCCCGACCTCAAGCGCCGCCAGGCCCAGCTGCAGCGCAACTGGGGCCTGCCCGAGGGCGAGCCCTTCACCCAGCAGGCCTGGGACGAGGCCAAGGCCCAGGGCCTGCGCAGCCTGCAGGCGCGCCGCTACCCCCAGGCGCGCCTTGCCGAGAGCCGCGCCGACATAGCCGCCGACAGCGCCCAGGCGCGCCTGTTCGTGCAGTACGACAGCGGCCCCGCCTACCGCTTCGGGCCGCTGCAGATCCGCGGTGGCGAGCGCTACGACAGCGTGGGTCTGGCCCGCGTCGCCCTGCTGCCCACGGGCCAGGACTACCGCGAAAGCCAGCTGCTCGACGCCCAGCAGCGCCTGGCCGCCAGTGGCTACTACGACGCCGTGTTCCTGACGCTGGACACCGACGCCGGCGACCCGCAGGCCGCACCCGTCATCGCCCAGGTGCGCGATGCGCCGCTACAAAAACTGGTGTTCGGCGTCGGCATCTCCACCGACAGCGGCCCGCGCCTGTCCATGGACCATAGCCACAACCGGTTGCCGGCCTTAAGCTGGCGCGCCGTCAGCAAGCTGGCGCTGGACAACAAGCGCCGGCTCGCCGCCACCGACTGGACGGCCCTGCCCTCGGCCAGCGGCTGGCGCTGGTTCAGCGGCGCACAGCTGCAGCGCGAGAGCACCGGCAGCTTCGAGGTGAACAGCACACGCCTGCGCGCCGGGCGCACGCAAAACACCGACCACATCGACCGCAGCTATTACCTGCAGCACGACACCGCCGACAGCCAGGGCATAGGGGCGCCGGCCTCCAGCAGCGCCATCAGCGCCAACTTCGGCTGGACGGGGCGCTACTTCAACAACAATAACGCCCCCACGCGCGGCTGGGGCCTGGCCGGCGAGATCGGCCTGGGCAGCACGCTGCGGCCCACGCGCGAGCCGTTCATGCGCACGCAGCTGCGCTGGCAGTCCTTCATTGACCTGGGGCGCGTGGACCTGGGCAACAAGGTGCGCCGCGCCAGCCGCCTGGCGCTGCGCGTGGAGGGCGGCGCCGTGCTGGCGCGCGCCGATGCCGACATTCCCGTGACCCAGCTGTTCCTGACCGGCGGCGACACCACCGTGCGCGGCTATGGCTACCGCAGCATAGGCGCCGGCATCAACAACGGCCAGACCTATGGCGGCCGCTACATGACGGTGGCCAGCGCCGAATGGCAGCGCCCCATCACGCTGCGCGGCAACCGCACCGACTTTGAAAGCGCCGTGTTCATCGACGCCGGCGCCGTGGCCGACAAGCCCGGCGAGCTGAGCGCCCGTGTCGGCCTGGGCGCCGGCCTGCGCTGGCGCAGCCCCGTGGGCCCGCTGCAGGCCGACCTGGGCTACGGCCTGCAGTCGCACGAGCTGCGCCTGCACCTGCGCCTGGGCTATACCTTTTGACAATGAGCCCCGGCCACCACCCCAACCCCTTCGCCGCAGCTGCTGCGCCACGCCCGCAGCCCACACCGCCGCGCCGCAGCCACCGGGTGCTGCTGGCGCTGGAGCTGCTGCTGGCCACGGCCCTGGCCTTGCTGCTGGCGCTGTGGTGGTGGGCCGGCAGCAGCGGCTCGCTGGCCAGCACGCTGTCGCGCGCCACGCACTACCTGCCCGAGGGGCAGAGCCTCGAAACCCGCGAGGTGACGGGCTCACTGCGCGCGGGCGGGCGCATCGGCTGGCTGCGCTGGAGCAGCCCCACGCTGACCGTCGAGGTGCAGGATGCACGAATAACCTGGCAACTGGCTCCATTGCTACGCAGGCAGCTACAATTTTCAGAGCTTCAGGCCACACAGATCACCCTCACACCCCAGGGCGAGGCCAGCAGCGAACCGCCCGAGCCGCTGCAGCAACTGCTGCTGCCGCTGCAGGTGGAGCTGCCCTTTGCCTTTGAGCGCATCACCTGGGCCGGCGCCAGCCCCGTCACCATCGAAGGCCTGGCCGGCAACTACCGCTACGACGGCACGCAGCACCGACTGGAGGTGCAGCAACTCAACCTGGCCCAGGGCCGCTATGCGCTGCAGGCCCAACTGCAGGCACGCGCCCCCATGGCCCTGACGGCCCAGCTGGACGGCAGCGTGCACACCGCCTTGCCCGGCAGCACAACGCAGCTGCAGGCGCAGGCCAGGGCACAGCTGCAGGGCAGCCTGGCAAGCGCCGCCGGGCGCCTGAACGTCACGGCGCAGCTGCGCGGCACAGGCACCGAAGGCCGCCCGCCACTGCACGCCGACCTGCAGGCCAGCCTGGCGCCCTGGGCCGGCCAGCCGCTGCTGCAGGCCACCGCCGAACTGCAGGCGCTGGACCTGGCCGCGCTGTGGCCCCAGGCGCCGCGCACGCGGCTCACCGGCAGCGCCGGCCTGGAGCCCGCAGACAACGGCTGGCGGCTGCACGCCGCGCTGCAGAACGCCGAGCCCGGCCCCTGGGATCGCCAGCGCCTGCCCTTTGACCGGTTGCAGGCAAGCGCCAGCTATGACGGCCAGCAGTGGACGCTGCCCGAGGCCGCGCTGCACATAGGCCAGGGCAGCGTCACCCTGCAAGGCAGCTACCAACCGGCCACGCACGCCCTGCAGGGCCGCGCCGAGCTGCGCGCGCTGAACCCAGCCGCCCTGCACACCCTGCTGGACGCCGCCCCGTTGAGCGGCCAGGCCAGCGCCGACGGCGATGCCGATGGCGCCGTGCGCTTTGCCGCCGACCTGCGCGGCGCCACAGCCAAACGCGCGCAGGCCAAGAGCACCGCCACGCTGCGCCTGGAGCAACTGACGCTGCAAGGCCGCTGGCAGGGCGAGCAGATCGAGCTGACGCGCCTGCAGCTGAACGCCCTGCAGGCCCAGGTCACGGGCCAGCAGCTGCGCATCCACACGGCCGCCCCCGCGCTGCAGGGCCGGCTGCAGGCCCAGCTGCCCGGCGCCACGGCGCAGTTCGACGGCCAGCTTGCGCCGCACGGCGGCCAGGGCCGGATCAGCCTGCGCCTGGCCGACGCGCAGCGTACCCAGCGCTGGCTGCAGGCCCTGCCTGGCCTGGGCGCCGTGACCGAGGGCTGGAGCCTTCATGGCAACGCCGAGCTGCAGGCCGACTGGCGCGGCGGCTGGCAAACGCTGCAGCAGCAGCTACAGGCGGCCGGCCTGCTGGCCGGCGCGCCAGCCAAGGGCGCAAACACCGCAGACGGCTTTGAGCTGCAGGCCCGCTTGAGCGCGCCACGCCTGCAGGCCACGCGCGCCGCGCAGGCAGGCGCCGCGCCCCTCAGACTGGAGCTGCTGCGCGGCCAGGCCAGCCTGGGCGGCCAGCTCGCCCAGGCCCGGCTGCAGTGGGACGGCGAGCTGCGCCAGCGCAGCGACGCCGCCCAGCCCGAGCTGCGCGCCCAGCTGCAGCTGCAGGCCCAGGCCGGCAGCAGCGGCGCCGGCCGCTGGCAGGCGCAGATCACCAGCCTGCAGCTGCAGGCGGGCGCCAGCGACCAGCCCGGGCCCTGGACGCTGCGCCTGGCCAACGCCCTGAGCCTGGAGCTGCGCCAGTCGCCCCAGCTGGCGCTGCAGGCCAGCGCCGGCCAGGCCAGCATCCAAGGCCCGGCCGCTGGCGCGGTACAGCTGCACTGGCAACCGCTGAGCTACGCACAGGGCGCCCAAGGCCCGTCCCGGCTGCGCAGCCAGGGCGAGCTGACCGGCCTGCCCCTGGCCTGGGCCAATGCCTGGCGCGTCGATGGCCAGCCGGCCCTCACGCGCCTGGGCCTGGCCGGCAACCTGGTGCTGAACGCGGCCTGGGACGTGGACGCCGGCGACCAGCTGCGCGCCAGCGCCCGCCTGCAGCGCGCCAGCGGCGACCTGAGCATCCTCGCCGGCGACCTGGACGCGCCCACCCTGGTGCACAGCAGCGGCCAGGGAACCAGCACGGTACAGGCGCCGGGCGGCACACCCGCCGGCCTGCGCCAGGCCGAGCTCACGCTGAGCGCCGACGGCGACGCGCTGCGCGCCCAGCTGGCCTGGGACAGCGAACGCGCCGGCCGCGTGCAGGCCGAAGGCCAGACCCGCCTGAGCCACGGCGCGGGCGGCTGGGCCTGGCCCGAGGACGCCCCGCTGGCCGCCAGCGTGCGCGCCGATCTGCCCGACCTGGGCCTGTGGTCCACGCTGGCGCCGCCCGGCTGGCGTGTGGGCGGCAGCTTGAGCGCCGACGCGCGCCTGTCCGGCACGCGCGCCGCGCCGCGTTGGAGCGGGCAGCTCGCGGCCGACCAGTTTGGCGTGCGCTCGCTGCTCGACGGCGTGGATCTGCGTGATGGCCGCCTGCGCGCCACGCTGCAGGGCGAGCGGCTCACGATCACCGAACTGCTGCTGCATGGCGGGCGCGGCAGCCGCGCACGCATCGCCGGCTACAGCGGCAACCGCACGGCCGCGCCGCAGGACGGCGGCCAGCTCAGCGCCAGCGGCAGCATCAGCTGGGGTGCGGCCGGCCTGGCCATGGACCTGCGCGCCAAAGCCCAGGCACTGCAGCTGCTGGTGCGCGCCGACCGGCAGCTCAGCCTCTCAGGCGATGTGCAGGCCGGCCTGCAGGGCGGGCAATTCAGGCTGCGCGGCAAGCTGACGACCGACCGTGCCACCATCCTCCTGCCCGATTCCAGCGCGCCCCGGCTGGGCAGCGACGTGGTCGTGCATTCCGCGGCGCTGGACAGGCAGCGCGCCGCGCAGGCGGAACAGGCGAAACAGGCAGGCCAGGCCGGCACCAAGGTGGAGGCCGCCCGGCCGCCCGACATCGCCATCACCCTCAACCTGGGCGACGACTTTGCGCTGCAAGGCCATGGCATCACCACGCGCCTGGCGGGCGAGCTGGACATTCGCAGCAGCGCCGCCACCGGCGGCCAGCCGCGCGTGACCGGCGAGGTGCGCACCGTGGCCGGCCGCTACCGCGCCTGGGGCCAGATGCTGGACGTGGAAAGCGGCCTGCTGCGCTTCAATGGCCCCTACGACAACCCGGCGCTGGACATACTCGCGCTGCGCCCCCACATCAGCGTGCGCGCCGGCGTGCAGGTCAGCGGCACGGCCCAGGCGCCGCGCGTGCGGCTGTACTCCGACCCCGCGCTGCCGGACGCCGAAAAGCTCTCCTGGGTGGTGCTGGGCCGCAGCGCCAGCGCCGGCGGCGCCGAGGCCGCCGTGCTGCAGCAGGCCGCCCTGGCCCTGCTGGGCCGCGGCGGCGGCGACCTGACCGGCGACATCGCGCGCCAGCTGGGCCTGGACGAGATCGGCGTGAAAGGCCCGCAGGCTGGCGCCGACGCCAGCGAAGCCGCCCTGACCCTGGGCAAGCGCCTCACCAAGGACTTGTACGTGACCTACGAGCGCAGCCTCTCGGGCGTGCTGGGCACGCTGTACATCTTCTACGACCTGTCCCGGCGCCTGCAGCTGCGCGGGCAGACGGGCATGCAAAGCGCGGTGGATCTGATCTACACCGTGCGCTATGACTGATTTTGATGAAATCGGCCCGCAGCGCACAACAGACAAGCGCAAGCTGCTATAAAAAACGCAGCAGTCACATCCCACCGGAACACCCGCGCCGCGCCCTTACAATGCGGCCCGTCCTCCCCGTAGTTCAATGGATAGAACGAGCGCCTCCTAAGCGCTAGATACAGGTTCGATTCCTGTCGGGGGGACCATCCAGCCCCACGCCAGACAACAGCGCCAGCAGCAGCGCGGCCGCCGTGTTGTGCACCAGTACCAGGGGCAGCGGCAGGCGCAGCCAGACCTGCACCAGCCCCAACACCATCAGCAGCAACGGCAACGCAACCAGCCAGGCCGCCACTGCGCGGCGCCCCAGGCGCCATGCCTGCCAGGCCAGCACCAGCAGCACCAGGGTCAGGGCCATGCCGCTCCAGCGGTGCAGCATGTGTACCAGTGCGCCTGCGGCATGGCCAGGCAGCAGGTCGCCGGCGGGCAGCGCCCAGGGATCGAGTGCCTGCCAGGAGCCGGCACGCCAATCGCAGGCCCTGAGGGCGGGGCAGCTCAGGCCCGCCTCGCCGGCACTGACCATGCCGCCAAGCGCCACCTGCGCCCAGGCCAGGGCCGTGGCCACGGCAAGCCATGCGGATGGCAGGGGCCTTGATCGGGCTGCGTCGGCATGCCCCGCCATCAAGGCCAGGCGCACGCTGAGCGCGCACATGGCAAAGCCCGCCAGCAGGTTGCCCAGCGTGACCGCGGGCAGGCGCGACGGCCCGGCCAGGACGCCCAGCAGTGCCAGAAACAGCACCAGCCCCAGCAAGCCCAGCGCCAGACGCGCCTCGGCGCGCGTTGCCACGCCCGCAGACAGGGCCAGCCCCACCATCGCCAGCACCAGCAGCAGGGTCGCCGAGGCCACCACCCTGTGACCCATGCGCGCCATGGCCACCCCCGCGCCAGCCTCTGGCAGCGTCGCGCCGACCTGCACGGCGGCGATGCCCTGGCACTGTGGCCAGGGTTCACAGCCCTGTTCCGAGCGGGACTGACGGATGAAGGCACTCAGGCTGGCGACCACCAGCATCAGGGCCGCGCACAGCCAGGCCAGGCGTTGCAATAACAGGCGCCGACGGGTTGGGGAAGCAAAAGAGAGCATGAAACAGACAGAAGGAAAGCCCCAAAGGCGCGCAGGTTGACGCAAGTCCAGCGCCAACGCCGTCAAGACCGTGGATTATTCAAATCAAGGGTTTGCCCCATTCCATATCAAGAACCTGACATGCCGGGCCAGGCGATTGTGGCATCAGGGCTGCGGGTGGGCTGTGGCAGGTGAACGGCTTTGACTGCTTCGACACCGCCAGGGGCGAACCGGCCTCTCGCGGCAAGCGCAAGATTGCGGCCTGGCAGCTCGACACCGATTACGACGGGCGCGGCCTGTTCCCGCGCCAGGTGTTCTTCCTGATGGCGGGCAAGGACGAGGGCTGGGTGAAGTCAAAAAAGACATGCGCGCCAAGCTGGATGAGGGGTTTTTGCAGCAATTCACCGGCAGGCTGTCGCTGCCCTTTGCCGCCGGAGCGAACCAGCAGGCGGCGGTGAAGATCGTGGACGACCGGGGGATAGAGTGGCTGAAGGTGGTCAAGCTGCCAGCGGGTTGACCCAAGGCGGTTGATCGAGCCCCGTTGGCATATACAATTTTGCATATGCTAACGGAGGTGTCATGACTGCTCCAACCCTGTCTTCCCGGCCCAAAGAGGCCAAGCTGTTTCGCAACAACCGCAGCCAGGCGGTGCGCATTCCGGTCGAATTCGAATTGCCGGGCGATCGCGTGCTGATTCACCGCGAAGGCAGCAAGCTGATCATCGAGCCGGTGTTGCGCCCCACCAATATCCTGGAGCTACTGGCCGAGTGGCGCCAGGAGCCGCCGCTGGCGCCCGAGGATCAGTTCCCGGCCATCGACGATGCCCCGGTTCAGCCCGAGGACCTGCCGTGAGCGGCTACCTGCTGGACACCAACATCATCAGCGACCTGATACGCAACCCGTCGGGGGCGGCTGCGCAGCGCATCGCGCAACTGGGCGCCAAGGGCATTTGCACCAGCATCGTGGTGGCCGCGGAGCTGCGCTATGGTTGCGCCAAGAAGGGATCGCCCCGTCTGCTGGCCAAGGTGCAGGCGCTGCTGGAAACGATTCCCGTACTGGCGCTGGATTTGCCGGCCGATGGCGACTACGGCCGCATCCGCGCCGAGTTGGAAGCGGCGGGGCAGCCCATCGGCGGCAACGACCTGCTGATTGCCGCGCACGCCTGCACCCTGAGGCTGACGCTGGTCACCAACAACACCCGGGAGTTCGCCCGCATTCGCGGCCTCAAAGTGGAAAACTGGCTTTGAGCGATGGAGACGCGCAGCGCATGACCGACCCACTGCCCCTGGCGGCCCGACAGGCCCGGCCTACAGCTGAAACCCCACCGACCGCACCACCCCTTCGACAATGTCGCGCGCCCAGGACGGCTGGCGGGCGTGGTAGGGGCGAGCCGTGGCGATGAGCCGGGCGCACCACTGCGAGAGCCAGCGCAGCTCCTGCTCGCCATAGAAGGCGGCCATGGCCTCGTAGTTCAAAAACAGGCTGCGCGCGTCGAGATTCAGCGAGCCCGCCAGGGCCAGGTCGTCGTCGATGAGCACGGCCTTGGCATGCACCATGGCCGGTGCCAGCCAGACCTGGGCGCCGGCGGCAGCGAGCTGGCGCAGGGCGCGCTCGCGCGCGATGTCGGCCAGGCGGTGGTTGGAGCGCGCCGGCACAAGCAGGCTCACGCGCACGCCGCGCCGGCAGGCCAGGCACCAGGCGTCCAGCAGGGCGTCGTCGGGCACGAAGTACGGCGTGACGGCGACGATGCGCCGCTGGGCGTGGTAGGCCGCGGCCAGCAGCAGCGCATGCACGGTGTCGTCGGCATGGTCGGGCCCGCTGGGCAGCCATTGGGCCAGCGGGCCGCCCACGGGCTGCTGGTGCAGGCCGGGCGTGCCGTGCGGCCGGCGCGCCTTGCGCAGCGCCAGGCCGTGTGCCACGCGCCAGTCGGTGTTGAACTGGGCCTGGGCCTGGGCGGCCAGCAGGCCCTGCACCTCGTAGCTCAGGTCTATCCAGGCGGGCTGGCCGGGGCGATCGACAAAGTACTCGCTGGCCAGGTTGCGCCCACCACTCCACAGGCGCTGGCCATCGGCCAGCACCAGCTTGCGGTGGTTGCGCAGGTTGATGCGGCCGTGCAGCGGGTTGTGCAACAACGGCATGAAGCGGCGCACCTGCACGCCCTGCCGCTGCAGCGCGCGCAGCATGGCGGGGGCCTTGCCCATGCTGCCCATGGCGTCCACCAGCAGGCGCACGCTGACGCCACGGCCCGCGCTGGCCGCGAGCTGCTGCGCAATCTGGCGGCCGGTGTCGTCGTTGGCGAACAGGTAGGTGCAGACATCGAGGCGCTGGCGCGCCGATGCCATGATGGCCAGCAGGCTGCGCAACGCCTCGTCGCCATTGGCGTGCAGCTGCACCCGTTCGTTGTGCACGGCGGGCGCCAGCTCCATGCCGGCCAGCAGCCGCGTGGCCCAGCTCGGGCCACCCTGGGGAATGGCCAGCACCTGGTGGCGCTCGCGGCGCGCCGGCCGGGCAAACTTGCGCGTGCCAAAGAACAGGAACAGCGGCAGCGTCAGGTAGGGGAAGGTGATCAGGCCCAGCACCCAGGCCATGGCGGCCGAGGGATGGCGGTGCTGGTGGCCGATGCGCGTGCCCATCATGTAGATCAACAGGCCCGCAGCCACGAAGACGGCGTGGCCCAGGCCGGAGAGCATGGTCACGCTGATCATGTGTGCGGACTCTCCCGTGGCGGCGTGTGGCGCGCCAGGCGCAGGCTGACGCGCAGGCCGCCCAGCTGCGGCGCATCCGCCAGCTGCAGCCGCGCGCCATGCAGGCGGGCGATGCTGTCGGCAATCGCCAGGCCCAGGCCGCTGCCAGACGCCGGCGCGCCCTCGGGCTGCGCACCGCGGTGAAAGCGCTGCAGCACCTGCGCGCGCTCAGCGGGCGCGATGCCGGGGCCGCTGTCGTCCACCAGCAGCGTGATATGGCCGTCGTCGGCCTGCAGCGCCACGTCCACCCGGCCGCCACGGGGCGTGTACTTGATGGCGTTGTCCAGCAGGTTGCGCAGCAGGATGGCCAGGGCCTGCGCATGGCCGGGCACGCTGGCGCCCTCGGCCTCGGGCGGCACCGGCGCCAGGCCCAGGTCTATGCCGCGCTGCTGGGCGGCGGGTGTGGCATCGAGCACGGCCTGGCGCGCCAGTTCGGCCAGCGGCACCGGCTGGGGTGGCGCGCCGGCCGCTATCTGCGCCTCCTGGCGCGCCAGGGCCAGCAGCTGCTCGACCAGGCGCGTGGCACGGTCTATGCCGCTGCCCAGGCGTTCCACGGCGCGCTCGCGCGTGGCCGTGTCGGGCGCGCGCTGCAGACCCTGCAGCTGCAGTTTCAGCGCCGCCAGGGGCGAGCGCAGTTCGTGGGCGGCGTCGGCCACGAAATGCTGCTGCGCGTCGAAGGCCTGCTGCACGCGCGCCAGCAGCGCGTTGAATTCATGCACCAGGGGTTGCAGCTCACTGGGCAGGCCGGCGCCGCTGACGGGCGTCAGGTCGTCCGGCCGGCGCTGCGCCAGCTGGCCACGCACGCGCTGTACGGGGGCCAGCAGGCGGCTCACGGCCCACCACACGGCCAGCGCCAGCAGTGGCGCCATCACCGCCAGCGGCAGCAAGGAGCGCAGCGCCAGAGCACGCGCCATGGCGCGGCGCGCGGACATGTCCTGTGCCACCTGTATCACCTGCGAGCGTGTCTGCAGCGAAAACACGCGGTAGCTGATGCCGCGTGCCTGCAGCTCGGTAAAGCCCAGCACCGCCTTCTGCGGCAGGGCCGCGCCGACGGCGGATTCAAAGATGCGCAGCCCCTCGTTGGTCCAGACCTGGACGATGAGCTCGTCGTTCTGGTACTCCGGCAAGGCGTTGCCGCTGGCGCGTGCATCCGGGGGCAGGCCAGCACGCAGCGCGTAGGCGGTCTGCTGCATCTGGTAATCAAACAGGGCATCTGCCTCCACCAACGCGCTGCGGTAGGCCAGCAGGCCCTGCACGGCGGCGGTCAGCGCAATGGCCGCCAGCAGGAACACCAGCAGCCGCACACGCAGCGAGGCGGGGTGGCGCAGCCGGTTCATTTGGGCACCATGTAGCCGAGGCCGCGCACGTTCAGAATCAGGGCGGCGCCGAGCTTCTTGCGCAGGCCGTGGATGTAGACCTCGACCGCGTTGCTGCTGACCTCGTCGCCCCAGCCGTAGAGCTTGTCCTCGAGCTGCTGGCGCGACAGCACCATGCCGGGGCGCGCCAGCAGGGGTTCGAGCACCGCCCATTCGCGCGCCGACAGCACCACGGGCCGGCCGTTCACCGAGGCCTCGCGCGTGCCGGGGTTCAGCGCCACGCCCTGGTGCTCGTACACCGGCTCGGCGCGCCCGCTGGCGCGGCGCAGGAGCGCGCGTATGCGCGCCAGCAGCTCGTCCAGGTCATAGGGCTTGAGCACATAGTCGTCGGCGCCGGCGTCCAGCCCCTCGACGCGCTGGGCCACACCGTCGCGCGCCGTGGCGATCAGCACCGGCGTGCGGTCCTTGCGCGCGCGCAGGGAGCGCAGCACGGCCAGGCCATCGCGACGCGGCAGGCCCAGGTCCAGCAGCACCAGGTCGTAGGACTGGGCCGCCAGGGCAGCGTCGGCCATGTCGCCGTCCGTGGCCCAGTCCACCGCGTAATGCTCGGCACGCAGCAGGTCACGCACGGCCTCGCCGATCATGGTGTCGTCCTCAACAAGCAACAGGCGCATGGGTGGCAGCATAAGCCAAACCCCTGCGCCTGCTACAAGTCGTGAAGCACCTAGCCGAGGCGTAACGGCACGAAGATCTTGTCGCCGTCGCGCTCGATCAACAGGGCCACCGACTTGCCCGCGTGAGCCATCGCGGCACGCACCTGCTCCACGTCCTTGACGGGGGTGCCGTTGACGGCCAGCAGCACGTCGCCGCCCTGCACGCCGGCCATGGCGGCGGGGCCGCGCACATCCTCGATCAGCAGGCCCTGGCCCTTGGGCACGCCGGCGGCCTTGGCTTCATCGGGCTGCAGCGGGCGCAGCGTCAGACCCAGCTGGCCCTTGCCCACGGCCTGGTCGTTGCTGGCCAGCTTGGCGGCCTTGTCGTTGGCATTGCCCAGGGTGGCGGCCAGGGTTTCGGCATGACCCTGGCGCCAGACCTCCATCTGCACCTTGTCGCCCGGATCACGCTGGCCGATATAGGCCGGCAGATCACCCGAGGCCACGATGGGCTGGCCGTTGACCTTGAGGATCACGTCGCCCACCTTCAGGCCCGCCTTGGCAGCCGGGCCGCTGGCATCGACGCTGGCCACCAGCGCGCCCTCGGGCCGGGGCAGCTTGAACGAGTCGGCAAAGGTCTGGTTCACCTCCTGCACGGCCACGCCCAGGCGCGCATGCTCGACATGACCGGTGGCCACGATCTGCTGCTCCACGCGCGTCGCCACCTCGATGGGGATGGCAAACGACAGGCCCTGGAAGCCGCCGGAGCGGCTGTAGATCTGCGAGTTGATGCCCACCACCTCGCCGGCGGCATTGAACAGCGGGCCGCCGGAGTTGCCGGGGTTCACGGCGGCATCGGTCTGGATGAAGGGCACATAGCTGTCCTCGGGCAGCGAGCGGCCCTTGGCGCTGACCACCCCGGCGGTGACCGTGTTCTCGAAGCCGAAGGGCGAACCTATGGCCAGCACCCAGTCACCCACCTTCAGGTCACGCGAATTGCCCAGCTTCACCGTGGGCAGGTTCTTGGCGTCGATCTTCAGCACGGCGATGTCGGTCTTGGGGTCGGCACCCAGCACCTTGGCACGAAACTCGCGCCGGTCGGTCAGTTTCACGGTGACATCGCTCGCGCCCTTGACCACATGGGCGTTGGTCAGGACGATGCCATTGGCATCGATGATGAAGCCCGAACCCTCGCCACGCATGGGCATGCCCCGCTGGCCCTGGCCACCGCGCTCGGGCATGGGAATGCCGAAACGGCGGAAGAACTCGTTGAACGGATCGTTCGGATCCATGCCCTGCGGGCCGCGCTGGCGCGCCGCGGGGCTGTTGTCGCCATCGTTGCCCCCGGTCTTGCGCATGCCGCTGACGCTGATGTTGACCACCGCCGGGCCATAGCGCGCGGTGATGCTGGAGAAGTCGGGCAGCGCCACGGCTGCCGCAGGCGTGGCCGGCGCCACTGCGGCCGCCACGGGCATGGCCAGCTGCGCGCGCGCCTCATGCGCCGTGATCAGGCCCGCGCCCGTGGCGCCCAGGGCGCCCGCGGCCACCAGGGCCAGAACCAAACGGCGGGGAGAGGTGAGAAGGGTGTTCATGGTCTGCCTTTCCAAAAGCTTGCAGTGCTGATGGAAGGCAGTGTGGCGGCGCTGGCTTAGGTGATTCTTAAGCGATCAAATCGAGCACCAGCTCCGGCGGCCGGCACAGGCGCGCGCCCTTCGGCGTAACGACGATGGGGCGATTGAGCAGCACCGGGTGCTCTGCAATGGCGGCGATCAGCTCGGCGTCGCTGCGCTCTGGCGCGGCCAGGCCCAGCTCCAGGTAGATGGCCTCCTTGCTGCGCATCAGCTCGCGTACGGGCACCCCCAGGCGTGCCACCAGGGCGGTGAGCCGGGCCGCGTCCAGCGGTTCCTTGATGTAGTCCACGATGACGGGCTCGATGCCGCGTTCGCGCAGGATTTCCAGTGCGCCGCGCGAGTTGCTGCAGCGGGCGTTGTGGTAGATGGTGATGTCGTTCATGGCCGCAGTGTAGGCATCAGCGCGAAGACCCGCGCAGCGTGCGGCTGAGCAGGATCACCGGCACCAGGCCCACGGCCACCAGCGCCAGCGAGGGCAGCGCGGCCTCGCCCAGGCGTTCGTCGCGCGCCAGCTGGTAGGCCACCACGGCCAGGGTATCGCTGTCAAAGGGCCGCAGCACGATGGTTGCGGGCAGCTCCTTCATCACGTCCACGAACACCAGCAACGTGGCGGCGGCCGTCGATCGCTTGAGCAGCGGCCAGTGCACGCGCATGAGCAGTCCCATGCCGCCCACGCCCAGCATGCGCGCCGAATCGTCCAGGCTGGCCGGCACGCGCGCATAGCCGCTTTGCACCGACTGCAGGGCCACTGCGCAAAAGCGCACCAGGTACGCCCAGACGATGCCCACGGCGGTGGTGGTCACCAGCGCGCTCAGGCCCCAGGTGGGGGCCGCGGCCTGCAGCCAGCCCACGGGCAGCAGCAGGCCGACGACGATGACCGCACCCGGCACGGCGTAGCCCAGGCTGACCAGCTGCACCACGGCGCGCATCAGCGGCCCGCGCCGGCGGCGCACGGCAAAGGCCAGAGCCAGCGCGATGCCCACCGCCAGCACGGCGGTGATGGCGCCCAGACGCACGCTGTTGCCGGCCCATTGCACGAAGCGATCCCAGGGCAGCAACGACCAGTCGGCCAGCAGCGGCCGCAGCATGAACAGCACCGGCAGCGCAAAACCCATCAGCACCGGCAGGGCGCACACCAGCCAGGCCAGCACGGCATACGCGCCGTGCAGCCGCGTGGGCTGGGCCTCGCTGGAGCCGGCGCGACCCACGCCGCCGGTGGCAAAGCGCATGCGGCGCTGGGCGCGCAGCTCCAGTTGCAAGAGCAGCACCACCAGCGCGAGCAGGAAGGTGGCCAGCTGCGCCGCGGCCAGGCGGTTGTCCATGGACAGCCAGGCCTTGTAGATGCCGGTGGTGAAGGTCTGTATGCCGAAGTAGGAGACCACGCCAAAGTCGGCCAGCGTCTCCATCAGCACCAGGGCCACGCCCGCGGCCACGGCCGGGCGTGCCAGCGGCAGGGCCACGCTGCGCAGGCGCCGCGCGGGCGCGGCGCCGAGCAGGCGCGCCGCCTCCATCAGGTGCGCGGCGCGCTCGCCCAGGGCCGTGCGCGCCAGCAGGTAGACATAGGGATAGAGCGAGAAGATGAACACCCAGATCGCGCCGCCCAGGCTGCGCACCTCGGGCAACAACCGCCCCTGCAGGCCGAAAGCCTCACGCAGCCAGACCTGCAGCGGGCCACTGAACTGCAGAAAGTCGGTATAGGCATAGGCCGTGACATAGGCCGGCATGGCCAGGGGCAGCAGCAGCAGCCATTCCAGCTGGCGCCGGCCGGCAAAGTCGAACAGCGTGACCGCCGCAGCGCTGGCCGTGCCCACCAGGGCGGCCCCAATGGCCACGGCCAGGCTCAGCCACAGCGTGGTCCACAGGTAGTCCGGCAGCACGGTGGCGGCCATCTCGCGCAGGATGGCGCCGGACTGCGCATCGCCCTGCCCCAGCGGCAGCCAGGCGCCCAGCACCGCCAGCACGGGCAGGGCCAGCAGCAGGGCCAGCATGAGGGGAGCGATGGCGCGCAGGGCGCGTGGGACGGGTGGCAAGTGAGGGCGCGCGGCCGCAGAGGGCTCGGCGGTTGAGATGCAAATGGGAACGATTCTACGCAAGCGACTTTTACAATCGGCACATGTTTCTCGAAGTCTCTCAGCTGGATGTGCGCTATGGCAGCCGCCAGACCCCCGCCGTGCATGGCGTGACCCTGGGCCTGGCCGCGGGCGAGATCGGCGTGCTGATCGGCCCCTCGGGCTGCGGCAAGACCACGCTGCTGCGCGCCGTGGCCGGCCTGGAGGCCGTCGCTGCCGGCAGCATCCGCTTAAGCGGTGAGCTGGTGGGTGCCCCGGGGCGCAGCGTGGCGCCCGAGCAGCGGCGCATCGGCATGGTGTTCCAGGACTATGCCCTGTTCCCGCACCTTTCCGTAGGGCGCAACGTGGCCTTCGGCATCCACGAGCTGCCGCGCGGCGAGCAGCAGCAGCGCGTGCGCGAATGCCTGGCCCTGGTGGGCCTGGAAGGCAGCGAGGCACGCTTTCCGCATGAACTCTCGGGCGGCCAGCAGCAGCGCGTGGCCCTGGCGCGGGCACTGGCGCCGCGCCCACGCCTGATGCTGCTGGACGAGCCGTTTTCCAACCTCGACGTCGATCTGCGCGAGCGCCTGGCGCATGAGGTGCGCGGCATTCTGAAAACCGCCAACGCCACGGCCCTGTTCGTCACGCACGACCAGCTGGAGGCCTTTGCCATCGGCGATCGCATCGGCGTGATGGACGGCGGTCACCTGCACCAGTGGGACGATGCCTATGCGCTCTACCACCGCCCGGCCACGCGCTTCGTGGCCGACTTCATTGGCCATGGCGTGTTCGCCCCCGCCACCCTGGTGCGGCACGGCGGCCAGGTGGTGGCGCGCACCGCGCTGGGCGACCTGACGGACATCGACGGCTGCCTGCTGCCGTCGAGCTACCCGCACGGCGAATGCGACGTGCTGCTGCGCGCCGACGACGTGGTGCACGACGACGCCGCCCCGGTGCGCGCGCGCATCGTGCGCAAGGCGTTTCGCGGCTCGGAGTTTCTCTACACACTGGAGCTGGAGGGCGGCCTCACCGTGGTGGCCCATGTGCCCAGCCACCATGACCATGCCATGGGCGAATGGATTGGCATACGTGCCCAGGTCGATCATGTGGTGACCTTCGCCCGCGCCTGAACGCGATGGCATGCCGGTAGGAGCGGCTTCAGCCGTGCCGCAGCGCATCGACCGCTGCATGCAGCGCCTGGCTCCAGGCACGCCGATCGCGCCCCAGGGCCCGCTCGGGCGCACCAAAGTGCACCACGGCGGTGATACCCGGCGCCTTCAAGGTGCGCCAGACCGAGCCCAGAAAGCTCTCGTCGCCGACAAAGCTGGGCGCATCGCTGGTGGCGCCGCCAATGCCATCGAGAAAACGCAGGCCCACGGGCTGCACCGGGGCGCCCGCGTCCAGCGCGGCCTGCAGCAGATTGGCGTGAAAGGGCAGCAACGCGCGCCCGTCGCCGGTCTGGCCCTCGGGGAACACCGCCAGCACCTCGCCTGCGAGCAGCGCGTCGCGCATGCTGGTCACCATGCGCAGCGCGTCACGGCGGGACTCGCGCCGGATGTAGAGCGTGCCCGCGGCCGTGGCCAGGGTGCCGACGATGGGCCAGTCCTGCAGGTCGGACTTGGAGATGAAGCGGCAGTAGCGCGCCGCATGTAGTACGGGAATGTCCAGCCAGGAATGGTGGTTGGCCACCAGCAGCACCGGCCCCGCGCGCTGCGGCCGGCCGCGCAGCTGCAGCGTGATGCCGGCGCAGGTCAGCAGGCCCAGCGACCAGGCCTGCACGCGCGCCTGCTGCTGGTCGGACGACAGGCGTGGAAAGCGCCAGGCCACCAGCCACAGCCCCCACAGCGCATGCACCAGCAGGCGCAGCAGGCGCCAGCCGGCGCGCAGGTGACGCGGCACGCCGTGGTTCAGCCGCGGTCGAAGGCGACCTGGCCCCCGACCAGCGTCCAGCGCACGCGGCCCGGCAGCTCGTAGGACGAAAACGGCGTGTGCTTGCCCTGGCTGACCAGGGCCTTGGGCTGCACCGTCCAGTCAGCGCTCGGATCGAGCACGCACAAATCAGCCACGCCGCCCTCCACGATGCGGCCGACGCTGGCCTGCAGCGTGCCCAGGGCGCTGCCCAGCACGCGCGCGGGCTCGCTGGTGACCACGGCCACGGCGCGCGCCAGGGGCACGCCGGCGTCACGCGACCATTTCAGGGCCACGGACAGCAGCAGCTCCAGGCCCGTGGCGCCGGGCTCGGCCTCGGCAAAGGGCACGGCCTTGGCGTCCTCGTCCACCGGCGTGTGGTCGGAGACCAGGGCGTCCACGGTGCCGTCGGCCAGGGCCGCGGCCAGCGCGTCGCGATCGCGTTGCTGGCGCAGCGGCGGCGTGAGGCGCGCGCGGCTGTCGAAGTAGCCTATGTCCATGTCGGTCAGCATGAGGGAGTTGATGCTCACGTCGCAGGTCACGGGCAGGCCGGCGGCCTTGGCTTGGCGCACCAGCTCCACCCCGGCGCTACTCGACAGGCGGCACAGGTGTACGCGCGCGCCGGTGGTCTTTTGCAGCTCGAAGATGGTGTGCAGCGCAATCGTCTCGGCCGCCACCGGCACGCCCGACAGGCCCATGCGCGTGGCCAGCGCCCCGCTGGCGGCCACGCCCTTGCCCAGATACAGCTCCTGCGGGCGCAGCCAGACGGTGTAGCCGTAGGTGGCGGCGTACTGCAGCGCGCGCTGCAGCACCTGGGTGCTGGTCAGGGCCACATCGGCCTGGCTGAAGCCCACGCAGCCCGATTCGGTGAGCTCGGCCATCTCGGTCAGCACCTCGCCGGCCAGGCCGCGCGTGAGCGCGCCCAGCGGGAACAATCGCGCCTGGTGCAGCTTCTCGGCGCGGAACTTGAGCATCTCCACCAGGCCAGGCTCGTCGAGCACCGGGTCGGTGTCGGGCGGGCAGACCAGGCTGGTCACGCCGCCGGCCACAGCCGCGGCCATTTCGGATTCGAGCATGCCCTCGTGCTCGTAGCCCGGCTCGCGCAGGCGCGCCGCCAGATCCACCAGGCCGGGCAGCACCAGGCAGCCGCTGGCGTCGATGACGCGGTTGGGCGTGAAGTCCGCCGGCTGGCGATCCACGCCCACGATGCGGCCCGCGGCCAGCGCCAGGTGGCAGACCTTGTCCAACCCGCTGGCGGGGTCGAGCACACGGCCGTTCTGTAGGAGTATTTTCATGGTTTCAAGCGAAGCAAGGCTCTAGCGCGCATCCATCAAGCGCTAACAGCTATTAATATGATAGTAATCAAGCGTCGTTTCCAGCGACGATGGACATCACCGCCATGCGCACCGCGATGCCGAAGGTGACCTGCGGCAGGATCACCGCCTGCGGCCCATCGACCACGGCGGACGCTATCTCCACCCCGCGGTTGATGGGGCCAGGGTGCATGACGATGGCGTCGGGCTTGGCCAGCCGCAGCTTTTCGGGCGTGAGGCCGAAGCTCTTGAAATACTCCTGGCTGGAGGGCAGCAACGCACCGCTCATGCGCTCGTTCTGCAGGCGCAGCGTGATCACCACGTCGCAACCCTTGATGCCCTCCTCCAGGCTGTGGAACACGCGCACGCCCATGTGTGACAGGTCCGACGGAACCAGGGTGCGCGGGCCGACCACGCGCACCTCGGCCGCACCCAGCGTGGTCAGGGCGTGGATGTCCGAGCGCGCCACGCGCGAATGCAGCACATCGCCCACGATGGCCACCGTCAGGTTGGAAAAATCCTTCTTGTAGTGGCGTATGGTGTACATGTCCAGCAGGCCCTGCGTAGGGTGCGAATGGCGGCCGTCGCCGGCGTTCACCACATGCACATGCGGGCCCACATGCTGGGCGATCAGGTAGGGCGCGCCCGACTCGCTGTGGCGCACGACGAAGATGTCGGCGGCCATGGCCGTCAGGTTGTCTATGGTGTCCAGCAGGGTCTCGCCCTTGGCGGTGGAGCTGCGCGCGATGTCCAGGTTGAACACGTCGGCCGACAGGCGCTTGGCGGCGATGTCGAAGGTGGTGCGCGTGCGCGTGCTGTTCTCGAAGAACAGGTTGAACACGCTCTTGCCGCGCAGGAGCGGCACCTTCTTCACCTCGCGGTCGTTGACGCTGGTGAAGTTGGCGGCCGTGTCCAGGATATGCGTGACGATGTCCCTGGGCAGGCCCTCGATGGACAGCAGATGGATCAGCTCGCCATTCTTGTTGAGTTGGGGGTTGCGCTTGTACAGCACGGTTCAGGCCTCTTTGACTGCGAATTGGAAACTGCCGTCCGCGCCGCGCGCCAGCGCCAGGATCTGGCTGGCGGGCAGGGCCACGCGGGCGGCGGCAAAATCGGCGGCGATCGGCAGCTGGCGCCCGCCGCGATCGACCAGCACGGCCAGGCGCACGCGCGCCGGGCGGCCATAGTCGAACAGCTCGTTGAGCACGGCGCGCACGGTGCGCCCGGTGTAGAGCACGTCGTCAAGCACCAGGATGTCGGCGCCGTTGACATCGAAATCAAGCTGCGTCTGCGCACTGGCGGCCATGCCGCGCTGGGCGAAGTCGTCGCGGTGCAGGGCAGAGGACAGCACGCCGGGCTTGCCCGCCAGGCCCAGGTCGCGCTGCAGGCGCTCGACCAGCCAGGCGCCGCCCGAAGTGATGCCCGCCAGGCGCGTGTCGGGCTGCAGCAGGGCGCGCACGCCGCGCAGCAGCTCGCCATACAAGGCCTCGGCATCCAGCAGCAGCGCACTGCCTGTGGTGGTGTTCATGCAAGACTCCTCAAGAATTGTTCCAGGATGATGCAGGCCGAGGCCGCGTCCGCGTCAAGCGCGCCGGCTGCCTGCGCCTCGGTGGTGCTGTAGCGCTCGTCCACCTCAAACACCTGCAGGCCAAAGCGCCCGCGCAGCTGGCGTGCAAACTTCTGCGCGCGCGCCGTGTTCTCGTGCGGCGCGCCGTCCGGATGAAACGGCACGCCCACCACCAGCGCGTCGGGCTGCCATTCGGCGATGCGCTGCGCTATGGGTGCAAAGCGGGCATCGCCCTCGGCGCGAATCGTGCCCTGCGGCGTCGCCGTGCGCAGCATGCGCGTGCCCACCGCCACTCCGGTGCGCTTGAGTCCGAAATCAAAGGCCAGAAAGGATTGGAAATGCGCGGGAACGGCGGCCGGGGCAGGCGCGCCGCTCATGCGTGCCCCGCGTCGCGCGACAGCATCCAGGACTGCAGGCCCAGCAGGCCCAGGGCGCGCTCGTAGCGCTCGCCCACGGGGGTGTCGAAGATGATGGCAGCGTCGGCATCCACGGTGAGCCAGCTGTTCTCGGCCAGCTCGGATTCCAGCTGCCCCTCGCCCCAGGCCGAGTAGCCCAGCGTGACCAGCACGCGGCGCGGGCCGGCACCGTGCGACAGCGCCTCCAGCACATCCTTGGAGGTGGTCATCTCCAGGCCACCGGGAATGCTCATGGTGGAGGCATAGGGCGAATCGTCTTCGTCCGCGTCTGGTGTCGATGCTCCCTGGGGCGTGCCGCGCATCGGGTCGTGCAGCACGAAACCGCGTTCGGTCTGCACCGGGCCGCCCAGGAACACCGGCTGGTGCGTGAGGTCTGCGCGCCCCAGCGTCAGATCCACCTTCTCGAACAGGCCCTCCAGGCTGATGTCGGTCGGCTTGTTGATGATCAGGCCGAGGGCGCCGCGCTCGCTGTGCTCGCACAGATAGACCACGCTGCGCGCAAAGGACGCATCCTCCATGCCCGGCATGGCAATCAGGAAATGGTGCGTCAGGTTCATGGGCGCGGAAGTGGCAGACATGGGCCAATTTTAGGCCAGAGCCAGGGCCAGGCCGGCGCAAAGCCGGGCCGGACCCTGGGGGCACCGCCCCCTCCGGTCAACCGCCTTGCGCGACCGTCAGCTGGGCATAGTGGCCCACGAGGCTCAGCAGTTCCTCGTCGGAATAGGGTTTGCCCAGGTAATGGTTGACGCCCAGCTGCGCGGCATGGTCGCGGTGCTTTTGCGCGATGCGCGAGGTGATCATGATGATGGGCAGCTCGGCCAGCGCCGCGTCCGCGCGGATGTTGCGCGCCAGGTCGAAGCCGTCCATGCGCGGCATTTCGATGTCCGACAGCACCACCGCCGGGCGCTCCTGCTGCAGCCGCGCCAGCGCCTGCAGGCCGTCGGCCGCCAGCGCCACGCGGTAGCCCTCGCGCTGCAGCAGGCGCTGCGTGACGCGGCGCACGGTGATGGAATCGTCCACCACCAGCACCAGCGGCACCTGATCGAGCTGCGCCACGGACGCTGGCGCCGACATGCCGGCACGCATGATGTCCGCCACCATGCCCGCATCCTGCGCCGCGGGCGCCAGCATGGCCGCGCGCGCCTGCTCGCCATACACCGTAGCCAGGGCCACGGGGTTGTAGATCAGCACCACCGCCCCCGAGGCCAGCACCGACATGCCCGCCACCCCCGGCAGGCGCGACAGCTGCGGCCCCAGGTTCTTCACCACCACTTCCTGATTGCCCAGCACCTCGTCCACATGCAGGGCCAGGCGCTGCGAGGCGCTGCGCAGAATGATCACCGGCCGGGTCTTGCCCGCTACTTCGGTGCTGCGCGGTGCCGATTGCATCAAGGCGCCGGCCCAGTAGAACGGCAGCGACTCGGATCCTTCGGCAAACCACTGGCTGGCATAGGCGGCGTCCACCTGGGCCACCGGGCTGCGGCGCACCACCTCCACCAGGTTGGCCGGCACGCCCAGGGTCAGCCCGCCGGCGCGCAGCATGACCACCTGGGTCACGGCCGTGGTCAACGGCAGCAGCATGCGGAACGACGAACCCTTGCCGGCCTCGGTCTGCGTCTCGATGCGCCCACCCAGGGCATTGAGCTCGGCGCGCACCACGTCCATGCCTATGCCGCGGCCCGACAGGCCGGTGACCTCGCTGGCGGTGGTAAAGCCGGGCCTGAAGATCAGGCTCGCGGCCTGCGTGGCGGTGATGGGTTCGTCCGGCGCAATCAGCCCCTGGGCCACGGCCCGGGCGCGGATGCGCTCCAGGTCGAGGCCGGCGCCATCGTCACTGAACTCGACCGAAACGTCGTTGCCCTCGTGGCGCAGGGCGATGGTGATGGTGCCCACGGCCGGCTTGCCCGCGGCCACGCGCGTCTCGGGCGCCTCTATGCCATGGCCGGCGCAATTGCGCAGCAGGTGCTCGAACGCCGGCGCCATGCGATCGAGCACGCCGCGATCCATCTCGATCGACCCGCCGGAAATGTCCAGCTTGATCTGCTTGCCGGTTTCCTTGGATGCCTGGCGCACCACGGCGTACAGGCGCTCGGCAATGCTCTCGAACTCCACCATGCGCGTGCGTAGCAGGTCGCGCTGCAGCTCGCGCGCCTGGCGGCCCTGGGCGATCAGGTCGTCCTCCGCCCCTTCCATGCTGCGCTGCAGGTTGCGCTGCACCGTGGCCACGTCGTTCACCGACTCGGCCATCATGCGCGTGAGTTCCTGCACGCGGGTAAAGCGGTCGAATTCCAGCGGGTCGAACCCGGCCGCCACATCCTTGGACAGGGCCAGCCGCGACTGCATCTGCGTCTCGGCCTGCACCTCGATGTCGCGCAGCTGCTGGCGCAGGCGCTCCAGATTGCCCGTCAGGTCGGCGAGCGACGCGCGCATCTGCCCCAGGCGCGCGTCCAGGCGCGAGCGCGAGATCATCACCTCGCCGGCCTGGTTCACCAGGCGGTCGAGCAGCTGCGCACGCACACGCACCGACTGCGTGGCGGCGCGCTGTGCCGGCACGGTGGCACTGGCGCTAGCCGGCACGCGCCAGGACAACGGCGCGGCGACGGGGGCGGCGGCCGCCGGCAGCTGCGGCACAGCGGCAGCAGACGCCGGCGTGGCGGCCTCGGGCGCGGACACCACCATGGGTTCGGACAGCGGTTGTGCGCCAATCGTGCGCAGGACGTCAAGATCCGCCTGCAGGACATCAAGGCTGGCCAGCAGGGGCTCCACCGCCGCCGTGGTGACGCCGTTGGTGCCGATCTGCTCGACGGCGGTTTCCATGCGGTGCGCCATCTCGCCCAGGCGCATGGCGCCGGCCAGGCGGGCACTGCCTTTCAAGGTGTGCAACGCGCGCAGCAGCTCGTTGCGGGCACTCAGGTTTTCCGGGCGGGCCGCCCATTGGCGCAGCGCCGAGCCCAGGGCCGGCAGCAACTCGGCCGCCTCTTCCTCGAAGATGGGGAACAGGTCCGGGTCGATGACGTCGAGTGCGTCGATGTCATCGTCGATATCGTCAACGGCGGCGACCGCACGCGCAATCGCTTCATCGATGGCGCGGTCATGCTCGAAGCCGGCCTCCAAGTCCTGCCCTGCGGCATCTGGCTGGTCATCCGCTGGCTCGCTGGTCTGCCCGGACGGTTCGGTCGGCAGGTCGGCCACCTCGTCCTGCATGGCCAGGTCGCCAAACTCCAGCTCCAGCGTATCGGGACTCTGCGCCATGGCCTCCAGCGGCGCCGCGCCGCTGCTGACCTCGATGCGCAAGACGGCCGCCAGGCGCTCGCGCACCGAAGGATTCGGCTCCTTGAGAAAACCGGCGGCAAACTGGTGCAGCAGGCGACGAATGTCGTCGGCCGCTGCATTGCAGGCCTGGGCATGCTCGGCCAGGCCATGCGGCAGCAGCTGCACATGCTGCAGCGCATGCTCCAGCTGGCGCGCCAGATCCGACAGGGCGGCAAAGCCCACGGTGGCCGAGCTGCCGGCCAGCGAATGCGCCAGCGCCACGGCCGCCTCCGGCACGGGCCGGTGCAATTCCAGCGACCATTCCTGCAGCTCGGTGGCCAGGCGGCGCGACCATTCGTCGGCCTCGTTCAGATAGACGTTGTACAGCGGGATGCCGATGCGCAGGTGCTCAATCACCTTGATCGCCTCGTCCGTGGAGGGCAAGACTTCAAGCGCCTCGGATTCATCGGCCTCATCGCCAGCGGCCACGGCCTCGGGCGGCTCGGCCTCGCCTGGCTGGCCCACGCCTTCGACCGCATCCACCGGAATGTCAAGAGCAAAGCCATCGTCCAACGGACTGGGCTGGTGCAACACCTCTTCGGCGGCCGTGTCGGCAACAGCCAACCCCGTGGACTCGGGCAGCGGCTCGGTGACATCGTCGGCCTGGGCCTGCAGCGCCTGCTCGAAGACCGCGAAATCCAGCTCGTCCAGCAGTACGGTTTCGGTCACCTCGACGGCGGGCGGCACCGACGCCGCAAAGTCCGGCAGCTCGATGCAGGTGTCGGCAAAATCCTGCTGCGGCTCGTCGCCGTGGTCCTCAAGGCGGGGCTCGGCATTGGCCGACGGTGCCGACTCGGCCTCATCGGCCACGACCGGCGGCAGCGCCGGCTCCGGACTGGGTTCGACCTCCATCAGGAATTCGCTGGCGGCTGTCAGCGGCAGCAGGGTGCCCTGCTCGCGCATGGCCGTGGCGGCGGCACCAAAGGGCAGCGCCTGCCAGTGACCGGCGACGCCGGCCTCGATGTCATCGGCCCAGCGGCCAAAGGCCTGCAGCGCCTCATCGGACAGCTGCAGCAGCGGCGCCGACATGGGTTTTTCCTCGGCCAGCCAGGCATTGAGCGTTTGCTCCATGGCCCAGGCTGCCTCACCGAACTCGGCCAGGCCCACCATGCGCGCGCTGCCCTTGAGGGTGTGGAAGGCGCGGCGCAGCGTGGTCTGCTCGCTCAAGTCGCCCGGTTCGGCGTGCAATGCCTGCACGGCCGCCAGGCCGGTGGCCACGACTTCGCGCGCCTCCTCCAGGAAGATATCCAGAAGCTCCGCATCGTCGTCGGCATCGTCGTCGGCGCCCGCATCGGGCAGTGTCACCGCGGCCACAGGGACCAGCGGGGTCGGCGCGACCTCGGGCTGCGGCAACACCGGCGCAGCATGGACGGCAAGATCCAACGGGGCTGGCTCGGCAGGCTGCGGCACCACTGCTTGCGGCGCGGGTTCTGGCTCTGACTCAGGCGCGGGCGACTGCGCCTGGGCTGGCGCGGCTGCGCTCGGCTCCGGCTGCCCCACGGGCGCGCGTCCCATGACGATGCGCAGCTCTCCCAGCTCCTGGTCATAGACAAACAGCTTGCGCGCCATGGCACGCTGATAGCTCAGCATGTCGATGAGAAAACCCAGGGCGCCCAGGCTGTTACCCAGCTTCTCGAATACCTGCTGTCGCTCCTCGGGCGCCACCTCGCCGACCAGCAGCCGCTCCACCATGTCGCGCATGCGCACCACGGCCAGCGATGCCTGGTCCAGGCCCAGCAGCGACAGCACGCCGCGCATTTGCTGCAGGCCGCCAGGCACGCCGGCCAGGGGCGCCAGATCGTCGGGCTGGCGGAAGAACTGATCCATGGACTTTTCGGCCTCGGCCATGGTGGCGCGCAGCTCACCGACCACGCTGCCCATGGTCTGCTGGTCACTGACACGGCGGTACAGCTCCTCCATCCAGGACTCCAGCGGTTGCGACTGGCCGCCCGCGACAACGCTGTCCAGGCGCTCGGCCAGGCGCTCGGCGCGCTGGCCCATGGCGTCACGGGAGGCATCGAGCTCCTCGAACGAGGCCTGCAGGTACAGCACGGCAGTGGCCACCTCCATGGCCAGGGCCGCTGGCGGGGGTTCGCCGCCGCGCAGCGTGACGTCCAGCACATGCGTCAATGCCTGCGCCAGGCGCTCGCTTTCGGGGCACAGCTTGCGCAGCGAATCGCACACCAGGCTGAACTGATCCACCGCCGGCTTGAGTTTGTTGCGGTCACCGCCGGCCAGGGCCGACCAGGTTTCGGTGGCCGCGGCAATGCGCTTGCGTGCCTGTGCCAGCAGGGCCGGGTCGAACAGGCCAAAGCGTGGCCGTTCGTAGTCCACCGGCGGGTGGCGCTGCAGACCAAAGCTCTGGCGCACGGCCTGCAGTGCCGGCGTGGCGGCCGCGGCCGTCGGCTCGGGCGCCGCCTGCGCACAGAAAAACAGCAGATCCTGCAACAGACGCTCAGTGATGCCGTGCTCGCCCTTGGCCAGCGTGGCGTACTGCATGAGCACGCGCGATGCGACGCGCTTGGCGTACAGATCGGGCTTGAGCGCCTGCTGCGCCAGGGCCTCGAAGAAGCCGGCGCAGACCGTCCAGAACATGCGCACCTGGGGCTCTGCCTGGGCTGCGGCAAAACCCTGGGAGATGGCCCGCATGTCTGCGGCCGCATCCGGGTCGGCGTTCTTGACGATGCGCAGCACGGCGCTGTCCAGGCGCGAGCGCGCCTCGGCGCCATAGGGCAGCGGGGCCACGCCCACGGGCAAGGCCGGGGCCTGCACGGGCGCGTTCATGGGCCACAGATCGGCCGGGTGCACGCGATCGACGCCAGCCAGGGCCTGCACGTCGCGGTACTGCGGAAACAAGGCGACCGGTGAAATGCGCTGACCCGCCAGCACGCATTCCAGGTATTCGATCAGCGCAAAGCTGGCGCGCTCTATGGTGCGGGCGGCATCGTCGCTGCACAGCTCGGGGCGGTGCACGAAGCGCTGCACGGCGGCCTCCATCGCGCGCAGCAGCAGTGCCGGCGACTCCATGCCCACCATCGTCAGCGCGCCACCGGCCTGGTGCAGCTGCTGGCGCGCAATGCGCAGTGCAGCGGCATCGAGCGCCGCCAGGTCTGACTGGCGCGCCATCTCGGCGTCGCGCACGAAGCGGCGCATGGACTTGACAACACCCTCCAGGGATTTGCGCAGCTCGTCGAGCACCCATGCCAGCGGCCCGAGATCCTGCTCGTTCTGAGTCCCGTCGGCGCCCGTTGCGGTTGCGGCGTCAAGAGATGACATGGATGCGTCCCCGGCTGCTTGAGCCAATGCGTTGATGAGATGGCGTCAAGCGATCTTGAATCGGGCCACGGACTGGCGCAGCTCGTCGGCCATGCGCGAGAGCTCGCGCACCTGCTGCGCCGTGGCGCGCGTGCCCTCACCCGTCTGCTCGGTCACGGCAAAGATGTGCTGGATGTTGTCGGCCACGCCGTTGGCCAGCTCCGCTTCTTTAGAAGCAGAGGATGAAATTTGCTCAATCAGCTCAGCCAGCCTGCGCGAGACGCTATCAATTTCGCTGAGCGCGGTGCCGGCGCTGTCGGACAGCCGTGCGCCCTCGACCACGCCCTGGGTGGAGCGTTCCATGGCGGCCACCGCATCCTGGGTGTCGGTCTGAATGGCCTTCACCAGCGCCGAGATCTGGCGCGTGGCGTCGGCCGAGCGCTCGGCCAGGCGCTGCACTTCTTCGGCCACCACCGAGAAGCCGCGGCCGGCCTCGCCCGCCGACGCGGCCTGGATGGCGGCGTTGAGCGCCAGCACGTTGGTCTGCTCGGTAATGTCGGAAATCAGCTCGGTGATCTCGCCGATCTCCTGCGACGATTCGCCCAGGCGCTTGATGCGCTTGGAGGTGTCCTGGATCTGGTCACGGATGGCGTTCATGCCGCCGATGGTGTTCTGCACCGCGCGCAGGCCCTGGTCAGCCGCCTGCAGCGACTGGCGCGCCACGGCGGCCGATTCCTGCGCCTGCGACGACACCTGGTTGATGCGCGAAGCCATGTCCAGCACCGAGCGGCCGGTCTCGCGGATCTCGCGCAGCTGCTCGGTCGAAGCCGCCAGCAGCTCGGTCGAAGTGCTGTCCACCTGCGCCGTGGTCTGCGCCACGCGCGCCGCCGTGTTCTGCACGCTGCCCACCAGCAGGCGCAGCTCCTCCACGGTGTAGTTCACCGAGTCTGCAATGGCGCCGGTGATGTCCTCGGTCACCGTGGCCTCCTGCGTCAAATCGCCCTCGGCCACCGACTGCAGCTCGTTCATTAGGCGCAGGATGGCGGCCTGGTTGGCGTCGTTGACGCGCTTGGCCTCCTGCTCCTGGCGCTTGGCATCGATCTGCAGCGCCTCGGCGGCCACCTGGCGGCCGCGGCTGTCGAGCAGCTGCACGCGCGAGACGCCCACGCCGCACAGCAGCACGAACAGGCCCGCCACGACCAGGGCGGCAATCTGCCCCGGCCCCACGCCGGACTGCGCGGACAGCTTGTCCTGCAGGGTTTCGAGCTGGCGGCGCAGCGGCTCGCTGTCGGCCACGATGGCCGCCTGCGCCTGGCGTGCCGCCGCCAGGCCTTGCAGGTTGCCCAGGATGGCGCCGGCCTGCGTGCGTGTCTGGTCAAAGAGCGTGATCAATGCCTGCAGCTGCTCGCGCGTCTGCGCGTCGCGCGTGCCGGCCAGCAGGCTCTGGGCGATCTCCTTGAAGGAATTCAAGTCCTTGCCGAGCAGGAACACCGACTCGGGGTTCACACCCTCGGCGGCCTGGAACTCGTTGGCTGACTTGCCGATGCGCTGCGTCAACATCACCAGCTGGCCGGCGGCCGAAATGTCGGCCGCCGGCGCGGCGTTCTGCAGCTTCAGCGCGGCAATGCCCTCGGCGCTCTCCAGCAGGGCCGGAGACTGCTGGTTGATGGCGCGCAAGGCCTCACCCACCTGGGTCAGGATGGCCTTTTGCCCCAACAGCAGGCCGGCATTGCGTTCGGCCCGCTCCACCAGCGGGTTCATCGCTTCGAGCTCGGGCTTGAAGGATTCGCCCAGCGCCTGCACACCCAGTTCGGCATCGCCGGCGTTGAGCGCACGCAGATTGCGCGCCAGCACGTCGGCACTGTCCTTCATGTCGGCAATGGCCTGCGGCTGCCCTGCCAGTGCCTGCGACACCGACTTGGCCAAGCGTTGCGACTGCATCAGCGACTGCCCCATGGCGGCCAGCTGCTTGGCAGACCGACTTGACTGCTGCAGCGCCCAGCCGGCAATCAGCGCCAGCAGCACCAGGCCCACGCCCAGCAGGATCAGCAGGCGCCGCTGGTGCGTCCCGGTGCTGGCACTGCCGAGCAGGGGCAGGCTGATCTGCTCTTGTTCAGCCACGCCGGGCTCGGGCTTGCGCACGGTGTCGCCATAGTCGCCGAGGACGCTGGGCATGCCGTCGGCCTGGTAGGCCTGTGACAGAACACCGGCGGAGATCGAGTCCTGGATGATGTCCGGCTGGCCCAAATCAGCATCGCCTTGGACAGGCTTGCGCAAAAACAGTTTTTCCAGTGGATTGACGACGGACATGTTCTGCCTCACAAAAATTCATGCGCTGATGCTGAGAAACGTCGGGTGCTGCGCCAAGGCCTGCAGGCTCAGCTCCTGCCAGCGCGTGCCCTGTGCATCGACATAGGTGTTGCCCCAATAAGCGGCGGCCTCGGCGGCCGGCGGCTCGGAGGCGACAAACGCCTGAGCGCCGCGCAGCCCCACCAGCCTGTCCACCAACAGCGCGGCATTCACCTCCAGGGCGGCGTTCAAGGCCAGCAGGCTGGATTCGAACAGCGCCTGCTCCGGGCGCGCAGGCGAGCCGCCCAACAGGCCCGCCAGATCCACCACCCCGGTGAGAGTGCCGCGCAAATTGGCCACACCCAAAAACCACGGTTGGGTATAGGGGACGGGCTGCACGCCGGTCCAGGAAAAGATCTCGCCCGACTGCGCCAAGGGCAACAGGAAATGCTGCGCGCCAGACTCCACGGCCAGCCAGGATGCGACGGCCACGCCCTCGGCCTTGGCGGCCTGCAGGCGCGCGGCCAGCCTGGTCTGCAGCTCCTTCAGGGCTTCGCGATTGGCCATGGTGTCAGTTCAGCGCGTCGATCTTGGCCTGCAGCTCCGCAGGATCGACCGGCTTGGTGATGTAGCCACGCGCGCCCTGGCGCATGCCCCAGACGCGGTCTGTTTCCTGGTTCTTGCTGGTGCACATGATCACCGGCACATCGGCATACAGCGGGTCGCGCGTGATGGAGCGCGTGAGCTGGAAGCCGTTCTGGCCGGGCATGACCACGTCCATCAGGATCAGATCCGGCTTGTCCTCGGCCAGGCGGCGCAAGGCCTCTTCGCCGTTTTCGGCGGTGCGCACCTGCATACCCTTTTTTTGCAGCAGGTCGGTCAGGTACAGCAACTCGGTCTTCGAGTCGTCCACGACCAGCACTTTGCGGATAGCCATCACATCACTCCTTGTTGCGCATTGGCAAATTGCTGCACGGCCAGCAGCAGCTGGTCTTTGGTGAAGGGTTTGGTGAGGTATTCCTGGCAGCCGACCATGCGCCCGCGCGCCTTGTCGAACACCCCGTCCTTGGAGGACAGCATGACCACCGGCGTATCGGAAAAGCGCGCGTTGCGCTTGATGATGGCGCAGGTCTGGTAGCCATCGAGCTTGGGCATCAGGATGTCGCAGAAGATCAGCTGGGGCTGGTAATCATTGACCTTGGACAAGGCGTCGAAGCCATCGTCGGCCAGCAACACCTCGTGACCGCCCTGCTTCAAAAAAATCTCGGCACTGCGCCGAATGGTGTTGCTGTCGTCCACCACGAGTACTCTGAAAGTGGTATCGCTTGTCGTCATAGCCAATTTCCCATTGCTCCTCTTAGGCGGTCAAAACACCAGGCCGGCCATCGCCGCGCCCGCCATCTCATATTTCGACCATCTCGAAATCCTGCTTGCCGGCCCCACATTCCGGGCATGTCCAGCTCGCCGGGATGTCCGCCCAACGGGTGCCTGGCGCTATGCCGTCCTCGGGGCAACCCTCTGCCTCGTCATAGATCCAGCCGCACACCACGCACATCCAGGTCTTCAGGTCGGTCACAGCTTAAGGGGCACTTACATAGAATGCAACGATTGTATCTAGTCATGACTGCGGGATGCTGTTTTCACGCCACCGGTTACGCTGGCACCCGACCATGAGCACGATGACTTTCACCCCCCAAGACAATCCAGCCCCCGCCGATGACGATGCCATGCTGCCCGCCATCTGCGTGCTGGCCTTCAATGCCAACGACCCCTGCGGCGCGGGCGGCCTGGCGGCCGACATCGCGGCGGTGGCCTCGGTGGGCGGGCACCCGGCACCGGTGGTGACCGGTGCCTATATCCGCGACAGCGCCGAGATCCACGACCACTGCGCCTTTGACGACGATGCCGTGGCCGACCAGGCGCGCGCCGTTCTCGAGGACATGGCCGTGCAGGCCATCAAGGTGGGCTTTGTCGGCAGCCCCGAGAACCTGAGCGCCATCGCCGAGATTGCCACCGACTATCCCGAAATCCCGGTAGTCGCCTACATGCCCGACCTGTCCTGGTGGCACGACGACCTGATAGACCAATACCAGGACGCCTTCCTGGAGTTGCTGCTGCCCCAGACCTCGGTGTTGGTGGGCAACCACAGCACGCTGTGGCGCTGGCTGCTGCCGGACTGGAGCAGCGAGCGCGCCCCCACGGCGCGCGACCTGGCCATGGCGGTCGCCGACAGCGGCGTGCCCTACCTGCTGGTGACCGGCATTCCCGCGGCCGAGCAGCATATCGAGAACACCCTCACCTCGGCCCAGACCGTGCTGGGCAGCGGGCGCTTCGAGCGCTTCGAGGCCACCTTCGTCGGCGCCGGCGACACCCTGTCGGCCACGCTGGCCGCACTGGTGGCCAGCGGCAACGACCTGGGCGAGGCCACGAGCGAGGCCCTGACCTACCTCGACGGCTGCCTGGAGCATGGCTTCAGGCCCGGCATGGGCCATGTGCTGCCCGACCGGATGTTCTGGGCCGAGCCCGATGAGGACGACAATGACGACACCCCTTCCGCCGGTACGGAGGGCTTTGACCTGCCACCCCATGACACACAGCACTGACCACAACCAAACCCTGTTCGAACGCGCCAAGGCGCTGATCCCTGGCGGCGTGAACTCGCCCGTGCGCGCCTTTCGTGCCGTAGGCGGCACGCCGCGCTTCATCGCCCGCGCCCAAGGGCCCTACATGTGGGACGCCGACGGCAAGAAGTACATCGACTACATCGGCTCCTGGGGCCCGATGATCCTGGGCCACGGCCACCCGGCCGTGCTGGAGGCCGTGCAGAAGGCCGCCCTGGAAGGCTTCAGTTTTGGCGCCCCCACCGAGCGCGAGGTCGAACTGGCGGAAGAAATCATCCGCCATGTGCCGTCGATGGAGATGATCCGCCTGGTCAGCTCGGGCACCGAAGCCGGCATGAGCGCCATCCGCCTGGCGCGCGGCGCCACCGGGCGCAGCAAGATCATCAAGTTCAACGGCTGCTACCACGGCCACGCCGATTCACTCCTGGTCAAGGCCGGCTCGGGCCTGGCCACCTTTGGCCATGCCACCAGCGCCGGCGTGCCGCCCGAGGTGGTGCAGCACACCCTGGTGCTCGAATACAACGACGTGGCCCAGCTCGAAGAGGCCTTCGCGCTGCACGGCAAGGAGGTCGCCTGCGTGATCATGGAGCCGATTGCCGGCAACATGAACTTCGTGCGCGCTTCCACCGCCTTCATGCGCCGCGCACGCGAACTCTGCACGCAGAACGGCGCCCTGCTGGTCATCGACGAGGTCATGACCGGATTTCGCGTGGCCCTGGGCAGTGCGCAGGGCCTGTATGCGCAGCAGATTCCCGGCTTCAAACCCGACCTCACGGTGCTGGGCAAGGTGATTGGCGGCGGCATGCCGCTGGCGGCCTTTGGCGGGCCGCGCGCCATCATGGAGCAGCTGGCGCCGCTGGGCCCGGTGTACCAGGCGGGCACCTTAAGTGGCAACCCGGTGGCCACGGCCTGCGGCCTGGCGACGCTGCGCGAGATCGCCAAGCCCGGCTTTTACGAGGCGCTGGCCACGCGCACGCGTTCGCTCGTCGATGGGCTGGCGGGTGCTGCCAAGGCCGCCGGCGTGCCGTTTTGCGCCGACAGCCAGGGCGGCATGTTCGGCTTCTTCCTCCTCCCCGAGCTGCCGCAGAACTACCCCGAGGTGCTGAAGACCGACGGCGCCAAATTCAATCAGCTGTTCCACGGCCTGCTGGACGGCGGCGTGTACATCGCCCCGGCGCTGTACGAGGCCGGGTTTGTCAGCGCCGCGCACAGCGCGCAGGACATTGCCGACACCGTGGCGCTGGTGCGCGAGGTGTTCGCCAAGCTATAAAAACAATAGCTGTTAGCGCTTGATAGAAAAGCGCTGCAGCCTTGTTTCATTAAAAAAGGCCCTTGCGGGCCTTTTTGCTTATTGGCTATGCAGGGCAGCAACATGCGCCATGGGCGCTGAGCGCGCGGGCAGCCGCGCAAGGGCCGCCCCGCCGCGCTGGCTGCGTCCCCCTGCCCGCATTGCAACGCAATGCGAGAGCGGGGGGAAGCGGCGCAGCCGCTCAGGGGGGTGTACCGAATTCAGTGACGGAAGTGGCGCACGCCGGTGAAGACCATGGCCACGCCGCGCTCGTTCGCCGCGGCTATGACCTCCTGGTCGCGCATCGAGCCGCCCGGCTGGGCCACGCAGGTCGCGCCCGCGTCCACCACCACGTCCAGGCCGTCGCGGAAGGGGAAGAAGGCGTCGCTCGCCACCACGGTGTTCTGCAGGCTCAAACCAGCCGCCTGGGCCTTGATGCTGGCAATGCGCGCCGAATCCAGGCGCGACATCTGCCCCGCACCCACGCCCATGGTCATGCCACCCTTACAGAACACGATGGCGTTGCTCTTGACGTACTTGGCGACCTTCCAGGCGAACATCAGATCCTGCATTTCCTCCTGCGTCGGCTGCTTGAGGGTCACGACCTTGACGTCGGGCAGCTGCAGCTCGTGGTTGTCGGCCGTCTGCAAGAGCAGGCCAGAGCCGACGCGCTTGGCATCCATGGCGTTGCGGCCCTGTTCCCAGGCCGTAGCGCCGCCAGGCGCGGGAATGGCGATCTTCATCAGGCGCACATTGGCCTTGGCCTTGAAGACTTCGAGCGCCTCGGGCGTGAAGTCGGGCGCCATCAGCACCTCGACGAACTGCTGCGCAATCTTCTGCGCGGCCGCGCCGTCCACGGTGCGGTTGAGCGCGATGATGCCGCCGAAGGCGCTGGTGGGGTCGGTCTGGAAGGCCTTGCTGTAGGCCTCCAGCGCGCTGGTGCCCACGGCCACGCCGCAGGGGTTGGCGTGCTTGACAATGACGCAGGCCGGAAGCTTGAAGCTCTTCACGCATTCCCAGGCTGCGTCGGCGTCGGCGATGTTGTTGTAGGACAGTTCCTTGCCCTGCAGCTGCACGCCCGTAGCGATGGAGCCGGGCGCGGGGTGCAGGTCGCGGTACCAGGCGGCGCTCTGGTGGCTGTTCTCGCCGTAGCGCAGATCCTGAACCTTGATGAAATGGCCGTTGCTCTGGCCGGGGAAGGCGCTGCGCTCGGGCACATAGGCATCGTTCAGCTTTTCTTCCTCGAACTGCACCGACGACAGGTAGTCGCTGATGGCGCCGTCGTACTGAGCGATGCGGTTGAATGCCGCCACCGACAGGGCAAAACGCAGCTTGTCGCTGAGCTTACCGTGGGCCTGCAGCTCGGCCAGCACGCCGGCGTACTGGTCGGCGGCGGTGACCACGCCCACGTCCTGCCAGTTCTTGGCGGCGCTGCGCACCATGGCCGGGCCGCCGATGTCGATATTCTCGATGGCGTCGGCCAGCGTGCAGCCGGCCTTGGCCACGGTGGCCTCGAAGGGGTAGAGGTTGACCACCAGCAGGTCTATGGTGTCAATGCCGTGCTGCTGCAAAGCCGCCATGTGCGCCGGCAGGCTGCGCCGCGCCAGCAGGCCGCCGTGTACCTTGGGGTGCAGGGTCTTGACGCGGCCGTCCAGCATCTCGGGGAACTGCGTGACCTCGGCCACCTCGGTGACGGGCAGGCCCTCCCTGGCCAGCAGCTGGGCGGTACCGCCGGTGGACAGCAGCCTGATGCCCAGGGCATGCAGGACGCGGGCGAATTCGACGATGCCGGTCTTGTCGGAGACGGAGAGGAGTGCGTTCATGGGGTTTATAGAGTTTTGGATTGAAATTCGGCTCCAGCGCTTATCCATCAAGCGTTGACAGCTATATTTTTTGTATATTGGATCAAAGCAGCTTGTGATCCAGCAGCTTCTTGCGCAGGGTGTTGCGGTTCAGCCCCAGCCATTCGGCGGCGCGGGACTGGTTGTTCTCGGCCTGGTTCATCACCACCTCCAGAAGCGGCTTCTCCACCAGGCGCACGACCATGTCGTACACGCCGTCGGGGGTCTCGCCGTCCAGGTCGCGAAAGTAGCTTTGCAGGCTTTCGCGCACGCATTGCTCAATATTGTGGTTGCTCATGCATCGACTCCCTCGTTGTCGGGTCCGCGTCGTCGCTGGCAAGGGGCAACCGATCCATCTGCGCGCCCAGCGCGTCGAAGAAATCGGCCACGGCCTGCCACTGCGCCGCGCAGTCCTCCATGGTGTTGATCTGTTGCCTGAAGGCCTCGCCGCCGGGCAGGTCGCGCACATACCAGGCGATATGCTTGCGCGCGCTGCGCACGCCGCTGGCCTGGCCGTACAGGCCGTAGTGGTCTTGCAGATGCTCCAGCAGCAGGCGCCGCACCTCGGCCACCAGCGGCGGGGCCAGTTGCTCGCCCGTGGCCAGGAAATGCGCCACCTCGCGGAAGATCCACGGCCGCCCCTGGGCCGCGCGGCCGATCATGATGGCATCGGCGCCGGTCTGCGCCAGCACCGCGCGCGCCTTCTCGGGGCTGGTGATGTCGCCATTGGCCACCACCGGCACGGCCACGGCGGCCTTCACGGCGGCGATGGTGTCGTATTCCGCCTGGCCCTTGTATCCCTGCTCGCGCGTGCGGCCGTGCACGGTGAGCATCTGCACGCCTACGGCCTCGAACTGGCGCGCCAACTGCACGGCGTTCTTCTGCTGCTGGCACCAGCCGGTGCGCATCTTCAGCGTCACCGGCACCCGGTGCGGGGCGCAGGCGGCGACGACGGCCGCGGCGATCTCCACCGCCAGCGCCTCGTTCTGCATCAGCGCCGAGCCGGCCCATTTGTTGCACACCTTCTTGGCCGGGCAGCCCATGTTGATGTCGATGATCTGCGCGCCGCGCTCCACGTTGTAGACCGCCGCCTCGGCCATCATGGCCGCGTCGGTGCCGGCAATCTGCACGGCGATCGGGCCGGGTTCGCCCTCGTGGTTGGCGCGCCGGCTGGTCTTGAGGCTGGCCCACAAGTCCTTGCGCGAGGTGACCATCTCGCTCACCGCATAGCCCGCGCCCAGCCGCTTGCACAGCTGGCGAAACGGCCTGTCCGTCACCCCCGCCATGGGGGCGACGAACAAACGATTCGCCAGGGGAATATGGCCGATATGCATGTCAGGCGTTGGGGATGGGAGCACGGGTGAGGGGCGGTATTTTACCTGCTCAAAATTTCAGCAAATGAAATGATGGCAGGGCCACCGCGCCCATGCCTCTACACTCCCAGCCCTGCTATGGAAGCCTGGATGCAACATCTGCTGAACCTGCTGGCGCTGCCGCAGTTCGGCCTCAGCACGGTATTCGTCGTGGCCTTTGTCTCGGCCACGCTGCTGCCCCTGGGCTCGGAGCCGGCGGTGTTCGGCCTGGTCAAGCTGAACCCGGAACTGTTCTGGCCGGCCATCCTCGTGGCCACGGCCGGTAACACCCTGGGCGGTGCCGTGAGCTGGTGGATGGGCCTGGGCGCGCACCAGGCCTGGGACGCGGCCAGACGGCGCCGGCGCGCCGGCCAGCCCATCGACGCCAACGCCAAACCGCCGCGCGCGCTCACGCGCCACGAGCGCCGCGCGCGCGTCTGGCTGCGCAAATGGGGGCCCAAAACCTGCCTGCTGTCCTGGCTGCCCGTGGTGGGCGACCCGCTGTGCGCCGTGGCCGGCTGGCTGCGCATGCCGTTCTGGCCCTGCCTGGTCTACATGGCCATAGGCAAGCTGGCGCGCTATACGACCATGACGGCCGGCCTGCTGTACCTGGTGCCCTGACAACCCCTCACCGCACGGCGTCCGGCGCAGGCCACAGCGCCAGCATCTCGCGCAACTGCGCGGGCATGGCCTCGCTGCGGTACGCCATCCCCAGCGGCGCCAGCGCCAGGGCCTCTGGCGCCAAGACCATGTCCAACAGGCAGACGCCGGGCGATGGCCCGCCATGGTGCAGCGCCGGCAAGATGCTGCGCGGCACCACCGTCACCGCGCCGGGCTGTGACAGCAGGCCCTCAAGCACCGGCAGCGAGACGGTGGCGACCGGAAACCACTGGGCCTGGGGCAGCTCGGCCAGCACCACGCGCTCGAAAATGTCGCGCACGGCAATGCTGGAGGCCGGCAGCACCCAGCGCGCCTGTGCCAGCTGCGCCAGACGCAGCTGCCGCACCCGGGCCAGCGGGTGGGACGGCGCGGCGATGAACACCGCCTCATCGGCCAGCAGCGGCGCGAAGCTATGGCTGTCAGGCAACAGCGCGGGGCGGCGGCAGAACACCGCATCCAGCGCGCCGGCGATGAGCAGCGGCAACAGGCGCGCGCCCTCGCCCTCCTGCACGTCCACATGCACCTGCGGGTGCCGGACATAAAAGCGCGCCAGCAGCGGCCCCAGGATGACGTGCGCCGCTGCCGGAATCGAGCCCAGGCGCAGTGCGGCGCTGGCACCCAGGCGGATGGCGGCCAGCGTCTCGGCAACATCCTCCAGCTCGCTCATCACGCCGCGCGCCGCATCTGTCAGGGCCTGACCGGCGGGCGTGGCGCGCATGCCGCGCGCATGGCGCTCGAACAGGCGCAGATCCAGCACGCGCTCGAGCTCGGCCAGCGCCTGCGTGGCCGCGGACTGGCTCATGTCCAGGTGCTGCGCGGCCTTCATCAGCGAGCCGCTGTGCTGCAGCGTCACCAGCAGCTGCAGCTGGCGCAGGCGGCCATGGCGCAGCAGTCGTGAGAAGAGCACCCGGCTCTCCGGCAAGGTATTGGGTTTGTTCATTACTCTCCCTATCTATGCAGTTGTTTACCAGGGCGACGCGCATGATGCCATCGGCATTGCTTATACCTAAGGGAAAAATCGGCAACCCGGCCGGACAACTTTTGCCTACAGTGGCGCCACACACCCGGGCGGCGCCGCCCAACGCCAGGCGGTCGCCCAAGACAACCCATTCAAGGAGACAAACCATGCCCACCCTGCAAGCCAACCCGCAAGAGACCACCTATACCAGCCGCCTGGGCCTGAAGGCGGTGGCCATCGCCGTGCTGGCCGCCTGCGCCGCCCTGCCCCAGGCCTGGGCCCAGGGCGGTGACGGCTACCCGAACAAGCCCATCAAGCTCATCGTGCCCTTTGCCGCCGGCGGCTCCACCGACATCGTGGCGCGCATCGTGGCCGAGGGGCTGCGCAGCACCCTGGGCCAGGCCATCGTGGTGGACAACAAGGCCGGCGCGGGCGGCGTGATCGGCACCGAGGCCGTGGCCCAGGCCGCGCCAGACGGCTACACCGTGGGCATGGCCACGGTGAGCACCATGACCATCAACCCCTTCCTGTTCACGCGCGCCGAGGGCCTGCCGGCCAAGCTGACGCCGGTGGCGAATCTGGTCACCATACCGGCCGTCTACATGGTGCACCCCAGCCTGGGCGTGAAGACCTTTGACGCCTTCGTCGCCAAGGCCCGGGCCGAGCCCGGCAAGATCAGCGGCGCCGTGCCCGGCCTGGGCACGCTGGGCCATCTGCTGCTGGCCTCGTTCAACGACACGCTGAAGACCGAGATCCAGATCGTGCCCTACCGCGGCGCCGGCCCGGCGCTAAACGACGCGCTGGCCGGCCAGGTGCAGCTCATGCCCGACCAGCTGCCGTCCGCCATGCCGCACATCAAGAGCGGCAAGCTGATTCCTTTTGTCCAGGCCTCCGACGGCCGCTCGCCCGACCTGCCCAACGTGCCCACCTTCAAGTAGCTGGGCTATGAGGGCCTGAACCAGCTGGGCATCAGCTGGTTTGGCATCGTCGTGCCCAAGAACACGCCCGCGCCCATCGTCAAGCGCCTGCAGGAGGCGGCCGTCAAGGCCACGCATCTGCCCGAGGTGCAACAGCGCCTGAAGACCGTGGGCGCCAATGCCAGCGACATGGATCAGGGCCAGTTCCCGGCCCAGATCGCGCGCGAGTCGCAGCGCAACAAGGCGCTGCTCGAGAAGATCGGCGTGAAGCCCGAGTGAGCGAGGCAAGCATGGAACAACTGCAGGAATTCTTCACGCGCGAGACGCCGCGCATGGCCGCGCTGGCCGACCAGATCTGGTCGCTGGCCGAGCTGCGCTATGCCGAGACGGCATCGGCCCGGCTGCACATGGACGCGCTGGCCGCCTCGGGCTTTCGCGTCACGCCGGATGTGGCCGGCATTCCCACGGCCTTCATGGCCGAATGGGGCGACTCGGGCCCGGTGATCGCCTTTCTGGGCGAGTACGACGCCCTGTCGGGGCTGAACCAGCAAAGCGGCGCCCTGGTGTGCACGCCATCCGTGGACAGCCCGGGCCTGGCGGGCCACGGCTGCGGCCACCACCTGCTGGGCACCTCGGCGCACTTTGCGGCGGTCGCGCTGCAGGCGCATCTGCTGGCCAGCGGCCAAAAGGCGCGCGTGCGCTACTACGGCTGCCCGGCCGAGGAGGGCGGCTCGGGCAAGACCTTCATGGCGCGCGCCGGCGTGTTCGACGACGTGGATGTGGCCCTGACCTGGCACCCGGGCAGCTTCACCAGCGTGTTCAGCCAGACCACGCTGGCCAACATCCAGGCCAAGTTCATCTTCCACGGCAAGGCCTCGCACGCCGCGCATTCGCCGCACCTGGGGCGCAGCGCGCTGGACGCGGTGGAGCTGATGAACGTGGGCGTGAACTACCTGCGCGAGCACATGCCGTCCGACGCGCGCGTGCACTACGCTGTGACCGACTCGGGCGGCCTGTCGCCCAACGTGGTGCAGGCGCGCGCCGAGGTGCTGTACCTGATACGCGCGGCGCAGAACCACGAGGCCGCCGAGCTGTACGAGCGCGTGCAGAACGTGGCCCGCGGCGCGGCGCTGATGACCGACTGCAAGGTGGACATCGTCTTCGACAAGGCCTGCTCCAACCTGCTGCAGAACCGCACGCTGAACCAGGTGCTGTACGCCAAGCTGCTGGCCGAGGGCGCGCTCACCGTGGACGCCGGCGAGCAGGGCCAGGCCGGGCGCTTCCAGGCCACGCTGAGCAAGAACGACCTGGATGCGGTAAGCCGGCCGCTGGCCAGCGTGCTGCGCGGTCAGGTGCCCGCCGTGTTCGAGGGCGTGGCACCCTACGACCCGGCGGTCAACGAGATCCTGTTCGGCTCCACCGACGTGGCCGACGTGAGCTGGATCACGCCCACAGTCCAGGCCTGGGTGGCCTGCTACGCCTTCGGCACGCCCATGCACTCCTGGCAGATGGTGTCGCAGGGCCAATCCGCCCTGGCCCATGCCGGCATGGTGCGCGCCGCGCGCGTGCTCACGGCCACGGCCATCGAACTGGTGAACCGGCCCGAACTCATCGCCCAGGCCCAGGCGGAGCTGCTGGAGCGCCGCCAGGGCAAGCCCTATGAGTGCCCGATACCGGCGGATGTACCCCTGCCATTCTTGCGCACCTGATTTGATAGCTGCTGCGCCCTATTGGCGGGCGCTACAGGCCATTTTGATCAATATGTGGCCTTGGCCATGCGCTGCCACCACAGGCCTTCCACCGAGTAGCACAGCAGCGCCGCCAAGATCAGACCAAAACCCACCAGCCGCGCGGGCGAGGCCGTCTCGCCCAGCAGCCACACACCCAGCAGAAACTGCAGCATGGGCGAGATGTACTGCAGCAGCCCCAGCGTGGCCAGCGGAATGCGCCGCGCGCCGGCCGCGAACAGCAGCAGCGGCACGGCCGTGATCGGCCCCACGGCCAGCAGGCTGGCCAGCAGGCTGGCCAGCAAGCCGGGGCCGGCATGCGTCCAGGCCGCCTGGCCGCCCTGCCCCGTCCAGGCCAGATAGGCGAGCGCCAGCGGCACCAGCAACGCTGTCTCTAGTGTAGTGTTCCATTCTGTTTGGAGCTTAATCGGCTATTGGCCCGAATGACCTTCTGCAGGATGTCGCGGGCGCTCTTGGTCCAGATGAACGGTTTGGGGTTGGTATTGTGATGTGCCACGTAT